>OLOK01000019.1_pt1 | contig 114405 bp, 137 predicted proteins | sample 1672591 | NCBI WGS metagenome assembly OLOK01 (sample SAMEA3136703, study PRJEB25190) | human gut metagenome | biome: human gut; feature: human-associated habitat; material: faeces | place: Austria | collected 2013 | reverse complement strand
TGGACCACAATCATTAAAACCAGCCAAATTTGAACAATTGATGAAAGAATTAAAACCAATTGCTGATGCTGTTGGTAAAGAAATTTAAGGTGACTGAGATGGAAATGATCGTTAATTTAAAGGAACATAGTTATCCTATTTATATAGAAAAAAATATTTTAAAACATGCAAATGAAAAAATAAAAGAAGTCTTTAAAGGAAAGAAAATTATGATCATTTCCGATGATCAAGTTTATCCTTTATATGGCGATGATTTGACTTTAAATCTTGAAAAAGATTTTAAAGTCAATCATATCGTTGTTCCTCATGGAGAAAAATCAAAACGTTTTGATATGTTACCAACGCTTTATAAAGCATGTTTAGATTTTAAACTTACAAGAACGGATTTAATCATTGCTTTAGGTGGTGGTGTGATTGGTGATATGGCAGGATTTGTTGCAAGTAGTTATTTGAGAGGGGTAAAACTTGTCCAAATTCCTACTTCTTTACTTGCACAAGTGGATAGTTCTGTTGGTGGAAAGGTAGCGGTTGATTTACCTGAAGGGAAAAACCTGGTAGGAGCTTTCTATCATCCATCCATGGTTTTGATTGATCCATGTACATTAAAGACATTAGATCCACATTTTATCAGTGATGGCATGGGAGAAGTCATTAAATATGGATGTATTAAAGATAAAAAATTATTTGATCAATTAAATTCTTATCAAAATTTTGAAGAACTCTATGAATTTATTGATGAAATCATATATAATTGTGTCAACATCAAAAGAGAAGTTGTTGAAAAAGATCAATTTGATTTTGGTGATCGTTTATTACTTAACTTTGGTCATACCTATGCGCATGCCATAGAACAATATTATCACTATGAAAAATATTCTCATGGGGAAGCCGTAGGTATTGGAATGTATCAAATTACAAAACTTGCTGAAAGTCTAGATTTGACAAAAACAGGATCTTCCATGCAAATTAAAGAAATTTTACAAAAATACAATCTACCATATGAATGTCAAGTTGAAACAAAAAATCTTATTCAAGCTATTTCTTTAGATAAAAAGAATATTAATAATTCATTATCTGTTGTTTTATTAAAAGAAATAGGAAATAGTTATGTTTATCAAACAAATCAAGAATTTTTATTAAAAAAAGAAAGGGTATAAAATGAGTCAAATTAAGTTAATTCCTACAAAACTAAAAGGAAAAGTATCTGTTCCACCTTCAAAATCATTAGCACATCGTGCGATTATTGCAGCCAGTCTTGCTAAAGGTATTTCAAGAATTGATCATATTGAATATTCTCAAGATATCAAAGCAACAATTGGTGCGATGGAAGCACTTGGAACAATTATTGAACAACATGAAGATTATCTTATTATTAATGGTAATTACACATTTACTAAAAATAATACGATGCCAGGAGTCCAAATTGATTGTGAAGAATCAGGATCAACGCTTCGCTTCATGGTTCCTATTTCTCTTGCTAAAGAAAATAAAGTACGTTTTATAGGAAGAGGACAATTAGGGAAAAGACCATTAGATACCTATTATGAAATCTTTGAAAGACAAAATATTGGTTATTTATATCGTGAAAATGTTTTAGATTTAAATGTTGTGGGTGAATTAAAACCTGATTTATATCGTATTCCAGGTAATATTTCATCACAATTTATTACCGGTTTATTATTTGCTTTACCTTTATTATCATTTGATTCAATCATTGAAATTACGACACCACTTGAAAGTAAAGGATATATTGATTTAACATTACAAGTATTAAAACTTTATGGTATTGAAATTGTGAATCATGAATATAAACAATTTATTGTAAGAGGTAGACAAGAATATAAGGCAAGAGATTATCGTGTGGAATCTGATTTTTCTCAAGCTGCTTTCTATTTAGTAGCGGGTGCTTTAGGAAATGATGTTACATTATTAGATTTAAACTTAGATTCTTTACAAGGTGATAAAGCAACAATTGATTTTTTAAAACAAATGAATTGTGAAATCGTGGAAAATGATGAAGGAATTAAAGTGGTGAGTCATGGTTTAAAAGCAACAACTGTGGATGCGAGTCAATGCCCTGATGTTATTCCAGTTGTTTCTCTTGCATTAGTACTTGCAAGTGGACATAGTGAAGTCATCAATGCCGGACGTTTACGTATTAAAGAATGTGATCGTCTTCAAGCGACAGTTGAAGAATTGAATAAACTAAAAGCACATGCAGTTGAACATGAATCTTCTATGGAATTAGATGGTGTAGAAACTTTAACTGGTGGAAATGTATCAAGTCATGATGATCATCGTATGGCGATGATGCTAGCGATTGCTTCAACAGTGTGTAAGGAACCAGTCATTATTGATAATAAAGAATGTGTTAAAAAATCTTATCCAAGTTTTTGGGAAGATTTCGAGATGTTAGGAGGAAAAATCGATGGGGGCAACTTATAAAAATAATATAGAACTTACAATTTTTGGTGAATCCCATGGAAAAGCTATTGGTATTACCATTGGCAATCTTCCTAGCGGTATTCAAATTGATTTAGATGAAGTTTCGCGTGATATGAAAAGAAGAGCACCAGGACAAAATAAAATGTCGACAGCTAGAAAAGAAGCAGATCAAGTAGAAATTTTATCAGGGTTACAAGATGGCATTACCACAGGAGCACCTCTTACAGGAGTCATCTATAATAGTGATCAACATTCTAAAGATTATTCTTTACTTAAAACAAATATGCGACCAGGACATAGTGATTATCCTGCTTATATTAAATATAAAGGATTTAATGATGTCCGTGGGGGTGGTCATTTTTCTGGAAGAATTACAGCCCCAATCGTTTTTGCGGGAAATATTGCTAAACAGATTTTAAAACAAAAAGGAATTATTATAGGAGCACATATTTTATCAATTGGAAAAATCAAAGATGAAAAGTTCCCTGTAAATGTAGATGATGAAATGCTTTTAAAATTAAGTGAAAAACAATATCCAACAATTAAAGAGGATGTTTTTGAAAAAATGGAAGAAACGATTTTAAAAGCGAAAGAAAATTTAGATAGTGTTGGTGGAAAAATTGAATGTGTTGCTTTACATGTTCCTGCTGGAGTAGGTGAACCTTTCTTTGATTCTTTAGAAAGTCATTTATCTTCATTGATGTTTTCAATTCCAGCCGTTAAAAGTGTTTCTTTTGGCGATGGAGAAAGTATTGATGAAATGTTAGGGAGTGAAGCCAATGATTGTTATTATTATGATGAAGAAGGAAATGTAAGAACTTCTACAAATCATAATGGTGGCATTACTGGTGGTATTACAAATGGTATGCCTGTAAGTTGTACGGTTACTTTTAAACCTACACCTTCGATTGCTAAAAAACAAAAGACGATTAATATTGAAACAAAAGAAAATGTAGAATTAGAAATAAAAGGAAGACATGATCCTTGTATTGTACAAAGAGCAGTTGTTGTTGTAGAAGCAATGATGGCTTTAGGAATACTTGATATGATGAGGGAATAAGTATGAAAGATTTAAAACAATGCCGAATTGAAATAGATGCAATTGATCAACAATTAATGGAACTTTTTGAAAAACGTATGGCTCTTTCAAAAAGTGTCGTTGAATATAAAATTGAAAATCATTTAGAAATTTTCCAACCTGAAAGAGAAAGAGAAGTTATTGAAAAGAACTTAAATCGTTTAAATAATGATCAATTAAAAGAATATGCAAGATGTTTTATTCAAGAAATGATGACAGTTTCTAAATCTTATCAATCAGATTTATTACCACTTGAATTAGATAAAAATATTAAAACAGACTTTAAAAAAGATCCTGTTGTAGGTTATCAAGGAATTGCAGGTGCTTTTTCACAAAGTGCTGTTGAAAATTTCTTTGGTGAAGGAACAAAGAATATTGGTTATAGAGACTTCGAAGATGTTTATGTGGCTTTAGAAAATGGTGAAATTGATTATGGTGTTTTACCAATTGAAAATAGTTTAACAGGTTCAATTAATGATAACTATGATTTAATTAGAAAATATGGTTTCTATATTGTAGGAGAAACTGCAGTTAATGTCAGTCAATGTTTAATGGCACTTCCAGGGACAAAGATTGAGGATATCAGACAAGTTTACTCACATCCACAAGGATTAGCACAATCAAGTGAATTTTTATATCAACATCGTTATATTGAACAAAGACCATTTCAAGATACAGCCATGGCTGCTAAATATGTAATGGATTCAAAAGATTCAACTAAAGCAGCCATTGCATCACCACTTGCATGTAAACTTTATGGTTTAGAAATGTTAAAAGAAAATGTACAAAATAAGAAAAACAATAGAACACGTTTTATGGTGATTTCTAAAGAACTTATTTGTCCAAAAGAAAGTGATAAAGTTTCTGTTATCTTTACATTACCTCATCAAGTTGGAACTTTAGATAACATGTTACAAACAATTAAACAAAGTCAAATTAATATGGATCGTATTGAATCAAGACCAATTGAAACACAATATTGGCAATATTATTTCTATATTGATTTTGAAGGAAATATGCATGAAGAAAGAATTCAACGTGCTATTAATAAAATGAAAGCAAATAGTACAACGTTAAAAGTATTGGGAAATTATAAAAGGGCGTAAAAATGAAAAATATTATATTAGTGGGAATCATGGGGTGTGGTAAAACAACCATCTCCAAATTATTATCAGAAAAATTAAAGATGCCAGTTATTGATATGGATAAATATATTGAAAAAAAATATCAATGTACAATACCTGATATGTTTGCCATCTCTGAGGAATATTTTAGGGACAGAGAAAGTGAAGCATGTTTAGATATGGCAAAGCTTGACGGCTATATTATTTCTACAGGTGGGGGAGTCATCAAAAGAAAAGAAAATAGAGACGTTTTAAAACAAGCGGGTACTGTTTTCTATATTGATCGACCTGTAGATAATATTGTAACAGATGTAGAAACAGCTCATCGACCATTATTAAAAGATGGACCAGAAAAACTTTATCAATTATTTGATGAAAGACATCAACTTTATTTAGATAGTTGCCACTATCATGTAAAAAATGATGGAACACTAACGGATATCGTTAATAAAATAGTAGAAGATATAGACTAAATCGTAAGGTTTAGTTTTTCTTTTTTTATTTAAAATAATGTAGCTTAAAAAGGTTTAAATATTTTAAAAATATCAAAAGATATCGAGATATTACTAAAAAGATACTTCATAAAGGAGTCTAGCATGTGTTGGGAGTTGAATATCAAAGTACAATTGATCAAAAGATGGTTGTTAGAACAAGAATATATGAAATGTTGGATTATTATAATCAATTGATCAGTGGACGTAAAAAATTGATGCCTAATATTATGATTGTCTTTTATGCAGGTTCTTCTTTTTGGAAGGCACCCCAAAGACTACAAGAGATGATGGATAAATCAAAAAGTATGGAAAAATATTATAATGATTGGAAATACTTTTTTGTAGATATTAAAGAAATAGATACAACAAAGATTAAAAATTCACAAGTAAGATATCTTGTAGAAGCAGTGCAAGGATTATATGAAGGATCTAAAAGAATTAATGATGAAAATCGATAAATTCAATTCTCAACAACTTAATATGCTTGTTGAACATATATTTGATATTAGTAATGAAGATGATATTTTACATCTTATCCATTAGCCAAGACGATGAGAGTCTTGGCTTTTTGTATTAAGATGTTTATTTTTTTAATTGATCTTTAACATAAGTTTTAAATAAAGTATAGAAAATAGATGTTAAAGGAATAAATAAAAACATTCCCATGATACCCATTAAATTTCCACCTATGATTACAGCTACAAAGACCCAAATAGAAGGAAGACCTACAGAATTTCCTACAACATGAGGATAAATAAAGTTACCTTCAATTTGTTGTAGAACTAAAAATAAAACAATAAATTCAATAGCTTGGATTGGATTTACAATACCAATCATAATAATTCCTATAAAACATCCAATAAATGCTCCAAAAACAGGAATCAATGCAGTTATTGCAATAACTACTCCCATCAACATAGCGTAAGGCATTTTTAAAATACCCATTGTAACAATAAACATACTTCCAAGAATACAAGCTTCTAAACATTGACATGTAATAAAACTTGTAAAAGTATCACCTGATAACTGAATGATTTTACAAACTTTTTCAGTTTTATCTTTTCCAATAAAAGCAATTGTTGTCTTTTTAAGTTGTCTAGATAATGTTTCTTTAGAAAAAAGAAGATAAATTGAAAAGACAAGACCAATAAAGAAAGTATATAAACTACTTAATGTATTTGATAAAATAGAAAATCCAGAATGAAATAAACTTTGCCAATTATTTATAATTGTTTTATATAAAGCAGATAAGTCAAGATCTAAAGAAATAATAGAATCGATGATATTTTTAAAACTTCCATTCATTATATTTCTATTTTCTTTTAAGAAAATAAGTAGTTGATCATAAGCATTAGGTGCCAATTTAACAATTTCTTTAAGAGAATGGATTAGTTCGGGTCCAATGATAAAACAAATAAGTAATAAAAAACTAACAAATAAAATAAGAGTTAAAATAAATGAAATCATTCTTTTATTTCTTACATTTTTTAATAAACTTTTTTCTAATTGATTTGTAATAATATTTAAAATAAAAGCAATACAAAAACCAACTATAAAAGGAATAATTAATTGCCAAAGATATTGAATAAAACTAAAAACAGACGATAAATTTAAAATAATAGCTAAGATAATACCTGCATAACTTATTAAATAAAAGTATTTTTTTAATTCATTGTCATTTGAAAACATAAAATCACCTCTTAAAAAGTATATATTTTTTATATGAACAGAAAATGAAAATTTGCATAAGGTTGAGATTGTCCTTATAATAAAAAAGTGGGTGACTATATAAATTTAAAAGGGAGGATTTTTATATGAAAAAAATCATTATAACAATAGGAAAGAATAGTCAGACAATTTTTTTATTGATTGTTTTAGTAATTGGTCTTGTGATTTTATTAAATACGATTGCTTTTTTTTATAAAAAACATAAAAATCCTCGCTTTTCTCAAAAAGAATTTTTAAATAATATTTTTTATAAAGATCAAAGTCAAGTATATGTCTTAGTTAGAAAGAAAGATTACAAAGTATTATTTTTATCTTCTCACTTTGAAGAAGTATTTCATATTTTACCAAAACGTATACAAGTTGATATAGAAGTTTTAAAAGAAATTGTAGAAGATGATACTTACCGACAATTTTTAAAAGAATATAAGCAATGGAATCAACAAGAACCTTTTAAATATTCTTTTAAAATGAAAGATGAAAATAAATGGTTTATTTTAACAATTACTGCAATAGAACATGGAAAATATCATCTATTTGCTTTTTATGACCATAGTGAAGATGTTTTAAAAGAATTAGATTATTTACAACAAATAGAAACAACTAAAAATGAAAGTGAATATAAAGCTTCATTTTTATCAAGAATGTCACATGAAATTAGAACGCCTATGAATGGAATTATTGGGATGATGACATTAGCCAGACAATCAAAACAAGATGCTAAACAAGGAAGCTACTATTTACAACAAGCAGAAGATATTTCTAAGTATTTGCTTTCACTCATCAATGAAGTCTTGGATATGTCAAGAATGGAAGCAGGAAAATTAGAATTAGAGAGTAAACCATTTAATATTTATCATTTAAAAGTACAATTAAATAATATTTTTAAAGAAACAATTGAAAAGAAAAATGTTTTATTTAAAATCGATTATTTTGATTTTGATGTAAAATATTTTATGGGAGATGAATTACGTATTATGCAAATACTTGTTAATCTATTATCCAATGCTAGTAAGTTTACTGATAATGGTGAAATTACAGTAACATTTAGACAAATGTATAAAGAAGATAAGGTTGCAAATATTATGATGCGTGTTCATGATACAGGTAAAGGAATGTCAAGAGAGTTTTTAAGTCATATATTCAGACCGTTTGAACAAGAAGGAGTTGAAATTTCTAAAAAGTATGGTGGTAGTGGACTTGGAATGGCTATTACAGATCAGCTTGTTAAATTGATGGGTGGAGAAATAGTTGTTGATAGTCTTGAAGGCAAAGGAACCGATTTTACAGTCTTTTTAAATTTACCAGTTGCTCCAAGTCAAGAATATGAAGATGAAAAAGAAGTTGTTGTTGAACAATTTAGTTTTGAGAAAAAGCGTATATTGCTTGCTGAAGATAATGAAATTAATGCAGAGATTTGTATGAGTGTATTAAATTCTAAAGGAGCGTTTGTCGAACGTGTAGAAAATGGACAAGAAGCAGTTGATACATTTAAGAAGCATGCTAAAAATTATTATGATTTGATTTTAATGGATATACAAATGCCGCAAATGGATGGCTATGAAGCAACGCAAATTATAAGAACGATGGAATCGGGTAAAGCAATTCCTATCTTTGCTTTATCTGCTGATGCATATGTAGAAAATAAACGCTATTCTAAAGAGATGGGAATGGATGGACATTTTTCAAAGCCTATTGATTTTGATGTAATGGAAAAAGAATTAAGTGAATATTTTTCAAGGAGAGATGCATAATGAAAAAGACATTTAAATTATCAGTACCGTATTTAGGAAAAGCTGTGGTTGTGACGGTTGTTTCTTTTTCATGTGCGATTTTTGCTTATCAACTTTACCAAAACAGTTCAATCTTCTCACCACAATCACAAGCTTTAGATTTGAAAAATAATCAAGTTGTTTTTTCAAATCAAAATCAACAAACAAACACAAATCAAAATCAAGATGAAAGTCAATATCTTAATGAAAATCAACAAGCATTAGATAAAATTTCACAAACAAATTTTAATAATTCTCCTTATTTATTTAAAAATCAAGGAAGAGTGGATCCGACAAAAATTTATGGACAAACAGGTATGGGGACAAATGGTGGCAATACGATAGGTGTTAATCCAAATGGAACAACAAATAATGGAAATGCAACTGTTGTCATTCCCGGAACAGGAATGCCTATTGCTACAGGAGATGCAAGTTCAGGCATCGCTAATGATGAAGTAAATAAAAATACAAATCATGAAACAACACCGATTGTTGATCCAGATCCAGAACCAACGCTACCAGATTTATCGAATAATGAGATTTATAAAGATGCCATTTCTTTGCCAAATACAGGAATTGAACAAAAAGAAAATGCAAAATACAATATCCATTTTATGGCTGCAGAAGATTTATATCTTGACAATCTTACAATGCTCTATGATGGTTGTGTGATCACTCCATGGAAATTACTTTGTAATATGGTTGTGATGGTTTCAGAAAGGAAAGAGGGGGATAGCTATCCAACACTTTATAGAATAGAAAATTATAATGATAATTTTAAAATAGGTTCTTATCCTCAATATGCAACAGAAAACTTTAAAGTATCATTTTATTTTAGACTAAATGAATCAAGTCCATGGCAAGAATATATTTATGAATTTAAAGTTGATTATCAGGCACGTATTTCCTTACAAGACTATAATCAACAAGAAATAAAATATTTTTATTTAAAGAAAAATGAAACAGAAGATTTACGAAAATATTACAATTTAATAATTCCAACATATCAAGATTCTACACAAATGTTTATTGGCTGGAAAGAGGAAGATGGTAGTGTTATTGAAGATCAATCTGACTACACAATCACTCAAAAAGGAAGAATTACACTTGTTCCTCAAGAAATGGTAGATTTACCAGAGGAATATATTGTTCAATTACAAGATAAAACGATTTTTTCACCAATATTTGCGACAATTTATGAATATGCTTTTACCAATTATGTTGGAGATTTAAATGCTGATATTCATGTACCAGATGGTATAAAAAAAGTAGAATTAAATGATATTTTTGGAAAAGAATTTAATGGTGATTTTTATATTTCAGAGATCGTTGATGATATTTCTTTTGGTTATGGCTGGACAGGACCTGATTTATATGGAAAGTATATCGTTGATGAAAATAATCCTAATTTTAGTTCAAATGAAGATGGATTATTAATGGATAAATCTCAAACAGTGATTCTTCAAACACCAATAGCTGATGCTATTTATATTCCTGAAGGAGTTACATCAATTAGTAGTTCTATTTCGTGGTATGTTCATGATATTTATTTTGAAGGTAAGTGTTTGATAGATAGCCATTCTTTTTCTAATATTCCTACAGATTCAACAGTTCACGTACCTGATCAATATTATTTAGACTATTTTAAAAAGAGTTATGGAAGTTTTGTAACAAGTATAGTTAATGAAAATAATGAATCTTATGATTATACAGTAAGTAATAATTTGGTTTTTAGTGATGATGAAAAGATACTAGTAAGTACTTTAGATAGCGCAAGTGGGACAATTGTTATTCCTGAAACAGTAGAAAAAATAGCTGATCAAGCTTTTAGTGGAAATAGTGATATTACACAGATTATTTTAACAGGAGGAAATATTGAATTAGGTCATCAAATTTTTAAAGACAGTGGTGTTGAAAATGTGATGATTTTAACTCAAGATATGCCAAGTGTTTATAAAGATACTTTTAGTGATAGTGATAATCTTAAAGGAATTAGTATTGCTAGAAATTATTATCATTTGTATGAATCTAAATGGAGTGATTTATTAGAACCAACAGAGTTTGCTTTATTGAATGAAACCGATTCATCATTAAATGTAAAAGATGGTTTTGAATATTTAGAAATGTATTATCGAGATCGTGCACATGCAACCATTTTATTAAATGCGCCAAGTGATTTAGTTTATTTTGATGAAGATAGTATTCCAGGAGTAATAATTACTGAAATTGGTAAAAATGCTTTTTCAAATTGTAAACGATTGAAATCTGTAAAATTATCTAAACAAGTGGTACAAATTGATAGCTATGCTTTTTATGGTTGTGATGACTTAGAAGGTATTTTCTCAGCTAATACAGATACAATTACAATTCAAGAAAATGCTTTGGAAATAACGGATGGATCCTTTCCTAATCTTCGTTATATTGCCTTAAATGCTAAAAATGCAAATTTTGAAAATTATTATTTACCATCAACGAATCAAAAAATGTTTGTTCCTTATGATGGCGATGGATATTATGGTGGTAATACATATAGTAGTAGTTATTTTTTAGATGAATCTTATGGTGGAGCTATCTTATATGGTTATGCTAGAGGATCAGATCAAGATGGAAATACAATTACAGTGGATAATGAATTTTATTTAATTAGTGCAACAACAGATATTAGTGGAGCTGTTGCTACGAAAGAAGGTACCTTTGAGATTTGTATGAATGCTTTCGAGAGTGTTCCTATTACATCGATTCAATTAAATATGACAGATGATATGTATTGGATTGATGATTATGCTTTTTATGAAACAAAATTAGAAGGTGAACTTACTTTGCCAGATGGCTTAGGTCCAATAGGAATGGCTGCATTTAGTGGTACGAGTCTTACAAAAGTGACATTTCCAAAAGTTTATGGGAATAATGCAGAGTATCCAGCACGGCTTTGGACAAATAATTTTGGAAGTACTCTAAAGGAAGTTGTTTTCCAAAATGCTACACCTATCTTACTTTATTATTATGGTGATGGAAATGGCTTTGAATTTGGTCAAGATTTAGCAGATGATTTTCATGTTACACTTTCAGGTGATGCGACAGGTTTAGAACAAACATACATAGATAATTGGAAATATAGTTTTGCAGGATATGAAATATCAGATGCTCAAATTCATGGAAATGAAATTAAAGAAGCAGAAAAAAAGGTTGCAGCATTATTAAATTATGTGGTACCTGAAATAAACGAAAATCAAAATTTAGATAATCAAATAGAAGAGCCTGATACTCAAACAAAAGATGATTCACAAGAAATACAGACAGAGAATAATCAAGAACAAGATGATTCAAATAACAATCAACTAGAAGCTTTAGAAAACGAGGGAGAAGAAAATGATAATTGAGCAATCACAACATATTATTGATGAAATATCAAAAGTATTCATTGGTAAGGATGAAATAATTAAAAAAGTATTAATGACAATTTATGCTGGAGGACATATTTTATTAAATGATACTCCTGGTACGGGGAAAACAACATTGGCGTTAGCTTTTTCTAAAGCTTTAGGTTTGGATTATAAAAGAATTCAGTTTACAACAGATACCTTACCTTCTGATATTGTTGGTTTTACAATGTTAAATAATGAAACTCAAAAATTTGAATTTAGACCGGGGGCTGTTTTTAGTAATTTACTTTTAGCAGATGAAATTAACCGTACATCACCAAAAACACAAGCTGCTTTATTAGAAGCTATGGAAGAACATAATGTGACAGTTGATGGTGTTACTTATGATTTACCTCATCCATTTATTTCAATAGCGACACAAAACCCAATTGGTTCAGCAGGGACACAACCTTTACCAGAATCTCAATTAGACCGTTTTATGGTATGTTTATCGATTGGATATCCTGATTTAGATAAACAAATTGAGATTATTAAATCGCGTCGATATGATAATCCAATTGATAAAATTAAAGTAGTTGCTTCAAAAGAAAATGTTATAGAAGTACAAAACTATTTATCATCTGTACGTATCAGTGATGATGTTTTAAAATATATTGTCTTATTATGTGAAAAAACAAGAGAAGTGCCCCTTATTGAATTAGGAGTTTCTCCTCGTGGGGTTTTAGCACTTGTACAAATGGCTAAAGCACATGCCGTATTAGAAGATCGTATCTATGTTATTCCAGAAGATGTACAAGATGTTTTTTTAGATGTTTGTGCACATCGTTTGATTTTACGTCCACAAGCAAGGGTAGAAGGATTAGATGCCAGAGATATTTTAAAAGAAATTTTAGTGGAAGTGAAACCACCATTGGCTGATTAGATTATGAAAAATAAATATTTTGTTTATGCAGTTATCAATATTCTCATTTTTATTGCATATATTTATTCGACTTATTTCTACTTTTTAGTTATTTGGGCAATAAGTATTTTATTTCCTCTTATGCTTTTCATTTTGTTGAAATTAGAAGCACGTTATATTCAATTTGATCTTCATGGACAAAAACAAGGAGAAGTAGGAAAACGTTTATCTTTTGTATCTGAAATAACAAGTCAATATAGATTACTTGTTTCTGGAAGAATAGAGTATGATTTTGTTTATGAAAATAATACGTTACAAAGTCAAATTAGAAAAAGAATATTTATTCCTTTAGGAATGAAATATTCGAAGAAAGAACATCAATATACAGCAACATATTGTGGAGAAGTAACATTTTCTTATGAAAATATTTATTTATATGATGTATTTGGTTTTTGTCGTGTCTCTTTTCCACAAGATAAAAAACATCATGTTGTGATTTATCCTCATAAGATTTCTATGGAACTGCTTTATAATGAACTTTCAAAACCTTATGAAAATGGTCTTTTACAATATCAATATAAAAAAGGTCCTGATATGTCTGAAATCTTTGATTTAAAACAATATTATCAAGGAGATGATATTCGTCATGTTCATTGGAAATTAACAGCTAAAACTAGACAGATGCTTCTTAAAGAAGGAACACACAATAGTAGTTTTGAAACAGTTTTATTAGTTGATATTGGTTTAAATGATCAAAATGAAGAAGTTGATAAAAAGGTTTTATCAAAAGCATTATCTTTTGCAATGAGTATGTCAGAAGAATTATTACTTAAAAATATAGGTCATTATGTAGCACTTTATGATCATGGAAGTTTTTATTGGTTAGAAATGAATAATGTTCAAGATTACTATACGACATTAGAACAATGGTTTTATAAAGGTGTTTCTTTACAAAACGGAGATGCATTACATCTTTTTATGAGTGAACAGTTAGATTTGATTTTTACAAAAATGATTTATGTTACAGCAGGAAATTTCAATGAAGAAATTTCAAAATTAAATGATTTTTTAAGTGTTAGTGCAATCACTGTAAAAGATCATCTTGAAAAAGTACAAACAACAAAACATCATCAAAATCAGTTATATGAATTACCTGTTGATTTAATTGATGAAAATACATATCGTTTTGAAATATAAGGAGGTCAAAAATGGAAAAAAATAAAATTATTTCTTTAAGTACGACCCTCCTTTATTCATTTGTATTAGTGATTAGTTTTTTGTGCTTTTATCATAGTATCGTAGAAAGTTCATGGTTGTTAGAAATTATTGTCAGTTTATTTGTTTTAATAGGAGTAAATCTTTTATCTTATAAAACAAAAACAAAAGAGATTATTTTTCCTATAGTGATGACTTTTATTATTGGGATTATTTATTCATTTCAAAGTTTTTATTATGGCTTTTGGGGAATTATAAATTATTGTATTCAATGGTATAATGTTCAATTTGATGATGCTAGAAATCTGATGATGACTAAAGCTATTACAACAAGTCATATACAAGCTTTTAGTTTGGTTGTTATTCTATTTATTACTTATTTTATTTATCGTTCGATAAAAAAAGAAAAAATGATGGGTATTATTCTTATCTTTTCTATTGTTTTTGCCTTTACTTTATGGATTGATCGTTTTTCTTTTATTGGGGGATCACTTTGTATAATCACTCTTTTGATGATTTGGATGTATTACCAAAATAAAGTGATCAATTCAAAAACAGTTCAATGGCTTGTGATTATTTCAATTATTTTTGTGGCTGTAGCGTTACCTGTTTATCAAGATAATTTATCTTTACAACAAATAAAAAAAGAAGTCTTACAACAAGTAGAAGATCTTCGTTATGGTAAAGATAATCTTCCACAAGGTAATTTAAAGCAAGCATCTATAATTCATGAAAATGAAGAAGAACGTCTACAATTAGCTGTTTCACAAAGAAAGAATTTGTATTTAAAGGGGTTTGTAGGGAGTACTTTACAAAATAATCAATGGCAAGATTTAAAAAGAGCAAGTTATAATGGAAAACATGAAGGAATGTTGAAATAGTTAGAAAACAAGAATTTTTCTTCATCTTATCAATATAGTCTTTATGAAAAATTATCTCAATTAGATGATACATCTCAAAAAGTAGAAATTAATAATACAGGAGCTAATAAAAAATATCTCTATACACCTTATTCTGTTTCTAAAAAAGATGTTTCATCATCATTGATTCAAAAAGATCTTAATTTAAAGTCAAATGCTCTCTTTGGAACAAAGAATTATAGTTATACAGAAACATCTTCTGTCTCACCAAGTGAATTGATGACAGGAAGTAACTGGCTTAACCAACCAAATAAATCTCAAAAGAAATATTTAGATACAGAAGCTGTTTATCGACAATTTGTTTATGAAAATTATCAGACAGTTGATCAGGGATTAGAAAAAACGATTGCTCATTTATTTGATCAAGATGAATTTGAAAATACAGGTATTTATTCAATTTCACAACATATTAGAGATACACTTACTAAATATATGAAATATGATGAAAAAACAAATACTCAAAGTGAAAATGTTCTTGAAGATTTTTTAAATCAAAAGATTTCAGGAAATGATGTTTTATTTGCTTCAGCAGCAGTAGAAGCTTTTCGCCATTATAATATTCCAGCAAGATATGTTGAAGGATATTTATTAAAAAGTGACGCTATTGATGAAGAAGGGAATGCTACTCTTACATCAAAAGATGGTCATGCTTGGGTAGAAGTTTATTTTGATGGTATGGGATGGTTGCCTATTGATGTAACACCGGGATATTATTATGATGTTTATACACTGATGAATATGGTTGCTACTCCACAAGGAGATAATAGTCAAGTAAATATTGAAAAGGGACATAAGGATTCTCAAGGTGTTAATGATGGTCAAAATGGTGGAATGATTTATAACATTGTTAGTGGTCTTGAAAGTATGGAATCACTTGTAATGGGTGTTTTTACAATTGGATGTGTTATTTTATTTATTGTTTGGATCTACTTAGAAATTAGAAGATTATTCTTAAATATTGGAATTAAACATGCTTATCATCGAGCTTCGGTTACTCGAAAAGTGAAGTATTTATATGGATTGATGGAGATGTATTTAAAATCTTATGGAATTGATTATCGTTTAGGTTTAGATTCTTTAAAAGTGGATGATACTTTAGAAAAGATGGGAATCATTTATGAAGGAGAATTTTTAAGAGTTTGTGAGTTATTTGAAAAGAGTTTTTATGGTGAAATAGAGTTAGAAGAATTTGAACTTAATATTATTACTCACTTTATTAGTTTATTATATCAAAATCAAAAGGGATTAAAGTGGTATAATAAATTAAGTAGAAGATATGCGATTTTATCTGGGAAAAATATTTATTTAAAATTAATAAGGTGTAATGAGGGTGATTAGGATGGATAAAAATGGGAAAATACTGATTGTTGATGATTCAAAATTTAATCGTGAAATATTATCAGAAATATTAAATCAATATACAGTTATAGAAGTAAAAAACGGTTATGAAGCTTTAGAGTATATGAAAGCTGATAAGAATATTGCGCTTGTTTTATTAGATCTTGTTATGCCTGAAATGGATGGTTTTGAGGTTTTAAAATATATGAATCAAAATCATTTAATTGATGAAATAGCAGTGATGATTATTTCTATCAATAAAGATGATCAAAGTATTGAAAAAGCCTATGAATTAGGGATATCAGGTTATATTACAAGACCGTTTTCATCTGCTGTTGTCTTAAAAAAAGTTAATAATATTATTTCTCATTATAAAAGACAAAAAAAACTTACAACCATCATTAATAAACAAATCTATGAAAAATATAAAAATAACGATATGATGATTATGATCTTAAGTCATATCGTTGAATCACGTAATGGAGAAAGTGGTTTACATGTATTACACATAAAAAAACTTACAAAATTGTTATTAAATATTTTAGTTAAGAAAACAAATCAATATTCCTTAACTTTAGATGATATGATTTCAATTGAAGTGGCTTCTTCTTTACATGATATAGGAAAGATTGCTATTCCAGAAGAAATCTTAAATAAACCATCATCCCTTACTAAAGAAGAGATGGAAGTCATGAAATCACATGTTATCATCGGTGCAAAGATGTTAAATAGTTTACCATTTTATAATGATGAACCAATTGTAAAATATGGTTATCAAATATGTCGATGGCATCATGAAAGATATGATGGAAATGGTTATCCAGATGGCTTAAAAGGAGAAGAAATTCCTATTGCGGCACAAGTTGTTTCAATTGTTGATGCATATGATGCTTTAACAAGTAAACGTGTTTATAAAGAGGCTTATAGTCATGAAGAAGCTTTAAAAATGATTCAAAAAGGCAAATGTGGTGTTTTTAATCCTTTACTTATAGAATGTTTAATGGATATTGAATCATACATTCAAAATGATTTAAAAATTAATGAATTTTATGAAGATAATGAATATTTTGAAGAACGTACACAAGAACATTTAAAAGATGAAGGTCTTAATTTATCTAATTTACTTTATCAAGATTTATATTTTGAAAAATCAAAATATAAATTTTACAGTGAATTATCTAATAATATTCAATTTGAATATTCAGTTGTACCACCATTACTTACATTATCTAAAAAAGATGCATTATTATTAAATATAGAACCTAAAATTATAGATCCATTAAGTAATGAAAAAGTTACAAAACTATTTATTAATAATGATTTTAATGTATTCATACAACAAGCTATTGATTTAGAAAAAGAAAAAGATAAGTTTTCGATGAATACAAAACTTAAAATCAATAATACAATTAAAGATGTTAAAATAACTGTACAAGTTATTTATGATGGTGAAGAAGCTTTAGGGGTATTAGGAGATATAGAAATATTATAGGAGAGTTGTTTATGGAGTTAGAAGAATTTTACAAACAAGTTGGTGGGAACTTTGAAGATGTTAAAAGAAGATTACTTAATGAAGAATTTATTAGAAAATTTGTATTGAAATTTAAAGATGATGAAACATTTGATAATCTTATTGATGCTTTTAATAAAGCTGATTATAAAGAAGCCTTCCGTTTTATTCATACCTTGAAAGGAACAAGTGTTAATTTGGGATTTGATGATTTATATCAAGCAAGTTGTAATTTAACAGAATGTTTAAGAAAAAAAGAAAACTTAAATGATGAAGAACTTGAAGAAGCAGGTAAACTTCTACAAATAGTTAAAAATAGCTATCAAAAAATAATAGAATTGATTGTTCAATTATAAAAATATGTGAAAAAAGGTCGAATTTAAGGGGAATTTGTTGTAAATTCCCTTTAAAAATATTATTATACATTTGTAAAGAAAAGAAAAAGGCAAAGCTGTTGAAAAACAGTGACGCAAAGCCCTAGGGTCTAAAGTACGTAAGTGCTATGATCGCCGGTTGCCCTAACCTATTAAGATATATTTTCGTGTATCTATAAGTTATAGCAACCACCAAGATAATAGGTGGTTTTTAACTTTCTAGGATTTCTTTAAAATATCATATCAAAGAGGGAGAAAAAAAAGAAATGATGAAAGAATTATTAAAGAAATTACAAAAAAAATCTAACAAAAAAGGTTTCACATTAGTTGAAATCATCGTAGTATTAGTAATCTTAGCTATCTTAGCTGCAATTGCTGTACCATCAGTATTAGGATATGTAAACGAAGCTAAAGATGAAAGATACATTCAAGAAGCTAGATCAATCTATGTAGTAATCCAAACTGAAGAAGCAAAAGCAAAAGCTTTAACTACTGCTGGAGAAACAACTACAGTAGATTATGGTAAATCAACAGGTACAGGTGCTGATTACAAAGCTGAGGGTATTGTTGCAAAAGCTCATGAAATGACAGACTTAGAAGTTATTTCAATTTCACAACCTGATTCAAATGGTAAGTATACACTTAAATGGAAAAGTGATGATAACAAAACAATTACAGCTGATTTAACAAAAAATAAAGATGTAAAAATTACTTCTAAAAACTAATAAAAGTAAATAAAGATGATGCCACTATTTAAAAAGTAGTGGTATTTCTACATATTTGAGGAAATTGAAATGATTAAAAGATTTAATAAAAAAGGATTTACACTGGTAGAAATAATTGTTGTATTAGTTATTCTTGCAATACTTGCAGCAATTGCTGTTCCTTCTGTTTTAGGATATGTTGAAGAAGCAAAAAAAAGAAAAATATATTGCAGAAGCTAAAGCTATTTACACTGTTATTCAGGTTGAAGAAACAAAACTTGCAAATGAAATAGATTATACAGATAAACCATCGAATTATAATAGAGCGGAAGATTATATGTATGCTAAAATTTGTGATAAATCAAAATTTAATACAGTGGGTGAAGGAATTGTTTCTCAAAAAACCGGAATACCTAAAGTAAGTAATATCCATTCAGATTCAAAGATATATATTTTAAATTGGACAAGTGAAGATGGTAAAATAATAGACGCACAAATAACAAAAAATAAGAAAGTAGATATTCTTTCTGTTAGTCAATAATTAGCATATTAAAATGACTTATATTATTATAAGCCATTTTTGTTTAATTATTTCTTGTAATTATAATAGATATTTGTCGGATTATTAGAAATTTTGTATATATATGTTATAATATAACCAAAAAAGGGGAATGGGCATATGAAGGAAAGATTGAAGAATAACAAGGGTTTTACGTTGGTAGAAATTATTGTTGTGTTAGTGATTTTAGCTATTTTAGCTGCTATTGCTGTACCTGCTGTTCTTGGATATGTAGATGAATCTAAAAAGACGCGCTATATTGAAGAAGCTCATTCTATTTATACAGTTATTCAAACAGAGGAAGCAAGGTATAAAGCTTTAGGCAATGAATTAAATGATGATACTTATAAGAATACTGAGTATAAAAAAGAATTAACAGAAACAATAACAAAAAAAACGGATATTCAAAATGTGACGTTTGGTACTTGTAGTTATATTGGAAAAGATAATGCAAAGTACTATGTTAATTTTAAAAGTGATGATGGAAAGAATGTTTATTCTGTAATTAAAAGAAATAAAGATATAACAGTAAGTGTTAATTAGGGTGAGAAAGATGAAAAATAAGAAAGGTTTTACGTTGGTAGAGATTATTGTTGTATTAGTAATTTTAGCTATTTTAGCTGCGATTGCTATACCTTCTGTAATTGGTTATGTAAATGAAGCTAAAGAGTCTCGCTATATTCAAGAGGCACATTCTATTTATACAGTTGTTGAAACGGAAGTGGCTAAGTATAGGGCAACAGATGATCCTAGTGAAGATGATATAAATGATTATATTAAAGATATATTGAGTGGTAATACAATTGATACTGCAGATAATAATCAATTAAAAGGTATTATTGCGAAAAAGACAGAGTTAGATGATGTTGATGTAGAAAGAAATGGCAATACTTATAAAATGTATTGGATCAGTGATGATGATCATCGTATTGAAGCTACACTCACAAAGAATAAGGATGTAAAGATTGTAAGTACTGATAGTAATCATAATTTTGATTAGATGAGGTTTTTATGGATTCAATTATTATTTTGATTTATGTATATATGTTTTTAATAGGAATGTGTGTTGCGAGTTTTATGAATGTTGTGATTGATCGTGTTCCTAGAAATGAGAGTTTTGTCAAGGGAAGAAGTCATTGTGATCATTGTGGTGAGACTTTAAAATGGTATGATTTGGTTCCTATTGTAAGTTATATTTTTTTAAGGGGTAAGTGTCGTTATTGTCATACTTCGATTCCTATTAGAGGTTTTTTGATTGAAATTTTTGGTGGATTGATTGGTATGTTTTGTTTTTATCGTTTTGGTTTTAGTATTGAAACGATTTTAATGTTTGTGATTGCGATGATTTTACTTGCGATTACAATGATTGATTTTGATACAATGATTATTCCTGATGGTTTAAATATAGCTATGCTTCTTGTATCTATTGTTTTAATGTATGTAAGACATATGTCTTTGTTAGAAAGCATTATTGGAATGTTTTGTATTTCTGTACCAATGATTTTATTAAATGTTTTAATTGCTGAATCTTTTGGTGGTGGAGATATTAAATTAATGTTTGTCTCAGGAATAGCTTTAGGATGGAAGTATAGTTTACTTGCTGCTTTTATTGGTATTTTACTTGTAGGAAGTTATAGTATTTATTTATTGGTAAGTAAAAAGATTAATAAAAAAGGACATATTGCTTTTGGTCCTTATTTATCAATTGGTATTTTTATTGCTTTATCTTATGGTAGTGAAATTATAAGTTGGTATTTAAATTTAATGATGTAAAGAGGTGATAGAATGGCTACATTTAAATATATTTCGAAAGATATGTCAGCTAAAACAATAAGAGGAACGTTAGAAGCTGATGATCGAAATGATTTAGTGAGAAAGCTTAAAGAACAAAATTTGTTTTTAGTAAGCTGCCAAGATGTCACTAAAAAGACTGTTAATCAGTATAAAATGAAATTAAATGAATTATCAGCTTATTCTAGAGAAGTAGGAACAATGCTTGCTTCTGGTTTATCTTTGATTCGTATTTTTTCTATTATGGTTCGAAGAGAAGATAATAAAAAAATAAAAAAAATTTATGAAAATATTTATGTAAAGTTACAACAAGGATATACTTTATCCGCTGCTATGGAAGCTCAAGGTGTTGCTTTTCCTAATTTAATGATTCAAATGTATCGTTCAGGTGAAGCAAGTGGGGATATGGATAAAACGGCTTTAACGATGTCTAATCAGTATTCAAAGGATCATCGTATTAAAGGTAAAACAAAGTCAGCAATGATGTATCCTATTATTTTGATTGTTATTACAATTGCTGTTTTGTTGATTGTTTATTTAGCAGTGCTTCCTTCTTTCTTTGATATTTTTAAAAATGTTGAATTACCATTGATTACTAAAATCAATATTAGTATTTCTAAGTTTTTACAAGATTATTGGTATTTTGTCTTATTGATTGCTGCAGGGTTGGTTGTCACTTTTATTGCTTTACTTAGAGTAGAAAAGGTACGTTTTCAAGTAGATAAATTAAAAACAAAAATTCCTAAGTTTGGTAAATTGTTGATGACAATTTATACGAGTAGATTTGCGAGAACTTTATGTTCTTTATACACAAGTGGGATGTCTATTGTTAATGCTTTAAATATTGCTAAAACAACGATTGGTAATGTTTATATTGAATCACAGTTTGACGGAGCTATTAAGAAATTAAGAAACGGGGAAAGTTTGTCTCAAGCAATCAAGGACATTGATGGTTTTGATATTAAATTAACAAGTAGTATTTTTGTAGGAGAAGAAAGTGGGCGTTTGGAATCAATGCTTACTACTCTTGCAGATGATTTTGATTTTGAAGCAGAACAAGCATCAGAAAGAATGATTACCCTTATTCAACCATTAATGATTATCTTTTTAGCAGTTGTTATTTGTTTAATTATTATATCTGTATTATTACCAATTTATACATTGTATAACAATGTAGGAAATATGTAGGAGGAATTATGAGTTATATTGTATTTTTATCAACAAAAGGATTACAAATGGTTCAAGGAAATGTTTCAAAGAATAATATTCATATTTCTTCTTACAAAGAATTTGAATTTGTTGAAGGAACAATGTTAGATGGGAATATTCTTGATGATCAACCTATTAGAGATGTTTTACTTGATTTAAAAAAAGAAAATGTTGATAGTGTGAGACTTGTTGTCGATAGTGGACAAATTTTAGTGAAGTGTTCTGTTTTACCAGAAGTTTCTCATAAACAAATGCTTCAATTTGTAAAGGATGAATTTATTGATGTTGAAAGTCAATATACGAATTTATTATATGATTATGCTGTTATAAAAGATAAAGTTGAGGGTAAAGAAGGTCAACTTGTTTTGTGTGCGGCAATGGAAAGAGAGTTTTTAAAGCCGTATATTGATTTGTTTGATGAAATGGGAATTTCATTAGAATCAATTGATATTATGACAAATTCAATTATTAAATTAACAGAATCTATTCTTAAATTAACAAATCTATCTTATGTTTTAACAGTAATCAATGGACAAGATGTTATTCATTATTTATTTATTAATGGACAATATGAAATAGCTAATAGAACACGTATTTTCTCTGATCGTGGAACAGTTTCTTTTATTACTGAATTATCCAATTCACTTACTAAATTAATGCAGTTTACTAAAGGTGCTTATAAAGATGCCCAATTAGAAAAAATCTATTTTGCTGGGCTAGAAACTTATGAAGAAGATATGTTGATGTCAACTATTTCTTCTAATTTGAGTATTGAGACATCTCGTTTTAAACCAACAAACTATACTTGTAGTAAAGATAATAATTTTCCTATTCATAAATATTTATTTGTAGGAAGTTTGTGGAGGAGATAAGATGGCAAGAAACAGTAACAAAGATATTGATTTTTTATCTGTCTATAAAACAAAGAAAAAAATAAATACAAATTCTAAAACACTCTTGCTTATCGCATTACCTGTTTTACTCATTCTTATTTTTGCGACAAGTACACTTTATTTAACAATCACTAATAGGAACTTGCAAAAGGATGTTGATACATTGCAAACACAAATAGAAGAGGCTCTTGCTGCAACAGCATCTAATACAAATTCTGATCAACAAAAAGAATTAAGTAAGCTCAATGAACAACTTACAAACTTACAAACAATTACACAAACATTATCAAAATACCCTCAAATTGATAAAAATATATTAGAAACAATTGATAAATCATGTAAGAACTTAACAATTGATTCAATATCATTTAATCAAGAAACAGGAGCTATATCACTTACTGTAACAGCTTCTAAAGTTAATGGTTGTGAAGAAACAGTAAGAACACTAAGAGAATCAGGTACTTTTAAAACAGTTGATTACAATGGGTATACTCAAGATGGTGGTGTTAGTGAAACAACGGAAACCGTAACAGACCCTACAACAGGTGCGACAACAACACAAGCAGTAACGAATACGACACCAATTACTTATAAATCATCGATTACATGTACATTAGAAGGAGGAACGACAAGTGGACAAGATTAAAGATTCATTTAAAAAACTTTCTTCTAGAGAAAAGACATTGATTTATATATTAGTGATTTTATTGATTATTTGTTTTGGATGGTTGATTTTATTACAACCACAATTAACGTCGCATACATCATTAAAGTCTTCAAAAGATAGTTTAGAATTACAACTTACTGAATTAAAAGGAACAAGTTCATCTTCTTCAACAGAAGATATCAAAACACAAATTATGAATGTTAATCAAGAAATTAAAGCTTTAAATGATCAATTTTACAATCTTATGTCAAAAGAAGATATTGATCAATTGATTACAAATCTAACAATAGAACATAAAATTAGTCCTACTAATTTAACAATGTCTGAAATAACACAAACAGATTTATCAAGTAAAAAGAGTGATGATAATTCATCTGATAACGCAAATGATAATACAGATGAATCTAAATCATCCAATGCTTTAGTTTATTCATGTGTTGTTACTCAAACATGTAAAGGAACAAAAGCTAATTTACTCAATTTAATTGAAGATGTTAAAAATATGAGTGGTTTACATATTAATTCTGTTGCCTATGAAAATTCAACAGGTAACTTGGATTTAACAATTACATATACAGTTTATATGGTAGAAAAATAGTAAAAGAGGTGCAAACAATGAAAAATAAAAAGGGATCAACAATTGTATGGGCAATTACATTGATTATGGTTCTTGTAGTCATTGTAGGTGCCTCTTTGTCTTTTGCATATATGTCTTATAATCAATCTATTAAAAATAGAAATAAGACACAAGTTGAATTGATTGCCAATTCGGCAATTAAATCTCTAGCTGGTGCTATTGAAAATGATGAAAATAGTTCTCAGCTAATTCCAGATACAGGTAAACAAATTAATGTATCAAAGATGGAATGTTCTGTTCCTTATGGAACAATTTCAAATATTAAAATTAATCGAAAAAAAGAAAATTTAATTATTGCATCACTAAAAGCTAATTATCATGATGAAGATTATACAATTTATGCTTATTTAACGCAGTCTAATAATCAATGGAAATGCAAAAGGTATGATACGAGTGGAAATTTAAATGTTTCTACTGATAGTAGTTCAAGTGGAAATGATTCAGGGAATAATGGTAGTACAGATAATGATAATGACAATAATATTGGTTTGCCAGAAGGAAGTAATATAGCAGATACACTTGATAAAAGACTTACGGTTATGTTGAATCAATACTATGGAGATTTTAAAAATATTTATACATTTATTGATTGGTATAAAGATCAATGTAAGTATATGAATAAAACTACGGATGCTAATTATAATTGCGATTGGTGGTTTAATAATAATAGTGAGGGCTCTGATTATCATATTAAACAAGCGTATTTAACATGTATGACACAAAATAATCAGTTCGATAAATTAGAAGATGATATTTATCGAAAAGTTAAAGATCAAAATATTGTTTTTAACAATAATAAATGGTATCCAGATTTATATGTTAATTTTCATATATTTCCAAATAGCAATGGGAAGTATTTTATCTATGCATCTCCTTCAAGTGGTGCAAGTAATGGAGGAGTTTATCTTATTTATTATGATCAATCTTGGTATGTTACTAAAAATAAATCATTTAATGAAAGTGATTTTTTAAATGTTGACAGTATAAAAAATGCTGTAAGCAATACAGATCAATGGTTAAAAATTGAGTAGGAGGGATGAATATGAAAAATACAAAAGGTATGACACTTATTGAAGTAATCATCTCTCTATTAATTATTAGTACAGCATCTTTAATTATTGTGGTTGGTTTTGTTACTGCACTTAATCTTTTTACAGATTCTAATCATTATAAAGATGTAACGAATAAGCAACAAAAAGCTTTAGTTGATGAAGAAAATAAAGATACAGATATTGATGTGGATGATACTTTAGCTAATTATTCGATTACTATAACTGAAGGAAGTAAGCCTATTGTCGTAAATGGTACTTATAAAAAAGCAACAAGTAAAACATATAAAGATGTTAATCTTTCAAATTTTATTCCATCTATCCAAATTAGTGAAACTGTGAAAGGAAGAAATATTTATAAAAATTATTGCAAAATGATGCAAGAATTTTCGAATTATTTAAAAGAGCAAGGAGTCACGTCAAATGATAAATTATTTGAAGGAAAGACTAAAGAATATATAAAAGAGTGGATGATGCAAAAAACAGGTGCAAACAAATCAGATTTTATTACAAATTTACCTAAATTATATGCAAGTATATACCCTGATATAGAACTAGATTCATTATTAGAGGTTATTGGAACTTATAACAAAGATTTTGATAAGGAAAAGTATAAATATATTACACCATGTATGTATATATCAGATAGTACTAGAGAAAATTTAACTTATAAAGATTTTTTTGAAGATGAAGGATACAAAAAATACGTATTCATATTAGTTGGTGATAAGGCAAAAAAAGGAGATCGTCCAACAGATATATGGGCATTGCTTGATAATACAACTGTTGAAGATGATCAAGATACTTGGTTAATTCCAAAAAGTAAAATAAGTACAAAAATACTTGAAAATAAAACATATTCAGAGTTTTATAAAATAATAAGTGGTAATGAATGGATTTATTATACAACATCAAAATAGAAAAGAGGGTGACTAAGATGATCAAAAAAGTAAATAATAAAGGTATGACGTTAGTTGAAATTGTTGTTGTACTTTTAATTGCTTCTATTATTATGACAATTACTGGTGGAATCTTAGTCAACTCATTAGGTTATTTTGATACAACAACCAAGAAATCTTTAGATAAACAAACATTAGATGGTGTTCTAGATTTTATTAGTAATGAAATCACCTATGCAACAGATGTAAGAGTATCAAATACTAAACCAGATGATAGAGATTGGCATTATCTTTATGTATTAAAAAACGATAAAAATAAAGGTAGACTTTATCGTGATGGTAAAGCAGTTTTTGATGATGACTATTATATTAATAATCGAGATTTACAAATGGATGTTAGAGGTTTTACCACTAATGGATATCGTTTGGATTTAACGCTTAAGTATTTAAATGGGACAGAAGAAGTATATTCAACAAAGAATACATATGAGTTGGTCAATTTTAATATTAATACAACTGATAAAACGACTTTATTTAGTAATATTTCTAGTACGACACAGTTATCAGAAAATACAAAACTTTATTATATAAAAGATGACTCATCAAAAGGTAATAGTGAAAATGACAAAACGGATAGCGAAATAACAGTTGCTAAACAGGTTGAATGTATTAATACGAAAAATAATCGTGGTGATTATGTAGAAGGAAGACATTATAGTAAAGGTGATTTTGTTTATTGTGATGGGTCATGGTGGCAGTTAATTCAAGATAAAAGTAATGCTACTTCACCTGATAAAAGTAAAGCAAGATGGTGGAAAAAGATAGATAAAAATTATAGTCCACTCAGTGCATATACTAAAGGTGATATTGTTTTTTTCGAAAAAGAACAATGTTATTATCAATGCTTACAGGATATGTATTCTATGGGAGTTGGCAGTGATAGTTCTGATGGATATGCGCCAGATGGATTTAATGGAAAGCAGACCTATTGGAAGTATATTGGTCCTAAAAATACGGTTACAAAAGATGTACATAATTGTGATGATATTTCAATAAGAAGAACTGATACAGTTTTAAATAAATTGGATCAACTCACGGAAAGCCAAATAAATAGCATTCCTAAATATGATGTTAATAAAACGGATTATAAAATAGGTGATTATATATATAATGAAGAAAAAAACGGTATTAAACAATATTATTTGAAAGTATTGGATGGATCTGGAGGTCCCGGATCAAGTGCATCTTCTGGATGGCAAATTTTATCTCGTGACTGGAATAAAAATAGTGCATACTTAAAGGGTGATATTGTTTTATATTCTGAAGCTGAAGATTTAGGATATCTTAAAGCCATGCAAAATATAAATAAAGATAATAATCCAACAACATGGCCACATAGGGTAGAAATTGTTAATGGTAATCCAAATCCAAATTATTTTTGGAGTACAGTAAATTGATGGAGGTTGACACATGAAAAGTTTACCAATAGGTGAAGTATTAAAAGAATATGGGTATATTAATGAAGAACAGTTACAGATTGCATTAGATGCCCAAAAGAAAGATAGAAGTAAAAGATTAGGGGAACATTTAATAGATTTAGGTTTTATTAGTGAACAACAAATGTTAGAAGCTTTATCTGATAAATTAGCTGAGCCTTTAGTTTCATTGGATAATATAGATTTTGATATTAATGCTGTTAAAAAGGTTCCTGAAGCAATGGCACAAAAATATAATGTCATTGGTTATGCTTTTAATGACAATGTGTTAACAGTAGCAACAAGTGATCCTTTAAATTATTATGGGTTAGAAGATGTAAGACTTGTTTCAGGTTGTCGTATTAGTGTTTCACTTGCAACAAAAGCAGATATTCAAATTGCTATTGAAAGATATTATTCAGATGTTGATACTTTGAATTTAGTAGATGATATTGATGAATCGACTTTACCTGAAGTAGAAGAGGATCTAAATTTATTTGATGCGAATGAAGATGATACACCTGTTGTTAAATTATTAAATTCATTGTTAATTAGAGGATATAATACAAGTGCTTCTGATATTCATATTGAACCATTTGAAGATAAATTACATGTAAGAATGCGTATTGATGGAATGCTTGTTGATTATTTAGATTTAAATAAAAATATACAAGCGGCTTTGATTGTTAGAATTAAAATTTTATCTAACATGGATATTGCTGAAAAAAGATTACCTCAAGATGGTCATTTTATGGGAGTAATTGATGGAGTCGAATTAAATATTCGTGTATCTGTTATTCCTACCATCTTTGGTGAAAAGATTGTTATGCGTTATTTGAATTCTAATAGTACTATTGACCGCTTAAGTACTTTTGGAATGACAGAAGAAAACTTTAAGAAAGTGAATCATATGATGTCTATGCCACATGGAATTATCTATGTAACAGGTCCTACTGGAAGTGGGAAAACTACAACACTTTATATGATCCTTGAAAAATTAGCTCAAGGACAAATCAATATTTCAACGATTGAAGATCCTGTGGAAAGAAAATTAAATCGTATTAATCAAATGCAAGTCAATACAATGTCTGGCCTTACATTTGATAGAGGATTGCGTGCTTTAATGAGACAAGATCCAGATGTAATCATGGTTGGAGAAACTCGTGATAAAGAAACTGCTGAAATTTCTGTTCGTGCAGCTATTACAGGGCATTTGGTTGTCAGTACATTACATACGAACGATGCTATTAGTACGATTGTTAGACTTGAAGAAATGGGTGTTGAACCTTATATGGTCGCTAACAGTTTAGTAGGTGTTGTTGCGCAACGTTTAATGCGAAAGGTTTGTCCTTATTGTAAAAAGGAAGTAGCCACTTCTTTATCTGATCGATTAGCTTTACAAGAAGGAATTAAATATATTTCTAAAGGAACAGGCTGTCCTCATTGTAATCAAACAGGTTATAAGGGGAGAATTGCTATTCATGAAGTTATTGAAATAGATAGTAAAGTACGTAAAATGATTTCTAATCAAGAAGAAATAGATGATATTATGAAATATCTTGTTGAAGAACAAGGAGTAGAAACTTTAAGAGATCAAGCTTTAAAACTAGTTAAAGAAGGAAAAACAACAGTAGATGAATTCAATAAGATTATTGCTTATATTGATTAAAGGGGAATGTTATGGCAAATATTAATGATATTTTAAATGATGCAAGAATTAAAGGATGTAGTGATGTCCATATTGGTGAAAATACAGGTATAACATTGAGACAAGATGGAAAACTTATTGGATTTGAACAAGCTTTTAGTAATGAAGAAATAAAAGAAATGATTTTATCAATGTGTAAAGATCGAATTTTAAAGATTGTAGAAAAACATGAAGATGCTGACTTTGTCTATGTAAATGATTTAGGAAGACATCGTGTTAATATTTATTTTCAACAAGGTTATATGACAGCCGCAATTCGTATCATCAATGAACAAATCAAGACATTAGAAGAATTAAATTTACCTGATGTTTTACATAAATTGGCTTTACTTCCTCGAGGACTTGTTCTAGTAACTGGTCCTACAGGAAGTGGAAAATCAACAACTTTAGCAGCAATGATTGATTTTATTTCTTCAATGAGAAATTGTCATATTCTTACCATTGAAGATCCAATTGAATATGTATATCAACAAAAACAAGCTCTTATTCATCAAAGGGAAGTCTATGAAGACGTTGATTCTTTTGATACAGCTTTAAAAAGTGCCATGCGTGAAGATCCAGATGTTATTCTTGTTGGAGAAATGAGAGACTATGAAACGATTCAAGCAGTTATTACTTTAGCTGAAACAGGCCATCTTGTATTTAGTACGCTTCATACTATTGGTGCTCCTAAAACAATTGATCGTATTATTGATGTTTTCCCTCCTCATAAACAAGCTCAAATTCGTGCTCAATTAGCCTCTGTTTTACAAGCGGTTGTTACTCAACAACTTTTACCACTTGCAAGTGGTAAAGGAAGAGCAGCTGCTTTAGAAATCATGATTGCTAATGACGCTATTAAAAATTTAATTAGGGAAAATAAAGGTCATCAAATAGATACAATGATTCAAACTGGAAGAAATGAAGGAATGACAACATTAAATGCATCACTTGCTACTTTAGTAAATACTGGAAAAGTAAATCGTATGGTAGCAGAAAGATATTCTCTTGATGTTGGAGAATTAAGACAATTAATAAGATAGTTAAAAAGAATAAGCGAGTCTGCTTATTCTTTTGATTTGAGAAGGATGCAATTATTCATATATTGCATAACCTTTTATATACTCAAAAAGCAGCAGTATTAAAGATAAGTTTTAACACTGCTGCTTATTAAATACAAGTTCTTTTAGTGACACTACAAGAAATAATCACAAACTTGAATAACCTATTTTTTAGTAATGTTTAAATTACTTACACACTTTTCTTGACAAACCCTTTGATTTTTGAAGATAGTTTTTTAATTCTTCAAATTCTTCAAAATCATATAGATGTTTTTGAAGATTACGAATTTGTTGTTTAGAAAAAGTGCTTATAAAATCACTGATATCTTCATGAAATTGCATTTTAATATACTTAATAATACTTTCCTTTGTTTCATCAAGAATACTATCTATTTCGTTATTTACTTTTTCAGCTCTTTGGTTTGCTTCCTCCGCTTTTTGCTTTTCTTTCTCGGCTTTTTGTTTCTCTTTCTCGGCTTTTTGATTCGCTTCTTTAATTTTTCTATCACGAGAACGAAGCAATATTTCATTATCTAAACGATCAAGATATTCTAGGTATGATTCTTCAGAAGATATATATTTGTCATGCATTTGTATCGCTTCCTTTATTCTATAATCTATTTCAATTTTATCATATGGTTTTTCGTTTTTAAAGAGATACATCAACTGATTAAAACTCGTCATTTCATTGATTACTTGATTGATATATTCGAGTTGAATAATTGTTATTTCCATGCGATTAAATGGATAGACAATATGATGTTCATCATCAACCATCTCAAAATGACATTTATAATAAGGGGTATTTTCTAGAATATGCCCATAACTAATAATTAATGATCTTACTACATGAGCACTCGTATAATCTTCTCCCTGTTTTACTTGTTGTCTTAAAAGTTCAGCATTGTAAAGTTCAAAACGAACAAGTATCTCTTCATTTAAACCATAAGTTTGTAATTCGATATTGTAGAGATCACCTACATCATCAATAGCTAAAATATCTAAAATAAGTTTCTTTTCATAGAAATTTTTACCATATTGTTGTGCGTTTTTTAATTTAGTAGAAACAATCTCCCTGTCTAAAATAAGCTCTTGACAAATAAGGGTTCTAATTCTTTCATTTTCAACAAGCAAATGATGAAAATATAAATCATTTGAATATTTTATAAAATTCTCTCTATTTTTGTTCATAAAAAGTCCTCCATTATTTATATTGACTTTTTATGAGTGTTTTTCTTCTTTTTTATCAAAAAATTAAAATTTTTAAGTTTTGAAGATGTTTTTTTAATTCTTCAAATTCTTTAAAATCATATAAATGATCTAAAAAATCAAAAATTTGATATTTAGAAAGAGTATTTATTCTTCATGAAATTTTAGTTGAGAGTATTTGATAATGCTCTCTTTTGTTTCATCAATCATTTCTTTTATTTCATTGATTAGATTTTCATATTTTTTATTTGCTTTTTCAAGCTTTCTATCACGAGAACGTAAAAGTATTTGATTATCTAACCAGTCAAAGTATTCTAGATATTCTTTATATAAATTATACATATTTACCACTTCCTACTATCTATAATAGCATATTTTAAATAAATAAAGAATATGTAAAATAAATTTTTAAATTGGAAATAAGTGGATTTAAAAGAGATTATTATATTAATTTGTTGAAAGATACATGATACAATAGGGATAGGTGATTTTATGAAATTAGAACTTTTAACATATGAAAAAGAGAATCTTCCACGTGGTTGGAAACCTTATTATATATATTTAATCATGGTCGATCATATAGAAGTAGGAAGAATTGTCTTAAGAGAAGGTAGTAATGAAGAAAGATATTATGATGGACATATTGGTTATACGATAGAAAAGGAATACCGAGGGCATCATTATAGTAAAGATGCTTGTTTATTATTGTTTGATAAAGCAAAAGAAAAAGGATTTAAACAATTAATGATTACATGTTCTCCTGATAATATAGCAAGTCGTAAGATTATTGAGTCATTGCCATTTAAGTATCTTGAAACAAAAGAAGTACCTGCATGTTTGAAGAAAGATTTTGATCAAGGTGATTATATAAAAAGAATATATTGTTTGGATTTGGAGGAATTATGAAATTTATACATTTAGCGGATTTACATTTAGGTAAAATAATTTATCAAAATAATCTATTAGATATTCAAATTGATTTATTAAATCAAGTGATGAATTATATGGTTCAAAAAAAAATAGATACTTTAGTAATTGCTGGAGATGTTTATGATCGTGCAATTGCCTCTAAAGAAAGTATAGTTGCTTTAAATCATTTTTTAGAAGCAATGATTTTACATTATCATAAAAAAGTATTGATCATTTCAGGAAATCATGATAGCAGTGAAAGACTTGATTTTGCAAGTTCTTTACTTCAAAGTCAAGGTTTGTATATTGTTTCTTATCCTGAAAAAGAAATAAGACCAATTGAAATAGAAGGTGTTTATTTTTATTTGGTTCCTTTTTTTAAACCTTCTTATATACGTTATTTATATGAAAAAGATGATTTAAAAACGTATCAGGATGCTTTTGCATATTATTTAAGTCAACAAACATTTGTTGAAGACCATCCTAAAGTTCTTGTAACACATCAATTTATTGCGGGAAATAAAGAAGTGATTAGAAGTGAAAGTGAAGTAATTCTTTCCGTGGGTGGTAGTGAAATTATTGATGTTGATTTATGTAAAGATTTTGATTATGTAGCTTTAGGTCATATTCATGCAAGTCAAAAAATTAAATATGATTATGTAAGATATGCAGGAAGTTTAATGAAGTATTCATTTGATGAAGTTCATCAAAAAAAAGGAATGGTTGAAGTAACTATTGATGAAACTGGGGTTTCTACGCAAATTATTCCTTTAAAGCCACAAAAAGATCTAGTGAAGGTCGTTGGAAAATATGAAGATGTTTTACATTATCCAAATAATGAAAATGATTTTGTAGCGGTAGAATTATTAGATAAACAAGTCATAGGTCACGCATATGATTTTTTAAAAGAAAAATACCCTTATTTATTACAAATTACTTATCAATCACTAGAAAAACTTAAAACAAATCAAACAGCTTCTTCCTTAGATGTTGAAAAACAATCTCCAATAGAAATATTTAAAGAATTCTATGAAAAAATGAAAGGTGAAGCAATGAGTCAAGAAAGTGAAGAAATTATTCAACAATTACTAGAGGAGGTAAGTGAAGATGATGCCCATTAGTCTTACATTATCAGCGTTTGGACCTTATCCAGATACAATCACAATCGATTTTGAATCATTTCAAGAAGATGGTCTCTTTTTAATTACAGGGCCTACAGGTAGTGGAAAAACGATGATTTTTGATGCCATGATCTTTGCTTTATATGGTAAAACAAGTGGTCAAATTAGACAAACAGACAGTTTAAGGTGTGATCGTGCCTTAAATGAAATTTCTACTTTTGTTGAATTTTCATTTTCTTTGCATCAACAAAATTATACAATTAAAAGAAATCCTAAATATTATCTAGAAGGGAAAAAAACACCTAAACAACCTTCAGCGTTACTTACTTTACCAGATGGCAAAATGGTCGAAGGTATTAAAGAAGTCAATCAAAAAATGATTTCTTTATTAGGGGTCGATGATCAACAATTTAAACAGATTTGTATGATTGCTCAAGGAGAATTTACAAAATTGATTATGGCTTCAAGTGATGAAAGAGAAAAAGTATTAAGAGAGTTATTTCATAGTGAAACGTATCAAAAGTTAGAAGAAAAACTTAAAGTTCATTTGAAAGTATATCAAGATAAATATGATTTGTTATTGAATAAAAGGAAAGATTTGATGCAAGAATTACAAGTTGAAGATCATCAAGAATATTTATCTAAACAAACAAAACTTATCGCAAGTCAACAAAAAGAATATGATGATTTAAAAAAAGATTTAGATCAAAAGAAACAACAATTACAACTCTATCGCTTGCAAAATCAACGATTAATACAATTAAAAGATTTAAAACAACAATTTCAAGATTTAAAGAAACAAGAAAATGATTATCAAGAATTAAATAAAACTGTAAATACTTTAAAAAAAGCACAAGAAACAAATTATTTATATATTTCTTATATTAAACAACAAAAGAAACTTCAAACCTTAAACTTAAATCAAGAAGATTTTTTAAAACAATTAAAAAAACTTGAAAAAGATTATCAAGAAAAAAAGGTACAAGCAAATTCTCTTGACTACAAACAACAAACAAAAGAAAAATTACAAAACCAAATTCAAGAAACGAAACAATTAATCAATCAAATCTATCAATATCAAAATGATTATCAAAACTTACAAACTCTAAAACAACAATATAGAATGTTAGATGAAGAACATAAACTCTTTTTAAAAAAGAAAGAAAAATTTGAAAATGGGTTGCAAAGAGATCAAGAAAGAATCCAAAGCGAACAACAAGTACAATCTAAATATGAACTGATCAAACAACAATATGTTCGTTTAAACGAACAAAAAGTAAAAGTTCATCAATTGTCGGATTATTATGATCAAATACTCAAACTTAATGAAAATAAAAGTGATTTACAAGAAGACTATACAGTTGTTGAAAAACAAGTTGATCATGAAAAAATGCAATATAATCAAATGGAAAAATTGTATTTTAGAAAACAAGCAGGTATTTTTGCATTACAATTAAAAGAGGATCAACCTTGCCCTATTTGTGGCTCTTTACATCATCCTCATCCGGCACAAATTGAAAAAGAAGATATAACAAAAGAAAAATTAGATCAACAAGCTAAAAAAGTAAAACAACAAGAACATAGGTTACAAGATATCTTACAAAAAATACTCTTATATAATCAAAAAAAGGAAATGCTTGTTAAACAAACAAAACAACTTTCAAGTGAACTTAATATTCAAGAAGAGTTATCTAAAGAAATCTTTATTAAAGAATTAGATCATTTATCAAAAGATGAAAAAAGAATGAAAAAAGAATATCTTGAATTACAAGATGAACTTAAATATATTCAAAAGCTTAAAAAGAGTGTGGCTCTTTCATTGAAAGATATGTCTACTTATGAAAGTAAAGAATTAAAACAAGCACAAAGTCTAGAGAATATTCAAGTACAAATTCATCAATTATCTGGTAAATTAGATGATTCAATGCGACAATATGAAATTGGAGAAGTTAATAAAAATTATCAACAAGTTCAAAAAAAATATCGTCAACTTTCATTAGAAATAGAAACTATTCAACAGGATTATGAAAAGGTCAAAAATAAATATCTTGAAATAAAAACAAAAATTTCGTCATTGAATCAACAAATTATTCAAGAACAAGAAATATATGATGAATTAGATAATAAATATCATACTGCTTTAGATGCATTTATAAATGAAGAAGAATTTTTAAATTTAAAAACACAAATCAATCAAATCAGTATCTTAGAAAAGAAATATCAAGATTATATAATTTCTTTAAAGAGTTTAAATGAACAAATTATTTCATTAGAAAATGAAGTCAAAGATTCAACATATGTTGATTTATCTTCTTTAAGTGAAACAATTAAAGAAGTAAATCAACAATTGAGAGAAAAAAATGATGATTTAGAAAAATTAAAAATAGATTATTCATTAAAAGAAAAAATGATCAAAGATATTCAAAAAATCAATCAACAATTAAAAAAAGATGAAGATACTTATCAAAGATATTTAGATCTTTATAATCTAGCAAGTGGTAAAAATAATGCAAGAGTGTCGATTGAAAGATATGTACTAGCAACTTATTTTGAAAATATGTTGATTTATGCCAATGTGATCATGAAACAATTGAGTCAAGGAAGATATCAATTATTAAGAAAAGATGATGCAGGTAAAGGAAGAAGTCAGCAAGGGTTAGAATTAGATGTTTTTGATCAAGAAAGTGGAAATATTAGAAGTATTAAGACACTTTCTGGTGGGGAATCCTTTAAAGCAGCTTTATCTCTTGCTTTAGGACTTTCAAGAATGGTTCAAGATTATGCTGGAGGAATTGAATTAAATACGCTTTTTATTGATGAAGGGTTTGGTTCTTTAGATAGTCAATCATTAGATCAAGCAATGAATTGTTTAATGGAATTGCATCATGAAAATAAATTAATTGGAATCATCTCACATGTTAGTGATTTAAAAGATCGTATTGAACGACAACTTGTAGTTGAAAGAAAACAAAAACAAAGTGTGATTCAGATGATCTAATCTTGCTTGTTTATCATTTCTATAGTAAAATAGAGAAGCATTTTAGAGGAGGAAAAAAGATGGCAAATAACAAGAAAAATGAAGCTATTACTGCTAGAGATGTTGATTTTGCTAAATGGTATACAGATGTATGTCGTAAAGCAGAATTAATGGATTATAGCGATGTGAAAGGATTTATTATTTATCGTCCGTATGGTTATGCAATGTGGGAACAAATTCAAAAACATATGGATCAAAAATTCAAAGAATTAGGACATGAAAATGTTTATATGCCGATGTTGCTCCCTCAATCTTTATTACAAAAAGAAGCTGATCACGTAGAAGGATTTGCACCAGAATGTGCTGTTGTAACAAAAGGTGGATTAGATGATTTAGATGAAAACTTAATTATTCGTCCAACATCTGAAACATTATTTTGTGAACATTATGCAAAAATTGTAAATTCTTACCGTGATTTACCAAAACTATATAATCAATGGTGTTCCGTTGTACGTTGGGAAAAGACCACAAGACCATTTTTACGTGGTTCTGAATTCTTATGGCAAGAAGGTCATACAATTCATGCTACTGAAGAAGAAGCAAGAAAAGAAACTTTACAAATGTTAGAAGTTTATCGAAGTACAGCACAAGATCTACTTGCAATTCCAATGGTCACTGGTCGTAAAACTGAAAGTGAAAAATTTGCAGGGGCTGAAGAAACTTATACAATGGAAGCTTTAATGCATGATGGAAAAGCTTTACAATCAGGAACATCACATTACTTTGGACAAGGTTTTGCGAAAGCTTTTGATGTTAAATTCTTAAATAAAGATAATAAACAAGAATATGTTTATCAAACTTCTTGGGGAGCATCAACACGTTTACTTGGAGCAATCATTATGGTTCACGGAGATGATAATGGACTTGTTTTACCACCAAGAGTGGCACCAATTCAAGTGATGATTGTTCCAGTTATGCAACATAAAGAAGGTGTTTTAGATAAGGCTTATGAAATTGAAAAACAATTAAAAGCAGCTGGACTTCGTGTTAAAGTGGATGCTAGTGATAAAACACCAGGTTATAAATTTGCAGATGCTGAAATGAGAGGAATTCCATTAAGACTTGAAATTGGACCTAAAGATATTGAAAAAGGACAATGTGTCTTAGCTAAAAGATTAGATGGTACAAAAGAAACATATGCTTTAAATGAAGAATTACCAAATACAATTCATCAATTATTAGATCAAATTCATGATGAAATGTATGCAAAAGCATTGAAATTTAGAGATGAAAACATTAGAACTGCGAAAACATATGATGAATTTAAAGAAATCTTAAATACTAAAGCAGGATACATTCGTATGATGTGGTGTGAAGATGATGCTTGTGAAGCTAAAATCAAAGAAGAAACAGGTGCTACATCAAGATGTATCAAAGAAGATGAAGAACCATTTGGAGATGTTTGTCCAATTTGTGGTAAACCAGCTAAAAAAGTTGTTTACTTTGCAAAAGCTTATTAATTTGTATAAAGGAGTAATCGTTAAGATTGCTCTTTTTTATTTTATCAAGCTTTTTATAGAGAAAATTTACATAAGTGTGTATAATGGATTCATAAGAATCATTTGAGTAGATAGGTAGAAGTAATGAATAAAGAAGAAGTTGTTCAATTAAATAAATTAAAAAGAAAAACAGGCCTATTTTTTATTATAGTGATGGGTGTCATGTTGATTTGTTTTAATTTTTTAATTCAATTTGAAGTAAATAAAGAAAAAATAAGTGCAAGTTATACTGCAGAAGATACTGTTCGAAAAATAGAAACACAGCTTGGAAGATATTTAGAAAATTCTGAAATGTTTAAAAATATTATATCTTCAAAACATACAATCAGTGATGAACAGTTTAATCAGCTTGCAAGTTATATGAAACAAAATAAAAATGTTATTGAAGCATATGAATTAGCACCTAATGGGATTATTGAAAAGGCTTATCCATTAAAAGGAAATGAAAAAGTGATAGGTATGAATACGTTGGAACTTCCTGAACGTCAAAAAGAAGCGAATATTGCTAGAAAAAGTGGAGAATATACAATTGCTGGTCCATATGAATTAAAATAAGGTGGTACAGGGGCTTTATTGTTTGACCCTATTTATATAAATGATGGAAATGAAAAGAAATTTTGGGGATTTTCTATTCTTGTTTTAAATTGGGATGCTTTTTTAGAAGAATTAGAAGTAGATAAATTAGAAGATGCCACTTATCATTTTAAAGTTTGGAAAGAGGGCAACAATGGAAAACATGTGACAATTATGTCATGTGGTCATAGTTCTTTAAATCATACATTAAGTGTTGCTTGTGAAGTGCCTAATGATACATGGTATTTTGAAATTGTTCCTTTTCAAGGTTGGATACCAATGTCTTATAAGATATTTGGAAGTATTGTAAGTGTTTTGGTAGCTATTTTGTTATCAATGGGTTATTGGCAAATTATTTTAAGACGTGAAAAAGAAGCTGTTTATGCAAAACAAATTGAAAAAGTGGCTACTGAAGCACAACATGCCAATCAGGCAAAGACAAGATTTTTATTTAATATGTCTCATGATATTCGTACACCAATGAATGCAATTATTGGCTATACACAATTATTAGAAAATAATTTAGATAATAAAAAACAGGCATTGGATTATATTTCAAAACTTAAATCATCAAGTACGATTTTACTTTCTTTGATTAATTATATTCTTGAAATGACACAAATAGAAAGTGGTAAATTAGATTTAAAAAAGGAAATAGGAGATTTAGATGATTTAGTTAAAAATATAAATGTTGTAGTTGAACCGCTAATTAAAGAGAAAAAATTGCATTATTCCTATCATTTGGAGATTAAACATCATCATATTATTTGTGATAAAACTAAATTAAGAGAGATTGTTTTAAATATTCTTTCTAATGCGATTAAATATACACCAGAAGGTGGAAATGTTGAATTATTGATCCAAGAAATTTCATTTGAAAATAATAAAGTAAAATATCATTTTATAATTATAGATAATGGAATAGGAATGAAAGAAGATTTTTTACCACATATTTTTGAAGAATTTGCTAGAGAAAAAACAAGTACAGAAAGTAAAGTACCTGGAGTAGGATTAGGACTTCCTATTGTTAAATCTCTTATAGATATGATGAATGGAACAATTCAAGTAGAAAGTAAGTTAAATAAAGGAACAAAGTTTACTGTAGAACTTTCGTTTTTAACTTCTTTACAAGTTGAAAATGTCAATGAAAGAAATACATCAACACTTGATTTTTCAGGAAAACATATTCTTCTTGTAGAAGATAATGAATTAAATGCGGAAATTGGAATAGAACTTTTAAATACTTTTAAAGTAATTATAGATTTAGCTAAAAATGGAGAAGAATGTATAAAAATATTAGAAAAGATGCCAGAAGGATATTATGATCTTATTTTAATGGATATCCAAATGCCAATTATGGATGGTTATGAAGCAACAAAAATAATTAGAAGTTTTAATAATAAAAACGCTCAAATTCCAATTATTGCGATGACAGCAAATGCTTTTGAAGAAGATAGAAAACATGCTTTACAACTTGGAATGAATGAACATCTTGCTAAACCAGTTGATATAGAAAAATTAAAAGATGTACTTACAAAATATTTTAATCATGAAAAAAGGGAGAAATGATGAAAAAATAAACCATATTTTAAATAAATGTGGATGCATTTTTATAGGTTTTATCCTGGTTTTTTCATTATTTTCAATTCCTGTACGAGCAAATGAAGGAAAAATACGTGTAGGGTGGTAGGAAGATTCTTATCATATTACAGGGAAAAAAGGGAAGCGTAGTGGTTATGGATATGAATATGAACAAGCTGTTGCAGGAACGGGTTTAGGAATGCCGATTGTAAAAAACTCGTTGATGTGATGGGTGGAACGATCGATGTAGAAAGTGAATTAGGAAAGGGAAGTAAGTTTACAGTTGTTTTAAAACATCACCTTGCTGATGAAAAATATTACGCGCAAGTAAATGAAGATTTGTCTTTGTTGAATGCGAATAAAAATATTCGGGGGAAACATATTTTACTTGCTGAGGATAATGATTTGAATGCTGAAATTACGATTACTCTTTTAGAAGATATAGGATTAATAGTTGAGCGTGTTGAAGATGGGATTCAATGTGTGGCTAAAATGGAACAAATGCCTGCTAAAAGCTATGATTTGATTTTAATGGATATTCAAATGCCTCATATGGATGGTTATAAGGCAACACAAACTATTCGTCAATTGTCAAATAAAGACAAAACCACGATTCCTATCACCGCTTTAACAGCTAATGCCTTTGAGGAAGATAGAAAAAAGGCGGTTGCTCAAGGGATGAATGGACATATATCAAAACCAATAGATGTTGATAAGATAGAAAAAGTTCTTCTTTCAATTCTTAAATAACACAATATAAAAGAAGTATATATTCGATATATATTTCTTTTTTTATTGACAATAAATATAAAATATCCTATAGTTGATGTGTCAACTATAGGAGGAAATATGAATTTATCACGCTTAATTTCTATTCTTCATAATCAAAAAAATAGTTATATGAATGTCCAACTTAAAGAGTTTGGTTTATCCCATGGACAAGCGATTACTTTAAAAATTATTTATGAAGAAAATAATATCAAACAAGAAGATTTAAATAAAAGATTACAAATTGATAAAAGCGCAGTTACGAGAATTTTAAAAACATTAGAAGATAAGGGATTTATTATTAAAAAAACTTCAAAAGAAGATAAAAGAAATCATGTTTTGTCTTTAACTTCTAAGGGAAAAGAATTATATCCTAAAATTAAAGATGTTATTAAAGAGACAACAGAGATGATGATTAAAGATATTGATCAAAATGAGCTTATTCTTTTAGAAGAACTTTTATTAAAAATGAAAATGAATTTGGAGGATACGTATGAAAAATGATGATAAGATGGGGACTAAAAATATATTACCTTTATTAGTAGAATTTTCAATTCCAGCTATTATCGGAATGCTTGTTAATGCAATTTATAATATCGTTGATCGTATGTTTATTGGAAATGCTCCAGAATTGGGGGCAATTGGTTTAGCAGGAATTAGTATTTGTTATCCTGTAACTCTTGTTTTAATGGCCATTTCTTTAATGATTGGAATGGGTGGAGCCACTCGTTTTTCAATAGCATTAGGTCAAGGTAAAAAGGAAGAAGCTGGAAAGTATATGGGAAATGGTCTAACTTTAACAATTATTTTAGGCCTAGTCTTTATGATTTTAGGAAATGTTTTTTTAGCACCAATGTTACGTTTATTAGGTGCTTCAAAAACTGTTTTGCCTTATGCTGAAAATTATTTAAGTATTATTTTATATGGTGCTGTTTTTCAATGTATTGCAATGGCAGGAAATAATTTTTCTAGAGCTCAAGGAAATCCTAAAAATGCCATGATTTCACAATTGATCGGAGCAGGGTTTAATATTTTATTTGACTATATTTTAATTTGTATTTTCCATATGGGAATGCAAGGAGCTGCTTTTGCAACGATTGGTGGACAGTTTTTAAGTGCTTTATGGCAACTTGCATTTTTATTTGGAAAAAGAACGATTATTCCTTTAAATGCAACTTTATTGAAATTACAGTTGAATATTTCAAAACAAATTATTCAAACAGGAATACCTGCATTTTTAATGCAAATATCGAATAGTGTTTTAAATATTATTTTGAATGCGTCTCTTGTTAAATATGGTGGAGATTTAGCGTTAAGTGCTATTGGTATTGTTACAAGCATTCAAACACTTATTTTGATGCCAATTACTGGTTTGATGCAAGGTCAACAACCATTGATTTCATATAATTATGGTGCTTTAAAAATGGAGCGTGTTAAAGAAACATTAAAATATGCAATTATAGGTGCTACAATGATTGCTTTGATTGGTTTTATCGCAGTACAATTTTTTACAAAAAGTATTGTCTATATGTTTAATGATGAAGCAGATGTTGTAAAATTATGTAGCCATGCTTTACATATTTGGTTTATGTGTTTACCGCTTATTGGTGCACAAGTAATGTGTGCAAACTATTTTCAAGCGATTGGTAAGATAAAAATATCAAGTGTTTTAAATTTATTGAGACAAATTATTATTTTAATTCCTTGTATCATAATTTTTTCATCGATTATAGGTTTAGATGGTATTTTTATAGCTGTCCCTGTTGCGGATCTATCAGCGTTTATTATTACTGTTTTATTATTAAAAAATGCCTTAAAAAAAGAAGCCTGAGCTTCTTTTTAATTATATCTTTTTACAACGAATCGATTCAATAACAGGTTGATTTTCTTTTTTTACAGTTCCATTATTATCTTCTACTTTTACATCTTTACAAATTTGATCAACAATGTCCATGCCTTCATAAACATAACCAAAAACAGCATATTGACCATCCAAATAAGTAGAATCACTTTGAACAATAAAGAATTGTGAAGAAGCACTATCATTATCTTGACTTCTTGCCATAGAAAGAGCTCCACGTGTATGACTTAAAGGATTTTTTACCCCATTATCTGAAAATTCTCCCTTAATTGTTTCTTTACTTCCACCAGTGCCATCTCCTTTAGGATCTCCACCTTGAATCATGAAACCATCAATAATACGATGAAAAGTTAAACCATCATAAAACTTTTCTTTACTTAACTTTACAAAGTTTGTTACTGTAATTGGTGCTGTATCAGCATCAATTTCAGCATAAATTGTTCCATAATCTTTAACTTTAATTTCAACTTGATAATTTCCTGATAAAGTTTTTGTTTTTTTAGTTGCTTTTTCTGTTGTTGTTTTAGAAGAACATCCAGCAATGGAAACAACAGTCATTAAAACTAAAAGTACTTTTAGCATTTTTTTCATTCATTTCACCTCTTTCAATATTATAACAAATATGAATTATGAAAAAAAGATACTCAATAAGACTTGATTGTGCTAAAATACATGAAAGAGGTTTTAAAGATGAGAGAAAAAAGAATTGTATTAGTAAATGATGTAACAGGATTATCAAGATGTTCAGTAGCCTGTCAATTGCCAATTATTTCAGCTATGGGAATTGAAACAGCTTTTGTACCAACAGCAATTTTATCTATCAATACATATCATAAAGATTTCTTTTTTGATGACTATACATCAAAGATGAATGATTATATTGAAACATATAAAAAAATGAATATTGATTTTGATGGAATATGCAGTGGCTTTTTAGGATCTGCGAAACAAATAGAAATAGTAAAAGAATTTTTTAAAGATTTTAAAACAGAAAAAAACTTTATTTTAGTAGATCCAGTCATGGGTGATCATGGGAAACTTTATCCGACTTATACGCAAGAAATGCAAGAAAAAATGAGAGAACTTATGCCTTATGCGACAATTGTTACACCTAATTTAACAGAATTGTGTGCTTTGATTGATGAAGCTTATCATGAAACAAGTAATGAGCAAGAACTTAAGCGCATGTGTGAAAAATTAAGTCAAATGGGTCCAAAAATGATTGTAGTAACGGGTATTTCTATTGGTCATCAAATTTTAAATTTTGTTTATGATCATGGAAAAGTTGAAAAAATCTATGTGAAACGTATTGGAGAAGATCGTAGTGGTACAGGAGATGTTATTTCTGCAGTAATTGCAGGAAGCTATTTGAAAGAGCAAAATTTTTTAGAAGCTGTTAAAAAATCAACAGATTTTGCTTCTAAATGCATTCAACATTCTGTAGACATTGATGCTCATCCACATATGGGATTATGTTTTGAACCATTATTAAAAGAATTGGAGGATTAAGATGATATTATATACATTATATAAAAATAGTTATATTGATATTGCACATTTAGAAAGTACTAAAGGGATTACATGTTATGTTAATTCGACAAATCGTTGTACATGTTCATGTACATTTTGTTTAAGACAAACAAAGGAAATGATTGAAAATAATTCCTTATGGTTAAAAGAAGAACCAACGGTTGATGAAATTATTCAAGAATTTGAAAAATATAATTTAAATGATTTCAAAGAAGTTGTTTTTTGTGGTTTTGGTGAACCACTTATAAGACATGATGATTTAATGAAAGTTGCTAAGTATTTAAAAGAAAGAAGACCTGATCTACCTACAAGAGTGAATACCAATGGGTTATCTTCTTTATATAATAAAAGAGATATTACGCCTGAATTTAAAGGATTGTTAGATACTGTTTCTATTAGTTTAAATACAAGTAATAAAGAAGATTATTTAAAACTTACAAGAAGCCAATATGGAATTGATTCATTTGATGAATTATTAGATTTTGCTAAAAAATGTAAAGCCTATGTGCCTCATGTTGTTTTAACGATTGTTGATACAACAATTCCTGAAAAAGATGTAGAAATTTGTAAACAGATTGCTCAAAATATTGGGGTAACTTTAAGAATAAGACCATTTGAAGATTAGTGAGGAAAGAAAAAATGATGCAATTATCTCGTGAAGAAAGATTACTTCATATAGGAAAAATGACCAATGTAAGAGATTTAGGTGGTTATGAAACACAAGAAGGATATTATACAAAATCACATAAATATGTTAGAAGTACATGTCCAAGTGGGATCAGTGATGATTTAAAAGAACAATTTTATCAATATGGTATTCGCACTGTCATTGATTTAAGAAGTGATTATGAATTAGTTCATCAACCACATAGTTTAAAAGGGTATAAAGATATAGAGTATTATCATATTAATTTACTACAAAATGAAAATATGTCAGTATTACCAAATGATATTAAAGACTATCAAGATTTAAGTGGTTTTTATATTTTTATGATCGAAGCGAATAAAAAACAATTTAAAAAAGTATTTAATATCTTTTTAAATCATCCTTATGACTGTACACTATTTAATTGTTCTGCAGGTAAAGATCGTACAGGTGTTATTGCATGTATGTTATTAGATCTAGCGGGATGTCATGAATATGATATTGTTAAAGATTATTCAGAATCTTATGAAAATAATATGGCAATGATCAAACAATTGGAAGAAATGATACCAAGTGAAGATGAAAAATTTTTAGGTTCTGATCCAAGAGTGATGATGAAATTTATTGCGTATTTAAGAGAAAATTATGGTAGTACTAAAGGATATTTATTAAATATTGGTTTTAGTGATGAAGAAATTGAAGAAATTAAAGAAAATTTCATAATTTAAAAGAAAAAAGGCCTCCTATTGTCATATATAAACATAGGAGGTTTTTTTATGAAGGCATTAACGTTTAAAGAAAAACAAGATGTTTTAGAAGATCTATTTAAAAAGTATCACCGTGCTGTTTTACAACTTAAATGTTTAGAAGAAAGGAATTTTTATCCAGCGATTCAATTTGATACTGTTAAAGAAAAGAAGACGTATTATCAAGATAAAGGAAGTCAATTGAATGATCAATTGGTGTTAAAAGAAGAATTAGAGAAAGTTATTGCAACATTTGAATTTATTTTAGATTGTTTATCGATGGAGAGTAAAGTTATTATTGAAAAAGAATTTATAGAGAGAGTTGGTAAAGATTGGTGGATTGATTATTATTCTCGAAGTACATACTATCGTCTTAAAACAAGGGCCATGGAAGAAACTTTGTTCTATTTTAGTTGTTTATAAAAATCATAAAGTTTAAATATAAAGCAAAGAATAACCAAAGAATATAAGGAATATTTAGATAAAAACTTTTTGGATTAATTTTTTTAAAAATGATCAACATATAAATAACAGTAAGAAACAAAGCTATTAAAATCATTAATGAAAGAAAATAATTATGAAGATTAAAAAAGAAAAGTGGCCAACAAAAATTAATAAATAATTGAAAAGAGTAGACAATTAAGGCGTTTTCACGTTTAGGATCATGACTGATATAAATAAAATAACTAGAAATTCCCATCAAAATATAAAGAAGGGTCCAGACAATAGGAAATAACCATCCTGGAGGAGCCAATAAGGGGGTATTTAAATTGCTATATGTTTCCATTTGATTATTTGTGATAAAAGCGCTTATAGCACCTACTAATAAAGGAATAATCAAACTAATAATGAATGTTCTTTTTTTCATAATGTTCACCTAGTTTAGTATATCCCTATTTATTTAAAAATATACGTTCAAATCATGAATGAGATGTTATATAATAGAATATATTGGAGAAAGAGGTAATTATGAAATTAGTAAGTTGGAATGTAAATGGAATAAGAGCATGTTTACAAAAAGGTTTTTTAGATAGCTTTCATCAATTAGATGCAGATATTTTTTGTGTTCAAGAAACTAAAATGCAAAGTGGTCAAGCAGATTTAGAGATTGAAGGGTATCATTATTATTTAAACAGTGCTGTTAAAAAAGGGTATAGTGGAACACTTATTTATAGTAAAGAAAAACCATTGAATGTTTTTTATGGAATGAATAAAGAAGAACATGATCAAGAAGGTAGATTAATTACTTTGGAATTTGAAAATTATTATGTCATTACTTGTTACACTCCTAATAGTCAAAATGAACTCAAACGTCTATCTTATCGTATGAAATGGGAAGATGATTTTTTAACGTATCTTGAAAGTTTAGATAAACCAATTATTTTATGTGGTGATTTAAATGTTGCTCATCAAGAAATAGATTTGAAAAATCCTAAATCAAATCGTAAAAATGCAGGTTTTTCTGATGAAGAAAGAGAAAAAATGACTCAGTTATTAAATCACGGTTTTATCGATACGTATCGTTATCTTTATCCTTTACAAGAAGGTGTTTATTCTTGGTGGTCTTATCGTTTTAAAGCAAGAGAAAAAAATGCGGGATGGCGTATTGATTATTTTATTGTTAGTGATAGCTTAAAGGATAAGATTATTGATGCAACAATTGAAACAGAGATTATGGGAAGTGATCATTGTCCTGTAACTCTTACAATAGATCTTTAGCGGAGGTGTATTATGAATATAATACAAATGATTAACGTTTCACCACTAGTCACAATTTCTATTATTGCCTTGACTATTGATCTAACGATTTTTGGTTATTATTATATTAAAGCAAAGCATTAAAAAACTGCTACGTTTATTTGTAGCAGTTCTTTTTATTTTTCTAAATGTTTACAACTGTAATAAGAAGGAATACCATCTTTATAAGTAACATGTACTTCACCTTGAATAAGTGGATATAAATATTCATATAGTTCTTGAGTAATATCATTTCCTTCTTCATTGATCCATTCTACAGGAATTTTTTGTTCATAGTTAGCAACTTCTCTTACATCAGTAGAAATATAATCGATTTCATAAGGATGATTAGAAAGACGCTTAAATCCCATTACATGACCAGAAACGTTTTCTAAAGCTTTATCGATAGCTTTAGAACCAATAACAAATGATTCATTTAAATCTGTTTTACTAGCAATGTGCATAGCACATCTTTGTAAAACATTTAATTCAATACTTCTAACTTTACATCCAAATTCTTTAAATACAAGAGATTCAAGTAATTTTCCTGTTCCTGAATGTAAGACGTGTCCAAAAGCATCTTTTTTAGCGTATTTACTATCATCATCTAAGAAGTGACCGTTTTGATCTCTAATACCTTCTGATACAGCAATGACAACACATCTTTTTCTTTTCATGACTTCATGAATATCTGCTAAAAACTTATCTTTATCAAAAACAACTTCTGGTAAATAAATAAGATCAGGAGCTACATTATATTCATTTCTCGCAAGAGCAGCAGCGGCAGTTAACCACCCTGCATTTCTTCCCATGATTTCAATGATTGTAACGGATTGTAATTGATAAATTAAACTATCGTGTACAACTTCTAAGATAGAAGCGGCAACATATTTAGCGGCAGAACCAAATCCTGGTGTATGATCTGTTCCCATTAAGTCATTATCAATGGTTTTAGGAATACCAATAAAATGAATATCACTATTAATGTATTTAGCGTAATCATCTAATTTCATAACAGTATCCATTGAGTCATTACCACCAATATAGAAAAAATCAGTGATTTCTAATTCTTTTAAAATTCTAAACAATTTAACATAAGTATCTTCGTCATCTTGAAAAGTAGGTAATTTATAACGGCAAGAACCTAAATACATGGCAGGTGTTTGTTTTAAAGCATTGATTTTATCACCATCATCAAATTCTTCTAATAAATCCATATATCTACCTTCGAGTAGACCTTTGATACCATTGATCATCCCATAAACATTTTCAAATTCTTGAGATGCTTTAGCACGATGAATAATCCCAGCAAGACTAGCATTAATTGCGATTGTGGGTCCTCCAGATTGTCCAATAATACAGTTTCTTTTCATATTCTTCTTGTCTCCTTTAACGCCTTTATTCTATCAAATACCCGCATTAAAGAAAAGTAATCTTCTAGTCTTTTTGTCTTTTTTTGATGAAAATAAGGGTAATGATTAAAATAAGTAAAATGATGAGAGTTATAAAATAAAGTAATAAATGATTTTTTTCTTTTTTTGAAATGATATGAAAAGATAAAGCTTTTTCTTCAATAAAAAGTTCAAAGAGATTAATTGTTACTACATTTTGTTGATATTTGCCAACATTGCTGGAAATAATTGTACCTGGCATAGTAATTTTAAAAGAGCAGGTAGCATTACTGGAATTTAAAAGTTGTAAAGTATTTTTATAATGATTCAATTCTGAAGTATCAAGCATATTTTTAGGAATATCAATAGATAAAATATATTTATTATTTTGTTTTGTAAGCGTAGAAATTTCTTTAATAAAAGAAGTAGGAGATTCTATCGAAAGTGAAGAATCGGTTTGTTTTTTTATTGTCCAATCTTTAAAAAAATCATGCCCCAATAATTGTTTTTTTATTTGTGAAATAGACATGTTATATTTTTCTAAAATTTGAGGCTCTATTGTAAGTTCACCATAAAGAGTAGGTTTTTTTATTTTAGAATAATTTAAAGAAACTAAACAGTCTACACAGCCAGTAAGTAAAAAAGTAAAAGATAAAATTATACAAATTTTTAGTATTTTTTTCATAGAATCCTCCAAATAAACAATAGGTTTTGTTATAATTATTAACAGTTAAATACATTTTTAGTTCATATTTCTGTATTAAAATAAATTAGGTGATAAAAATGAAAATCGATATTGTTTATACAACAAAATCTAAATATATAAAGTGTGTCGCTGATGAAATGGCAAGGTGGGTCAAAACATATGCTCAAGATTTAAAACATTATCATAGTGATCATGATGTTGATTTACTTGTTATTGGGTTTGATGATACGTTATTTAAAGATAAACAGTTGCTGGAATTTATACAATCATTAAGTCGGCAAAATGTAAAAAATCTAGCATTGATCAATTGTTTTTTTATTAATAATAAAAGATTGATGAAAGTAATTCATCTTTGTCAAAATCAACAATTACCTCTTATGAGAGAACAATATACTTTTAAAATGTCCTTTGATCAAAGAAAGGAAATCAATCCTCTTATTATTGATAATGCAAGACTTTATATAGAAGATATGGTAAATGTTATACGAGATTACTATTAGGAGCGAGGCTCCTTTTTTATTTTCTTATTGTAATAAAAAAATATTAAATTAATAAAATTATATTGACACTAATTTATCAACATGATATATTTTTGTCAAGATTTCTAAAAGGGAACGGAAATCAATAAAAAAGGGGGAAAACTTATGAAAAAACTTGAAATCATTATTAGACCAGAAAAGTTAGAAGATTTAAAAGATATTTTAACAGTTTCTGGTGTAACAGGTATGATGATTTCCAATATTATGGGGTTTGGAAATCAAATGGGTTATACACATCAATATCGAGGTGTCACATATTCTGTTAATCTTGTTTCAAAATTAAGAGTTGAGACAGTTGTTAAAGATGAAATCGTTCAAGAAATTGTTGATAAAGTTACTGAAACTTTATCAAGTGGAAACGTAGGAGATGGAAAAATCTTTATTTATCCAGTTGAAGAAGCGATTCGTATTCGTACTGGAGAAAAAGGGGAAAACGCATTATAAAAATTGAGGGGGATTTATTATGAGTGAAACATTTAGCGTATGGTTTCTAATTGGCGCAGCGCTGGTATTTTGGATGCAAGCTGGATTCGCCATGGTAGAAGCAGGATTTACAAGATCAAAAAATACAGGGAACATTATTATGAAAAACTTAATGGATTTCTGTATTGGGACATGTACATTTATTTTAATTGGTTTTAGTTTATTATTAGGAGAAGATTTACTTGGTTTTATTGGTAAACCAGGATTTGATATATTTACAAGTTATGCAAACTTTGATTTTTCAAACTTTGTTTTTAACTTAGTGTTCTGTGCAACAACTGCTACCATTGTTTCAGGGGCAATGGCAGAAAGAACAAAATTCTTATCTTATTGTGTTTATTCAGGAGTTATTTCAGCACTTATTTATCCAATTGAAGCGCATTGGATTTGGGGTGGTGGATGGTTATCACAACTTGGTTTCCATGATTTTGCTGGATCATGTGCAATTCATATGGTTGGTGGTATCTCTGCATTAATTGGTGCTAAAATCTTAGGACCTCGTATTGGTAAATTTGATACAGATAAAAATGGAAAAGTTGTTAAAGTTAACGCGATTCCAGGACATAACATTACTGCTGGAGCTTTAGGTGTCTTTATTCTTTGGCTTGGATGGTATGGATTCAATGGGGCAGCGGCTACAACTGTTCCACAACTTGGTTCAATTTTCGTAACAACAACAGTGGCACCAGCCATTGCAACTGTTTCCTGCTTGATCTTTACTTGGATCAAATATGGTAAACCTGATGTTGGTATGTGTTTAAATGCTTCACTTGCAGGTTTAGTAGCAATCACTGCTGGATGCGACGTCACAGATGTTTTAGGATCGATTATTATTGGTACTGTTGCTGGATTACTTGTTTGCTTTGGAGTTTGGCTCTTAGATTATAAATTACACATTGATGATCCTGTAGGTGCTGTTGCTGTACATTGTTGCAATGGTATTTGGGGAACAATTGCTGTTGGTTTGTTTGCGACAACTTCTGCACCAGAAAGTACTTTAACAGGTTTATTCTACGGTGGTGGATTTGATTTATTAATTAAACAATTAACAGGTGTTTTATCAGTAGGTATTTGGACAGCGATTACTATTACAATTACTTTCTTTATTATCAAAAAAATATTTGGATTACGTGTATCTGAAAGAGAAGAAATCATTGGTCTTGATTTAGAAGAACATGGATGTGAAGCTTATCCAGAATATATTAAAAAATAATTTTTGAAGGGTCATTAAATTGACTCTTTTTTATTGTAGAAATAAGCAAAGTAGATTATACTTTTCATGGGTGAGGGGGAGTATATGAGTAAAAAATTAGAACAATATTTTTATTTAGTTTTAGGTTCAACATTGTTGACACTAGGTATTTGGTTGTTTGTGACACCAAATAAAATCAACTTTGGGGGAATGATTGGTTTAGCTCAATTAATTGATTATTTTATACATAAGTTTTTAGTTTTACCAAAATCATTGAATACATTAGGAATGATCAACTTATTAATGAATATTCCATTATTTATTTTTGGATATAAAATAATGAATAAAGAATTTTGTTTTAAAACAATTATTTCTTTAATTATCCAAACGGTATTACTATCCATTCTTCCAGCAATCAAAGAACCGATTGTTGAAGATGCTTTATTAAATGTTGCCTTTGCGGCCATTATTTGTGGAATAGGAGTAGGGCTTGCACTTCGAAGTAGTGGATGCTGTGGGGGTATTGATATTGCGACAGTTTGTTTAGTTAAGAAAAATCCAGATTTTAAAGCAGGGCAGCTTTCTATAATATTTAATGTTGTTTTGTTTGGAATATGTTTATTTATTTATGATATTAAAATTATTATGTATTCAATTGTCTTTGTAGCAATTCTTTATACAACAGCAGATAAGTTCCATCTACAAAATATCAATGTAGCGGTCTTAATATTTACAAAGAATAAAGAAATTAAAGAAGCAATTATGAAACAAATGGGTAGAGGAGTTACCTATTGGATGGGTAAAGGCGCTTATACGGAAACAGATCAAGAAATTCTTTATGTGGCAATCAATAAATATGAAATTCAACAACTTAATAAAATTGTTTCTTCATTAGATCCCAAAGCCTTTGTCACACTTGCACAAGGGCCAATGGTTCATGGAGGGTTTGAAAAAAGATTATAAAAAAAGACATCAAAATGATGCCTTTTTTTGTATAAGTAAAATCAAATAAAAAAATGGTGGTTCCGGGCGGAATCGAACCACCGACACGAGGATTTTCAGTCCTCTGCTCTACCGACTGAGCTACGGAACCATCATTTGGCGGTCTGGACGGGACTCGAACCCGCGACCTCCGCCGTGACAGGGCGGCATTCTAACCAGCTGAACTACCAGACCAGTAATCTATTCAAATGGTGCCATCACCATTTCAATATCGAACCCAAACTCGTCTTGAAATGTCAATTATTTTCTTAATATTGGGTTAGCTTTTCCATATTTTTCCGTAACCTTACTCACAAAAAAATATCATTTCCTCTTACAAGAATGATATTTGACATTTATTTTTGCGATTGTTCTTGCAATCTTAAATTCTTATGTTATAATCTTTCCTGTAAATGGTCAAACACATTATAGCATGTGTTAAGAAAAAGAACAAGTTCGACTTGTTCTTTTTTTTGCTATTCAACACTACTCATCATAGTATACCGATTGATCTAGGATTATGTTAAACTCTTTTTTGTAAATAAATATATAGACTTGTAATCATTTTGGGCATCAGCCCTCTTTTTTTTCTTTATGTAAATAAATAAGCTCAACAACTTCTTTTTCCTCACAATCCACAATAATTCTGTCGAAATTCATATGATAAAATTGCAATCGTTCAAAATCACTCATTTCGGCAGTCAATGTAGTAATTTGTTTTTTTGGTAATAACTTTTCTAATATTTCTTTTTTCTTAGTATATTGATCTCTTAATTCCTTATACAAGTCCATATCTATAAATCCTCCCAACAATTCATCATTCAAAGTTTTCATTCTTTTATCCAAATTTTGTATATTCTTTGAAACATTAATTTTGCTACGCTTTTCCTGTAAATCCTTCAAATTCATTTCAAAGAGCAATTTTTCCAATTTTATTTGAGGAAAATATTTTCCGCATTTAGTACATTTATAATAGAAATATCTGTTTCCGTTTCTGGATGTTCCAAATACATTTATCATTCTTTTTTCACACTTCTTACAGTAAACAAGACCTGTCAGTAAATATGATTCATCATGAACTGATCTTCTTTGCTTATCCAAGATTTCAATAACGTGAGCTTGAACACTCGGTTCAACAACTTTAGGAACTATATCACAATACAACGTATCCTTATATAATAGAAAACCTGAATATTTAATATTTCTAAGAGTTCTCGATATTCTATCATTAGTAAAATGCTCTTCTGTTTGAACAGTATTCAAATATTCTCTTACATCATCTAAAGAAAAACCATCTTCAATCATATTAAACGCATCTTTAACATAGGCAGCAGTTTCCTCTTTTAAATAAATATTTTTATCCTCAAGTTTAAATCCATATGGAACAATCGCTGAAGGATAACGGTGATGAACTTCAACAAGAGAAAGTAAACCGTCATTTGTTCTTTCTACGTCTTTCTCTCTCTCGTATTGATTTACTGCAAATTTAACATTTGCAGTCATACGACCATCTGCTGTTTTACCGTTATAAGTGTCATAAACGCAAACTACTCTTACTCCATATTGATTTACTAAATTAGTGAATAAATTTGATTCAATAACATCTCTACTTATTCTAGCAAAATCATACGTTGCTACAATATTGATTCTTCCACATTTGATATCATTGACCAATCTTTTCATATCAGATCTATCTAGTGATTCACCCGAAATACCTTCATCAATATACCATGCGATATCACTCATTTTTTCTACTAGACCAATGAGAAGTAAATACTTATAAACGGTCTTTTTCTGCATAGCAATAGAAACATGTCCATTGTGAGAACTTTGTTTTTTAGTTGAACATCTCAAATATCCTCCTATCTTAATCATCATCTTTTACTACACCCCTTTCTATATTTCTTTACTTAATAGTAAAAAAATATAGAAAAGCATCTTATGAAAATTAAATCATAATTATAAAATCAGTAATTACAAAATGTATTGATTAATCAAGAAGGACAAAAGATATTCTCATATGTAAGATGGAACAAGTTCCATCCTACATTGATCTAGATTTTAAAATTGCTGGTGACTTATTTATTTGATTATTTTGTTGTTTTCTCATTGCTTTTAAATCATCATTCCAGTCCTTTCCTTTAGAAAAAAGCTGCCCAACCTTAATTTGTCTATCATTTGATTTATTTGTTTCTAATAGAGCCTCTTTTAGTACACCACCTAATTCATGTCCTTTATTATCATTATCAAAGCAAACAATCACATCTCTTCTGTATTCATTTACAGTATTCAAAACACATTGATATTTATTTGTGCTTCCACATACAATAAAGATATCCTTATCTGGTTGAATCATATTTTTAGCAAGCGTTTTGAATGAAAGCATATCAATATAACCTTCAAAACAGTAAATTTTACCATCAGGTGGAAGAAATCCTTTTTTCTTTGCTTCTACTGGAAATAATCTCCACCCATAGTCGTAATCACAGCCTTTATAATCTCCTTTAAACTTTGAGCCTTTAGATATACCTCTTTTACTAATACAGCTGTAAAGTCCCATTTCTTTTGATATAAAGGCTACTCCTTTATGACCTTTCATGTTAACCTGTGCAATCTCACCATTTTTGAACCCTTCCTTCACAATTTCAGGATCGAGCTTTCTTTCCTGAATGAGATAAGCCATTGCATGTTTATAAGTTTTTTCAACTTCTTCAGAAAAATTTTCTTTAAGCATTTCATTACAGCTTCTTAGCTTTTCTATTCTTTCCGAAGAGGACATTTCCGCATATGTTTTTTTCTTTTTATATGATGTTTCAATTTTGAAATCAGGATCTATTCTTTGTCTTAAGAATATAACTGCATCTCTAAAGTTATTAATTCCTTCTATTTGAGTTTCAGTAACAAACGAAATCACATCACCTCCATGACGGTTTGAATTTCTAAAAAATGAATTACTCTCAGGATAGATTACAATCGAGCTGAAATCTCCTCCATCTGCTCCTGAACCTCTAATACCAAAATAACCGTTTTTTCTTGTTAAATCAAAATAATCACTTGCTAAATCAACAATACTGACGTGTTCTTTGATCTCTTTAATCATTTTCTTTGAAGTTGACATATATTTTCTCCTTTCTTTATTATACAAAAATGACAATTCTTTTTTGTAACAAAAAAAGATGGAACTAGTTCCAACTATCGTCCTCTGCCAAAAGTCATTGTCTTGTTGATTTGAGGTTTATCAATCTTTAAATTTTTTAATACCTCGATATCAGGTTTTTTGTAGATCTCGTTTACTTCACTTTGTGTTTGCAATCCTTTTACAATATTTGATTTTAAAGTTTCAACAAATTCACTATTGTCAGTTACATGTGACTTAGGCAATTCTTTAGATAACATTTCAGCTTCATCTTTTGTAAAGAACATTCTATAATCCTCATGAGCATCTAAAACAAGTTCACCATTGTCAAGTATTTCACTTACATAATATCCCATCTGATCAACATTAAAAGATCTTGCATATTCTTCATCCAACAAGCACATGGTTTCCACTTTTTCCATCAGCTCTTCATAGTCAGTTTTTTTACATTCATAATTGGTAAAATCTATATTCAAACGTTCATTTGCTATAAATTCTACAAAGTCATTCATTAATAATGTATCTTCAGCGTTTAATTCAATGATACCTCCATCAACTGAACGATAAGTATTATCAAATACTGTATAATCAATTCCTTCATCACATCCATGCAGTTCAACATGATATTCATTTATATCCAATGCTGAATGTTCCATTTTTTGAGTTAATGTTAGTTGTCTTTCTTTTGACATTTCCAAAATGTAATCATTAATCATCTCTGCATCTTTTACCGCTTCTAAAAGCACATTTTTATCATTTTTTAGAACTTCAGCCCAGCTTTGAATATAAGCCAAATGATTTTGGACATGTGATTCATCAAATTCAAGTCCAAAATCAGCCATTAAAAAAGCAGCCCCAATGTCTGCCCTTAATTCTTCTTTTGCATAGCTCATGCTTCCAGGTTCTCCGTTCAAATCTCTATTCAATCTATTTGCATGTCCTGTTGCATGTGACAATTCATGAAGCAACGTCTTAAAATAAGCCGCCTCATCTTTAAATCTTTCTTTAGGAGGCGTAATTACTGCATCAAGTTCTGGTGAATAAAATGATTTATCCTGCATTACTTCTTCATAACCAACTCCCATATTTTCAATAATCGTTTGCATTTTTTCAACAGTCATTGAATCTACTTCTATTATTTGTTCTGAAGCAATCCCTTCTATTTCATCCGCATTAAAGATATAGTAACTTCCTTTACCATCACCAATTACTTTACACTCATCTTTAAATATTTCTTTTTCCACATCATTAAGTGTTGCTAATTTTTTATAATATTGTTTGGAATTATACCATTTGTCTTCAACTTCATTGTAATAAATAGGCTTTTTCTTTATTTCAACACCTTCAGCACCTTTTTTAAGACGCCATTTTTCTCCAGGATGAAATTTCTTTTCGTTTGATATTTCATTGAAGGTAAACCATCTAGAATCCTTATAACCTTTTAAATAGCTTGCAAATGTCAACCAGATTCTGTTTATGCCTGTATAGGTTGTTCCTGTTATGGGGTTATGCAATCTTGTAGTAGTCCACCCTTTTTCCCATGGAATCGTACCACTTTCCAATGCTTCAATATATTTTTCTACAAGCATATCTTTTTTTATTGCCATCTAACCCACCTCACTTAATTCAAATTCATTATCATCAAACAAAGCATAGAGTGTCTCATAATCTTCTGATATATCTAAAGGTAAATCCAGCACACTAGAAAGTTTCAAATAATCAACATTACCACAAGAACCAATTATTTCTTCCCTGTCTGCATCATAAATATAAATACGATCTGTATTCTTGTTCCAAAATGAAATTAAATGATTTCCAAGTCTCAAAGACTGTTTGATCCTATTTTTCAAATACTTCATATTTCACCGTCTCCCTTCAAAGATGGAACTTGTTCCATCTATCTACCTCTGCCCATTGGTTTTGAAAAAGCCATTTTTCCAAAGCGTTCATTCAATTCTTCAAAAGCCATATAGTTTCTACCATAGTTATCTAATTGTTTAATTACATTGCTGTTATCTACCCCTGTATGTTTTTCAATTTTTTTCATATCATTTCTGATTCCATCAAGTTCATTCTCAGCAAGTTTATTTTCAACTTTAATAGCAATCTTCTCTTCTGGCATTTTTACAACTCCACTTTCTACATAAACTTTGATGATCTGTTTTTTTACGTCCTCTTTCATTTTGATGACATCTTCTTTTTTCATTTCTACCTTCATTTCATTTTGCTCCTTCATCGCTTCAACAGCAGCTAATCTATCATGAAGTTCTTCTCTATTTTCTTTCCTTCTATGCCAGTTAAAAATATCTTCAAGTTCTTTTGCAGTTACTCTAAATGGTTCAATTTTATGACCGTTCCCATTACCTGTGATAAACTGAATATTATACTCGTCTCTCTCCAAATGGAAAAAGCGCCTATTTTCATTATTCTTGTCCTTTTTGATCATATCCCAAGGTACATTAATATACGCTAAAACTTCATTTCTGTTCACGCCATCAAAAACACCAAAATCTAATCCACTTGGTCGATATAGCTTTGATGGCAATCTCACAATTGACATTTTAAGTGGTTTTCCAAACCGATCCTTATATGTATAATGTGCTTTTGGATAACTACTACATTGCGACTTAGAAAATACAATTGCTAACTTTTTATCTTCTCCCATATTCATTCTCCGTTTCTAAATGAAAAAGATGGAACAAGTTCCATCTTCTCTAACTCATATTCATATCTTTTTTTCTTCCTCTTGCCTTATGCAAGTTTTTATAAACATCATTATTTTTTAAAATCTTATCAACTACTCGCTTGTCATTTTTGTGTAGTTTAACATATTCATTTACCTTTTCTTGATGAATTGAACTTCTCATGCTTATTCCAAAACACTTTTCAAATCTGTCTACAATGTAATTTACATCCATTTCACCATTTTTATCTAAAAGATTATTAAAATCTTCTATCTGTGCGCCATGTTCCTTATCAAACAGTGCTAGATGGTATGCCATATAAATAATGTCAATTGGGCTAAAATAATCATATTGTTCATATTCATAAGGATCACTTAAAAGCGTAACATACCACATATCACAATTTTCTTTTTCTCTTTCTTTTTCAATTACATAGGATATATACCATTCTTCTGCTTCATCTTCATATTTTTTTAACAGCTCGTATTCTTCTTCCTTCTGTTTTCTGATAGTTTCACTCATATCTTCATTATAAAGAAGATACTGTAATCGTTCCATTTTAAGATAGATAATATGACATATTTGCAAATATAAATTAGTAAAATCAGTATTCGTTTTTACAAGGAAAGTATGACATGGTTTAACATCACCTTTATGTGTATAAATTGCAACCCTGATTTCTTCTTTGTCTTTCTTTTTTCTGTTCTTCTCATAAACTTTTTGAGCTTTTACCAAACTGTAGCAGAGAGTATCATCAACAATAATTATAGGATTTACCTTCATTAATTAATCTCACCTATTTTCTTTTTATTCTAATCAACAATAATAAAAGACCAATTGCTAGGGCAACTAAACCTCCTATTAATACAACTGGAAGGATGGAACTTGTTCCATCTTCTTTATTTTCTTCTGATTGTTTAACTTCCTTATTTGAATCACTTTTTTTTGATTTATTTTTTCTATTGGATTTATTGTTTTTATCATAATGATAAACATGGTTTAGATCTTCAACGTTTTCATCTTCCTCATCCGTTGAAGCTTCCTCTTTCTTTGTAACAGTAATGTCACATGTATAATCGTCATCTCCATTCAGTGAAAAACTTTCTTCATTGAACACAACATCATAATCTTTCTTATGTTTATTTGACACAGTAATATAGTATTCTCCTGGATCAACAAAATAAGACCATTCGTTTCCATATTCATCCATGTCAAAGCTGACAGAATCACTATTGTTCTTCTTATTATGAAGCGTTACGACAATTCCTCCAGGATAGCCATCTTTATAAGTATCAACATTGAATTTTACACAGCCAATAGAACTTGCATTTACCGTCTGAATATTTAAGAAAATCATCATTATTAAAATCAGTATTTTTTTCATGTTTTCCTCCTTTTAGGATGGAACAAGTTCCATCCTAATATTTAGTACCAGGTTTAATTGAACCTGAAACATATTCAAAGTGCATATAATCTTTAATATTCTTGTAATCTCCGCCCCAATAGAATCCATATTTTTTCCAGATTGCTACTATATCACCCTGAATCTTATAACATGCTGGTGCATTATTCCATGTAGAGGATGATGTACCGCTAACATAGGGATTGTAACCAGGATTGATATCTACAGCCACGCCAAATGAATGATTTGACATTGCTGTTGAATTAGTCATCTTTCTCCAGTTAAAGCATCCATTGTCATATGCTCTAAATCCTTTTGCCTTCATTTCTTTATAAGCAGATTGAATTGAACCAGCAAGCGATTTATGACATGTGAGGTTTGCTGTTGATGGATTACCATTACGATCAAGTATTTCAACTTTTATCGTTGTTAGATAACCTCTCATAGCTGATTCAGATGATGGTGTGCCATTAGGAAATAAAAACTGCAATCTTGCATTCTTATCACCTTTGTTAGCAACATCTCCTGTATTCCCTCCTGATCCACTTCCAAATGTCCTGTTTCTTACCTGAACAAGATCGCTTTCAGAAAGATTATCAAACATTGTCAGATTATATGATTCAATATGATTCTTTATTTTATTAGGATAAGCAGTACCCTTACAATATCCACCCCTGCCAAGAGCTTGTAAAACAAGTGAATAGTCAGTAATACCACTACATCTATAATTGCTATTAGATAGAAGCTTATCATGGGCTTCTACACTTTCTTTCCAATTATTGAACTTTTTATATGTACCACTGCTTGTCTTTACACTTCCTGCTGTACCTTTTCCTTTCATACCAAAAAGATTTTTAGCATTGACTGCAAGATTGCTTTTTCCCCAGCCAGATTCTTCAATTGCCTGAGCAACTGTAACAGATGTTAATATTTGATACTGCGCCTTGAAATCATAGCTATATTCCACTATTTCCATGACAAAGTTATATTGTTCAGTTGTAAAATTAGCCATGTAGCTTGTATCAGAAGTGGTATCCGAACTGGAATCGCTAAATAAAGCAACAATTAGAATAAGAGGTACTAGTAGTACAATTATTCCTTTTATTGCTAATTTTTTAAATTTATTTTTAATCTTTTCCATGTTTCTATCAAGCCATCATTCTAAACATGTCATCTGTAGCTTTGATTGAAATAGGTATTCTTTTTGAGCCAGCAACAAGAATAGCCTCTCCTACTTTAAATCTTTCAATCAGTTCAACCTCACCACTTGTAAGTGTTGTTAATTTTTTAAGATCTTCAACACCATCCTTTTCAAGATGTAAAATAACCTTATACGTTGATGAATTGAACATAGCCTTTCCACTAGAAATAACTTTATCATCCGCAAAATCATGAGGTTCTTGAGTTGCAATGATCGTTGCATTTTTATATTTACGTGAACGTCTTACAAACTGTTCAAGCATTTTTGCAGTTTCTCCTGCCAAAATATAGAGATGTGCTTCATCTACACAGAATACAGAATAACAGCTATCATCCAGACACAAACTCCATGAATATTGAAGTATGATGTGCATAAGAGCATCTTTCAATCCTTCAGTCAAGCTAAAGAAAATCTTTGTTCCAAATCCAATAAAAGGATTCGCATTTTCTGATACATTTACGGTTGTTTGCCCATCAAAATAAGCTGAATATTCAACAGTAAGAGGTCTTATCTTTAGTTCAAGATCTTTATAGGCTTTGTATTCTTCATCATACTGTCCAGCTCTTTCGAACATTTCAATGTATTCTTTAACGGTATTTTGAAAATTAGTAAATGTTGGATAACTATTATAATTTAGATTTTTAAAGCTCTTTTCTTTAGTAATACCAACTCTTTTATATGTCTCAACAGCTACACCACCTATTACGCTTAATGTTTCATCTTTTATTGTAGGATACAGATATTTAAGTACAATCTTTATATCCTCAACAACATTGTAGATTGCAAGTTCAGTATCATACATATCTACTTCTTCATCTTCATCACATGAAATTGGTTTTAAATCAAAAATATTGATACGAGCGTTTTTAGTTCCCATATTGAAATAAGAACCATTAGCCCTTAAAATCATATTCCTGTTTTTATTTTCTGGATCAATCCATATGATCTTTCTCTTATGCAACATATGTTGCATCTGAATAAATGATAATGCTGTTGTTTTTCCTGATCCAGTTGTTCCTACAAGAACCATATTTCCACTTAATCTATTATCGGCTTTAGCAAGAGCAAAATCATTTTCATAAATGAACTGGTCAAACATGATCTTTCCGCCATTATACTGCTCACAGCCTAGCAGAACACCTTGCGGATCATCTAATGTATCAAATATAAACGGATACATTGCAGCCAGATTTAAAGATGGCAACAAAACACCAATGTTATTTTTCATTTCCTTAGAAAAATTATCATTGTGAAACCACATTGATGTTCTTTTATAAAGTTTTTCTTGAATCCCCATCAGACATTGAAGTTGCCATCCTTGCATCATTAACTGCATCTTTAGATTTTGGTAAGAATCATTTAACTGTTGCAAGGTATCTCCCTGAACAAGAATATTGATAACAATATTATATGTTCTGTCATTTCTTGCAACCAAGTTGTTAACCATTGTATCCATTGCCTGCATCTTTTGTTGGATATCTGCTCTAATTGTCATATCCGTTGTTTCGTTATATCTTTTTCTTAAACGATTCACTTCACCTTTGATCATATTGGGAATATTTTCACTTGTCTGTTCTACCATCATCCCAACTTTGATATTAGGATTTGATGATAAGACTGCCAATATCCCTGCATAATAATTCTTAGGTGTATTCATCACAGTTGCTACCTTTATATACTTATCTCCCATCTGAAGATAATTTCTGTTGACAGCAAATCCTTTAGGAGCAACTTTAGATTTCATTGATTTAATTTGTAATTTATTCATCTTGACCTCCAAGCTTAATCTTTTGATCTTTCATATCAAAAAGATCATATCCTTTTAAAACAGAGAAATAATATTCATCAATTGTAGGATTATCAAAATCAAAAGCTATCATTTTTTTAAAATCATCTTCATCAATCTTTGAAATCCTTAGTCTTGTATCATTCATATATCTGATGAGATCACTGTATACCTTATCTATTTTCTTTTCTGTTTCCATTACTATAAAATAAAATGAAATCTCTTTATAGTTTTCCTGAAACCATTGATGATAGTAGAGAAACATACTTGCTAAATCTTTGATTGAATCATCTTCTTCATATCTCATCTTGTTCATCAGGTTATGATTTTGTTTGGAAAGATTAGGAGTTTCATAAACAAATCGCCAATAGAATTTAAAGTCCATTCTATTGAATGCCTGACATAATGATTGAACAACGTTAAAATTATCATTTGCATCAAGCATGTGTATATTCAATGGATGAACCTTTACTCCTTTAACGATATATTTGTCACTTCCATCTTTTACAACACAATGATCACCTTCAATTTCTTCAATGTCCAACCAATCCAAAGATGATTTCATTTCCTTAACACGCTGTTTGTGTTTCTTCATTTCTTTTCTAGATATCTTTTTCTTCCCAGGAATACCTTCTTTCACCTGTTTCTTCTCTGTTCTTTTCTTCATCATAGTGAATCACCCCCTCGAATGGATATACCTTTTGAGCAATCAAGTAATCATACATTTCTAATAGAAATCCAAGCATATTGTGATATGCTGGAAAACTTATTGTAATAAACCACGCTACCATTCCAATAAATAAAAAAAGCGCCATCCCGAAATAACGCCCTATACCTTCTAATGTGAAGACACTCAACAAAATGCCTCCAATTGCAATAAATACACCTACACCAATAATAATAAGATCACTTACTTTATATGACCCAACAATCAGTTTCCCTCGTTTAAAGTTAGCGGGAGCTGTATATACTTCTTCTTTCATTTCAATCTCCTTCTTCCAAAAATAAACAAGATGGAACAAGTTCCATGCTATCGTCTTCTTCCATACATTCCAAAATTTGCCATACTTTGCATCGAAGCAGCCTTTGATGTAAAGAAATTTCCTACATTATTTATACTGTTAGCAAAATTTCCAGTTGCATTCTTTGTATTCATGTTACTTGCACGACTGACTGCAAAGGCTTCACGACCTGTCATGCCTCCTGCACGATTGTATCTGATAGTGCTACCTCCAGCTTTTTCAACAGCATTTCCTAATTGGGAACGAGACATGTTTTGTGCATTTTCAATACCCAAACTTTGAGCATAGGCAACCTGTCCAATCGAAGGTGTCATACCATTGCCTTCTTTTCCTAGAAGACCCGTAACAGTCTGACTTCCTCCAAAATCACTTACAGAAGAATTTAAATCACCTTGAGCCATATCATTTGCATCCATTCCTAAAGAATCAGCATAATCCATTTGATCACCTGTAAGTGGTACATCATTTCCCATGGCGCTGAAGGCACTCAATGAACCACCCGCATTTGCAACTGCATCAGCCATTTCTCCTCTAGTCATTCCTTGACCGTTGATTCCTAAAGATTTAGCATAATCAGCCTGTGCCTTATTTGGACTTAGATCATTGATTGGTTTTCCACCACTAGATCCGCCAAATCCGTCTGAGCCACCTTTTCCAGCATCAAATCCCATTTTGGCTGCTGCTCCAGCAAGTCTTCCACCTGAAAGTTTATTAGCTCCTGAAGCTACTGCACCACCCAAGGCACCAGCTCCCGAAAGACCTTTTGCAACTCCAGAAAGACCTGCACCAATGACACCAGCACCAACAGCACCTGACATTGCTCCAACCATCATTAATGATTGAACCTGTTGAAGTGTATTGGCTGCCGACATATCAGCACCACCAATGATTGCAGCGATTCCTGAAGGTGTTGCATAGATTGCTAAAAGCCCACCTAGAACAAACCCTATCTTTGCAATAGAACCTGCTATAGAAGTTGTACCTAAAACAGAATCAAGTGTACTGCTTCCAATAAATGCAAATAATATCATCATAGAATACAGCTGAAAGAAATTACTTATCAGATCAGCAAGAATATATTTAGTCCATGTTGAAAATGTCTGATTCCCTGGTTCAATTAGAGCAGATACCGCATAAGGGGCTAAGAAAATCTTAACTATTAAAGATACCTCTCTTTGCGCCATTTGAAGAATAATAGGTATAAACAGAAATGCTATTCCAACTGTTGTAAATAATCCAAAAAATAAAGACGACCAGGAAGGATACATGTAATAAACCTTATCAACTTGTCCAGCTAAACCGAACGTTACTGTATCGACAAAATATTCTAACAGGTTTCCATCCTCAACACCTTCATTGATATCTATGTTGTCTATATTGCCTGTTACCCAATACGTTTTATTGTATTTATCATCATTTGCCTGTGTGTGCATTTTCTTATAAGCAGAATAAGCTTCATTTATTTGAGCATCCGTCAGTTGAGAACCTGGTATATTTGTATTCGGTAAATAACTAGCTACCGAAGTTGCGCTTTGCATTTTTATATATTTTTTAAATTCTTTCTTTGACATTATTGAACTGTCTGCATTTTGTTTCTGTTCCAAAATATAATTCTTCATTGTCTTTACGGTAGATTCTCCACTTTCAAGATTCATTGACGAAGTGTCAACAAGAAGCGTACTCAATTTACCTCCATCTTTTACATCTTTATCACCAGTAAAATATTCAATATGGCTTACAAACGTATTGACCATGCCCGTAAGCTGTTTAGTAACTAAAGGTACTCCCGACATGATCATGATTGCCAAAGCTATTTTTACTATAAAAGTTCCAGGTTCAAGCTTTTGCATCTTTTCATCATCAAGAAAAGCCTGAATGATAATCTTCATGATTCTAAATATTAAGAACATGGCAAAAAATATCGCTATTCCTGCAAACAGATCCCATATGAATTTGAATCCACTATTATTGAAATCTAAACCACAAATAAGTTTGGCAGCCGACCATAGAACATCAATAACATGAAGTAGCATTGACATAACCCCCCAAATGATTGATCTCAACGCCTCTGTTATATCCATTGATTTTCACCTCCTTCGTTTTTATTAAATAATTAATATGACACTTCTCCAACACCAAGAGCTTTGAGAATTGCCATGGTCATTTCACCAACAATTAAGATAATGATTGCTCTTTTAATTTTTGAAGCAGGATTATGGTGTTGCTGTTCTTCTTCTGTTGAAGTAAAGTATTTGATTGCCACTCTTAACATATAAAAGATACAGCATCCTGGTAATGCCCAAAGACCAATATTTATACCAACTCTGATATAAGGCGCAGCCAAATCTTTTAATCCCTGTTCATCTGGTTTAACGTCAGCAAAAACATTTTGAACATTCAATAACATAATTGTTAGAGATACAGCAAACATCCCTGCTTTCATTTTAATTTTTTCTATTAAGTGTTTTGCTTTACTCATTTAATTCATCCTTTCTAATAGCAAAAAGGACAATCTTTCGATTGCCCTGAATGGATGGAACTAGTTCCATCTTAAAATTCATTTTTATTAAGCTCTTCTTCATTGATTTCCACAGGTTCACTTTCAACTCGAGGAGCTGTTTTATATAGTCTGAAACCTGTAACGATTACAAATGTACGTTCCTGTTCGTTATAAGTTTCATTTTTCAAACGTCCTTTGACCTCAATCAACATACCTTTTCTGGCATTATTTACAAACCGTTTTGCTAAATTACCCCACGCTTTACAATGAATCCAGTCTGTATACTGTTCTTCTGTCGTTTTACTGTAGTAACTGCTTGCCACATCAAAATAACACTTGCAGTTGTCAGTTTCAGGATCACCTCTCAACTGTAGATGTTCCAATTTCCCAAGTCTTCCGCTTAAAATTACTTCATTAAACATATCTTTCACCTCCTGATTCATCATGGAACAAGTTCCATCCTTTATTTTTTTAAAATAAAAAGGATTGAAAGCTAAAAGCTTCCAATCCTAAACAACTATATTTCTATTAGGCATGTTTTTTACGGAAATAAACCATACCAAATACAACAACAGCTAAACCAGCCAACATCATATAATATTCATAATGTGAATTGTCACCTGTTTTAACTTTCTTTACAGGAAGTAATTCATCATACATAACAACTTTTTGAACGACTGTTCCATTGTTATCAATAGTGAAATTGATACTTTCAGCAGTTTTGTAGTTTTTAGGTGCGATTTCTTCGATTAATGTATATGTTTTTCCAATAGTCAAGTTTTCAATCATATGAGGTTCTTTACCTGAAATCCAACTATCTACGACATTACCATCAGAATCTTTAACAGTTAATTTAGCACCTTCAAGTTCTTTTTTAGTAGTAATATCTTGTTTTGAAATTTCTACATTGTCAGTACGTTTGATATTGACAGTTTGATCTTCATCATCCTTATCTTCATGTTTAGCAATTTCATTACCATCTTCATTGAATAATTTTTCAAATACGACTAAAGAACCACCTGTGAAATCTTTAACGTCAAATTCAAAAGTAACATCTACAGTACCATCTTCAGTTTCAGGAATGAATTTTTGAGTAGCAGTAACTTCTTTGTCATCTACTTTAAATACTTTTCCATCTTTGGTATGAAGAACACCAGTTAAAGAATATTCCTTACCTACAGTCAATCCTTCATAAGAAACGGTATCAGTTAATTTGATTTTAGTTTCTTTATTGTTATCAACTGTAATTTCTTTATTGTTTTCTACATTAGCTGAAGTATGAATATCAATAATATTGACAGTTTGATCTTCATCTTCAATGTCGCTATGACTAGCTAACAATCTGTCTTTTTCATACATATCTTCAAAAACAACGATTTTCTTTTTAGAAAGACCTGTACCTTTGAATGTAAATTCTACATCAACAGACCCAATTCTATCTTCAGCGGTAAATGTAGTTTCAGCAGTAACTTCTTTTCCATCGACTAATAAAGGTTGATTAGTTTCTTTATCCATCAATACACCTTTTACAGTATATTCTTTTCCTTTGACTAATCCTTTGTAAGAAACCTTATCTTTAATTGTGATTGTTTCTTGTTCTTGTGCTTCATGGTTGTCATCAGAAGTTGCTGTTGTATGAATTTCAACTTTTTCATTCGTCATTGATTTATCTACTGTATATACTTTAGTAGTTGTATCTTTTTGGCTGAATTCAAATACAACAGGAGTATCATCAGTAGCATATCCATCTAATGGTTTTGTTTCAACCATTGTATAAACAGTTTTACCTTCAGCATTGATTGGTAAATCAGCAATATTGATTTCTCCATTTTCATCAGTTGTATATTCACCGATGACTTCATTTTCGTGATAAATAATTGAACCATCAGCATCATCAATTACATCTTGATTAGCTGTTAATTTGAATCCTACATCTTTCAATGTCTTTTTTGTATCATAATCTTTTTTGATTAATTTGATTGAACCTGTAGGTTGTTCGTTGTTGATAACGATTTCTACTACATTATCTCCATCATCATCTTTAGTAAGATCAACTTCATTTAAAATGCTGAATTCTACAGGAGCATCTAAATCCAAGAATCCTTTTGGAGTTTTGATTTCAGTAATTTCATATTCACCTTTAGATAATTTTAAAGGAGTTGTCACACTTCCTTCTTCATCATCTGAAGATGAGTATTCATTTTTAACGACTACTTGATTTTTACTGTTAGTTGTAAATACAGAATATTTAGTTTTTCCGACTTTTTGAGTTACATACTCATCAGTTTCTTTATTTTTGATTTTGAATGATGCACTGTTTAAAGATACTGTCTTACCAGTTTTAGCATCTTTTTTGACTAATTTGACATAGGCAGTAGTAATGTCATTGTTCAATATGATATTGTCAGTTTCTTTACTGATTTCATAAATCAAATCAGGGCATGTAACATATCCATCAGGAGTTTTTGTTTCTCTGATAATGTATTTTCCATATGGTAAGTTAGTTGTAGTTGCATATCCTTTTTTACCGTTTGAATTATTGGCTGTTGTAATAACATCATAAGTACTTGCGTTATCCCAACCTTTTTCATTGACTTCACTTTGAAGTTTCAATGTAAATTCAGCACCATTCAATCCTTCAACCAATCCACTTTGGTGATTATCTTGACCAATACCTAGTTTTTGGATTTCAACATTTCCAAAATCCAACCAGTCAACTGAATAATATAATTGTCTTCCATCAGGATCTACTTCCCAAGAACCTTCTGTTTGTGTCCCTGAACCGCCATCTTTAATCGCTAGAGCTGTAAAACGATCACATCCGGCACCAGCAACATTTCCACTTTGGTAATCACTGATATTTTTATTAGGTGCAGTCAAATAAAAACTTTGTCCTGCGTTTAAAGTATATGTTCCACCTGTTTGTGTTTCAGAAGTAGTAACATTATGCAATGTTACTTCATCTTGCAATGTTAAGTTTGCCTGAGCATTATTTCCTTCAAGTGTAACTGTATTTGTATATTGTATTCTATTAGCTGGATCATAAGATGCAGTTAATTTTGCAATGAATCCATTACTATCGATACTTGGATTCCATTTAGCATAGCCAATATCAGGCTGAGACATGATCCAGTTATAACCCCATAAGATATTGTCACCATATCCGCTTACTCCGTCGGCATTAGGCCATTTTTTATTGAAATCGTTTAGGTTTAATCCCATTAGATCTCCACTGTAGGCATAAGATAACCAGATATGTGTAAATAAATAAGCACCGTCATCGAAATTACCATGCTTATCTCCAAAATCATCAGGAACACAGGCATTCAATTCTTTAGTATACATATCCTTTACTGTTTGATTGTAACCAGGTCCTCCAAATCCATAATAAAGTAATTTTCTGACTGCTTCATTATTTTCAATGACTTCAGCTGGATAATTTCCTGCTGAAGGGGATTTTTTACTGGCTTCTAAACAATAGGCATATTTCCCATTGTATTTTGTCATTACAGTTGACCATTGTTTAGTAGAGCCAATTTTTTTAGACCACCACCAAGGATAATTTATTTCTTTAATTCGTGTAAATTCATGAGGAATTGTATTATCCCAAGCTTCTACTGAAGTAGTGTTTCCTGCAGAAAAACACATGGAGAATATCATTCCAATCACGATGAACACTTTTGTTAGTTTATTAAATTTATTAAACCATTTGTTCATATTCTCTATCTCCTATAATTATATTTAAAATATACGTATATTTTCTTAATGCAAGTTTGAACATTAAGTTACTTCTGTGATACAGGCTTTATATTTGACGAATCAAACAACCTTTGACAATAAAAAAAGACAATCCGTAGATTGTCTATGGGTGAAACACCCATTTGAATATGTAGTTTTTCATTTCAATTTCTCCTTTCAGTATAGAAAAAGACAATCTTTTGATTGCCTTTTGTAATTTTATTCCCAATGCTGACTAGAACCATAATGATAGCTAGGATGTCTAATATTAAATCCTTCGTATTCATCAGTACAAGGTGTATTATTAAATTTATTTTTAGCATCACTTAATGATACAGTAGATTCAACATGTTTTCCACAAACATAACATTCATACCAATAAGTTGTTTTCAAAACTTTTGAAGGTTGAGATGGTGTGCTTGAATTACCACTCGAAGATCCTGATGAACTTCCACCTGTATTTCCACCACTAGATGGTTTACTGGAAGAACTTCCTGTACTGTGTGAACCACCATTGCTATTACTTGTTGAACCAGATGTATTGCTCTTGTTTGAACTATTGCTGGAACTATTTCTATTAGAAGTTGTTGTGTTATTTTTAGGTTTACTTACAACAACTGTTTTCTTTTGACCAGTTGTTGGATCAGTTTGTACTTCTGTAGTAGTTTCAGTATTTTCATCTGTTGATGGTTCAACAACTGTCACTTTAAATTCTTTTTCAGTTTTATTTTTATTGATATCTTCAACAGAAGCTTTTGCTGTATATTCACCAGCAGTATTGATATCAATAGAACTATAATCTATTTGGATTTCATTTAACTGTGCTAGATCAGTTGCACTCATTAATGATTTGAAATCAAAAGTAGATAGGTCAGTTCCTTTAACGACTTCCGTATTATCTGGAACATTTAGCTCTGGAGCGGTTGTATCTTTAACAGTAACTTTGACAGTTTTTGTTTCATCCTTATATTTAACTGTTACTTTATATTTTCCAACAGCTGGATAACCTTTCTGATCTTCATTTTTGATACCATTTTTAATTTTAACATTGTTTTTAAGATACTTAACATCGTCTTTATCTAGTCCTTTTGTCTTGACTAATTGATCAAATACAGGATTATATGTTTGACCGTATTCAACAGTTACAACTTCTTTTTTCAAAGATAAATCAGGAGAAGTATCTCTAGTAACATAATAAACTCCTCCAATCAGTAAAACACCAGCCACACAACCAGCAGCGATTTTTTTTGATTTTGTATTTAAATATTTTTCAATAATATTTTGATTTTTTGTTACCATATTTACACTCCTTTGAATTTTTAATCTATTTCTAAGATGGAACTAGTTCCATCGCTCTTTTCTAAATAAATAGGACTTACATAATCTATATGTAGGAAAATTATAAATGCTACTGTTTTAAATATTTGTCCTGAAGGATAATAAACTTAATATCGACAATAACATTCCATATTGATTAGTGCCTATGTTTTTTCAATCAGGACTTACATAATCAGTTACAATTCTATCCTCTTTCTATCGGAAGGGAATATTTTTTTAATAATACCAATTAACGCCTGAATTATATTCCTTAGCTGTAATGTTGGAACAAGTTCCACCTCTCAACTACAATTCTATACTATCATTTTATCACGTCTATTTTTAAAATCTATTGACTTTTTTGTGTAATTTTTTGAAATTATTTTTTAATGTATTTGCATGCTGGATATCCTGAACAAGAAATGAACTTTCCATATTTTCCGTTTCTTTCCACCAATGGTTTTCCACATTGCGGACATTTCATTTTTGTTTGAACAACTTCTTTAGATTTTACTGATTCTGTGTATTTGCAATTAGGATAGTCAGAGCAGGAATAATATTCTCCAAATTTGCCTTTTCTTAGTAAAAGGGTTTTTCCACATTTTGGGCATTTTTTATCAGTCTTCTTAGGCTGCTTTTTTTTATCCTTTTTAATATACTTGCATTCAGGATAATTGGAACAAGCTGTGAATTTACCATACTTTCCTTTTTTAATCACTAGATCAGATCCACATTCTGGACATTTCTCATCTAATTTGTTTTCATTTTGAATAGTCCATTGAATGCTTCTATTAGTATCTTTTAATACTTCAATAATATAATTTTCTATATCATTAATAAATGTATCTTCATCAAGCTTACCATTCTTTATATCAGCAATCTTTTCTTCCCATGCAACAGTCATCTGTACATCCGTTATGTTTTCTGGAACTACCTTAATAAGTTGCATTCCCCTTTCTGTAGGAATCAGTTGTTTTTTCTTTCTTTCAACATAGCCTCTAGAAATCAGCTTTTCAATAATATCTGCACGGGTTGCTCCCGTTCCAAGTCCAGTACGTTCAACGCCTTCAATTTCTTTAAAATCTTTCGATCCAGCATTTTCCATTGCAGATATAATTGTCTTATCATTAAATCGTGTTTTAGGTTTTGTTTCTTTCTTTAAAACCTCACATGTTACAGGATCAAATACATCCCCTTTTTGACAGTTGAATAAAGAAATATTTTTAACTTCTTCCATGGAACTAGTTCCATCCTCTTTTTCAAATTCCGTCCAGCCCTTTTCAACTGTTTTATTTGCTGTTCCAATAAAATCATAATCTTTAGCATTTATTGTACACGTTAAGTGTTCATATGTCATATCCTTCATCACTGCTTTTAAAGTTCTTTCAATAATAATATTAAGAACGCTACATTCCTTATCATTAAGATTTGAAACATCTGAAATATTCTTTGTTGGAATAATAGCATGGTGATCTGTAACCTTGCTATCATCAAGTACCTTGTCTACTTCAAAAGAAACATCATACTGTTTCTTTTGATTCAACAATTCTAACAGATTTAAAAAATCAGTTTTCATTGATTCATTGAGATACTTACTGTCAGTTCTTGGATATGTAATAAACTTTCCCTCATATAATTTTTGAGCAGTATCAAGCGTTTCCTTTGCGCTGATAGAAAGCTTTTCATTGCATTCTTTTTGTAGTGATCCAATATCATGAAGCAATGGTGCTTTTTTCTTCTTGATTTCTTTTTTTATATCAGTAATCATGGAACAAGTTCCATCTACTTCTTTTGATATTCTATCAGCCTCATTTTCATCTTCATATTTATCTTTGATTTCGGCAAGGATATCTTTGTATTTGAGCTGTACCTTATAATAGTAATTTTTTTTGAAACTTTTAATTTCATTTTCTCTGTCAACGATCATTCTTAATGTTGGTGTCTGAACTCGTCCAATGGATAAATAATCATCTCCATAATTACAGTATAAATTTGTAAAGTGTCTTGTAAGGTTTGCACCCACCAGCCAGTCAGCCTTTTCTCTAGCAAAAGCACTATGATATAAGCGAATGAATCTTTCATCATTACCATCCTGTAAATGTTGCAGATCTCTTTTGATATCTGCCATTGAATTGTTCCATAATCTTTGAACAGGCTTTTTGCATTTTGCATGATTGTAGACATGTCTGAAGATAAGTTCGCCTTCACGTCCAGCATCGGTTGCACAAACAACAACATCTACATCATTCCTGCTCATGAGCTTTTTGAGTATTTGAAACTGTGCTTTTACGCTTTTATCTTTTCCTACTTTTAATTTGAACTCATCAGGTATAATTGGCAAAACTTTCCAACTTTTCCATTCAGGGTTGTAATCTTTTCCATCATACAACCCTAAAAGATGACCATAGCACCAGGAACATATATATCCATTACCTTCTAAATAGCCTTCATGACTTTGATTTGCTCCTACTATGTGAGCTATTTCTTTTCCAACAGAAGGTTTTTCCGCAATAATTAACTTCATTTCTATTTCCTTTCCAGGATGGAACTAGTTCCATCCATTACTTTTTATAAAATAAACGGTATAAGTAGAATTGCAGCAATTGTAACAATCGTCATAATAAGCCATCTTACAAGTATACCAACTGGTTTGTCTGTTCCATCCATAGAAACTCTTACTCCCAATGCAAATATAAGCATAAAGAACAATGTATATAATATTAATGCAAATGTACGTATCATCCCAAAATATGGAAACTTATTATATCTTAAACATCCAAGAAGAATAATAAAACATACATTCCAAACTGGAAACAACAGTTCCATTTTAATTTTCCTCCTCAGTTTCAATTTCTTTTACTTCATCTTGTTTTTTGACATCATCCAGATCACCTTCATATAACTTAGGTGTACCATCAGAATTTGTCATCATAACAATTCCGCCAACTCTATTGACCAAATAGCAAACTCTTGTATCCCTATCAACAATAATTTCTTTCGTAGGTTCAATATAGATAGATTTATATGGCTTTTCAGATGGATCTTTAATTTCGTCATCATCATCTTCCCATTCTATACCTAACACCCTATTTGCAATACTTCTCATGGTTTGTCTTATACTTTCTATATTCCAACCAATAAGCAACAAAGCAATACTTATACATCCTAATTCAATTCCATCCATTTTTCTTTTCTCCTTTTTCTATTAATTAATAATAAGATTATCTGTTACTGCATCTTGTCCTATGATCTCATCAGCATAAAAATTTACATGACAGATATCTTCGTCATATTCGATTTTTCTAATGGCAACAGTATTTAAAAAATCAACACCAAATACTTCTATGAATTGTTTAAGATCTTTAGCTGCAAAAACTAGATCATCTGCACCATCATATAAGCTTATAGTTTCAATATAATGCCCTGTTTCTATCAGTTTGCATATAAGATCATACAAGTTTCTATCCTCATTCTTTTTACATTCTGTACTCATTCAGACCTTCCTTTACTATTTCATGCTGATTTCAAATTGCATCCTGTCAAAAATATCAAACAGCAAATTACTAACATAATAACAATAATCATTTTCAAAATATCTTTTTTATTCATCTTTTTGCTCCTTGAATGATCACTAGAAGATGGAACTAGTTCCATCTTCTAGATCAATGTGTAATGTTATAAAACAATGCACCTGTTGCCCCAGCGGTAGAAATTAAGGCAACTACACACAAGATACTACCCTTAAAGTTCTTTTGAGCTGAATAAATACCAAAATCTATTGCCTGAATAATGCAACATCCTAACAACCCGAAAAATGCAATATAACTTAGCATGCTTTATCCTCTTCATCTTCAACTGTTTCACTTTCAGTATCTTCACCAAATATTCTTACATAATCTGTGTGCAATAATAACTTTTTACAAGTTTCTTGACTAAATATTTTAATCAAAAGATCTTCATAATTATCATCAAATACTGTGATATTATTATTACAATCATAGATGTATTCATAATTATCAGCGCATACAGGAACCTTGCTGAATTTAAAAGTATTACATAAAACTTTTTCTTTTTCTTCTTTTGAATCTTCATTATAAAGATATAGATAAGATGTAAATACTACTCTATTTTCTACATCTTTGCTCATATTACTCTTTAGCAAATAATTATAAACAAATTCCACATATTCATCAGGATTAGTAATATTGAGATTCTTTAGTTCATCTTCATTTAACGGTAACTTTTTTCGTCTATAAAGAAATAATGAAACATAATAAATGAGTTTTACTAGACCAACCGCTAGTACTATAATAAAGATTCCAGCAATTATTCCTCCAAAAACAATTGCAAACTTTCCAAACCATTCATTATAATATTCATAATGGGAAGGATTTATTTTACAATCCACATATAGAAAGATGACCATAGTAATTATTATAAAAGGGAATATACCTATTAAGATACCTTCACCATACATTTTAAAGAATGAATTTTTATTTTTTATATATTTAGTTTCTTTTTTCATTTGATTTATTCCTCCATGTTAAAATAATCCTCAACAAAATTTGCACATTCATTTATATGAAAAATCATTTCATTTGCTCGTTCTTTTACATTTTTACAGAAACCATCAATAGCTTCTTGAACATCTAAATCAATATCAAAACTGTACTCATTTTGCGTTTCTGAATAAGGCATCAGATAATAAACGGTACAAACTTTATGATCATTGTTTTCTTCAATCTTTGTAACTTCAATTTCACCATCTACCTGTTCAAAGATATGTTTCCAAACAGTTATCTTCTTTTTATACTTCCAAATAAAATTCTTTTTAAATGGGTTCATTTTCTTTCCTCCCTCATGGAACAAGTTCCATCTTCTTTTTTTATAACCCTGCAACACAGACCTTTATGATTTCCTGGTGCAAGTATGTTTTGATTTTAAATCTTGGCTGATAGATAATGGAATATCTGCCTCCTGGCTCTACACCGATAACACCTATATACTTCTTTTCTTCTAGATGATTTTTATATTTATCCAGTATTAGGTTCTTTTTTTCTATTGGAACAACTACCCAACTTTTATTGACATAAGGAAGATTACCTTCAGCCTGTAACAATGCTTTTTTAATATCGTTTAGCTTAAATTCAAACGCATTTATTTGATATTTGTCCTGAAATCTTTCAACAGTTACCAGGTCAGCATTGCCTTCTCTAATAGAACATTCAAACTGATATCGAACTGCTCTTTTTGAACCATTGTATGACTTCCAGAACTTCTCTTTTAATTCTTTTTCCTGCAAGAACATTATTTTTTTCCCTCTCTTTTGTCATCTTCTTCAGGTTTTGTAAACACTAAAGAATATCTTGTAACCATTGAACCGCTCATACTTTTTCTGGTAATAAGCTTTATGTGTGCTTCAACATCTGTATCTTTTAAAAATTGTTCATTTAACTGCTTTTCTATATCCTTTGCATGATTTAACTCACATACATCTAATAATGCTGATAAAAATATCATTCTTTTCACTCCTTATCTTTACCTATTTTCTTTTCATAAATCTTTATGATTTCCCCTATTGTCATGTTTTCAAAGTCTTCCATATCTCCATTTTTAAAATATCCATTTCTTAACATTTCATATAGAAAGGGACTTAGCCCTAAAAAATTGTCATGCACAAATATAACACCTACATCTCCTGCATATTCTAGAGGATGTGATTTTGTTTCTTCAACATATCTCTGATAGATTTTTAAAAGATCATATTCAAACTCGATTTTATTCTTTATTTCACAATTACTAAAATCCGCTGTTTCATATCTTTTTATAATATCTTCTAACGAATTATTTTCATCAATATCAGTAAAATAATTCTTTTCTTTCATATAATTAAGAAACGAACAATCTTTAAATCTAGGAACTACATAATTATCCTGTAATCTTATTTGTTCTATATGATCCAGTTTGTAGTAAGCCTTTAACATGTCTAATTCGAATAAATGTTTGTATTTTTTGTTATTCATTTCAATCTCCTTCTTAAATTATCTAAAATATTGAATAATAAAAATAGCCTTGTAGAATTTGAAATTTTAATATCTCCTTAAACTCCTTACAAATAATTCTTTACAACACCTTTGTAGATAAGGACATCCATTTGTGATTTCTAAAGCAATTTGATAAAAAATGTTTTCATACCTCTTTTTTAACATAACAGAATTATCAAAAGAAATTACATTATCACTTTTTAAAGGAACAGATGAATCAAACATTTCCTCAAAGCTTACTTCTTTTACACCTTCAAGTTTCTCTATGTTTTCTTGATTTGCCAGCATTTTTAATATCAGTTTTCCTTCAGAATCTTCTTTTAAATATATTTTATAATCTCTATCAAACCTATATTCATAGTAGATGCTTATGATCAATCTTATGAATATCTTATTATTACGAATAATACGACCTTTTAAAATGTTGTCTACGTAAGTTGAATAATCTTGTGCTGTTTCTAATCCTAACCTTTGTATTTCATCCTTTGATAAAGGCAATCTTCTTTCATTGATTGAATGTGACAGCAAATAACAAATAAAGAAACTGCCTGGCACTGCTAAACCTATCAAAGATGCCATCAAATTATCCATATTAAATAAATCAGTCAAAAGATATGCTACACAAGCCCCTGTACCAATAAGAAAAGGTATCCATAAAAGTTCTACTATTGATTCTATAACTATCTTTGTTATCTCAATAATTATTCTTCCATAGGTTTTCCAAAAGCTATTTTTAACTGAAATATTTTTTCTTTTTTTATTCATTTAATACTTCTCCATTTCAATAATGGAACAAGTTCCATCCTCTGATATGTGTACAACTCTTAAATTGTTAAACCCGTAATATCTAAGTTCCAATCTCTTTTTGACATTTTCAGCAACCTTTAAAGATTTATACTTTTTTGGTTCTTCTTTAAATCTAGTAAAATTTGCATATTTTTCACCTTGAAAAACATAGTCAAATCCTGTATAGAAATCGCCGTGTTCATTTTTTATTGCATACATAATTAATTCCTATTTCCTTTCTATCTATAAAAAGCATTAATGACATTCATGGCAATTAATGAAACCATTGCAAGTCCTGAATAGAAAAATCCATCCCCGTTTTTATCATCAAAATTAATTCTTGCAAATAGTTCAAACGTAGCGTATAAAATCATTTCCGCACTAAATAAAATATTTAACATTCCTATCACTGAACTACCTATAAGTTTATTTGCAAGCACTCCTAAAATTACTGCACAAGTATGTACTATAATCATTTCTAACATTTTTTTTAGCTCCTTTTCTAAGATGGAACAAGTTCCATCCTGTTATTTTAATATCACTTCATAATTAGCATTTTTATTAGGTACTGAATTTACTGGAAAACATTCTCTGATAATGTATCCTGGTGTTTTTGCATTTCTTTCCCATAAATTATGTGATGGATACAATTCTTTGCATTTCCAACCGAAAGATTTCATGCCTACATGAATCTTATCTTTAACAATGTTATATCTGCTTCCTCTAGCCATTTTCTTTTCTCTCCTTAATATTTGATAAAATATATTCATAAAGTGGATGTTGTTCCGTTCTTTCATCTTCAAAATAATTATTAATTATTTGATCAACATATTGACGTGCTTCACTGCGTGTTATATTAGGAAATTTCTTTTCATACAATCTGTAATAAAAAGCAATTTCCAATGCTGAAATTTGTTCATCACCCAGCATGTCAAAAACAAGAATAACCTGCTCCTGCTTTGTTAAATTATTTATTGCTCTAGCTGTTGTCACACATTCATCTATTTCCTTCTTTTCCATTTCTATTCGCCTCTCTTTTCATATTTATTTCCTGCTTTAAAAGTTGAAATCATCAAATCATTTAAGTCTTCATCAGCTACTATAGAACGCTTACTAAGAATCTTTTTCATTCTTGAAGAGTTTTCGATTTCTCTTAAAGCGAGACTTCTAACCATTACATTTTCCATCAAATAAATTTTAGGTATTACCAGTTCAAACTCAACATAATTCCCGTTATTTGTGTTTACTGCCTTTACTGAATAAATGTGTCTCCTTCCTCTTTTATTTTCTTTGTAAGATATATTCAAATTCTTTCTTCTCATGTACAGAATCCTTTCCTTCTTTTTTGTAAGTATCAAAATACATTTTGATAAGCTGATAGATGCATTCAATCATGAATCTTTGATCTCCAACAAAATTCATTTCTACCTTTCCATCATCAGTCACCGAATTTGTTATGTTACAAATCATTTATTTGCCCCTTTACAATTTTAGAAATTCTTTTACTTTTTCTTTTATTACTTCGATAGGTGTTTGGATATTTTCAGGAATGTCTTTTTCCATATCAATACGTTGAATATCGATCCATTTCATTTCATCAAGTCTCATTATGGAAGGTGTAAGAAATCCCTTATTTACCAGTACAACTTCTAATTCCTGTTCTCTAAGACCTCTTCTGTAATTCTTGATAGAAACAAGTGGTATAACCAACGCTTTTCCATTTAATACTCTATAGACATAAGCCCAATGTCCATAGCGAAGTTCTTTAGGATATCCAACTGTAAAATCCACATATACAACCGTATGTGCTTTCACTGGCTTTTTTGTTCTGAAATAACGATCATAGTAAACATCTGGATCGTTATTGCAGACAGTTTTTAAATAAAAGACATTTGCGTCAACTGTCTTTGTAAGTGAACTTAGAAATGACAAGTAGGAAGTATCTTTTTGATTACATTCTTTGAATCTATCCAATGCCTTCTTTAATTTTTGGTTTTCTACTTCTTTATCCATATATTTATTTACGGCAGGATGGAACTAGTTCCATCCTACTTAAACTCCTCTCTATATAACTCATCCACAACATTCTTATAATCCTCAGCAACTGGAGAATTTGATGTTGCTAATAATATTTCCTTATTTAAATTTGCTTCCGTAACTGGTTTAGATTGATGTCTGATGGTTTGTTTTAAACATCTTTCTCTAAAAAGATTTTGAATTGTTTCAACCATGCACTTTTCAGTTTTGTTTCGATTCACCATTGTTAGTAGGATTTTAAAATCAAAGCCTAATGGCATTGCTTGTAGCCATTCCATCATCATATGAACTGTTTTTGACAATCCAACGATACTGTAGTTATCAATTTTAGTAGGAATAAGAATAATATCTCCTTCTTTGCAACAAGCGTTCATTGTGTTATAAGTGAGCGAATTTGTGTAAGGTGAATTATCAATGATACATACATCAAACTCATTTCTAATATGATCTAAAGCCAACTTTAATTTTTGTTCAACAAAATGCCCTGACTGTTTTAGTTTCAAATCAACTTCAGCAAGCTTTAATGATGAGGGTAGAATATTTATTCTTGAAAATGCTTCATCATCTCCATCATAATTTGTATATTCAGCAACATTAATAATTGCATCTCTTACTATCTTATGATCCAACAGAACATCGCTGATATCTTTTGAAAAAGCTGTTACACTAGTATAGTGATTCAGTATTCTTGTTGCATCCATGACTGTCTTATCAGATTCATTAAAATCCTCATTAATTTTTACAAGTTCTTTTTGATCAATTTGATCATTCAATCTCAATACATTATTAGTTGTGTTCCCTTGTGGATCTAAATCACAAATAAGAACATTCAAACCTTTTTGGGCAAAACCATATGCCAAATTGATTGTAGTAGTTGTTTTACTTACGCCACCTTTTTCGTTAATAATTCCAATTGTTTTCATTTTTAATTTCCTCCAAAAGTTTTTAGTTTTGATGGAACTAGTTCCATCCTTAAATATTCAATTGTTTTATTTCTTTAAAGCATTTGCAATTGCACCTAGAACAAAGAATAGAATGAGCATTGTTAACGTATTATCCGTATGACTTCCATGTGCTGCTAAAAACACATTGTTTACAAATCCAATCAAAAATAGCCCTCCAAAAAATGTTACTAGTGCATATAATACTTTTCTCATACTGATCATCTCCTTTCTTTTTATCTATCACCTCCCTCGCTCACTTTCTACAAGCACCAGGGAGTGAAAAAAGCAAGGTGGAGACGGGCACCGTACTACCTTGCTTTTTGTAAGAACGAGCTGGTGAATGTTCGTAGACATTCCGTGATGGACTCGTTCCATCACATAAAGGCGAGAAACCCTCAACCTTCCTTATTGGTTTCTCGCCCGTTTTTTTTAGCCCATCATAGAATCTTTTCATAAAAATAAAAAAAGATGGAACAAGTTCCACCTCTCAACTACAATTCTATACTATCATTTTATCACGTCCATTTAATAAAACAATTGACTTTTTTGTGCAAAAAAAAGAGATAATTTTTTAATTATCTCCATAATGATACCGACAAGCCAAAATATACACATTATCATCATCTGTCTTATATATCAATCTATCAGCATCATTTATTCTTCTGCTCCAAAATCCAGAAAGATTACCTTTTAACCCTTCAGGTTTACCAATGCCTGTATTACCATTTCTCATTATGTCATCAATGAGTTTATTGATCCTTTTTAATGTTTTCCTATCCTCAGTTTGCCAATAAGTATAATCTTTCCAGCCATTTTCAGTAAAAACTATTTTCATAATTCTAAATCCTTGATATCTTTAGAAATAGTTTTTCCAGATTCCAATTGGCTTTTTGATTCCATTAACCAGTCGTAATTTCTTTTATTTTGTGTAAGATAACTATTTTCAATCAAATTATTGTATGTTTCTTCACTCATCATGACAATATTATTTCCGCTTTTTCTTGTTACAACTATTGTTTCAATAGAATCTGTAATAATATCAAAATATTTTTTCATTGAATTTCTCAATGTACTGTAATTAATTGCTAACATGTTATCACTCCTCTTGTAATTTAATTATAACGTACAATATATTGTACGTCAACAATACATAATTTATACATGTTATTAATAAAATAATTAAAACATTTTTTTATTAATAACATGTTACTTGTACTCCTTCTCCTGTTGGCGTTACTGAATATCCTGATATCTTACCTGAATTTTTTAAAGCATCTGCATAGTCACATGCCGCATTATAAGAATCTATACTATATCCTTCAAAAAATTTGTTATAAGCACTTGCATTTCCTTTTGGTTTAGATGAATAAGAACTATTCGAACCTGAGCTACTACTTGCATTATTAGAAGATGAACCATTATTATTTGATGCGTTATTTGATGAAGATGTTGAAGGTGTAGGTTGTTCTACTGGCTTTTCTTTAACAGATACAGACATGGAACAAGTTCCATGATTACCAGCACTATCATCCACCTCATAATTGACTGTATAATTTCCTGCTTTATTTGTATCTATTGAGTTATATTTGACTTTTTCTTTTAGGTCACCATCCACTTTATCTGTTGCACTTTCTATATAATCTTTCAGATTTAATTTTGAACCATTATCTACTGTAACAGCACTTTCTTTTAAAACAATCACTGGTGACACATCATCATACACATCTATCATAAGATGTTTTGATACTGATTTAACCTTATTCGATAATTTGTAGGTAACGGTATATGTTCCTGGTTTATCAAACATCTTTTGTTTCGGAAGTGTCAGCTTATATTCTTTATCATATTTTTTAATATATTCACTTGCAACAAACGGTTTAGACATGCCTAATTTTATTTTTTCTTCTTTAAGTTCCAAATGAATATTTTCAAAATAATAACCTATCGTTTTTCTATTGATAAAAGCTACAGACGATACAGTTACAATAATTACCAAAACCACAAAAGTTATTCCAATCCTTATGATCCTTTTCTTTTTTACTTCTTCCGCAGCCTTTTCATAAATACCTAACTGTTTGCATGTCTGAATCCTTAACTGTTCCATTGACTTATAGGGAATCTCAGGATCACAAAACATATTTAGGGCATCTGGATCAGATACTCCTGCTTTCAACGCAAGGAATATCTGTTCCATTTGTAAATAATCAAATGCTGTATTCGCATACCAATCAACATCCAGTCCTAGATCCAAACCATCCTTGATAATTTGAAGCTGTCTTGGATCAAAAGCAATTCGACTATAATACTCATAGTCATGTTTCATTATTTATTACCCATCATAGCATTTTGCATTCTTAATGCTGCTGCCTTTGAAAAAATATTCAATCTTTCGTCTTCTGATAATGCAGCTAAAAACTGAACTGTTGCATCTTCATCTACAGGCTTTTCTTTTACTAAATCAATACCTGTTTTTTCTTTAATAAGTTCTACAATATCCATTACCAATTCTTCATTGTTGATGGAACTAGTTCCATCAGTATTTCTTAATTGCTCTTGTAATAACTCGATAGTATTTTGTAATTCAATAATATTTTCTTCTAATTTTTTCTTTTCTTGCGTAAGTGTTTCTACTTGTTCTTGTGAACTATCTCCATCTTTTGCTTTTACCTGTAATATTTCAATTGTATTTTGCAATTCAGCGATTCTTTCTTCATAATCATTTTTTTCTTTGCTAACCGCTTCTAAATTATCCCTTAATTCTTTGATTTCTTCATCTTTCATTTCCATTGCTTTGTCCATTTCTAATTTCCCCTTTTCATATTCTTCAATTTGTAATTCTAATTTTTGTTTTTCTGCTTCAACACTTTCAATGACTTCGTTTTTTTGAAAAAGTTCATCACCTATTTCATTTAGTGCTTTTCTAACTTTGTTTAGCTCTTGTATATGATTGTTGCTTTCAGTTATAGCGGCTTCCTTTTCTTCCTGAAGATCATGTATGTGATTTTCTAAATCAACTATGTTTTGTACTCGTTCAACCTGTTCACAAATTACAACACCAACATCTCCTCTTGATTCTCTTAATTCATGAACCTTCAATACATCAAGATCAGTTTCTTCAAAGTGACAGTTCACAAACATTGAGTAGTTCATCATTGTTTGAGGTGTCAAACTACATTTAGTAAATTTAGTGCTTATAAAAAGACACGATATAAAATTACCATTCAATTCAGATATGATAAAAGAGCAGTTATCAAATCTTATGCCTTTCATCATGCAAGAAAACACACAACCTTCAAAAATGCTGTTTACAAATGCACTTCTCATTTCATAGTTATAAAGATCATTATTTTCAAATATCTCATCTATAAATGTACAGTTCATAAATTTACAGTTGCAAAAATCTGTATTGACAAAAAGCGAAATATCAATAGTTTCATCCCTGTACTCTTTATCTGAAATCACTTCTTTTTCAAGTGATTTAATATCAATATTTTTTATTTCTGTACTGATATCATCATTAATCTTACTCTTGTCACGTAAATCATCACCAATCATTCCATTGATCGTACAACAGTTTGCCGAGTGTGGATTTGTGTCAATATCAATACTATTGATATCCGTATCAAGCCATTGACTATCGTTCAAGTTAGTGTTTTTAATATCACATGAACTGTCAAAAGTACATCTAACAAGTTTCATCCCCTTAAGATTAACTTTAGAAGTTACTGAACCTTTTACATTAAAACGTTTAAAATCACACGCAATAAAAATAATATTTTCCAGATCACTTGTTATAATCTCAAAATCTTCAAAATCACAATTAATGAATACTGCATCTTTACATACGCATTCTCTAAACTGAAGATTCTTGAATTTACAGTTTTGAGCTTTTATAGAAGTCTTGTTTTTTGTTAATCTTGCACCTTCAATAAGCTGTCCATCAAATTCAAGTACATCCGTTTGATGAATATAGCCATTCATTTCATCATTTGTTTTAGATTTTACTGGTTCTATTGAGGTCATTTTATAAGTTTGTGATTTCTTTATGTCTTTTTCCTTTAAAATTCTATTGATCAATTCTTCTTTTGTTTGATTATCTATCAATTTTCATCATCCTTCCTTTCTGCATCATGGAACAAGTTCCATCATTGATGTATATAAAAAATAAATAAGCCAGCTAATAGAAACAATCCAGAAAGTTATGTTCAATACCCAATATATTTTAAATTTTCCTAAAAATCCTCTTAGTACCCAAAATCCACCTTTAGACGATTTTCTTGCATTACATGAATAACACGCACACACTAAATTTTTGGGATCATTCACATCTTCTATTTTCGTAACCTGAAGAATCTTTTGATACATCTTTTTCTTTTTAGCTTTTTTTACTGGAACAATATGATCTACTGTTACATTCTTTTCATGAACAGGCGTTCCACAGTAGACACAAATGTAATAATCTTTAAATACTGGTTTGTTATTTTCAAAATAGATTTTCCTATAATTATTAGAACGTTCATATTTATCCTCATACATAAAAAAATTCAATTTGTGATCCTTGCAATACTTTTTTACCGCTTCTACTTGTTCTTCCAAAGTTGTATGAGCGTACCAGCAAGAGCAATATTCAGAAGTCTTTTTAAATTTAAAACCCATTTTTTTAAGGTCTTCCCTATAATAATAGGTTGCCTTTTTACCATTCCTTATTTCAATATTGTATCCCATACTAAACACAGACATGGAACAAGTTCCATCCTAGCTCAACATCAATCCTTCATCCTCTGAATCCTCAGGCTGATAGCTGTTGTATAAGTTTTCTGCTCCTTTCCTCATAAAATCTTCGTACAAATCAAAGTATTTAACTTCTGGCTTTTCAATATAATCAAATGAATCTTCTAGATTATTTGCATAAAAGGCATATTTATCATATCCTGGAAGCTTAACAAAATAAGGATTGTGCCTTTGTGCAAGTATCAACACTTCTCCTAACTGGAAATGTCTCAAGCGATCAACTGGAAAAAGTTTGACATCTTCATACATCTTCTTATCCTTGTTCCACTCTCTTTTGCTTCCAGCACTTTCGGATATTTCCTTTAATGTATCCGCAGAACCAGAAAGAATATAAACAGTATTCATAACATTTCCTTTAATTGTCTTTGCCATATCCTTACCGTACTGCTTATCTATTTGTCCAAAGTCCTGAACAATAAGTGTAATTCTGATACCTCTTGAACGTGCTGCTGTTAGCATGGCATCAATATCTTTAACTGGTGGCATATTCCCAAACTCATCTAGAATCATATTGATTGGAACTTTAAGTCTCAAATTCGCTTGATTACGTGCTGATTTAATTAAAGCTTCATAAACCTGTTTTACAAACATTGTTGAAAGTTTATAATATGTTTTCTTTTCATCATGAACAATTAAAAATATTGCTGTTTTTTCTTCTCCAATCTTCTTTAAGTCTATATCATTGCTTGATAATATTCTTTCTATTGCTTCATTGGACATTACATCTCTCATCTTGTTTTTAAAAGAACTAAAAAATGAACTTTGTGTATTATCTTCACTTTCCAGATATCCCTTCAAATTTTTTGTTGAACGTGCAACTTTACTTCTGTATCTTTCTAAATAGATTTCAAAAAGCTTCTTTTGTGATGTCATTTCGTGTAACGGATCTTCATCACTTTTAATCTTTCTGTCTCCATCAGTTATCATCTTAAAAATATTAGGAAAATTCAAATAATCATGTTTTTCAGGATATTCATTTTCATCCATTTCAAGAATAAAGTTTGCTGAACCTGCAACCATATCTGAAGCCGTTTCTGTCCATACTGGACTGTCTTTTGTATTTTCTTCTAAACATAAAGTATTGGCTACATCAAGTATCATTTCAACCGCTCTTGAATAATCAGGTTTTGGCTTGTCATCCGCTGGTGGTATTGGAAGTCCTAACATCTTTGCTTTTCGTTTTTTGCTTTCATAACGTTTTTCCCATTCTTCAACTAAAGGTTTTACCCTTTCTTCTGCTTCTTTCCACTCTATCCAGGCTAGTTCAAGTGGATTCCAGCAATTAGAATATTGTGGATCAACAAAGTTCAAAATATAAGTTTTATATCCTGATTTTTCAAATTTCTTTTTGGTATATTTTGCAAGTTCTCCTTTAGGGTCATTTACGATAACACTCTCTCCAGCAAGTCTTGAAAGTTCCAGCATTTCAAGTACCTCTGTAAATGACTTACCTGACGAAGATGTACCAATAACGAGATTATGATTGTCTCCAGGATCAACATATGCGTGATTCTTCCCAGCAGAAAAAACCAGTCCTGATCTTTTCCATTTCATCTCTCCTCCAATTGAATATTGCTTTCTTACAGGGTGATTGAAGTTATATGAACTCAGTAAAGGCACTTTGATTACCCTATCTGAATGAGCTATCTTTTTATAACCATCTTGAATGCCATTTTCCATACTCTTTGTTTTCTTATAGAAATCATTCATTCTTATATCTAATCTGTCTTTTGTAGTAGTTATAATTTTTTCTTCGTCAAAAGACACCTTGATCAATGCTGGTTTAAATTCCTTCAGTTTGGCAACATGAGAAGATCTTTGTTTTTCATCTTTAGTAAGTCTTCTCTTTGACCCTTTTGCAAAAGTCCTGTTAAAAATGACTTCTCCCCAAATTGTTAATACACAAAGCGTACAGAACATGAACACGACCTTCTGATTATTGATAAATAATAAACTGTAATCCAATGTCCATGACATCTTATGTAAAATCAAAATCTGTATCAGATTGATTGCAGATGTGTAAACCAACGCCATTGTTAGTAGCAGACCAATAATAATACTGTATATTTTCTTCATTATCATATTCCTTTCTTTGTAAAATAAAAAATGACAATCTTTCGATTGCCTCTGTAGGATGGAACAAGTTCCATCCTTAATGTTTTTGTAATTCAATCATCTGATCATAACACTTCATGATTTCATTACTTATAGAATCCTGTTTGATTTTAATTGCTATTGCAACAGAAATATCTTTATCATTCATTGCCTTTTCAAACTGTTTGATCAAATCATCTCTTTGAATTTTCAAATCATTGATCTTATTGATAATGTCTTTCATATATGTCTCCTTTATAAAGCAAAAATGAGCTTACTGCTCATTTTTACATTCTGAATTAACAATCTGATGTGATAAAGTTGATATTGCTCTAGCTAAAGTCTTTCTATCAACTTATCGAAACAATTCTACCATAGATGAAGATTTCAAACAAGCTTCTAAACTTCCTTAAAATTCTATACTATCATTTTACCACCCTGATTTTTAAATTCCATTGACTTTTTTGTGCAATTTTCTAAATTAATTTTACTTGAATATTAGATTTGCCCCTTTAACAGCAATCCATAGAAACAAGATCATCAATAATATAAAAATAAATCCATATACAGAACCTTCTATAAATGATAAAATCCCACACATTAACATCATCAAAGCTAAAACTATTGAATATATCCTTATTACCGTCTTTTTTCTTTTGGTATTTGAATTTCCTGATAAGAACTTCATAGTATCATTCCTTTCTTGATGGAACTAGTTCCATTTTCAATTTATAATTTTTGACCAATATCATTTTGACGTTCCCATTCCATCATTTCTCGATAGATTTCTGAATCAGATATTCCAAAGTTTCTACCTTTTTGCCATCTTCTGGCTCTTTTTATATAATATCCTATCGTTTTCTTCTTTCTGTAAAGACTTTCATCAAATTGTGGTTTACTAGTCATTTCAATTAGCTGATTGTCATTTTCCCTAGTTCGTCTTCTTTTCCCTTGTTTATTTAGTTTACCTTTTTCTTTTTCAGTAAGCTCAGATATATTTTTTTTATCCCAATATTTTAACAAATCTCTTCCACTTATTTCCTCCATAAAACTCTTACCTTCAGTATAAACTTTTACTTTTTTATTGGGATCAAAAAAGTAACGAAGTGTATATTGATTTACCTGTTGCCACTGATCCTGTTCCAGGTACATAAATTTGGTTGCTTTTGTTCTTGGTATCCTGCAGAAAATCCTTCCTTTATCAAACTCTTTAATTAATGACTTGTTTATTGTAAAAGCCAAATAAGAATCTGCTGGATTATCACTTGATATTTGTTGATCATAATAGGATGGAACTTGTTCCATTTTTGGCTTTTCAAGCCTAACCTTTTTATCTTTTTTCTTTTCATCCCAGAATTTCAGTAATTGACTTCCTTCCATTTTTTCAATGAAGTTTTTATTTTGATCATAGATTTTAAATGTTTTGTCAGCATCAAAATCAAATTGCCATGTCTCTTCACCAATCTGTTTACAGTTTTCATCAGATAGATACATATACTTTTGACCGCCAGTTCTTGGTATTCTTACAAACAGACCCTGCTCATCAAAATCCTCTATAAGATCAATATTGATGGTAAATCTTTTTTGACTATTTAAATGATACATTTCCTCTAGAGATGGAACAAGTTCCATACCTCCATCGGACTCTCCAGTATTAATCAAACTCTTTTGAATCCTTTTCTTTTTAAAATCTTGAATAATCATATTTCCAATACGAGAATATAATTTATCTATTTCAGTATCTTTTATCGTTGCTATATCAATATTTCCTTCAGGACTTAAAGATTGGTTTTGATAGTTGGCAAGTTTCTCCAGCATTTCTACATAGTTATTGAATAATCCTTTAAATTCCCTGTCATTTATTATTTTTTTAGTAATTGAATCAATTACAGGTTTATATGGCTTCATCACGTATGAGTTGTATCCCAGTCTTCCTTGCTTTGGTAATATGCTATAAAGTTGAGATAAAGTTACGATATTTTTATCAAAAGCATTTTTACCAATGGCGTTTAACAGTTCATGAAAAGCTTCATCTTTCTCTTTGAAAATATTAATTTTCCATGTATCATCAATTTCAAATTTGATTTCTTTCATGTGATTCAGTTCAGTAGCAACAATATTCTTCAGTCGCTTTAATTCTTTATCCGTAATCTTTCCTCTAGTTTTTGTTTTATTTTGACCCTTTTCTAACCAGTTAAGATGTATATGAGGGTGTTGTGTATCAACATGTCTGTTTGCCCACCAAACGACATTTTCTTGATCCAATCTCATCATTTTACAAAATTTTGGTATACATCTATCTACAAGAGTTTTATAGTCTTCAGGTGTTTCTAATCCATAACCATTTGCAATCTCTTCGCTTTTTAAAGATATAACAGTCTCCCACCACAAATCTCCATTTTTTGAAAATGAATCACTTAGCATATGTTCAAATTTTTTTCTGTTATCTTCATTGAGCCATCCATCAAACTCACTAATAAAAGTATATTCGTCCTTATCAACATATCCCAGATATCCGCCTTCTTTTAAATTATCAAGTTCACTTGATTTTTCATTTTTATTTTCATCAGAAGTATATTCATAATAACCAACAAGAGCTGCCTGATTCATTGTCCCCTTAAAACGGGAATGAGATGGCGCCTGTTTCCCATATTCAAAAAAACGAACTTTGTTCAATGCAAAGTTATCAGACACGATCATCACCTTCAATTTCAACCGTTATAAGTTTATCCGCTTCCTCATAGACTTCATCAACATCTATATTCAATGCCTGTACAATTTTTTCATTCAGTAACATTTGTCTTGTCTGATCCATTTGTATCTGATTGAGCTGCTTAGCAATTTTCCTAAAATTTTTCTGTAATGAATAAGAAACAATGCTATCAGCAATCCTTACAAAGAAGCTTGGATTTTTATTAACGACTGCATTGTAATAATAATCAATTGCCTCTTCAACTACAGAATTTTTTGAATATCGTTTACCTTCATCATCTGATTCCTCTTTTTTTAAATTTACAATGGCGTCTAATTTTAAATCAGTTGCTGGATAAAACATAAATGTTCTGTTTTTCTTCAATTCTTTTTTCATTTTTTGTTCCTTTCCTACAATATAAAAAAGATGGAACAAGTTCCATCCTACAAATATGTTTTTCTTTATTTAGTATCTTAATATTAATTTTCTTTAGAATAGATCGTTAATCCCTCTTTAAAAATATTTTTATAAATTGGTGAATTTACCTCAATGCAATGTAATTGGAATATATCAACGTTCTTGCATAAAGTTTCTTCTAAATCTCCTTTCAATGAAAAAAATTTAATTCCTTTCATTTTAGGAGAAACAATACAGAAATCAACATCACTTACTAAAGTTGCTTCATGTCTTGCATAAGAGCCAAATAAAATTACTTTTTCAATTTCATAATATTCAAATATTGATTTTACTTTTTCTTTTATCTCATCTGTACTATAAATAAATTGATATCTTTTATCAGAATAGTATCCTTCATAGATTTGCATATGAATCACCTTAGCTTTCGAAGAGATTATACCATAATATATTTTCCCTCTGTTATAGAACACCAAACAAAAAAGAGCCAAAAGGCTCTTTAGAATCAATTATTTACTTTTTATAACTTAAATATTTTTCTTCAAGTAATCTAAAATTACAACATCTCTTTGCCAAAAAGCTTTCAGGATTGTTCGTTACAATTCTATAAAGCTTTTCAGCACTTGACAATAATTCATGCTCATCAATCAGATCTATTTCTTTTGATAACAATTTCCAATATTGTTTTTTATCTCTTTTATTTTTGAACTCTCTAAAACTTTCTAAGTTTTCAAATGTGATTTCTGTATACATTTCATTTGGAATAGGAATCATATTATTAATATCAATAGCACCATATATTTTTCCTGTTTCATAATTAGTTATTTTATAAAAATCAATATCATTTTTCATAGATATAAATTTTTCTTTAAATGAAGTCAGAGGTGCAAAATATTCTATATCATTTTTAATAAATATAACACCTATAAAACATTTCATACGATTTCCATAGTCAACGTTAGGTATTTTTTTATCCCATTTCTTTAAATAATCAATATATTCTTTTTTTACCGCATACCATTTCATTTTCTTCTCCAAAAAAAATAAGAGGGATAACCCTCATCTTTTAATATCACTTTTGCACAGGTAGTGAGAACCTCTTTATTGTTCACTTTTACACAGGTGGTGAGAACCTCTTTATTGTTCACTTTTTTACAGGTAGTGAGAACCTCTTGATGAGGAATATCCTCTTATAAGTATATTACCACATCTTAGAAAAAATACAAGTTTCTAAATTAAATACAACTTTTTCATTAAGAGATATTTATAAAATTAAATTATTTAAATAATCAATCTATTTTGTTTTGTATTCTTTTTTCATAAAATTATTTATTTCATACCAATTATTTTCATTTTTTAATTTTAAAACCTGATTAAATATTTCATCTGTGTATTTTTCATTACAAATATAATCTTCTTTCATACCTTGTGCATATCCGTAATTTCCAATCAATAACATATCAAGCAAAGCACGAATATGATTAGCAACATTATATTTTTTAGAACAATCTAAATATTTTACTTTTCTATCTTCTTCAATACCATAATCTTTTAAAACTGAATCGTTTGATTCTCTGATATCTGGATGATTCCAGTTTATAGATTTTGAATGCCAGTCTCCACATGTGTCTAATTTGCAAGTTAAGTTTAAAGCATGTATTCCTGTAAGATATTTTATTTTAATCACCCTCTTTCTCTTTTATGAATCTACTTTTTTTAAATAATTTTACAACAAATAATTTTATTTAAATATTTTATTCTTTCATATTAATAAAATATTGATCTAATTCATTTGATGTTTTTTCAAATGCCTCTTTAAAACCGTATAGCTGTTTTAATTCTTTATTTTCTTCTTTTAATGAATTTTGTAATTCCTTAATTTTTTCTTCTTTCTTCATTTTACTTTTTTCTAGCTTTGTAATTTTTGCAGTTAATTTTTTATAGTTGCTTTCCATTTTAATTTTCTCCTTTTCGTTTTTGTTTTAAAATTGTTTCAGCTTTCTTTTCTGTATATTTTCTAAACATTGATTTAGCTTCTACCAATCTTAGAATTTCTGAAGTCTTTTCACTCTTGTCAGGATTTCTATAATCTTTTGAATATGGAAGAAGTTTTAAAATCAATTCAATATCTTCATACATTTCTAATAGAAGATGTTCAAAATCTATTGGACTTGCTTTTTTCTCAGCAGCAATAGCATCTGATATCATTTGCATTCCTTCATCAATTTTTTCAGTAACCTTAGTTTCAAGATTCCCACTGTTTTCATTTGGTTGTATGGAACTAGTTCCATCTATCAATGTTTTGTATGCAACATCAATAATAAAATCAAACATAAGATTCTTACTTTCAAACTTTTTATTTGTTTTAAGATATGTTTCAATTCTTGCTAACTTTATTTCAGTATCTAAAGATGTTCTAAAGGTAAATGCCTTCTTTGATGATGCCATCAAACCACCTCCTTTCTATGAGCTTTAATAGGTGAAAACATGGGTGAAAGCATACCGCAAGGGTGAAATTGTTTTCACCTATTAAAAAAATAAAACGTAGCGTTGCTACGTTGTTCACGAGAAACCACGGTGAAAATGTTTTCACCTAAAAAGTGTGAAACACTTGTGGTTTCTCCTTATCCTGCTTTCAAAAAAATGACATTTTTGGTGCAAGCAAAAAGTGCAAACATTGTCCATTTTTTTGAAGGTTCGTAGACATGTCCGAAGACCTGTTCGTAGACGTTATGATCATATATAAATTTTGCTCTTTTACCTCCCTTCATATCAATAAAAAAAGACAACCGAATACTCTCCGTTTGCCTTTCTTTTCAAAATTCTATACTATCATTTTATCACGTCTATTTTGGAAAACAATTGACTTTTTTGTGCAATTTTTTAAATTATTTTTAGAGCTTTAATTTGTAATATTCTTCTTTTGATTTGTAATAGTCTACAAACATCAATTCATTATTTCCAATCAATTCATAAATCATTTTATCTTCTTTATTCAAATAATATTTTCCATTAAAACTGTTATACTCTTGAAAATAATCCTCACTATAAACACTGTCACCATTTTCCAATCTATCCAAAGCATCAATAAATAAATCAAAATAATCTTTATCAACCACTTCATCATTGATTGTAAATTATTCATTTTCTTCATCAAAATATTTTAAATCATTGTCAAAAATTTGAGGTCTTTTATTAATATTTAAAAACTTTTTTGAAACATGATTTAGATTGGAAAAATAATAATTTCCATCTTGAAACCAATCTCCTAATTTAATAATTTCTCCTTTTTGATTTAAGAAAACTAATCGGCTACCATCAATTAATCTTTCAATCATTGATTGAAAAATTACATTTTTATAAAATTCTTTATCCAAAGAATTGAGTTCAAATAAATCATTTTTTATAAACAATTGAGTATCATTTAAGACTTTATCTTTTCCATTATAATTTCTAATAATACCATTATGCGCTATGCCAAGTTCAGTTAAAATAAATGATTTTCGCAAATCTAAATTATCGTTTGATATTGGATATGGATGACAATTTCCTTTATCTTTCAACCCACTAGTTGCAATTCTAAAATGAATAACTACCCCTTTTTCTTTCAAATGATAAAACTCATTTGCAGTTTGTAATCTTAAATAAAATTCTTCAAATGTCATAAATCCTTTCATTATAACTACTTTATTAGAATTGTTAAACATAAATCCTGCTCCATCAGGATTTCTTTTCCAACAGCTTTCTAAAACACCTTTTGTAGGTAGTTCTATTCCTCTTTCCTTAACTAATATTACACACATTTTAATCACTCCTTGTATAATTTTTATACTTTACACTTTCTAAAAAGAGACAAAGAGTGAAGAAATCAAAGTGGAGATGCTACGCATACTACTTTGATTTCTGTAACGATTTTGTCTACTGTTCGTAGACATTTGCTTTTAAAAAAAGCAACAAAAGCCACCCAAAAAATTTTGCTTTCTTCAAAATTTTTTGGGGCTAATAGAAGTCATTTGTACTATTCTTCGGCTAAAGATTTTCCAAATACAAGACTTGTTGGTCTTAAATTATCTTTACTTGATAATAAAATTGTTTTACTTACTTCATTAATATTTATTCTTCTTTTTTCGGTATTTTGTTCTTCAATATATTTGTTCATCATATGAATAGTTTCCCAGTTATTTTTATACATGATTAGCTTTTTTAATGTAACTAATCCTTGCAAATTTCTTGCAATATTAACAATATTATACATTAAATGGATTCTTGTATTGAAACTTTCCCACATCAAAGTTCCTCGACATAATCTAATTTCTACAGTTTTTGCATTTGTAGTATTAACTACTCGGTATCTATCATTGTGTGCTCCGCCACTTTTACTTTTGTTTTTTGCTACTCTTTTTATTTCTTTTATTTCAGTTCCGTTTGCAGTTTCAAAAGAACACCATTGATTAACACTTGATTGATTTCTTCCACTAATTTTAATCAGTTCATCTTTATATACTTCCATGATTGAGACTATATTTGAAATTGTTTCGTTTGCTCTTTCGTGATCCAAATTATTCGCTTTTCTTAGATTTCCAACCTTGTTTTTTAATGTTTCAAATTCTTTTGAATTATATCCTAAAGCTTTTCTATTGAAATGAATATGCAATCCACATTTATTTCCTTTTGTTGAAACATAATTCATTTTATCTAACATTTTTAAAAGTTTTTTAAACAAATCAATATGTGCCATATAATAATTCATTGTCATTGGTTGTGATATAATTTCTACTCCTCGTCCAATAGAACTGTCTCTTTCATATACAAACAAATTACCAAATTCTTCTCCCAATTTACAAGCTACTTGTTCAGGACTTAATTGATTTTCAACATAATTAGAATCATCTTCTCTTGCTTCCAATTCAAATCCAAACAAAATATTATCTCTTTCATTTTCATCTTCCATAAAATGATTTTCCCAATTATTAAATCCATGATAACCTAACAAACTCATTTTCTTTATCTCCTTTTCTTAATTGACTTTACACTTTCTAAAAGCACTAGTAGATGTGAGACTGCAAGGTGGAGACGGTACGTACTACCTTGCAGTTGATCAGTTGATCAGATACTAGTGAATGTTCGGAGACATTGAATCTAAAAAAGATGGAACTTATGCCACCTGTTTTTTAAATTTTAAAATCAATACTTTAAATCTTCTTCGTATAAGAATAGATATTTTGTTTTAGCCTTATATGATAATTTTTCTTTTTCCTTTCTTAATTCTTTTTCCATTTCTTTAATGTTATTCTTATATCTTTTAATTGTTTTTTTTACTGTGCTACTGCTTATATCTTGTCCACATAAAGGACACTTATCATTATTAATGGATTTTCTATTAAGTCTTGAACCGCATCTAGGACATCCAACAAATTTAGATTTATGATTTCGACATCCTTTTGTTCTCTTAATGTATTTTTCTAAATTATTTTCTTCATGATAAATATTCAAATAAATTGTATTTACTTTTATAGTCCAAATGTCCTCATCTCCAACATCTTTATATGGAATTAGTAAACTGTATTTGCCTTTCCAATCTAAACTATCCGCTAATTCTTCTGCTTCTTCAAGACTTTTACATACAGTTTCTATTGAAACGATTGGTAATATATCATTTCCTAAATCAGGATACTCTTCAATATTTCCATACCTTTTTATTTCTTCTTTGATTTCATTTTTAGCATAACTTAATTCACTTTTGCTATCTAAACAATACATACCGCTTATCATTTGTACATTTCCCCAACTCATTTTTTTGTCTCCTTTTCTTAATTAAACTTTACACTTTCTAAAAGCACTAGTAGATGTGAAACTGCAAGGTGGAGACGGTACGTACTACCTTGCTGTTGATCAGATACTAGTGAATGTTCGTAGACATTGGATCTAAAATAGAAAGATGGAATTTGTTCCATCTCTATATTAGTTTTGATAATTGATTACTACATTTAAATCATTTATTAAGCTATTGACTAATTCATCTATATCCTCACATTCGCCACTTTGTTCAAGTAACTCTTTTGTTTTTTTCAATGCTCTTAAGTTCGTTTTCAATCTCTTAAAAATATCATTTCTCGTAATATTTATTGTTGTATTTTGTTGTGAAGATGTACTGTTGTTTTGTTCAACTTTAGCAATCACTTTTGCAACACCTCTTCCACTCATACCAATCTTACTTCCTATCCAGTCTCTTTTTGTTCCGCTTGGTCTTTCTTCCAAACTATTATATATTTCTTCCCATAGTTTAATTTCATGATATCTAACTTCCATACTCTTTTTACGTTGAACATTATTAGACATTATCAATGCCTTTTCTTCATTTTCATTTTGTGGTTTTTCTACAATAGATAAATTAATATATCCATCTCCCTTACCCTCTTCTAGAAGTTTAGATATAGCTAAATAACGTGTATGTCCACCTAGTAGAGTATAACGACAACCATCAATATCGCCATTTTCATCAAAATCATCAAGGTATGCAATCGCATTTTCCATTTGTCCATTTTCCAAAATAGATTCTTTCAAACTGTTGATAACATCATCTTGATATTCATAAAAATTGAGCTTGTTCATTCTTACTTCTTGAATATTAACTCTTTGTACTGTTCCTAAATCCCTACTCATTGATTCAAATAAACTCATAATTATTATCTCCTTTTTTGATTTAAACTTTACACTTTCTAAAAGCACTATTGGATGAAAAAGAACAAGGTGGAGACGTGGAACGTACTACCTTGTTATTGATCAGACAATAGTGAATGTTCGGAGACATTAGATTTTTAACCCAAAACAAAAAGATGGAACAAGTTCCATCCTATTTCTCATGTTTTGAAATCATTTTTTCATTTTCCATCTTCATAATATTTAATTTTTTAATTTTTTTATTATTCATTAATCCTATCTCACTTGCTAATGAAAGCATCCCATCAATTCGATCTATTGTTGCATATTCACTAACAGTATCAATTATTTTTACCTTTTTTAAAGTTATTTGTTGACTTTCTAATTCTTCTTTTATATATTTGTACGCTCTTTTACTTCTCTTCATTTTCTTATCTCCTTGGTTTATTTTATTGTAACCAGTAATATAACTATCCACAATATTCTTCAAACAATAATAAATATTTTGTTTTAGCTTTATTCGAGCATTTTTCTTTTTCAATACGTAATTCTTTTGTGATTTTTTTGATGTTATCTTTATGTCTATTGATTGTAATTTTAGTAGTTTCACTTCTTAAATCTTCTCTACATACGGGGCACCTACAATTATAAATATATTCTTTATTGATTTTTGAACCACATTGAGGACATCCAATGTATTTAGATTTATAATTCTTACAATCAGTCTTTTTAACATATTCATTTAACTTTGTTTCTTCTTTTTTAATTCTTTCATGTAGATTTTTCATTTTCTTTGTTTCCTTAATATTATCTACATCTTTGAAAGGAATTAAAAGGTTATATTCTCTTTCCCAATTTAAACTATCCGCTAATTCTTTTGCATCTTCATAGCTTTTACAAATAATTTTTCTTTGAACGATAGGTAGCAAATTTTCACCTAAATTTGGAAACTCTTCAGTATCCCCATTATTTCTTACTGTACTTCTAATATAATCATGCGCATATGCTAAATCCTTTTTTGACATTCCATTTAAAATTAATTCTCCATTTAACCAACTCATTATTTTTTCTCCTTTAGGGGTTACCTATTTCTTATTAAATATAAATTCTTATTCTTCTACATTTAAAATTAAAGTATTATCTTTGATGTTAAATGTTTTTATATCCATATTTAAAATTTCTTGTGGTAATGAATCCACGTATCCTTTAAAGATATTTTTCATCTTATTGTACGAAAATACTTCTACAACTGTACGTTCATTAACTATTTTAATAGTCATATCTACAACTCTATCCATCATATTTTCTCCTTTGTTTTATATTATTGAGGCTTTTCCCTCGCCTCACCTTCTAAAAGCACCAGGAGCGAAAAAAGCAAGGTGGAGACTTGTACTACCTTGCTTTTTTGGATCAGCGAACTGGTGAATGTTCGTAGACCTTTCTTTTTAAAAAAATAGAATGGAACAAGTTCCATCCTTCTGTTTCACCCTTTTCATTTTTTATTTAGATATATTAGATATATAAGATAACTTCATCTTTAGTAATTATCATTGAATTAGATTTTTTGAAATCTATTAAGTGGTGAATTACTGTGCCAATTGTTTGATGCCCCCACCATTGAGGAAATTGCTTTTTAAATTCATTAGCCATTTCTCTTATAGTGGCTGCTCCATTTCTTTTAAATCTTATTTCCATTATGCCTTTACTCCTTTATTCAATATTTGATTTTCCCTCGCCTCGTTTTCTAAAAGCACCAGGAGCGAAAAAAGCAAGGTGGAGACTTGTACGACCTTGCTTTTTAGATCAGCGAACTGGTGAATGTTCGTAGACATTTGTTTTAAAAACAATAAGATGGAACAAGTTCCATCCTATTGTTCAAAAAATTTATACATTAGCTCCCTTCTTTCGTCTTTTCCCATAATCTTTAATTCTTCCAACGATATATCACAATTAGATAAAAAATATGATATATCTTCAACGGTGAGTCGTTCGCCAGTTTTGTCATTTTCATCAAGATAGATTTCATAAGCAATCTCAATAATCTCTTTTGCTTTTTTATAATTAAAGTCATATGATTTTGATAAATGATTTATTTCGATTTTCTTATTCAAATCAATATCATTATTGGTATTTTCTATATAACAACAAATTGCCTCTTCTTTGATAGACGTATAAATAAGACTGAACTCCCATCCTTGATTATTACTATAAATACCTTTTGCAACATTATATATTTTTGATATGTCATTTTGTAAAACAGCAATATTCTTTTCATAATCTCTTTTGATGACACTGAATGAAGTATCACCAACATAAACTTTATTTATATCTTTATTCATTTCATTTAACATTCTTTTTGATTTTCTACCACAAAAGTTAGATAAATCTTCTAATGCAGTTGGATGACACTCAAACCATTCAACCATTTTATTTTTTAAATTATCCATTTTCTTTTACCTTCCTTAATTAAAATTTTCTTAATTTCATAGATGCAAGTTTTGTATTAATATCAACAAGGTCATAATATTCATTTTTTAATTCTTGCTTTATATTTTCTCCTCTATTGTTCTTAAATGATGTATTCCACTCTTTCAAAACGTGGTTCATTTTTTCATTGATTAATTGTTTAGTAAAATTGAATTTGCTTGTTTCTAGTCTTCTCATTTTAGTTCCTCTTTTCTTAATTAAACTTTACACTTTCTAAAAGCACTAGTAGATGAGAAATAACAAGGTGGAGACGGAACGTACTACCTTGCTTATTGATCAGATACTAGTGAATGTTCGTAGACATTGGTTCTAAAATAAAAAAAGATGGAACAAATTCCATCTTCGCAATAATATCGTAATTATATCAATTGTTATTTTTGAGAAGTTATCCTTTTATAAGCTTCCTTATACACTTGTTCATCTTTTCTAGCTCCAATAACTATAATTGTCATTTTACCATCTAATTCAACTAGCTCATAAACAATTCTAATTCCTGATTTTTTCAAGACGACTTTATATAATCCTGTTAAGTCCACATTATTTTTATTACCTAAAGGCTTACCATAACCATTTTTAAAAATAGACACAGGATTCTTTTTTACTTTTTTTATTGCTTGTAATACTTGTTTTCGCAAAGAACCATCTAATTCCTTTAAGTCTTTACGAGAATCGTCAGTCCATTCTACTTCCCATTCCATATTATTCAAACTCAATTTCTTCTTCGTTTAAGTCGTCTTCACTAATACCAAATTCTTCCATAATTTGTTTTTGCGAATATCTTTTTCCATTATCTTGAGCAATTCTTTCTTGAGCCATTTCATAAAGTTTAGCATCTTCAATTTTTTCAATAAGGTTTAAATAATCTTCTGGAGATATCAATATACATTCTGGCACATTGTTCTTTATAACAATTTTTGTACCATTCTTTTTTACATCATCAAATATCTTTCCTGCTAGTCCTTTATTAAATAATGATATTGAAACTGTACTTTTTAAAAGATTCGCTATATTTCTAATTTCCATAGTATCACCATCCTTATAACAATTATATTATCCAATTCATAAAATATCAATAAATTCGTTAGTATATTTATTGATATATTTATCAACATACAATAATATCCTTATAATAATATTATTAACAATATTACTGCTCAATAAGCATAATAATTAAAAAACTACTAAAAATTCTTTTTTCCTCCTTTCCACTTTCTACAAGCACCAGGAGTGATAAAAAACAAGGTGGAGACTTTGTACTACCTTGTTTTTTATCTAACGATCTGGTGAATGTTCGGAGACATTACACAATAAAAAAAGAATGATAAATTTCATTCTCAATTAAAGATTATTTAACATATGTAATAGTGCTAAACTTTTAACAAGACTTTCTTGTTGTACACTTTGCAACATGCAACCATCCTTCATTATGACATTCTCGCATTTATTAAGAAACTCGTACTCGTCATCATCAATGACTTCTACCATCTTTGCACATTCAACAAAACCTTATAATAGAATACTTTCTTCATTATCAAAATTATCCAGGCATTTAATGAGCTGTCTATCTATATAACTATAAACCTGTGATTTCTTACTATTCATTTTTTACCTCCATTATGTAATATTCAAATCCAATGTCTTTGTTTTATGCACTTATTACTTACATCAAATTTATTTTTGATTTATTATCTTCATATTATCACAATTCTTTAAATAGTTATATTATTAGTTTAATCAATCATCAACAAACTTATCAATTTATTTATACACGTTTGTAAGCTAATAGAAACAATAAGATGGAACTTGTTCCATCTTATTAAGCATCCACTAACATTTGTGAAGTAAACAAAGCAACTAATTCTTCAACTTTTGGAGAAACATTACTTACTAAATTCATTATCATTTCTTTTTCATCATCATATTCTTCAATAGGACATTTATATTCGCATTCCATTTCAAAAATTACCTTGTTTCCTTCTTTACAAGAAGTTTGAAACCATAACATTACTTTATCATCTTTAATACGATAACTTACACTCATTATACAATTTACATCTTCAATATTTGTTATCTTTTTTTCAGTTGAATTTAATTTTACATTTAACAAAGTTGTATTATTACTATTTATCATCTTCTTCATCTCCTTTAAAAAAGCATATCCAATATACCATTGACAAATAAAACAGCAATTTTCGAAGCAATCAAACTGCAACCCATGAGAGTTAAAAGTCCTTTACCACTTAAATTTTCAAATTTCAAATTTTCCATTATATTATCCTCCATATTTTTCTAAGGCTTTTCCCTTGCCTCACTTTCTAAAAGCACTATTGGATGTGAGATAACAAGGTGGAGACGTGGAACGTACTACCTTGTTATTGATCAGACAATAGTGAATGTTCGGAGACATTTCAAAATTTAGTAGATAATAAATCTAATTATCTACTAAATCTTCCATATTCGTTATGATATTTGCACCTTCCTTTATTAGTTTGTTATTTCCTTTAAATTTACTGTCATAAGCTTCAGGAAAAACATAAACATCTTTATATGCTTCTAATGCATATGATGCTGAAACCATAGATTCACTTTTTATTCCACTTTGAGTAACAATCACTTTGCTACTCAATCCTGTACTTAATCTCCTGCTAAACATACTGCTTTTTTTTGTTTTCTTTTTTTTTCCAGGATATTCACTTATAACTAATCCATTTTGTTGAATTGAATCTATTAGTGTTTGATTAGTTTCACATCCAATACCATCGTTTAATACAACAATAGCCTCTTTGTTGTTTTCTTGAACTGTATCTACCACTACCTTTTCAATTCCCTGATTATTTTCTTCAATTAAAGTAACATCATTCTCAATTAATGTTTTCACTACTGACTGTGTTATCTTCTTTCCATATTCATCATTTTTCTTTGTTCCTACTATATTAACCAAATCATTATTTAACAGTTCAAGGTTTCCTTTATAAAATAATACAAATGGTGGACATTTAATGTCTTGTAATGCATATGGATAATCCTCCGAAATAATTGTAGTATAACAGCATTCAACACTCTCTAATGCCTTTTTTCTCTCTTCTTTCGTTACTATTTCTTTTTTTTGCAAAGCTTCTAAAATTTTCATGAAATCTCCTTGATACTTCAATGAAAAATATACCAGTATTTCTTCCATTTTCTTTTCCTCCAAAGTTTTTAGTTTCTTAAGGCTTTTCCCTCGCCTCATTTTCTAAAAGCACCAGGAGTGATAAAAACAAGGTGGAGACTTTGTACTACCTTGTTTTTTTCTAACGATCTGGTGAATGTTCGCAGACATTACCTCAAAACAAAAAGATGGAACAAGTTCCATCCCATTTTTCTTATATAATATTGTATTGAATAAAATAAAATTTAATTTAGCTATTTCCATTCTACATCACCTTACTTTAAAAACCATTTTGTATATTAATTATTTTTTCAAAAATTTCATTTGAAAAGTAGTTATTTAAAGCTTCTTCTCGTGTCCAGTTATTATCAGTCATACACTCTTTTAATCCTTGCCTACATTGATTAATAGTATAATCACTGATTTCATCATTTTCATATTCATCTATTCCCAAATAAGATAGTGCATCTTCTACGTCATTCACAAAACCATTTTTTATAATTGAATAAACATTGATATCAAGATTAGAACTGTTGGTACAACATACATCTAATTCCTTTAAAGATTGCCCCTTTTTATGAACAACGACAGTGTCCGCTTCACAACAAAAATCACATCCAAGCTCAATATCCTTATATTCATATTTCAGTTCCCAGTAATTATCAATGAGATATTCAAAGTCATCAATATTCTTGTTTATAAACATATCCTCATTCCATTGTTTCATGGAGCAAATATTATTGTCAAAATCCCATCTACCTGTTCCAAAAAAACTTGTAGCTATTTCAATATTTTCATCACTTTTAAAGTATGTTCTACTATTTTCAATTTCTATCATATTATATTCCCATGCTTCTTGCGTTTTAAAGATAATATCCATTACTTTATTTCCAATCTCTTTTGTTCTTGCTTTCACTGTAAAAATTCCATGTGCATCTGATAAATTTGCCATTACATTATCCTCCATATTTTTTATTGTAAGCTTTTCCCTTGCTCACTTTCTAAAAAGCACCAGGAGTGATAAAAAACAAGGTGGAGACTTTGTACTACCTTGTTTTTTCTAACGATCTGGTGAACGTTCGCAGAAATTACCTCAAAACAAAAAGATGGAACAAGTTCCATCTTCTAACAATAACTTATAATCCTCTAATTATATTTACATAATCTTGCCTTTGGTCAGTAAATGCATAAATAGTGACTTCTTTTTTATTTTCATTAACTTTATAAAAAGCTAAATTTTTTTCTAATATAAGAACTCTATACCCTTGTCTTTTTAAAACAGAATATCTAGGTACTGTTCCAATATATGGATTATCTTCTAAAAGTTTAATAGTATTCTCAATATAATCGAGTTTTTTTATTGCAAACTCATTACCAAATTGATTTGCCAAATATAAAACAGTATGTCTGATTCCTTCATCTGCCTTATCAGTACGAATAATAGTGTATTTCATATTACTCACCTTTTAAAAGCATTCTTAAATCATCAAATGTTTCACTTATAGGAGCAACACGCCCATTTTTCACATCATCCTCTGCTTCAGCAAGCGTTTCTAACAACTCAATTCTTGCTTTCATAGTTTGATATTCCTCAAATGAAAGAGACACAGTATCTCCTTTTCCGTGAACTGTGATTATAACCGCTTCTTTGTCTTCCCTACATTGTTTAGAAATTTCATTATAATGATTTCTTAAATCTGCTGATGGTCTTATTGTTTCACGTAAATTTGACATATAAAAACCCTCCTATCTTTATTATAGTCAAATTATATCATCCTATATCTATATCATCAATATAATATTAGCATTTACTGACTCTAGCCTTTTTCCTCCTTCCACTTTCTAAAAGCACTATTATTTGATGGGATACAAGGTGGAGACTTGTACTACCTTGTGGCCAATCAAATAATAGTGAATGTTCGTAGACCTATAGAAAAATGAAAAGATGGAACAAGTTCCATCCTTCAAAAACTCTTACTATAAATATTCTCAACCATTGATAAATTTTCTTCTATAAGTATAATTGATTCATAATCAATGTTATACGAGGAGATTTAAAATGAAAACTAGAATGAATAAAATGTTATATTTAAAATATATTAATGATATCTATCAAACTACAGATAAATCTTATACTACAGAATATTTTGATAAAATCAAATATATAATCAATAAAATACCAATGAGCACTTTATTAACTAAGACAGCTATAATATCAAGTCCATATACACAAGAATATGACCTAGGCGAATATGGCTTATACTATATAGATTTTAAAATTAAAAAGATAATTGATAAATTATCTACAGGAGAAATTAAATGTAAAGAGTATAAAAACAATAATTTTGATTTTAAGACAGTTTACCATGAATTTCCTGATTTTTATAAAAAAAATTATAATTATAATTCAAAAATACTTATTACTGATTTTTTCGGAATAGATTTTAATTATTTAATGATTGATGGAAACCATACATTTGAAAGAAAAAAAGCAACAAAAGAATCTTTTTTAGTTTATCATATTCCTTATCAGGAATTAAGTAATGATTGTTTTTGTAATAAAATAAGCTATTTAATATTCTACTTACATAACGAGTTTTGGACTATTTTCCAATTGAATAAAAATAACAAAGAAGTTCAGAGCAAACTTATTCAACAATCTAAAATATTTCTAAATACAAAGTCATTCATTTAAAGACAACGAGAAAATATAACTGAATAGTCTTTAAAATCTTAAAGATCATCATTTTTTAATAACAGACCTAGGAGAGATGTTCTCCTTTTATTCTTTTTATATCACATGAAATATATATGGTTGCTAATTAACATTGTAATCACATAATTCAGCAAATTCAGCATTAGTTAATTCAAGCGCTTTTGCTATTTTTACAACGGTCTGAATCTGTGGGCTTTTTGTTTTATTGTTAATAATTTGATTAAGTCGTCCATCATTGATACCACTTAATTTTGAAAGTTTATAAATGCTCAAATTTCTTTTAATTAAAATAAATTTTAAATAGTTAATATTCATCTTTCTTACTCCTATATCGAATTTGACGAACTTCGTTCTCGAAGTTATAATAATTATGTACTCTTATAAAAGGTGGTGTTAAAAATGAATTGTAGAGGTCATAATCAAAGAATACTTATTGTTCAAAATTGGAATATCAATCCAATTGTTCATATGAAACTGCTTAATAATCAACATGTTATTAGCGATGCTGGTGGTAGTAAAATAACAGATTCTTATGTTTTATTTAAATGTTCAAGAAAAGATAATTCGTCCATAATAGATACAATTTGCTGTAGTCCAACAACAGCTAGAGATTTATGTCAACTCTCGCACCAAACTATGCCTTCTTTTTTTAATCCTTTACATCAAAATGGTGAAGGTCATGGCATTGGTGGAAATCACCCTCATCAGTCGTGGAATCAATGTAGGAAGCAACTTTATAATATTGTTTTACTTTTAATTGCATATTTTGGTAGTGATAAAACAAATACACCTCTATATGATATAAAAATAAAATTAGAAAAATATACATCATTTCCACCATTTTTTAGCTATATCAAATCAGTAAATACTATTATCGGTAACACAAAACATGGAAAATTTACCAACATTATAAATTATCTTACCAAAAATAATAATAATTTAAGAAACTTTCCTTACGAATTAGTTTTAAATGAACTTAATAATAATAATATTGAACAACATTTTGAATAAGTATCATAGAAGTACATTTAAATTAAAGACTTTCTATATTTCTAATAAATAAAGTAATGTAGAAGTCTTTTTATTTATTATTTGCCGATAGAAATTCTTTTATTATCTTCATTGATGTTTGACTATATCTACTAAACTGATTCCATCCTAATTCGATTGTTTTTGCAAGAAGTATCAATAATAATTCTTGATCTTCATAAGTATTTGAATAGTATACCCATTCAACTGTTCCATCAAAAATAATCATATTATTTAAATCAATATCCTCTTCATTGACTACAATCCTTCTTATACTATTTTTGTCTACCTTTCTATGATAGTTAATTCGTACATATTTGTACTTTTTTAATCTTAAATGTTTATCTATATTTTCTATATGATAAAGAAAATAACCACTGTAATTGAATAATTCAATATCTACATTTGATGGATTTTCATTTGTTAATACTATTCTTTTATTACTTTTCATTATAATACCTCTTTTCAAATACTGTTATTTAACAAAACGATAATTTGTTCTCTTTTCTTTACTTATAATAATTGCTTTACCTTTCTTATATGACAATATCATATGTACAACATCAAATATAAATAGACCAGCAAAACAAATAATTCCTATCCAAAACATCATAATAAATACTTCAGTCAATAATTCTAAACTCATTATCCTATTTTTTAAGATCGTTCGGTAAAAAATATCTACTATCAACAATGTTAAAATAGATAATATTTCTCTAATATTTCTTGTTTGTGTAAAATGATTTTTTATTAGAAAAAACAATTCAATCATAACCATTGCAAAAATGATAATTGGTATTATACCTGTGACATTTTGTTTTAAATCAGTATTAGGTATTTTTAAACAAGCAAAGCCATAAAATGCTACAGATAAAATATACATTTGTGAAGCCATATAACAAATTTTTCCAATATCTTTGATAAAGTTTTTTATTGTTGGTACTATAAATTCAATTATTGATGTTTCTTTATCAATATGACATGTTGCTGGATTTTCTTCATTTTCTATAGGTGTTTCTTTTGACCAAATTTTCATTTGAGATATTCCATATTTATTTTCTACAATCCATTTTTTAAATTTCATTTCCTTCTCCTTCCATTTTATTTCTTAATGATACATACTCCAAATTAAAGTAATTTGAAATAACATAATTTAATGTTATTGAATCATATTTTGAATCACTATTTTCTTTAGCGTAATCAAGAAGAAAATGTAATTCAGCTAGACTTTTTTTAGCCAGTTCATTTCGAGTTTCACTTTCTCTTGTTTTTAACAAATCTAAGAGATAATTTTGAATTTTATCTAACAGATCCTTTTGTTTTATGCTGCCCGACATTGCTCTGTTTACATCTTTTTCATTCAGATCTAAAGTTTCAGATAAATCTTTTATATTCAAATTACACTTTTCTAACATATGTTGTATTTCTTGTATCTGTTCATTATTTCGTTTAAAGAAAAACATAACCTTTTTGTCTCCTTTCAAAGATGGAACAAGTTCCTTGGTTAGATTAACAATGACTTTTGATAGATCATATCGTATTTGTAATAATCATTCTTTCCAACCAACTTAAAATTATCAATGACTTTTCGTGTTTTAAAATGATACTTTATAATCCATAACGCATCATAATCTTTAAAATAGCCCACCTGCTGCATTGTTTTACAATAAGATAAGGCATCTTCTTCATTTGAAAACCAAAACTGAATAGACCAGGCAGTATCATAATCAATTTTTCTTCTATTCATCTTATTTTCTTTTATTGCATGAATCTGATATAAAATCATATTTCCTCCTTTCCAGGATGGAACAAGTTCCATCCTATTGTTATATATAATAATCCTCTGATTCGTATTCAAGATCTTTTATCTTTTCATTGATTTCTTGTACTAAATCAAATATATCTTTTGGTACTGTTGAATCATCACCATAGTAATGATTAATTTCTTCAATTAGCTCTTTTAATTTTCTTTTAATTGCTGATGTTTTAAAATCTTTATTGAGTACAATATCATCAAATTTATTACAATATTTTTCATACATATCTTTAGTAATTTCTTCTCTTGCATCTTCAAAAGTCGCTTCTTCATTAGTTTTCTTTAACTCTTTCAACTTTCTATTTACATCTTGAATTTCTAAAGATGTATCAGCAATTACCATTACTTCCTGCATTGTATATCCAAGAGTTTCAATCAAGAAGTATCCAATATGATTGAGTTCCTTTGCTTGTCTTTCATATGTTTTTACAGCTAGATCACGGTCATTAACCAACTTTTTGTATTCTTTTTTCATTTCTAAATAATTTTCAGCAGCCTCAGCTACAGTTTTGATTGCATCAATTTCTTCATCATTATCAGTATAATGAAATGATACTTTCATATCCTTTGATGTCCTATTTAGGGCTTCGATTGAATCTTTTAATTTAATAATTTCTTTTTCCATAATAATTAGTATCCTTTCTATTTTTCGAAGATGGAACTTGTTCCATCCTTTATCTGTCTTGCTCTACTAATGCTACAAATCCATTGTAAGAATAAACAATGTAACTTCCTTCTAGTTCAAGAGCCACATCATTTCTACAATCACAATCATAGATGTTGAATTTTCCATCAACCGCCACTTGATAATTCATCATATGATCCACAGCATTAATATAAGGGTTGCCTTTCAAAAAAATTGCTGTTGTAAAAACTCCATCACCATATCCATTGCTTACACATATAGAAAAAGTGTCATTGCCTAATTTCAAACCACCTCTATCAGAACAAGTAACCTTTTTAATTTCAGCTTTATTCATTACATAATGATAATATTTATCATATTCTTCATAAAACAAACTTTGTTTTTTCAACAATTCTCCGTACGCTTGAGAACAAATAATATTGTTATCCTTTGTACTTAAATATAACTTTTCAAATTCTTTTGTATCCTTTGCTTTATTTAAACATTCTAAATACCATTCATTGTTTACTTCAGCATCATCTCCATAAATATTGTTCATACAAGTTACAACAAAGCTATCAATTTTTAAATCCTTTTCTCTCATGGTATTCCTCTTTTCTTAATTAAACTTTACACTTTCTAAAAGCACCAGGATTAGATTGAATCAAGGTGGAGACGGAACGTACTACCTTGATTCGTAAAGATAAGACTGGTGAATGTTCGTAGACCTTGTAATTTTTATTTTATTGATCACTGTGATTACTTTGTAAACTTAACAGTATCTCGTTTAACTGATCCACTATTTCGTCAAGTTCTTTAGAAATCGAATCCTGATATCCTATTTCATCAGCAATTTCTTTTGATCTTTTTAATGATCTGATATTTCCTTTTATGAATGAAATCATTTCTCTTTCTCTAGGAGCATTGTTGCTATTTGCCGTAAATTGATGTTCTTGAATAGCTTCTTCCTGATCTTCTTGAATCATTGAATTTTCTTCATTATCACCAGCAGTTTCATCTTCTTCAGGAATGAAATCATAAATATCAGTTTGACCTTCAACATTTTCTTCTTCATTAGAAGATGGAACTTGTTCCATCTCTTCAATTTCTTCAACAGGTTTTGGATTAAATTTATTGATAAGCTTATCAACATATCTCCCTGAAATACCTAACTGATTTCCTATCCAATCACGTTTAGTTCCAGAAGGCTTTACATCCAAATATTCATAAGCATGTTCCATTACACGTATTTCATGATACCTTTCTTCGCTTGTCTTTTTACGTTGCATATTATTTGTAATCATGATTTCCAATTCTTCTGTATGATTTTTAGGCTTTTCAATGATGGTCATATTAATATAGCCATCTCCTTCTCCCTGTTCATAAAGTTTTGAAATTGCTAAATAACGTGTATTACCACCAACAAGAGTATATGAAGCACCATCAATATCACCGTTCGAATCATATTTGTCCTCATATCCAATAGCATTTTCCATTTGTCCATGTTTTTTTATTGATTCCATTAATCCTTGAATCATTTCTTCACTCGCTTGATCATACAATGCATCATTTAATCTATTGATCCTTACATCACCAATAGATATTCTTTGTGCTTTGCTTAAATCTCTACTCATACTTTCTAATAATCCCATTTTCCTTACCCCCTTTGTTTAAAATTTAATAACTAATAAATAGACGAACAATATGTAGAAAGGATAGCTTAAAGCTATTGCTAAACATCCTTTCCACTTCTTCTGATACATAAATTCAATAACAACTTTTGTGGTTACAACTATGTATAGAAAACACAGTGTAAACAGGTTTACATATTTTTCCAATTTTAAATTATCCCTCCTTTTTTTATCTAAACCATTCAAGACCGTAACCATGAAATATTTCATCATTCCACCAGTTTTTTATTTTCTCTTCTATATATTTTTCTAATAGTATTAAATTATCCTCAACAGAAGCTGATGATTGATTAAGTCCCAAATAAACTGTTCTTCCTGAAATAGAATCTCTCCATTCTGACTTATATAGAATCTTATCTATGTTATATATCAATTTATAAAATGAACGTTCAACATCATACCAAAACCTAGAAACATAAAGAGCTTCTTGTATATCTCCTACAATAGAATTTATTCGTTGAATCATTTGATTTTTTATACGTATCTTTTCTCTATGCTTCCAAGTGGAAACTGTTATCCGTGAAAAGAATTTAATTCGATTTTTCCAATAATCTCTGTTTTTTAACAATCTTACATACTGAACGATCTTTATTAGTTTTGTTCTCAAATTGTTTATATTTTTATATTTAAAGACCTCAGTTTCTTTAGGTGAACAATAATAATCCTGGTATATCTTTTCACCAACACTATTTATTTTTGGTTCACCTTTCCTGTGTAAGCGTACTGCGTTTGGATTATTCATAGTACATCTTCTTTTATTTACTTCATCAAAATAGTAATCACTGTTATAAGTAATCAATTTTCTTTGTTTTCTCTTATAATATTTTCTTGTAAAGCAGATAACTTCTATATAATGACCTTTACCTTGTTCTTTATATTTGTAGCAATATAAGAAACTGTTATTTTTAAAGCATGGATTTAATGAAATCATATATTTTTCTATAAAAGATTTCTTTTCTTCATTTGAGAAATTCTGCGGTATCATGATTTTCAGATAATGAGCATATATTGGACTATAAGCTTTCTTACCGTTATTTTTACTGTAATCATATTTATTTTGATCTTTATACTTACATAAATGATGAATAACTGTTTTAAAGTCTTCTCTGTTGCTGAAAATCGTACCGTCATCGATCCAATTTTCTATGGAGCTACTATCTTTGAGTGTCTGATATTGTACATAATCGGATGTAGTTATCACGGGCGCTTCCCCTCCTCATGTAAATAGACATTAAAGCTTTGCTTTAATGTTTTTTTTTTGATTTTCTTACCGCAATCAACCCAAAAATCCGCTTAAAATCACTTGATTTTAGACTTTTGAATTGATCGCATCTCTTTATTTGTAAGCCTCATCTGTTGGGCTTTGGTTTTAAAATTTTCCATATCTAGGTTAATATTTGGGTGTAGAAAGGCAAAAGTATAAACAATCTTCAAAACCTCTCTGCTAACTTCGATATCATTTGTGAATATTGATAAAGATACATCTTTACAAGAATCAGAGACAAAAATCTCTGAAATCTTATTTAGAACTTTTTCCGTATCATCTTCTTTTTGTACGCAAAGAATTTTTACTCTCTCTTTTATTTGATAATTTTTTGAATGATTATCTAAATACTCAATATAATTATCTACCGAGTAATCAATATTAGTGTCGAAAACTGCTAATAAAAGAGCAGCTTTATTTGACATGTAACTGATCACAGTTGAATCTCTACACAATTCATCCGATATATCTGAAACAGTATAATTAAACTGAAATTTGAGCGTAATAACGCTATATAGTTCTTTACTGTAATCTTTTAACATATCCAAATACTTAGAATATCGTTTACAAAAGTATTCATGTTCATCTCTTTCTAAGATAACAGTTAAGAAATTAGAATCAGGTTTAGAATAATGTTTATCATTTGATGTTCTAATCAGAGAAGTTGAAAACGATCTTATTTCATCAGACAAATCATAATGATTCAGTTGGTAATCATAATAGGTTTTCAAATTATCACTAACTAGCTCCTTTATTTTAATTTCTGAAGGAGAAAGTTTACGATAACTCATATTGTGTCTCCTTTCCAGGAAACGAAAAAAGGGAAAATGCTAATGAAATAATTAACATTTTCCCTTTTATGGAAGTATATATTAAGGTATTAAATACCTATATTGTTCGATATAATAAAATGGTGGTTCCGGGCGGAATCGAACCACCGACACGAGGATTTTCAGTCCTCT
>OLOK01000009.1_pt1 | contig 131346 bp, 120 predicted proteins | sample 1672591 | NCBI WGS metagenome assembly OLOK01 (sample SAMEA3136703, study PRJEB25190) | human gut metagenome | biome: human gut; feature: human-associated habitat; material: faeces | place: Austria | collected 2013 | reverse complement strand
TTACTAGTAGCTTTCTGTAGCTTTGTTTATCTAAAAAAACAATTCTTTTCTCCTTCCAAGCCAAAGGAAGAGTCTAGAAAGGAAACGCTTGTATATGATTCTTCGCTGAAAGATATCACTCTAACAAAAGATGGGCGCTATGTCTTAGTTAGTCCTAAAGATGTAAATTGGCAATCCAATGATTTAAGGATGAGTCGTAACTACGTAGTCTCAACATTTACAACTTATGAGCACTTTTATGCAAAAAAGAATACCTTACCATCCGGTAAACTCGTAAAATTTGATATTATCACTTATGATTTACGTAAAAAAAATTTCGATGAAAAGCGCATAGACCTCAAAAAAGCCGTAGAAGAATATGATTCAGATTATGGCTTGAGAGATGATGGGGCCATCCAAGAAGTTGGTTCTAGTTTCTATTTTGAGGGTAAAGATTATGTACGGATTTCCGTTTCAAAAAGAAAAAATTTGGAAGAAAAAAAAAGACTAGTGCTAAATCTGGAAAATGGGAAATTGACAGAGCTTAGTGAAGCGATGGAAGAGGTGCTTCTCGCACAAAATAGTTTCCCTTCCCTATCCAGAACCAATCTCGATGATATTCTATATTTTAATGGATTTTCAGATTTAAACGATTTAGGTTATATTAATGATAAAAAGGAGAACAAGATTGGGCAGGATATTAACTTTAGCCATGAGTTTCCTGACTTGGTAAAGCGTTTAAAGAAAAATAGAATTACAGAAATTCTGTATCGTAGAGGCTTGGTTTCTCCTGCGGATTACTATGAAGATCTTCGCCATTGGTTTGCGCCAGTTGGTCAGGATAAGCTAGATATAGTCGCAAAGGATTATGAAACGAACGAAGAAACTCCTTTAAATAATTACCAAGAATTCATTGATTGGTCCAAAGCGGAAGCTAAAAAAGCACAGGAAAGGATAAAAGCAAATGGGAAAAAAGAGACAGATTAATACAGATCAAATTTACGAAACATCAGTTCGCTTAGATGCGGCAGTAGCGTCAGGAGGTCAAAATGATGCTTCAGAGTGGGTTGATGATGAGTCTACAGAATTATTTGCAGACTGCAATACCTTATTGGATGAGGCTTCAGCAGATATTCATACTACGGTAGAGAATCTTAATAACTATTTAAATTCTGTAGCAGCAGAATTTGAGAAAGCTGATTCAAAAATGGCAAAATTAATTTCTGCAAATAATGGATTGGAATCTATCCCAATGGAAGATAAAAATATTGCAGAAAAGAATAAAATTCGCTCGAATGATTATTATAATCAATTGAAAAAGAGCAAGTAATCGTTATATTTTTATCCTATTTTATCTTTCATATCGTAATAGGATACAGGAATGATTTCTCTTAGGCTGAGCGATTCTTCTCTAGCGCTTATTGGCTGTGCAGTCAGCCATTCTTCACGAGATGCATAGAATGGAAAAGGATAATCTATCGAAGAAATAGTAGGTCTGGGGCTTTTTGTTCAGGCCTATTTCTATTTGAAGTTGCTATTCCACCTGCACATCAATTCAGGTAGTTTTCTTTTACCTACCATATCTCAGTCTCTATCCAGCACCTATTTTTCATATAGTATCATAAAGAAAATTTCAGGTGATGCACTAAGCCTAAAACAAAAAACAAGTTAAAAGGACTTAGTCCTAGCCAATGTAGAACTAAATCCTTAATTCAAATTATTTTGCTGATTTTTAAGGTTGGGGTATCTGAGCCATTTCGCAAGCTCAGCCGAGGACATATTCTTTGATGGCTTCTGCGACTCCGTGCTCATTGTTGCTTTTGGTGACGGCTTTGGCCTCGGTTTTGACTGTTTCAGGGGCATTGCCCATAGCGACGCCGAGTCCTGCCAGTCGCAACATAGGAAGGTCATTGAAGTTGTCTCCGACTGTCATGATCTCTTCTAGTGGCACTTGGTAGTGATGGGCAATTTCGTGCAAGGCTTGCTCCTTGGAGACATGCTTGGCCGTGACTTCCATGTAGTTGTCCTTAGAGAGATAGAAGGCTGTCTTGGGAAAGTCTAAGGTCTGTAGGTAGTCATGGAGTTTCTGGATGACAGGCGCTTCGTCGATAAGAAGTAGCTTATGGATAGGGATTAGCACATCCAGTACTGGCAGAAGAACATTCTGAATGACTGGCTGCTCACCTGTAATAGCTGCCTCTATCTGTACCCACTTATCCAGACGGTCAGCAATCCAATCCTTGCCAGAGTAGAGATTGATGGACACACTAGGAAATTCAGCTTTGACCAGTTCTAGAAAAGTGCGGATCTCTTTCTTGTCTAGAGGGTGCTCGATAATGGTCTCGTAAGCTTGCGGGTCACCCTTGATGACCAGAGCACCGTTGTAGCAGGCCAGCGGATTATCTCCCAGCCCCAGCTCACGGGCAATGGGCTCCATACCCAGAGGTGAGCGGGCAGAAGCCAGTACGAAAGGGATTTGTTCTTGGTTTAGCAGGGGAATGATGTCTTTGAGGTCAGGATCTACTTGGTGCTGGTTGTCTAAAATGGTACCGTCAATGTCGCTGATAATCAGGCGAATCGGTTGGCTTGTCATGGCTCGTCCTCCTTTGTAACGAATGAACTGATTTAATAAATGATCTGAAGCTTGTCTCCTAGCTTATCTTGGACTTCAGGGCTGGGCTCTTGGTCCGTGATCCAGTAGTCAAAGTCGTTGACATTCCCCAGGATGTACTTAGACTCTTTCTGCCACTTGTCTTGCTCGGCCAGCAGAATCTTAGTCTTGGCGTGCTTCAAAGCCAGTCTTTTCAGGTGAGCATCAGCCTCGTCTTCAAAGCTAACCAGACCATCAGAGACACTAGCTGCCCCGATAAAGGCAATGTCAAAGGAAATCTGCTCTAGCAGCTCTGCTTCATTGAGCGCGTAGTAGAATCGGTTTTTTGGATAAAATTTTCCGCCTAAGAGGTGAAAGTCTACTTTGTCCTGACTGCTCAGCATGATCGCATTATCCAGCGAGTGGGAGTAGATTGTCATAGGCTCCTTGATGCGCTGTGCCAGATGGAGAACGATGGTTGAGACATCAAAGAAGGCAATCTGTCCCGGCTTGAGAAAGTCATGGGCTTTTCGCGCTATATCCTTTTTTTCTTGGCTCAGCTGCTTGAGACGGTCGTTAAAGGAGGGGATTTGCCGGCTAGTGTCCAGCGGGATAATACCTCCATGAGTGCGCTGCACAAGCTTACGCTCGCTCAAAATCGAAAAATCTCTTCGGATGGTATCTTTAGAAACCTGAAAATGCTCAATCATATCCTTGGCTGACAGCTGTTTTTTCTCAGCCAAGAGCTCTAAGATTTCAGCTAAGCGTTGTTCTTGGTACATACTAGTCCCTCCCTGTTTGTCTAAAAAGAGTATAGCACAGATATTAAGTGTTTTCAAGTTTATTTAATGCTTTGTAAGTCTTTTGGCTCGGAGCGGAGTATAAAATGAACAATCAAAAAAACCAAGCAGTGCTTGGCTTTTTTGATATTATAATGTTCGAAATAGCTTTGTGATTATGGAGTTTGGACGTTAACTGTTCCGTCGCTTCCAACTTTAACATCGACACCGCCACCTTGTACATGAACGCCGTCTTCGTTTACGTTAACATTTCCATTGCTATTAGCATTTTCATTGCCAGCTTCAACAGTAGCTGAGCCATCGCCGTCAGCTTCTACTTTAGCGTCATCAGTTTCTACGTTAACGCTACCACCGTTTTGGCCTCCGTTAACCTTAACTTTAGCTTTGCCGCTTTCAGAGGATGCTGAGCTTTCTTCTTTGTTTGAAGAGCTGGCCTTAGATGAAGAAGATACGCTTGAGCTTGAGCTTTCTTTTGTATCCTTGTCTACAGAATTTCCGCAGGCAGCCAAAAAGAAGAGTGAAACTAGTGTAATTAGAGATAAATAAATTGTTGATTTTTTCATCATATCCCTCCTTCTACTTACATAGTATATGATTCAAGCTTTTGACGCAATAAAAAAATGGATATGACATTGAATTATTATACCCGCTTAATAGTTTCGTTACATAAAATACATAGGAAAAACAGAGAAAAGACATCGCTATCAAGGGTTTGGCTTGTTTGCTCTTTGTTTGTCTATGTAATATTCTTGTAACAGATATAAATATTTATCAGAATGTAAAAAAGTTGTTTGGAGCCTTGAGAGGTAAGTGTTGGCTGGTAACTTAGTCTAGAAATCATAAAACCGCCTAGGTTAACTAAGCGGTTTTAGATGTTACAAAATCTTATCGAATTTCTCAATATAGAAAAGAGAAGCAGTCATAATCAACGTTAGAATCAAAAGACCGATAATGGCAGGTGTCCAAGATTGGAAGAGGTCAAAGCTGAAACCAAAAAGGCTAGGTCCTAATGCTGCAAGGATATAACCACCTGTTTGAGCCAAACCAGATAATTGAGCTGTTTGTTCAGGAGTGCTGGTCTTAAGAGAGAAGGTTACCATAAGGTAAGGGAATAGGGCGCTGACTGCAGCTCCAAGAAGGAGATTGAGGATCAGCCAGTAAAAGAAATTGCTGGTCGGAATTAGGAGCATAGAGACACCAATGAGTCCAGAAGCTGCAACGCAAGATATCATGATGAGGCGTCCACGAGCGGATAAACGAGCTGTGAGGCTTGGTATTGTCATAGAAAATGGCAGGCTAATCAAAGAGAAGATCGAAGCGAGAATACCCGTTGCATCTTTTGATAGACCAGCTTGCAAGGCCAAGGTTGGTAACCAGGTTACTGCTGTGTAAAAGAGTAGGGATTGCAAGCCACAAAATACGATGAGGGCTAAGACCTTTTTATTTTGCAGCAGGGCGCCGATTGGATGATTTTTGCCTTTTCTTGCTAGGAAGTGATTGTGTTTCGTATTAGGGAGCCATACCAAGAGTGCCAAGAGACAAATGGCACTTAAAGCTAAAATTAATCCTTGCCAAGAGGTGGCACTAACGATAGGAACAACCAGAGCAGAAGCTACTGTAATCGATAGGCTCATAGCGGAGATGTAAAAGGTCGTTAAAAGACCGATGCGTTCGGACTGATTGGCTTGAATGATGCTGGGCAGCAGAACGTTTAGTAAAGCAATGGCTGCTCCTAGGATAATAGTTCCTACATAAAGGAAGGGGAGATTAATGATCCGGATAAGAGATCCGATTGTTAAGATGATTAGGACCATTGTAAAGAGTTTTTCAAGTCCAAATTTTTGTGCCATGCGAGGGGAGAAAGAGGAACAAAGGGCAAACATGACTAGAGGTAGACTGGTCAAGAGCCCGAGTGAGCTGAGTGAAACGTGGAGGCCATCAGCGATATCCGATAGGACAATCGGCAAAACGGCAAAAGGTGTCCGTAAAACAAGCCCAACCATGATAATGCCTGGGACAAAAAATGCAGAGTGTTTTTTCATAAAATTCTCCTCAAACGATAGTTTTCTATGTTTTTAATACAAAGTTTTTACTTCATCAAGTCTAAAAAATATTGGCTGATGGTGGCCTCATCGATGGGATTTCTTTGTTGCAGCCACCAGGATACAGTCTCAACAAAGGTAGCTGTTACGTGATTTTTCAAAAAATCTTGTGGCAGACGGGCCTTGTTCATCAAGCCTTTTTCCTGAATGAGAGGGAAAAGGAAATGTTCCAGCTCAATTTTCAGGCGATTGATAAAGTAGGTATTTTTTGCTAGAAGCAGAGTAGCGATTCGATCCTGATTTTTCCGAAAATGATAGAAAATATGGGCGGTCGCTTCAAATAGGTCCTTTCCATCAGGACGCTCAAGAAAGGTGTGCTGGAATAGTTCCTGACAGAGCTCCTCTAGCAGGGCTTCTTTGGTCTCGAAATGAGCATAAAAAGTCGACCGCCCCACATCGGCCAGGTCGATGATTTCTTGAACAGTGATGGCTTCATAGCTCTTACGATGCAAGAGGCTGAGAAAGGCTTGGTAAATGGCTGCGCGTGATTTTTTTACTCGTCTGTCCATAGTATTTCCGAACAAAATCAGTCTTTTGTCTCTTATCTGACAAAGCTAGTGATTTGCTTCTTGTTTCCTTTTCTAAAAAGATGGATAATAGAATCGAACAAAGTGTTTGCTTTTGAATATATTATACTATAAAAATGTCAGATGTAACAGGGGGTTGCCATGAAATCAAGTCAAAAAATGATGATTGCTTTTCTTTTGAATTTGTCTTTCGCCATTATTGAAGTTATTTTCGGTTTGGCCTTCAATTCCAGTGCTGTCTTGGCTGACGCCGTTCATGATACAGGGGATGCATTGGCAATTGGCCTGTCAACGCTTTTAGAAAAGATTTCCAATAAAAAAGAAGACAGCCGTTATACATTGGGCTATAAGCGTTACAGTTTGCTGGGAGCCATTCTGACTTCCATTATTTTGATTATAGGTTCGCTCTTGGTCCTCTGGGAAAATGTTCCCAAGGTCTTCGCCCCAGAACCTGTCGATTATAACGGGATGCTGGTCCTAGGAATTGTGGCTATTTTGGTCAACTTGGCAGCCAGCAAGGTGATCAGCCACGGCCATAGTCACAATGAGTCTATTCTCAGTCTGCATTTTCTAGAGGATATTCTGGGTTGGCTAGCGGTTATTCTAGTGTCTATCGTCTTACGATTTACGGATTGGTATTTCCTAGATCCCTTGCTATCTCTGTTGATTGCTGTCTTTATCCTCAGTCAGGCTCTTCCTAAGTTTTGGGATAATATCAAGATCTTTCTGGATCATGTTCCAAGCGATATTGATCTGGGTCAGCTCTATCAAGAATTGGGGAGTCTAGACAATGTTCAAGCTGTTGCTCAACTCAACGTTTGGACAACGGACGGCATTGAGAAGTATGCCATGATTCACGTTTGTCTAAAAGAGGTGGAGAAAAGCCAAGAGACCAGACAGGCGGTCCACCAGCTGGTCAAGTCTTTTGGGATTGTTCGAGCCACTATTGAGTGCGATGAAAGCATGGATGAACATCAGAAACATGGAGATCTTTAGTCTGTCCTTGGCCGAATAAGAAATTCCTTATCCTAGCATTTTAAGAAGGAAGTCCGTCATTTGCTGCGGGCTTTCTTTTTTTCCTCTAGCAATCCACATTTGCACGACGCCAAACAAGGCGTTGGTCAGATATACGGAATTGTATTCTTTTTCAATCTGACTGAATTCCTTATTGTTGAAGCGTTCTTGCAACTCTTGGTGAAGCATCATTTGAAACTTGTGTCTTAAAAAGGTTTGGATTTCCCTTGTCCCATTTTCCGACAGGAGGGCAGAGAAAAGAGGTTCGCTTTCCAGGAAGTCGAGGACATTTAAGATGGCCTGCTGTCGGTCATTGTAATATTCCTCAAAAATCGTTTCAAGTTTTTGAAAGAGGCCTTGCTGATAGCGTTCGATCAAGTCATACTTATCCTTATAATGAGTATAAAAACTGCTTCGGCTGATACCTGCAGTTTTGGCAAGTTCAACAGTTGAAATATATTCAAAGCTTTTTTCTTTCAATAGTTGGACCATAGCTTGTTCAATGGTCATCTTGGTTTTCTTTCTTTTATTACTTTCCATTTTTTTCATCCTTTCGAACAAATTTGTACAGTATGTCTAATTTTCGAATTCTTTAGCTTGTAATAATTTTGGATTGGTGTATAATCTAGTATATCAAAATTTAGACAGTATGTATAATTTTTTGGAGGTAAATATGTTAAAAGAGTGGAAAGCTATTTTAAAAAAACCAAGCTTTATCATTGTAATGTTAGGTGTTTCTCTGATTCCAGCCTTGTACAATGTAATTTTCTTAAGCTCTATGTGGGATCCTTACGGACAGGTAGAGAACTTGCCGGTGGCAGTTGTTAATCAGGATAAGGCTGTGACAAGTTCAGGGAAGACCCTAGCGATTGGTGAGGATCTTGTTTCCAGCCTCAAGGAGAATAAAAATCTGGACTTCCACTTTGTCAGTAAAGAGGATGCCAAAAATGGTTTGAAGAAGGGTAACTATTATATGGTAGTCACTCTGCCGAGTGATTTGTCAGAGCGGGCAGCCAGTGTCCTAAGTGGCGAACCTAAGCAAATGAAAATCGACTATCAGATCTCGAGTGGTCGGAGTTTCATTGCTGGTAAGATGAGTGACTCAGCCATGACTTCTTTAAAGCAGACGGTAGCGCAAAACGTGACCAATACTTATACAAGTGCTTTATTTAAAAATATGGGAGAGCTAAAGACGGGAATGAATAAGGCCTCAGATGGAGCCCAGCAATTAGCTTCGGGTAGCCAGCAGTTGGGTGCGGGTAGCCAGACCATTACGGATAACTTAAAAACTCTGAATCAGGCCACAAGCAGTTTGGCAGATGGAGCAGTTCAATTAAACTCAGGTTTAGAAACCTATACAGGAGCCGTTGCACAAGTATCAGCAGGACTGAATCGCTTCTCAGAAGGGTTAACAACTTATGCAAATGGGGTAGCCACTATTGCATCGGGTGCCAATCAGCTATCGGATCGTTCAGCTGATCTAGTAGGAGGTGTCCAACAACTCACTCAATCAAGTGCTGGTGTCCAAGCTTTGGCTAGCGGAGCGTCCAAGCTCAATACTGGTTTAACTGCTCTGAAGGAATCGGTAGATATGAGTCTTACTAGCAATCAGGAAAATGTCAGCAATTTGACAGCTGCTCTGAACCAGTTAAATGCAAGCATTCAGGCGTCTCTCTCAGGAACTTCAGCTTCAACAGAAAATATTGAGGCATCCTTGACGAATATAGCAGCGTCTGCTCAAAACATCATCAATGACAATCAAGCTGTTAAAATAGCTGCCCTAGCCAATGTCCAAGGAACAAGTGCATATCAGAGTCTTTCTGAAGAGGCCAAGGCGGAGATTGATGCGGCGGTTAGTGGTAGCCAAGCGGGTAGTGATCAATCTGCTCAGACCATTTTATCAGAAGTGATGACCATGAAGACCAGTCTGGAAGCAGGAAAGACTGCCAGCCAAACACAGTTGGCTCAGCTGGGGGCTGTCTCTAATCAGGTATTGCCACAAGCAGCCAACATGATCAATGGTCTCTATGGTGGCTTGTCAACGGTTAGCGCTGGGCTTGAAACAGCTAGTGGAGGAGCCGGTCAAATTGCTTCTGGTGTAGATAGCTTAAATGAAAAATTATCAAGTGGCGCCGGTCAATTAGCTCAAGGAGTGACGGATTATACAAATGCTGTCAATAAACTTTCGGAAGGAGCTAGTGGTTTAGCGGCTAATAATTCTAGCTTACTAACAAACTCAGCAACTCTATCAGCTGGAGCAAGCCAATTGGCCTCTAAATCACCTGAACTGACAGCTAATTTCGGGAAATTAGTAGATGGTGCAAGCCAATTGGCTAATGGATCAGGAAAACTGGTCGATGGTAGCAGTCTGTTGACGAATAAACTATCATCCTTAACCAGTGGGAGCGAGAGCTTGGCTAGTGGTCTGACAGAAGCAGGTGATAAGCTATCAACAGTCACAACTAAGGAGGATAATGCCAAGATCCTAGCAGATCCACTCAGCCTTCACAAGACAGACCGAGATAAGGTTGAGAAAAACGGAATAGGGATGGCTCCTTATATGATTTCTGTAGCCCTCTTTGTAGCTGCTATTTCAACCAATATCATCTTTAGCACACTTCCTTCAGGAAAAGAACCAAAGACCAAATGGGAATGGTTCAAAGCACGCCTAGAAGTAAATGGTGTAATTTCAGTTGTAGCTGGGGTGTTGGTTTACGCTGCTGTCCATTTGATAGGATTATCTGCCAACCATGAATTGGCAACTCTTGGTTTGATTATCTTAACCAGCATGACCTTCATGGCTCTTGTGACGGCCTTAGTAACATGGGATAGCAAACTCGGAGCCTTTGCTTCTCTGATTCTCTTGCTCTTGCAGCTGGCTTCTAGTGCAGGGACCTATCCGCTTGAGCTGACCAATAAGATCTTCCAAGCCATCAATCCTTGGCTACCGATGAGTTACTCGGTATCTGGTCTTCGTCAAACTATTTCTATGGGGGGACAGATTGGGGGACAAGTCGGCTTCCTGATGATAGTCTTAGTGCTATTTATGGTTGCTGGAGTCTTGGTCTATCAAACAGATAACAAAGAAAGAGTCTAGTCTTTTGACGGAATCTTAAGAGGAAAAGAGAGATCTATCTTTCTTTTCCTTTTTATCTAAGCAACATCTCCTGAAAAGGGAGATGTTTTGTTTTCTTTAAGTTTTTTTTAGATTTCTTTTAAGCTTTGCTACTTAAAATAACCAAGTAAATAATCAAGCAGCGAGAAAGGGAGATGTCCTATGGCTAAAAAAACATTTAAAGATAAATTCCAGCGATTTGAAACAAAATACGTTATTTCAAAGGAGGTTCTAGCAAATTTGCTGACGGAGTTTGAGGAACACATGGTAGAAGACGACCATGCATATTCAACTATCAGTAATCTTTACTATGATACTCCTACCTTCCAAATGATTCGTGAATCTCTAGAAAAGCCCTATTTTAAAGAAAAATTGCGGGTACGGACCTACGATGAACATCCAGCAGAAAACAGCCAGGTTTTCTTGGAAATCAAAAAGAAAGTGCGAAAAATCGTCTATAAGCGCCGGATTTCAACAGACTTGCTGGCGGCGGAGGCCTATCTAGCGGGTAATCGAGGTCAGACAGATGATTCACAGATCCGCGAGGAGATTGACTGGCTCATGGCTCGTTATCAAAAGGTTCAGCCCATGATGTATATCTACTATAATCGCTATTCCATGAAAGGCATAGAAGATCCAAATGTGCGGATTACCATTGACTATGATTTGACTTATCGATCAGAGGCTTTAAGTTTATTAGATGGCAAGCATGGAGACAAGCTCTTACCAGAAGGCTATGTCATCATGGAAATCAAGGTTCCAGGAGCTTATCCTCTCTGGTTGAGTGAGATTTTGGGCCATCATCAGGTCTTTCCAAAATCCTTCTCTAAATATGGCGTAGCCTATAAAAAAACCACAGACTACAAAGGAGTTGTAAACCATGCTAAATCAATTATTTAATGACGTTTTTACTAGTACGGCCGTAAAACCATTGACTATGATGGGGGCAATCGGTGTTGCCTTAGTCTTAGGTTTGGTTGTGGCCAAGGTCTACCAGTATAAAACTGTCTACAGCAAGTCCTTTGTCATGAGTCTAGCCCTATTGCCGACCTTGATTGCTGTTGTCATCTTCTTGGTAAATGGTAGTCTGGGTGCTGGGGTTGCTGTGATGGGGGCCTTCAGCTTGATTCGTTTCCGTTCGGCTCCAGGTGGCGCCAAGGAGTTGGTCTCAATTTTCCTGGCTATGACTATCGGGATTGCGATTGGTATGGGTTACCTAGTCTTTGCAGGAGCTTTCACCTTGATTATGTCTATAGCGATTATCCTTCTTGAAACCATCAACTTTGGACAAATGAAACATTCTATCCGCCAGTTGACCATTGTTATTCCTGAAAGTTTAGATTATGAATCTATCTTTGATGATATTTTTGATAAAGCGACCAATCATCTAGAGCTAGCTTCTGTGAAGACATCAGATATGGGGAGTCTGTTTAAACTCAAGTATATCATCCAACTGAATGGTAAGATGACAGAGAAAGAGTTGATGGATGCTCTTCGGACCCGCAATGGCAATCTAGAGATTGCTATCAGTCGATTCATCACAAAAGAAAATGAATTATAAAAGAAATAGAAAGAGGCCTATCATGAAAACAAGTAAAAAAACAATTTTTCGAAAAGTAAAGCTAATGGTCCCACTGGTTCTGTTGACAGCCAGCTTGGGAGCCTGTAGCTTGATTAGCAAGTCCAGCGCTGCTAGCACCAGCACAACTACTAGTTCAACCACTAGTAAAACATCTTCAATCAAAGCCTCAACAGCTTCAACGAGTTATTTCACTGATCGGGACCAAGACGCCTCATATGACGAATCGAGTGCTACAAAGGTGAGTTTAAGCGGCTCAACAGCTAAGGTATCTGGCGACGGTGCAGAGGTATCTGGGTCTACCGTAACAATTACAGCTGCGGGTACTTATGTCCTGTCTGGTAGCAGTGAAAATGTCCAAATAGTTGTGAAAGCTGGAGACCAAGACAAGGTCCAAATCGTCTTGAATGGTGTGACCATGAAAGGGACAGACGCTGCGATTGTTGTTGAAAGTGCGGACAAGACCTCCATTACCCTCGCAGAAGGAAGTAAGAATAGCATTTCTGACTCTGCTAACCACACCAATATAGACTATGATGCAGCCATTTACAGTAAGGATGACCTGACTTTCAATGGTTCGGGTAGTCTGACGATTGAAGGCAACTATGGCAATGCAGTCGAGTCTAATGATGATTTGCGTATTACTGGCGGAACCTATACCGTCAAAGGCTATAAAAATGCTCTTTCTGCCAATGACGCGTTGAATATCAAGGATGCGACCTTGAATCTGACGGCAACTGAAGATGCTCTTCACGCTGACAATGATGAAGATACAACACTTGGAAATCTTTATATCCAATCTGGTACGATCACCATTAATGCTGGTGACGACGGGATCCACGCATCTAATACAGCAGTAATTGACGGTGGTACGATTACAGTTGAGTCAAGTGTTGAAGCACTGGAGGGAACCAACGTGACCATTAATGGTGGCAAAGTAAATCTTTACTCTTCCGATGATGGGATCAATGCCTCAAGTAAGGTAACAGGAGCTGACATCTTTATTAAAATTACAGGTGGTGACATCAAGGTCGAGGTTGGTCAAGGGGACACCGATGCTCTTGACTCTAACGGTGATATCATCATGACAGGAGGGAATCTAGACATTACTTCTACAGTCTCTGCCTTTGACTTTGACGGCACGGCTACCTACACAGGTGGAACCATTACAGTCAATGGTGAAACTCGAACTGAAATCACAGCTGATGGCCCTGGCGGAGGTGGCGCCCCAGGAGGTCACTAAACTTGTAGCTTCATTCTAGCATCCCTCAAAACAAGAACTCCTCATTCCAGTTGGAATGAGGAGTTCTTACTATTCATCAATTCTAATCAACATCGTCTCCGTATCCACGGTCACTTGAGCGCCGATGGTAATGGTAAAGAGTGGCTGAGTATGGGCAAAGTCCAAGTCATAGAGGACGGGAATCGTCTTTAGAATTGGATGTTTGTCCAAGATATAAAGGAGCAGCTCCTCTGTCATCTGACATTCTTTTGGAAAGCGACCGATGAGAAGGGCCTGTGGGTTAGGATAGGCCTGAAGGAGGGCTGCTAGATTGCGTTCAAACTCCACATAATCATCTTCCTCCGCCTCTTCAACAAAGAGGACATAGTTGTCGTCTGTCGGAGCATAGGGTGTTCCACGCAGGAGCGAGAAGGTGGAGAGATTACCGCCGATAACAGTGGCTTGGGCTTGTCCGTGATGATAAACTTTCCACTCCGTCTCACGGAAGGTCAGTGGGGCATCGGGCAGATACCAAGCATTGTCGCCCCATTTTTCACTAGGAGTCAATTCATAAGAAGTCTGGCTGACGGCCTTGAGCCAGCTCTCGGTCTGATAGTCCTGCAGGGCTTCCATCTTAAAGCTGGAGTAGGACGGTCCCATGTAGGTTTTCATGCCGGTCTTACTATAGATAGCGTTGAGCAAGGCTGTCGTGTCTGAGTAGCCGCAGAAAATCTTAGGATTTCTAGCAATCAATTCAAAGTCTAGATAGGGCAGGAGCTCATTGCAGTTGAAACCGCCGATAGTAGCCAGAATAGCATCAACGGAGTCATCCGAAAAGGCAGCATGAATGTCTGCCACCCGGCTTTCGATGGAGGCAGAATCTAACATATCATTTTCCAAATAATGCTCCGAAAAAGACACGGTAAATCCTAGCTTTTCCAAGCGCTTCTTGGCGGCTAGATTGGCCTCAAAGCCACCGATGTGTTCGATTGACGCTGAGGGGCTGACGACCCGAATGTGCATACCAGGTGTGAGTTTTTTCATAAGAAGACCTCCTGTTTAAAATGACTATATTATACAATAGAACGTTTCAAAAGACAAGGCCAGCTAGGACAAGAGGATGGGAAGCACATCAGCCAGTTTTTCGACAGTCCAGTCAGCTCCTTCATCAAGATTCTTGACTTGAGCTAAACGACCGAAGCCTTGTTTGACCCAGATGGTTTTCATGCCTATTCTTCTGGCAGGAGCGATATCATTATCCAAGCGGTCGCCAATCATAATAGCTTGCTGAGGTAGGCAGTTAGTCTTTTGTAAGGCCAGCCTGAAAATAGCAGGGTCGGGCTTGGCCAGCCCAAGATCAGCGGACGAGAAGATAGCGCTAAAGTAGTCTAAAATTCCCAAAGCGTTCAAGCGCTCTTCTAGGCCAGGTAATTGATTAGCGATAATTCCCAATTTATACTCTTGCCCCAGTTGCTCTAATATTTCCTTGGTTTGCGGATAGAGAGTCTCTAAGTCCGTTCTCCAAGCAGGTCGCTCCAGTCCATAGAAGTTGAGTGCTTCTAAGTCACCTTTTTTATTTTCCTTAAAATAGCTGAGCATCTTGTCATAGAAGAGTTGATAAGAAATCTTCTTTCCAGAAATGGCAGTTTTTATTCTGGCTTCATAAGCTTTGTCTTCATCGACTAGAGTTGAACCTATATCAAAAAAGAGCCATTGGATCTCTTGGTAATCTCGTTTCATAGCTTTATTCTATCACAAAGCCTTTCTTTTCAAGCTAGAAGGCTGTGATTTTTTGAAAAAGAGACTTTTGAAGAAGAATAGGAGACATTTTAGAAGTTTTAGTGCATCTTTTTTTAAAAGCTATTTATAATGAATGTATAGAAATCCGAAGGCAAGAAAATCTTTTTAGCATTACACAAACTATTTTAAGAGTATGCCTGTCTCCTGAAAATGCAATCTCTAAACTTCATTCAGTTTCCCCTTTCGATGGTCTTCGGATTCTATTATTTTAGAAGAAATAGAGGGTTAATATGAAAAAGAAAGCAATTTATTTGTACGTGTGTTGGTTGATTTCAGCCTTTGGTGCTCTACTTAGTCTCTGGGACCTTCTTGCAGGAAAAAGACTAGAGAATCCCGCAGAAGTTATGCAGCTAAAAGGTGAGGTAGCCCAGCAGTATAATCGGTTTTATAATGTGGTTTTTGATCTGAATCATAGTATGAGTCAAGCTCTGATTTTATTTGTGGGTCTTCTTTTATTGGCGGCAGTACTTGTATTGTTGATCAAAAAGAATCTTCTTCTAGCCAACATCCTATACTCTGTCTACTCGGTCTTTACCATTCTTGTCATGGCTTATGATTATCTATCTTCTCAGCCACTCTATCATTATTTTAGTGATCCAGCGATTCGCGAATCAATCATGATGATCCCTAAGGCTGTAACCATAGTCGGACTCTTACTGAATATCCTCTTTTTAGCTATTGTCCTCTTTTATACTTGGCGTCAGCAGAATGACTTGGAAGTGAAAAAGGAACCTATTTAAAATTTGACAAATAACATTTATCGTCTTACAATTTTAAGAAAAGGATAGATGTTATTTTTAGTTTTAGGAGGATAGAATGGCAAAGGTTTCCTTAGTGTATATTAGTTTAAGTGGGAATACAGCGAGCTTTATCAAGCGTCTGACGGCCTATTTGCAAGAAGGTCATGTGGATCTTGAAGTAGAACAGGTCAATATTAAGGATTTGGTCAAAGAAGGCCGGGATTTCTTTGCTATGGACAATCAGTTTGTAGCCTTCCTACCGACTTATTTAGAGGGTGGAAACGGAGTGGACTCTGGTGATGTTGAGATTTTAACCAATGATTTAGCAGCCTTTATTGAATATGAAGAGAACTATAAAAAATGTTTCGGTATCGTAGGCAGTGGCAACCGTAATTTCAACAACCAGTATTGTTTAACAGCAAAGCAATATTCTCAGCGTTTTGGCTTTCCTCTGTTAGATACTTTTGAGCTTCGTGGTCTGCAAAATGATATCAGCCGTGTCGGTGATAAGATCGCAGAACTCTATCAGCTTTAAATTAGCTCACATCAGAAAAGTCAAAGCACGTCTCTTAGATTGAGACGTGCTTTTTATTTATTTTAGGACTAGGACTTGCTTAGCAGGAACAACATAGCTGTCAGCTAAGGGAGCGATAGCTTTGTGGCTACTAATGGCTGGGTAGGATAGAAAGACTTCCTGACCTAGTTCGTTTTGGTAGGTCTGATCTTTTGAACCAAAGTTGATCAAGATGGTCATTTGTTCATCTTGCTGTGAAATCTGATACCTGACCAGTGAATCATTGAGCCACTCAACTTGGCAAGCTTCCAAGATTTCTTCTCGACTTTCGAGGCTGAGTAGAGGGTGTTCTTTTCGGAAGCTGATTAATTCACGAATGAAGTCAACATCTTCTTCGTAGTTGAGTAAGCTTTGCCAGTCCAGACGATTAATAGTATCTGGGATGTTGTAGCTATTATCTAGCAAGTCTTTGTGGCGGAAGAATTCTTGCCCACTATGGAGGAAAGGAACTCCCTGAGCAAGCAAGACCAAGTGTAAGGCCAAGCGAGCACTTGCCAAACGTTCTTTTTGACTGATGTTTGGATCTTCCATTTTAAAGTAGTCAAAGATAGTTGCATTGTCATGACACTCAGTGTAGTTAATGGCCTGTTGAGGACTTTGGAAATGGCTTGCTGTTTCTAAACCGACATTAGCTGTTAGGATATTAGCCATGCTGGAAGTCCATTCGGATCCAGTCAGTCTTTGCTTATTTAAGATGGTTTCTTTGATGGTATCACGGAAATTATCGCTAAAAAAGCCATAATCAGTCAATTCTGCCGCATTATACTGGTGGGCTAGGAGGTCTGATTCCAAACCAGTCGCCATTTTCCAGCCTTCTCCGTAGAGATAGACATTTGGGTAGCTCGCTTTTAGCTCTTCTGCTAGCTCATTCATAGTTTGGATATCTAAAATACCCATGAGGTCAAAACGGAAACCGTCAAAGCCATAGAGATTCACCCATTGCTTGACCGAATGCTTGATGAAGCGACGGACCATGGCCCTTTCACTAGCAACATCGTTACCACAGAAAGTTCCGTCGGTTCGTTGTTTTTGTTCATCCAAGCGATAGAAATAACCAGGAACAATCTTTTCAAAAGCAAAGCTATCCGCATCGTAAACGTGATTGTATACGACGTCCATGATCAGACTCATATCTGCCTCATGGTAGGCAGCGATAGATTCCTGCAATTCTAGAATGCGTGCATAAGGGTCCTCAGGGTCACTGGCAAAACTACCTTCAGGAACATTATACTGAACAGGATCATAGCCCCAATTGTAGACTTGTTCAGGGTGTTTCTCATCTACACTACCAAAATCATAAACAGGCATAAGCTGGATATGGGTGATTCCCAGATCTAGCAAGTGCTGCATACCAATTTTACGTTTGCCTAGCTTGGGAGACTCTGTCAGTGCTCGGAATGTGCTCGGTTCTTTAAAGCCAGCCACCTTTTGGCTAGAGAAGTCGCGAACACTCATCTCGTAAATGACGGCTTTAGTCGGGCTTATCTGGGTTTTAGCCCGCTTAACTCCAGTTGTATTGAGTAGTTTCTTTGGATCAATAATAAAGCTAGCACCAGAATTGGCTTCAGAGGAAAGGGCATAAGGATCATGTACTTCCAGCCACTGACCATTGACCTTGTGAAGATAGGTGTAGCTAGCTCTCTCCCAATTACCAGGAATCGTTGTTTTCCAAACGCCTTTTTCCTGGCGAAGGAGGGGCCAGATAGTCTCTTTGCCATCTTTTTTCAACTTGATAAGGACTTGTTCGGAAATAGGAGCCCAAAATGCAAAAGAAGTAGCCTTCGAAGAATAAGTTGCACCAAGATCATCCTGGTCGTAGTCGAAGATTTGATCAAAAATCGGTTCTTGGACAATATGTCGGAATGCTAGAACAGTTTTATTGCGGTCCTGGTCGTAGACGAGATAATGCTGTTCCAAATCGATATCTTCTTCCAAAGTCAGGCTGTAGAGGCAATGTTCGGTAGAAGATTTGCATGTTTGAATAGTCAGAGGAATCACCTGGTCGTCAGATTCCAAAGTAAAGGACAGGTCCTTAGCATCATAAATGATGGGTAACTGAAGATTAATCAGTCGTGTATTATCTAAATAAGCTTGAAAGGTTCTAAAAGACATAAATCTCCTTTATACAAGATAAGCTAGCCCCAGAAGCGCATGTACCATCAGAGGCTGCCAGTAAAAAATTAAATAGTAAGTCTAAATGATTGCCAAACATAAAAATGCAAGGCCAAAGAGAAGTACAACCGTAGTTTAACTTGAATGTAACTACGGTTGTTATTTTTTATCTGGGATTGAGGTCCCATTTTCGTGTTTTTAGTATTTCGGTTTACGTTCCGATGAGAATACCAATTTACCGTTCGATAATTTTATGAGAAATCAGCTGGCGATAGCAGATTTTCCGATTTTCCTTGGTATCATTGATGATCTGTAGGATGGTTTGGAAGGACACTCTACCCAGTTCTAGGGTATTGATATCAACATAGGCAGCCAAGTCTAACTTTGGATCCACCGAATCAAAAGAAAGGACTGGGATAGTTAAGTTTTGTGAAGAGAGAAAATCACAAACACCAGATGCCAGCAAGCTATCTGTAGTGATGATGGCATCAATATTTGGATTTTTTGCTAGCAAGCGCTTGGTAAACTGGTAACCTTTTTCTTCCAAAAATTCTGTGACAAAGACAGTGCTCTGAGGATCTAATTCCAGATGATGTTCTTTTAAGGCATTTTCGTAGCCGGTATAACGGTCTTGGGTTACAAAGAGCCTTTTAGTTCCTCCGATAAAAGCAATATGACGGCAACCTTTTTTAATGAAATATTCAGTTGCATCAAATCCTGCTTGGATGTTATCATTATCAACCAACGGAATAAAAGGAGAAAGAGATTTTCCTAGAATAAGAAAAGGAAATTGTTCCTCATAAACCATCCGAACCAGAGGGTCGTTTTCTTCAGCATAAAGGAAAATAAGTCCGTCTACCCGACGACCGTGTACCATTTGGGAAATAGCTGTCATCCGTTCTTTCTCGTCTTTACCAGTAGCGATTTGAATAGCGTATTGGTGCTGAGAAGCTACTTGTGAGATTCCTCGCAGAACGGATGGGAAAAATGGATTTTGGTAGAAAGCATCTGAATCATCTGGCAAGACGAGGCCGATAACCTGAGTATAACTGCTAACCAGACTGCGGGCATTCAGATTTGGATGGTAATTCAGTTCCTTCATAGCCTTGCGAACCCGTTTTTTTGTCTCATCACTAATTGTAGACTTGTTCTGGATAACACGGGTTACAGTTGAGGGCGAAACCTCAGCTAGTTTGGCAACATCTTTAATAGTAACAGGCATGATGACCTCCTAATTTTCATCACGGAAATGCGTACGATAAAAGGTGATAACAAGGAACAACACAAAGAGAATATTTTGAATCATAATCATGGTTGTCAAAGGCTGGCCCAAGATGCCGAAAAAAACGGCGATCAGAGTCGGAAGTCCAAGACAGTTTAGAGTAAAATGATAACATTCCTTGAACTTTTTAAATGAAAAGAGTTTAGATTTTTTAGTCAGATAAAGGAAGAGACTGGCTCCAAAGGTTACAATGAAGAAGTTAAAGGTCAAGAGCAGGCCAGATACCAAGAGTAAAAAGAGGCTAATAATCAAACGGTTTTGCTGGAACCAATCTTTGGAAATGGCCTCGCTCAAGCTTTTCTTATCCTTTAAAGCTTCCTGGTTGATTGCCTGGTAACGAATGGCTGCTAACTCTTTCTTGCTTTTACTGATCAGGAGATGATCCTTATCAAAATAAAGCGTTAACTTGTCCCCTGGTCTGGTATCCTTGTGATGTCCGATAATAACCTGGCCGGCTTTATTTTTTTGTACACCAAAGTGACTATCATAAGTTAGTTGGCCGTCTTTGATCTGAACATGATTGCTAAGCTCTCTCATAGCAGACTCATCTAAAGGCTGAAAAACTTGATCGATAAAGGTATCTAATGGATAGCTCTCTTTGGCAGCAGTCTGCAATGCCAAAGGAATCAAGGTCAAAGAAATTAAGAAAAGACTAGTAAAAATCAGTTGGAACCAAGACAAAAGTTTGCGGTTAGTAAAAGCTTTTTTAAATTGAAAAATACTTGAAAAATAATTAAAAGGGTAGGGGTACATAGTAGCTCTTTCTAATTTTTATAGTCGTCCGACAAAAAACAGGGTGGGACAAGATTATCCCTTGTCACCACCGCTTGTTAAACCAGATACAAAGTTCTTTTGTAGGAAGAAGAATAAGATACAGATTGGAAGAGCTGTTAAGATAGCTCCTGCGGCAAAGAAGGCGATTTTCATATTTTTAACATCGCTGACAAATGTTCTCAGACCGACTGCAACTGTAAAGAATTCTTTATCCCGAAGGAGGAAACTAGATAAGATATAGTCTCCAAATGGTCCCATGAATGCCCAAAGTGCTTGTACAGCAACCATTGGACGAACCAGAGGAAGGACGATTTGCCAGAAGCGTCGGAAATGACCGGCACCATCTAGTTTAGCTGACTCATCAAGAGAGATTGGAACGGTATCAAAGTAACCTTTCATCAGCCAAGCATTCATTGGAATTCCTCCACCAACATAAAGGAAGATGAGGAACCAGTTTTGGTTCAAAGCATTCAACATCAAAGCCATGACGAAGAAGGCGGTGAGGGCAGCAATGGTTGGTACCATCTGGATAATCAAGAAGAAGACCAAACTTTGCTTGCGGGCGATAAAGTTATAGCGGCTGTATGCGTAACCAGCTAAAACTACTATACTGGTTTGCACAATCATTGTCAAGACAGCAATGATGACCGTATTGAGGTACCAGGTTCCGTAGAGTGTCTCAGAGAAGAGCCTGCTGAAGTTGTCAAAACTCCAATCGATATTAAAATCAAGTTTGAAGGCGACAATGTTACCAGTTTTAAAGGCTGATGTAATCGTAATTAATAGAGGATAAATAATGATTACTGACAGAGCTACGAGATACAGGTAAGTCAGAAAATGATTAAAGTGACGTTTTAATTTTACAGAATTATTCATCTTAGACGTCCTCCATGTCAAATGCGTGTAGTTTCTTGAAAGCAATCATTGAAATACCGATAACGATAATTGAGATAATCAAGGTTACGGCTGCGGCCATTGAGTACTGAGGTGCAGTACCAGTAGTTAAACGATAAATCCAAGAAATCAAGATATCTGTTGAACCAGCGCCTCCACCGACACTACCAGGTCCACCCGCATTAAAGAGGTAGATGATAGAGAAGTTATTGAAGTTGAAGGTATACTGACTGATAAGAGTTGGCGCAGCAACAGCTAAAATCATTGGTAGCGTAATGTTGCGGAATTTTTGCCAAGCATTTGCTCCATCAATATAAGCTGCTTCATATAAATCATTTGGAATGGATTGCAGAATTCCCAAAGTTAAGACGTAGATGTATGGGAATCCTAGCCAACCTTGCATCATAATCAAGGCAACCTTGGTCCAAGTAGGATCTGTTTTCCAAGGGATGAGGGTATTGTTCAAGAAAGGCAATACCTTGCTAAGCAAAGGAATAACTTGGGTGTTGATGGCACCGATACTATCATTAAACATATTTGAGAAAGTCAAGATTGTAATGAAAGCTGGTACCGCCCAAGGAAGTAGGAAGATAACACCGAAGATGCGTTTTCCTTTGATGAAAGGCTGGTTAGCAATAATAGCTGTGAAAATACCGATAACAATTTGTAAAGTTGAAGCACATAAAGCCCAGATGATAGTCCAAGATAGGACAGAACCAAAGGCTGAACGGAAGGTGCTGAGACTCCAAATGTTGCTGAAGTTTGTCAAACCAACCCAGTCAAGCAATTTAGTTGGTGGCAAATGTTTGAAATCATAGTTTGTAAAAGCAATCAGAAGAGTTACCAATACAGGGAAAATGATAGCAAAGGTCATAGCTACATAAGAAGGGATGATCAGCAAGTATGGGAAACCATTTTCATAGATGCTGTGAATCATTTCTTTCAGAGTCGTATGAACCGGAATACCGTTATTCCAGCGTTTAGCTGTTGTGTGAGCGTCCTTTAAGTTGAAGGCATAAAATAGGAAATAAACCAGCACGATAATTAAGTGGAAGGCACCACGGATCAACATAAAGAGGGAGTTGTCGCGTCCGCGCATTTCACCAAGTGTGATAAGATTTCCTAGCTCACCAGAAGCGATCGCAAAGAAATAGATTAGAAAGGCCAGTGTCACACCTAAGAAGATGAACCCCTTGGCTTTCTGTTTGTTATAAATTTGTCCAAGTCCTGGAATCAGGGACAGCAACAAGGCTTTACTTGGGTTCTGTTGTCTAGTCATATTTGTCTCCTGAATAAGATTCAAAGAGGGGCTAAAAATTTTGAAAGCAGAGAATATAAAACTAAATATTAGAAAATATTTCTCTTTTTTCAAAATTTTTAAGAAACCCGTAGTTGTTTTAATAGCTTTTTTAATAAAGAAGGGGTAGGGAAAATTCCCACCCCTAGAGTTCTTTATTATTTGTCAGCGTATTTTTGAGCGATAGTATCTTTGATTAATTTCACTGCATCGTCAGCAGCAGTTTTAACATCTTTTTTACCGCTTACAGCATCGAACAACATAGTTTTAGCTGGATCCCAAACTGTACTCATTTCAGAGATGTTTGGCATTGGTTGAGCTGATTGGAACTGTTTAACAACTGCGTCTGTCAGTTCATCTTTCTTGCTTACTGCGTACTCGCGAGCTTCTGTGTTAGCAGGTACTTCGTTAGTAGCATCGTAAAATGCTTTTTGTTGATCAGTTGAAGTCAAGAAGTCAACGAATTTTTGAGCAACTTCTGGGTTTTTGGCACCAGTTGGGATAACCCAAGCTTTACCACCACCGAAAGCAGCGTATTCTTTTCCGTTTGGAAGAGTTGGGATAGTTGAAACACCATAGTTTACTTTAGCTTCTTTCAAAGCAGATGCTTTCCATGGTCCATCGATGATAGCAGCAGTTTTTCCACCTTGGAATTGTGATTGGATCAAGTTTCCAGCGCCTTCAGTATCTTGCATTCCTTTAGGCCATTTTGCATACCAAGTTTTAGCGTATTCGATACCTTTGATTGCGCCTTCGTTAGCAAGACCGATATCTTTAGGATCTTTACCGTTGTCACCAAATACGTAACCACCGTTACCAGCTAGAAGTCCGTATGCATAGTAGAAGTTAGTCCAGTCAGCAAGGAATGCAGATGTTTTACCATCTTCACCAGCAAACGCATATTTGCTATCTTTTGCAAGTTCTTCCAATTCAGCAAAAGTAGTTGGAGCTTTTGAAACTAAATCTTTGTTGTAGTACATTACAAGTGTTTCGATAACAGCAGGTGCTCCGTAGACTTTTCCACCAGTTGTAACAAGTGATTCAGTTGTTTTGTCAGTTTTGCTACCTTTGCTAAGTTTTACTTCGTTTAATTGTCCATCAGTACCGAGGCTACCTACACGGTCATATGGCGCCATCAAAACGTCAGGAGCTTTACCAGATTGGTTGTCAAGTGAAAGGTTGTCCAATCCACCCATTTGGTCACCAGTCTTAATAGTGACTTTTGAACCAGTTTCTTTTTCAAAAGCTGCAGCAGCTTTCTCCATGTAAGCCTTGTACTGCTCTTCAACATAAACTGTAACGTTTTTATCACCAGACTCAGATGATTTAGTTGAAGAAGCCTTGCTACCACAAGCAGCTAAAATAAAGCTAGCTACAGCAACAGTACCCAATACAGCAGCACTTTTAAGAGCTTTGTTTTTCATGTTTATTCCTCCTAAGAATAAAAAAAGTAATAATTTACATTTAAGTTTACGCAAACGTTTTCTTAAACTAAAAAAATTATATCACAAAAAGTAACCGTTTGCAAGATATTTTTCCAAAAAATCAAAAAAATATTTTTTATCCGACAAATTATTTGTCAATATTATAGAAGAAAAAAAGGAAAGTTGGATGATTCTCTTGAAGAATTTAAAAAAATTTTATAAAATGGTTGCATAGAAAACTAAAAACAGATATAATCGAACTACGCAAACGTTTTCGTTGAACAAAATGTAGATTTTAACTAAGAAAAATATTGAGGTGACAAGATGAAAGAACGTCAAAGTGGTGTTCTCATGCATATTTCTTCTTTGCCAGGGAAATACGGAATTGGATCTTTTGGGAAAAGTGCGTATGATTTTGTAGATTTCTTGGTGAGAACTAAGCAACGCTACTGGCAGATTTTGCCACTAGGCACGACTAGCTATGGAGACTCTCCTTACCAATCTTTTTCTGCTTTCGCAGGGAATACTCACTTTATTGACTTAGATCTTCTTATAAAAGAAGGTTTGCTTCAAGAAAGTGATTTAGATGGTGTGGATTTTGGAAGTGATCCTAAGGCTGTTGACTATGCTAAGATATTCGAAGCACGTCGTCCACTATTGGAAAAAGCTGTTAAAAATTTCCTTCAAAGTTCTGATTTGAAGGCTTATAAAAAATTTGTGGCAGACAATGCCAACTGGTTAGATCTGTATGTTGACTACATGGCAATCAAAGAGCACTTTGATTTGGCAGCGTGGACAGAGTGGTCTGATGAAGACATTCGCCTGCGTAAGCCAGAGGCCTTGGCTGATTACCGTGAGCGTCTGAGCGAACAGATGGAATACCATCGTGTCACTCAATACTTCTTCTTCCAACAATGGCTAGCTTTAAAAGATTATGCGAATAAGCATCATATTGAGATTGTCGGAGATATGCCAATCTATGTAGCAGCAGACAGTGCTGATGTTTGGGCACAACCACATTTCTTTAAAACAGACGCCGTTGGTAAACCAACTTGTGTGGCAGGATGTCCGCCTGATGAATTCTCAGAAACAGGACAGCTTTGGGGGAACCCAATCTATGACTGGAAAGCTATGGATAAAGATGGCTATTCTTGGTGGGTTGAGCGTCTGCGTGAAAGCTTTAAGATTTATGACATCGTTCGTATTGACCATTTCCGCGGATTTGAATCTTATTGGGAAATCCCAGCGGATTCAGAAACAGCTGCAACTGGTAAGTGGGTAAAAGGGCCTGGCTATGCTCTATTTAAAGCTGTTAAAGAAGCTTTGGGAGAACTGAATATCATTGCGGAAGACCTAGGCTTTATGACTGATGAAGTCATTGAGCTTCGTGAGAAGACTGGTTTTCCAGGAATGAAGATTTTGCAGTTTGCCTTCAATCCAGATGACGAAAGTATTGATAGTCCACACTTGGCACCTCATAACTCAGTAATGTATACAGGAACTCATGATAATAATACTGTTCTTGGCTGGTATAAGGATGAGATTGATGATCCAACTCGTGAATACTTAGCTGTTTATACCAACCGTAAAGAATACGAAACTGTTCCTCATGCAATGCTTCGTACGATATTTGCTTCTGTTAGCTATATGGCGATTGCAACCATGCAAGATTTACTGGAATTAGATGGTTCAGCAAGAATGAACTTGCCATCCACTATTGGTGGCAACTGGCAATGGCGTATGACAGAAGATGAATTGTCTAAAGAGGTAGAGGCAGAGTTGCTCTCTCTAACAACTATTTATCGCCGAATTAATACAAAACTTAAACCCAAAAACAATGTAAATCAGAATTCTAAAGGAGAAAAAAATGTCTAAATTACAGCAATACGTACAAAACGCGTATCAAAAAAACATTGCTGATTGTACTAATGAAGAACTCTATACTGCTCTTTTGAACTATACAAAAGAATACAGTGCAACTAAACCTGTCAATGATTCAAAGAAGAAATTGTACTATATTTCTGCTGAGTTCCTGATTGGTAAACTTTTGTCAAACAACTTGATCAACCTCGGCCTTTATGATGATGTAAAAAAAGAATTGGCTGATGCAGGTAAAGATTTGATTGAAGTAGAAGAAGTTGAATTAGAACCATCTCTTGGTAATGGTGGTTTAGGCCGTTTGGCTGCCTGCTTCCTTGATTCAATCGCAACTCTTGGTTTAAATGGAGATGGAGTAGGTCTGAACTACCACTTTGGTCTCTTCCAACAAGTGTTGAAAAACAATGAGCAAACAACAATCCCTAACTTCTGGTTGAGTGATCAAAACTGGTTGGTAAAATCTACTCGTAGCTACCAAGTACCTTTTGCAAACTTTACTTTAACTTCTACACTCTATGACATTGATGTACCAGGTTATAAGACAGAAAAGAAAAACCGTTTGCGCCTCTTCGATTTAGATTCTGTAGACTCTAGCTTGATTGAAGAAGGAATTGATTTTGACAAGACAGATATTGCTCGTAACTTGACTCTTTTCCTTTACCCAGATGATAGCGACAAGCAAGGTGAACTTCTTCGTATCTTCCAACAATACTTCATGGTTTCAAATGGAGCGCAATTGATCATTGATGAAGCAATCGAAAAAGGAAGCAATTTGCACGACTTAGCAGACTACGCAGTTGTTCAGATCAACGATACTCACCCATCAATGGTTATCCCTGAGTTAATCCGTCTCTTGACAGAACGTGGATTAGAATTTGACGAAGCTGTAAACATTGTCAAGTCAATGACTGCTTATACAAACCACACGATTCTTGCAGAGGCTCTTGAGAAATGGCCATTGGAATTCTTGGAAGAAGTTGTTCCTCATCTTGTTCCGATTATCAAGGAACTTGACAAACGTGTCAAGGAAGTTTACAAAGATCCTGCCGTCCAAATCATTGACGAAAATGACCGTGTTCATATGGCTCATATGGACATCCATTATGGATACAGTGTAAACGGTGTGGCAGCCCTTCACACAGAAATCTTGAAAAATTCTGAGTTGAAAGCTTTCTATGACATCTACCCTGAAAAATTCAACAACAAAACAAACGGTATTACTTTCCGTCGTTGGCTTATGCATGCTAACCCACGCCTTTCTCACTATTTAGATGAGATTCTTGGTCATGGTTGGCACCATAAAGCAGAAGAACTTGAAAATCTTTTGTCTTATGAAGATAAAGCTGCTGTCAAAGAAAAATTGGAAAGCATCAAAGCTCACAACAAACGTAAATTGGCTCGTCACTTGAAAGAGCACCAAGGTGTGGAAATCAATCCAAATTCTATCTTTGACATCCAAATCAAGCGTCTTCACGAGTACAAACGTCAACAAATGAACGCTTTGTACGTGATCCACAAGTACCTTGACATCAAAGCTGGTAACATTCCTGCTCGTCCAATCACAGTCTTCTTTGGTGGTAAAGCAGCTCCTGCTTACACAATTGCTCAAGACATTATCCACTTGATTCTTTGCTTGTCAGAAGTCATTGCGAATGACCCAGAAGTAGCACCACACTTGCAAGTGGTTATGGTTGAAAACTACAACGTAACTGCAGCAAGCTTCCTTATCCCAGCATGTGACATCTCAGAACAAATCTCACTTGCTTCTAAAGAAGCTTCAGGTACTGGTAACATGAAATTCATGTTGAACGGAGCCTTGACTCTTGGTACTATGGATGGTGCAAACGTGGAAATCGCTGAGTTGGTTGGCGACGAAAACATTTACATCTTCGGTGAAGATTCAGAAACTGTTATCGATCTTTATGCGAAATCTGCTTACAAATCAAGTGAATTCTACGCTCGTCAAGCTATCAAACCGTTAGTTGATTTCATCGTAAGTGATGCAGTTCTTGCAGTTGGGAACAAAGAACGTTTGGAACGTCTATACAAGGAGTTGATCAACAAAGACTGGTTCATGACTCTCCTTGACTTAGAAGACTACATCAAAGTCAAAGAGCAAATGCTTGCTGACTATGAAAACCGCGACGCATGGTTGGATAAAGTTATTGTAAACATTGCTAAAGCTGGTTTCTTCTCAGCTGACCGCACGATTCAACAATACAATGATGAAGTGTGGCATTTAGATAAATAAAAAATTCTCTTGGATAGCCCCATCAGTTAGGCCTTGATTCTGACTGATGGGGTTTTTGTTTTTCGAAGGATAAGGATATGAGCTTCCTGGTTAAAGGGAGTAGGCATATAGAAAAAGAGGAAGAAATGTCGCATTTTTCTGCTGTTTTATGACCTTATATTTGACTTTATGTATAAAATCTATTTGTCGTATTTATCATGTATAGATTGCATAAAAATTAGATGAAATATCCTTGACAACTTAATAGAAGAATATATAATATAAAGTAAGGGATTGTACCCAAATATAAAGGAGGAAAATGTTGTGAAAAAGACGAGTGAAAAGCTCTTTCATGCATTTATGACGCTGTTGTTAATAGTATCGGTATTCATACCTCTACTAAAAACAAGTTACACAGTTAAAGCGGACGAATTACCGTCAAACAGCTATACGATGACAACCTCTCCAACCATTAATAATAATCGGTTGGTTGATGGTGCCAAGTATGGTGAAGGAAAGTTCTATCTGAATCCGACCTACAAGTTTGATAATTCTGCAACTTTGAAAAACGGGGACTTTATGGTTTATAAAGTGCCAAAAGAGTTTAAAGTTGAGCGTGACATCACGACAGATATCTATGCCAAGGATGGAGCCACTAAAATTGCAGAACTGCAGACAAATGCTGCAACTAATTCTGCTACAGTGACCATCACTAATGAAGAATACTTCAAAAATCTGACAGAAGATCGTGAATTGACTGCTTTATTCACTGTAGTTTGGGCGGATGATGTCGAGTTAAATAAGGAATACAGCATTGATATTCCTGGTGCCGGGACATACAGATTGACTCGTATCGTACCAGATGATGATCCTACTGGTTATACCAAGTGGGGTGTCCAAGATGCTGATGATCCTAATTATGTTAACTGGCGTATTCGTATCAATCGTTACGTAAAACCTGTTACAGGAGTTAAGATTGAGGATACAATCCCTGAAGGTCAAGTCTTAGCAAGTGAAATTACTGGATATTACTTTACTGAATGGAATAAGGCTGAGGCTCGTCCAAGACTGGATGCTTCACATGTAAATGTTACGGGTACAAATTCTTTCACTATTACTCCAAATGGTAATGGTGACTTGAGTACACAAGGTCTGTATGTTTTGTACCGTACTCGTTTGACTGCTCCAGTTGACAATACCACCAAGAAAGCTTTCAACAATGTGAAAGTGACAACATCAGATGGTGTCTATGATGTAGATGGCTTTGCTCCTCTAACAACTACTGAAGGAATTGGATCAGGTGCTCGCCCTTCTGAAGTTGAATTTGAAGTTACAAAGCAACTGAATGGTGGAACATTGAAAGGTGATGAATTCATCTTCCAATTGATTGATCCAGATGGCAAAGTGGTTGAAACTGCCAAAAACAACAAAGACGGACAAGTTAAATTTAAAGCAATTAAATTCTCAAAGGCTGGTACTTTCAAATACCAAATCAAAGAAGTAGATGAGAAAGAACCAGGCTATGTTTATGATAACAAGACCATTAATGCTGAAGTTACAGTAACAGATGTCTATGGAGAAAAGATTGCAAGTGTTAAATACGACAACAAAGTATTTGTAAATTCTTACTCTGCTAAACCAACTACAGCAACTATTGAAGCAATTAAAGTTTTGAAAGGCAGAGCCCTTGAAGCTGACAAGTATGAGTTCGAGCTCAAAGAAGGCGATACAGTCGTTGGTACAGCTAAAAATAAAGCAGATGGTTCAGTAGTTTTCCCAGCAATTGAGTATACTGCTGCAGGCCCTCATACATATACAATTACTGAAAAAGCAGGTAATGAACCAGGTGTGACTTACGACACAGCTTCACACACAGTAACTGTAGATGTTGCGGACAATGGACGCGGTCAGCTTGAAGCAACTGTTCCAGCTGACAAGCCAGTCTTCACTAACACTTATACAAAACCAGCTCCAGCTGCTGATACCATTACAATTGAAGCAACAAAAACTTTAGTTGGAAAGGAATTAGAAGCAGGTAAATATGAATTTGAATTGAAGGAAGGCGACAAAGTCATTGGTACAGCAACAAATGCTGCAGATGGAAAAGTTGTATTCCCATCAATCACATATACAGAAGCAGGTACACATACCTACACTGTTGCTGAAAAAGCTGGCAATGAAGAGAATGTTACTTACGATACAACAGTCCACACAGTAACCGTAGAGGTTACGGACAATGGCCAAGGTAAGTTGGTATCTACAATTACTGGCAATAAACCTGCATTTGTGAATAAATACACTGCACCAACTCCACCGCCAACTCCAAATCCAAATCCGCAACAACCAACTCCAGCCACTGCAACTATTCAAGCAAACAAGGTCTTGACTGGTAAAGAGCTGAAAGATGGTCAGTTTGAATTTGAGTTGACTTATCAAGGTAACGTAGTGGATACTGCTAAGAATAAAGCGGATGGCTCAGTAACCTTTAAATCACAAAGCTTCACTTCACCAGGTAAGTATGAATACACTATTACTGAAAAAGCTGGTAATGAAGCTGGTGTGACTTATGATAAAGCAGTTCACAAAGTGACTGTGGAGGTTGCTTATGATACGAATGGTAACCTTGTAGCGACCGTTACTGGTAACGGACCAACCTTTACCAATACATATGCTACTAAAACACCTCCAACATCATCTGAAGAAAAACCAAAACCATCAGGTGATAAGCATGAAGATCCTAAGAAGGAAGAACCTAAAAAAGAAGTGAAGAAAGAATTGCCTAAGACAGGAACAGCTGAGTCCTCAGCCTTCTCTGTTCTTGTTGGCTTCCTGATCCTTGCAGCTTCAGTCTTCTTATATCGTACTAAAAAGGTTAATTAATCTTTGGGTTTAAAAAGAAAGAGAGCGATGGAAAACCTTCATTAAAAAGGTTTCTCGCTCTCTTTTCTATTTAAAATAGTCCTAAACTATGATATTTTGATATAATGGTGACATGAGTAGAATTTTAGATAATGAACAAATGATGGATGAAGAAATGGTGGAGCGCACGCTTCGACCACAATATCTGCAGGAGTATATTGGCCAAGATAAGGTCAAGAATCAGTTGAAAATTTTTATTGAAGCAGCTAAACTAAGGGATGAGGCTTTGGATCATGCTCTTTTATTTGGCCCTCCTGGACTGGGGAAAACGACCATGGCTTTTGTGATTGCCAATGAGCTGGGTGTGAATATCAAGCAGACTTCGGGACCAGTTATTGAAAAAGCAGGAGATTTGGTTGCTATTTTAAATGATTTAGAGCCTGGTGACGTTCTTTTTATCGATGAAATACATCGTTTGCCAATGGCAGTAGAAGAAGTCCTCTACAGTGCTATGGAAGATTTTTACATCGATATCATGATTGGTTCAGGGGATGCTAATCGCAGTGTCCATCTTGATTTGCCACCATTTACACTTATCGGTGCAACAACGCGTGCAGGAATGTTGTCCAATCCTCTGAGAGCTCGCTTTGGTATCACAGGGCACATGGAGTACTATGAAGAAGCTGATTTGACTGAGATTGTTGAGCGAACGGCAGAAATTTTTGAGATGGATATCACTCATGAAGCAGCTAAAGAACTGGCTTTGCGTAGTCGTGGCACCCCCCGAATTGCTAACCGTCTATTGAAGCGCGTCCGGGATTATGCTCAGGTTATGGGCAATGGTTTGATTGATGAGACGATCACAGATCAAGCTCTTTCCATGTTAGATGTAGATCATGAAGGTCTGGACTATGTCGATCAAAAAATTCTGAGAACGATGATTGAGATGTATGGTGGTGGTCCAGTCGGTCTAGGTACCTTGTCCGTAAATATTGCTGAGGAGCGTGAAACGGTCGAAGATATGTATGAGCCTTATTTGATTCAAAAAGGCTTTATCATGAGGACGAGAACTGGTCGTGTTGCGACTAGAAAAGCCTATGAACATTTAGGTTATGAATATATGGAGAAATAGGCTTATGGAAGTAGAAGAGAAAAATCTTCTAGACCTTTTCTATGCTGATCAGCATCTAATGACTATTGTAAAGATTATTCGGGAGTTGAATTTACAGGATAGCTGGCTGGCAGCTGGAAGTGTTAGAAATTTCATCTGGAATCATTTGTCAGGTCGGGAAAAATTTGATTTTGAAACAGATATAGATGTGATATTCTTTGATCCGACAGTCTCTTATGAGGAGACGTTACAAATTGAGAAGCGCTTAAGAGAAGCTCATCCACTCTATCGATGGGAAGTAAAGAATCAAGTTTATATGCATATTCATAGTCCTAATACTGATCCTTATACCAGTTCACAGGACGCTATGAGTAAATATCCAGAAACCTGTACAGCTCTTGGTTTACGTTTATTAAAAAATGATGATCTTGAGTTATTCACAGCTTATGGCTTGACTGATCTTGTTAACTTTCAAGTCAATCCTACACCACATTTTTTAGCGGATGAGGAAAGGATCAAACTTTATAGAGAACGTTTGGAAAAGAAAAAATGGCAATCTAAGTGGCCTAGGTTGGACATTTATTTGCCAGAAAAAGAAACTTAAAATTGCTTTAAGATATTTTTAAGTTGGCTCGAGTATACTGTAGTCATAAGTTAAGAATACTTAGCTTGAACTCCTAAAACTTTTCTTTTTCATAATAATCTCCCTAAAAGACCACCCAATCAGGTGGTCTTTTCCTGCTTATTGGAAGGAAGAAAAATGCTAAATTGGCAGGAAAGCGTCCAGTTTTTTTTGGAGGTCAGCAACCTATTTAATGTCATTTTCTGATATAATTAAGAAGAGGTATTTCTATGAAAAAAATTGTATTTGTTTGCTTGGGCAACATCTGTCGGAGTCCGATGGCTGAGTTTGTTATGAAAAGCTTGACTGATAAATTTCATATTGAAAGTCGGGCAACTTCTAATTGGGAACATGGAAATCCAATTCACAAAGGGACTCAAGCAGCTTTGAATGAGCATGCGATTATATTTGATGTTGAAAAAACTTCTCTGCAGATGTCTGAAAAGGACTTTGCCTTCTTTGATTATATCGTTGGTATGGATGCTTCCAATGTGGCAGATTTAAAAGAGATGGCCCCTCGGAAATACCAGGATAAGATATATCAATTTATGGATAAAAGTGTACCAGATCCTTGGTATACTAATGATTTTGATGAAACTTACCGGCTAGTTCAAGCAGGCTGTGAGCGCTGGCTGGAACGTTTGGATGGATAAAAATGGATAAATTAAAAGAATTTTATAATCGTTACCAGCATTATTTGACAAGAACAAATTTTGAGATAGCTGCTGTTACACTAATTGCTTTGTCTGCGATTTTAGTTTTTACTTCTAATATTCCAGATAAAGGAGTGCTTACTCTTGATAAGGGAGCGATTAAGTATGATGGCAGTCTGGTTCATGGAAAGATGGATGGTCAAGGAACTTTGACTTTCAAAAATGGCGATAAGTACGAAGGAGATTTCAAAAATGGAATCTTTGATGGCAAGGGGAAATTTACCTCTAAGAGCGGTTGGAAGTACGAAGGTGAGTTTAGTAAAGGCCAAGCGGACGGCCAAGGCACTCTAACAACCGAGCAAAAGGTCGTTTACAAAGGAAAGTTTAAACAAGGAATTTATCAAAATGCGCATTAAATGGTTTTCATTAGTAAGGATAGCAGGTTTGCTTCTCGTTCTACTCTATCATTTCTTCCAGGGAGTGTTTCCTGGAGGCTTTATTGGGGTGGACGTTTTCTACGCATTTTCTGGGTTCTTGATCACCTCACTCCTGATTGATGAATTTGCTAAACGTCAAGAAATTGATATCTTAGGATTTCTAAGACGACGTTTTTATAGGATTTTTCCGCCTCTGGTCTTTATGATTCTGATCACTCTGCCGTTTACCCTCTTCATTCGCAAAGATTTTGTGGCTGGTATTGGAACGCAGATAGCGGGTGCCCTAGGTTTTGTAACAAATTTTTATGAAATTTTATCGGGCGGTAGCTACGAGAGTCAGTTTGTACCTCATTTATTTGTACATACTTGGAGTTTAGCACTTGAGGTGCATTATTATATTTTGTGGGGATTGGCAGTCTGGTTCTTGGCTAAGAAAAGTCGGAGTCTCGGCCAATTTCGAGGGATGATTTTTCTGATTTCGACAGGAATTTTCTTATTTAGTTTTCTGTCCATGTTTGTAAGTAGCTTTTTCACTAAGAATTTTTCTTCCCTTTATTTTTCAAGCTGGACACATATCTTCCCCTTCTTTGCTGGGACAGCTTTAGCTACAGTTTCTGGTGTTCAAAATGTAGGGGCAAATTTCAAGAAACTAGAACAGTCTTGGAGCATGAAGCAGACGATAGCCACTATTGGTGGTGGTTTTGTTGTCTTAATTCTTCTAACCTTCCTGCTTCGTTTTGATAATATCTTCACTTATTTAGTTGGCTTTCTCCTCGCAACGATAGCTGCCTTGGCTATGATTTTGGGTGCTCGTGTTCTCCATGAAAAGACACCTAAGCTGGAAGAGCCAATCTGGGTCACATTTATTGCTGATACGAGTTACGGTGTTTATCTCTTCCATTGGCCTTTTTACATTATTTTCAGTCAGTTGATGGGAAATGCAGGAGCAGTAGTATTAACTACTCTTCTATCCTTTGCCTTTGCAGCAGTCTCTTTCTATATTTTGGAACCTGTTTTAGCGGGAAGAAAACCAGATTTGTTTGGTATTAAGCTCGATGTAAAATCAATTGCGAGACCGATTTTTTATAGTCTGATCCCTTTGGGGCTCATCTGCTTCTTTATCATCTTTACTTCACCTAAGGTTGGAGCTTTTGAGGAAGACTTAATGATTAATGCCTTAAATCAAGCGGATAGTAAGATGCAATTAACCCGTAGCCAAGCGGATCAAACAACAGCTACTGATTACAATGTGGCGCCTGGAACGACCTTGATAGGTGATTCTGTAGCTTTGCGAGCTAATGACTGGTTACAAGAAGCTATTCCTGGCGTGCAATTGGATGCAGCTGTCAGCCGAAATCTGGAATCAGGTTTAGAGGTTTATCAAACAGATATTAGCAACAAGGTTCTTCTGCAAAATGTAGTCCTTGCTTTAGGTGCTAATACAGTTCCTAATTACGAAGAAGTGCTTAATAAACTGGTTGAAAAACTTCCTAAGGGACATCGTTTAATCTTAGTGACTCCATATGATGGACGAGTTGCTGGAGATGAAAACAGTGATCTGGTAAAAACTCGGCAGTACCAATTGGAATTGGCGAAGAAATATAATTATGTTTATGTAGCTGATTGGTATCAAGCAGCCATTGATAATCCTGCTATCTGGTATGGAACAGATTACGTTCACTTTGGCACTGAGTCACAAAGCATTGCTGCAGGTGGTCAATTATATGCTCAAACAATCAAGGCTACGCTTGATGAAGCTAATCAAGGCCCTGTCAAACCTTAATTTAATGATGAATATAAAGGCCCGATATTCGGGTTCTTTATATATAATATATGAAAGCGCTTACCTAATTTTTACAAGCTTCTGTGAAAATATGTAAACAAATCTATGTGAAATTAAATTATTACAAAATTTGATTTCACAAAAAAATAGAGGTAGTCGCAGCAATAAATGGAGATTGAAATATATTTCACAAACAATAATAAAAAAGTTTGTGAAATGTAAGCGAAAGTGTTTACAAAGGAAAGCAAATGGGTTATAATGAAATTGTGAAAAAATTAACAAAGGATAAATTCCTTGAAAGCTATGGAGGAAAATATGGCTGATAAAAAAACTGTGACACCTGAGGAAAAGAAACTCGCAGCTGAAAAGCATGTAGATGAGTTAGTACAAAAAGCCTTGGTTGCTCTTGATGAAATGCGCAAATTAGACCAAGAACAAATCGACTACATCGTAGCCAAAGCTTCTGTTGCAGCACTTGATGCCCATGGAGAATTGGCGCTTCATGCTTATGAAGAAACAGGTCGTGGGGTCTTTGAAGATAAGGCAACAAAAAACCTATTCGCCTGTGAACACGTGGTAAACAACATGCGTCACACGAAGACTGTTGGTGTTATCGAAGAAGATGATGTAACAGGTTTAACTTTGATTGCTGAGCCGGTTGGTGTTGTCTGCGGAATTACTCCAACAACCAACCCAACTTCGACTGCAATCTTTAAGTCTTTGATTTCATTGAAGACTCGTAACCCAATTGTCTTTGCTTTCCACCCATCTGCTCAAGAATCATCTGCTCATGCAGCTCAAATCGTTCGTGATGCAGCAATCGCAGCGGGTGCTCCTGAGAACTGTGTTCAATGGATTACCCAACCATCTATGGAAGCAACTAGTGCTCTTATGAACCATGAAGGAGTGGCAACGATCCTTGCAACTGGTGGTAATGCAATGGTGAAGGCAGCGTATTCATGTGGAAAACCTGCCCTTGGGGTAGGTGCTGGAAACGTACCAGCTTATGTTGAAAAATCAGCGAATATCCGTCAGGCGGCTCATGATATCGTTATGTCTAAGTCCTTTGACAATGGTATGGTCTGTGCATCTGAGCAAGCTGTTATCATTGACAAAGAAATTTACGATGAATTTGTAGAAGAATTCAAGTCTTATCATACTTACTTTGTAAATAAGAAAGAAAAAGCTCTGTTGGAAGAATTCTGCTTCGGTGCTAAGGCAAACAGTAAGAACTGTGCTGGTGCGAAGCTCAATGCAGATATCGTAGGTAAGCCAGCAGCTTGGATTGCAGAACAAGCAGGATTTACAGTTCCAGAAGGAACCAATATCCTTGCTGCAGAATGTAAAGAAGTTGGCGAAAAAGAGCCGTTAACTCGTGAAAAATTATCTCCAGTTATCGCAGTTTTGAAATCTGAAAGTCGTGAAGACGGAATTAACAAGGCTCGCCAAATGGTTGAATTTAACGGTCTTGGTCACTCAGCTGCCATCCATACTGCAGATGAAGAATTGACTAAAGAATTTGGTAAAGCAGTTAAAGCTATTCGTGTTATCTGTAACTCACCTTCTACTTTCGGTGGTATCGGGGACGTTTATAATGCCTTCTTGCCATCATTGACACTTGGATGTGGTTCTTACGGACGCAACTCAGTTGGAGATAACGTCAGCGCCATCAACCTCTTGAACATCAAAAAAGTCGGAAGACGGAGAAATAACATGCAATGGATGAAACTTCCTTCAAAAACATACTTTGAACGTGACTCAATTCAATACCTTCAAAAATGTCGTGACGTTGAGCGTGTCATGATCGTTACAGACCATGCTATGGTAGAGCTTGGTTTCCTAGATCGTATCATCGAGCAACTCGATCTTCGTCGTAATAAGGTTGTTTATCAAATCTTTGCTGACGTAGAACCAGAGCCAGATATCACAACAGTTGAACGTGGTACAGAGATCATGCGTTCCTTCAAACCTGATACAATCATTGCACTTGGTGGTGGTTCACCAATGGACGCAGCTAAAGTAATGTGGCTCTTCTATGAACGACCAGAAGTTGACTTCCGTGACCTTGTTCAAAAATTCATGGATATCCGTAAACGTGCCTTCAAGTTCCCATTGCTTGGTAAGAAGACTAAGTTTATCGCAATCCCAACAACATCTGGTACAGGATCTGAAGTAACACCGTTTGCCGTTATCTCTGATAAGGCTAACAACCGTAAATACCCAATCGCTGACTACTCATTGACTCCTACTGTAGCCATCGTAGACCCAGCTTTGGTATTAACAGTTCCAGGATTTGTTGCTGCGGACACTGGTATGGACGTATTGACCCACGCTACTGAAGCATACGTATCTCAAATGGCTAGTGACTACACTGATGGTCTTGCCCTTCAAGCAATCAAACTTGTCTTTGAAAACCTTGAAAGCTCTGTGAAGAATGCAGATTTCCATTCACGTGAAAAGATGCATAATGCTTCAACAATCGCTGGTATGGCCTTTGCCAATGCTTTCTTGGGTATTTCTCACTCAATGGCTCATAAGATTGGTGCGCAATTCCACACAATCCACGGTCGTACCAATGCTATCTTGCTGCCATACGTAATCCGTTACAATGGTACACGTCCAGCTAAGACAGCGACATGGCCTAAGTACAACTACTACCGTGCGGATGAAAAATACCAAGATATCGCTCGTATGCTTGGTTTACCGGCTTCTACTCCAGAAGAAGGTGTGGAATCTTACGCAAAAGCTGTCTACGAACTTGGTGAGCGCGTTGGTATCCAAATGAACTTCAAGGCTCAAGGAATTGATGAAAAAGAATGGAAGAAACATTCTCGTGAATTGGCTTTCCTTGCTTATGAAGATCAATGTTCGCCTGCTAACCCACGTCTTCCAATGGTTGACCATATGCAAGAAATCATCGAAGATTCTTACTACGGTTACAAAGAACGTCCAGGACGTCGCAAATAAGTACATGGCTGAAGGAGTGAAAAACTCCTGTAAAGATCATAAAAAAATCCCTCGCTCGCATGAGTGAGGGATTTTCGTATATTGATCAGCAAAATGTAGTGATTGGTGGCATGGACTGAAATTTAGTCTAGGAGGAGCAATAGCGAACACCGATTTCTTAATTCTATTGATGTTGTTAGGCTATCGTTTTTCTCCTCACTAGGAGCTCATTATGTTGGGATTAATGAGTTGCCTTCTCCGTGCTAAACATAAACTGAATGTCGATTAGGTGGAATCAAAGAGTGGTCTACTAGCTATCTTTCAGGCGTAGAGTTGTCAAAGAGGTAAAGGTGCTGAAGTGTGTGTTGGCTGAAGGATTAGAAAAAAGCCTAAGATACAGGCTTTTTCTTATGTTCGCTATTTCGTCTGATTTCGTATTTTAAGCATAAAAATAGAATAGTTGGCACTAATAGATTAGGAAGGTTGCCAATTTTCAGAACATGCATATCGTTTAATACATAAAAAATGACATAGACAAGATACAAGACAGTTATAACTATTTCTTTTTTAGATAACATAATGGACTATTTTTTTCGTCTAGCTAAGTCACTACCAATAACATATGCAGCAGCGAAAATTCCGACTAAAACTCCTAAATCACCACCTTGGATTTCTGCCAAGTTTATCTCAGTTAGTGTTTCATATTTATCAATGCTATTGAAATTACTCATGTTATTCTCCTTTTATATAAGTATAGGTTTTTAGCGGTTAATTAAATAACCTAGGCTTAGTCCAGATAGAGCTGCTACTCCAAGTTTCCATACAGCAATACCCGCAATAGTAGCAGTTAAGAATTCTCCCCCTTCAACATTCATTAATTCGTCTTCGGTTAGGGCGAGGTAGTGGTTTTCAATTGTTGTCATATTTTCCATTGTATATTCTCCTTTATTATATAGGCCACCAACTGTTAAGTTGGTAGAAGTGAAGCTAGCTTTAGGACTAGTGGTTGAACCTTATCTCATCTATGGTCTAGAGAATGAGAAGTGAAAATCTAGAGGACCGTCGATTTCCTGAAGGTGCTTGGCGTCTAAAAAACCATAAGGCAGGCATGGCAACTCCGCCACATGTTTTCTCTAACTCTTGTTTGCTTAGTTCTTTGAATTCTTTCATTATTATCTCCAATCTTTTAGATTTTGAAAAATAGAGGCCAGAAAAGTGGTAATAAAAACATCTTGCTACTCCTTTACAGTTTGTTAAGCGATTTTGCTTACACTTAACTATTCGCAGGAAGATGAGAAAAATGAAAAAGAAAGTAAAAAAATCTTTTTTTTTATTTTATGGAAATGGACTAAATTCTGAAACTACTTTCAGAGTTTTGTGAAAAATACTAAAAATAGGAAACTAAAATCTAAACGCCAGAAAATATTGAAAGCGCTTTAATAATTATATATAATGACATTACAAAACAAACGGAATATCAAAAAGAAAAAGGAGATTGTCTATGGCACAAATTTCCAAAGAAGCTTTAATTGAACAAATTAGGGATGGCATCATCGTATCTTGCCAAGCCTTACCTCATGAACCACTTTATACAGAAAAAGGGGGAGTGATTCCGCTTTTAGTTAAGGCTGCTGAACAGGGGGGAGCAATTGGTATTCGAGCAAATAGTGTTCGGGATATCAAGGAAATTAAAGAGGTAACCTCTCTTCCTATTATCGGTATTATTAAGAGGGACTATCCACCGCAAGAACCTTTTATCACTGCAACAATGAAAGAAGTGGATGAGCTGGCGGAGTTAGATATTGAAGTGATTGCAATGGATTGTACTAAAAGGGAACGCTTTGATGGTTTAACGATCGAGGAATTTATTAAGGAAGTCAAGAGAAAGTATCCTAAACAGTTGCTGATGGCAGATATTAGCACTCTTGAAGAGGGTGTAGACGCAGCAGAGGCGGGAGTAGATTTTGTCGGGACAACCTTATCGGGCTATACTTCTTACAGTCCTAAAGTAGATGGGCCTGATTTCGAACTTATCAAAAATCTTTGTAATGCAGGTTTGGATGTCATTGCGGAAGGGAAGATTCATTACCCCGCAGATGCTAAAGTGATTCATGATTTAGGGGTTCGCGGTATTGTGGTTGGAGGGGCAATTACTCGTCCCAAAGAAATAACAGAACGCTTTGTAGCTGCTGTAAAAAAATAGGAATAATTTTACTTAACTAAAAAAGAGGAGGATGGAGGATGATTATTACCAAAATCAATCGTTTAGCAACCTATGTAGGTGTGAATCAGCATTTTGAAAAGTTAATTGCCTTTCTAAAATCAACTGATTTAGATGATCTTCAAGAAGGTTCGCTGGAGATTGATGGAGATAGTATATTTGGGAATTGCTTTACTTATTTAGCAGATGGTGAAGCGGGCACATTTTTTGAAACACACAAAAAATATTTAGATATCCACTTGGTTTTAGAAAATGAGGAAGCAATGGCAGTTACTTCACCAGAAAGCGTAAGCGTAACCCAAGAATACGATGAAAATAAAGATATTGCGTTATACAAAGGAAAAGTAGAACAATTAGTACATCTAAGAGCTGGAGAATGTTTAATTACTTTTCCAGAAGATCTCCATCAACCGAAGGTTCGTGTTAATGATGATCCTGTAAAAAAAGTCGTTTTTAAAGTTGCAATTTCGTAATAAAGGAAGGAAATAACAATGAAAAAATTTAAAAAAATGTTATGTCTTGCAGGTCTTGCTCTGACAGGTCTTGCCTTGGTTGCTTGTTCTGGCAAGACGGAAGAGACAGCTAACAAAGAATCATCAACAGAATTATCTGGTGAGATTACTATGTGGCACTCCTTTACACAGGGTCCTCGTCTAGAAAGCATCCAAAAATCAGCAGATGAATTTATGAAAAAACATCCAAAAACAAAAATTAAAATAGAAACGTTTTCTTGGAATGACTTTTATACAAAATGGACAACTGGTTTAGCGAATGGTAATGTTCCAGATCTTAGTACAGCACTTCCAAACCAAGTAATGGAAATGGTAAATTCGGATGCCTTAGTTCCTCTTAACGATTCTATTGATCGTATTGGCAAAGACCGTTTTAATAAAACAGCATTAAATGAAGCAAAAATAAAAGATGATTACTATTCTGTACCTCTTTATTCACATGCTCAAGTAATGTGGGTTAGAACCGATATATTAAAAGAACATAATATTGAAGTGCCAAAAACATGGGATCAACTATATGAAGCATCTAAAAAGTTAAAAGAAGCAGGTGTTTATGGCTTGTCAGTTCCGTTTGGTACAAACGATTTGATGGGTACTCGCTTCTTGAACTTCTATGTTCGTAGTGGTGGAGGCAGTCTTTTAACTAAAGATTTGAAAGCTAACTTGACAAGCAAACTGGCTCAAGATGGAATTAAATATTGGGTGAAGATGTACAAGGAATTTTCTCCGAAAGATTCATTGAACTTTAATGTCTTGCAACAAGCTACCTTATTCTATCAAGGAAAGACAGCTTTTGACTTTAATTCAGGTTTCCACATTGGAGGCATTAATGCCAATAGTCCACAGTTTTTAGATTCAATTGATGCTTATCCGATTCCGAAAATCAAAGAATCAGATAAAGATTATGGTATTGAAACTTCTAATATTCCATTGGTAGTTTGGAAGAATTCAAAACATCCAGAAGTAGCGAAGGCATTCTTAGAATCTTTGTATGAAAAGAAAGACTACATTCATTTCTTGGATTCAACTCCTGTTGGAATGTTGCCTGCCATCAAAGGAATTAGCGATGATCCATCCTATAAAGATAATGACATCCGCAAGAAATTCCAACATGCAGAAGAAGTTATTACAAAAGCAGCAGAAAAAGGAACAGCCATTGGTTATGAAAATGGACCAAGTGTTCAAGCGGGTATGCTGACAAACCAACATATTATTGAGCAAATGTTCCAGGATATAATTACAAATGGAACAGATCCAATGAAAGCTGCAAAAGAAGCCGAAAAACAACTTAATGATTTGTTTGAGACAGTAGCAGTAGATGTAAAAAATTAAAAAAAGACGGGCTAGTGAGCTGAAGAAGCCCTAGCCCTATCTTATAAAGGAAGGGAGAAAGAGAATGGTCAAAGAACGTAATTTAACGCGCTGGGTCTTTGTCTTGCCAGCTATGATTATAGTAGGATTACTCTTTGTTTATCCGTTTTTCTCGAGTATTTTTTATAGTTTTACCAACAAACATTTAATCATGCCAAACTATCGATTTGTTGGATTAGCGAATTACAAGGCTGTGCTATCAGATCCCAACTTCTTTAATGCGTTCTTTAACTCCATTAAGTGGACGGTTTTCTCGTTGGTTGGACAAGTTTTAGTAGGTTTTGTATTAGCTTTAGCCCTGCATCGAGTACGACGATTTAAGAAACTCTATCGCACTCTTTTGATTGTTCCTTGGGCTTTTCCGACTATCGTTATAGCTTTTTCATGGCAATGGATTTTGAACGGAGTTTATGGTTATTTACCAAACTTGATTGTTAAATTAGGTCTCATGAATCATGTTCCTGCATTTTTAACAGACAGCACATGGGCCTTCATTTGCTTGGTATTTATCAATATCTGGTTTGGTGCTCCAATGATTATGGTCAACGTTTTGTCTGCTCTTCAAACAGTTCCAGAAGAGCAATTTGAAGCAGCTACAATTGATGGGGCGTCTAGTTGGCAAGTATTTAAGTTTATTGTGTTCCCTCATATTAAAGTCGTAGTAGGGCTTCTAGTTGTTTTAAGAACAGTATGGATATTTAATAACTTTGATATCATCTATCTGATTACAGGTGGAGGACCTTCAAATGCAACAATGACTCTCCCAATTTTTGCCTATAATCTTGGATGGGGAACTAAATTGTTGGGGCGTGCCTCAGCTGTAACTGTTTTACTCTTTATCTTCTTAATGGCAGTTTGCTTTATTTATTTTGGCATTATAAGCAAGTGGGAAAAGGAGGGTAGAAAATAATGAAAAAGAAATCAGGAATTTATTTAGATATTCTTTCACATATACTCTTGGTGGGTGCAACAATAGTTGCTATTTTCCCCTTGATTTGGATCATTATTTCATCAGTAAAGGGTAAGGGAGAACTGACTCAGTTTCCTACTAGATTTTGGCCTGAGCAATTTACTTTTGACTATTTTGTTCATGTTATTAATGACTTACACTTTATTGATAATATCAAAAATAGTTTACTCATTGCCCTTACGACTACAGTCATTGCAATTATTATCTCGGCAATGGCTGCTTATGGGATTGTTCGATTCTTTCCAAAGCTAGGAGCAATCATGTCTAGATTGCTTGTAATTACCTATATTTTCCCGCCAATTTTGTTGGCGATTCCTTACTCAATAGCAATTGCAAAAGTTGGCTTGACAAATAGTTTATTTGGTTTAATGATGGTTTATCTATCTTTTAGTGTTCCTTATGCGGTTTGGCTTCTGGTTGGTTTCTTCCAGACTGTCCCAATCGGTATTGAAGAAGCAGCTAGAATTGACGGTGCAAATAAATTTGTGACATTCTATAAGATTGTATTACCTATTGTAGCACCAGGGATTGTGGCAACAGCAATTTATACTTTTATCAACGCTTGGAATGAATTTTTATATGCCTTAATCTTAATTAATGATACTAGCAAGATGACAGTAGCAGTAGCACTTCGTTCATTAAACGGTTCAGAAATTCTGGATTGGGGAGATATGATGGCAGCTTCTGTTATCGTCGTTCTTCCTTCAATTATCTTCTTCTCTATTATTCAAAATAAGATAGCAAAAGGATTGTCTGAGGGATCTGTGAAATAGAAAAAATAAAAATGTTATACACAATAACAAAGGAGAAACAAATGGTTAAATATGGCGTCGTAGGAACAGGATATTTTGGTGCTGAATTAGCTCGTTATATGAAAAAAAACGATGGTGCAGAGATTACGATTGTTTATGATCCGGAAAACGCGGAAGCAGTAGCTGAAGAGCTAGGAGCGAAAGTTGCAGCATCGTTAGATGAATTAGTCGCTAGCGATGAAGTTGATTGTGTTATTGTAGCTTCTCCAAATAATCTGCACAAAGAGCCAGTTATCAAAGCAGCTCAACATGGGAAAAATGTTTTTTGTGAAAAACCAATTGCTCTTTCCTATGAGGATTGTCGCGAAATGGTAGACGCTTGTAAAGAAAATAATGTGACCTTTATGGCGGGGCATATCATGAACTTCTTTAATGGTGTTCACCATGCTAAAGAATTAATCAATCAAGGTGTGATCGGGGACGTTCTATATTGTCATACAGCTCGTAATGGATGGGAGGAACAACAACCATCAGTATCTTGGAAAAAAATTCGAGAAAAATCTGGTGGTCACTTATATCACCATATCCATGAATTGGACTGTGTTCAATTTCTTATGGGCGGGATGCCTGAAACTGTCACAATGACTGGTGGTAATGTAGCTCACGAGGGAGAAAACTTTGGTGACGAAGATGACATGATTTTTGTTAATATGGAATTTTCAAACAAGCGTTTCGCTTTGCTAGAATGGGGTTCTGCTTATCGCTGGGGTGAACACTATGTCTTGATTCAAGGAACAAAAGGAGCGATTCGTCTGGACTTATTCAACTGTAAAGGAACTCTCAAATTAGATGGCCAAGAAAGTTACTTCCTAATCCATGAGTCACAGGAAGAAGATGATGATCGTACTCGTATTTACCATAGTACCGAAATGGATGGAGCGATTGCTTACGGAAAACCTGGTAAACGTACCCCATTGTGGTTATCATCTGTTATTGACAAGGAAATGCGTTACTTTCATGAAATTATGCAGGGAGCACCAGTAACAGAAGAATTCAAAAAATTATTGACGGGAGAAGCAGCTCTGGAGGCTATTGCGACAGCAGATGCATGTACTCAGTCTATGTTTGAAGATCGTAAAGTTAAATTATCAGAAATTGTAAAATAAAAGATGTGGGGATGAAACAATGATTTTCGTCCCTCTCATTTCTAAAACATTAGGAGAAAACTATGTCAGATTTAAAAAAATACCAAGGTGTCATTCCGGCTTTCTACGCCTGCTATGACGAGGAAGGTGAAATCAGTCCGGAGCGGACTCGCGCTTTAGTGGAATATTTCATCGCCAAGGGCGTGCAAGGTCTTTATGTCAACGGTTCTTCGGGCGAGTGTATCTATCTGAGTGTAGAAGACCGAAAACGGGTTCTAGAAGAAGTGATGAAAGTTGCTAAGGGGCGTCTGACCATCATTGCCCACGTGGCTTGCAACAATACTAAAGACAGCGTGGAGTTGGCTCGTCATGCGGAAAGTTTAGGAGTCGATGCTATTGCAGCTATTCCACCGATTTATTTCCGGTTGCCAGAGTATTCGGTTGCCAAGTATTGGAATGACATCAGTGCGGCAGCGCCTAATACGGATTTCGTGATTTACAATATCCCTCAGCTGGCTGGTGTAGCTTTGACTCCTAGTCTTTACAAAGAAATGCTCAAGAATAAGCGTGTGATTGGTGTGAAGAATTCTTCAATGCCGGTGCAGGATATTCAGACCTTTGTAGCTCTTGGGAGAGAAGATCATGTAGTCTTTAATGGACCAGATGAACAATTCTTAGGTGGCCGACTCATGGGTGCTGCAGCTGGTATCGGTGGTACATATGGGGCTATGCCAGAGCTCTTCCTCAAACTCAATCAACTGATTGCTGACAAGGAATTGGAACGTGCTAAAGAATTGCAATATGCTATTAATGCTATTATCGGAAAATTAACGAGTGCGCATGGTAATATGTATGGTGTGATTAAAGAAGTCTTGAAAATCAATGAAGGACTCAATATTGGGTCTGTTCGTTCACCTCTGACACCAGTGACTGAAGAAGACCGGTCGATCGTGGAAGAGGCTGCTCAGTTGATTCGTCATACTAAGGAGCAGTTCTTATAAGTCAAAGAACAGATACTAGAGAGAAGGTGTGCTATGAAACAATATGTCGCCATTGATATTGGCGGTACCAATATCAAGTATGGCTTGATCAACGAGGCTGAGACCTTGGTGGAAGCACATGAAATGCCGACAGAGGCCCACAAAGGTGGTCCGGGAATTATGCAAAAGGTTGAAGCGATTGTTGCAGCCTATTTAGAAAAAGGACCTCTCGCTGGGATTTGTATTTCTTCTGCTGGTATGGTGGATCCAGACAAGGGTGAAATTTTCTATGCTGGGCCGCAGATTCCTAATTACGCTGGAACCCAGTTCAAAAAAGTGCTGGAAGAAAAATTTTCCTTACCATGTGAGATTGAAAATGATGTCAACTGTGCTGGTCTAGCAGAGGCTATGTCGGGCAGTGGCATGGGAGCCAAGATTGCCCTTTGTTTGACAATCGGTACAGGTATCGGAGGCTGTCTGGTCGTAGATGGTCAGGTCTTCCATGGCTTTAGTAACTCTGCCTGTGAGGTCGGTTACCTGCATCTACCGGATGGAGCTTTCCAGGATGTGGCATCTACAACTGCTTTAGTCAATTATGTGGCTGAGCTACACGGAGAAGAAGCAGAGCATTGGAATGGCCGACGGATTTTCAAAGAAGCAACTGAAGGAAATAAGATTTGTATACAGGGCATTGATCGTATGGTTGGTTATCTGGGTCAGGGAATTGCCAATATCTGCTATGTTGTTAATCCAGAAGTTGTCATCCTAGGAGGTGGCATCATGGGACAAGAAGCTATTCTTAGACCGCGTATTCAGGTGGCTTTGCAGGATGCCTTGGTTCCAAGCATTGCCGATAAAACGAAACTCGCTTTTGCTCATCATCAAAATACTGCGGGTATGTTTGGAGCCTACTATCATTTCAAAAATAAACAAGTTTAACCTGAGATTTTTCTCAGGTTCCTTGTCTTTCAGGAGGAAAATCAAATGACAGAAAAAAGTTTCATTCAGGAAGCCACTCAGCTTCTAAGTTCCTTGATGGAAGATTTTCAAAAGAAGGCAATTCGATCAAGAGATGAAATTCTCTTTTACGAGTGTTTAGTAGAAGTTTTGAAGAGTTTGGAGAAAACCAAAGCCCTTGATAACCGTCTCCTCATTGCTCTTGAAAGATTCCATAAAAGTGCTAGTTTTTTAATTGGTCTTAGTGGTCTCAAACTCGATCAGTCTACTTATCAAAAATGGCGTGCCTATGATACCTTTCATATGGAAAAAGTTCAGCCTCAATTGGAAATCTACGGTCCAATCCTTCCCTTGTGAAAAAAGACGAAAAAGCGAGAACCGAAAAAGAAAAACGAGTCAAGAAATTCTGATTCGTTTTTATCTTTTATGAGTATTTCGACGGTGATAGCCATTTAGTTTCTGGTTTTCCCAAAAGCTATTGAAGATTTTCTCTTTTTTTTCACGATTAATCTCAAGAAAAAAGGCGTAAATGAGGTCTATCATAAGCAACATGGGAAATTGGGCTGATATACGCAGGATGAATTCAGGTTTGCTTTGCAGAGCTACAGCAAGGATTTCTGTAAAATCTTGTTGGACCTTTTGGGGCTGTCCAGTCACCAAAACTGTTTTTGCCCCCATGTTTTTAGCATCAATTAGACTGTCAATAATAGATTGAGTCTGTCCTGACAGGGAGAATCCGATGACAAGACAGTTTTTGTCTAAAATACTGGTTGTCCAAGCGAAACCATCTTGGTCAGTCAGGGCCTCACAAACGACTCCTAGACGCATAAAGCGTAGCTTCATATCACGAGCTACTAAACCAGAACTTCCAATACCGAAGAAATAAACCCGATCAGCATCTTCAATCAAAGTAGCTATTCGCTGTAGTTTATCTTCGTCTATGACTTCTTCCGTCTGCATTCGAAGTTGTGTATAATTTCGCAAGACACGACGTGATAAGTCATGCCCGAGAGAAGGCACTTCGGGCTCACTCGATGTAGTTTGCTGTTGGTATTGAAATTTGAACTCTCTATAACCTTTAAAACCACACTTCTTGGCAAATCGAGTCAAGGCTGCCTGGGAAATATGCAGTTGCTTGGTCACTTGAAGCGAAGATAGATCTTCCTGAATATTTGTAGAGTTCAAGAAGTAGTGGGCAATCTCTCTTTCTAGGCCGGTCATACTATCTAAACTGTTTTCAATGATATCTATAATATGCAGCTGATTTCCCATCAATATCTCCTTGAAATTTTAGTAAGCGTTATTATATGTTTATATTATAACATAATCTGTAAAAACATAAGCGAACTTGTTTTTGAAAAGAGGATCTGAGAAAGATATTTCCATATGACAGAATATAAGTCTGTACAGTAATTGAACAGAAGCAACTACTTGTAGCTTATGACGGATAAAGCATAAATGTGTTATAATTTACACATGAAAGAACATACAACCCAAAGGAGATAGTGGGGATATGACAAATACGACCTTAGAGAAGATGCAAGAAATTGAGACTGCTGCAGAAGAAGTTTTGATGGGCTACAGGAAGCAGGCTCAGGAGCTGCGACAGCAAGTAGATGAAAATCTCAGACGACTGGGTCTGACCTATGACGATGAAACGCAGAAGCTGGCAGAGGAATTAACAGCGAGTTCCCAGCAAAAGTTGGTGCTCCTGCAGCAAGACTTGGAGCAGACAACCCAGCAAAATGAGGATAAGGTTGAGGCTGCGTTGACAGACAAAAAAGCAGACTTGGCGCAAGCCATTGTAGAGAAGGTGGTAGAAGCCTATGGCCATTAGTCAAATGCGGCAACTGTCTCTGCTCCTGCCCAAGGAACTGCTTGATCAACTTCTCTTTTTCCTCCAGGATTTAGAGTCGGTACAGATTCACAACTTGCGGGAGGAAGAGGACTGGCAGGTAGCCTTTGAGCAGGCTTTAGTCGGTCGGCCGGATCAAGAGTTATCTCAGCAGGATTTGCTGAGTCGTCAGGAAAAGCTCGAGAGGCTGATTGCAGAGCTGGAGCCCTTTATGCCCAAAAAGAAACTGCTGGAAGCCTTAAAAGAAAAGCCTTTGGAATTATCCTTTGCTGCTTTAGAGCAGGCAGGGAAGGCTAGGGATGAGGAGGCGCTATTAGAAGGAATCAGTAAGCAACTCAAGGTCTTGCAAGAGGCCAAAGATCAGATAGAGGCTGACCGCTTGGAAGTGGCTGCGCTGGAGAAGTGGGAGCCATTGGAGCTAACACCGCAAGCAGCAGCAGCTTTCAGCCATCTGGGAGCTTTGATTGGGACGATTCCCAATACCGATGACGACGCTCTGCGTCTGACTCTGGGAGCACATCCTGACCTGAAGTTTCAGGAAGTCTTTACCGATGATACGGAGCATGGGGTTCTTATTTTTTACAAGGCAGGCACTCTGGAAGAAGTTCGCAAAGTCTTGAAAGAGTACGGCTTTAAGCCTTTTGAGTACGCCCATGCGGAACTACCCGCTGAGCGAATAGATCAGCTCAAGGCCAATATTCGACAGCAGGAGGCGGTAGCAGATGCTATGACCAAGAGTCTGGCAGCTTCCAAGAATGAGTTGGACCAACTCAAGGTTCAGCTTGATTATCTCTGCAATCTCTCCTCCCGTCAAGAAAGTAAAAATCAGTTAGCCAGTACGCAAAATCTGGCAGCCTTGGAAGGCTGGATCGAAAGCAATCAAGTGAAAGCTCTTGAGGCTTGCTTGACAGAGCAGTTCGGCCAGAGCATTCTCATCCAGACCAGAGAGATTCGACAGGACGAGGAAGATAAGGTTCCGACCAAGCTTAAAAACAATGCCTTGGTGGAGCCCTTCGAGCTAGTGACGGAGATGTATTCCCTGCCTAAGTATGGTGACAAGGATCCAACCCCTATCGTTTCCCTATTCTATTTTGTATTCTTTGGCATGATGGTCGCTGACATCGGCTACGGCCTTTTACTCTTTGTAGGCACCAGTCTGGCGCTACACTTCTTGCATGTCAAGCCGGGACTGGCTAAGAATCTGCGATTCTTCCGCCTGCTGGGTGTGGCAGTCATCATCTGGGGACTGGTTTATGGTTCTTTCTTTGGCTTTGAACTGCCCTTCGCTCTGATTAGCACCAGCTCCGATGCCATGACGATTCTGGTTATTTCGGTTGTTTTTGGGTTTATTACAGTGCTGGCGGGCCTCTTCCTCAGCGGTCTGAAAAATATCCGCCTCAAGGATTATGCAGAAGCTTATAATGCAGGCTTTGCTTGGGTGCTGATTTTGCTGGGGCTGCTACTCTTGGCCCTGGGAAATTTCTTCCCATCCTTGGCCTTTGCAGCAACGATTGGTCAGTGGTTGGCCATCATCAATGCTCTGGGTATACTGGCAGTATCCATTGTCAGTGCTAAGAGCTTGGCAGGATTGGGGTCAGGCCTCTTTAATCTCTACAATGTCAGCGGCTATGTAGGAGACCTTGTCAGCTTTACACGGCTGATGGCTCTGGGACTTTCTGGGGCCAGCATTGGCTCGGCTTTTAACTTGATTGTCAGCCTCTTTCCACCTGTCGCTCGCTTTAGCATTGGCATTCTGCTCTTTATTGCCCTGCATTTGGTCAATATGTTTCTATCTTTTCTGTCCGGTTATGTACACGGAGCGCGTTTGATTTTCGTGGAATTCTTTGGGAAATTCTACGATGGTGGCGGCAAGCCTTTCACTCCGCTCAAGCCTAGTGAGAAATACGTTCAGCAAAGCAAGAAATAAAGATTAGGAACTATGATAAAAGATGAGAAACTCATCTTTTGAAATACACTTTCTAAAACATCAAAACAAGCAACATTCATTCAACTAGCTGTTGATTTTACGACGGTTACAGCATTTTCATAGGAGTAAATCATGGAACATTTAGCATCATATTTTGGAACTTACGGTGGCGCCTTTTTTGCAGGTCTGGGAGTAGCTTTGGCGGTCTTTCTCAGCGGAATGGGCTCAGCTCTGGGTGTTGGAAGTACCGGTCAGGCAGCGGCAGCCCTCTTGAAAGAGCAACCAGAAAAATTCGCTCAAGCTCTGATTCTGCAGCTTTTGCCAGGTACCCAAGGTCTCTATGGCTTTGTTATCGGGATTACCGTCTTCTTTAATATCAAGCCAGAATTGGCTCTGCAATCAGGCGTGGCTTATTTCCTAGCTGCTTTGCCAGTTGCCATTGTTGGTTACTTTTCAGCCAAGCATCAAGGACGAGTGGCGACAGCTGGTATTCAGATTTTGGCCAAGCGACCAGAAGAGGTCATGAAAGGGGTAATACTCGCGGCCATGGTTGAAACCTACGCCATTTTGGCCTTCGTTGTTTCCTTCATCATGGTTCTGAATGTGAAGTAAGGAGGCTTTTATGTCTGACATATCAGATCTCAAAGCTTCTGTCTTGGAGCAGGCTCACGAAAAGGGGCGTCTGTTTTTGGCCGAGGCTACTGAGAAAATAGAACAGGAAGCCAAGGAACGTGAGGCCCAGCTGGTTCGGCAAAAGCTTGGACAGCGGGAGCAGCAACTGAAAGAAATCAGCCGGCGCAGCCAACGCGACATTCAGCAGCTGGAAAACCAAAAGCGCCAGTCTACTTTGGTCATCAAGCAGCGGGTTCTCAGAGAGCTTTTTGAGGAGGCCTATGCTCAGATGGCGGCTTGGTCACCAGCTGAAGAGGAGCATTTTCTGAAGAGTGTCCTGGCTAAATACCCAGAGGAAGAATTGACACTGACTTTCGGTGCTCTATCAGCTGAGAAATTTAACACCATCAAGTTAGAAGACTTGAAAAAGGTCTTTCCGCAAGTGCATTTTTCAGACCAGTTTATAGCCAATCAAGCAGGCTTTGTGCTGAGCCAAGGACGGGTGGATGATAGTTATCTCTATCGCGACTTGCTGAACTCTGTCTGGCAGGAGGAAAGCTACCGACTGGCTCAGGATATTTTCAAAGACCAGGCAGAATAGGAGGCGGACCATGAGTGAAACAAGCTTCTCTCAAGTCAATACAGCCATTAGCGTGCAGGAGGCTTCCTTTTTGACGCCCCAGCAATATGATCAGTTGCTGCAGACTGACGATGCTGCCAGCCGTTCGGCTCTTCTGCAGGGAACGGTCTATGCCATGGATGCTGAAGCTATCAAGGATCTCAATGCGATTGAGCAAGTACTGATGAAGCATTTGTATTCCGTTTATAATTGGGCGCTTGAGATCAGTCCAAGTAAGGAGTTAGTGGAGATTTTCACGCTCCGCTATACCTACCACAATCTCAAAGTTTTTCTCAAGGGTCGGGCGACAGGTCAGTCCCTGGAGCATTTGCTGATGCCGGTGGGGACCTATTCGCTGGAGGTTTTAGAGCACCTAGTTATGGCCTTTTCGGCTGAGTATTGTCCAGATTTCATGCTAGACGAGGTGCTTGCGACCTGGCAGGAATACCAGGATTATCAGGATGTGCGCGTGCTGGAGATTGGCATGGACATGGCTTATTTCCAGCATCTCAAGCGCCTGACACAGGAATTGGAAGATGACCGTCTGCTGCAGCTGGTGAATCTGACTATTGATTTTTACAATGCCATCACGGTCAAGCGTGCTGTTGGCTTGGAGAAACCGCGCAGCTTTATGAGGCAGCTCCTGTCTGATGAAGGGAGTCTTTCTGCTGCCAACTGGATTGCCATGGCGGAGCTGGGAGATTTCTTGACTTGGTTTAGCCAGGTCAATCCCTGTGGTTACGATCTGGATCTGCGTTCCTATGAGGAGAAAATGCGGAACCAGACCTTGACGACAGTAGAGTTAGAATATCTAGCGGACCTCTTGCAGGCTAAGTTGCTGGCGGCTGGTCAGTTTGAGACAGATGGACCGCTTCCTCTCGCCCGCTATCTGCTGGGTAAGGAGTTGGAAGTTAAGAATCTGCGGTTGATTTTGACCGGCATGGACAATCAGTTGCCAGTAGAGCTTATCAGAGAAAGGATGCGACCGATTTATGGACAAGACTAGCTACAAGATTGCTGTCGTGGGAAATCGCGATACTATTCTCCCATTTAAGCTGATTGGTTTTCAGACCTTTCCAGTAAAAGAAGCTCAGGAGACGGTCAATACCCTGCGTCGGCTCGCTCACGAAGATTTCGGTATTATCTATCTGACGGAGGATATGGCTGCGGATATTCCAGAAACTCTGGCCTACTATGACCAGCTGGAGATTCCTGCTCTTGTGCTCATTCCTACCCATAAGGGGAGCACGGGACTGGCTCTTTCGCGGATTCATGAAAATGTCGAAAAGGCTGTCGGACAAGATATATTGTGAGGTTTTTATGCGAATGAATGAACTAGGCCAACCCATTGGGGATGCTCTGCCGGATTTTCAGCCGGGGGACTTGCCCAATCTGGAGCGAATCGAAGGCCAGTATGTTATTATCGAGCGTTTGTCCAAGGACAATCATGGAGCGGATTTGTATGAGGTGTATGGCCCAGATTCTCCTGCGAATATGTGGACCTATCTCTTCCAAAATCCTGCCCAAAATCAGGCAGAATGGTCACAGAAGCTAGATCAGATGCTGGCAGAACAGGATCGTTTCCACTATGCGATTGTGGACAAGGAGAACGGTAAGGCTCTGGGAACTTTTGCCTTGATGAGGATTGACAGAAATAACCGTGTCATTGAAGTGGGAGCTGTGACCTATTCACCCAAGCTGAAGCGTACTAGGCTGGCTACGGAAGCCCAGTACTTGCTGGCACGCTATGTCTTTGAAGAGCTGGAGTATCGCCGCTATGAATGGAAATGTGACTCCCTCAATCAGCCTTCAAGACGGGCAGCAGAGAGACTTGGTTTCACCTATGAGGGTAGGTTTCGTCAGGCTGTTGTCTATAAGGGGCGCAACCGAGATACTGACTGGCTGTCTATGATTGACAAGGATTGGCCGGCCGTCAAGAGCCGTCTAGAAAAATGGCTAAGCCCAGATAATTTCGACGAAAAGGGCCAGCAAATAAAAGCCTTATCTGATTTTTAAAATAAAAAGCCAAAATCCTTGCCCTAGAGCTAGCTAAGAAAGATTTCAAACTCGCGGCAAGGATCAAAAAACACTCTTTGGAAATGAAATTCAAACTCTTGCTTAGTTTGAGCTTTGATTTTCATTGAGAAACAAGAAAAATCTCCCAAGAATGGAGGAAGATTGTGAGTCAAGGAAAGATTATCAAAGTTTCTGGTCCCCTGGTGCTGGCATCAGGGATGCAGGAAGCGAATATTCAGGATATCTGCCGGGTTGGCGATTTGGGGCTAATCGGTGAAATTATCGAAATGCGGCGGGACCAAGCCTCTATTCAGGTTTATGAAGAAACTTCTGGCTTGGGTCCGGGAGAGCCGGTCATCACGACTGGAAGCCCTCTGTCTGTTGAACTGGGGCCAGGTCTGATTTCCCAGATGTTTGACGGAATTCAGCGGCCTTTGGAGCGTTTCCAGACCATGACGGAGAGCGACTTCCTCGTCCGCGGTGTCCAATTGCCAAATCTAGATCGGGAGGCTAAGTGGGATTTCGTTCCAAGTCTGTCTGTCGGAGATACGGTTGAGGCTGGCGATATTCTGGGAACGGTGCAGGAGACCAATCTGGTGGAGCACCGCATCATGGTGCCGGTCGGCGTCAGTGGACGCTTGGCTAATATCTCGGCTGGCAGTTTCACTGTTGAAGAGACTGTTTACGAGATTGAGCAGGCGGAAGGGTCTATTTTTAAAGGGACTCTCATGCAAAAATGGCCAGTCCGTCGAGGGCGTCCTTTTGCTCAGAAGCTGATTCCGGTTGAGCCTTTGGTGACAGGTCAGCGGGTCATTGATACTTTCTTTCCAGTGACCAAGGGCGGAGCAGCAGCCGTACCAGGACCTTTCGGAGCCGGTAAGACTGTCGTTCAGCACCAGGTGGCCAAGTTTGCCAATGTTGACATCGTTATCTATGTCGGCTGCGGTGAGCGTGGCAATGAGATGACTGACGTACTCAATGAATTTCCAGAACTAATCGACCCATCAACTGGCCAGTCCATCATGCAGCGGACGGTGCTGATAGCCAACACCTCCAATATGCCAGTGGCGGCCCGAGAGGCATCGATTTACACAGGGATTACGATCGCAGAATACTTCCGTGACATGGGCTATTCCGTGGCTATCATGGCGGACTCCACCTCTCGCTGGGCAGAAGCCCTGCGGGAAATGTCTGGCCGTCTGGAAGAAATGCCGGGTGACGAAGGCTATCCTGCCTATCTTGGCAGTCGGATTGCGGAGTATTATGAGCGGGCTGGCCGGGTCAAAACACTCGGTTCAACTGCGCGCGAAGGCTCTATAACCGCTATCGGGGCCGTATCACCTCCGGGTGGAGATATTTCTGAGCCGGTGACGCAAAATACCCTGCGAATTGTCAAGGTCTTTTGGGGCTTGGATGCCCAGCTGGCTCAACGCCGGCATTTCCCAGCTATCAACTGGTTGAGCTCTTACTCACTCTATCTAGACGAAGTGGGAGCCTATATCGACCAGCATGAGAAGATTGCTTGGGCTGAGAAGGTCACCAAGGCCATGAATATCCTGCAAAAGGAAAGCGAACTGCAGGAAATCGTGCGTTTGGTAGGCTTGGATTCCTTGTCTGAAAAGGACCGCCTGACCATGAATGCTGCTAAGATGATTCGCGAGGACTACCTGCAGCAGAATGCCTTTGATGATGTGGACACCTATACTTCTTTCAAAAAACAGGTGGCTTTATTGAGCAATATCCTGACCTTCGATGCGGAGGCCAATCGTGCCTTGGAGCTGGGAGCTTATTTCCGGGAAATCATGGAAGGAACGGTGGAGCTGCGTGACCGAATTGCCCGCAGCAAGTTTGTCCATGAAGACCAGCTGGAAAAAATCCAGGCCCTCAGTCAGACTATTGAGGAAACCCTGCACCAGATTCTTGCCCAAGGAGGACTAGACAATGAGCGTCATTAAAGAATACCGCACCGTCAGTGAAGTTGTCGGCCCTCTGATGATTGTCGACCAAGTCGCTGGTGTGCATTTCAATGAATTGGTAGAAATCCAGCTACATGACGGTAGCAAGCGCCAGGGCCAGGTTCTGGAAGTCCAAGAAGACAAGGCTATGGTCCAGCTTTTTGAAGGTTCTAGCGGAATCAATCTGGAAAAAGCCAAGGTCCGCTTTACCGGTCGTCCGCTAGAGCTGCCAGTGTCAGAAGACATGGTAGGCCGGATTTTCAATGGCATGGGCAAGCCAATTGATGGTGGCCCAGCTATCTTGCCAGAAAAATACCTGGATATTGATGGTCAAGCTATCAATCCAGTAGCTCGCGACTATCCGGATGAGTTTATTCAGACTGGAATTTCGGCCATCGACCACCTCAATACCTTGGTTCGGGGACAAAAATTGCCAGTATTTTCTGGCTCTGGTCTGCCCCACAAGGAATTAGCCGCTCAAATCGCCCGTCAGGCAACGGTGCTCAACTCTGATGAAAACTTCGCCGTGGTCTTTGCAGCCATGGGGATTACCTTTGAAGAAGCCGAGTTCTTCATGAATGACTTGAGAGAAACAGGCGCTATTGACCGCTCGGTGCTCTTTATCAATCTAGCCAATGACCCAGCTATCGAGCGGATTGCGACGCCGCGGATTGCCCTGACAGCAGCCGAGTATCTAGCTTATGAAAAGGACATGCACGTTCTGGTCATCATGACCGACATGACCAACTACTGTGAAGCCCTACGGGAAGTTTCCGCAGCTCGTCGTGAAGTGCCGGGCCGTCGTGGGTATCCGGGTTACCTCTATACTAACTTGTCTACCCTCTATGAGCGGGCTGGACGTTTGGTCGGTAAGAAAGGCTCGGTGACACAGATTCCGATCCTGTCCATGCCAGAGGATGACATTACCCATCCGATTCCAGACTTGACAGGTTATATTACGGAGGGACAGATTATCCTTTCGCGCGACCTTTACAACAGTGGCTATCGTCCGCCCATCAATGTCCTGCCATCTCTGTCTCGTCTCAAGGACAAGGGTTCAGGTGAGGGCAAGACCAGGAGAGACCATGCCGCAACTATGAATCAGCTATTTGCTGCCTATGCACAAGGCAAGCAGGCCAAGGAGCTGGCTGTCGTTCTGGGGGAATCTGCCCTGTCCGAAACGGACAAGCTCTATGTGCGCTTTACTGACCGCTTCGAGCAGGAATACATCAATCAAGGTTTCCAGACCAACCGAACCATTGAGGAAAGCTTGGATCTGGGCTGGGAACTCCTGTCCATCTTGCCAAGAACAGAGCTCAAGCGGATCAAGGACGATATGATTGACCAATATCTGCCGCAAACCAAGGAGGAAGAAAGATGACACGACTCAATGTCAAGCCGACTCGGATGGAGCTGAATAACTTAAAAGCCCGTCTCAAAACGGCTGTCCGTGGGCATAAATTGCTCAAGGACAAGCGGGATGAGCTGATGCGGCGCTTCATTGAGTCTGTCCGTGAGAATAATCAGCTCCGCCAAAAGGTCGAATCCGCTCTGGTCGGCCATCTGCAGGATTTTGTCATGGCCAAGGCGCTGGAGAGTGACCTCATGGTCGAGGAGATTTTTGCTGTGCCCATGCGGGAGGTCAATCTACATGTGGAAACAGAGAATATCATGAGTGTGCGCGTGCCCAAGATGCATGCCCACATTGACAATCCCTACGGTGATGATGAGGGAGACGTGGTTTATAGCTATGTAGCTTCTAACAGTCAAATGGATGAAACCATTGAAAGTATGAGCGATCTGCTTCCGGACCTGCTGCGACTGGCTGAGATTGAAAAAAGCTGCCAGCTCATGTCGGATGAAATCGAGAAAACCCGCCGCCGGGTCAACGGACTAGAGTATGCCACTATCCCTGACCTCAAAGAAACCATCTACTACATCGAAATGAAGCTGGAAGAAGCTGAACGGGCCAGCCTCGTCCGAATGATGAAGGTGAAGTAAGATACCAAGACCGTTAAGAGCTCACAGCAAAAATAGGAAAATAGACGAAGAAGCGACAGCTTCTAGGAGATTTTATCTTTTTTGCCAAGAGCTTAGGTCGGGTTCAGTTTGGCAGAATACAAAAAATAAAAAAATTGAATGAAAATAGGAACTGGACGATGGATTCGATGAATCCAAGTCTAGTTTTTTTGAATCATATTTTAGCCTTTCTTTGACTATGTGAAAATCTGAAATCGAAAGCTATTAATCATTTTTAATGCTTTGATATGCCAATGTATAATCGCCTTTTATTAAGAAGTTAAGCTGTCCTATTTGCCGTATATTTATTACTAACTATTGAGGATATGTTACAAGTGCGTCTCTATATTACAGAGGGCAGACAGTTCGATTAAATCGGATAAAAAAGGGTTTATTCTTGGGGAAATTATGTTAAGATGGGATTTATAGTATGAATGAAGAAAGGTGTACTTTACTAATGAAAATCAATAAGAAAATGCTATTCGCTTCAACAGTAGCTTTGTCGGTGTTCCCATTGATTACAGCCAATGCTGAAGAGGAATCACAAAATTGGACAGCTAGAACAGTTGATCAAATCAAAGCTGATATTACTAGTAGCGAAAATCAACAGACTTATACAGTTCAATATGGCGATACTCTTGGAACAATTGCGGAAGCATTTAATTTGGATGTAAATGTTTTGGCTCATATTAACGCGATTGCTAATATCGATCTAATCTATCCAAATACAGTTTTAAATATTACGACAAATGATAAAAACGAAATAACTGGTGTAGAAATTACAAGTCCACAAGCAACAAGAGCTGTAACAGGACCGGTTTCTGAGCCAGCTCCAGCAACTCCAGCAACTCCAGTTCAGCCTGAGGTAGCTACGGCAGAAACTACGGCTCCTTCAACTGAAGCAAATGCTGAAGTTCCAGCAGCCCCAGTGACTGAGGCTCCAGTGGCTCCAGCCCCTGTGGAAGAACAAGTGTCATCTGAGGCTCCAGCAGTTCCTGCAGAAGCTCAATCAGCTCCAGAAGTTGCTTCAAGTCAAGTGGCAGCTGCTTCGGAAGTGAGTGAACCACAGTCTACTGAGCCTATCACGGAACAAGCAGCTCCGGCAACCCCAGCTCAGCCTGAGGCTACTCAACCAGAAGCTACAACTCCAGCGGCCGCTCCTCAATTGGACCAAGAGCAGGTTAACCAAGATGTTACTAATATTGAATCTCCAACCTACACTGCTCCAGCTGTAGCAACTCAAACAAGCAATAACGCAGCTAATGAAGGGTTGAGACCGCAAACTGCTGCTTTGAAAGAAGAAATCGCAGCTAAATATGGAATTACAGAATTCAGTCTCTATCGTCCAGGTGATAGCGGAGATCATGGTAAGGGCTTGGCCGCTGACTTTATCGTTGGCAACAATACTGAGTTAGGAAATCAGGTTGCAGCTGATGTTACTTCTAACATGACCGGAAGAGGAATCTCTTACGTTATCTGGCAACAGAAATTCTATGCACCATTTGATAGCATTTACGGTCCAGCCAATACTTGGAACCAAATGCCAGACCGTGGTAGTGTGACTGAGAACCATTACGACCATGTGCATGTATCTATGAATGAATAAATAAGACAATTAAAAGTCCAGAAATGGGCTTTTTCTTATATTCTCTGTGAAAAAGCGAGAATTTTCTGATAAATTTTGGTATAATAAAACGAATTACAGATAAAGGATGAGAGAGAATGACCTTAGTTTATCAATCAACACGCGACGAAAAAAATAGAGTAACAGCCAGCCAGGCGATTCTGCAAGGTTTGGCGACAGACGGCGGTCTGTTTACGCCCATTACCTATCCGCAGGTCGATTTGGACTTTGCCAAGCTCAAAGATGCATCCTATCAAGAAGTAGCCAAGTTGGTTTTATCTGCATTTTTGGATGATTTTTCTGAAGCGGAGCTGGACCACTGTATCAACCATGCCTATGACAGTAAGTTTGATGATGCTGCGATTGCTCCCTTGGTCAAGCTGGATGGTCAGTATAATCTAGAGCTTTTCCACGGAGCGACCATTGCCTTTAAGGACATGGCTTTGTCTATCCTTCCTCACTTGATGACAACTGCAGCCAAAAAGCACGGCTTGGAAAACAAAATTGTCATTTTGACAGCGACTTCTGGCGACACAGGTAAGGCGGCTATGGCAGGCTTTGCGGACGTTCCAGGAACTGAAATTATTGTCTTTTATCCGAAAGATGGTGTCAGCAAGGTTCAAGAGTTGCAAATGACGACGCAGACAGGTGCCAATACGCATGTAGTTGCCATTGATGGCAATTTTGATGATGCCCAGACCAATGTCAAGCATATGTTCAATGACACAGACCTACGAGCTCGTCTCTTGGAGCACAAACTCCAGTTTTCATCAGCTAACTCTATGAATATCGGCCGTTTGGTGCCGCAGATTGTCTACTATGTCTACGCTTATGCTCAGCTAGTGAAGACAGGAGAAATCACAGCAGGAGACAAGGTCAACTTTACAGTTCCGACAGGGAACTTTGGTAATATCCTAGCGGCCTACTACGCCAAACAAATCGGTCTGCCAGTTGGCAAGCTGATCTGCGCATCGAATGAGAACAATGTCCTGACAGACTTCTTCAAGACTCAGGTTTATGACAAGAAGCGGAGCTTTAAGGTGACGTCTAGTCCGTCTATGGATATTTTGGTTTCATCTAACTTAGAGCGCTTGATTTTCCATCTGTCTGGTAATAGCGCTGAGAAAACAGCTGCCCTGATGGCTGCCCTAAATGAGCATGGACAGTATGAACTGACAGACTTTGACGCTGAGATTTTAGAGCTCTTTGCGGCTGATTATGCGACAGAGCAAGAAACAGCTGCTGAAATCAAGCGGGTCTATCAAGCATCTGACTACATCGAAGACCCTCATACGGCCGTTGCGTCTGCTGTCTATCAAAAATACTTGGCAGAGACAGGTGATCAGCGCAAGACTGTTATCGCGTCTACCGCTAGTCCTTACAAGTTCCCAGTTGTGGCTGTTGAGGCTGTGACTGGCAAAACAGGACTTAGTGACTTCGAGGCTTTGGACCAACTGCACGAACTTTCTGGCGTAGCCCTTCCACCAGCTGTGGATGGCTTAGAAACAGCACCGGTTCGCCACAAAACGACGGTTGCTGCAGACCAAATGCAGGCAGCGGTTGAGGATTACTTAGGATTATAAAGATTGCTTAGAAAGCCTAAAATCAGCTAGATATCTGGCTGATTTTTTCTTGAGATGTCCTATGGAAAAGTGAAGTAGCTTATGCTTAAAAGGAAGAATTTTCTTTATGACGAATTATAAAAAAATCATGAATATAGCCCTGCCAGCTATGGCGGAGAACTTTTTGCAAATGCTCATGGGTATGGTAGATAACTATATGGTAGCTAGTCTTGGGCTAATTGCCATCTCTGGTGTCTCAGTGGCCAGCAACATCATTACGATTTACCAGGCAATTTTTATCGCACTAGGGGCTGCTATTTCAAGTCTCATTTCCAAGACTCTGGCTCAGGGAGACAAGGAAAATCTAGCCTATCATACAACCGAGGCTATCAAGCTAATCTTGCTTTTGAGCCTTCTGTTGGGGCTGATTTCTCTACTCTTTGGCAGGCAGATGCTGGATCTTCTGGGGACGGAAAAGGCAGTGGCTGAAGCTGGGGGTCTTTATCTGGCTCTGGTTGGTGGGACTATTGTCCTGCTGGGCTTGATGACTAGTTTTGGAGCTTTAGTGCGGGTCACGCGCAATCCTAGATTTCCCATGTATGTCAGTCTTCTGACAAATGTGCTCAATGCTCTCTTGTCCGGTCTAGGGATCTACGTCTTTCAGCTTGGTATTGTCGGTGTAGCACTGGGAACCGTGCTGGCTCGATTGGTCGGTGTAGTCATTCTTTGGCGAGAGCTGGATTTTTTCACGATTCGCTGGAGCTGGGGCTTAGATGGAGAGCTCTTGCGCCTGTCTCTGCCGGCTGCAGGAGAGCGTCTCATGATGCGGGCGGGTGACGTGGTGATTATCGCTATTGTGGTCGCCTTTGGCACGGAAGCAGTAGCGGGAAATGCTATCGGTGAAGTTCTGACTCAGTTTAACTATATGCCAATCTTCGGGGTCGCAACAGCAACAGTCATGCTGGTCGCCCATGCGGTTGGTGAGGGAGATCTGCAAGCGGTCAGTCTGATTCGTAAGCGGACCTTCTGGCTATCTTTTGCTTGTATGCTACCCGTGGCTCTAGGGATTTTTGCTTTTGGTCGGCCGTTGACCTCGCTCTATACGAACAATAGCGGAGCTATCACAGCCAGTCTGTTAGTCATCCTCTTCTCCCTACTGGGGACTCCCATGGCAGTGGGAACCGTGATTTACACAGCTCTCTGGCAGGGGCTGGGCAACGCTAGACTGCCCTTTTATGCTACGACTATTGGCATGTGGCTGATTCGTATCATATCGGGCTATTTGTTGGGTGTGACCTTTGGCTTGGGCCTTCCGGGGGTCTGGGCTGGGACACTCTTGGACAATGGCTTCCGCTGGCTATTTTTAAAGGTTTTATTTGAAAGAAAAATGAGGGAAATCACATGACAAAAGCGTTTATTTGGGATTTGGACGGCACCTTGCTGGCCTCCTATGATGCTATTTTGGCAGGGATTGAGGAAACCTATGCTCACTATGGTCTGGACTTTGACAGAGAAGGCATCCACAGCTATATCCTAAAGCACTCTGTCCAGAAGCTCTTGGAGGAAGTAGCATCTGAGAAGGGGCTAGATGCTGCCGAGATGAATGCCTTCCGTGGAGCAAGTCTAAAGGAGAAAAATGCTCAGGTTCATCTGATGGAAGGAGCTGAGGAGATACTGGCTTGGGCTGAAGAGCAGGGCATTGCTCAGTTCGTCTATACCCACAAGGGACTCAATGCTCATCAAATTTTACAAGACTTGGGTATTCATGACTATTTTACAGAAATCATCACAACAGCCAACGGTTTTGAGCGCAAGCCCCACCCAGAAGGTGTCGATTATCTGCTCGAGAAATATGACCTGGACAAGCAGGAAACCTACTATATCGGAGACCGGACTTTGGATGTGGATGTCGCCGTCAACAGTGGCATCCAGAGCATTAACTTCTGTGACTACCGACCAGAAATCAATCAAAAAATCGAGAAGCTGGTGGATATCAAGCAATTATTTACAAGATAAAAAGCAGACCAGAACTGATCTACTATCAGTCTAGACTGCTTTTTCTTTTAGAAAAGACGAGTGATTTTTTCGTTTTTATCTAAAACTAGCACATCTGGCAAGGGAAGATTATGCCAAAAGTTATAATCAATGTTGGAATCGAATGCGCTTAGTAAAATGCAGATAAGGTTACCATGGGAGTTAATGATAATCTCTTCGTTTTGGTGTTTGCTTTCCAGTTCATGAAGAAAGGCTAAGGCTCGCTGTTGAGCTTGTTGATTAGACTCGCCACCAACAAATGAAAAAGTCGGCTGTGACCAAAGTCGCATGAGGGCTTCTTCAAAGTCTTGGTCGGCAATCGCTTGACTACTTAGCTTTCGCTCTATTAGCCGTTTGTCGGTTTGAATAGCGAGTTTCAGACTCTGTGCTAAAGGCTCAACCGTTTGGATGGCTCTTCGGTAGGGGCTGGAATAAATGGCGGTAATGGGTTTGTCTGCTAAAAATTCAAGCTTTGCCAAGGATTCTTGTCCTTTGTCTGATAATGGTCGGTTGATTTCATCAGGTGTATAGTTAGAATGTGCATGACGGATAAAATAGTAAGTGTTTTTCATAGGATGATTATAGCAAAATTTAAATCTCAATTCACTTTCTACCTATTTTCCACACCGCTGTCCCTGTCTTTGTCTGTCTTTCGTGTTATAATAAACCTATGGAAAATAAGAATAAGTTATTATTAATCGACGGTTCGTCCGTTGCTTTTCGCGCTTTTTTTGCGCTTTATAATCAAATCGACCGTTTCAAGAGTCCATCGGGCCTGCATACCAATGCCATTTATGGCTTCCACCTTATGCTCAATCACCTCTTGGAGCGCGTGCAGCCGACTCATGTCCTGGTAGCTTTTGATGCCGGTAAGACGACCTTCCGGACCGAGATGTACGCCGACTATAAGGCTGGTCGGGCCAAGACACCGGATGAATTTCGTGAGCAGTTGCCTTTTATCCGTGAAATGCTGAAGCACCTAGGCATTCACTTCTACGACTTGGCTCAGTACGAGGCGGATGACATCATCGGGACCTTGGACAAGATGGCTGAAAAGACAGCTGTGCCTTACGATGTGACTATTGTCAGTGGCGATAAAGACTTGATTCAGCTGACGGATGAAAATACCGTGGTGGAGATTTCCAAGAAAGGTGTGGCCGAGTTCGAGGAATTTACCCCAGCCTACCTCATGGAAAAGATGGGTATCACGCCAGAGCAGTTTATTGACCTCAAGGCGCTGATGGGCGATCAGTCGGATAATATCCCCGGTGTGACCAAGATTGGTGAGAAGACTGGTCTCAAGCTCCTCTTGGAGTATGGCTCTTTGGAAAATCTCTATGAAAACATTGACCAGCTCAAGGCTTCCAAGATGAAGGAAAATCTGATCAATGACAAGGACAAGGCCTTCTTATCTAAGACCCTCGCAACCATCAATACTCAGGCTCCGATCGAAATCGGACTGGATGATTTGGTTTATAAGGGGCCGCAGATAGAGGCCCTGAGCAAGTTCTACGACGAGATGGGCTTCAAGCAACTCAAGGCTCAGCTAGGAACTACTCAGGAACCAGTAGAAGTCAAACCAATTGAATTTATTAAAGTGACTGAGGTCACAGAGGATATGCTGGCACCAGAGCAATTCTTCTATTTTGAAATCTTGGGTGACAACTACCACAAGGAAGAAATTGTCGGTCTTGCCTGGGGCGATAGCCGTCAGATTTACGTTGGCTCCAGTGATTTACTACGGCAACCTCTCTTTCAGGAGTTTTTGACAAAAACAGCTTTGAAAACTTACGACCTCAAGCGGACCAAGGTGTTGCTCAGTCATTACGGCATTGAACTGCCAGCAGCATCCTTTGATGCGCGCCTAGCCAAGTATCTGCTTTCGACGGTCGAGGATAATGAGCTGGCGACTATTGCTCGCCTTTACGGCCAAACAATTCTGCCAACTGATGACGAGGTTTATGGCAAGGGAGCCAAGCGTGCTCTGCCGGAGCAAGAGCAGCTCTTTGAGCATCTAGCTCGTAAGATCCAAGTGTTGCTGGAAACAGAAGAGCCTATGCAAGAACAGCTCCGCGCCCATGATCAGCTGGATTTGTTGCTTGAAATGGAGCAGCCGTTGGCCTTTGTCCTAGCCAAGATGGAGATTGCAGGAATCAAGGTTGAGCGGGAAACCCTGCAGGGCATGCAGGCAGAAAATGAAAAGACGCTGGAAAGTCTGACCCAAGAGATTTATAATCTGGCTGGTCAGGAGTTTAATATCAACTCGCCGAAACAGCTGGGAACCATTCTCTTTGAGGATATGGGGCTGCCGCTGGAGTACACCAAAAAGACCAAGACAGGCTACTCGACAGCGGTTGACGTGCTGGAGCGCTTAGCGCCGATTGCACCGATTGTGTCTAAGATTCTGGAATATCGTCAAATCAGCAAGCTCCAGTCCACTTATATCATCGGACTGCAGGAGGCGATTGCAGTTGACGGCAAGATTCACACTCGCTATGTTCAGGATTTGACTCAGACGGGCCGCCTGTCCTCGGTTGACCCGAACCTGCAGAATATCCCTGTTCGTTTGGAGCAGGGCCGCCTTATTCGTAAGGCCTTTGTGCCAGAGTGGGCTGACAGCGTACTACTCAGCTCGGATTATTCCCAGATTGAGCTGCGGGTGCTGGCTCACATTTCGCAGGATGAGCATCTGATTGCTGCCTTTCAGCATGGAGAAGATATTCATACGGCTACAGCCATGCGTGTCTTTGGTATTGAAAAGGCAGAGGATGTGACACCTAATGACCGTCGCAATGCCAAGGCTGTCAACTTCGGAGTAGTTTATGGAATTTCCGACTTCGGACTGGCCAATAATTTGGGAATTTCCCGCAAGGCTGCCAAGGACTACATTGAGACTTATTTTGAGCGCTTCCCAGGAATCAAAAATTATATGGAAACGATTGTTCGCGAAGCGCGTGATAAGGGATATGTAGAGACTATTTACCATCGTCGTCGCTCCTTGCCGGATATCAATTCCCGCAACTTTAACATCCGAAATTTTGCGGAGCGCACAGCCATTAACAGCCCGATTCAAGGCTCCGCCGCAGACATTCTCAAAGTTGCTATGATTAATCTGGACCGAGCTCTGACAGAGAAGAATTTCCAGTCTCGCATGCTACTGCAGGTTCACGATGAAATTGTGCTGGAAGTGCCAAATGACGAGCTAACAGCCGTCCGCCAGCTAGTCAAAGAAACCATGGAAGCTGCGATTGAGCTGGCCGTTCCACTAGTAGCTGATGAAAATGCCGGCCAAACCTGGTACGAGGCGAAGTAAAACAAGATACAAAGAGCGTCAAAACCGACTGAAAATTAGGAATCCGGACGAAGGAGCGATGCTCCTAGAACGGATTGTCTATTTTCCGAGGTTTTAGCTCGTGTTCAGTTCAAGATATCAAGGGCGTAAAACACAAAGTGAAAATAGAAAGCTGACATAGCATTCGATGAATGCAAGGAAGCTTGTCTTTTGCACACAGTACTTAGCCCAGATTCAGTTAAGACGCAAATACTTACAAAACTATCCAGCTTTATTATGAATGAGGAGAAAGCCTATGACTTATCATTTTCAAAATCCCAGTGATGCCATTGTCAAGCATTATCTGGAAAACAGCAAGGTGATTGCTGTTGTTGGTCTGTCTGACCGTGAAGAAACGACAAGCAACCGTGTGTCCAAGGAGATGCAGGAGCGAGGTTATCGCATTATCCCAGTCAATCCTCGGGCAGCAGGCAGTCAGATTTTTGGTGAGACCGTTTATGCTAGTCTCAAAGACATTCCTTTCCCAGTGGATATTGTCAATGTATACCGCCGCAGTGAGTTTTTGCCAGATGTGGCGCGTGATTTTCTGCAGGCTGATGCCAAGGTTTTCTGGGCTCAGTTGGGCTTGGAGAGTGAGGAAGCTGAGCAGATTTTGCGGACTGCCGGTCGGGACGACATTGTCATGGACCGATGCATTAAACGCGAGCATACTCGCTTGATTCTGGGCGAATAAGATGGCCAAGTTAGTTATCATTCGTGGAAATTCCGGCTCTGGCAAGTCTAGTCTGGCCAGAAAATTGCAGACTCACTACGGCCGAGGAACTCTCCTGATATCGCAGGATACGGTTAGACGGGACATGCTCAAGGAAAAAGTCGAGCCTGGAAATTTGTCTATTGACCTGACGGAGACGCTGGCTCGCTTTGGCTACGAGCATGATTTGCTGGTTCTGGTAGAAGGGTTTTATGAGACAGACATTTACGGACAGATGCTAGAGCAACTGCGGAATTTGTTTGGTTCTCAGACTCTAGCATATTACTATGATTTGACTTTTGAAGAAACGGTCCGCCGCCATCAGACTAGAGCGAAGCAAGAAGAATTTACCCCAGCCGATATGAAGCGCTGGTGGAAAGACCGAGACTTCTTAGGCTGGGAAGAGGAAGCCTTTTTCACAGATGAGGATTCGCTTGAGACAGCTTTTCAGCGAATTTGTCAAGATTTAGACAGATTTTAATCTTTACCCAATTTTAAAAGTGACATTTCAGTTTAAGTGTCACTTTTTTTGTAGTTTCCTATTAAATTTAAAATATAATCAAAAAATATTGACATATATATTACAAAAGATTACAATTAAATTACAAAACATTTCTTTTGTTACGAAAAGGAGAATAAGTGATGAAAACTATAAAATTTACTCTTTTAGTTGTTATGTCTTTAGCGACTTGCTTCATTCTCAATGCTTGTGGGAATAAGCAAGAGAGTGCAACCAGTAGCTCAAGCAAGGTTACTCAGACTACCAAATCCAGCGAAAAATCAGCAACATCATCCACAAAGGAAAAGGCTACGGCCAACTCAAGTAGCCAGGATTCCAAAGCTAGTCAAAAAGAAGATACTCCCCCTTCCTCTGAGGCAGACCAGAGCAAAGACAGCACTAATCAACAGTCCAATTTCAACTTTGATGAATTGGCACAGGGAAACTTCGCTAGTCTTGCGGGAACTTGGCAAAATGACCAAGGAGACAAGCTGGTTATTTACAATAATGGGACAACGAACAAAGATGGGGCTATACTTTTAAAAGAAATACGTGATGGGCTATATATTGGAGAGTTCCGAGCCAAAAATTTGAGTGGGGCTCTATGTCTACTAGTGCCAGGTGGTATTCGTCTGCCAGATGCCTATAGTCAAGATGAGGCTGTACATCAAGTAGACGAAAATCAGGATCGTTTAATTATTGGTCAAAGTTCTGACGTAGCACTTCATCCATACTACCGAGTGGCAAATTAGCGAATGATTATATAGTCATTATTAGGTTATTAACTAATCTTGCAGTTCTTTTTGCGGTTTCCTGCAGAACCTCTATCTACAGCTTCAAATAGTTTGAAAGAGTATTTGAGTAATCTTCGGCTCGTCGCCCATTGGTTTTTATTTTAAATAAGGACCTAAAAAGTTTACTAAGCTTTTTACTACTAAAAGCAAACTAGAAACTTCAAAAAGTATTGGCAATCTTATTACAAAGCGTTTCTTTTGTTACAAAAAGGAGAATTAGTGATGAAAATTATAAAATTTACCCTTTTAGTTGTTATGTCTTTAGTGACTTGCTTCTTTCTCAGTGCTTGTGGGAATAAGCAAGAAAGTGCAACCAGTAGCTCAAGCAAGGTTACTCAGACTACCAAATCCAGCGAAAAATCAGCAACATCATCCACAAAGGAAAAGGCTATGGCCAACTCAAGTAGCCAGGATTCCAAAGCTAGTCAAAAAGATACGGGCAGCTCAAGCAACCAAGATGCCAATACTAATCAAAAAGAAGATACTACAACTCAGATGGCTACAGCAAGCATGGATATTCAGGCTATTGCTGGTGGTGATTTCTCCAGTGTAGCAGGAACTTGGGCCAACGATTTGGGTGATCAGTTGACTTTTAAGGCAGATGGCACTAGTATCTTTAAGAAAAACGATGGTAAGGAAATTGCAAATAATACATTGTATGACGGGAAGATCCAAGATGGGAAATATGTAGTTAGTTTTGGCTATGCGAGCGCGGGCAGTAGTGATCCCTTATTCTTTATTCCTAAAGGTGCACCTATGCCTGTCACAGGGAATGAATGTCCGAAAGAACAGCTACAATTAGGTAGTGATTCTACCTATGCATCCCAACATCCATATTACCGAGTGGCAAATTAGTAAATGATGTGTATCTGTGAAAACAACTAATTGCCTGCAAAATGATCCTATTCACAGATGCAAAGACAAAGAAGGTTGAACATTGATTCAGCCTTCTTTTTTTCTAGTTCAGGCTTTAAAGTCCTCTTGTAAATGAGTCTTTTGGAAATAGAGTTTTTTGCTAAAAGCATCAAATATCATAGTGACATCCATGTCCTGTTTTGAGCAAGGGGAAGTCGGTATAATCTCAGTAGAAGGAGGAAAAAACAATGCTTCCAAAAAAACTAGCAGAAACACCACTAGGTCTTACAACGATCGCTTTATATGATCATCATGGTCAGCTATTAGCCCGTTTTCAACGTTTGATCTCAGATGGGCAGGACGGTATTTTTATTGAAAATATGACAGACAGTGCGATTTTTTATCGTGTTTGCAAAAATGGAAAACCGATTATGATCCCGCTTTTTTATGCAGGAAAAAAAGATTCTCTATTTTCAAGATTACCATCATGTCAAGCAAGAGGATGAGATAACCCTTCTACCTCATACGGAAGAATATATTTTTGATGGCAGTGAATATGATGGATAAGCAAATCTAGAATCATTTTTGCTAAAATAATCTGTTTAATTTCCAAAAAACTGGTAGAATAAAAGAAAGCGCTTTAAAATAAACTAATGAGGCAGTAGTAATGAAAATTAGCTTAGAAGAAATCAAAAAAGTTGCCAATCAAGGGCCTTTCTATCCAGACTGGGATTCTCTTGCGACCTATCAGGTGCCCAACTGGTTCACAGGAGCCAAGTTTGGGATTTTTATCCATTGGGGGCTTTATAGTATCCCGGCTTTTGGGAGTGAGTGGTATTCTCGAAATATGTACATCCAAGGTACTGCCGAGTTTGAACATCACGTCAAAACCCATGGGTCCCACAAGGATTTTGGTTATAAGGATTTCATTCCTCTATTTACTGCTGAAAAATTTCAGGCGGAGGAGTGGGTACAGGTATTTAAAGAGGCTGGGGCGCGCTACATCTTTCCAGTAGCTGAGCATCATGATGGTTTCCAGCTTTATGAAAGTCAGCTCTCACCTTTTAATAGTGTGGAAATGGGGCCAAAGCGGGATATCTTACAGGAGTTAAAGCAGGAAACAGATCAAGCCCATCTTCATTTCTGTACTTCTTCCCATCGGGCTGAGCATCATTTTTTCTTCTCACATGGGAAAGAATTCGATAGTGACATCGCTAAGGAAGTCAGCAGAGATGAACTTTATTGGCCAGCTATGCCAGAGCCAGATCACCATGATTTATTTGGTCAGCCCTATCCTGATCAAGAATTTTTAGATGATTGGCTCTTGCGGACCTGTGAGCTTGTCCGAGACTATCAGCCAGAGATTTTGTACTTTGACTGGTGGATTCAACATACAGCCTTTAAAGAATATTTGAAACTTTTTGCGGCCTATTATTATAATTTGGGAGCTGCGACCGGTAAGCCAGCTAGTATTTGTTACAAGCACGATGCCCTGGCTTTTGGCTCTGGGATTGTCGAGATGGAACGCGGTGGCTTTGCGGAGATACAGCCTTTCACTTGGCAGACAGATACAGCTATCGCACGTAATTCCTGGGGTTACACAGAGCAGCTGGATTATAAATCTGCTAAAGAAATCATCCAAACTTTGATCGATGTAGTTTCTAAAAATGGGAATCTCCTACTCAATATCGGACCAAAAGGAGACGGTTCGATTCCTGAGAGAGATCAGGCTATCTTAAAGGAAATAGGGACTTGGCTTGAGGTGAATGGCCCAGCGATATATGACTCCTATGCTTGGAGACAATTTGGAGAAGGACCGACACAGCCGGCTAGTGGACCATTTTCTGATGGTGATACTGTAACCTATACTCATCAAGATTTCCGCTTTACAGCCAAGGGAGGCTCTGTTTATGTATTTGCAATGGAGCCGGCTACGGATCAATGGCTGACAGTAGAAGCCTTGGCAGATGAAAGGGAAAATCCTGTCTCTCGTTTTCACGGTATTATAAAAAGTGTCTCCTTGATGGGCTATGAAAAAGCATTGAAATGGGAGCAAACTTCTCAAGGTTTACGGATATTCTTGTCTGAAGTTGAGACTAACCTGCCACTGGTCTTTAAAGTCGAGCTGACTTAAAATAGCGTACAAACAAAAAGCACTTCTGCCTGATGAACTATCCCTAATCGGTTAGATTTACTGTCTAACTTTTTGGGGTCAGTACACTCAAGCAGAGTTGCTTTTATTTTTTTAGGGCTTTTAATTGCTCATAAAAGAGGACGGAGCTAGTATGGATATAGGGGATAACATAGATTCCAGCAAGACCAAGGGTTAGAAACATTAAAACCTGCCAGCCGATAAAGCTCACATCCAGCATAAAGCGTTTGTCTTTGTATCCCTTCATCATAAGCCGACTTTGACGAAGAACTTGAAGCGGACCTTGGTAAGTTCCTTCTTTAAGTTGATCGTAAAGAATAAACTCAGCTTGCGAATAAGCGTAACGCTGAGGAAGAGAGATAATCAAGCCCAGAGTAACGAGAAGAAAGCCCAGAAACAGAGAAGGCGAGTAGTTGCTAATCTGCTGAATAGCTTGATTAGACAGTTGATTATTAGGAGCTTGATTGTAGATATAGAGGATGCGGTAGCTCGTAAATATAGAAATGACAGAGCCAACCCAAAGTAAAATACTCCAACAAAACAAAATCAGACGCTTGCAAAACAAAGTAAGAACAAGGGGAGTAAAAATTTGATTGGAAAAAGCACGCAGAGAGTCCGAAAACTTCAACTGTTCAGTTTGTCTACGCAACAAATCAATTAAAGCATAGGACGCTGAAATGATAAAAAGAGAGATGATAAAATTGATAACTTGAGAGAAAAGACCGCGACTAACTTCAAGATAGAAAGCCTGCTTTAGATCAACTGACGCGAAATATTCCATCAAATCCTCTTGAGAATCGCCCAAAAAGTTGCTCAGCAACAAGATCATAATTGGGATGAAAAAGAGAAAGAGAATTCCTGGTATTTTTCTCTGTAGGAGACGGGCTTCAGCCCTTAGTTGACGTAAATTCATAAAAACCTCCAGTAATGCTATCTATTATATCATACCCCGTGACAGACGGGGCTTTTTTTGATAAAATCATACAGTATCTTGTGGAATTTTCCACAAAAAATAAGATCTGGGACTGTCTTTCCCAGCATCGGAGGTAAAAATGTCAGATTCACCGATTCAATATCGATTGATCAAAAAAGAAAAGCACACAGGTGCCCGCCTGGGAGAGATTATCACACCTCACGGGACCTTCCCAACGCCTATGTTTATGCCGGTTGGCACTCAGGCGACAGTCAAGACCCAGTCCCCTGAAGAGCTCAAGCAAATGGGGTCGGGTATTATCTTGGCCAATACCTATCATCTCTGGTTACGGCCGGGAGATGAGCTGATTGCCCGTGCAGGTGGTCTGCACAAGTTCATGAACTGGGACCAGCCTATTCTGACCGATAGTGGCGGTTTCCAGGTCTATTCTCTAGCTGATAGTCGCAACATCACAGAAGAAGGGGTAACCTTCAAGAACCATCTCAACGGTTCCAAGATGTTCCTCTCACCTGAAAAGGCCATCTCTATCCAGAACAATCTGGGCAGTGACATCATGATGTCCTTTGACGAATGCCCGCAGTTCTACCAGCCTTATGACTATGTCAAAAAGTCCATTGAGCGGACCAGCCGTTGGGCGGAGCGTGGACTCAAGGCTCATAGCCGTCCGCACGACCAAGGTCTTTTTGGTATCGTTCAAGGAGCTGGCTTTGAAGATTTGCGTCGCCAGTCTGCTCAAGACTTGGTCAGCATGGATTTCCCAGGCTACTCTATTGGAGGTTTGGCTGTTGGCGAGTCTCACGAAGAGATGAATGCGGTGCTGGACTTCACAACACCAATGCTACCTGAAAATAAGCCTCGCTATCTCATGGGAGTGGGAGCTCCAGATAGCTTGATCGATGGTGTTATCCGTGGCGTGGATATGTTTGACTGTGTTCTACCGACTCGCATTGCCCGAAACGGCACTTGTATGACTAGCGAAGGTCGATTAGTCGTTAAAAATGCTCAATTTGAAGAAGATTTCACGCCATTGGATCATAACTGTGATTGCTACACTTGTACCAATTACACGCGGGCCTATATCCGCCATCTGCTCAAGGCAGACGAAACCTTCGGGCTTCGCTTGACAAGTTACCACAATCTTTACTTCTTAGTAAACCTTATGAAGAAAGTTCGCCAAGCTATTATGGATGATAATTTATTAGAATTCCGTGAAGATTTTATGGAACGCTATGGCTATAATCGATCCAATCGGAATTTCTAAAAAACTTTAAGTTTTCTTTAAGTAAGGGAGTTTATGATATACCTATCCTAAAATTTTTCATAATCTCCTAAAAAGTCGCCAAGATTCTTGGTGGCTTTTTTTGGCTCTAAACATTATAATAGAGCAGAAGAGAATTTGAAAGATAACAGAAAATCTATGAACTATAGTCAGGAAGAAAAAGAAAATTTTATGCAAGAGGCTTTGAAGGAGGCTCAGATTGCTTTAGAAAACGATGAGATTCCAATCGGATGTGTCATTGTTAAAGATGGTCAGATTATTGGTCGTGGGCATAATGCACGTGAGGAGTTGCAGCGGGCGGTTATGCATGCGGAAATTATGGCAATAGAAGAGGCGAATCAGCATGAGAATGGTTGGCGCTTGCTGGATACAACACTTTTTGTGACCATTGAACCCTGTGTCATGTGTAGCGGAGCAATCGGCCTAGCACGTATACCTCATGTTGTCTACGGAGCAGCAAATAAAAAGTTTGGAGCAGCTGGCAGCCTTTATGATATTTTGACAGATGAGCGTCTTAACCACCGAGTAGAAGTGGAGACAGGTGTTCTCCAAGAAGAGTGCGCTCAAATCATGAAAGATTTTTTCAGAAATCGTCGCCAAAAGTAAAAAAATATGATATACTATTCATGGAGCAACAGTTTTGCGTGAAGCGGGTCAGGGGAGGAATCCAGCAGCCCTAAGCGATGTAAACTGTGTGCTCTTTTTCTATGTACCTTAGTGAATCAAGTCCAAAGGACGCAGATGAACTTAGGTACATTGATGCAGTTCAAGCGAAGCGAGAACTACGTTCCGAAATGCAGTGAATCAAGTTCAAAGGACGCAGATGAACTTAGGTACATTGATGCAGTTCGAGCGAAGCGAGAACTACGTTCCGAAATGCAGTGAATCAAGTCCAAAGGACGCAGATGAACTTAGGTACATTGGTGCAGTTCGAGCTAAGCGAGGACTACGTTCTGATTTGAAAGCCTCATTTGTGAATTTTCCATTGAGGAATTATACAAGAAATGTTCTGGTCTAGGATAGAACCCTAGGCCTTTTTCTATGAAGAGGAATCATAAGCAGAGTAGGACAAATTCAGTGAATTACGCAAACGATTGCCTTGAAGTACCTATTAGGTTTTGCTAACTTGTAAAAAAATAAATTGGAAGCGTTTTAAAATGAGGTTTTGCTTGCTAAAAAAGTCGTAAAGCGTTATCATATTAAAGAAAAGAAATTGGAGGAATATCATGTCACATATTAAATTTGATTATTCAAAAGTTTTGGACAAATTTGTTGCCCCACATGAAGTGGAATACATGCAATCACAAGTAACAGCAGCAGATGAATTAATCCGTAAAGGAACTGGTGCTGGAAGCGACTTTTTGGGTTGGTTGGACCTTCCTGAAAATTATGACCGCGAAGAATTTGACCGCATCTTGAAAGCTGCTGAGCAAATCAAATCAGACAGCGATGTCTTGGTTGTTATCGGTATCGGTGGATCTTACCTTGGTGCCAAAGCAGCCATCGACTTCTTGAACCACCACTTTGCAAACTTGCAAACAAAAGAAGAACGCAAAGCCCCACAAATCCTTTACGCTGGAAACTCAATTTCATCTACTTACCTTGCTGACTTGGTAGAGTACGTGGCTGACAAAGACTTCTCAGTAAACGTGATTTCTAAATCAGGTACAACAACTGAACCAGCTATCGCTTTCCGTGTCTTCAAAGAACTTTTGGTTAAGAAATACGGTCAAGAAGAAGCAAACAAACGTATCTATGCAACAACTGACCGCCAAAAAGGTGCTGTTAAGGTTGAAGCAGATGCCAACGGTTGGGAAACATTTGTAGTTCCAGACGACATCGGTGGACGTTTCTCAGTATTGACAGCAGTTGGATTGCTTCCAATCGCAGCATCAGGTGCTGACATCAAAGCCCTTATGGAAGGTGCGAATGCAGCTCGTAAAGACTACACTTCAGACAAACTTTCTGAAAATGAAGCTTACCAATACGCAGCCGTTCGTAACATCCTTTACCGTAAAGGTTATGCAACTGAAATCTTGGTAAACTACGAGCCATCACTTCAATACTTCTCAGAATGGTGGAAACAATTGGCTGGTGAGTCAGAAGGAAAAGACCAAAAAGGGATTTACCCAACTTCAGCTAACTTCTCAACTGACTTGCACTCATTGGGTCAATTTATCCAAGAAGGAACTCGTATCATGTTTGAAACAGTTGTCCGTGTTGACAAACCACGTAAGAACATGATCATACCTACTTTGGAAGAAGACCTTGACGGACTTGGTTACCTTCAAGGTAAAGACGTTGACTTTGTAAACAAAAAAGCGACTGACGGTGTTCTTCTTGCCCACACTGACGGTGATGTACCAAACATGTACGTGACTCTTCCAGAGCAAGATGCCTTCACTCTTGGCTACACTATCTACTTCTTCGAATTGGCCATCGCCCTTTCAGGTTACTTGAATGCCATCAACCCATTTGACCAACCAGGTGTTGAAGCCTACAAACGCAACATGTTTGCCCTTCTTGGAAAACCGGGATTTGAAGAATTGAGCAAAGAATTGAACGCTCGCCTTTAATAGACAAATGAAAGGACCTCGAAAGAGGTCTTTTTTGTATAGTCCACTTTATCTATTGGGGCGTTGGCCAATCTTGTGATTTTATGATATATTAGAACTATTACATTTAAATTTTGCACGTCAGACTTTATTCACGAAAGTGAGGAGAGTGGTGGGTGAAAATGGCTAGTAAAGGAGATATTATGACAACAGAGGACAAAAAGCCTTTTAAATCGCAAGAAGGACAAACTGATCAACAACCTGATCAGAAAGAAAACAATTTAGTTTCTCAAGAGGAAAATCATCAAGAACTTCAATCGGAAGCTAAACGCGGTTGGATTAAGTTGATCACTTTCTCAGTTCTTGCTGCTTTTGTTGCTGGACTGATTGGTGGAGGTGTTGGCTATCTTTGGGGACAATCATTCAAGTCCGAAACTGATACTAGGCGATATAAACGTATAGAACGAGCCAAGGCTGAAGCTAAAGATACAGAAACTGGCTTTATCACAGAGAAAGACAGAGTTATCTTTACTTTTTCTCTTAAAGATCTTGGCTTGTTGAAGTATAACAATAAAGATAGTCATGGATTAACTGCAGATCAAATTGTTAATACTTATGGATTGGCTTCTGGTGTAGATTATGAAAAGAAGGGGATTAAACTTTCTTGGGATAGATCGAAGTCTTCAAAAAGTCAAAGCGTCACTATGTATTTTGAAAAATCAGGTGACAATTATTATTTAAAGCATGTACAAGCTTATGCGCTAGGCGAATTCCAAGACAAGCAGAAACTAGAAGATGAAGACGAAGATGAAGATGAAAAGGATACTGACAATTCAAAAGATTATAAATTGACAAATGAAGAGTTTAAAAGTCTGAAAAAAGGAGATTCAAAAACAGGCAAGGGAGGGACTCCTTTATCAGAATTATTGAAAAAGCATGGACAATCTATCCAAATTGAAACGGAAAACGATATTACTGCTAATGGAGAAAAGTATATCTCTAATCGAGTGATTGCAAAGGTATTCTATGAAGTTGATGATGATTATAAGACATTACGATTCCTAGCACAACCGAATGGGGAATTCTTATACATTGGCACAGAACGAGATTAAAATAGAGGAGATAGATGAAAGATGAATATGAATCAATCACAGATACCATTTGACGTGCCTGAAAATCGTGATCAAGAGAAAGCCGGAAAAAGGCGAATGCTTATTTGTATCACAGGTTTTGCTGTTTTGGGGCTGATAGTTGGTCTAATTTTTGGTTATTCTACAGGGGATATGAATCTGACCAAACGCCTCTATCCAATCATCAATTTAAAAGCTGATACGGGTAAATCGAAAAGAGATGTGGCAGCTGAATACATCAACTCCAAAGAGTCAGACTTTAGTTGGGATATCAATAATCTCACTGCTCTTAAGTTTGGTTATTACGATAAGCCAGATTTAGGAACTCCCATAGAAGATATTCTTGATGAGTATGGTAAGGCTATAAAAGGTTCGTTTCGAGGAGATAGAATTGATTTAGAGTGGGGCGAATTAGATGATTATGACCAGGATGAAGATAGTTTCTACTATCGCTCAATTCGTGAAATGGAGCTTGCCTTTAAGAAGGAAGGCAATCGCTACTACTTACAAAATATTTCTTATTCAGGTGATTACAGAAAGGCTAAAGCCGCTTATATGCCCTCTGATTATTATGATAAGCTGAAAGTGGGAGATCCAAAAACAGGTAAAGGCGGGGTTTCTTATAAGGAAGTCATCGGGGATAATGCAGTCTCATCTCTGACGGTGTCTGCAGGAGAAGATATTGAAACAGATGAAGTAATTACCAAAATGAGGATTCAATTTAACTCATCGGGTTCGGATGAGTACAAGTTGACCTTTGTTAAACAGGCAGATGGAGATTTCCTTTTAGCTAAAAAGGGAGCCGATTAAAAAGCTACTTAGTCTCGTTCACTTGGAGATTCCTGATAGGGTATGAGGAGCGAGCTACTTATAGTTAGAATAAATTTTTTGAAAGATCTGGAATGGAAATTCCAGGTCTTTATTTGTTTAGTCGAAATTAATTCACAAACCAAACTACTCATTAAATCTAATAGGGGAATGTTTGTATTTCTCATTTTTTAGGGTATCCCTAAGGGACTCATTTCTAGATTCTGCGGTTTTCCTTTCTCTGATTATATGTTACAATCAGGGGAGATGTAGCACTATTGGGATAGATTTTATATATTGATAAAGAAGCAGTATTTACTTGAAGCATCTGAAAAGGCCTAGAATGCATATGAGATAGGTAAATGGATAGCAGGACATTGATTTGTCTTAGGGAGAAAAAAGGATAAGAGAATGGAAAAAAGAGACTTAGAGAAATTACGAAGAGAACATAAAGATCGATTTGGCAAGGCGAAAGAATCTTCAAGAAGAAATTCTAATGAAGTATCTGGCTCGGCACCTGCATCAAAGCGCAATGAGGAAGCCAAACCAACAAATGAAGCTATTTCGGAGAACCCATCTACACCAATATCGAAATTGAATTCCAAGGACGTAAAAAAACCGAAACTGAAACAAAATTTAGGTTCTAGGAATTTAGATCATCAATCAAAGGCTAAAGAAGCAAGAACGCAAAGGCTTAAACCGACTTCTCGTTTCTCTTCGAAGTTAATTGCTGTAGCAGTATTAACGCTTCTTATAGGACTCTTTATCTTAATTGGGAAGGGACTCAATTCTCATAAAGATGATCAGGCAATGGGAGCAGAGTCAAAGTATAGTTCTCCAAATGCTAAGGCTTTGGATTGGGAGAGGATTGACTTTGTAAAGTATAAGATTGAAAATGATGGGACTAAAAACCTTCACGTCTCTGATTTTGTTCGTCAATATGGTTTAGCCCAAACTAGCAACGAAATGAAAGTGGGCAAAAAGGACAAATTGCTGTCACTGACTTATAATTTAAAAGGCGGAGGCGTGGCTGTCATTCAATTCTGGAACAGAGGTTCTGGTCCACATCTTGTCAGTGTTTCTTATGATACTACTCAAAAAGAATATCTGACGGATGAGAGACTTGCCTTTCTTAGAGGGATTGGCCCAGATGAAGAAAAAGGCATCACGGATATAGAGATAGTTGATCAAGTGGGAGTTCCCAAAAGGTTTTATAAATCAAACATTGAAGGCTACTCTATTTTGAACATGGCCTACCAAACAAAGGATAAAACCTTCGTCCTTTTGGAATTTGCAAGGGACAAGGATGGAAAGTTTCATTTAAAAAAGGTCCAAGAATCCAAAAACGATTTCGATGTCTAGTAAAGTTCAAACTGACTGACCGAATTGTGTTATAATAGAAAACATTAGATAGCTAGGAGAGACTTGCCTCTTTCCTAGATCAAAAAATAGAAAGAACAAAGAGGTGAAGCTATGTCTGCTACTAAAATGAATGCTCAAGAAATCATCAAATTTATCGCTGACGCCAAGAAAAAGACTCCTGTCAAGGTAACTTTTAACGGAGAATTGCACGGTACCATTCCTTGGTCTGTTGTGAAATTAGGCAATGTTCTTTTTGGAGACTGGGAAGAAATCAAGCCCCTCCTAGTGAACTTAGAGGAAAATAAGACCTATGTCGTTGAGCAAGATGCTCGTAACTCGGCTGTGCCACTTTTGGACAAGCGCGACATCAATGCCCGCATTGAGCCGGGCACTATTATTCGTGATCAAGTCGAAATTGGCGACAATGCTGTTATCATGATGGGAGCAGTCATCAATATTGGTGCAGAGATTGGCGCTGGAACCATGATTGATATGGGTGCTATTCTGGGTGGCCGAGCTATTGTCGGAAAAAATAGCCACGTCGGTGCAGGTGCAGTTCTAGCAGGAGTCATTGAGCCAGCTAGCGCAGAGCCAGTTCGGGTCGGAGATAATGTGCTGATTGGTGCTAATGCGGTTGTGATCGAAGGTGTACAAATTGGCAGTGGCTCCGTTGTTGCGGCAGGTGCGATTGTGACTCAGGATGTTCCTGAAAATGTAGTGGTTGCTGGTGTTCCAGCTCGAATTATCAAGACCATTGATGAGAAGACCCAACAGAAGACAGCTCTGGAAGATGCCCTTCGCACACTTTAATATTGAATAAACAAGAGTGCCGCGCCCGAAGTTGATTGGGTGCGGTCAGACTTTTATCTGGTTTGATAAGACAATAAAGGAAATAAATGATGCTTGATTATCTAAAAATTCGCCGTGATTTACACCAAATACCAGAAATCGGTCTGGAAGAGTACAAGACCCATGCCTACCTCATGCAGGTCATTGAGGGGCTAATGGCTGATCTAGACTTTGTGGAAATTCGGACTTGGCGGACTGGGATTCTGGTCTTTATAAAGGGAAGTTCGCCGGATAAGACGATTGGTTGGCGAACAGATATCGATGGACTTCCGATTGTGGAGGATACAGGACTGGACTTTGCTAGTACCCATGAAGGCCGAATGCATGCCTGCGGACACGATATGCACATGACGGTCGCTCTAGGTCTACTGGAGCAAGCTGTGAGCGTTCAGCCTACCCACAATCTACTCTTTCTCTTTCAGCCTGCTGAGGAAAATGAGGCTGGCGGAATGCTCATGTATGAAGATGGTGCTTTTGGTGATTGGCTACCAGATGAGTTCTACGGCCTCCATGTGCGACCGGATCTCAAGGTTGGTGATATTGCGACCAACAGAGGAACTCTCTTTGCTGGTACCTGTGAAGTCAAGCTGACCTTTAAGGGGAAGGGAGGCCATGCGGCTTTTCCTCATGAAGCCAACGATGCTTTGGTGGCGGCTAGCTACTTTATCACCCAGGTGCAGACCATTGTCAGTCGCAATGTCGATCCTATCGAGGGAGCAGTTGTAACCTTTGGTTCGCTCCATGCTGGCACGACCAACAATGTCATCGCAGAAACGGCCTTTCTGCATGGTACTATTCGGACTCTGACTCAGGAAATGAACCTCTTGACCCAGAAGCGCTTACGGGAAATAGCAGAGGGCATAGCCCAAAGTTTCGATCTGGAATTGGACTTGGAACTCAAGCAAGGCGGTTATCTGCCTGTAGAAAATCATCCTGATCTGGCAGGTGAACTGATGGACTTTTTCCAGAAGGAAGAAGGAGTGGAGCTGATTGATATTGCGCCGGCGATGACAGGTGAGGATTTTGGCTATCTGCTCAGTAAGGTCAAGGGCGTCATGTTCTGGCTGGGAGTGGACAGTCCCTATGCCCTCCATCATCCCAAGATGACACCGGATGAGGCAGCACTGCCTTTTGCTATTGAAAAGATCGGGAAATTCCTAGATTATAAAGTCAATGACAGATAAGAAAAGAGGGACGTATTGCATGAAAAAAGAGCTGAGACAAACTGTACTGAACCAGATGAAGAGTCTTTCAGAAAAAGAAAAAGAGCAGGCAGATGGCTGGCTGACCCAGCACTTGCTCAGTTCAGCAGCTTATCAAAAAGCTCAGGTTATCGCTACCTATCTTTCTATGCCGCATGAAGTCTCAACTGCAGTCTTTATCAGACAGGCTCAGTTGGACGGCAAGCGGGTTTTAGTACCCAAAACCTATGGCCAGGGGCGGATGATATTTGTTGATTATGATGAAAGTCGCCTACAAAAAAGCTCCTTTGGTCTTATGGAGCCGATAAGTGAAGAGGCTGTGGATAAGACAGAAATTGATCTGATTCATGTGCCAGGTGTGGTCTTCAATTCTCAAGGATTTCGGATCGGTTACGGCGGTGGCTACTATGACCGTTATCTGGCTGATTTTTCTGGTGCTAGTGTCAGTACGCTTTATCAAATTCAGCTAGCGAATTTTAAACCGGATCTGCATGATGTCTCGGTAAAGGAGTTAATCATATATGAAACAAATCTACGATAGAAACTACCCAATGACAAGTATTTTATTGATCATAACGAGCCTTGTCTTTGCTTTAATGTTTCTTTTCTACGGTTTCCAATATAGTAGTACGGAAGCCTTGTATCGCTTTGGGGCAGTACATGGCTATACAATCCAAGAGATGCCTATAGAATTTTGGCGAGTTTTTGCTGCTATTTTTGTCCATATTGGTTTAGAGCATTTTGTGGTCAATATGCTTACTCTGTATTTCCTTGGCCGACAGATAGAAGATATTTTCGGACCATGGAAATTCTTATTGCTCTACCTCATGTCTGGGGTGATGGGGAATCTATTCGTCGTATATTTTTCACCAAACAGTCTGGCTGCAGGAGCCTCTACATCGCTTTTTGGTCTCTTTGCGTCAGTCGTCGTTCTGCGCTATGCCACACGAAACTACTATCTTCAGCAGTTGGGGCAATCCTATATGAGCCTACTGGCTGTCAATCTAATCATGAGTTTCTTACCAGGAATCAGTCTTTCTGGTCACTTAGGTGGTCTTGTTGGTGGAGCTTTAGGTGCGGTGATTCTACCAGTTTCAGGCGAACGCAATGCATTTAGTAAGCCACAAAGATTTTTAGCCCTAATAGTCTATCTGGGATTAGCAGCCATTTTGATTTTTATGACTTTTCAAAGACCAATTTTTTAAGAAAATTAAGCTAAGTACCGCTTTAAATAGCGGTGTTTTTTTATAATTATAACTTTTGATGAAACAAGGAATTTCAATAATTTGATGTATCAATATTTTATATAATGGACTCTTAATTAGTTTTAGCAGAAATAAATTAGTAAACTTCTAAAATGTCTAAATTTATAGGTGTATGTTTTCCCTGTTTTATATCTGTAAAACGTATAAATAAACAATTTTGAAAGCGCTTGCAAATACGAAGTTAAAGGAGTATACTATGGTTGTAAATATAGGGAGTCTAGGACTTCCAAAAAAATAAAAAGGAGTTAGCGATGAAGAAGTTAACATTCAAAGTTGTCATTGCTGTGATGGCAATCCTCATGTTGCCTATCCAAGCGGTTCAAGCTTGTTGTGGTTTTATTTTTGGTCGCCAGTTGACAGCTGACGGTTCAACCATGTTTGGCCGTACGGAAGACTATCCTTACTATCCCAATGGTGGGAAACACAATAAAAACTATGTTGTTGTGGAAGGAAAGAACTATAAGGAAGGAGACCAGATTGTAGATGAATCTAATGGTTTCACTTATCCACACGCAGCCAACGAAATGAAGTATACTGCAACTTATGATTCTGCTCGTGGCGATGGTAGTAACGGTGCTTTCGGGGAACATGGCTTTAATGAAGCAGGTGTTTCAATGACATCTACAGTTACAGCAATTCCAAATAAAAAAGTACTTGCAAAAGACCCTCTTAAAGCAGATGGTCTTCCAGAAGCTGCTATGCTGGATGTCATTTTGCCTCGTGCAAAAACAGCTCGTGAAGCAATTGAGTTGCTTGCAAAAGTCATTGAAGAAAAGGGATCTGCTGAAGGAAATACAGTTGTAGTTGCAGACCAAAAAGAAACTTGGTACATGGAAATCTTATCTGGCCACCAATATGTAGCGGTGAAGGTGCCAGAAGATAAATACGCAGTTTTTGCTAACACCTATTACCTTGGCCATGTTGATTTGAATGACAAAGAAAATGTTATTGCTTCTAAAGATGTAGAAAAAGTAGCCCAAGAAGCAGGAAACTACAAGACAGATAAAGATGGTAATTTCCACATTGCTAAATCATATGGACCTGAAAAATACGCAGAAGGGGATCGTTCTCGTACATATGCAGGAATTACACTTCTTGATCCTAAATCTAAAATTACTTACGAAGATGATGAGTACGAGCTCTTCCGCTCTCCAACTGATCCTAACAAGAAATTTACTCTTGAGGATGCCTTTGCTTTGCAACGGAACCGCTTTGAACACTTGAATGGTCGTTTTATACCTGATGATCAAATTGGGGTCAAGAAACAAGGCGACAATGGTGCAAATGATGCTGTTCGGAAAGATCAATACAAATATGCTCTTGGTAATGAAAATGTTATCGATGCCCATGTTTATCAAATTGATCCGAAGTTGCCAAAATCTTTTGGTGGTAAAGTATGGCTCGGTTTAGGACCATCACGTAACACACCATATGTACCTTTCTATGGTAACGTTCAAGATACTTATCAAGCCTTTAAACCTCAAACTGCTACTTATGATCCAAACTCATGGTACTGGACAGTATGGCATATTGACCAAATGGCTATTAAGAACCAAGATATTTTCGGCAAGACTGTTCAAGATCATTGGAAGATGCTTGAAAAACAATTTATCATTGATCAAGAGAAGAAGGATATTGAGTATTATTCACTGAAAGACCAACCAGAAGCTGCTAAAGCTGCTGAACACAAAGTTACAAAAGATGCACTTGATTTATCAGATCGTCTTTTCCAACACTTCAAGGACTATGAAAAGTTGATGGAAAAACAATTAGAAGCTGCTGGACGTAAGTCTGATCCTTATCGCGCTTCACAACCAGATGATAAACAAGACCCATCAACACCTGAAAAACCAGATACTCCAAAAACTCCAGAAAAACCAAAAGCAACTGAAGAAGTAAATAAAAACGTACTTCCTGCTGAATACTATGTTGCAGCACCTCCGACTCATGATATTCCTGCTAATGCAGAAGGGAATCCAAACAATCGTTTTGGCTATGCAGCTACAGCAAATGTGCAAGTATTCGGACAAACATCTACTCGCGCTGAAGCTCCTCAGGTACAAAGCCAAGCTTCTCAAGAGCCAAGTCAAGCTCCACAAACAACAGTTGCCAATGCAGAAGGCAATCCAAACAACCGCTTTGGTTTTGCAGGAAATTATGAAGGCGGAAAAGATTTCAAGAATATTGGGACATTCTCTAACGGAAACTAATTTTTCTGTTGAGAAAGCCAGTCATTGGATATAAGAAAACACCTAGTTAAATCTAGGTGTTTTTGTGTTTTGAGTAATAGACCAATCGGTCGTATTTCATCCTCGGTTTTATTTTTTAGTTTTCTCTTCTAGCCTTTTACCAAGTTCAATAATATAGTGTTCCAAATCATCTTTGACCTGCGGATGTTTGAGAGCGTAATCGATAGATGTTTTCATGAAGCCAAACTTGTCACCAACATCGTAGCGGTCACCCTTGAATTCACGGGCAAATACGCGCTGGGTCTTGTTAAGAGTATCAATGGCATCTGTCAGTTGGATTTCATTTCCAGCACCAGGAGCTTGATTTTCCAAGATTTTAAAAATTTCTGGAGTCAGCAGATAGCGACCAATGATTGCCAAATCACTTGGAGCTTCCTCCGGACTTGGTTTTTCAACAAATTTTTCGACACTATAAAGTCCATTAAGACCTTCGCCTTGCGGAGCGATGACACCATATGAAGAAACTTCTTCATGAGGGACCTGCATAACAGCAATTGTAGAAGCATGAGTTGCTTCATAGTCGTTCATCAGCTGTTTGGTAAGTGGCATAGCTTTATCATTAGTGATATCCATAAGGTCATCACCTAACATGACAACAAAAGGTTCGTTGCCGACAAAAGCCTTAGCTTGAAGCACAGCATCTCCCAGCCCACGCGGATGACTTTGTCGAATGAAGTGCAGGCCAATACCGGTTGTTTCATCAACTAATTTCAAAAGGTCATCTTTGCCTTTTTCTTTGAGGTTGTATTCAAGCTCAAAGTTGGAGTCGAAGTGGTCTTCAATCGAACGTTTTGACTTACCAGTTACGACTAAAATATCTTCAATTCCAGACTTGAGAGCTTCTTCGACAATAAATTGAATGGTAGGCTTGTCCACGATAGGTAACATTTCTTTAGCAAGCGCCTTAGTAGCAGGTAGGAAACGAGTTCCAAGGCCAGCTGCTGGAATGACAGCTTTCTTAACTTTTGACATTAGTAAATCCCTTCTAGATGCAGATTTGGTTATGACCATTCGTTCTCGGCCTTGAATTCATTGTTCATGATTTCGAAGATAGCCTCTTTTATGTCATGGTCTTGATAAATGACTTTATAAATGGCTTGGGTAATAGGCATATAGACATCCAATTCCTGAGCAAGTTCATAAGCAGCCTTGGTGGTGGAAATTCCTTCAATCACCATGCCCATGTTAGCTTCAATATCCGCTAATTTTTCTCCACGTCCAAGAGCATCCCCAGCCCGCCAGTTGCGAGAGTGGATAGAAGTTCCGGTAACAATAAGGTCACCAACTCCAGATAAACCGCTATAGGTCAAAGGACTAGCGCCAAGTTTCACTCCTAAGCGAGTGATTTCAGCCAGTCCACGCGTGATAATGGCAGCCTTGGCATTGTCGCCATAGCCTAGGCCGTGTAGAGCCCCAGCTCCGACGGCGATAATATTTTTAAGGGCACCTGCAGTCTCGACTCCAACCACATCTGTATTGGTATAGAGGCGGAAATAGTGGTTGCTGAAAAGTTTCTGTACATATTTGGCAGCTTCTAGGTCCTTAGAAGCAGCTGTAATGAGAGTGATATCGCGAACAATGGTTTCCTCAGCATGGCTAGGACCTGAAACAACGACAATTTCACTACGCAATTCACTCGGGATTTCCTCTTCTAAGATTGTAGAAATACGTTCATGGCTGTCGGGTTCCAAACCTTTGGAAGCATGCATAACCTTAACCTTGTGGTCTAGGATTTGAGCGACTTGTTTTGCTACCAGTCTTGTGACCTTGGTTGGCACCACAAATAGAACCGCATCAGCACCATCTAAGGCTTCTGCTAGACTGTGGTAGGCTTTGATTTTTTCATCGAGGACAGTATCTTTAAAATAACGTATGTTTGTATGCGCTTGGTTGATTTCATCGATCTGTTCAGCAATGTTACCCCAAATACGTACTTCGTGACCATTATCATTTAGCACTTGTGATAAAGCTGTACCCCAAGAGCCAGGACCGATTACAGCAACTCGTTGTTTATCCATCTTTCTTATTTCCATTTCTAACTAGAGTATTCTACTCTATTCTATCATATTAAAAGAAAAAAATCGTTTTCAAGCTTAAATGTTCTCATTTTCTTATAGTCATTTTAAAGCTAAGTTAAATAAGCTTGACATTGATTTTTTCTGTGATATAGTAAGAAAACAAAGGAAAAAGAGAAAACTAGTAGAGGGAAGATGATGTTTGTAAAAACCTTATTAAAGTACAAATGGTTTGTTGTGTGTTCGATTGTAATGACTGGCTTGATGATTGCTAGTTCGCTGTTGCAACCGTGGCTCCTTAAGCAGGTCCTGGATGCTTTGCAGATGAGTGATAGTAAAGCTATTTATCAAGCCGGGGCTTGGCTGATTGGTATGGGGATTGTTGGCTTGCTTGCTGGTGGTATTAATGTAACGACAGCAGCTTATATCGCCCAAGCGGTGTCATCTGATTTGCGGGAGAAGACTTTTCGAAAGATCCAGACTTTCTCTTATGCCAATATTGAGCAGTTCAATGCCGGAAATCTGGTTGTTCGGATGACCAATGATATTAATCAAATTCAAAATCTGGTTATGATGATGTTTCAAATCTTGCTTCGCCTGCCAATCCTATTCATTGGTTCGGTTGTCTTGGCCATCGTGACTGTTCCAGAACTCTGGTGGATTATTGCCCTTCTAATTTTACTTGTAGCTGGACTGACAGCTATGATGATGGGGCTTATGGGGCCGCGCTTTCAAAAATTTCAAATCTTATTAGAGCGCATGAACGCCATTGCCAAAGAAAATCTTCGAGGAGTTCGGGTGGTGAAGTCCTTTGTGCAAGAAAGGGCACAATTTGATAAGTTCAGTCAGGTTTCTGATGAGCTCTTGGATCAAAATCTATTTATCGGTTACGCTTTTTCAATTGTTGAACCAATGATGATGTTTGTCGGTTACGGGGCTATTTATCTGGCAATTTGGACCTTATCAGGCATGGTTGCTACAGACGCGGGAGTGGTCAGTTCGATTGCTTCTTTCATTGGCTACTTGAATCAAATTATCTTTACCATTATCATGGTTGGCTTTTTAGGAAATGGTGTGACGCGGGCTATTATATCAATGAGACGTCTCAATGAGGTTTTAGATACAGAGCCTGCCATGACCTTCCCAGATATAGCAGATGAAGACTTAGAAGGCAGTATTCGTTTTGATCATGTGACCTTTACCTATCCAACAGATGAAAGCCCAATTCTAAAAGATATTAGTTTTGAAGTTGCTCCGGGGCAGATGGTTGGCGTTGTCGGTGCAACGGGTGCTGGTAAGTCTACCTTGGCTCAGTTGATTCCCCGTCTTTTTGACCCTCAGGAAGGTTCTATTTCAATTGGCGGTAAGGATCTACGAGAAGTCAGTCAGGGAAGTCTTCGTAAAAATGTTTCCATTGTCTTGCAACGGGCTATTCTTTTTAGCGGGACCATTGCGGACAATCTTCGCCAAGGCAAACTCGATGCTTCCCTACCCGAGATGGAATGGGCAGCAGGAATTGCCCAAGCCAGTGAGTTTATCGGCCGTATGGCGGATAGCTTTGATAGTCAGGTAGAAGAACGTGGGAATAACTTCTCAGGTGGCCAGAAGCAAAGGATGTCCATTGCGCGTGGAGTCGTCAACCATCCCAAGATCCTAATTTTAGATGATTCGACCTCAGCTTTAGATGCCAAATCAGAAAAATTGGTTCAAGAAGCCTTAAACAAAGATTTGAAGGGCACAACCACCATTGTCATTGCCCAAAAGATTAGCTCGGTTGTCCATGCAGATAAGATTTTGGTCTTAGACCAAGGCCGTTTAATCGGACAAGGAACGCATAAAGAGCTAGTCGCAACAAATGAAGTTTACCGTGAGATCTACGAGACACAGAAAGGAAAGGAGGATTAAGATGCGGACTGTAAAATTTTTCTGGCAATATTTTAAAGACTATACATTATCTTTTATCATTGTGATCGTGATGATGATAGTTTCCACTATTTTACAAGTGCTCATTCCGATTTATGTTGGTCAGGCTGTTCAACATCTAGTTGAATTAGGCAATGCCTTGGCTAATGGCGGAGAAAAAAATCAGCTTTTAGCTGCTTTTGCATCCCTTATGACCAAGCTGTTTCTAACCTTTCTCTGTCTGTCAATTTCTAGCTTGATTTATATGGTTTTGATGAGCCGAGTGATTTCGCATTCGACCAATGAGATGCGCAAGGGTCTCTTTGGAAAACTAGCTAAATTAACCGTATCCTTTTTTGATCGTCATCAGGACGGGGATATCTTGTCACGCTTTACCAGTGACTTGGACAATATTCTTCAGGCCTTGAACGAAAGTATGATTCAAGTTTTAAGCAATATTCTTCTCTACCTTGTCCTTGTGATCATCATGTTCCGGCAGAATGCTCGCTTGGCTTGGATTACTGTTGCCAGCACTCCCCTAGCTATTGTGGTTTTAGTCGTGATTGTTAGACTAGCTAGAAAATATACTAACCTACAGCAAAAAGAAGTTGGTCAACTTAATGCCTATATGGATGAAACCATTTCCGGTCAGAAGGCTGTTATTGTTCAGGGCATGCAAGAAGAAGTTATCAAAGGCTTCCTTGAGCAAAATGATCGAGTCCGTTCAGCTACTTTTAAGGGCAGGGCTTTTTCAGGGCTTCTCTTCCCCATCATGAACGGAATGAGTCTGATCAATACAGCCATTGTGATTTTTGCTGGATCGGCTGTATTGCTTAGCGATCCCAATGTTGAAGTAGCTGTTGCAGTTGGTTTGATTACGACTTATGCCCAGTTTTCTCAGCAATATTATCAACCTATTATTCAAATTGCAGCTAGCTGGGGTAGCCTACAATTAGCCTTTACAGGGGCTGACCGGATTCAGGAGATGTTTGATGCGCCCGAGGAAGTTCGGCCAGAAAATGCACCTGCTTTTGCAGAGCTCACAGACTCTGTGGAGATCAAGCATGTGGACTTCTCATATGTAGAAGGCAAGCCCATCCTCAAAGATGTGTCTATCTCTGCTCCTAAGGGTAAGATGACGGCTGTTGTTGGACCGACTGGATCAGGTAAGACGACTATTATGAACCTGCTCAACCGCTTTTATGATGTGGATAGTGGCAGCATTGAGTTTGACGGTCGTGACATTCGAGATTATGAGCTGGATAGCCTACGGAGCCATGTGGGGATTGTCTTGCAGGATTCGGTGCTCTTTAGTGGTACGATTCGGGACAATATCCGCTTTGGTGTGCCGGATGCTAGTCAAGAAATGGTCGAAACGGCTGCACGTGCGACTCATATCCATGATTATATAGAAAGTCTGCCAGACAAATACGATACCATCGTGGATGATGATCAGAATATTTTCTCAACTGGGCAGAAACAGTTGATTTCTATTGCTAGAACTTTGCTGACGGACCCGCAAGTCTTGATTTTGGACGAGGCGACGTCTAATGTCGATACGGTAACAGAGAGCAAGATTCAGCAGGCTATGGAAGCCATCGTGGCTGGCCGGACTAGCTTTGTTATTGCTCACCGTCTCAAGACAATCCTCAATGCAGACCAGATTATTGTCTTAAAAGATGGAGAAGTGATTGAGCAAGGGAACCACCATCAACTTCTTCAACTCGGAGGATTCTATTCAGAACTCTATCATAATCAGTTTGTTTTTGAGTAAAGAGTCAATTCACATCTTTCAACTCTCGTTTGAATTTCAATTTCATTTGGGAGTTTTTTCTTAAAATTCTCTAGCAAGTACTTGATAAAAAATTTTTATAAGTAGCTTTAAAAAAATTTATTGGACTTGAAATGGCAGTCGTGGTAAGATATAGTATATCTTGAGAAAGGAGTCTCCTATGTGCAGAACAATTGTTGGAATTTCGGCTAATCTTTGCCCGGTTGATGAAGACGGAAAAAATATTCACACCTCTGTTTCACGAAAGTTTGTGGACGGCGTACGAATGGCTGGTGGTCTGCCAATGGTGATTCCTCTTGGCGATAAAAGCCTGGTCGAGGATTATGTAGAAACCATAGACAAGCTGATTTTATCTGGTGGGCAGAATGTCCATCCAAAATTCTATGGAGAAGAAAAAACTATTGATAGTGACGATTATAATATCGCCCGTGATGAATTTGAATTAGCACTTTTAAAAGAAGCCTTACGCCAGAACAAGCCTGTTATGGCCATTTGTCGTGGTTTACAACTGGTAAATGTTGCTTTCGGGGGTACCTTAAATCAGCAGATCGATAATCATTGGCAAGGCCAGCCTTTTGGAACTTCGCATTCGATTCGTACGGAAAAAGGAAGTGTTGTAGAGCGTTTATTTGGTCAAGCTAGTCGGATTAACTCAGTCCACCGTCAAAGTATCAAGGACTTGGCTCCTAATTTTCGCGCGACGGCTTTTGACCCAAGAGACAATACTATCGAAGCTATCGAGTCCATTGATAACCATCGGATTATTGGTCTTCAATGGCATCCGGAGTTTTTGATCGGCGAAGAAAAGGGAAATTTAGAGCTATTTCACTATCTTTTGCAGGAATTATAAAAAATTTTAAACCTTTCAGTTTGCTTTTAGGAAAGTTTAAGGTAAGAGATTTATACTAAGAACATAAACAAAGACCTCCTAACTTTGTTTAGAAATCCTAAAACTTTTCTTTTTCATAATAATCTCCCTATAAGAACCGCCCAATTGGCGGTTTTTTTGCTGGAAAGGCTGAGAAATCTGGATTTTCAGTAATTTAATGTCTTTTATGTTATAATGAGTCACAAGTAGGCCAAGCGAATTGGTCAGTAGATGGAGGAACAGAGATGTCAAGAGCGGAGCGAGTTATTTTAACAAATATGTGTATGGTTTACGATGGAGACCGCATTTTAGTGCAAAATAAAGTAAATGATGATTGGACCGGCCTTTGCTTTCCAGGTGGCCATGTTGAAAATCGTGAATCCTTTGTCAAATCAGTGATACGGGAAGTCAAGGAAGAAACGGGTTTGACTATCTATGAGCCTCGCTTGTGTGGTGTCAAGCAGTTTTATACTGAAAAAGATGAGCGCTACATCGTTTTTCTTTACAAGACCAATCGTTTTGAAGGAGAGCTAGTTTCATCCGACGAAGGCGAGGTGTTCTGGATTAACCGTGAAGATTTTGACAGCTACTCGCTGGCTGTGAGCTTTAAGGAAATGTATCAAGTTTTCACATCAGATTTGACGGAGCAGTTTACCTATCTGGATAATGGAGAGATCATCAGAGATCTATACTAGTGATTACCGCCCAATTGGCGGTTTTTTTGCTTGTTTTTACCGAATTTAGTATAATAGGAGCAGAAAAAACAGAAAAGAGAAATACATGAAAATTCGCGGATTCGAGCTGGTTTCCAGCTTTACAAATGAAGATTTGCTACCCAAGAGAGAGACGGCTCACGCAGCTGGCTACGACTTGAAAGTGGCAGAGCGTACCGTCATAGCACCAGGAGATATTAAGCTGGTTCCGACTGGTATCAAGGCCTATATGCAAGCCGGAGAGGTACTTTATCTTTACGACCGCTCGTCCAATCCTCGCAAAAAAGGCTTGGTTTTGATTAACTCCGTTGGAGTTATTGATGGCGACTATTATGGCAATCCTGGAAACGAAGGGCATATCTTTGCTCAGATGAAAAACATCACAGATCAGGAAGTCGTCCTTGAAGTTGGAGACCGTATCGTGCAGGCTGTCTTTGCACCCTTTTTAATTGCGGATGGAGATGAAGCAGATGGCGTGCGGACTGGTGGGTTTGGGTCAACAGGTCATTGATGTAACCGATAAGAAAAGATATGATTAGAGAGTAGGAAATTACCATCGCTAAGAAAAAAACAACCTTTGTGTGTCAAAATTGTGAATATCATTCGCCCAAGTATCTAGGCCGCTGTCCTAATTGTGGAGCGTGGTCTTCTTTTGTTGAGGAAGTAGAGGCTGCAGAAGTCAAGCATGCTCGTGTTTCCTTGACAGGTGAAAAGACTCGGCCCATGAAGCTGGCTGAGGTCACTTCGATTGATGTCAATCGGACCAAGACGGAAATGGACGAGTTTAATCGTGTGCTGGGTGGTGGAGTCGTGCCTGGCAGTCTGGTTCTGATTGGTGGGGATCCTGGTATCGGGAAGTCTACCCTGCTTCTGCAAGTATCAACCCAGCTTTCTCATCAGGGCACCGTCCTTTATGTCAGCGGGGAGGAATCAGCTGAGCAGATTAAGTTGCGGGCGGAACGCCTCGGTGATATTGATAGTGAATTTTATCTCTACGCTGAGACCAATATGCAAAATATCCGCACAGAGATTGAGAAAATCAAGCCAGATTTTCTGATTATCGACTCTATACAGACGGTGATGTCGCCGGAAATTTCCAGTGTCCAAGGCTCTGTTTCTCAGGTCCGAGAGGTGACAGCCGAGCTCATGCAGCTGGCCAAGACCAATAATATCGCGACCTTTATTGTTGGTCACATGACCAAGGAAGGAACCTTAGCTGGTCCTCGGACGCTAGAGCACATGGTGGATACCGTGCTTTATTTTGAGGGTGAACGTCAGCATACTTTCCGTATCTTGAGAGCAGTCAAGAACCGTTTTGGCTCGACCAATGAGATTGGCATTTTTGAGATGCAATCTGGCGGGCTAGTTGAGGTTGTCAATCCCAGTGAAGTCTTTTTAGAAGAGCGCCTGGACGGCGCGACAGGATCTTCTATTGTCGTGACCATGGAAGGAACGCGGCCAATTTTAGCAGAGGTGCAGGCTTTGGTGACACCGACCATGTTTGGCAATGCCAAGCGAACCACGACCGGACTGGACTTTAACCGAGCTAGCCTCATCATGGCGGTTCTGGAAAAGAGGGCGGGGCTCCTTCTGCAAAATCAAGACGCCTATCTCAAATCAGCTGGGGGTGTCAAGCTAGATGAGCCAGCCATTGATTTGGCGGTAGCGGTAGCCATTGCTTCCAGCTACAAAGATCTACCTACCAATCCTCAAGAGTGCTTTATCGGTGAAATTGGTCTGACTGGTGAAATCCGTCGGATTAACCGTATCGAGCAGCGCATCAACGAAGCGGCAAAGCTGGGCTTCACCAAAGTCTACGCTCCTAAAAACTCTCTGAACGGCCTCAAAGTTCCAGACAATATCCAAGTCATTGGTGTGACAACGATTGGGGAAGTCTTAAAGAAAGTATTTTCTTAGAACCTTGCTTTATAGGTAAATAAAACTGTCAATGTAATGACCTTGGTAGATAAATAAAACAGGTGCAAGGATTAGTTTTCTTTGCTCGAAACAAGATAAAAGGAGAAATCTGATGTCAGATAATCGCATGAATTTTACTATTGAAAACAATAGCCAATTTCCTTTTGTAGAAATTGTACTAGATAAAGGAGAAAAAGCTTATATTCAGCGCGGAAGCATGGTTTATCATTCTTCTAGTGTTAAATTAAGAACCAAACTGAATGCAAAAGGATCTGGTCTTGGTAAATTAGTTAAAGCAGTTGGGCGTTCGATGGTGTCTGGTGAAAGCACCTTTATTACGGAAGCTTTATCTGATGCAGATGGTGGCCTCTTAGCTCTAGCTCCTAATGTTCCGGGTCAGGTAATGCCCTTGTATTTAGGGGAACATCAATATCGATTGAACGACGGAGCTTTCCTTGCTTTGGATGGTTCAGCTTTTTATACGATGGAACGCCAGTCTATTGGCCGTGCCTTGTTTGGCGGTCAAGGGGGGTTCTTTGTCATGACTACTCAAGGAGAAGGAACGCTCTTAGTCAATGCCTTTGGATCTATCAAGAAAATTGAACTGAAAGACCAAGAAATGACAATTGATAATGCCCATGTTGTTGCCTGGAGCAAAGACTTGCATTATGACATTCACTTGGAAAATGGTTTTTTACAATCTGTCGGTACAGGAGAGGGTGTTGTTAATACCTTCCGAGGTACAGGAGAAATCTATGTTCAAAGTCTAAATGTTGAAACTTTCGCTAAAATTTTGGGTGGATATATTCCTACAAAAGAGTAGGCTTGACTATACTGAGCCTACAAAATTTTCATGAGTAAGAAGCTTTATCTCTGACAAATCTTAAAAAAGCTGGTAAGATAAGATTAATTTATTTGATAATCAAATAATTTTTTCAGAGATGAAGCAGAGGTGAATATGTCTTACTTTAAAAATTTTATGAAGGCCAACAGAGCGTATGTTGACTTGCATGGAACAGCTCATTTACCAATAAAACCAAAAACAAAGGTTGCTATTGTAACCTGCATGGATTCCCGACTTCATGTGGCTCCGGCCTTAGGTTTGGCTCTTGGAGATGCCCATATTTTGCGGAACGCTGGTGGGCGTGTGACGGAGGATATGATTCGGTCCTTAGTGATTTCTCAGCAACAGATGGGGACCAAAGAAATAGTGGTTTTGCACCATACCGACTGTGGGGCCCAGACTTTTACCAATCCAGAGTTTGCCTGTCACCTTGAAAATGTACTAGGCGTGGATGTTAAGGGGCAAGATTTTCTGCCCTTCACAGATGTGGAAGAAAGTGTACGGGAGGACATGGAATTACTTCGTAAGTCTCCCTTGATTCCTGATGATGTAGAAATTTCTGGTGCTGTCTATGATGTGGATACCGGGCGAATCCATGAAGTTCTATAAATAAATGTTCTAGTTTCCAATTAGTTTGGGAATGAAAAAAAGATTGCTTGCGGGTAATCTTTTTTTCTTACTTGTGCTATAATAGAAACGATTGAAAAGAGGCCGTTTGGTCCTCGATGATAAAAAGAATGATATAAAGGAGATCTGCTTTGGCAAAAGCTATTCGGGTGCGTTATGCACCAAGTCCGACTGGACTTTTACACATCGGAAATGCGCGGACTGCGCTCTTTAATTACCTCTATGCTCGTCATCATGGCGGGACCTTCATTATCCGTATCGAGGATACTGACCGCAAGCGACATGTAGAAGATGGGGAACGTTCTCAGCTTGAAAATTTGCGTTGGTTAGGCATGGACTGGGATGAAAGCCCAGAAACACATGAAAACTACCGTCAGTCTGAGCGTTTGGAACTCTACCAAAAATACATTGACCAATTGCTAGCTGAAGGAAAAGCCTACAAATCTTATGTTACAGAAGAAGAGTTGGCAGCCGAGCGCGAACGCCAGGAAGCAGCAGGAGAAACACCTCGCTACATCAACGAATACCTTGGCATGAGCGAAGAAGAAAAAGCTGCTTATATTGCTGAACGTGAAGCAGCAGGTATTGTACCAACTGTCCGTCTGGCGGTTAATGAGTCAGGTATCTACAAATGGCACGACATAGTCAAAGGCGACATTGAGTTCGAAGGTGGCAATATCGGTGGTGACTGGGTTATCCAAAAGAAAGACGGATATCCAACTTACAACTTTGCTGTTGTTATTGATGACCACGATATGCAAATCTCTCACGTCATTCGTGGAGACGACCACATTGCCAACACTCCTAAGCAGCTTATGGTTTATGAGGCGCTGGGCTGGGAAGCTCCAGAGTTCGGTCATATGACCTTGATTATCAATAGCGAAACTGGTAAAAAGCTATCTAAACGTGATACCAACACCTTGCAATTTATCGAGGATTATCGTAAGAAGGGGTATCTGCCAGAAGCGGTCTTTAACTTTATCGCTCTTCTTGGTTGGAACCCAGGTGGCGAAGATGAGATTTTCTCTCGCGAAGAACTCATTAAACTCTTCGATGAAAACCGCCTCAGTAAATCTCCAGCAGCCTTCGACCAGAAGAAACTAGACTGGATGAGCAATGAATACATCAAAAATGCAGATTTTGAAAGAATCTTTGCTCTGGCGAAACCATACTTGGAAGAAGCAGGGCGTTTGACAGATAAGGCTGAAAAATTAGTAGAGCTTTACAAACCACAGATGAAATCGGTCGATGAAATTGTACCTCTGACAGATCTTTTCTTCTCAGATTTCCCAGAGTTGACAGACGCTGAGCGCGAAGTTATGGCAGGAGAAACAGTTCCAGTAGTTTTAGAAGCCTTCAAAGCAAAGCTAGAAGCTATGACAGATGAAGAATTTGTGACAGAAAACATCTTCCCTCAAATCAAAGCAGTCCAAAAAGAAACAGGTATCAAGGGTAAAAACCTCTTTATGCCGATTCGAATTGCCGTTTCAGGTGAGATGCATGGACCAGAGCTTCCAGATACGATTTACCTATTAGGTCGTGAAAAATCTATCCAGCATATCGAGAACATGCTAAATCAAATTCAATAAGATAAACCAGCTTTCGGGCTGGTTTTTATTTTAGTCCAGTATATAATATATTGTATTTGAATAAAAATTGATAAAACGTTTTTATCTTAATAAATATCGACTTTCTCTTGACATTTGCATTTTCATACCGTAGAATGTTTAAAAATACAAATTATAGAAGGGTAGGAGTAATCGCATGGTTAAAGAGAAAGTTATTTTGGCCTATTCAGGAGGATTGGACACTTCGGTGGCTATTACTTGGTTGAACAAGGATTATGATGTGATCGCAGTCTGCATGGATGTGGGTGAGGGAAATGATTTGGATTTCATTCATGATAAGGCTCTGAAAGTTGGCGCTATTGAATCTCACGTCATTGATGTTAAAGACGAGTTCGCGGAAGACTACGTCCTGGTTGCTCTGCAAGGACACACCTTCTATGAACAAAAATATCCTCTGGTGTCCGCTCTGAGCCGACCATTGATTTCTAAGAAGCTAGTTGAAATTGCCCACAAGACGGGGGCGACGACCATTGCACATGGCTGTACGGGAAAAGGAAACGATCAGGTACGTTTTGAAGTTGCTATCGCATCTTTAGATCCCAGTCTCAAGGTGATAGCTCCAGTTCGGGAGTGGAAATGGTCTCGGGAAGAAGAAATCAATTATGCTAAAGCTAATGGTGTGCCAATTCCTGCAGATCTGGACAGTCCTTACTCAGTCGACCAAAACCTTTGGGGCCGGGCTAACGAGTGCGGAGTTTTAGAAAATCCTTGGAATGAAGCACCGGAAGATGCCTATGATTTGACGGTTGCGCCAGAAGCAGCGTCAGACAGCCCAGTCTATGTAAATATTGACTTTGAGGCAGGTGTGCCAGTTGCTTTAGATGGCAAAAAGATGAAGCTGGCAGACTTGATCCTTGAGCTGAATGACTTGGCAGGACAGCACGGAGTCGGGCGGATTGACCATGTGGAGAATCGTCTGGTAGGGATTAAGTCTCGGGAAATCTATGAATGCCCTGGGGCGGTGACTCTCTTGGCTGCCCACAAAGAAATCGAGGATTTGACTCTAGTCAGAGAACTGGCTCATTTCAAGCCGATTATCGAAAATGAGCTGTCCAATCTTATCTACAATGGCCTCTGGTTTAATCCGGCGACAGAAGCTTTGATTGCCTACCTTAAGTCCACTCAGCAAGTGGTCAATGGAACAACTAAAGTGAAGCTTTATAAGGGATCTGTGACAGTTGTAGCTCGTAAGTCTGACAATTCTCTCTACGATGAGAGTCTGGCTACCTATACCAGTGCAGATACTTTTGACCAGGATGCCGCAATTGGCTTTATCAAGCTGTGGGGGCTTCCGTCTAAGGTTCATGCAGAGGTTCAGGCTCACAAGGACAAATAGAAAGGGGCTTTCCTATGGCGAATCATAAACTGTGGGGCGGACGTTTTGAAGCCTCTCTGGAAGGCTGGGTAGAGGAATTTGGCGCTAGCATCGGCTTTGACTATCGTCTGGCTCCTTATGATCTGCAGGGTAGCCTAGCCCATGTCAAAATGCTGGGGCAGACAGGAATCATTGCTCCAGAGGAAGCAGTGGTTATTCAGACAGGCTTGGAGAAGCTGTTGGCACGTTATGAGGCTGGAGAACTTGAGTTTGATGTGCGAAATGAAGATATTCATATGAATATGGAAGCTCTTCTGACCGAGGAGATTGGGCCAGTAGCTGGTAAGCTCCATACGGCTCGCTCCCGTAATGACCAGGTGGCGACAGATATGCACCTTTATCTCAAGGATCAGCTCGGCCAGATTGCGGATAAACTCCTGAATTTGCGTCAGGTGTTGCTGGTCTTGGCAGAAGAGCATGTAGAGACCATCATGCCAGGCTATACCCATCTGCAGCATGCTCAGCCGATTAGCTTTGCCCATCACCTGCTGGCCTATTATCAGATGTTCAGTCGGGATAGTCAGCGCTTTGCTTTTAATCTAGAGCATACCGATTTATCTCCTTTGGGAGCAGCAGCTCTGGCGGGGACAACGTTTCCGATTGATCGGGAGCTGACAGCTGATTTATTGGGCTTCAAGGGCATTTACCACAATTCCTTGGATGCGGTCAGTGATCGAGACTTTATCTTGGAGTTTCTATCTAACAGTAGCATTCTCATCATGCATCTTTCTCGTCTTTGCGAGGAGCTGATTAACTGGTGTAGCTACGAATATGGCTTTGTCAGCCTGTCAGACACCTTTAGTACTGGATCTTCCATCATGCCGCAAAAGAAAAATCCGGACATGGCGGAGCTGATTCGGGGTAAGAGCGGCCGGGTCTATGGCCATCTCTTCAGCCTTCTGACGGTTATGAAATCTCTGCCCTTGGCCTATAATAAGGACCTGCAGGAAGACAAGGAAGGCGTGTTTGATACAGTAGATACCATCCAAAAATCGCTGGATATTATGGCGGGTATGCTGTCTAGTATGACAGTAAACAAAGAAAAAATGCTGGTTTCAACTCAGCGGGATTTCTCCAATGCGACAGAATTGGCTGATTATCTGGCCAAGAAAGGACTGCCTTTCCGAAAAGCCCATGAGATTGTCGGAAAGTTGGTGCTGGAATGCAGCAAGGCAGGCTATTATCTACAGGATATTCCGCTGAGTCGCTATCAGGAAGTGTCGTCGCTGATTGAAGAAGACGTTTATCAAGCACTTGAGTCGCAGACGGCAGTGCAAAAACGAAATTCACTCGGGGGGACTGGATTCGAACAGATTCGTCAGGAGTTGGAAAGAGCTAAAAAAGATTTGAACAACAAATAACATTTAGAAAACATCGTGAAAAAGAGCGATGTTTTTGCTTTATAAAAAGCTATAAATGAAGGTAGAAATAGCGCTAAAGGTTGCTGGCATTGGCTTTTTGGAAAAATATGGTATAATAGATATAATTTTGGTAGATGGAGTTGAATTTTGAAAAAAAGCTATCGCGTCAAGAGTGAAAAAGATTTCAATGCGATTTTTAATGATAAACAAAGTGTGGCTAATAAACGATTTGTCATCTATAAATTGGATAAAGATCAAAAACACTTTCGAGTGGGGCTTTCCGTCAGTAAAAAACTTGGGAATGCAGTTGTCAGAAATAGGATTAAGAGGAAGATTCGCCATGTCTTGATAGAGCATAGACAAGAACTGCAACCGGTTGACTTTGTCATCATTGCTCGTAAGGGAGTGGAAGAGCTGAATTACAAAGAAATTGAGCGAAATTTACTACATGTACTAAAACTAGCTAAAATCTATCAAGAAGGGATTCCCAGTGAAAAAGAAGAGTAAGATAGCAGGTCTCCTGCTTTTGTCCTCGCTTGTTTTGACCGCCTGTGGCACGAGCGAAGTCACATCACAATCAACTGACTTATGGGAAAAATTTGTTTATTTCTTTGCGGAAACGATTCGTTTCTTATCTTTTAATGGCAGCACAGGAATTGGAATTATTCTCTTTACTATCATCATTCGAACGGTTCTTTTGCCAGTCTTCCAAATCCAGATGACTTCATCGAGGAAAATGCAGGAAGCCCAGCCGCATATCAAAGCTTTACAAGCCAAGTATCCCGGCAAAGATATGGAAAGCAGAAACTTGCTAGCAACGGAAACCCAAAAGCTTTACAAAGAATTGGGTGTTAATCCCTTAGCATCCTTTATTCCTCTTTTTGTTCAGATGCCAGTCTTAATTGCCTTGTATCAAGCGTTGACACGGGTTGCCTTCTTGAGGACGGGACATTTTCTCTGGCTCAACTTGGCAGAAACGGATCCTTATTACATACTGCCAGTACTGGCCGCCCTCTTCACTTTCTTGAGTACTTGGCTCAATAATAAGGGGTTGACCGAAAGAAATGGAGCTATGACGGCGATGACCTATCTCATGCCACTCTTGATTTTCTGGTTTGCCCTAAGTTTTTCCAGTGGGGTAGCCCTCTACTGGACAGTGTCAAATGCCTACCAAGTGGGACAAACTTTAGTTTTGAGCAATCCGTTCAAAATGATCGCAGAGCGCGAAGCTAAGCTTAATGCTGCGCGTGAACAAGAAGAAAAGAAAAAACGTGCCTTCCGAAAAGCACAGAAAAAGAAAAAATAAGGAGGTCTCTTGCAAATGGTTGTATTTACAGGAGCAAGTGTAGAAGAAGCAATTCAAGAAGGATTGCGTGAGTTAGATATTCCTCGTATGAAAGCACATATTACTGTTATTTCACGTGAGAAAAAAGGTTTTCTAGGTTTATTTGGTAAAAAACCTGCCCAAGTTGATGTGGAGCCAATCAGCGAAACAACAATGGTCAAGGCTAATCAAAAAGCTGTAAAAGGTGTGCCAGAGGAAGTTAATGCTAAAAATGAACCGGTCAAAAGTGTTAGTGAAGAAACAGTTGACTTGGGTCGGGTTGTCGCTGCCATCAAGAAGGTTGAAGGCGAAGGTGAGAAAGTTTCAGACGAAGTTAAGGCAGAAATCCTCAAACATGATAAACAAGCCAATACTATTTTAGAGGAAACTGGAACAATTGACCTTATTAAAAACCAAGTAAGACAAGGTGAATCAGAAGAAAAGAGTCAACCAGCTAATCAAGAGTTTTCAGATTTAGGTATCGAAGTTGAAGAAAACTATGACATTGAAGAAGTTGTCTCAGATGTGACAGCCTATGTCCAAGAAATCATCAATGAAATGGACGTTGAAGCAAGTTTATCATCTAGTTACAACCGTCGTACGGTCAATATGCAGATTGACACCAATGAACCTGGCCGTGTGATTGGATACCACGGAAAGGTTCTCAAAGCTCTGCAACTATTGGCTCAGAACTATCTCTATATTCGTTATGAAAAGAGTTTTTATATCTCTATTAATGTCAATGACTATGTGGAACATCGGGCTGAAGTCTTGCAAAGTTACGCTCAAAAATTGGCTAACAAAGCTTTGGAAGAGCGCCGTAGCCAGCCGACAGATCCAATGTCTAACAACGAACGCAAAATTATCCACCGAATCATTTCTAAAATGGATGGCGTTACTAGCTATTCAGAAGGCGACGAGCCAAACCGTTACGTCGTAGTTGATATTGATAGTGAGTAAAAGCTTCAATTATTAACTATGTCAGAATTTTTTATACAACAAAGTGAGACTGAGACGCCATTGTCTCCGTCTCCTTTCTTTTATAGATAATAAGTTTGAATGTAGAAAATCAAAGAGGGAAAGAATATGAAAAAAATACTTGTTTTATTACTTTCAGGCGCAATTTTTTTATGTGCATGTAGTCCGAAGGGAGATCATTCATCTCCTTCAAGTACTCCAAAACCATCAAAGCAATCGCAAGCTTCTTCGTATTCTATTGAGCAAGATGAAAAAGCATATGCAAGTACTTTGGATAGTCTAAAAAATGATACATCAGAGGGGCGAGCAAATTTATACGCATTTTATGATATTGATGGAAACGGCACTAAAGAATTGCTAACTGGGCACAATTTCAAAGGTCAATATTATTTGGCTGCAATCTATTACTTAAACCAGGGTGTTTCTACTTATTTAGCACAATCCAGAGTTGCTTCAGCAGGTGGAAGCAGAGAGGTCACAACTATTTATACTGATGGAACAGTCTTTTATGCTCAATGGCATTCTCTAAGCCCTGATGCTAAGGGTTATCTTTATCAACTGAAATCTGATAATAGTGGTGTAGATGTGCTAAAAGAAGCAGATTTTCAAATAGCAGGCGTGGATCCAAATTCTGAAAGCGGGCAACATACAGTATTTGGGACGGGATCTAAAAAAGAGCTTGATCTATCTTCGTTAAAGTGGAAAGACATAGAAAACTATCAAGCAACGACAAGTGTTGGAAATCAGAAAGAACAAAGTCGTTCGTCTCAATTGGATTTGGAAGCCATCCAAAAAGGAGATTATTCTAGTATCGAAGGCAGATGGAGAAATGGGAAGGGGAGTGAATTAGTATTTGATAAAAATGGCTTGGTTAATAACGACCTAAAATTGGGAAATAATTTTAGAATGATTGATTCTTATTTACAAGGTGGAGTATCCTCTGGAGGTCCTGGTGCAGCCATCTTGTTCATTCCAGCAGGTGTTGATATGTCTGTGACTGCGGGTGATCAAACGATAGCAGATGCTTCTGATAAAAAACAAGATCGAATTCTTATAACTCAGAGTGTTGTTGTTAATAACCCTGATGTTTTCTATTATAGAGAGTAGAGAAAGGAGATGTTATGTCACTTTTCCCAGCAATAAAAGCTTATCTTCCTTATCAAGGAACCAAGTATATTGCTCCAGAAAAAGCAGGAGACCTTCGTGAGGTCATGCTGGATCTGAGAGCTAAGGGCCAGGATGCTCGTAAAGAGTTTATAGATCTAGTCAAAGATTTTCAGGCTTTATATCCGAATTTAAGCTTGGAGCGAGCCAGCCAATGGATGAACCAAGCCCAAATCCTGCGACCCCATTTTTGGAATTATGTGAGAGGGTATGGGGAGATAACGGAACCCATGTTCGCTCTGCGTTTGTATGGAAGTGCAGATGATTTTGGGGTATCGCTCGAAGTTAGCTTCATGGAGCGTAAGAAAGACGACTATAGTCTCTCTAAGCAAAATCGGATCTTGCAAGTACCAATTGATAGGCCCATTTATTATTTTGCTCAGATAGATGGTGTGAGTCAGCGCTTTGAAGGCACAGAAGATAATCGCAGGTTACTTATGAAACAAGTCCAAGAAGGCCATGTTCGCAAGGTTTTAGCCAAATACGATGTTAATCTATCTGGGGCTAATTCTAGAGAAGAAGTCTTGTCTAATTTACAAGAAGCAATGACTGCCCTGATTCCATTTTATGAAGCAACAAGGCCTCTATGATTCCGTTCTCAAAAGGAAACTTATTTTCTGGAACTATTGACAAAAGGCTTAGAATCATATAGAATAGTAAAGTATGTTTAGTAACTGATCACAACTAGCCGGCTAAACGAATACAAGAATCTAAGAGGAGGTATTCATCGTGAAACGTACTTATCAACCAAGTAAAATCCGTCGCGCGCGTAAACACGGTTTCCGTAATCGTATGTCTACTAAAAACGGTCGTCGCGTACTTGCAGCTCGTCGTCGTAAAGGACGCAAAGTTTTGGCTGCTTAATCAAAACGATTATAACAAGAAAAATCAGTGGAAACTCGAGACCACTGGTTTTTTCTATTATGCTAATAAAGAGATTATAAATAAAAATAAGACCAGATCGAAGATAAAATCGTTCTGGTCTTTTATATTCAAATTAGTTTATCACTTCAGTAAAAAAGGATAAAGATAGCAAAGTATGGTGAAACTAATCATAGCATAAAGGATACCGATGCGAATGGCTTGGATAGGTTTATACAGTCGAATCAAGATGAGCAAACACCAAACCAATAAGACGAGGACAAACCAGCCGGAAAGTAATCGTAGAGGAGTTGGTCCATAAAGGTAAATATAGACGCCAAATAATTTCCATCCTGCAAGTAAGGTCAGCAAGGTGGCAAATATAAAGAGCAGAGTGGTTGCTAACCGTGTGCCTATCTGATCCCAGAGCGGTTTTTTAGAGATGAGATAAAAAGCTCCTAAAACAGCAAAATTAAGAAGAGAAACTCTAACTAGTTGCCAGAACCCAGTGACCGCAATGGAAGACGCACTTTGAGGAGAAATGGCTTCTGTAACAGTTCCAGCGCTTAGAAGATCCCCTAGCTCGCTTAGACCGGTTGTGAAAAAAAGGATATAGGTTACAAGTAAGCTTCCAATGACAATATATGCTGCAAAGTTAGGAATAGCCCTTAGTGGCTGAACTTTTTCTTGGAAGACTTGGTAGTTAAAAGTAGACGTTCTTTCGCTGAGCAAGCTACCCACAATGAGTCCATATAAGTAGAGACTGACTGGAATAGCAAGAAATAGCTGTGCTAGTATAGTAGCTATATCAATCTTGGAAAAAAGTGAGTCAAAGAAGGTCTGACTGAAATCGGACAATTGTATGAAGAGATTGGCAAAATTACCTGAGACCTGACTTAGCTGAGTCCAAACAAAGTAAACCAGGACTCCTGAAGCCAATAGACTGCCTATTAGGATGACAAAATGTTGGAAGTTCTTTGAATAGCTGTCATTTGTCTTTTCAGAGCTTTCCTCCTCATGGAGAAATACGATGCAAGAAGCCATGAAGTTTTTAAAGGGTAGAGAATAGAAAGCTTGCATCAGATCAAACCAAACCATTATCCCTAAGCGCCCCTGACTTAGCCAGCCTGTACGGGACAGGACGTAGAAGGCAAAAGAGAGGTGGATAGCTAAAAATTGGAAAAAATCTAGTTGCTGATGTGCCCCCCAAATACTTAAAGCCGTGGCTTGAGCAATGGTTAGAGTGAAAAAAGCTCTCGTCTCTAATTTTTTGGCGCCTTCTTTTAATGGGATAGAGGTTGTATGTAATTTCTTGATTAGAAACTCAGTCGAAAGTAAAAGACCGACTGTGACTGGGAGAGAGTAAATAGTTTTAAGCTGTACTAGGATTGCAGTGTAAAAATAAGCTAACAGGTAGAAAACAATAGTCCCAATTTTAAAGATTTTTATTTGAGCGTCATCTAAAGAGCTGAAGATCGTCTGTTCTTCTAGATCATCTAGATCGTCAAGCTGATAGTCTTGCTCTTCTATCTGTTCTTGTAAAGTTCTTTCCATTTTATGCCTCCTCTTCTTTATCTGGAATATATTCTAATATATCGCCGGGTTGGCATTCCAATTCTCGGCAAAGTGCATTGAGAGTTGAAAAGCGAACTGCTTTGGCTCGATTATTTTTCAAAATGGATAGATTGGCTGGTGTTAAATCAATCAGCTCAGCCAAGCGACCGGCACTGATACGTTTTTGTGCCATGACAAGGTCTAAATTTATCTGAATCATATGCCCTCCTAAATTGTGTAGTCTACTTGATCTTGCAGTTCAATAGCCTTGCCAAAAGCATTGCGAATGACGCGGATAATTAAGGTTAAAATACTGCAAGAAACGGTCACTAAGAGCATAGGTAGATAGACTGTCAGTCCCATGAAAAGTGAGATAAGAGCGACAATTCCAACTTCCCAGCCCAAATATCGGAGATATTGAACGTTTTGTTGAATGAAAACTTGGTCCTGTCCGATATGATGAAGGAGTCGATAAAGATGAACGATGCAGGTCAAAGCCAGTCCTCCTAAGGCGTAACCTAGCAAGAGCAAAATCCAGAATCGGGCCTCGCCTTGAACGAGAGGGGAAGGAAATACGATAATAAGATTTACAATCCAAGGACCTAGGAAGATTAAGATAGTAGAAGCAATAAATAAAAGGCTAATGCTGATTTTTGTAAGACTGATGCTCCAATCTTCAGCAGTCTTTTTTGTTTTGTTGGTCATAATATCCTCCGACAAATATTTTAGTTCTTAGTAACTATAACACAAAAATTATCGATAATCAATAAGATTCTATCGAAAAATAACAAAAAGTTATCGATTAAAGATCAGAAACTGCAAGTTTAAAAGTTTTAAAGACAGATTCGGATGGCTGTTGAATGGCAGCTATCTTATTTTTCTGCTTTGAAGAGACTTCTGATTTTTTAGGTCATTTTTGGTATAATAAAGGACAGGAAATACAAGGAAGTAAACCATGAAGATTTTTGACACACACACACATTTAAATGTGGAAGAATTTGCTGGTCGAGAGGCAGAGGAGCTTCAATTAGCCAAAGAAATGAGTGTTGTTGCACACAATATTGTCGGGTTTGACCGACCGACCATTGAGCGCGCCTTGGAGTTGGCGGACAATTATGATCAGCTTTATGCTACGATTGGCTGGCATCCGACTGAGGCGGGGACTTATGATGAGGCGGTAGAAGCCTATCTGCTGGACAAGCTTCGTCACCCCAAGGTGCTGTCTCTGGGCGAGATTGGACTGGATTATCACTGGATGACAGCGCCAAAGAATGTTCAGGAGCGGGTTTTTCGACGCCAAATCCAGCTCTCCAAAGAGCTGAACCTGCCCTTTGTCGTTCACACACGTGACGCATTGGATGACACCTATGAGATTATCAAGAGTGAAGGTGTCGGACCTAGAGGTGGTATCATGCACTCTTATTCAGGTTCTTTGGAAATGGCAGAGCGCTTTATCGAGCTAGGAATGATGATTTCCTTTTCTGGAGTCGTCACCTTTAAAAAAGCGACAGATATTCAGGAGGCTGCGCAGAACCTGCCTTTGGACAAAATCCTCGTTGAGACGGATGCACCTTATCTGGCGCCGGTTCCCAAACGTGGTCGAGAAAACAAAACAGCCTATACCCGCTATGTGGTAGAGAAAATTGCGGAGCTGCGTGGGCTGACTGTCGAAGAAGTAGCGCAGGCGACCTATGATAATGCAAAGAAGGTGTTTGGGCTTGACTGAGAAGATAAAAATCCCTCAGGTGATTGTCGTTGAGGGCAAGGATGACACAGCCAATCTGCAGCGATTTTACCAAGTTGACACTTACGAGACGAGAGGATCTGCGATCAATGAAGAAGATCTTGAGCGGATAGAGAAACTGCACCAGCTACGTGGCGTTATCGTCTTTACCGATCCAGACTACAATGGTGAGCGCATTCGTCGAATAATTATGGATGCTGTGCCAACTGCTCAGCATGCCTTTCTCCGACGAGATGAGGCAACTCCCAAGTCTAAGAACAAAGGTCGGTCGCTCGGAGTAGAACACGCTTCATTTGAGGATTTACAGCAGGCGTTAGCGGGGCTGGTCGGATATTTCGATGATGAAGATAATTTTGACATCACCAAAAGCGATCTTGTGCGATTAGGTCTGCTTATGGGAAGTGACAGCCGTCAGCGCCGAGAGTATTTGGGGGAAGAGCTTCGTATTGGCTATTCTAACGGAAAGCAGCTCCTCAAACGCTTGGAGTTGTTTGGGGTGACCTTGGCGGAAGTGGAAGAAGCTATGCGTAAATATTCAGTATAACGGAGTAAGGAATGAAAAAAGTAATTATTACGGGCGGCAATAGTGGTATTGGCTACCAGGCTGCTAAACAGTTGGCTGAGAAGGGTTGGTCAGTGACTCTATTTTGCCGGCGAAAAGAAGCTGCTGAGCAAGCCTGTGAGAAAATCCGCCAACAAACAGGAAATCCGCATATAGATTATATCTTGACTGATTTATCTGATTTGGAGAGTATCAGGAAAGCAGTAGAACAGTATATCCAAAAAGAAGATACTTTGGATGTTTTAATTAACAATGCGGCTGATTTTGATTTATCGATCAAAAATCCGATTCTTACCAAAGACGGATTAGAGAAGCAATTTGCGACCAACGTGGTTGCTCCCTTTTTACTTTCTGCTTTGTTGAGAGGCTTGTTAGAAAAATCAGAAAGTGGTCGGATTATTAATATTTCTTCCCAAGGGCTGGTGCTTTATCCTTTCATGAAGCTTGATTTTGAAAATTTATTTGGACAAAAACATTACAGTCCTGCTAAGACCTATTATCAGAATAAGCTGGCCCTGTTGATGCTGTCGCTTTATATGCGGAAACATTGGAAAGACATCAAGGTACAGGCAATCCGTGTGACCAATGTCAAAGTAGATATGCACCGCTATGATCACCTCAGCGGTTTTATGAAAAATCTGTATAAAATTAAGTCAAAATTTTCGATTAGTCCTGAAGAAATGGCGAAAGTCTATACGTCCTTATCTACAGAAGATGGATATGACGGTTTTTTGTATGATGAGAAATGCAGGGAAGTAAAAGCAAACCCATCTGCTTATGAGAAAGAAGATCAGAAAAAACTTTACACCTTGCTAGCGCAAATGACCTGCGTAAAGGATAACGAATAAAGAATTAAAAATAAAGTCCATAAGGAGAAATAGCTTTGGCTTGGTTTAATTTTGGGAAGAAAAAAGAAAAAATAGAATCTGCAACAGAAGTTGAAGAAGAGACCAGTGAGACAAGTGCTTGCTTGGGAGTGTTTGACTTCTTTTCACTTGGGAAGTCCGATCAGCTGTTGATCTTGGGCCGATTGAAAGGGAGCTTAAAGTTAGGCGACCGTCTGCAAGTATGTAATCCTGGCGAAAGCTTTGAGTCTTTTGGCGAGCTGACGGTTGAAAAAATAAGCAATGGAAAAGAAGATTCTAACTTCTTGACAGACGAGCCCCTTGCCCATATTGTTGTAGCTGCATCTGAAATCGCAGGTCGACTTAAAAAGGGGAGTGTTCTCTATACGTCCAATATAGATGAGCGCCAGCTTTTATCTAGTTATACAGATGCCCTCTATACATCTTTTGTGGAAATGCAGAATGGAGATATGAGCAATGAAGACTATCTGAGAGCTAGTTTAGAAGATAGTGTTGAAATTTTGCGTTTGTTCTTATGGGATTGTAGAGAGAATCGACAAAATGGGAGTGAAGAAGAATATCAAAAAAATCTGGCTAAAATTGCCCATCTTGAGGAAGTTGTCAGAGACAAGCTACTTGAAGCAGATGAGGTCTATGTGATTTATTCGCAATTAACAGGAGAGCCTTATATGTTTTCAAAGACATATGACCGAGGAGATGATGGCTATCTGTGTACAGATCCTTTGATTCACCTCTCAACTTCTCGTTGGTACCATCATTACAAAGAGACGTTTGACAGTCAGCCAAATACCGAAGTGAGACGGATTGAAAATACAGAGGACAAAGAAGCTATTAAAAACTTTTTGGGGTCAGCCTTTTACCTTAATGGTGCGCTAGGAATTATCATGAATTCAGATGATGTGTGCATTAAGGCTCAAAGATTGGTAGAAGAACCTGATTTTTCTAATCTTCCTGGGATCCAAGTGCCTATCATGAATCCTGATGTAGTGAGATGGCTACTTTTACTTGGACAGCTAGGTAAGCCAGATACAGAAGACAAACAGCTGGTTGACAGGCTTTATTATGGATTCCTATCAAAGGCGGTACCTAAGGCTAAATTCCTCATTCCGGTGCGAAGAGGGGAGAATTTCCCTGAAGCGAGCGATAAGGCTAAGGAAGTAATGTTAGAAAGAGGGGCTAGTCTAGATTTACCCGTTCGAGAAGGAAAAGATGGCCGACAAGCTATCTCTCTCTTTACAGACTGGAAACGTCTGCGGATGGTTTTTGATGAAGAATGGAATGGTATGATCGAGCCGGCAGGAAATATGATTGCTATGTTTGACTACATTGTTAATGGAACACAATATCTAAAAGCGGGATGTTACATAAGCCAAGATTCTTTCAAAGAAATGGAAAAAATAAGCTCCGAGCTAAATGATACTCCAAAGCAGTAGAAGAGGTAAATATGAAGATTATAGTTGACAGAATCTCTGTTAGTGCAGGAGATGACACTGTTCCACATAAGACAGAATATCAAGTGTCTGAAGGAATGACAGTTGAAGCTTTCTTTGCTTTTCTTGAAGAGGATAGTTATCTCCCCCTTGTTCAAGGAAATGATGTTGCATGGGAGCTTCGCAATATCAATGGGGAACAGGGAGCCTACTTTACAAAAACAAAAGAGACGCTTCAAGCAGATGCCTTGTTAAAGACAATGATTGAAGAGGCAAATGGTGATAGCCAATTTGAGCTGATTTACCATTCTACACCTGAAAATTATTTAAAAAGAAAAGAGAATAGATGAGAATTGCAGATCATAGTGTGACCCGTGCCATTCTGGAGCGTCACGGTTTCACTTTTAAAAAATCCTTCGGTCAGAATTTCCTGACAGATACCAACATCCTCCAGAAGATTGTGGATACGGCTGAGATTGACAAAAATGTCAATGTTATCGAGATTGGTCCTGGGATTGGGGCTTTGACAGAATTTTTGGCAGAAAGTGCCGCTGAAGTCATGGCCTTTGAGATTGATGATCGGCTGGTGCCGATTTTGGCGGATACCCTGCGCGATTTTGACAATGTGACAGTGGTCAATCAGGATATTCTTAAGGTTGATTTGGCCCAGTACATAGCTGAGTTTAAGAATCCAGATCTACCCATCAAGGTAGTGGCGAATCTGCCCTACTACATCACGACGCCGATTCTTATGCATTTGATCGAAAGCGGGATTCCTTTTAGTGAGTTTGTCGTTATGATGCAAAAAGAAGTAGCAGATCGGATTTCGGCTCAGCCGAATACCAAGGCCTACGGTAGTTTGTCGATTGCGGTGCAGTATTACATGACGGCCAAGGTTGCCTTTATCGTGCCACGGACAGTCTTTGTGCCTGCTCCAAATGTGGATTCGGCTATTCTCAAGATGGTGCGAAGAGAGCAACCAGCAGTTGAGGTCCAGGACGAGAAATCCTTTTTCAAGGTCACTAAGGCTAGCTTTGTTCATCGCAGAAAAACTCTTTGGAATAATCTGACCAGTTATTTCGGTAAGTCTGAAGAAGTCAAGGAAAAACTTGAAAATGCTTTAGCGAAAGCCAATCTTGTGGCCAATGTTCGAGGAGAAGCGCTAGACTTGGTAGCTTTTGCTCGCTTGAGCGATGCTTTGAGAGAAGAAGGCCTATAATAGAGTTTGGAATGATTTGTATCAAAATTGGATAAAAATAAAAATGAGAGAGCCACTTGACTCTCTCGTTTTTTCTTATGCGGAGGAAGGGATTTGAACCCTCACACCCTACGGGCACATGCGCCTGAAGCATGCGTGTCTGCCGTTCCACCACCTCCGCTTGTTCTCTATTATAACATATTTTTTTAAAAATCCAAGAAAAAATGGCCAGATTAGACAATGCCATCCATAAAAGCAAATGAGGCTGGAAATTCGTACTCCAGCCTCTAGGTATAATGAATTGCACATTAATGTTGAAGAATTTTTCTCTGCCCTCGCTTGCTACTTTTTTATTATTTATTCTACGATTTGAGGATAGAGGTTTTCTTGTTCTTTGGATGTATCTTTCAAGATAAAGATAGCCCACAAGAGAGCTAAAATGAAGACAACCAATCCAGGAACTCCTCCCTCAGGCCCGAATTGTCCGCCTGTGATAAGTGTACGATTAGAAGTTGTAAAGTACATCAAGGAAGACTCACTGTCGAAACCACTGACATGGAAACCATAAACGTTACCCATGATGAAGTTCCAAGCGAAGTGGAAGCCACAAGGTCCCCAGATATTTCCGCGCTTCAGGGCGTAAACGGCTGTGAAAAGACCAAAAACGAATAGGTGGACAGTTGAGAGCCAAGAAGCACCATTATTATCCAAATGGAAATATGAGAACATGGTAGAAGCAATCAAAATGGCTATGTAGGTGTTTTTATGATAGGAAATAATGGGGATCAACCATCCACGAATGTAAATTTCTTCTGCAGCTGTTTGGAAAATATAGCCGATGAGAACTAATATCCAAGAAACGAGGAAAGGCAGACTAAATTGGATGCGGTCAAACTTAGCATCTCCTGTAATGAAGAAGACGATTAAGACGGTAGTAATCATGATGGTCCCCACCAACACACCTTTAGCGAATTCGGGAAGGTCGTTTCCTCTAGAGAACCCCATGGTTCGTATCGGTCGTTTTTCAATGAATTTAACCCAAAGGAAGAAGGCGATAATGGTGTAGAGGAAGGACCAAAGGTCCAAAATATTCCACCAGTCAGGAATCCAACTTTGTTTGTCTAAGAAAAAGTTAGTTGAAGCCCTACTAATCGGAGACATATATTGGGTAATATAATAAAGGATGAAGGGAGCTAAAAACCAAGGAGTCAAAAACTTCCCTTTTTTGACATTGGAAATGAGCGGGTTGCTCTTTGAGAGAAATGAAAGGCTCATAAATAACCTCCTTATAGCTAGCATGAAGCATTAACGAAGTCAGAGGCCTGTTTCTTGATGAAGAAGTTTCTGCTTCACTGGAATTCCAGTAGTAACCAGATGGACAAGTGCCTTGTGATTGTCACCTTCCCTTCTAATTGTACTTGTCCCATTCCTCACACGAGGCATATAGATGTTTGTTATTTACCTCTCTATTATAAAACTTTTAGAAAGCGTTTACAACGCCCTGTCTTTATTTATACTGAAAATCTTACAACTAAAGAATTTGTGGCTTTCTTAGTAAACATGTAAGCTAAATCAAACATTTTTTGTTATAATGGGTGTACTAACTTTTAAGGAGTAATCTTGCAAGGTAAAATCATTAAAGCCTTGGCTGGTTTCTATTATGTAGAGTCGGCTGGGCAAATTTATCAAACCAGAGCTAGAGGAAATTTTCGAAAAAAAGGACAGACACCCTACGTTGGCGACGAGGTTGAATTTTCAGCAGAAAAGGACTCAGAAGGTTATATTTTAAAAATAGCAGAGCGCAAAAACAGTCTTGTGCGTCCTCCGATTGTGAATATTGACCAGGCGGTTGTTATCATGAGCGCCAAGGAACCAGATTTCAATCCAAATCTCTTGGATCGTTTCTTGGTTCTCTTGGAACATAAGGGGATTCATCCGATTCTCTATATCAGTAAACTGGATTTACTGGATTGTGAAGATGAGCTAGATGAATTTTTACAAGTCTATCGAACAATTGGCTATGATGTGGTCCAAAGCGTTGAGGAATTGTTACCTCTTCTAGCGGATAAAATAACTGTTTTCATGGGACAAACAGGAGTTGGGAAATCAACTCTTCTCAATAAGATTGCCCCAGATTTACAATTAGAGACAGGCGAGATTTCTGAAAGTCTGGGCCGAGGTCGTCATACGACACGGGCTGTCAGCTTTTACAATCTGAACGGTGGGAAGATCGCTGATACGCCAGGATTTTCGTCATTGGATTACGAGGTGAGTACGACTGAAGATCTCAATCAAGCTTTTCCTGAGATTGCTGAATTTAGCAAGTCCTGTAAGTTTCGTACTTGTACCCATACCCATGAGCCAAATTGTGCAGTCAAGCCAGCGGTCGAAAGTGGTCGGATAGCAATTTTTCGCTTTGATAACTATCTGCAATTTCTCAGTGAGATTGAAAATCGTAGAGAAACCTATAAAAAAACAGCTAAGAAAATACCTAAATAGGAAACAGGAGAAAAACTATGACACAATTTAAAATTTCACCATCTATCTTGAGTGCTGATTACGCTAATTTTGAAAGTGAATTGAAAAGACTAGAAGCGGCTGGAGCTGACTATGCTCATATTGACGTAATGGACGGCCACTTTGTTCCTAATATCACCTTTGGAGCGGGTGTTGTAGCTAGCATGCGTCCACATAGCAAATTGGTGTTTGACTGTCATCTGATGGTTACAAATCCTGAAAAGCATATCGAGGATTTCGTTCGTGCTGGAGCAGATATTATCACAATCCATGTCGAAGCAACTCCTCATATCCACGGTGCCCTCCAACAAATCCGTGCCGCAGGAGTAAAAGCAGGTGTCGTAATCAATCCAGGTACTCCGGTTCAAGCAATTAAGCACGTCTTAGGCTTGGTAGACCAAGTCTTGGTGATGACTGTGAACCCTGGTTTTGGCGGACAAGCCTTTCTACCTGAGACCTTGGTTAAAGTTAGTGAGTTAGCTAGCCTTCGGGAGCAAGAACAATTACAATTTGATATCGAGGTTGATGGTGGCATTGACAATCAGACCATTAAGCTAGCAAAAGAAGCTGGTGCTAATGTCTTTGTAGCAGGTAGCTATGTCTTTAAAGGTGATGTTGACCATCAAGTTCAAACCTTGAAGGAAGCCTTACATGACTAAGGTTGTTCTAGTTGCTGGAGGTCAATTAGAAGAATTACCCTCAGATGCTGACGTATGGGTCGGTGTGGATCGAGGTAGCCTTTACTTGATAGAGCAGGGAATAGTTCCCGATTTGGCTGTAGGTGACTTTGACTCTGTATCCTCGCAGGAATTTGAGCTCATTCAAAAGCAAGCTAAAGAGGTCCTATGTGCCCAGCCTGAAAAAGATGATACAGATCTTGAGTTGGCTGTCACAGCTGCTTTTGAGCACTATCCGAACGCAAATGTTACTATTTTTGCTGCTTTTGGAGGTCGAATCGATCATACTCTAGCCAATGTTTTTCTTCCCAGCAATCCAAAGATTGCTCCTTATATGGAGCGGCTTGCTTTGCAAGATGAACAAAACCTGCTTACCTATCGACCAGCAGGCAAACATTTAATCGATCCTGTGGAAGGAATGGCCTATGTTGCCTTTATGCCAACACAGGATATTGCCTTGACCATTGAAGGAGCCAAGTATCCTTTAAATGAAAAAAACTTTTTCTTTAAAAAAGTCTATGCTTCTAACGAATTTATAGGTAGGCCCATTTCCCTGTCTTTTGATTCTGGGTATGTGGTGATTATGTATAGTAAAGATAGGAATTAAGATGGAGATACTTATCATCATTTTGCTGGTAGCCAATCTTCTTTTGACTTTCTTGCTTTGGCAGAGCCAAACACAGCAAAAGAAGGATGTTCAAGAAATTTTGGAAGCGCAGGCTGACCATTTATCAGATCAGCTTGATTATCGTTTGGAGCAGGAAAGACAAAATTCCTTGCTTCAACAAAAAAATCTAGAGATAGGCTTGGGAGATCGTTTTAGTTCTCTACACACAAGTTTGCATCGGGATTTGACAGATTTACGGGCAGAAATCAGTGATAATTTGACAAAGAATCGCGATAAGACAGATGAACGCATGAAACAGATTCAAGAGTCTAATGAATTACGTTTAGAGCAAATGAGGCAGACAGTAGAAGAAAAATTGGAAAAGACTCTTCAGACTCGCCTTCAAACCTCTTTCGAGTCTGTTTCTAAGCAATTGGAATCAGTCAACCGCGGTCTAGGTGAAATGCAGCATATTGCGCGTGATGTCGGAACCCTTAATAAGGTCCTTTCAAATACTAAAACCCGTGGTATTATGGGCGAGTTACAGTTGGGTCAGATTATCGAAGATATCTTGACTTCAAGTCAGTACGAGCGGGAGTTTGCTACTGTTTCAGGCTCTAGTGAAAGAGTTGAGTATGCAGTCAAGTTGCCTGGGCAAACTGATCAAGACTATGTTTATCTACCGATTGATTCGAAATTCCCCTTGGCTGATTACTATCGCCTGGAAGACGCTTATGAATCTGGTAATAAAGAAGAAATTGAACTCTATCGCAAGGCCCTGCTAAATAGTGTTAAACGCTTTGCAAAAGACATTCGTAGCAAGTATTTAGCACCACCCGCTACAACTAACTTTGGGATTATGTTTTTACCGACAGAGGGTCTCTATTCAGAAGTTGTCCGCAATCCAGAATTCTTTGACAGTCTTCGCAGAGAAGAGCAGATTGTGGTGGCTGGCCCATCGACTTTATCAGCCCTGCTCAACTCACTATCTGTTGGATTTAAAACTCTTAACATTCAAAAGAGTGCGGATGACATCAGCAAGGTTTTGGGAAGTGTCAAGTTGGAATTTAATAAATTCGCAGGTATCCTGGTTAAGGCGCAGAAGCATTTGCAGCACGCTTCGGGAAATATTGATGATTTGCTGACACGCAGAACAAATGCCATTGAGCGAACTTTACGCCAGATTGAATTGTCAGATGACGATTTGCATATAGACCTGCTTGATGTGCCAGAAGAAAGGGAAGATCATGAAAATTAACCAAATGAAAAAAGATGAATTTTTTGAAGGGTTTTACTTGATTAAATCAGCCGAAGTTCGACAGACGAGGGCAGGAAAGGATTATATCGCCTTTACTTTTCAAGATGATAGCGGAGAGATCGAAGGGAAACTCTGGGATGCCCAGCCCCATAACGTAGCCGAATATACAGCTGGAAAAGTTGTCCATATGCAAGGTCGCCGAGAAGTCTACAATAATACTCCTCAGGTTAATCAGTTAGTTCTACGCCTTCCTAGAGCAGGTGAGCCTAACGATCCAGCTGATTTTAAAGAAAAACCTCCAGTGGATCCGAAGGATTTGCGAGATTATTTGGCTCAGATGATTTTCAAGATTGAAAATCCGGTTTGGCAACGTGTTGTTCGAGCTCTATACGGTAAGTATGACAAGAAATTTTATTCCTATCCAGCGGCCAAGACCAATCATCACGCTTTTGAATCAGGCTTAGCCTTTCACACGGCGACTATGGTTCGCTTGGCTGATGCGATTGGAGATATCTACCCTCAGCTCAACAAGAGTCTGCTCTTTGCTGGAATTATGTTGCACGATTTAGCAAAAGTAATCGAACTAAGTGGTCCTGATGACACCGAGTACACAGTTCGTGGGAACTTAATTGGCCACATTGCTTTAATTGACGAAGAAATTACAAAAGTTCTTCTAGAATTGAAGATTGACGACAGTAAAGAAGATGTGATTGTCTTGCGTCATGTCATATTGAGTCACCATGGCTTGCTTGAATATGGAAGTCCAGTTCGTCCAAGGATTATGGAGGCCGAGATCATTCATATAATTGATAACTTGGATGCGGAAATGATGATGATGACAGGTGCCTTGGCTAAGGTTGGAGAAGGAGAAATGACCAGTCGCATTTTTGCCATGGACAATCGATCCTTCTATAAACCGAATTTAGATTGAAGAAAAAACGAAAAATGAGCATTATATTTGAAATAATGTTCGTTTTTTTGATAGAGTATGTTATAATGAAGAAAAATAACAAGAACGGTGAAAATATGAAACTAAGAAGAAGTGACAGAATGGTGGTAATTTCAAACTATCTTTTAAACCACCCTTATGAACTGACTAGTCTGAATACTTTTGCTGAAAAGTATGAATCAGCTAAATCCTCTATTTCAGAAGATATTGTCATCATCAAACGCGCTTTTGAAGAAATTGAGATTGGATCTATTGAAACAATTACTGGAGCGGGAGGAGGTGTCATCTTCACCCCTTCAATTTCTGATAGAGAGTCTAAAGAAATTGTGGAAGGGTTGCGAGATCAATTGTCCGAAAGTAGTCGGATTTTACCAGGTGGCTATATCTACCTATCAGATCTCTTGAGTACCCCATCTATTTTAAATAGCATTGGGCGGATTATCGCTAAAGCCTTTCGCGATCAAAAAATCGATGCAGTCATGACAGTAGCTACTAAAGGAGTTCCTCTTGCTAATGCCGTGGCCAATACATTAAATGTTCCTTTTGTGATTGTTCGTCGTGATTTAAAGATTACAGAAGGCTCAACCGTCAGCGTTAACTATGTTTCTGGTTCCAGCGATCGGATTGAAAAGATGTTTTTATCAAAGCGTAGCTTGAAAGCAGGTAGCCGAGTTTTGATAGTGGACGACTTTCTTAAGGGAGGCGGTACAATCAATGGTATGATTAGCTTGCTTGCTGAATTTGAATCGGAGTTGGCAGGTGTAGCTGTTTTTGCGGATAACGCCCAGGAAAAGAGAGAACATCTGTCTTATAAATCTTTATTGAAAGTGACGAATATCGATGTAAAAGAAAATAAAATCGATGTTGAAGTTGGAAATATTTTTGATAAATAAGCAGGAAGAGGATTATGAGAAGTATTTTTGAGAAATTTGACCGAATTCCAATTTGGGTTCGGATAGGAGTTTTGTTACTATTAATAGTGATTTTGATTACTGGCATGTTTTTTATAAAGCCAAACTACAAAACAAGTCACCAGTCCTCAACAGTTGCTTCATACAGCCGTGCGTCCAGTTCCAAAGTTGATTCGTCTAATGAAAAAACTTCTTCTAATCCAGATAAAGCGAAAACTTTGGATACACAAAGTCTTGCTAATGCAGAAACTCTTGTGAAGGAATTAGAAGCTGAGCAGACCGAAGAAAACGTGTCACTTGCACAGGCGGCAGTTGACAAGGTGAAGGATCTAGATGCTAAAGCTAAGTTGCAGGATAGGATTCAGGCGGTTAAAGATACCATAGCTGCAAACCGAGCTGCAAATTCTGTGCAACCACAAATTCAACAGCAACCGGTCTATCAATCACCGACAATCCAAACTCCAGCAGTATCTTCAACAGTTGATACTCAAGTACAACATGAAGAAGCCCCTTCTGCCAACACAACTACACAATAAGAGAAGTTCCTAAGAGCTTCTCTTATTTGTATTGGTTCATGATTCACAAAGTAAAAAGGGCAAAAAATGAAGAAACCTATTGACTCGCCAACTGGCCCGTGTTATAATGATAGACGGTACTTTTTACTTTTGGTCTCTCAAAAGTGTACAGAGACGTGCTGACAAATGTTGCAAAAGTACACACAGATGGTAGCTGTCACCAAGTGTACCATCACCAAAATTAAAAAAATACAGGAGAATGTAGATGCCTACAATTAACCAATTGGTTCGCAAACCGCGTAAATCAAAAGTAGAAAAATCTAAATCACCAGCATTGAACGTTGGTTACAATAGTTTGAAACGTGTTCCAACTAACGAAAGTGCACCTCAAAAACGTGGTGTAGCGACTCGTGTCGGAACTATGACGCCTAAAAAACCTAACTCTGCCCTTCGTAAATTTGCTCGTGTACGTTTGAGTAACTTGATCGAAGTAACTGCTTATATCCCAGGTATCGGACACAACTTGCAAGAGCACAGTGTTGTGCTTCTTCGTGGTGGACGTGTAAAAGACCTTCCAGGGGTACGTTACCACATCGTTCGTGGTGCACTTGATACAGCAGGTGTTACTGATCGTAAACAAGGCCGTTCTAAATACGGTACTAAAAAACCAAAAGCATAAGGAAAGGGGATAAAGAGAAATGAGTCGTAAAAACCGTGCGCCTAAGCGCGAAGTATTGCCAGATCCGCTTTACAATTCAAAATTAGTTACTCGTCTTATCAACCGCGTTATGCTTGATGGAAAACGTGGTACAGCAGCTTCAATCGTTTATGGAGCATTCGAGCAAATCAAAGAAGCGACTGGAACTGATGCACTTGAAGTATTTGAAACAGCGATGGAAAACATCATGCCTGTTCTTGAAGTACGTGCTCGCCGTGTTGGTGGATCTAACTACCAAGTACCGGTTGAAGTTCGTCCAGAACGTCGTACAACATTGGGACTTCGTTGGTTGGTAACAATCGCTCGCCTTCGTGGTGAACACACAATGCAAGACCGTCTTGCAAAAGAAATCATGGATGCAGCTAACAATACTGGTGCAGCTGTTAAGAAACGCGAAGATACTCACCGTATGGCTGAAGCCAACCGTGCCTTCGCACACTTCCGTTGGTAAGATAGGATGCGAAAGCGTTAAGAAAGTCCCAGAGAAAATAGGGAATCGAAGCAGGTTGCGACTGCAACCGATGAGATTCATCTTTTTCTCCAGACTTTTAGCTTGAGCTCAACTAGACCATGATGCTAGGAACGGTAAGGATGCAAAGTGAAAATAGGAAACTGACGCAGTATTCGATGAATACAAGGAAGTTTATCTTTTTCACACAGCATTCCGTTCTAGCTCAAATAGGCTAGGTCGAGCTTTTAGCCCGAGTTCAATTGAGCTTGGTCAGCTCTTAGTTGCAATTCAACTTATCTACAAGTTGAAACCAACAAAATCAGATAAACATTGAGAACGGGTAGGTCCTGCCTATCCGTTTTTGCTAAATAATGTTATAATAAACTGTAAAATAAATTAATAGGAGAAAATAACCTCATGGCACGCGAATTTTCACTTGAAAAAACACGTAATATCGGTATCATGGCTCACGTCGATGCTGGTAAAACAACTACAACTGAGCGTATCCTTTACTACACTGGTAAAATTCACAAAATCGGTGAAACTCACGAAGGTGCGTCACAAATGGACTGGATGGAGCAAGAGCAAGAACGTGGTATCACAATCACATCTGCTGCGACAACAGCTCAATGGAACAACCACCGCGTAAACATCATCGACACACCAGGACACGTGGACTTTACAATCGAAGTACAACGTTCTCTTCGTGTATTGGATGGTGCGGTTACCGTTCTTGACTCACAATCAGGTGTTGAGCCTCAAACAGAAACAGTTTGGCGCCAAGCTACTGAATACGGAGTTCCTCGTATTGTATTTGCTAACAAAATGGACAAAATCGGTGCTGATTTCCTTTACTCAGTAAGCACTCTTCATGACCGTCTTCAAGCAAACGCTCACCCAATTCAATTGCCAATCGGTGCTGAGGATGACTTCCGTGGTATCATTGACTTGATCAAGATGAAAGCTGAAATCTATACTAACGACCTTGGTACAGATATTTTGGAAGAAGATATTCCTGCTGAATACCTTGAACAAGCACAAGAATACCGTGAAAAATTGGTGGAAGCAGTTGCGGAAACTGATGAAGATTTGATGATGAAATACCTCGAAGGTGAAGAAATCACTAACGAAGAATTGAAAGCTGGTATCCGTAAAGCAACTATCAATGTTGAGTTCTTCCCAGTATTGTGTGGTTCAGCCTTCAAGAACAAGGGTGTTCAATTGATGCTTGATGCAGTTATCGATTACTTGCCAAGCCCACTTGATATCCCAGCAATCAAAGGTATCAACCCAGATACAGATGAAGAAGAAACTCGTCCAGCATCTGACGAAGAGCCATTTGCAGCTCTTGCCTTCAAGATCATGACTGACCCATTCGTAGGTCGTTTGACATTCTTCCGTGTATACTCAGGTGTTCTTCAATCTGGTTCTTACGTATTGAATACTTCTAAAGGTAAACGTGAACGTATCGGACGTATCCTTCAAATGCACGCTAATAGCCGTCAAGAAATTGAAACAGTATATGCTGGTGATATCGCTGCTGCCGTAGGTTTGAAAGATACTACAACTGGTGACTCATTGACAGATGAAAAATCTAAAATCATCCTTGAGTCTATCAACGTTCCAGAACCAGTTATCCAATTGATGGTTGAGCCTAAGTCTAAGGCTGACCAAGACAAGATGGGTGTTGCCCTTCAAAAACTTGCTGAAGAAGATCCAACTTTCCGTGTTGAAACAAACGTTGAAACTGGTGAAACAGTTATCTCTGGTATGGGTGAGCTTCACTTGGATGTTCTTGTTGACCGTATGCGTCGTGAGTTCAAGGTTGAAGCGAACGTAGGTGCTCCTCAAGTATCTTACCGTGAAACTTTCCGTGCTTCTACTCAAGCTCGTGGATTCTTCAAACGCCAATCTGGTGGTAAAGGTCAATTCGGTGACGTTTGGATCGAATTTACACCAAACGAAGAAGGTAAAGGATTCGAGTTTGAAAATGCTATCGTCGGTGGTGTGGTTCCACGTGAATTCATTCCAGCTGTAGAAAAAGGTTTGATTGAGTCAATGGCTAATGGTGTCCTTGCTGGTTACCCAATCGTTGACGTGAAAGCTAAACTTTACGATGGTTCATATCACGATGTCGACTCATCTGAAACAGCCTTCAAGGTTGCGGCTTCACTTGCATTGAAAGAAGCTGCTAAGACTGCACAACCAGCTATCCTTGAGCCAATGATGTTGGTAACAATCACTGTTCCTGAAGAAAACCTTGGTGACGTTATGGGTCACGTAACAGCTCGTCGTGGACGCGTTGATGGTATGGAAGCACATGGTAACAGCCAAATCGTTCGTGCCTATGTACCACTTGCTGAAATGTTCGGTTATGCAACAGTTCTTCGTTCTGCATCACAAGGACGTGGTACTTTCATGATGGTATTTGACCACTACGAAGATGTACCTAAGTCAGTACAAGAAGAAATTATCAAAAAACATAAAGGTGAAGCATAATAGCTCTGCCTGAGCACCCTCAAAGGGTGCTTTTTTCTTTCCAAAAAAGCTATCTGAAAATATCCTTGAAAAAGATTTGAAAGAATGAACAAGTTTCTCTTACAATGATGAAATCAGTTGCATTTTATATCAAATAGGTATATAATAATAATGTTGAAAAGTGATTTGTAGCAACTCAAGTTACTCTTTTCACATAAAATATTTATTGATTTTCATAAGGAGGAAATCACGAATGGTAGTTAAAGTTGGTATTAACGGTTTCGGTCGTATCGGTCGTCTTGCATTCCGTCGTATCCAAAACGTAGAAGGTGTTGAAGTTACTCGCATCAACGACCTTACAGATCCTGTAATGCTTGCACATCTGTTGAAATATGACACAACTCAAGGTCGTTTCGACGGTACTGTTGAAGTAAAAGAAGGTGGATTCGAAGTTAACGGTAAATTCGTTAAAGTTTCTGCTGAACGTGACCCAGAAAACATTGACTGGGCTAACGACGGTGTAGAAATCGTTCTTGAAGCAACTGGTTTCTTTGCTACTAAAGCAGCTGCTGAAAAACACTTGCATGCTGGTGGTGCTAAGAAAGTTGTTATCACTGCTCCTGGTGGATCAGATGTTAAAACAGTCGTATTTAACACTAACCACGATATTCTTGATGGTACTGAAACAGTTATCTCAGGTGCTTCATGTACTACAAACTGCTTGGCTCCAATGGCTAAAGCTCTTCAAGATAACTTCGGTGTTGTTGAAGGATTGATGACTACTATCCACGCTTACACTGGTGACCAAATGATCCTTGACGGTCCACACCGTAAAGGTGACCTTCGTCGTGCACGCGCTGGTGCTGCTAACATCGTTCCTAACTCAACTGGTGCTGCTAAAGCAATCGGTCTTGTAATTCCAGAATTGAACGGTAAACTTGACGGAGCTGCACAACGCGTTCCTACTCCAACTGGATCAGTAACTGAATTGGTAGTTGTTCTTGAAAAGAACGTTACTGTTGATGAAGTAAATGCAGCTATGAAAGCTGTTGCTAACGAATCATACGGTTACACTGAAGATCCAATCGTTTCTTCAGACGTTGTAGGTATGTCTTACGGATCATTGTTTGACGCAACTCAAACTAAAGTTCTTGACGTTGACGGTAAACAATTGGTTAAAGTTGTATCATGGTACGACAACGAAATGTCATACACTGCACAACTTGTACGTACTCTTGAATACTTTGCGAAAATCGCTAAATAATTCATAGTATAGAAGAAGAGAGCTTGGCTCTCTTTTTTTTGTACTTTTTTTAGAGTTTTAAGCTCTATTTATAGGATAAGGTGGAAGGGATTGACAATGAAAGTGAGCAAAGGGTAGAATGGTTTTGAGTGAAGTTTTCTTTTTTTAAAGAAAAATGTAAGCGATTACTCAAAAAGGGAGTGGTGTTAGTATTTAGAATTGGATAGTCGCAAAACTAAGAAAAGAAGAGAAGGAGTCAAGGTAAACATGGAATTTTATAAAAAGCAAAAATTTAGTATCAGAAAGTTAAGCTTGGGAGTTTGTTCTGTTTTAGTAGGGATAGCTCTTTTTGGAGTGGCAAATGTTTCAGCAGAAGAGAAACTTACAGACTTGTCCCAAGCAAGTGATGTAGCTTTAGTCAATGCGGATGCACCGAATGAAGAGACGTCAGAGGAAGCACAAGGGAAACCTGCTTCAGAGGAGGCAAGTCAAGCAACACAGCCAGATACAGAAAATCAAGCAGTTGTTGAAGATAAAAAACCGGTAGTAGAGAGTCAAAATGTAGCAACTGTCGCAGAGAAAGAGGAAAAACCTGCAACTAAGGAAGCAAAAGTCGTAGAGGATCTACCGAGTCAAGAAGATAAAAAACTAAAGCCAAAAGAAGTTAAGTTTGATACTTGGCAAGATCTGCTAAATTGGAAACCTGGGGATCGAGAAGATGATGATATTAACCGTGCTAGCGTACCTTTGGCTGAACGTTATCAAGGGCATCAAATTAATCAACAAGCAAATCCAGAGGCTAAGGTTCAGGCTTTATCCAATATGAACTCCAAAGCACTTGACCATGCTTCTACTGGAGGTGAGGAATTTAAGGCCTATGCCTTTGATTATTGGCAATACTTACACTCAATGGTTTTCTGGGATGGGCTAGTTCCTACTTCAGATGTCATTGATGCTGCGCATAGAAATGGTGTTCCTATCTATGGTACCCTCTTTTTTAATTGGTCATCCAGCGCTAAGGATCAGGAACGATTTGCAGAGGCTTTAAAAGAAGATTCTGAAGGTTCAAAGACCTTTCCTATTGCACGTAAATTAGTTGAGCTTGCCAAGTATTATGGTTATGATGGCTATTTTATTAACCAAGAAACAACTGGTAGTCAGGTAGAGCCTTTAGGACCTAAAATGCGTGACTTCTTGCTCTATACAAAAGAGTATGCACGTTCTTTGAATTACCCGATTAAATATTCTTGGTATGATGCCATGACCTACGAATATGGTCGTTATCATGAAAATGCCCTTGGAGAATATAATTATCAGTTTATGCAGCCTAAAGATGGTGAAAATCCAGTAGATACTTTCTTTGCTAACTTTAACTGGGGTAAGGCAGAGACAGATTATTCAATCAGTACTGCAAAATGGATTAAACGCAACCCCTACGATGTTTTGGCTGGAATAGAACTACAAAAAGGTGGTTCTTACAAGACCAATGTGGACTGGGAAGCCATTCTAGATGAAAACGGAAAACTTCGTCTTTCTCTGGGTCTCTATGCACCTGATACTATCACTGGCCTTGGTAAAACGGGCGAGGGCTACCATATTCACGAAAATTACTTCTGGACAGGTTTCCAAGGAGATCCTAGTAAGGGGAAACCGTCTGACCAATCTTGGTATGGTATGTCAAACTTGGTGGTTGATAAAACAGCTATCACCAAACCCGATTTTAATACTTCCTTTAATACTGGCCACGGGAAACGTTGGTTTGTAGATGGGAAAGTTTCTAAAGATGGAGAATGGAACTATCGTTCGGTATCTGGTTTCTTGCCGACCTGGCGTTGGTGGATTCAGCACTCAGAAGGTAGTGCACCTCTGAAGGGACGCTATGATTTTGATGAAGCCTATAACGGTGGAAATTCACTAGCTTTTGAGGGGAACTTGGATGCAAATAGCAGTCAAAATGTTATGCTTTATTCAACTAAGATTCCAGTTAGTGATAAGACCAAGCTTAGCCTTACGCATAAAGGCGGTCAAGGAACGAGTGCTTGGGTTGCTCTTGCGACCAAACCGGATTATTCAGAGTATGAATGGAAAGAACTTAACCCTAGCAAAGACTGGAAGACAGAGACCTTTGACTTATCTTCTCTAGCTGGTAAAACGATTTATGGGGTTAAAATGTACTTTGACCACGACAGTGATGTCAAAGATTATAAGTTTAATCTGGGTCAATTATCCATCTATGCCAACCAAGAGAAACCAGCTGCGCCAAAGGATGTCGTTGTAAAAGCTAAACGTCTTCAAAATGCTCAGGAAGCAGAAGCCTTGCTACAGTTTAAGGGAAGTGCAGATGCAGATTATTATGAAATCTATGAAAAAGATGGCGATCAATGGCGTCTAGTAACTGGAACTTCTGGCACATCAGCTTATTTGGCTAAAGTGACTCGTTCAGCTAGTGCCAAGGGTAGTAAGCAAGAGCTAAAAGTAGTTGCTGTAGGAAAGAACGGTCTTCGTTCAGATGCAGGGACAGTTGATTTTGATTGGGGCATGCAAGTTTCCGATACTTCTTTACCAAAACCTTTAGCGCCGAATGTAGTTTTAGGAGCCAAAGTGATCGGTTCAAGCTTCCCTGATGCAGATGGAAGCGAAGGTATTGAGGGGATGCTGAATGGTACTATTACCAGTCTGTCAGATAAATGGTCCTCTGCCCAACTAAGCGGAACGGTAGACATTCGTTTGACTCAGCCACGCACGGTAACCCGCTGGGTTATGGAACATGCTGGAGCCGGCGGAGAGTCTGTTGACGATGGTAAGATGAATACGCGAGACTTTGATCTATATTACAAGGATGAAGCTGGCGAATGGAAATTAGCCAAGGCTGTCCGGGGCAATAAGGACCATGTGTCAGATATTGTATTAGATAAGCCGATTCGAGCACAAGACTGGCGCTTAGATGTTATTACAGCAGACAATGGAACTCCATGGCGGGCAATTCGGATTTATAACTGGAAGATGTATGAAAGCTTAGATACTGAGACAGTTAATGTTCCGATGAAAAATGCTGCTGCGCGTGTTCTTGGAAATGGACACATTCAAGTAGGTTTTAAAGATGTTGCAGCTAAAACAACAGTATCACTATATGAAAGTAGCGATTCAAAACAAGCGATTGCAACTATGACAGCCGATAAGGATGGCAATCTTATCTTTAAACCTCTTGCTTTTGCTAAATTACCTAGCTTACTATATTATCGCTCTCAAGTTGAAGGTAAGGATATTAGTAATGTGCTAGCTATTGAAGTGCCTAAAGAAGACAAAGAAATTTCTAAGGTCGAACTTGAAACAGCACCTGAAAGAAAAGTTTATCGTCAAGGAGATGCTCTATCTCTGAAGGGCGGTACTATTCGTGTCGGCTTTAAGGGTGGAGAAGCGGACCAGTTGATTCAGCTATCAAATAGTGGGGTTGAAGTAACTGGCTATGATCCTTCTAAATTAGGAGAGCAGCATTTACAAGTATCTTATCTGGGCAAAAAACTGGATCAATTACTGACAGTTTATGTTGTCAGTCATAGTGAAGCGGGAGAGAAGACGCCTGTGGGACTTGAATTGATTGAAAAACCTAAAACAGACTACATTGTTGGTGAAAGTCTTGAGACCCAAGGGGGACGTTTCCGTCTAGTTTTTGATGATGAAACAACTGAAGAACATGCTTTAGATGAAGCAGGTGTCCAAGTTACAGGATATGACGCTCACAAAGAAGGACGCCAAACAATTTCGATTAGTTATCGTGGTGTGACGACGACTTATGATGTGTTTGTATCGCCAAAACCAGCTCTAAATGATGAATATTTGAAGCAAAAATTGGCAGAAGCCACTGCTGTGCAAAATAAGGTTGATTTCAGCTTTGCAAGTCAGGAAAATAAAGATGCCTTGCTCAAGGAAATCGCAAGTGCAGAGCAAATCCTGAAAGACCATGATACAAGTACACAAGGACAGGTTGACGAAAGTCTGTCTAAACTGACTCAAGCATTTAAGGCTTTGGATGGCCGAAAGAATTTTGCAACCAAAACTTCTGAATTAGATACTTTGGCAACAGAAGCTCAAGACTTGCTTGCACAAAAGCCAAATCATCCTTCTGGAGATGCTTTAGTCAATTTATTGAATAAAAACAAGGATCTACTGGCCTCTTCTGAAGTAAGTCCAGAAGCGCTTGAAACAGCTAAAATTTCTCTTCAAGCGTTGATTGCTCTACTTAAAGAAGACAAACCGGCTGTCTTTGTGGATTCAGCTACAGGAGTGGAAGTTCAATTTTCAAATAAGGAAACCACTCCAGTTAAAGGTTTGAAAGTCGGAATTGTTGAGGCTAATGCTGCGGAAAAAGAAGCCTTTGCAGGTAGACTTGGTAAGGTATATGACATAGAGGGAGTAGATAAAGAGGGACGAGATATTGATACCCAGCATGCTTCTCTCGTTAAAATACCAGTAGAAGCTGGCAAGGAAGTTGAACAAGTTCTCTTCTTCCCAGATAATCAGCCAGTTCAATCTTTAGCCTTTGAGCAAGTAGGCAATGAGGTTATCTTTACAGCACCTCACTTTACTCACTATGCTCTTGTCTACAAGACAGCAAAAGCAAGTGAGCCTGACCAGCCACTCAACCCTAATCAACCATCTGAACCTGATAAGCCTACTGTTCCAAGTAATGATCATTCTAAACCACTTCAACCTCAATTACCAGGTGGTGGTCATTTGAGTCCAGTTCAACCGAATGCAAATCCAACTGTTGAGCGTCTAAACTATCAAGAAAAAGATAAAGGATCTACAGGTTATCAAAGTCAGAACTTGGCAAACTCGTCTTCTCAATCAGACAAGGAAGAAGTTGATTCTAAAGATGTGAAAGAAGAAAACACTGTAACGTCTGCAAGCAACTTACCTAATACAGCTAGCCAAGAAACACCATTCGTAGCAGAGGCAGTCCTATTGGCGGCTCTCGGTGGCCTTCTCTTAGCAGGTAAGAAAAAAGAAGATTAATAAATCAGCCAAGATAGGAGTCTTTTCAATATTTCCTCTAGGTAATTAGATGTAAAGGAAAAAGGCGTTTGTAAAAAGACTGCTAACCTGACTAAATTATCAAACCTCCCGTAAATTGCATATGGGAGGTTTGGTTGTTTTAGATGGGGAGCTTTTAAAGTATAAAAACAACTTGTTAAGGTTTAAGTGTGAATGAATTGACTACTTTGCTGATGAAAGGGATATAATTAAGCAGGGGAAATGATTGGATTTTTCTACCTCTTTTACATCTTTTGTGATATAATTATCATGTATTAAAAATAGAAGGAGTCATATCCAATGGCAAAATTGACTGTAAAAGACGTTGACTTGAAAGGGAAAAAAGTTCTCGTTCGTGTTGACTTTAACGTTCCTGTAAAAGATGGCGTGATCACAAATGACAACCGTATCACTGCAGCTCTTCCAACAATTAAGTATATCCTTGAACAAGGCGGACGTGCGATCCTCTTCTCTCACCTTGGTCGTGTAAAAGAAGAAGCGGACAAAGAAGGAAAATCTTTGGCACCTGTAGCTGCTGACTTGGCTGCTAAATTGGGTCAAGACGTTAAGTTTATCCCAGGTGTAACTCGTGGTGCTGAATTAGAAGCAGCAATCAACGCTCTTGAAGATGGACAAGTTCTCTTGGTTGAAAACACTCGTTTTGAAGATGTTGATGGCAAGAAAGAATCTAAAAACGATCCTGAACTTGGTAAATACTGGGCATCACTTGGAGATGGTATCTTCGTAAACGATGCATTCGGTACAGCTCACCGTGCACACGCATCTAACGTTGGTATCTCAGCAAACGTTGAAAAAGCAGTTGCTGGATTCCTTCTTGAAAACGAAATTGCCTACATCCAAGAAGCAGTTGAAGCTCCAGAACGTCCATTCGTGGCTATCCTTGGTGGTTCAAAAGTTTCAGACAAGATCGGTGTTATCGAAAACTTGCTTGAAAAAGCTGATAAAGTTCTTATCGGTGGTGGGATGACTTACACATTCTACAAAGCACAAGGTATCGAAATTGGTAACTCACTTGTAGAAGAAGACAAATTGGATGTTGCCAAAGCCCTTCTTGAAAAAGCAAACGGCAAATTGATCTTGCCAGTTGACTCTAAAGAAGCAAATGCTTTTGCAGACTATACTGAAGTGAAAGACACTGAAGGTGAAGCAGTGGATCCAGGCTTCCTTGGTTTGGACATCGGTCCTAAATCTATCGCTAAATTTGACGAAGCCTTGACTGGTGCGAAAACTGTTGTCTGGAACGGACCTATGGGTGTATTTGAAAACCCTGACTTCCAAGCTGGTACAATCGGAGTCATGGACGCTATCGTAAAACAACCAGGTGTTAAATCAATCATCGGTGGTGGTGACTCAGCTGCTGCAGCAATCAACCTTGGTCGTGCAGATAAATTCTCTTGGATCTCTACTGGTGGTGGTGCTTCAATGGAACTTCTTGAAGGTAAAGTTCTACCAGGTCTTGCAGCACTTACAGAGAAATAAGATATCATAAAAAGATGGCTTTTAGCCATCTTTTTATCTAATATTCTCACCTGATTTTGTGGATAAAAGGCTTTCATCTATTCATTAGAAAAAAAGTAGGTAAATTAGTTGCATACAGTCTGTAAAACTGCTATTATTAGACTGATGTATAAAACTAATTATGCTTAAAGGAAAGGTTTGAAATGAACAAAAGAAAAGAAGTTTTTGGTTTTCGTAAAAGTAAAGTCGCTAAGACTTTATGTGGAGCTGTCTTAGGGGCAGCTTTGATTGCTATTGCAGATCAGCAAGTTTTGGCTGATGAAGTTACAGAAACAA
>OLOK01000005.1_pt1 | contig 158015 bp, 264 predicted proteins | sample 1672591 | NCBI WGS metagenome assembly OLOK01 (sample SAMEA3136703, study PRJEB25190) | human gut metagenome | biome: human gut; feature: human-associated habitat; material: faeces | place: Austria | collected 2013 | reverse complement strand
TCTGATTACCAAGTTCAGCAAATAATGTACTTACAGCATTTGCCATCTGTTCAATAGAAGCGTTGGTATTACCTGCTATTGCTTGTGATGCTAAAGCTTGATTATCTACACTATTAGTAAGACTATTTGCAATCTCGGAAGTGGTTGTTCCCATAGTACTTGCAATCTGGTCAGCCATATAACCGCCATTTTGAACAATATAAGCTAAATCCTCTGCAATAACCTGTGCATGAGCAGTAAACTCATCTGAACCAGCCGTAATAGCCCCACTTGTAATCTGTTCAAGTGAATAGATACTGTCTTGATACTGATTAATGCCTTCAATAGCTGAAGCTAGGTCACTCTGAGCATTGTCAAGAGCTTGGTTTGTTCCATCAGATATAGCTTCACCATTTTCATTCCATGCTGCTGAATTATTTTGTAAATCATCCGTAAGAGCAGACAACGTTTCAGCCATAGAAGTATATCCATCAAGATATTCCGTAGCTGATATTTCTCCCTTATTATAACTATTAATAAGGTTTGACATACTAGAAGCTACTTGCTGTGTAGAATCCGTAAAGAATTGTTGTGCAGCCGCAGCTTGATCCGTAAACTCACTAAAATCTGTATTGGCTAATTCATTACGAATTGACTGGAAATAATCATGTGCTGAAATTTTACCATCCTGAAATTGCTGACTGAGATACGAAATACGATCACCAAAATCTGAACCATCAAAGAGAGTAGAGAAAGAGGTCGGTGTTTCATTAGTTTCATTAGCTTCTATATCTTCACTAGCATCGCCCAATGCAATAATTGCATTTATAAAAGCTTTAGTTGCGTTTGTTCCATCTTTTGTAATTAAATCAGCATCCTTTATGGCTTTGGTAAGTTTAGGATATTGATTAAGTGTTTTTTCGTCAAGCTTTCCAGCCTGTGCAAGTTCAATAAGATCATCTTTGGTAGCCTCAATATCTTTCGTATTAAAAATATCATCTACAGATATTTCATTATATTTTCCAGGATCTAAAGATTTATATATGAGTTTAATTGCATTTTCGATTTGACTATACTCATTTTTTTGCTTATCTGTAAGATTCTCATAATCAACAGCTTGATAATCGCTTTTCATATTAATTAATGTTTCAAGCTGTTTATTCAAAGAACTTGTTACATTATCAATACTTTCTTTTGCACTGTTCATATCATCAGCAAGATATTCTGCACCATTTTCTTTACCATATTGATCATTATACTCTTTTTCTTTTTTTGATAATTTTGTATATTGATCTTGTAATAATTCTAATTGTGCAATTTGCCCTGATATATCTGTTTCTTTTGGATCTAATGCATTAATTGAATCCTTGTAATAATTTTTAGTCTCTTTAACGTTCTTTTCACTAATATTATTTGCATATAATTTATCAAAATTCTCACTATCAGTGTTTAAAAGATCTTGTTGTTTAGATTTTTGAATACGTTCGGCAGCGTCTGCCTGTAACTGTAATAATTTATTTTTCTCTTTAAGGTCTTCTAATTCCCCTTGCTCTGTAAATGTAAGCTTGTCTTTTCCGTTTAATTCATCTATTCTTTGCTGAGTTGTTTCGAGTTCTGAATTAATGGATTCAAGATTGCTTTGAGCTTCACTTAAGTCACTTACAGCCTTGCTTCTTGCTTCTTCTGCTTCGTCAACAGTAAGTGTAAGAGCATCATAAATCTTATATATTCCAGTAGCAACTAATGAAATTACACCAACCCATGCAAAGACTGCATTTAAAGCACCAGCAGCACCAGTGAATAATCCTGTTATTTCGCTACCTAAACTACTCATAAATATTCCAAACTTAGAAGTTTCACTTGCTACTTTGCCAACAGAAGCCGCAGTAGTTGTACCCACTTCTGCAACATCTTTCATTAACACTTCATTATTTTTAGCTAGTTCAGAAACTTTTGTTGCTACATCATCAGCCTTTGTAGCAGTAGAAGTTAATGCCTGTTCTACATTTGAAACTGTTTGAGCAACGTTGCCAAAATTAGGAACTTCATGTTCAGTCATAAGTTTTTGACCATTCTGATCCAACTCAGAAATGATATTAGCCATAGCTACAGAGTAATCTTCATGCTCTTGCATGAGTTTTATTCCAGATTGATTTAATTCAGAAACAGTAGCAGAAATATCTTTAATTTGTTCTTTATCATTTCCAACTAAGCTACCACCATTAATAGCAAGTTCATGAACACGAGAAGAAATGTCTCCACCACTTTGAGAAGTAGTATTTGTTGTTTGAGCGATAGTTTCTTGCTCTACTGCATTTTTCTGTGCATTTGTAGCAGCTTTATTTTCCAGTTTTGCTTGAGTATTTCTTTCGATAGAAGCTGTATTACTATCAAATTGAGCTGTGCTAGAAGAAAGTTCAGGATCTAACGCAGAATCTCTCATCAAGACTTCGTTATTACGAGCCATTTCAGAAACAATATCTGATACGTTAGCGAATGTTTCTTCATGCTCATGCATAAGTTTTTCATCTGTCTTAGCTAAATCTGACATAATGTCTGAAACATGAGAGAAATTTTCTTCATGCTCATGCATTAATTTCATGCCAGCATGGTTTAACTCAGTCATAGTTTTTGAGATATCAGTAGTACTTTTTCTAATACTCTCAGGATTAGTAAGTGTTTCACCTCTTGAAGTCATTGCAGATACACGAGAAGAAATGTCATCTTTTTGAGCATTTGCATTTTCTTCTTTTGCTATAGTATTCTCTTTAAGGGTAGAAGTGTTCTCTTTTAACTGAGATGTATTTTTTGCTAAAGACTCATTATCTACCGTGTTTGTTAATTTTTGATTGTTAACAACCATCCGATGAACCGCATCGGTTATGCCGTTATCAGAAGTAGAAGTTTCTATTTTCCCAATAGAAGATGAGGTATTAGCAACTCGTTTAGCAGTATAATTTTTCCCCTTGTCACTTATTTTACTATTACCAAGAAGGATATTTACTTGATCTTCCGTAAGTTTGATAGCATTATCTCTTAAATTTTTATTTGATAATGCCATTTTTATTGTCATCTCATCATATTCTTTGGCAATGTCTTCAAAACGTTTCTTTAAAACAGCTTCGTCACCATAGCCATTTACAGGATCTAAAGAAGCTGTAAAACCCTTTATTTTTTTAGTTACTTCATCTATTTTGCCAAACGAAGAACCTAGATTTTTTATTCGCTTTATGTTATAATATTTACCAAACAGAGGAGGAAAATACTATGGATTATAATGCAGCAAAAAGAATGATAACCAATGGCGAGGGATTATATAATAATGCATTAATTTCTCTTGTTAGAAATATAAATGATAATATTGATAGTAATAATGTTACACAAGGAATATTAAATATTAAAAAATTAACACACTTAGAAGATGAAGATGTTATAAAACTATGGAATGAGTTGACAACCAATCCTGCTGAAGAACATATAGATAAAATTAAACAATCAGAAGAATATAAAAATACCTTATATTGTCTTCAGAAAGGAATTATCACTAATGAGCATCTAAGTCCTGAAAGAATTAGTTATTTAAAAAACCAACTTAAAAGAGACATCGAATACTATGATATTAAAGATGGTACATTAATGATTAGAAATCTTGTAAATTGTAGCGATGAAATAGCTCGAACTATTTTTATTGATTTAATGGATATAAGAAGTCAAGAAAAAGAGCAAGAGAGACAATCTCAAGAACAATACGTTCCTAAATGTCCAACATGCGGATCACCCGATATACAAAAAATATCAGGAACAAAGCGTTGGGTAACAACTGGATTATTTGGTGTTGCCAGTGGTGATTTGGGGAAAACTATGGTTTGCAAAAATTGTGGATATAAGTGGTAATAGGAGAGAAGAGTAGATGAAGGTCTACTCTTTTATTTTCAAATTAAATCAGAAAAATAGGAGAACATCTTATGCTTACAAAAGATCAAGAGAAAATATTACGTTGGTTACTATCTCTCAAGACAGATATAAAAAATACTATTACAATAAGCAATTCAATGACAAAATATCCAAATGGATATACCGATAAACAGATTATCAAAAAATTGAGTGAATTTGAGAACCTCGGATTTGTCACAATCAAATGGTATAGCCAAAATCATGACAATCTCAATTATGCCGTTGATGTAATGGTATTAAAAGATGGCATTAATTATTTTGCTGATAAGAAAAAGAATAGAACTTCTAGTAAAAGAGATTGGATAAAAACTTATATTCCAGTAACAATTTCATTTATAGCATTACTTAAATCATTTGATACGGAAATTATTTGGCTATGGAAGCAATTAATGCAATTGTTGAAATAATAACAGGAGTCCAAAATGTTAATCTAGGGTGTCTATCAGTAAATTGGTTCATTGGAATAATTATTTTGTCATATATAAAATCTATTTAAATCACGACCTTTCTGTATAATAAAAGAGAGTCATTTCTGACTCTCTTATTTTTTGTTTCAAAATATTTTACTGCAATGTTTTTACAATTCCACGCCAATAATCAAAACGTCCTTTGATATAGTAGTTTATGCACCGATACATCTTTTTCTTTCTAAGAATAAATTATATAATTCTATATCTACATCAGGATTTTGTTCAATAAATTTGTCGAATGTTTTAAGTATTTTATTGTTAATACTTTTTAATTTTTCTTTATTTGTGTTTTTAAATAATATTTCATTATCGGTATCTGTTAAGTCATTTTCAAATCTAAAAATATAACCTTTTATATCTTGGACTTTTCTATTACAACATGTGGATATTACTGATCTTGAAAAGTATTGTCCAAATAATTCTTTTGATTTTTTGGATAATTCAGCCCCTGATTTGAATTTTATTCCATTATTAAGACAGATAATAGATTTAATATTTTCTGGGATGTCTCCCTTGTGAAATACTGCACGTTTTCTTTCTTGTTCTGCATTGTACAAACATATTTCAGCGTTTGCACCCCAATTTAGCCAACGTCTAATAGTTGTTTCACCCAATTTTAGTATTTTTGATATATCTGAAGTAGTGTATTCAGGATGATTATTTTTTAGTTTCATAGCTTCTACCTGATAATTTCTCAAGGAATTTTTTTCACATTTCGACCATGAAATATTTTCTAGGTCAAAGATACCATCAAAATTGTTTATTATAGATTGTTTAATGTTAAATTCATCAGATATTCGTACAACAATATATCCATTCTGTTTTGCACATTTATCTTTTTCCATATCAATAAAAATAGACTCTTCTTTTGTTTGTCCACTCATTGAATTATTTGTTCTATGAAAACCACCATCGGTTTCTATAATAAGTTTTTTGCTTTCAATTACAAAATCAGAAATGCCATAACATTGTTTATTTTTATATATATTAAAATATGTACACCAATCAAATTTAACTTCAGTATCATAAAAATCAATCTGTTTTTCAATTATTAATTGATCCAATAAACTTCTCATATATTTTGACAACTTTGATAAAGAATCTGAGCAAGAACATAGGAATCCGTTATTTGAATATATATCTGAAATAGAATATTTTTTCTTAGAAACTTTGTGACAATATGGGCATATAGGATATATTTTATAGTTTGAACATTTAGTATATTTTTTGGTTATTTCTTTATCGTCATCTTGAAAATATTGAATCATCCAAGGGACAGTTGTTGCTATATCATTTATTCCTGGCACAATAATTTTAGAAGCACAACAAGGGCACCCACAACCTTGTTTTAAGATCTTTTCAGCTATCCATCCATTGTCCCAACCACATATATTACATGAAATATCATACCCATAAACCAATTCTGTTTTTCCATCTTTTCTATTAACTTGTTTATTTTTATAACCAATTATTTTTAAATCTCTATTATTATCTTTAATAGTATCATTAATATTATATAAATACTTATGTTGCTTTTTGTAATTAATTAATCTTGCAATTCTCGCTTTTAACAAATCATCACTTGTTAAACTTTTGATATTGTCATTATATTGCAAAACTATATTATATTTTCCATTAGTATTATAATCTACTATTTTAATAAGCCCTTCTATTTCTTCATATATAAAGTGCAAATCCTGCCCTATGCTTTTATTCCACAATATTTGTCCACTTTTTCTTTTAGGTAAATTATCAAAAAATACTTTCCTCATATAATTCCTCACTTTCAATTAAAAATTTGCAATAAAAAAGAGTAGTCAATTATTTATTCTCTCTTTGACCACTCAGACGTTAATATATTTAATTTTTCATCTTTGATATAAACCCAAAACATTTTATGTGTTTCAGGATGTAACCCTACTAGCTCATATCTGACTCCATGAGATGCTAAAAAATCTCGAAGTGGAATAGAGTAGCATGGAAATAATTTTGATTGTTTCATTCCTTTTAATCCTTAATTATGTGCATAATAAAAGAGCCAACTACAAAGTAATTGACTCTTATAACATATATACAATTTTATATTCCTTATAAAGTTTTTAAAATATTTCTCCAATAATCCAATCTAAATCTGACAGACTCGGCAGAATTAGTACCATTCATAAGATTATTCTTGTATTCAGTATTATCGTTGTATGTTGCCAAGAATTCACTTACTTTCAGAGCAAATTTCTCAAAGCTCTTTTTGTCTTTACAAATTCTATATGCTGCAAAACACAATACAGAAATACTTGTCTTTGGAATTTTCACATCTTCTTCAAGAGATTCATCAAGTTTATTGATTGCGGTTTTGATGATTTCAATCTTTTCTGGCTCAACTTTGTCATTATAGAATTCGATAAAATTCTCTTTATCCTTACCTCTAAATGAAGCAAAATCGTTATCTTTATTAGTAGAGCAGAGCATCAGTGTTTCAAGTGCGATACTCTGATCGACTGAACTTTTCAACTGAGCAGATGTCAATCTCTTTTCAAAGAATGGGAGAGAGACAATATCAAAAATTGCATTGCTGAGTTCATCCGACATATCAGGTGTGAGCTTCTGTGAAGTATTCAGAGGTTTTCCTGAATTGAGCCTTCGGAACATTTCTCTTACATCTTTGTCCGTATATTCCGTAATTTCATATACTGTGATAGCAGAACTATCCAACTCGTCCTTTACAACTTGATCAAGTTTGCTAAATTTCAATCCTGCAATGCTATATTCAGTTCCTTCAATTATAACTGGTTCTGCCTTTTTAGATATGGCAAACTCATCGTTGTAGAATCCTTTTAACGTACTTAATCTCTGCACACCATCAATAACATATTGTACACCATCTTCAGAAATAGTATAAACTGGTGGTACAATATATCCTCTTAAAAGAGAGTCAATAAGCAATGATTTGTTTGGATTAGACCAAACAGATTCTCTTCTTTGTAATTTGTGCTTTAATACAATTTTCTCTCGTTTCATTTTTCCTATCAATGGCTTAACTGGACAATTTTCTCTTGAAACTTTCATCGTGCTACCTCCTTCAAAAATTGAAAATTTTTACTATTTTGAAGATAACACAGATACTAAATTTTGTAAATAGATGTGAACTCAATTTCACAAAATATTCTATTTTTGTGTTCCAAAAATCGACAAAATGTTCTATCTGTTAATCAAAAATACTACATGGTATAATAGCACCAAGCATACTACGACTGTATGACCACATTGCAGTCCATTGTCACGGCAAGTGCTTGGTACTTTTCTTTAGTTACCATGTGGGAGTGTCAATTTATAGTTTGACACGAACTATTGGAAATAAATATTCAGCCCATTCTGGGCAATACAATTTTCCCAACTTTTAAGAAATACTATAAAGAAGGGAGGTAGAATTGGAAGTATTTAAAATACTTGTAAGTGGTGGACTTTTAGTATACGGTTGCCATTTCCTTTGTGTCATAGTTGATACAATTGGAAAGTGTTATACTGTTAATAAATGTAAAGACTATACGGATTCCCAAACCAAGTCTTTATCACAAATGTTCACCAAGACTAGAAAAATCTTTCGTAAATAATCTACTTTTTGTATAAGCCAAATATTTATTTCTCCTTTTTTTCCATAATTGAGGGCAGGTCATCACGACTGTCCTCTATTTTATTATTCTCCATAAAGTAAAACAAATGTTTAGACTTTACAGAAACTTTACGCATGATATAATATTCATTGAGGTGGATGCACTGAAAACAGTGCAAAATGGGAGCTAGACAATATCTACACGGCTGTCTTTACTGAGGCTTGAGAGCAAAGCTTTGCTTCTCCTTATGTATGTATATATGTTAGGAGGGATTTTATGAAGTTTACTATTATGTTTAATGGTACTAGCAGATTTGTGATTGCGGTCACAATTCTTGTTATTGTTCTTAAATTAATGTAGTGAGTCTAGTGAGGGAATATTATATCATTTTCATATATAAGAGAGTAGAGGATTCTGCTCTCTATTTTATTATTCTCTGTTTTTACCTCTTTGCTTTTGATTTAGAGGATTTTAGTTATGTTAGAACATAAATTAACAGAATAATGAAATATGGCTTTCATATTCTGCGAGAAATCATGCTCGTTGAACTTTCCATATATTTATATCTTTATCCCAACATTGCTTGCGCAATTGCTACTATTGGATTATATGATATTACTAAACGTTATATGGTTAGCTGCCAGTTACTTTTGTTCCCATTGTAAAGTACTTAGACCATATTTTTTAGTCATATACATCTCACTATCGACCATAACTTTGCCGATTGACTTTTATATCTTTCGATTACATTCACGCCTGTCTAAAAATAGACTACGTTGTAGTGTAGTGAGCATTAGGGTTTCAGGCAATTCGTTCTCTTTTTATTTTAAAACTTTCATCCTATGGAATTGATTTTATTGCCATTATAATAATCTCTCTCCCATAGTAGACCGAATAAATCTAGGTTTATTGTATCCTTTAACGGATTAATCGAAGTTTTGAACTATATTTTTAATAGCTAGTCCTGCTAATAAAGGCTTTAAAATACCAACATTTTTAATTATAATATCTAGTATATCAATTATTTTTCCGCCTGCATTTATTAAGCCCTTAAGGAACTTTGAATTCAAGGTATCATTTGCAAGTTCTTCAAGCTTTGCTTTTGTCTGGTCGATTGAATACTGGACACTCTGTTGATATTTAGAATTTTCTTCACGAGCTGAACCTTCTGCATTAGTTGCTTCACCATATGCTTTCTTTAATACATCTACTTGTGAAATGGCTGCTGCTAAGGCATTGATTTGGTTTTTGCCTGCCAGTTTTTCAAGAAGGCTGGCACGATCTACATCATTTAAATCCTGCCATTTCTCTCCGATACCTATAATAATATCATAGATATCCTTAAATGTTTTTCCGTCTGATTTCATAATATCGAAACCAGTCATACCTTTAATTAAGGCTTGTAATTTCGAGGTGGATTCGACCATTCCATCAGTATCTTCGCCAGCTTCTTCTAACTCTGTTTTTGCACCACGAATCCTGGCACTAACAGTTTTCCACATATTTCCTACTTTTTCAGGATCTTGAAGTACACTGTTTGTTGCAGTAACAAGTGCTACGGATTTTTCAAGAGATGTATTTGCAGCATTAAATGAAGCGGCACTTCTTTGCAATGCCTCACCTATTCCAGATGACGAGATCGGCTCTCGGTTTGAAACTTCATTAAATACATCGACTATATGTTCCGCTTGATCCGCTTCAAGCTTAAAACCTTTAAGTGTTGAAACTAATGATTCGTTTGCTTCATCAATATTGATTCCATCACCAACATTTTTATAAAGTAATGATACTTCTGCTAATTCCTTAGAATCTGGAATATTATAACCATTCTTTGACCATGCTGTGGTGGCAGCAATAGTATCAGAAATAGTTGAACCCATTTCTTTTGCTATATTTGCATAACTGTCAAAATCAGCATAAATCTGAGATACGCTATCTTCTGAAACTTTAGCGAGTTCTGTAATTTGTGTATTTAACTCAGTTACAGCAGAAGCAGCTTGCTTGATTAGATTAATAACATCATAAAATCCAAACATACCTGACATCTGAGCAGCTAATTGATGAAATCCACTATTCTTTAATGTATCAAAGAAACTTCTGCCAGCACGACCAGCTTCAACTTCAGCATTATAAATTTTCATAATCTCGCCATGAATTCTATCCAAACTCATGCTAGGATTACCACTTTCAATTTCCGTATAGTAAGCTCTAATTTTAGCTTTTGCCTCAGAAGACATCTTACTATTTTCATTGAGAAGCTTGTGAATCTTGTCTAATTCTTTCTGACCTGAAACAAAGTTATATCCCTTTTCAGCAGCCGACATATTAGTAACAGTAGCGATAGTATCTTTGATTTTCTTTTCATAGTTATCTAATCGGTTGATATCATCACTTGTCACCAAACTAGCATCTTTACCCTTTAATTCATTAAGCAGAGTTTCATACTCTTTAACAGCGTCCTTGACAGCTTGTACATTCTTTAAATATTCATCACTTGTCCAACCACCATCGTTGAATCTATCAATGGTTGTTTTGTATTTATCAATCTTGCCATTATAAGAATCCAAGCGTTTATCATATTTATTGAAATTTACATTGGCATTCTGTTCTTTGGCTTGTGTATTTTCCTTAACTTTCTGAGTATTCTGTTCTAATACATTATTCTCTTCTTTGATGGAATTAGTAGCAGAATCTACAGAAGCAGAAATATCTTTGTCAGGAAATGCGTCTTTCTTTTCAGATGAAATATTCGTTTTCTGTCCAATCTTACTTTGTGCATCAGCCAATTTCACAGCTTCTTTTGCAGCGTTTTGATACGCATCACTAATATTCTCCACTTGTTTGACAGCACCACTCGTATCGCCACCCATATTACTCATGTTTTTATTAACATTGAGAATATTCTGACTCAGTTCAGAAAGTGATTTATCAATATTTTGGATAGAAGAGAGTAATGTCTTCGTACCAGAATCATCTACTTTACCAAAAGCTTTACTTAAACTCTGTACTTCTGATACAATACTTGATAGTTCCTTTGATAAATTCTCAAACTGTTTGAAATCACCTGTTCCCTTACCAAGAGAGTCAAGCATTTTTTCGAGATTGGAAATTACATTTCCAAGTTTTTTCTCATCAATATTTAAGTTGATTTTATATTCTTTGCCTTCGAGAGTATCCATTTTGTCTTGGAGTTCTTTTGTGTCCAAAAGTAACTTTTTGACATTAGATTCAATCTCCATGCTATATTTATACATTCCTGGCATTTAATTTCCTCACTTTCTTAAAATTTCATCAACTCTTTTATTTATAATTTTGTCTAAACGACCATTAAATCCACTTTCGATATCTCGCTCTACATACATATATGGAGGGATGGATCTATGCATCATCCAATGACCATGACCATGTTCACCATTCATAAACATATAATCAAATGCAAGGCTGGCATTTAATTTCTGATGATTACCTTTTTTATTAGAATATTTTCCATCTTCTCTTGGTGCATCATAGGTATTTCCCCAACCATACCCAGCCCAACCGATATAATTATCCATTGCACCTGAATCTACTGAAAAATGAAGAACATTTCCTTTACCTATTGTTCTTGTAGAATCGAGAATTTTCATGAAGTTATATGTTCTTTCATACGACTGTGGAGTGTAATCGTTATACCAATCTATCAATGAATATCTAACAGATTCTTTTAGAAGTTCATTTGCTTGCGGAGCAATTTCTTCTGCAATATGATTTTCAATTCTGTCTAACTTCTTTTTAAAATCTGTATATATATTTTTTGCCAATTCCAATCACCTCCAAAAATTTCACTATTTTTACACTAAAATAAAATAGGAGAGCGGTATAACCGCTCTCCATAAGAAAAACCCTATACGCTATGACACGTATAGAGCCTAAATATTTAATCATTATGTATAATTCCGTATATTAACCCTACAACTCCAAACACAAAATAGTAATGTGCAGTGGTTAATACAAATGGAATAATTGGTTGCAACACTTCAATACAAATTTCATCTACATTGAATAATGTAAGAATCCATCCGCATAGAAGTCCGTATAATATTCCACCTATCATTTACCATACCACCTGAAAACGTGTATCAGATTCCATTACTGCATAACCATATTCCCTTAAGTTTCAACAGTTTCTTTACTAATAAAGCCATCAATCATAACTGTATGTTTACCTTCATGAATAGCATCATCAATATAATAATCAATCTCATCAATAGTTTTCTGTAACATAGAACGGCTTTCTTCTGTAATTTTTCTAGCTTCTGTTGCTGCAATCATAATATTATTTTTCCTCCTTCGAAATAATTCACTCCAATCAAATAATCCAGAAGTGGTTGTATTTATATTACGAGGTATTAACTTAACTTTGTTTTTCTTCTTTTTCTTTTTGGACATAAATAATTTCCTCATGAAATTTGAATTTCTACACCTCTTTAAAATTTGCAGTAGTTTTAAGTTTATAATCATCAAGAATCTTTCTCAAATCATCGTCAGACAAACTATCAAGTTTCTTACTAACGGCATCAACAAGCGGTGTGAGAGTAGCTTCGCCAAGAGTCTTAAATCTTTCCACCTGCTCTGTGATAAAGCTGTGGATCTCATATTTATTCTGCAAAATATCCGATTTCTTAATTGATAACAAATGTTTAAACTCTGCAATTTCCTCATATGGAATAAGTGGAGCAGTAACATCATTGCCAATAAGAAGAATATCGAACAGTCCAGATTTCTTTAACTCATCATATTCCTCAAAGAATCCTTCAGTCTCTACAGTAAGGTTTGTGTAGTTCTCAATAAAAATTCTTGTCATTAACAAATATTCAGCAGAAGAATTTACTTTTATGTTTCCTGTCTCTTTATCAATCATAGTTGCTTTCAGTAAATTAGCAATAAGCGCATCCTTCTTAACAAATGGCACATAAGAGATAATCTCAAGATTATCTTTAATATACTGATCCTTTAATGACTCTGTGCTACGTTTATTGTACTCATCTATAAAATTTTTAATTGTAATCTTTTCCATAATTAATATTCCTTTCATTCCTTTATCTCATTCAATACCCACTTACATGAAAATACATGATCATAAGTGTAAACAGTTAATATATCATTTTGGCTATTATATTCAGTCCGTTCTATCTGAGGGCTTTCATTCATAATTGATATAAACTCATGTGAATTAACAGCCCAGTTATGTTTTATCAGATACTCATGTATCTCATCATCTATCATGATTTTGCTTTCTTAGCTTCTTTACGAAGTTTCTTTAAAGTATCAAATTCTACCCATCCACCGTATTTTAAATTACGGCATATAAATGTAAGATTAGCCTCTGGATATTTACACCACATCATTTTCCTTTTAAGTAACGACATAGAATCGGGATTTCCTTTCACATCGAAAACCTGTAAAGTACCATCAGCCCATGTTACATTAAAATCACTTCGATATTTAATTGGTAGAATTGTTTTTCCATTATATTTAAATTTTTCTTGAAGAACATATTCTACTTGGCGTTCATATGATAATATTTCTCCACTTCTCATCCTAGGCTCAATGAATTCTTGCAAAAATCTAAGCTCCGTTAGACTGTCATAAGTCACGCCTTTATATGTTCGATTTTTCTTACCTTGTTCTGAAATATCTACATGATATTTTGATTTAGCTTTTGCTATTCCCATTCACTCCCTTACATAACAAAAGAGCAGCCTCCGAAGAAACTGCTCTTTCCTTTAATATTAAATTCTAAATGTGATAGGTCGTAATTCCCAATGTGCATTAGGATATTGACACATATTACTTATTACGAAATTATGTACTTCATTCATATCTCCAAAGTTCTTATCAATATGAATTACTTTACCTCCTAACAATTCAAATTCTTCACAGATTACGTTGTAAAATGTTTTCTCCATACCAATTAATTCTCCTTATCTTTTAATACAAAACAAATTGTACAAATCAACATGTAATGCATGAGATAAAGATATAGCATGAGAGAGTAGTATATCAGATGTATATCCATTTTCAAGATTAGATATTGCAGTTGCTGACAATCCTGTACGTCTCGCAAGTTCTGATATTGACATATTCTGTTGATACCTATATCTGCCTATTTCATTCTTCATGTATTTAGTCTGTGTATAATCTGTTTTTCTATACATATATAATAAGGAAGAAATTCATAAGTTGAATTACTGGATTTTATGGTATAATAAAAGTATTAGGGTTCATCCTTAATTGGTAACGACATTACTTCTGGCTTTAATTTATCATGATAGATATCATCGCCCCCAGCGGCTTCGTAAATTTTCCCTAACTCCGTAAAAGTTTTTAATCCAGAATTGTCAACATAACCTTTTTCAGAAAATTTAGCATGTAATCCATATAACTGATTTCTTAATGTCGCAACTGTCCGCTCTTTATCAGCTCTTTCTTTTTCAGTTAATTGACATTTTATATCATCTATACCCTTTGACATTTTAGATATTTCTTTGTATTGCCAATTATCATGTTTTTCTAAAGTGGTTATTCTGTCTTCAATTGTTTTTTTATCTTCTTCAAATCCAAATTTTATCCTAAAAGTCTTTTTTATCTTTCCGAATAAAAAAATAATTTTATCAACTCCTAAGATTATAATAAACACGTCCAAGATAACAGTTGGAAAATCTAAATTCATTAATGCTTTTATTTCATCCATTTCATTTTGCACCATCTGAGCCTTTCCTTATATTAATTTGAGGAATTCAGATGCTGTAATTTTAAGACCATTATCTCCAAACTTCTGTTTTGAGGCTCTTACAAGACCATTACCATATTTGCCAGGACATTCTACACCATTCGGATTAATACCATTAAGATACATAAGTATCTCAGCCGCAGTTACCATATACTGTCTTTCTCCCTTTTTAACATAATGAGAGCCAAGAGCTACCTTAGACTTGCGACCAAATATTCCATCTTCCCCGATGCCCTTTTTATAATCAAGGTTGATAGCATGTTGTAAAACTCTAGCTTTCATTCTGTTGGTTTCTTTTCCGACAAGTCCATCAACAGCAATTGTATGTCCTGTAAAATTAATAGCATGTTGCTGTCCTAATCTTACGAGTGAATTTCCACTTGGCTTTGACTGAGTAGAAGTAGATGGCTTTGGAGTAGAAGTAGAAGCCTTCGAACCATTTGTAATATTAGTACATACATGACTTCCATCCTTAAGAATCAAATCTCCTCTAAGTAAATATGCATCACTTGTTAAATATTTTGAATCTGTAAGTATCGTTGCACCAACTGCTTTACAAGCTGCACGAAGAGTAGAAGTAGTATTGGATTTATTGAAATTCTTTAATGTTGAAATTCCAAGTTTATAACCAGCCGCTATAATATTTGCTGAAACACCTGCTGAACAATCAGCTTCACAAGCTATTGTAATTTTACTTGCATCCCAGTTACTAGCTTTAAGATGATTGTAATATGAGAGACGCGCATTCTGGTCATATCCAATTAAATTGTTCTTAGCTGCCTTTTCTGCATTAAGAGCTAACTGCTCACGCACATTCGCAGGAAATCTGATTACACATTTCCAATTATGATTATACCAAGAACGAATATACCATTCAGTACCACTCTGATCGCCAGCTTTTCCACCAGAATAACGACCTCGTTCATCATGTCCACAATTTGAAATCATAGTGATTCCTCCTTCCTAATTTTCTACAATAAAAAAGAGACTCTTTAAGTCTCTAAATCATTTATCATATTTTATTTTTCATGTTTAAGATCATACAATGAGGTTGTAATGAGTGAATCTAAATAATCCTCAAAATCACTATTAGCCTCTTTGAGACATTTATATACCGACTGATTAAGTGCCTGAATTGCCTTCTGTTTTGCAATTTCTTTTACTTCATTCATCTTATCCTTAGTCCATGCATCAGTACCCTTTATGTCTTTGACCTCTGTTTCATATACTGACTTGACAGCATTTTTAACTTCTCTATAAAGAATCAAGGCATACTTATCAAGTTTCTTTGTTTTCAGATATTTATAAATCTGTGTCCCAATCGGAACTAAAATTACTGTCCAAATAGCAGAGAGCAGTGTCATCCAATCTAAACCCGCTAAAAAATCCTTCATCGGTTAATCCTCCTCTTCCTCAATTTTCTTACTATTCCATTCTTTATATAACTCATTTATTTCTTTTGATCTTAGCCAAGCAAAAACAACACGTTTATTTCTGCCTGGAAAAATATCAACTAATTTCCCTCGTGACAAAGGTGAACTTAAATACATACAGTTTTGAGTCATATTAGGAATGTAAATTACATCTTCTGAATCGTATTCCCAATTAAATACGTCACTATATTCTTTAATATCCGTTCACTCCATTCTATTTATAAGCGTAAAAAATAGGGCTACACAAAATACTGAATAGTAAATGCGTAACCCTATACAATTAAAAAATTCAACTTACTATTCAATATAATCATTTCTTCTGTACCAGCTTATTATCAGTTTTTGAAGTCTGTTCTTTATTAGGAGTAGTATTAACTGTCTTTTTATTTTCTCCTAAAATTTCATTAATGACCTTTTTAACATCTTTATCAAAACTATCCAACTCGGATAAATCACATTTTAATAATTCTTCTTTTGCTTTTGCTTTATCTTTTGTTTTATTATATTCATAAATTGCAAGATAAATTGTATAGTGTGGAAGAGTATCAGTTACTGTTCTCCAAGGAGTATAAGTTTTAATATTCTGACATGTATGACAAACTCTATAAGGTTTTCCACATATTGCGCAAATTGCGTTATTTTCTAATGACATATAATAATTCCTTTCATAAAAAGAGTGGTATATTTCAACCACTCTTATTTTTAAATTAGTCCTCAGATACTAAGATATCGAAAAGCTTACCATCCTCAGCACAGTACTCCTTATTAAGAACATAAGAAGCTGGATGCTTACCATCAGACTTAAGAGAAAGCTCTACACTTGATGGATCAATCTGTGCTCTTGGACAACGGATAACACCAGCATATACAAGGTTCTTATTACATGGATCGTGGAAGATTGCATGAATGAGAAGTGTCTTAACCTCTGGTACACCATCAGTTCTCTTAATTACCTGAACTGCTGTAGCTGTCTCCTTCTCATAGTTCACAAATACACGACCAGTTGTTCCCTCTGGAAGAGTAATTGTTCTGTTAGCTGCATCAATAGTGAACTTGTCTTCACCCTTTGTAGCAGATACAGTATATGTCTTACCGAATGTGTTATTATCATTAATAACCTTAACATACTTAACCTCTGCACCCTTTGTACCAACTGGAACATATTTAAGCTCTACAGTTGCACCAGCTCCAATTGCAATTGTCTCAGATACAGGCATCTTAATCTTATTTGTATCAGAAGCTACAGCCTTTGTTGAACCAAACTGTGAAGCAGCAAGGTCAAGAGAGAAGAGTGAGTTAGTGAAATCAAATGTACCTTTCTGTGCCTGATAGAATGTCTGGATTGGTGTACCCATCGCATCAGTAACATCTGTACCATCGGCACTTGTTTTAAGAGATGGATCTTCGACCTGTGTATATCTACCAGTAAGCTCCATTGTAGCAGGATCATATTCCTCTACGGCTCTAATTTTCTCAAGAATTAATTCATTTGGGTTAAAGTTAGCCATTTTTATTCCTCCTTAATAATTTTGTGGCAATAAAAAAAGAACTCTAATCGAGTTCTCCAAGCCAATCTATTTGTTTTTTGTCTATATCATCAAAGCTTATTCCGAAACCAGAATAGCCAGATTGCAACAATAATTGTGCATTTTTAATTTTTCCTATACGTTTTACAGAATCCATAAACGCATTAATTTTCATATTCCAAACTTGTTCATGATTATATTTAAATCCTTCTGAGTTAATCATAGCGGATATCATATTTTTTAATTGAGAATGATATTCTTTATTTTTTGCTCGTTCCATTTCTTCTTTTGCATCTTCTATTAATACCATTTTAGTAGAATTATTAGCTGGAATTCTAAAATCTCTTTCAATGAAATGTGTTTTGCAAAGATAATCAATTATCATATTATAGGTAAATTCATCTATTATTACTGGTTCTAAAGATACCTCATCGAAGATATAATTGCCGAATCTATTATCTTCTGATAATTGATTTATTAAAGTACCTTCATCTGCATTAACGAATTTTGCAGCATCAATTAAACTTGTAAAATGATGTAACTTTTTGCCCTTTATATTACTACCAATTAATTCATAGATATTCCCTGTAGGAATTGCTTGATACAAAAAAATTGAATCATCATCTTCTTTTTGTCGAACCTGAAATTTAGAAAAATCTAAATCTCCAAATATAATAGAAGTTTTTTTAATTGGAAATGCTTTATAGAGCAGTGTATAGAATAATTGAAATGGTTGTATTTCAGTATAATCTATTCCACCTTCCCATAATTGTACCTTTAAAGATTGTGGCGTAGCTGTAAAGTTATACAACATTGAATAATAATCTTTTTCTGAAAAATCACATATTTCACCCAATGTAGGTTGATGTAAGATAATATGTTTTTGAACTATAAAATCTTCACCACGATATATCTTTAGTTCATCATTCTCATAGTGTTCTTCCTTGCCTATTGCCAAGATTCGTTATTCCTTATGTACGATTGCTCACCAAACGGGCTATATGTAATTCCATTAATATCATAGTAAATCTGAAATACCAATGTTCTTACTACATAGTTATTATCTGTCATAGATTCTTTAGATGAGATTAATTTTGTCTGCAACCCAAAGATACTAGACCAATTAAATTGTTCTCGTATAATAGAAGCTATTAAATCATGACGAGGTAAGCCTGTAAGTTTATCCATACGGTCATTTCCATGAACAAATATTGTGAATGTTATTTCTGTATTTTTATTTATTTGAGAATATCTTGGAATTTCATCAAAACCAACTTGATAACATATATAATGTTTTACTTCCGTTTGAGTATCTGGAATAAATAAAAAAGGACGGATATTTGAATTGCTTCCAAAATATCTATCCCATTCTCCAAGCGGTTCATATTTTTTATTTTTTTCATCCCATTCCCAATTTATATTTCCCTTATCATTAAAAAGTTCGGATTCTAAATCTTTTTCATTAAGAGCATATAACAGATAAGGATTCGACAATAATGCCTTTTTAATTTTTTGTTTGTAAACAATATTATCGTCATCAGGAGTTTTTCTATATGCTCGAAGTTTATTTAGCAAATCAGTTTTAGATACTATTTTATCTTCTATCATATTACCTCCTTAATCTGTTATTTCTAATTGTAATTTATTACTTTCAATTGTAATAGTCTCATTTGTAATAGTGCAGTAAATAGTCAGAACTTTACCAACATAATCATAATTATCCTTCTTCTGATTATCTTGTTCATAATCATAAGGAAGTTTTATTTTCATCTGACAGAATGATATATCATTTCTGATAATACCTTTATATTCTTCATTATCTATTTCAAAATGCCATTCGAAATTTGATTTACTATCACCAAATGTATTAGTAACATCTTCACCAGAATCATTTGAGAGTTTGATATTAAGTGTTCGATAAGAGCCACCAACTTTAATTGTTGACACTGATGAAGTAATCGTAGCCAAGATATTTGTAACTGGGGATGGAGTTGGTTTGGTATCTGGATCTGTTGGGGTGATTTCTGAATCGAAATAGTCCGCCCACATGCCAATAATATTTCCGTCAGCATCTTTCTCAATATAATCCCTGTGTTGATCAAAGAAATCTTGATATAGAGTTAATTTCTGAACCCCAAGTGGTTGAGCATTTTCAACCTTACTAATCTGCCATGCTATTGCATTGTCAGTAAAAGAACTAACAAGCACACGCATATTCTTTGATGATTCATTTGTATACCAAATCTTTTCAGTGATTGGATTTAATGGTAGCCATACTTTATCTTGGTTTTCCTGCGAAGTAAATCGCAAATCAGTCCAAAGCCCAGAGTTATCATTATGTTACTTTATTGATTCGTTAATTCAATAAAGAATTATTTATATATTTAAGCCACTTTTTTATTAAAATATTTAATATATCTATCATATTTTCTTTGCATATACAAATTGGCATCCAAATATAGCCAATCCAAGAAAATATTTGAAGCTTCTGTACTCATGCTGAGAACTTTTGTAATTCCGTTATGATTAGAAGCATCATAAATTCCTGCATATATGCCTAATTCATCAGATATAATCTGTTTTATCTTTTCTAAAAATAAAAGAGTAGATGTAATTGTTAGAGTAACAGGTTTGTTATTTTCATTAACAAAACTTTGATATACAGAACCATCTCCATCAAAATATCCTCTAATAAAATGTCTATATAATTCTTTATCTATCCTTGGAAATTCTAACGTCAAACTTTTATTTGGTGTCATACCAATATTATCTAAAGAATCACACATATGTTTACTAAATATAAGCATTCTGTATTGATTTTTGTATGTATATCCAAAGTCATGTTTATTGGAATAATCAATATATTCTAAAGGGTGTTCGTTTTCCATACACATCCTAATCTTTTCAAGTATATCAAAATCTTCTTCTTGTAAAGACATTGAAACTGTTTGTTTTGGTTTATAATTACACCCATCGGCATATAAAAAACCTAATATATATGCCTTATCTTGATTATCAATTTTATCAAAAAAATTTTCATTGATTCTATATTTTCGTCTACTAACCCCTGTTCTTGGTATATTATAAGCTTCCAATACTTTGGCAATCTTTTTATGACTACATCCATACTTTTTACCAATTTTAACAGTTGACATATTCTTATTTTGATATAAATCAATAATATTTTTCTCTTCATTCTCTGAAAAAATAATTTCGTTATAATTTGGCTTTTCTTTACTCATATTTCAATTCCTCCAAAATTGCAATAAAATAAGCAGATGGTAATCGTTATATTGGAGGTATAACGAAATGGTTTGCAACCCACTGTCCCATCTACTTAAATATTCTCTTTTATATAAATAATTTTTCTCTATGTCTCCATAGAAGTTCAGAGCACATCAGCACCATATCCACAAAGGACTTAGGTGGTTTCCATTAACCCACTTGGGTACATGCTCGTTGAGCGTTGTCCTATTCAGACTTTCGCTGCTGATTATTACTTGTTAATAACACTTAGCACATCAATACGATGCTTTTATTTCAGCATATGTCATCCAATTACTTTTTTCCGTCTTTCGACCACGTTCACGCCTAACTATATTTCATGTTTACGTTGTAGTGTAATTGGCTTTGTAAACTTCCAGCATAAGGAAACTTTCGACACACTGTTTCCAGTATGAAGCGCATAATTTTACGAACTCTGCATCTTTAAGACAGACCACATTCTACGCTTGATTTTTTCTACACCATTATTCTCAATCCACATCAATTCATAATTGCATTTAAGAATTAAATACTTTGGGAATTGATTTGCTGGTTCAGTACGAAGAATCATCCATTTTTCATAGATATTTTCATCATTTGGTATATCAATGAATAAACCGATAAAATTATCATTATGATATTTTTTACGATAATCAGTTTCAAAATAGTAAAGTTCGTCGCCTTCAGAAAAATGTGTTTTCTGTGTTGGTTTAAATTGAATATAATATTCAACTTGGTCTTTATCCATTGACTGATATGATTTAACAATAAACTTTGCATCTATGCGTGTTTTAGTTGTGTTTTCATACGTCATGCCTTGAGCTAACCGTGGCTGATCATCATGATAGAAGTCGTATATATAACAGATTTTACTCTGGATATCGTTGTTCCACGTAAGTTCCATGATTTTATCTGAATCAGATTTTAATTTTTCGCCAAGGGTGGAACAATTCTTCCCAGTAGAGTTTCCATTAACTTTCATTTTTCGTTGGTAAAAATCATATGCAGACATTACTCATCACCAACTTTCATTCTCTGAAGCAAAGCCCCAGCATCAAACACAAGTTTCTTATATTTGTTAAAATTAAATTCTTCTGACTGTAATACAGACAATGCACATTCAAGACTGTTAATAATTTCTACAAAATCCTTTGGATAGAGTAGTAGTTTATTACAATTAGAAATTTCAAATAATAGATTTTTATGATATTCCACAACATCTATATTTTCAAAATCAGCTTTTGTGTTTTTATCTGTATATAAAACTAACCAGAATATTTTTTTTCGTAATTTCTGCTTATAGTAATTAACTTGAGAAATTTTAAATTCTCCATATTTATGTGGAACTAATTTATCCATTAGAACCACCATACTCACCAAAGTAATAGGTATGACGAGACAATTCAAGTTCCCATTCACGCTTTAACTGTGTGAGCCTTTCCATATTTTTTGAATAATTATCTATAAGTTTTTTTTCTTCTTTGCCACCAATCATAGTTGCTAAGTTCTTTGTATTCTCTAATTTTGATGGGAAATAACTAATGATAATTCCTTTTGCTAAAATAGTTTTAACAAATTCAGAATCATAGAAATCATCTACACTGTTTGTTAATGTGAAATTGATACTCATAATTTCATCATCAAAAGAATATACACTGAATTTTTTTCTAAGAAGTGGGAAAGAAGCAGTTGTATGTAACCATTCACAGAGAATACTATAGAAATCTTCCTCTGTATAAGTTGCAAGTTCAAGGTCATTAATCATTGTTAATGCTCTTTTGTATATATCTTCGTATTTAAGAGAAGGCATAAATTACCTCCTTAAATGAATTCTTTTATACAAGTTCCTAGCATATCATCAATAATTCTAATCTTCTTAATAGACGGATAATTCTCAGCACGAATCATAGTCATTGCTGTTACCTTTACAATTTCGCCAAGCCATTCGGGTGCTGATTTAATCATATCTTCAAACTCATCATCATCCATGTCAAAATATTCTTCTGGATAATCAATAGATTTGAAATACTTATATCTGTCACCAAGCTCTCGTTTCCATTGCTCTACAAGATCTTCATCCATAATAATAAAACTAGGTTTTGTTACATATTCAGTTCTTCTAAGTGCCTGTAAATCACGATATTTAATATATTCAATGTCCCCAAAATATTCCCAATGATATACAGTGTTTTTATCAACTCCAACAGCAGTTAATTTCCACGGAGTAACACTTTTACATGGAATCTCATCATTAGGATTAAATGTTTTATGTATTTTTACAGGCTGTGTTTTTGCAGACTCATTTTCTGATGTTGTCACAGCTTTATTATCTGTAGGTGTATTATTAACCTTTACAAAATTATTGTTTGTAAAATCAATAGCATCATCATCAAGTTTCTGCATATGACTAGATACTTTATATCCATTCTCTCTTAAAAAAGATATTAATTCTTTTGGAGTAATACCTAGTTCTTTTGCTAATTCATATACTTTCATCCGTTTTCTCCTTTAAAAATAGGAGAGTAGAATATTTCCACTCTCCATATTTTTATATTAATCTAATACTAGGCAGTAATCTTAATCTCTCCAAAGAGTTCGTTAATCACTACACCAATACCTTCTTGGTATACTACCTCCGCATCAACAGTCATATCTTTCTTCAGACCGTCCATGCCTGTTTCGTAGTACATAACATCTCCTTCGTTTACTCTCTTAATTGGCTTAAACTCTGGATCTACAGGAAGAATGAAAATCTTCTTCTGATCTTCGGCAGAGAATACATTCTCTCTTGTGCCAGCTTTATTAACACGAGCAAGAGGTAAGCACTCATAACCTTCCCAGTTACCAAGAATACCATTCTGATTTCTCTCGTCTTTCATTGAATCAGAGAACATATTGTAATTTACAGTACCCTGAAGCTTCTGAATGGCTGGTCTAGTACCAACAAGAATAACATCCTTACCTGTAGCAGCAGCAACTGCTTCAATCTGAGCAATTATAGAATCCTTTGTAGACTCAGAAACTGCTGTCTGAAGAATCATATCTGTTGGGAGAGAAGCGTCCATTCCCATAAATGCTGTGTAAAGAGCAGCATATCTGTTCTCTTCGATAGACTTATACATCTTGTCTACAAGAGCAGCGAAATCAACTTTACCTGTCTGGAAAAGTACGAAATCTGTATAAACTTTTACACCATAAAATGATGTATCAATAGAGAATGCCTTACCAGGCTTTACTGAAGCACGTACAATGTCATGGTGATTTCCTGCGAACTTAGAAACTGTCAGAAGAGAGTTATCTTCTACGAAGAACTCATTTGCATCTCCTTCAGCAATATTTCTTTCGTCAACATACTCCATGAAACGAGCATTAGCTGTGTTCCAACCTGAGTTCATCTTGTCAGCAATTACATCTTCGATAAGAGTAGCGATTTCCTTATTATGATCTCTCCAAGCCTGTCTACGCTTCATAGAATTAGCCTCTTTAAAGTTAAGACCAAGAATCTTATCAAACTGCTTTCTAAGAATTGTCTGTGTGTCCTCCTTAGAATACTTCTCATATACGCTATTGCTTGCGTCCATCATGAGTGAGTTGAACTCAAGCATATTGTCATATTTATTGTCAAACTGTGCTAAAACGTTCGCACTGAAACATGTAATATCTTTCATCTATTTAATCCTCCCTTCTCTTACGCAATATCCTTGTTCTGAAGAACCTGAATACGAACGATTGTGTAATATGTACCTACTGAAAGGCTGTGAATCTTTCCAATGAAACCATTAGTACCCTGAAGAGTAGTAAGTTCAGTAGCTTCAGAAGCTATCCATGCACCCTTGCCATCAACTGTTACAAGATTTCCAACCTTAACTTTTTCTGCACTATCATCTGTGAACTGGTAAGAAGCAATACCAAAGATATCTGTATGTACAGATGGATCTGCAATCTGATATGTCTTTACTGGCTTGCCTGCTGGGTTTGTGTAGTTATAAGCCTGTCCCTGCTCAGTTGTAAGTGCTGTCTTAACCTCTGCTGGTGCGCCTGTTACAGCAATCTTGTCTGTAATCTTTGCGATAGTTGCATATCTTTCCTCAAGACCATTGCCTGAGTAGTCTCCAATCTTTAAAGCAACACCATTGTCTACTGGGATAGGGTTATTGCTTTCATCTCTTACAAGTGCATCGTAAATATTTCCCACGTCTACACTAAGGAGCTGACTAGACTCCCAAATTCCATGTAAGCCATTTTCCTTGGCTTTAAGATTTGTATAAACCATTTAAATTTCCTCCTTGTTTAATAAATTTTTGCAATAAAAAAGAACGTCTATTGACGCTCCGATTGATTTGTTAATATTCATTTTTAATTATTTCTTAAGTAATCCATCTAAGAATGATGATTCATGCTCAGTTCTAGCAAATGCGAAGAAAGAAGGCTTTGTCTCCTTATGTGATTCCTCCGCATCCATAGAGAATGTCTTTGTAGTTTTTACTACCTTACCAAGAGCTGCGTCTGCTTTCTCAACTAACTCATCCTTTGTGAATTTCTTTACATTTTCAACATCCATGAGTTTCTTGAACTCATCCGTCTCAAGATATTTGCTATATGCCTGATCCTCGAAAACAGTCATCTTATCTGCGATTTCCTCTGCCTCTTCATATCTAGCAAGCTTTTCAGAAATAGAAGAGTAATTAGCTCTCATATCTTCTAACTCGGCTTTCTCATCGGCAGTTACAAACTCAGCAAATACTTCCTGGCGTTCGCCATCAAAAGCAATAGTATCATTCTCTTTTGTGTAAGCCTGTTTGTAGTAATTTCCACAGCAAGACTCATAAATAAAATAATCATCATATACAGACATAATCCAGTAATACTCATTTAATGTCTCCTCGATTGGAGCCAAGAGCTGATATAATGCAGAACGTACATCTTCGTGTGATAATTCAAAAGTCTTAGAATATGTATCTTTGTCCTTATCATCATCTGTATTGTCATCAGTGTCATCTGACTCATCTGTTTCATCATCAGTATCATCATCGTCTGACTTATCTGATTCTGTTACAACTGTATCAGGAGTAGGCTCTGACTCATCAAAAGTAGTAGAGAATACATTCTCAAGTTCCTCGTCAGATAAGTCTTCATACTCGAAAGTAATATCTTCTACAGTTTTATTGTATTTTTCCAGTAATTCTTCAAATTTTGTCATATTGGTTTCTATATTTCCTCCTTTCTCAAATTTTTCAACTGTTGGATTAGTTTTTGAATTTATATTGAGACTGGATAAAGTTTTGTTAAGATTATCCAGAGTTTCAATTAATTTAGAGTGTTCATCTTCTGAAATAGAAGAGAATAAAGAATTGTTTTCTTCAGAAAAATCTTTAATAGATAACTTACTACCAGACATACCTGGTAGGGTATGAGATCCAAGAAGTGTTGTTCCTTGTACATAAAAATCGTCAAGATGAAGTGTTTTATCAGTATTATCCCAATGCATCTTACGAATACAAAGCTCAACTGAACAGTCAACTGTTTTGCGTCTACGCAATATATCACAAGCATCTGTGTACTCCTCGTACACTACAACATCTGCACATACAAAATTTCTATCATATTCCTCATCATATTCAAGATGAATACTTTCAGGATGAATAAAATGACCAATAGGAATTTCCTTATATATCATCTTGTCCAATGCTTCGTCATAATACATTGTATGACCTGAAAAATCTTTGATAGGATTTCCGTCTTCATCGGTTTCGTCCGTATCTACAATATCTGCCATAACTGGACGATCTTTAATTGACATCATTTTTTCTTCAAGAACATCTGTCTCTATATGAGACTTATTGTTGTTTGTTAAATCGTGAAATGCCCTAATTTTTCCATAAAGCAATCCTTCTGATAAGTCATCATTTAACTCAAATGTTGCCAAAGACTGAACAGCTATATTATATCCAGACTTATCAGCACTAAACGTCATTGACTTTTTTTTCTGACTATAGAAACTATAAAGATCTTCTAAAGTAAGAAGTTTTTTATTCAATTGTGTTTTTTACCTCCCTTCTGTGAAATTCTCCCAAAGAGGGAGTGATTTAAAACATCAACTTATTTGTAAATCCGATTTTATCTACTGGAATAGTGTCATCGAATTTTAAAGTTGAATCATTAATAAATATAAAAAAAGAACCCCCAGATGGAATTTCTGAGAATCCTAATTTTGTTAGATTATTTTTTGTTACCTCATCCGAGGTGAATAGAAATTGAGAATCATTTTTCATGTGTGTCACCTCAAACTAATTATTTGCTGAAGTACCAGCATTTTTGTCATTATCCCTAGTTTCTATGCCGCTGTCTGACAAATCATCATCATTCTTGGTTTGTCCACCAGAATCCTTTTTATTAGATTGTGTAAATGAAGTCTGAAGCGGAATCATTAAATTCTTAATTCCAATTGCATTTTCAAAGGTTAATTTGCAATAAGCTTCATAAGGGTTTCCCATAAGACTTGTAAGATAATCAAGAGCTGAACCACCAAGAGTAGCAGCATCTTTCATGGCAGACTGATATTCTTCTTGGTTATACCAAGTAATTTTATGTATCTTAAACGAATATCCATCAGATAGAACATTTTTAATATAATGATTATACCAAGATTCGATTTTATTAACTAAAACCCAACATGTACTTATATCATTTTGAATAGCATGTTTAAGTCCAGCCGAATTTGTACTTGAGCCACCACTAATAACAAGCTGAGAAGCACCTGCATTTGCAAAAATATTCTGAACAGACTGGGCTAATTCATTGTTTGCTTCGGTTGTATTTGACTTAGGGAATGTAATCATTTCCAAATCCATCGGACTGTATGCGGTGCCGACCAATTCAGGGACAACTTCATCAATAAGTGCTTGCATTTGTTGAACAAGTTCAAGGCTTAACGAGAAATCATCGACATTTTCAGAATTAGGAACAGTTGGGATTTTACTTACAAGAAGTACATAATTTTCAAGTGCTGTACGATTATTAATAAGCTCCTGTAAATCAATATCATCAAGTATCAACTCCATCAATGGGAGAAAAAATGGGAGAGGAGCATAGAACTCATCATCTGGACACGCAGTTAAACAAAAAGTAGTATTAGGATCTAGCCTATACCATTCATAATCACGACCATTGTTTTTATAATCTTCATATCCTTTAATATGCTGTTCAGACCATGTACCAACTCCATCATTATTTACACCATAGATATAGTTTTTATTATCATTCTTATCAAAATAAGCAGCATCAAAATAAACAATCCACTGATTATCTTGTGTCTTACCATAAATACGACAATACTGAACATCTAATGGCATCCATATTTTCCCATCTTCATCAGAATCATATAATTCCCAAACAGTAAATCCATCTCTTAAAGCCATATACATCTGCGAATATGAATCTTTTGCCAATTCAAACTTAGAGAAATTCTTCAATAAGTTTTGATAATTTTTAATGGATTTAGTTGGGTCAATTTCTTTTGTAAAATCATTTAACTGGGTAATATTATAATAGAAAAAAGGCATTGACGGATAATACATAAGAAGTTTCTTATAAAGCATTGAATATCTACACAAGAATCGTGATATTTCTCTAAGATTATCCTGACTGTTATTTGGCGAGCTGATATAATTTCGAAGTAGTTCTTTAGTATATGTAGTGAATGTTTTTGTAAAAGTTTTACCCACATTCCTCTGTAACAATTCCTGAAACTTTGCAAAATTTATTTTCTGCGCTCGTTTACGTTCTACTTCATAGCCAGACTCGTCAGTTTTTGTATAGACCTTTTGTACTATAGGCTGCTTTGCGTTTTTTGTATTACTCAAATTATGTGATATACCTCCTTTCTTTTAGAATCGTGTTACTTTCTTTGGTGCTCGTACTGAGAAGAGCTTTGTTATGTCGGATGGGGATTGGGTGCGCTTTTTCTGCGTAATAGATTTTCTACGTTCACACATTAAGGCATACGAAGCAAGACAGGCGGTATATGCCCTATCATCGTGCATCTTATTGGCTTTTTCAGGCGTTAATTCAAAAGAATCTTTTCCTGATTCACGTTTCTTACGAACCATGTTCACTAATTCTTCCTTTAGAGCATCCATATTTGCCAAAGCTAATTTATCCATCCAATCTAATTTAATCGTTTTTGTATTAACAGATTGAATTTTTCCAAGTTCATCATTTAACTTAACCTCAAATTCTTTTTCATTTACTTTTTCTTTTCGTAAACGTTTAGATATTTCTTCTCTAGCACTATTTAATTTATTTTGATCGATATCAAAAACAGTTAAATAATCCTTATTATCATATGGGGCAGTAAAACTAATTTTATTCTGATTTATTAATTCTATCATTGCTTCATACATTTCAGATTTATAACCAGCAGGAGATATAAGATGTATTTTATCCACTGCGTTTGGGAATCTTTTCACATACTCGGCAGAGTATTCTTTATCTATTAAACCTCTATGAGTAATACCAGCTGCATCTGTCCAATCTGGCATAAGATAATCAGCTATGTTTACACCACCTCCACCAGAACCTGCATCTATATAAATACCAACAATGTTTCCATATGCGTCTGCACCACCATTATAATCTAGGATTACTTTTTTTAAATATTCAATCTGATCTGGTGTTTGCATTGGAGATTTAATCTTTTTTCCAACATCAATTAAATTAATACAATTAACCAATCTAAGTCTTAAATCTTTACTTCCATCTACCTGTTCAAATTCATATAATTCACCAATAAGAATAACTGAATTATCACGACTTCTAGCAGGATCATATGAAATGATGAACTTTTTATCACCTGTATCATTATAAAGAAGTGGCTTTCTAACCTCTTCGTTTCGTGTGATAACTCCTCTTCTAATAATTGCATCGCTTCCAGCGTCAGTAGTGAATTCACAAAAATATTCTCGCCTAGCTTTTTCAGGATTAGTTCTCATATCTGAATCAATAGTAGATTTCTCAAACAGAGGTGCCATCATCTGACCATGGATAGTAGGGTGGAGTGGTACTTCACATGTTATATTTGCGACAAAGTAATCTTTATTACCCATTAACATTTGTTTTGAAAACTCACGATAAAGAGAATAATATTTTGTAGAAGTATCAGAAGCGGAAGATATGTAGAATTTTTGGTTTGGAATTTCTTTTGGTATTGCTCTTAATCGAACAGTATCAATTCGATTACCATCTCTATCTTTACCAGATTTAAAACTCTTATTTACAATTGCAAAAGCTGAATAAACAGACATCATTTCATCAGAGAGAAAACCGCACTCATCAAAAATTACGTTTCCCCTCATACCTCTTTTTCGATCCACGTTAGAATTTAAGGTCTGAGTAAATCCACCATTATAAGTTGAATATGAAAATCCATTGCTTCCGTGTGAAAATCCGTCCCCTGCTGCATTTTTTATCTCAATTTCAGCTTTAAATATATATCCAGTAGAACCCATCATTGTGTCAATATTATCATTTGCAAGTCGTTCCAAAGTGGTGAAAGTTTGTTCAGCCTGACTACCGCTACCGCTTGCAATATACGTCCAATAGTTGTTAAATAACATATCTTTTGACATTATGATTATGTCGATAAGAGTGGATTTACCAAATCCACGACTACATACTAATAATACATTAGGGCATGTCCAGCTTTGCTGAACTATCCATGCTTGTGCATCCAATAATTCTATATTGAAAAAGTCATTTATAAACCTTACTGGATTACATTGATAATATTTTTGAATATAAGCAATTTTTACCAAGGATTCAATTTTCCTTGACGACATTGCATATGTACCTGGTTTTACATAAATAATATCTTCTTGAATACATTGATCATCGTATTTAATCATATCTAATGAATCAGTTATATCCTTAAATCTCATTGTTTTCATCCTCACTTTCTGAATCATTTTCAGAGTCATCATTTTCGGATTCTTGTTCTGAAAAACAAGAAAACAAATCATTTAAATCAACCAAATTCATTTCGAGCTTTATATCTTTATCTTTTAAATAATCTTTTATATCCAGATTTTCTCGAAGTAATATACGAGATATTTCAATATATTTATCCAAGTCTCTTTGTAAATCAACAATTTTTTGTCTTTGTTCAGCAACCATGTCTGACCATTCGGATTCATCCAAAGCAAGTGTTTTCATAATAGAAGCGTTACTTAAATCCATTACTTGTTTCATCGCTTTACAAGTTTCCAAATCAAAACCATTAACTTCACCTTCACGAAGATTTAAATCTTTTATTTTTTTAATTTTTCCTGTCCAAGTATTCTCACCTTTTTTGGCGTTTTTATTATGTTTTAAAGATATACAACTATCTTGGGCAAGGCTTGTAATAACAGAAGTAATTTTACCCTTACTTTCTTGCAGGGATTTAATTGTTGCCGAGTTACGCTCAATATTAGAAATATCACTCATAAGTTTTGCAACAGTATCATCAATTTTTGACTGTTGTAAAAAACCACGAACAATAGAAATAGCAGAAGAAGTACGCATCATATCTTCGTTAGCATCTTCACTAGAATCAAGAATTCCTAACAATTGAGAATATAAAAATGGTTGGTCAGCAATATCCTCCTTTTCAAAAGGATCATAACTAAGTAATCGAATAACATCATTTTTATTTTTCAAAAAACTGTCATATGTATCTAATCCTGCGTGAGATTCGATAAGTTCTTCCTCAGTAGTTGGTTCTTTGGGAGTTTCATTTTCAGATGTATTATTACCAAAAACATCTGAATCTTTAAATGTTAGAGTGTTATATTGTCCCATAGCAACATTCTTTACATATGAATAATAACCATTAGAACGAACTTTTCCTGAAGCTAAATTTTCCGATTCTTGAATACTAGCATCCCATAATTTTGACAAAAAAGGCTTGTTGAGATACCTCATTGTTTCGATTACAGAGTTCTTATCAGGCTCATGTTCAACCTTGTCCTTCCCAATTTTAAGAGCAATCTTCTTTGCACAGTCTTTACAAATTGGAGTAAGACCACTTTTATTCATTGGATCTGTACTTACATAAAATTTATCCCTTGATTTATGTGTATCACACATATAGCACCAAGCACCTTCTTTTAAGGACTTGATTTTCTCTTCCTGTATTTCAACTTTCTTCTTTAATTGTGCAGCCGTTAATTTTATAGGCTGTGTCTCTTTTGTCGTAGCCAAACTAACGACCACCTCCTTTTATTTCAATATAAAAAAGAAGTCATTTCGTATGAAATGGCTTCTCAAACTTTCCAATATTAAATTTTCAATGAAAGTGCAATTTACATTGAAAAGAGTAGCACTGTGGCTACTCTCTATCACTCATATTTCTAATCGTTGTATATGAAATATCATGACTGTCTAATAAATCACAAACATATTTACCTAATCCAGTGTCATCAATGTAAATAGTTGTATTGTCTTTATTACAGTAAGAAGTAATTGTATAAATAAAATTTGCTTTATCTTTTTTTAAATCAAAACGAAATTTTCTTCTACCAACATATACAAGCGTCACATCAGTTCCATAGTCAATATACATTGTTGTACCATTACCAACAGTCCATTTTTTATGATTCCTAATTTCGCCAGAATGATTCTGTTCCCAAACAGCAACTTCTTTATGACAATCTGTTTCATATTCAGAATATTCTAAATGCCAATCATATTCCTTAATCAAAGATAATGTATCTTTTAGAAGTCGAAGGGTATCAATTGTCATTTTATTGCTAAATGCACAATTATCTGGATCAGCTTCTGCACTTACATATCTATTATATCTTTCTGTAAGAGCCTTTGCATCCTTGATTAACGTGTCAACAGTTTCATCAAAAATATTTTTGTTTCCTTTATTCATTTAATTTTCCTCCAAGCGGTAAGTCGCAACCTGTTATTTATTAATACAATTTTGTACTTAGCACACCTTCTACGATTTGAACATAGACCTGACGATTTTGGAGATCGTTGCTCTACCAATTAAGCTAAAGGTGTATATAACAAAAAGAGCCATCTCCAAAGGAAATGACTCTTTCTTAAAAAAAATTATCTTTCTCTAAACTAAATGAAACTATTTTCATTACGACTTTATCAGAATAATCTGCGTAGTTGTTGCCTACGGATAATTTAATAGGGCGGTAGTAAGTGTTGAGCTTACACACCTAAGTTTCGTATGCATCCAAAAAATAGGTTTTGACATCAGGTTTACCGCATAGTAGGACGTGCGAGGATCGAACTCGCATCGCAGCCGTGAAAGGGCTGTAACTTAGCCATTTGTCCAACGTCCCATAAACGACTTTATTGGGAATCGAACCCAAATCTTCCGATAGACAGTCGGGTATAATAACTTTTATACTATAGAGCCATAGCTGACTCGGTGGGGCTTGAACCCACAACGCCTCGATTAACAGTCGAGTGCTCTACCATTGAGCTACGAGTCATTAAAATCAGCATAAGCACTAACTAGCTGATATTGCACTGTACACATGCAGTTATTTAGAATATGATCGCTTATCAGCAACCTAATTCATGCTTCCACATTTTACTCATTCCTAACTCACGTGTCTTACACGTCAAATGCATGATATGTATATGAGTAACCGTTTACTTTAATGGTTCTCATTAACGTAGAGAAGCACGATCATTTCTATAGCTGATATTGACCGTTTTAGGACTTACAATACTACATGAATAGCAAATGCCAAGATGTGATACTTATATATTCTCTGTTTTGTTGCCCATTTAAGGATTCTTTTATTTGTTCTCTACATTGTCGTCACCTTTTTATATATACCTTTCGTGCCTGTTTATAAGGGCTTTATTGGGATAATACAGTTCTATCGGTCTGTTAGTCCGTCTGATTTTCACAGAATCTTGATGAGTGTATAACTCAGAGCATTCGGCTTATAATTATTCTCCATTTAAAAGCAAAAAAGATTAGGAAATTAATGTCGGTTTACGTTGAAATAGGTTTTACGCTGTTGAATGCCACCATCCAATATGCCTGTAAAGGCGCAACCTAATCTTTGTATATTTTATTATTCTCTGAATTAGACGAAGTGCTAGACAAAAGCTTCATCAGCATCTTCAGTATCTTCACGAATGACATACATCTGAGTTGTTTCGGAATGATTATTTAGTCTCTTCGTCAGCAACATCAGAATTTTTACTTCTTAAAGCATTGATTTTGTTCATAACTTCTGCTTTAGTTTGTTTCCTGCAATAGAACTCCCTAGTGGTTTCAGTCGAACGGTGATTGGCAAGCTCGGCTGCTAATGCTAAATCACCAGTTTCTTCATATACAAGATTTAGCCTAGTCTTACGCTGGCAATGAGGTCTATAGTCAGAAATTCCAATAATTTCGCCATATTTCTTCATTCTATCTCTAATTGCACTGTCACCCATAGGTTTATATTCTCCATTGTATTTTGTAATTAACAATGAATCACATTCCAAGTGGTCATAATCATTCTTTCGCATTTCAAGCCATTCTTGAATAAGTTCTTTTGCAACATCCCCAAAAACCACCTGTGTACGGTATCCTTCCTTCTCCCTTATATCTACGAACATGTTATTCTCTAAATCAAGTTTAGATAGTTGCAACCTTAACAACGCACCAATTCTATTTGCTGAGTCAAAACTTACCTCAAATAAAATTTGATCCTGAATTGAATACTTATCATTTTCAGATAATTCTCTACGGATTGTCTGAACTTGTTCTTCTGTAAGGAAGTAAGAGTTCAAAATATGTTCCTCATTAGCTTTCTTCATTCTATCAAGTTTACCGTCAAAAGGATGATACTTAACGAAACCACGCTTCATAGACCAAATATAGAATGAACTAACAGCAGAGATTTTCATGTTGATAATCTTTTTATGATTCAGAAGTGTTTCTTGACAGAACATAATATAGTTCTCCATAATATCAACGGCATTCTCCATAAACTCATCTGAATATAAATCTAAATCACCATAGTTTTCGCCTAACCACATAAGAAAATGACGAAACAATCCTTCATATCTTTTATATGTAGTGTCTTTAACATCCTGATTTTTAATAATATTTGATTGGAGATATTTCTTATATTTCTTCAAGTTATCAGGATTTATGAATTTCTCCTTATCCTTGGTAAAATATTTTACCCTTGTTACATGTGCCACTAAATCACTTCCTTTCATAACAAAAGAAGCAGTAGTATTATTAACTAACTGCTTCTAAGCGACATTTTCTATATTTAAAAAATCAAATATTTCTTCCATAGTTTTTGTTCTTAAATCATCTCTTTTAATAATCTTATAATTTAAATGATTTTCCTTAAACAATTTTTCTTTATATCTTATCTTGAAAAAATATATCTGTTCTTCACGACTTCTAAGTTTAGAAAAATCATATGTATTTATAAAACCAGCCATTTCAACATACCAAACAGTTCCATCTGCAAGAGTAAATCTATAATCACAATTCATTTTCCCTTTATAATTAGTAGTGAAATCTACATAAGGTATATCTCTATCATATTTTATACCTTTAGATTTTAACCATGTGGATATATCATATTCGCAACTACTATCACATCTTTCACCATCATCCATATAAAATTCTGGTCTTCTACAATTCGGTTTAAATCCATAATGAATACAAGTTTCAGCCCAACTTCCAAATCTTTGTTGATAAACCCAAAATGAAGGTCTTCCAGTTTTATTAAAATCCTGTATTGTTGGGACTCTATCATATTCGTTAACAAAATCCATAAATGCTTTATCTAACTCAGATTCTTTATATTCAGCTTTCTGATTTATTTTAAGACCAAGTGATTCTAAACAATTATTATATCCACCAAAATATTTTTTGAAATAATTTTTAAGTTCAGTTCCATAATATTTATTTATATCACGTATTCCAGGAATTTTATTATATTTTTCAATGTATTCAAATATTATATTCTGAAGGAATTCCGCATTATCATGCTTTAATACATAATCATCATTTTCATTTAAAACATAATTTTTTGCATATTCTTTTTCATCAAATCCACACTCATGTAAAACATTTTTCCAACTACCAAATTTGTTATTATATGTCTTTCTATTTGGCATACCGTATTCTTTGCCATGAGTATCGATAAATTTAGCACTTGGGATAAACCCATTTTCACTTACAAAATTTTTGACTGCTTCAATTAACTCTTCCTTAGAATATGAATGACCTCTATATGTACCAGTTTCTTCAAATCCTAATTCCTTGTTCATTTTATTAAAACTGCCAAAATAATATAGTATGTCACTTTTTTTAACCTGTTTATTATTTTCAAAATCAGAAAGTTTAATGTTTCTTCCCAATTGTTCTCTTAATTTAATTGCATATTCACATACTTGTTCTTTAGTAGGACGTTCTCTATAATATGCTTCTTCTCCAAGATATTTTAGAAAATCTGAAAATGTACTTATATTCAAATCATCTGGTGCATTTCCAGGATACCAACTCCAACATTTTAATCCCATAAATCCATACTTTAACATTGTACAAGTAATTGTTTTTTCTAATTGTTTGCAAGCAGATTTATATTTTTCTACTTCGTCATACCATATTTTTTCATCGACTTTGTTTATTCTCATAAATTTTTCCTACACTTTCCCCCTACACATACAATAAAAATAGAACAGTAGAAGAGGTGTGTAGGTTGTCTCATATACTTGGTAGCTACTCCAAGTACCTACTGTTCCATAAATCCCACAATCAGCTATGACACCAATCATGAGCACATATATTATTCTCTGTTTCCATATAAAGTTCGTTGCCGATTTAACATCTCCCAATCCGTATATAAAAACATTGAATTAGTGGGTGGAGTAGGAGTCGAACCTACGGTGTTTCTTATGTGGGAGATTTACAGTCTCTTGCCCTCGCCTCTAGGCATATCCACCCATACAAAAAGAGTGTGCAGCATATACCACACACTCAAAAAATTAAAATCCAAAAGCCTTTAACATCTTCTGAATATCTTCACGACTTAACTCATCGCTAGAGTAGTAAGAATAACTCATATAAGAGTCGCCATCTGACTTACTAGCAGTAAATCCGTGAGCATTTCCATCTTCGTCTTCAGAAGTATGTAGATAAGTCTCATCATGCGCAGGACAGTTCTCACAATCACCATCGCAGTCATCTTCCTGACCAAACAGAATAACTTCTTTATTCTCATTTACACAATAATCAATGATATTCTGTTCAATATCACCATCCATATCAATATAGAAAATATCTGTTTTATCAAGAACACAAAAGTCCTCAATAGGTACACATGTGATATATCCATCATCATCGACAGATACGAGATATTCGTCAACTTCCATATAATCAACAAGGTCAATTTCTTTAATACTTGTCTCGTCAAGTCTAATAAGATTATCCAAAATATATTCAGCAATTTCTTTGTTTACGACTGCACCAACAGTCTTATCAGTATGATAAAGTCTGTTAATATAAATTTTTACAATATCATCAACTTTATTCTCAAGATCAATCATCTGAATGTCTTCATATTTATTTCTCTTCAAACAATCACGACCTTTCAGATTAAGCGTTCTTAACTGCATTTTTAAAACCAGTCAATGCATGGAACTTTGGACTCTTAGAAGCTGCAATCTCTAATGGCTCGCCTGTCTTTGGGTTTCTACCTGTTCTTGCAGCTCTCTCAGCAACCTCAAAGTTACCAAATCCTGCAAGAGATACCTTCTCACCAGAAGCAACTGTATTAATAATTGTCTCAAGTACTGTATCTACAATAACAGCAACATCCTTCTGTGTAGCTCCTTCAATCTGTGCGCTTACATTCTTAATTAGATCTGTCTTGTTCATTTTTAATTTCTCCTTTATTTCCTTAATTTTATTTTGTAATATAAAAGAGGGTAGCGTCCATATAAGGTACACTCCCTCTGATAGTGGCTTCGTCAGCCTAAAAGACCAACATATTATCTAAAAACGCCAAAATAAGCAAAAATGAATAATATATTAGTCGTATATTAATTGTAGCTGTGAATATCTGCTTCCACAATTACTCCAAACTGAGCCGAACAGTGGACTACAATTGTTATTTAATTTAATGATATAACTTTCGTCTTAGCATCTATCAAATTACCATCTTTATCTTGAAAGATAACAGCGAAACCTTCTTTCTGTGGCTTTGTTAATCTACCATCCATGTAATTCATCTTATCTACATTTGCAAAAGCTCCCTGTTCAAGAAGTCTCACATATCCACGTTTTGAATCACCAATCATATGAGTATGTGCCATCGTAACGCAATCAAATCCTTCTTTATCAGTATCCTGTAGATAATCTTTTGCCTTATCAGCAGTAGCAAGCATCCCTTGCCTATATGCTAATGGATGAACAAACCAAGTTTTACCAATCTTACATTTCCAGTCATCAATATACTGAATATCAATATCATCAAAAATATTTACAAGTGGTTCATACCAAATCTTTGATTTACTGCGTTTATCATAGTGTTTAAATCCATCTACAAAAATAAGTTCCAAAGATGTATCAGGCATAAGTTCCAAGATGTCAGTATCTAAATTCTTTGCAAAATAATTAGCAAATCGCTTGTCGTGATTGCCATAATTACATACTACTTTCTTAGGACGAATATACTCAATTAAATCAATAAGATATTGTCTACCTTGAATCATTTCTTCCATTGGTGAAATTCTATACTGTTTTGAAAATTTTGATAATGCCTGGCAATCTACAACGTCTCCATTAATTTGTAGGATATCAACTCCACGATAATCTTTCAGTAACTCATATGGTAACTGAAATGGAACATGTAAATCTGACACAGATAGGATAGTAGTGGCTACACCCTGATAGCCATGAATATAATTATCATACTCTTCATATCCGACTGCCTGTTTTCTAAGCTGATCCGGTGTAATGTTCAATCCAAGCATATCTCGAATTTCAATCCAATCCATATCTGTCTCTTTGCGCTTTTTCGCAAGGCAACATCTCAATTTCCATTCAAAATCTGTTTCATTTTCTAATCTATGTAAGTCGATTATAATGTTCACCGCCTTACTCTTCAGAATCTTCCTCTACAGGAAGTTCAAATGTAATCTTGAATCCAATCTGATCGAATGGAATTGCGTTAATTACCTGCTGAGATAAGTCCTCACCCGTTTCAGCATCTACAAGCTTTAAATCCTTTACGGAAATGTTATCTAATTTAATTGTCTTCTTAGGAGCAGTAATTTTCTCCTCTGACTCAGTAATTTTAATCATTTTTCAATCTCCTTTTTCTCCAATAAAATAGGAGAGCAGTATGCCCTCCTTAAATAATTTCGCTAATATCTGTTACAATTTTATCTGCAATATGATATTTATTTACCGCTTCGTCAGCAAAAATCCACCAATCTCTACGATAATTGGCATCATATTCGGATTCACTGATAGACGTTCTTTCCAAAATATACTCTTTGATTTTTTCTTCCAACTCTTTTGTATATTCAAGATTATCAAGCATTTTACCAGTCGCATTCGTACCAGACGAATTGTACCCGTCATGAACAAGCACAGTACAACTAGGTAATAATAATCTTTTATGTCCAGCCATTAATAACAAAGCACCAGAAGAGTAACATTTTCCTAAACCAATTGTTATAATAGGCACTTTACTTAGTTTTATTAAATCAATAATTGCAAAAACTGCCGAAACACTTCCACCATCAGAATTTATGTAAATCCTAATTGGTTTCATTTTAGATACATCTTTTCCTACATCTTCTCTGTTCCAACGAATAATATCTTGATAAATTTCTACAAATCCATCATCAATTTCATCATTCCAAAGAATACATCTGTCGTCTCGTCTTGAGTAGTAATCAAGTAAAGTTGGATCAGGGAGTTTAACATTTGCGTAATTTCCTAATCCTGTATCATCTATTACATCCAATGTAATATAATCTTTATTCATAGGCATTTAGCCTCCAATTTCGTAATATTTCTCTATAATGAGATTTTTGTACCGCTATTAACAGCAACAACTTTTGTAGATTTAAGACAATCAGATATTGCATCTTCTAAATCATGTTTAAAATCAATTTTATTTGAATCACCATGAACTAAATAAATCTTTTCACAATTTATAGATTTGTAATAATTAATCATATCTTGTCGCTGCATATGACTAGAAAATGACTTTAAATCGTAAATCTGTGCTTTATTCTTAAAAGGCTTACCATTAATATTAATTGTTTTGTTATCTTTACCATGTTTTATTTTCCATGCTAATGTATCTTCACCAGAATATCCCATAAATAAGATACAATCAGATTCTCTTGGTAAAATACTCTGAGTCCACTTAATTGACCTCCCTGCTGTCAACATTCCTGAACTACTAAGAATGATTTTTGCACCTTTATCTGCAATAGCTGCCTTACTGTTTTCTGGTTGAATAATTCTTTGAACATTCTTCCATGACATCATTTCATCGAATAATTCTTTTTTATCACCTTCAAGAATAGAAGAGTAACAGTCTAACAATCTATTTGCCAATGGACTATCAATTAAAATAGGTACTTTGAAATTTTTATCTTTTCCAAATAGGGAATATAAAATCCATAAGATATATGGAGTTCTGTCAAGTGAAAATGACGGAATAAGAACTCTTGCATTGTTGTCAACACAATATTGTTCTATAACAGATTTAATTTTTTCTATATCTTTTTTATATGTTTCTTTAGTACATTGTCTTTCCTTGCTGCAATAAGTACATTCCATTATTGCAATATTAGCCGATGACACAGGTTTAAAATCTTCAACAAAAACTCTTGTATCTTGTGTGGCAATATTACCGAGATCACTTGAAAACAGAATTTTTCTAATATGTGAACCTCCGTTTATATATACTTCACATTGCTTGGATAGAAGAACATGCCCTGCGTCAGTATATCTAATAGCAAGTTCATTAGATAAATTTACTATCTTATCAGAATCAATCTCTTGAACAAATTCGAGTGCTTTATATACAATATCTTCAGTATAAAACGGCTCATAATTTCTTTCATTTTTAAGATTTATGACTTCAATATCTCTACAATTAATATATGAAGAATCAAGCCACATTTCTTTTAGAATCGAAGTTGAACCTTTAGGTACAATTATTTTTGCATTACATTTTCCACGAGCATATAATGTTGGAATCATGGCTATATGATCTGCGTGAAGATGTCCAACAATAATAAATTCGACTTCTTGTGGTCTTACTTTTTGAATATATTTCATATTGGCTCTATAATTTTCAAGCACAGTATGATTGCCTTGAATCATTCCACACTCAAAAAGATAGCAATGTTCAGAAGTTTTTATTCGAGTACAACTACCAGTAACACCTTCAGCGTTACCTCCAATAATTTCTACTTTTACTTCATGTTTTTTCTTTGCGATGGTTTCCGACCACCTTTCATTTTAGATTTCGTCTCTATCCAACGATTTTACTTTTTCTATAATCACTCAAAGCTTTTAAATTCTGGTCATCTTCAACCAGATAGTATTTTGCATGACCACTATAAGTCTTTTTCACATTCTCTTTTCCAACAAGCTCCCTCATTGCAAAAGCTTCTGTTTTATTAATTAATAAAATCTTTTTCACATCCTTTAATTTATTTCCTACAAAGTAGGATAGTAGTGAGCGTGGAGGGATTTGAACCCATCGACACCGTGATTAAAAGTCACGTGCTCTGCCAAACTGAGCTACACACTCAAAATAAAAAAAATCAGCAACCGTACTGAATACCATTGTTTTCAGTACAGCTACCGATTTTACGAAAGAAGAGTGATATCTGAGTATAAAACTCTCGAAATAGGACTAAAATCTATTTATAATTTCAATCAATTTAAATATCAGATACCAAAAAGGTATCTCAATCATTATCTTTTAATATTAAAATCAATAATCTTCTTATTCTTTAAGAATTTGCTCAAAATTAACGAAACGGTTATCAAAATAATGAAATATATCAAATTGTCAAAATATCAATAGATTGAAATAACAAATTGGCGCATAACAATTATGAACATGTGGCGAGTCAGTAAGTAAGATTCTATAGAAACCAAGTCTCAACACTTTGCCTAACTCAGTTACCCCTATTATATTTTTGCATGTTTTTGAATATGTAATCAAATATTTGAATATATAATATACACTTTTTCTTCCCATTTGTTATACTTGCATTAATATTGTATGGCTAATATTAGACCTTGCAGCGTTATAGTTCATCTGCAACTGAACCGATTGACAATCATAATATCAATCTTAGTCCTATTTCCAAAACTTTATGAGAGAAGGAGTAGTGGGATTAACCCACTACTAAATCCTCAAATGAATCATTTATATCAAAGAGACAATCATGAAATACCTGTGTATTAATGTCAATCTCGTCAAGTGTTGCCGAAATCTCATCACACTCATTACGGTACTTCTTGATAAGATTCTTAACAGAAGTTCTGTCATAATCTATACTTGTGGTTCTATTAATGGTGTAACTATATGGCTTCTGCTCGCCATTAACATCGAACTTATAATCTCTACCTGTTGTCTGAATTTCCTTTGGCTTGCGATTAGCAAGTGTCTGCAATACAGAAATAATACGCTGCTTTCTCTTATTCAAACTAATAGCATTATCAATATTAATTTCTGTTGTAGCTTTTGCTTCTGCAATAGCTGTGAAAAGTTTCTCTTTCTCATTAATAACCTTGACAATAAAATCAATAACCTGATTAGGCGTAAAGTCAACATCTATCTGCTTTGCAACAACTACACCAAGCTCATCCTCTGCATCTTTATTTGCCTTTGAACGAAGATGATCTTCTTTTGTTGTAGTTATAAAGTCATCTCTACAAAGATAAGTTTCTGCTGAGCTTAACAAACTCTCAAGAAAATTTGCGTAACGATAAGATTCCTTTAAATTCATGTTCATTTCTCCTTTTATTCAAATAATGTGTTTACTTGTTACACTATTATATTCTCTGTTTTATCAGCCAAGAAAGCTGAATTCATTTTAAATCTGCAATGCCACTCAAAAGAGCAGCAAAGCAGACATACAAAGATTGTCGGTTTGTTTCTTCCATGACAATCGTTTTTGTATCTTGTTTTTGTGAACATTTCACTATATCTACATTTAAGAAAATCGAATTATTTGTGAAAATGTGCCAAAAAGCCTTATAAATCAAGGACTTTAACAATTCTCTAAAAAGTAACATTTTGCTTTTCTCTATATTTCTTCATTCTTTCTTTTGCATTTGCTTCATTAATTTCTTTATAACATTTTGAACAATACATTTTTCTGTTATTAGTAATCTTGATTTTTCTTCCACATCCATTTGCACACTGCTTATAACCCTTTTTAAAATTCCCTATGTACTGATTACCAATATTTTCAAATTGAGTTACTTTATAAGCAATATCATCATTAGTGTCTCCTAAATCTATTTTGATATTAAGATTATTCACTTTTTTCCCGAAATGAATATAACCATTACTATATAACTCATGCAATAATTCATTTTTTTTATCAGATGAAAGAGTAACATTGGCAAGTTTAAATACTTCTGAAAGACCTTTTGAGTCTTTTTTATTTATCCATCCTTCACTATTCATATATCTTGCAATAGCAAATAATGTAAACATAAATTTCTTTTGGCGATCATTTGGAAGAGACTCCACGACTTTTAATTCTTTTTCATAGATAGGAACATACTCAAGTTCCCTAAAGAGATTTTTTGATTCTGAATCATATAAATCAATACATGTTTTTTTGATTTTGTTAGCATATCTATATTCCTGATATCCTTCAATATTGAATTCAAGCATCTTTGCTTTGACTGTATCAATTAGAATACTTGGATCTTTACCTCTATCATAATAATACTTAGCAATCAATGTTATCAGATATCCATTCGAGATATTGTCTGGTTTATTACCAGACGCTAATATCTCTCTAATATATTCTTTTTCATTCAGTATATACAACTTCTTCCTCCATTTCTTTTAAACGTTTAATAATTAGTTCTCCAATACAATCCCAACAAAACTGTCTATTACCTTTATATCCATAAGTCATATCAAGAATGATATTCATACGTTCATCATCATTTGGACATATTTCTTCAGCTTTCTTCTTAAACATTTCGACCATACTTGCACGTTGATAATATTTGTCGAATTCATCCTGTTTATCAAAGATATCAGTTCTATTTAACTGTATTCCTTTTTCTTTTCCTTGTTTCTTTTTATATTCTTTGATGCATTCACAATAATATTGTTCAAGTTCTCGCAGAGCTTGCCTGTGTTCTTCAGTACAACGTCTTTTAACCTTCAATGTATTATAATCAAATGAAGAGTCTTTATGTAATTGAGATTTGTAACCATCTAACTGACTTTCAACATATTTACAAATCTGATTCATAGAACAATTCCCTGTACCAACTGGCATTTTTCTCTCATACCAAAAAAGAAAATCTTCTTGTTCTTTTGTAAGGGTATCTTTATTATGTAAATCCTCGATAGAACATTTATAGATAGCATAGCATTTAGCATTACTTTCTTTAATGTATTGCTTGTACTGTCTTTTTGTTTCATCGTAAACATAAATCATAAAGTAGGGCTTTCTGTATGCGCAAAGCGATTGCAAATATTTATTCTCTCCGCAAGCACCTAAATTGTACCAACTGCTTTCCATTGGTTTTGCAATGATGCCCTTAATTTTGTCCAACTCATTTTGTTGATAGAGCTGACCACATTCTATTCTATATTCTAATTCTTTATATTCAGGTGAATCTTTCTCGAAATGAGATTGAACTTCCATCATAGATGTGACATAATTAGTGATTGTTCCAACTTGATTTCCCATACCTGCTTTATTTGTCTTTTTAACAGCAGCTTCAGTGACAACAATTTTTTCTGCATTTCGTTGGACACATTCAATAGCAGGTAGGTATCTATAGCGTCTTTTCATAACTGGATTATTAGTAGAAAAGTTCAGATCCGAGTCCCAGTCTTCCCCATTCTCAGCCATACAAAATGAATCCCAACCGTTTATAATCATAATAGTATTCATATATTGATACCAGTACTGACATTCATCCGAATTATTGATATTACACATTCGAATATTATTATGACTTGTCATTGGACTTCTAAAGAGTACAATTTCATCTTCATTTTTATCAATCCAAAATTTTGAATAACATTCATTTGCTTTTAATAAACCTGTAACTTCCAACCCACAAAGAGATTGCATAAGAGCAAATGGATCGCCACTTGCAATCTGATAATTACCATTTACAAATAATTTGCCAATCTTCGCATCATTCATTTTTTTCTTGATATATCTATGTACAGAGTCAATTATATATGGATCTCCCAACATATATTCGCTTGTATACAAAGCACGTTGCCATGAATTTACGTCAGTATTTTCATTAATACCAAGAAATTTAACGGTAGAAGAGTAGTCGCCACACATAGCATCTTTTAAATAGTTGATTGTTGGTGCGCACAATTCCTCAACATCTTCATCTGTAAATTCATAAGACTGAAGATATTGGTAATTCAATTCTCTCTGTTCTTCAAGAACATGTGGTGAAATTTTTGTTACAGAAAATCCGTATCCACATTCCTTATATGCATTCACATATTGCTCAATATTATCATACGCTCCCCATAATTTAAGAGAAGACTCTGTGACAATCATTTCACATTGACGAATATCTTGCATATTTCCCCAAATATCTTCAATCATATAATTACCATTATTGTATTTTTCAATAAATTCATAAATAGGGAACGGATAGAGCATTCCTTTAAGCCATGCGTTTCTCAAGCACACACCGCCAGGAATATAATCAAGACCTAAAGATTTAGCTACTCGCTGCATATATTGTATAGTGCAAAGATTAAAACCGTCAGATACATTGTTTTCAAGAGCTTTATCTTTAACAATTTCTCTTGTCGGTTCTTTTGAGTCTCCGTCATCATCGAGTGATATAACATCTGCAAAATATTGTGTAATACAATCTTTTACAACCAAAATTCCATGTGGATCACAAATCGGTTGTGATGCAGAGCATGTTAATGCTTTGTAAGCTTCGTATTTTGCAGGAACTAATTTAGTATCTGGATTTCTCTTACATTCACATAATTCATTTAATTTGTCAATGTATTGTGAATTGCAGAAGAGAAGAGTATTGTTTTTTAATCCACCAGTAGTTCCAACAAAGCGTTTATAATTAACACCATTTATGGTAACACCTTTTTTACCAGTCACTCTTGCAAAATCAGATTTTTTATCAACAACTACCTGCATAAATATCTTTGAAAAATCAATACTCCAAATAGGTTTTTCTAAAATCTTATTTGCCATTATACGGAACTCTTGAGCTTCAAACAGTGATATGAGTTCCTGATATTTGAAAGCCTCTTCTTTGGTAATCTGTAAATCCCAATTAGAATACTTTAGTTTATTTGTTCCAATTTTAAAAATCTCATATTGAGGTACGCTAATACCAGCCATAAATCCTCCTTTTGTTTATTATTAATATTTTCTAAGTTCATTTAGCATAAATTCCACATTATCTCCATGCAATTCAATTGAAATTTCTTGATAACCGCTATACCACGGATTTGTATAACAACCAAATTCAGCACATATGTCAATGATTTTAGATTGAATTGTGTTTCGTTTGGGTTCTAAAAATCTTTTCCTTTTAGTTGTATAGCATTCATATATTTTTCCAACTTCATCAGATCTTCCAACCATTATTTCATGTTTTTGAACTGTTGCAGTCAGAATGTAGTCGATGGCTTCTTTGTAATATTTCTTTACTGTTCCATCTTTCTTTTGAAAACAATACACTTTGAATCCTCCTTTTTTATCTACACTTATATATTCTCCAAATAAAATTTCTATTTACTTTTTAATAATGAATTCCTTTCCCATCCATTTAATATATACAACGTTAGGCAAGTCATGTATCTTAGGTACAAGTCCATCGAGTTTATAAATAATCCATTTTATCTTTCTTTTAATCCAATTCATACGACATCTCCTTTGTAATAACTCCCATTAAATCAAGCAACCTATTAACAGTTAAACAGTCTTTGTGATAAGTCCATCCATTAATCTCAACGTAATCGTCACCCTCAAGGATATACTCATCACAATAACCGCACTTAACTCTTGCCTTTTTACTTGGCTGCCAAAGAGGACATCTGTAATCATGCTCACCTATTCCTCTACAGTATGGACAGCTCATGATCTGTTCTCCTCATTCTCAAACTCAGCATTGCCACGCTCAAAACATTTCTGTGTATACTCATAAGTCTCGATCGACTTGTCAAAATATGAACTATTGGCAGCTTGCTCAACGATTGCACACACATCCTTCTTTATATTCTCTCTTGTGCTTGTAATGTATTGAGTATTAATTTCCTGTGAGCAAATCTGCATTCTGTCGTCAACTTCAGTATTACGAAGCCACATACTCAGTGCATATTTGTTCATATTCTTAACATATCTATATACGCAATCAACCACGTAACCTTTATATTGATTCTTTGGTAACTCGACAGTTATCATTGTTCCTTGATAATAATTTCTCAGCATAATGTAATCCTTCTTTCTATTTATTGTTGTTTATTGTAATTTGAAAAATGTAATTCTTAGACGAGTATTTCTCCATGAATAAGGGTAGAATTTTCTGTGTACTGTCAGAATAGTAAATTTCTGGCTAGAAAGGGTATCTCAGACACTTTTATTCTCACGAGCCTTGCGAAGTCTTTCAGCAGAAGCTTTCTTTTGCTCATCTGTCATAACTCTTGTTGTTTTCTTTGCCCTAAAGCTGATAAGCGTTTTATCCTTTAATAAATATTTTTTACCTCTACCTGTATCTTCGATAAGAGAGTACATATCAGGGCTTTCCTTACATAACTTGTCCAATTTCGTAATATATGTAGAATCGGAAACATATATTGTTGCAAACTTTTCATCACGCATTACATTAATACAAATTTCCTGCTCCTCAATTGATACACTCATATTTATATCTGCCATTATTTTTTGCCTCTCCTTATAATCATCTAATACAACTCTATTTCTTTCACATGACCTATCAAATCGCCATGCAGATTCAATACGTTCTGCAATATTTCGACTACCTTCATAATTAGTGCAAAAATCTGATATACAAATATTTCCACCATATGTATTTGCATATTTATGATTCTTTGACTCGATAGTTACAGTTCTGTTCATTTAATAATTCTCCTTTACTGTTTAAAAATAATTTGTTCATTGTAATCAGCTCCTTTGAGTGCTGCGTTTATAGTTCCTATATTTTATTATTCTCCAAAAGCTCTATCTGTTTTTTTATTTCTTTGTCAGGACTATATTCTTTATCAATCCTTTGTCCATGTTCATCATGAATAAAATGTCTGTAATCAGCAAACACCTTTGGAGTAGTAGCATATTTTTCTTTGCCATCCTTAATATATATTTCTCTCTTCATAGGCTGACATTTTACAATTTTGAGTGCTTCTAAAATATTAACTATGCGACTGATATATCTTTCAGAAAGTCCAATATCTTCTGAAATAGTCTTAAAATATCTATAACAACATAGTGGTTTACCATCCATTCGATTCAAATTAACACGAATATAAGAGAGTACAAGTAAGATATAAGCTGATGATATTCTTGCAGTATCAATCTCTTTATCTTTCAATTCTTCTTTGAAATTTAATATTGCATTTAACTCATCAAAATAAATAATTCCAAACTTGTCAGGTACATCGAATTTTTCTATATTAAGTTTTACTTGTTGGTATTTGACCGAATTGGTCTTTTCTTTTAGACATTTCTCAAAATCTGGACATGATTCAAAGTATCCATAATGAGAGAGAAGTAATAGAACTTCATAATATTTTTGATTTATCTTTCCATCTCTGTAGTTAGGTTTTAATTTAGACCAGTGGCAAAGTTCTGTTGTAGAAAATGCCACTGTATCATCAAGTGAACGCCTTGCACAAAGATATGAGAAGATTATTACACGTTTAGACGAGAGATCTTTATCATAAATGATTTCTCGTGGTATTTTTACATAGTTTGGCAAGATGTATCACCTCACTACTTATCAGGATGCGTAACCTAATTTTCTTGCTTCTAAACGAGCCTTTGCATTTGCGTCTGCTTTTGCTCTTAATTCAACACATCCACAACTTGGAAGCCATGCTTCTATGTAATCAACACATCTCTGATAATCACATTTCTTAGTTCTTGCTATTTTTGAACCTAATCCAGCGTTTTGTCTTGTATCTTTATATAACCTCTGAATAAAAATTTTGAAGTACTTTTTGATTTCTAACGGATCTTCACCAATGATAATTATCACTCGTTTTCTAGCTAGTTCAATAATCATTTCCTGCTGAGTTGTAGTAATTTCCTCATTTTCTTTTAGCTGAATAATATCTTCCTTCATTGTATTAACATCATCTGTTAATGAATTAACTGCTGTTGCAACAACCCCTAACTGTTTACTCATATTATTTACATTCATAGCTGTCTGCCCAGTAATATTCATTAACTGCTGCATATCAAAATTCTCATTGTTTCCATTGTAATTTGTCATTTCATTCATTATTAGTCCTCCTAAATTTAATTGTTAATATTGTTTAATAAAGTATCTGCCCATGAATAAACTGCATTTACGGCACTTATATAAGATTTCTTCTCATAATCTGGTAATTCATTCAAATGATCTGTAAGCCAAACATAACCACCTGTCTTTTCAATAAAGTCTGCCACTTTAGAACAGAAGAATATTGTTGAATCTTTAAGCTTTTTGTTATATTGCTCGGTTGGTTCTGTTATTTTCATATTCTCTATTTGCTTCCTTAAAGATTGTAATTCTGAAACCTTTTCATCAAACTGAGTCATAAGATTTTTATAATCTTTTTTGTAATCTTGTAGTTCACGTTTCGTAGACTCATAATCGGATGGTATAGGAGGATTTTCTTTAAGCTGTTTTATCTCATTGATATATTTTTGAACTTCATTCTTTGTTATTTTCTTAGTAGTATCCATAGAAGAGATGAGTTCAACCTGTTCATCTTCAGATAGATTACGCATTATAGCAAGGGCAGTAGTTTTAGTTACAATTCCTGTGGTGACCAATTCATCTAATTCTGGTATCATATCAGCAAGCATCTTATAATTCTGAAGAGTATCTACTGATATACCCATTTGTGTGGCGAGGTCGGATTGAGATTTTGCCAGAGCCGAATTATTCGGTTCTGCCACTTTATATTGATTCCCTCTGTCTCCACCATTTTGTATTCCATACAATCTCTCTAATTCTTTAATTCGTTTACCTACCTTTTTAGCAGAGCCACCAATTTCACCACGTCTACGAATGTTAGACTCAAGTAAATCAAGTAATACATCATCTTCTGATTTATAAATACGAATCTCTGCTTCTATAGTTGGTATTTTCAACTCCTTAAAAGCTCTTACACGTTGATGTCCTGATACAATAACCTTATCTTGTGTAATAATGATAGGCTCTATATTTCCACGCTTATTATCCTTAATACGTTTTCGTATAGACTCTAAAAGTTCTTCCCATTTTTCACCACTAATATCATCAAAAAATTCGTTATTCCTTGGATGTGGTTTTAATTCATCAATATTAAATTGTTGCATTTTTCTTTCCTTTCTTCTAAAACATAATTTACAGTTACAATTTGTGAGATGAGAGTGTGATAAGTGATTCAATAGTATATTCTCCATTTGAATTCACAAAACATTAAAAATTGCACTTGTATGAAATTATTAAAAATTCATTTAGGTACATGCTGTATGTACCTAAAAGTGAAAATTTACTTCATTTGGGTACATCCCAGCTATCAATTTTGTGCAGTCTATATCTATATAGACTCATATTATCAAGAGAAGAATATTACGCTTGTATTTCGCTATGCTTCATACAAGCTCCATAATTTTTTGTTTGATTGTTATTGGTTAATTTAGGTACATGGTGTTTGGGATTGATAGTTTCATTTGGGTACATATATGATGTACCTATAGCTTTATTCTCTCTTTTAATTATTATTTTACTGCAAATCAACATACTTCTCTTTGTGAATATCCTCTACAAAGAATACTGGTAATTTGTCATGATACTTTTCATATAATTCCTCACCAGAAATACGAGAGTAGCATTTGTATTTGCCTATTGGTGAATTAACTTCTTTGATATAATCTTTTACAATAGATTTATTTTCCTTAAATCGCTCATTTATTTTTCCACAAATAGTACAGTAGGTATATAAATCTGTATTAAGAAGCGTTTTTCCTATAAATGTGAATCTGTTTTGAATTAAACATTCTTCATAATGATGTTTGTGCTTTGATTTACGATTACTCTTTGAGATATTACTTTCTGTTGACTTGAGATATTTTGGTATTTCGTTTTCTTGTATCATGTAATTCCTCCTTTTTTAATACATTATTCTCTCTTTTAATCACAGTTCTTTCCAATATACCTCTTAATAAATTATGTTGTATGAATAATTTAATAGATCCCATATCTGCTTATAGCTTATTTCTTGTCTTGGAATAAGAAATGATGAAGTGCAATTGTCACTGTAATAGATATTTCTTCTCATGCCATTATATTTACGTATGCACTTGTTCCAAAATCCTCTTGATTCTTTTAAAGTTTCACCTACGATACATTTGAACTTGTAATGAGAAAATAAATAATCTATTACCTGATAGCCATAATGCTTATGTCTATATGAGGTGTAAATGTGCAAATATGTAATGATTATGATTTTATCCTTGCGAATAAATTCTATGTATCCTATTTCTTCTCGTGGTATATGCATAAAATTAAGATCTTTTTTAGAAAAACAATCTTCAATTGTATCTAATATTAAATATTTATGAGAAAGATATGAGTATTTTTGTAATTTGATCATGTTTGTCTCCTTTGATATATTATTCTCTCTTTGGGTGTTGGCTTGTTATCCGTTGTCTACCCTAGAGATATTCTTTTCTTGCTAACGCTGCGAAAAGACCGTCCTTATCAAGGGACTATATCTTGTGCTTATGCACAGATGCACATATTACATACATTGTTATTTTTCCTTATTGGAATAGTAAATTTGAAAAATGTATTGTTTAGCCAATAAAGTGTAAGGGTAGTAGGTTAGAATTTTCTACACACTGTCAGGATAGTAGATTTTCAGCTTATAGAGAGTATTATGAGAATGGATATTATACATTTTGTATAAAATACGTTACATTATTGATGGAGTGTTTAGCTATATTGTATAATTTGGGATTTGAGGTTAAAAAAATATGACCTTGTATTTTAGCTTTTAAGGTGTGTAAAAGAAAGCACGTGGAGAGATTGTTGTTTAAGAATTAAAATGGCTTATTTGGGCTAATATGAGCGTTAGAGAGCGTGGGTGTATATTTTGGCATAAAAATAAGACAGTGTAATTACTGTCTTGATAGTTTTATGTGTAGTTTTATGGTAGCCCCTATATGATTTGGAATTTTTTCTGGGAAAATCGTTATCGGTAAAAGTGCCTATAAATAAGGAAGATTTTGGATTTGTGGATGAATTTTTGGTGAGATGAGGGTTTGATTTTTGAGTTGTGAAGCTGGGAAAATGCTTAATTTTAATGGGTTTTGACGATATGGGGTGCGATAACATGTTATTTTGCATAAAAATAGAATTTTGCTTGGTTTTGTTGGGGTTTAAAGATATCGACAAGGTAAAATTTTGAAGAAAGTCTGTGGATTAATCAGCTATAGGGCTTGCTGCATTTTCAACCTTATTAGTTAGTTTTAACTACCCCCGGTTAGGCAAAAAGAATGGTTAATAGATATATATTATACATTGTTTTTCAGAACTATAAAACCATTATATATAGTTTTTAAAACTATGTTAGGTAGTATTAATATTGTTATCTGATATAGTTTCGTTATCGTTAGTTATCCACATTTTTATAAGTTATCAACAATCAATTAAAACTTATCCACATAGTTATCCACAAATTGTGAATAATTCACAATAACCCACACCAAAACTATACCAAAACTATACAACTTTAACAAATTAATAAAATCTCATAAAAAAGACTTGAAAAACTCTGAAAAAAGGATTATTATACAAGTGTCCTAAGGGATAGGACATAAAACAAATTCCATGTTAGTACAACTGTAAAGAGGACACCGAACCTTACACAACTCATTTGTTGTGATAGAACCATCCAAGAATGATGTAAAACCTCACGGCTACTTGTACAGCCATCCCGAAGCGGATTAAAAAAACTATCATATATAGCAACGTACATAGGCACTTGATAGCAGTTATTAAGAGGTTGACTTGACACCTTAAAGAAACAAGTCAGTAAAGCCACACTATAGCAGGCACGTAGTAGCAGGAACGATAGAAACCTCATTAATAGTCAAGTGGCTATTAATTACCATTACTGTGTTGTGTAGCAGTCGGATAGCAACCCATAAACGTATTAAATAATCTTTACAAGTGTATCACTTGTTTGTGGTAAAAACATTAAATTACATAGCAGGTTTATTATACCACATTTAAAAAGGTTGTATCAACCTAATAAGATTAAATAATACAGTACCGCTTTATATGTCAAGCGTTAAAAGTATGGCAATATGACATAAGTATAGCAAGACACGCAAGCTATACAGTGTAATTGTAAATTATTACAATAAGCACATCCGCACATTACAATAATAAGCCACCAAGTAAACATGAAAAATGTTGAATTATCCAGTCGCATTGAGCAGGCTCAGTCTACGCTTTTTTAAGCGGTTGTGAATTAAGCACATTTGAGAAGCGGTTCAAATCCGCTTGCGACTTTTACCAAAAATAAAAATATATTGCACTCATGCGTTAAATGAGAGAAGGAGACATTATGTTAAAATCTGAAAAATTCCACTCAAAAACTAATTCTTTAAAGGACACAAATTTTGACTTTGCAGGACACGTAAGAACTTTGGTTCGTAATAAAGAATTATCACGGATGCAGGATAAAAAATCATTCAAGGATGGCAAAAAAGCATTAGAGGATGCACACGCTGATATTGACATTATGACTTGTGACGCTAATATTATTAATCAGGTTTTAGGCAACGATGCAGGTCAATTCATCAAAGACCGTGAAGAAATTATTGCTTTAAAAGAAGAAATTGCTACACTTTTACCGATTGATAACGTGACTGCACTTTGTCCAACTGACCGTGTACATATTACTTTGATGGCTCATACTATCTATAAACCTGTACAGCTTGACGATGATATTTTCGATACTGAAAAAGGCGGTGTTGATATTTCTAAGGCTGTACAGGCTTACTACAATAAAGGTTCTATGAAGGATTTAAAGGACGCTTTACGCCCTGTATTCAACAAGTTAATCGGTTCTGAAGGTGACCATTTTTATGGTATCAAAACTAAAAAATCCGATTTTACAGATAAGGATTTACGCAACTTCCTTGCAACTTTTGGCGGTTCTGCTAAATGTGAACAGTCTAAGTCTAAGAAGGATGGGGTAGAAATTGTAAAATTCTCCGACTTTAACTACACAGACAAGTCAGGCAATAAAAAAGTGCAAATTGCTGCTTTTACAACTCTTTGTGCAGTAGTATTAGATAATGCGTCAAAACATGAGGTTATTAAACCGGAAACTATAGAAGAGAAAAGCGAAACAAAATAGGATGATACTGCTCAAGTAGTAGGTGTGCAGGGTTCGACTCCCTGCTCATCCTTTAACTTTTAAAGTGAAAAATTCAGGCTCAAAGTCTGTCTGAAATTAGGAGGAAAACATTATGAATACATTAGATATGTATAGAATTTGTCGCGAAATATACCGTGACTATAGAGGTAAAAATACATATGCAGAAACTGATGAAAATATTCTGAATTTTATTTTCAGACTATACAATACAACTGAAATTGATTGTGAAGAAATCAAGTCATTGTGGATTGAATGGCTCACAAAAGGCACTTTATCCATAAATATGCAAATTCAAAGCGCAAGAAACAGGATTGCAAATTATTAAGCAGGAGGATATAATCATGCCAAAAATCAAACATGAACCAAAATTTTACATTCGATTATGCAAGGGAACTGTTACACAATTTCCAGATAATTTTGCAATCTATCCAGGCTCAATCTATGGGCGTTTTACGGATAAGCAAGGTAAACACATATTTTGGGTATGCAATGACTACAGACTCACTAACGGAAAGTTACCTATAAATATTTTTAATGGAACACGTTGGACTTTGTGCCTAGTAAATGCAGATCATCCATGCTATAAGTGGGTAAAATCTGTCTGCGAAAAGCTGGGTTATATTCCTAAAATTCAAAGGGAAAATCTGACCTTTGATGATTGCCAAAATATGATGAAAAGTTATGCTTTGCATAAAAAGGGAACAGGTTCACGGATTAACACATATCAGATTAATAATCCTTTGCGTTGGAATGAAATAACAGAAACTGCGCATTGGTATGGTCACGGAAATGCAAGCGTTGTTGCGTCAAATATTAGAGATTAGTATGCAGTACCGAAAGGCAGAGTACACGAAAATTCTGCCTTTTCATAGTGCATATTAGCACTAGAATGGAGGTTCGATAGTATGGTAAAATTATAAAGGCAAAATAGGAGGATTACCATGCTAAAAATCAATGAATGGTCTGTAAACCGTAGAATAGAGTCTTTACGTCAGATGGATAAAATGTTATCTGAAATGAACGTAGGCTCACGCTATACTATATGGCAGGAATATGGTGGAGGACTAAAGGCAACCGCAGACGAAACACACGCAAACTGGAAATGTATTGCAGAAGATGACGAACTGTATCAGAACACTATTTTTTGTTATATGTGTTGCACATTGGAAAAGTATACTCTACAAAATTTCAATGTAAAAGAGTAGTCTGCCAAGGGCAAGGGACAAACTTTGCCCTTTTACAAAAGCAAAATTATATGCTAAAATAGGAGGTGAATAACATTGGAGGCATATAAAAAATGAAAATAGAATACAATAGACTATTTGACAAATTAAAAAGTGAAGGTATAAAACAAAAAGATTTTAGAGATAATGCAAGTATTAGTGGAGCAACTATGCAAAAATTATTGCATGGAGAATCTGTTACAACAGAAACAATATGCAAAATTTGCGATTATTTTCAATGTATGCCTGATGAGATAATGGAATTCATCCCAGATAGTAATTATATAGAGAAGCAACAAGCAAAGCAAGAGGTTCAGCAACAAATCGCTGAACTTCAAGCGAAACTAAAAACAATGTAACTGCGTCAAATATAACGCAACCAAGCACCCAATTTTCGGGTGCTATTTTAATGGAGGATAAAATATGCAAAAATATATTGTATGGTACAAAACAAGAAGTGGAAATTATTCAAGAGAAATCCCTTTTAAATCTCTTGAAAAAGCAAAGTCTTTATTTAATGCACTTGAAAGAGATTTTAAATATCTAATAGGTGTAGACGAAAATGGAATTCATCACACACTAGTATCTGCTGAAAAGTAGGTGCTATTTTTATACCCAAAAGGAGGTAACAGAAAAATGAAAGCAAAAATATTATATGTACTAACCACAACAGCACTCGTAATGAGTGCTTTTTTAATAGGCAAAACAGCTCATCAGCCATCAATCCCAGTCGATGACGTTGCAGCTTATTATGTAGATAGTAACGGAAATCTCAATCTTGAGATGAAAGATGTCCGTTGCATTAATGATAATTGGAACAACCCAATTTACACGAACTATCTGGCAGAGCAAGGTATACCAGATATCACGGCTCAAACGGAGAATAATATATTGAATCTTGCCTCAGTTACAGATTATGAGGCAACCGAAACTACATTGACACTTACAGACCGCAATGGTGATTCGTGGGTAATAGAGAAATAGAAGGGAGAATAAATAGATGGGCACAATAAAGTATAACGCTATCCGCATAGCAACACAATTATGCTATAGCGAAACAACAATCAACAAAATCAAAAATGCAACAACAGAAAGCGAAATCACACGGATTTTGCGCACAGCAAGAGAGGAGGAACTGTAAAATGCAGAAAGCAATTATGTACCGTGCTTACAACGGAGCAGAGATTATAGACGCAAGACCAGAGGCAGAAATTGTGTACTCAAATATGAAGTATGCAGAAGAACTTGCAGCAAAGAGAAAACAAAGAAATAAAATTAAACCACATAAATCATTTGCGGAGATATTATCCGCATTGTTATAGGAGGCAAACAATGATTAAAGGATATGTTGTGCCAGATGGGTACATGGGACTTGTAAAGGGAAAATATCAGCTCTTTGCAAGTGAAACAGATTACTTAGAGTATGTATTAATCAATGAGGAGGATGCAGCATGAGTTACACACTATTCAATGTTCCAATGTACAACGAACGGAAGGCAATCCGTTTATTAAAAAGAAAAGGTTATACAAAAATAACTGTAGTAGCAAGGCAGAATTTTACTTTGACTATTACAGGTAGAAGGGAGGTTGATTAATATGTTAGATTATAAAGATTTCTATTGTATAGCTGATTATGCAAACGCTCATTGGAAAGGCGGTTTCGCACCAATCGAAATCGCAGAGAATGCGTATAATTATTTATGTGAATTTCAGTCAAGCAAAGAGAAGGGTGAGCCAAATAATACAATCAAGTACTTGCTCACTAATCTTGACGCAGATATAGAGAACGGAGAAGAGCTTGAGGATGTTAAGTACTGGACAACGGAAATCCGCAAAGAGTTAGGCTTGAATGAGCCTATAATTTAGTTATTAAACGGTTTGTCGAAAGGCAAGCCGTTATTTTTATACAAAAAATATTAATTAAGGAGGACACAATTATGTGTAAGAGAGTTTATTTAAAAGCAAAAGAGGCAGAAATGGAAATGCAGGAAGTACGGAATGCAGAGGGATTCACAGGTAAAACAGAGAAACTTCTGATTGCGAATATGGTAAAGGCAGCTAAGAATAATTCTAGGATTGGAGATAAACTGCTCATGGTTGTTGATCTAAAACAGATTCATATACCAGAGTGGCAGAGAAGAATTAAGCTTGCAAGGGCTTATTCAATAGGCAATAACTACAACTCATACAAATGGGATGAGCCGAAGGTATTACTTTGCAATGGATTACTTCTTTGCATTGATGGTCAGCACAGAATTTATGGTGCATTCAAGGCAAAGAAGGAAGATGTAGTTGTCGAAGTAATGGAATGTAGTCTTGAAGAAGCAATTGACTTGTTCCTTAGTCAGTCAACAGATCGTGCGAAGATGCAGCCAATGGATATATATCATGCAGCTCTTGCAGCAGGGAGACCAGAATATACTGCTTTACGTGATATTTGTCATAAGCATAATGTAGCCGTTAAGGGAGACGATAAGACAGAGAATACAGTTGGTGTATTAACTTCAATTTCCGATGGAATTGGATTTACAAAGACAAATCCTGAACTTCTTGATTCAATGCTTACTCTACTTGGCAAACTTGGCTGGAACGGATATGCAGATTCTTACAACGGAAAAGCATATACTGCAAAAATTATTCGTGCCTTGAAAGCATTATATGCTTACTGCGAAGGCAGAACAGATGAGATGGAACAAGCATTGATTAAGCATTGCAAAGGAACTGAATACTTTGTTGAGAATATCATCGATAAAACCCAGGCACAGATTTTTGATTATCTGTCAGAAATTGTGCGTTACGAAATGGAAAGTCCTTTTACAGAAAAGAAGCGAAAAACAATAAAGAAAACAACAAAGAGAAAGGAGGCAATTTAAGAGAATAACATAATAGCTGAGATAACGGCTATACGGTCAAATAGGTGAAAGGAGAAAACAAATGAGCAAAAGATGGCATAGTGATATCCGTGTCGTCAATCCAGTAATGGAGATGAATGGGTATTATGTTAAGCGGAAAAACGGTTCTCATTACATATATGAGAACAAAAAGGGAGATGTAATAAGTCTTCCAAAGTCGTTAAATCGAATGTTGTGGCTTGGCGAATGTAAAAGGCATTCGTTAAAAGGTGGCAGAGACGTATTAAGTAAGATTAGCAGTAGGAGGTAAAACGAATGAAGTGGATTGAGATTTTACGGAATGGAGACTATGCATTACTGCAAAGCGAAAGTGATACACAGTATGCAGTTGTTAGTGGTTACGATCCAACGCAGTCAGAAGGTCAGCAGTGGGCGCATGGAACGTATTTTACTTATTTCCAGAATAATCCTAAGAAGATGTTATATCTTCAATCAGCTTATGATTGCTTTATGGAAAAGGTAAATGCAGATTTTATCCCACGATGCAGACTTGAAGAACTTGCAACGCTTTTCAAGGATGGCTTAATCTCTGACGACAGAGAAAGTGCATTTGAATATTTTGATGAGTGTTGTGAAATGTCAGAGGAAGAGAAATCTTTCTTTGGCATTGAAGAAGATAGTCCAATAACAAACACGAAGTTCGAGAATCCTATGTATAACAAGGGTTATGATGATGGGTTCTCTGATGGCGCAAATAGTATAGAGGAGGAATAAAATGAAAGTAAACGGAGAGGAAATTACAGAATTTGAAGTTACAACATACGCAGATATGTTTCACAGAAAGGCAGTTCTTGCTTATACATCAGATGGTGAATATTATGGAGATGTAACAATCAATATTCCACAGTATTCACTTGATGAGGGAGAATCATTTTTAAGCGCAGATTGTCCTGATCTGATTGATGCAATGGTTGAGAACGGATATCTGGAAATTACGGATGAGGTAAAGGTAAACATGGGGGTTTACAAAGTAGGTAAGTTTACACAAAAGTTTATTGACGTGTTTGAAAATGAAAGTGAGTGATTAAATATGACAGTTGGTGAATTAAAAAGAATGTTGGATGACTATGATGAAGATATGAAAATTGTATTTCAACCATCAGGTGATATGTATGGAGAATACATTGGATATATTGAAGAAGGTAAAGGCATAGCATCATTTAGAGGAAATGATTATAGAGCCTTAATTCTTACATCAGATGGACAGTGCGGATCTGTTTGTGATGAAGATGATTTGGATTTAGAGTAAAGAGTAAATGGATATTTCTTTTGGAAAGGTAAAGTGATTATATGCAGCATTTAAAAACGGAGAAATGTGTTATATGCGGAAATACAGCGAAAATGTGGCATGGTTATGTAATTGCCAAAGATAAAATGGCTTTAGGTAATTATATAGATAAAAAAGTGATTGCTGGATTTTGTGATAAGCATAGTGAAATATTATGCAGTGGACAAGATGGAAATTACGGTTGCTACAATTCTGAGTTGATGGGAAAATGTATTCCTTTATTCAACTCGTGAAATGCGTGATTCAAGGGAAAGGAGATGGTTGCATGTTTCCAATTATAACAAGCAAAAAACAAAAGGAGTTTGAAAAGTATTGTATCAGAAATAATATTACAAGTGATGAAAGTAAATGTAATGTGCCTTGTATATGTGGATATTATGGCAGAGCTTGCAGACAGACAAATGATGAGGCAAACAGAATGATTTGCATGGATTGTTCATTGCGGATATTTGTATCTACAGTTGAAACAATAATAGAAATTTGCGATGAAAAAGAAAAAATTGGAATCAGTCATCTATATGATTCAGATATTTTAGATATACAGAGCAAACTTAAAAAGGAATGTGTTATAGATGTCGAATGTTCTTATATTGAAAATGTCCTGAATTACTTGATTGAAAGTGATAGTTAGAAATACGTGATTCCTTGGAATGGAGGTAAGAGAAAATGATTGTAAATGCTTATTTAAAAGTAACTCAAAAACAATGGGAAGACATTAAAGAGAAATATGTAGAACCGAATATGTATCATATTGTAAGCAGTTCAAAGCGAAAGTGCAAGCGTTGTGACGGATGCAGTGCGTATAATCCTTGTACAACTTATGAAGGATATTGTACAGAAGTAGAAGGATTAGTTGACAGAAATTCTACTTGCGAAAGTTGGCACTAAATATGCGTGTTTCTTTAGAAAGGAAGGTAATTATGATGAAATGGAAATTATTTTGTACAGTAACAATGAAAAGCTATGAAGTAGAAGCCGAAAGTGAATTTAATGCACGAAAGAAATTAGCAAGTGAATTAAATGTACCATTATCTTGTATTGATGTATTTAGATAAGGCAAATAAATTCGCATTTCTTTAGAAGATTGGAGGATAGGACATGATTACAAGAGAAATGATTAGAAATGGTTTTGAATCTGGAACTGTTTCAATCGAAGAAGAATATGCAGGATGTATTGGCATTTGCTGTAGAATTGGTGATAACGCATTTTATTTTCTCGGTTCAGAAGATGATGATTTAACAAAAGAAGAATATTGGGAATCATATACATTAGATATGACAATAGATATGATTTTTAATATACTGAAAGACGTTGAATCTGCTGAAGAACATGGATTAGATGAAACTGAGTTAGATTATTATACATCTGTATTAGCGTATTAGCCAAATGAATCTAAGATTTATTAAGGAATTGGAGGAACAAAGATGGTGAAATATACAGAAATTTCTGATTTGAATAGTGATCAGATAAAACTGATTAACAAAAATGGATGGTGTATTTTTACAGAATGTGATGGTAATGGAACATATTATTATCATAAAGGGATTCATTGGGTAAACAGAATAGAATATATCATTTTATCAGAGAATGTCGATATAGAAGATATAAACTCGCATAAAGAATTAAATAAAATTGCAACATATGATGATGCTTTTGATAAATTGGTAAGAGAAAAACTGTTACCTGTAGCAGATAAATGCTATGTATTCTTAGTGAAAAATCCAGCAAATTATCACTTTGAGCAGATATGGACAAATAAAGGATTAGAAAAGGCTATAGAAATAGCGAAACTTAGATTTAGATTTAAGCATACATATTATAATTCAAAAGATTACGATAAAATGGAAAGCTTAATTCTTAAACATAATCGTAAAGTTAAAAAAGATACGGAAAAAGCAGTGGAAGTTTTAAAGGCAAATGGATTCAAAGTTGTGTCTGATAGATTTGCTGCATTGAGTTAATTTGGAGTAGGTATTAGTTGTGCATTTTGTGTAGATTGTGACTATTATGATTATAGCTGAAGAAACTGGGATTTTTTGATAAGATTGGAGGAATTAATATGGAGGAAAAAATTAACCAAATTCGTGAACTGGTAAGAGAAATTAAATCTTATGATGATATTTTGTATATGTATGAGAGAGATAAAATCGACCTTGAAATAAAGAAACAGGAGCTGTGGGATTTATTACAAAAATTATAACGGTTGAAACTAAGTTTCTTAAGAAGGAGTGAAGCGAAATGAGTAAAGAAAAAGAAAATGAAATATTGGATGCTGTAGATATTGTATGCTTGAATTGTGTAGAAGACACACTTAATGATAATAGTGTATGCAAAAAGTGTCCAGTAAGGAAGTTGTGCAATTCATTAGAAAAATAAATCTAGTAACTAGACAAAGGCAACCAGAGAATAAATAATTGGTTGTCTTTTTTTAGTAGAGAAAATTAGAAGATTTCTTGGTAAGATTGGAGGAAAAATTAATGGAAAACAAACCCTGTGCAATAGCAGTACGGATTTATGAATCGAATGGAGCAACAATGGCAGATATTAAGACTTCTCCTTGTGACGGATTGAGAATGGAAACAATTATATGGACAAAAATAAATGAGAGGGAAAGATTCTTATATAATGGATATACATTGTTTTATGATGAACGAATTGAAAATATGAAACCTTTTGAAGAAATTAGATAAGGAGTGGAGCGAAATGACAAGTATTGAAAAGTCAAAAGAGGGCGCACGGAACTTAAATGAATTCACGGATCATTTGATTAAATTACTTGAATCGGATGATAAGCGGTTCTCATTTGAATTTTGTGCAGGTGGCACAATGGAGATTTACGACAAAGAAAAAGAAATCGGTTATGTCGTTCACATTACACCAATTGAATATGATGAAGATGGAAACGCAATTAATTTATAACAACCGCAAAGGCAGTTAGGAGAATAAATACCTAGCTGCCTATTTTTATTACAGGAAATGGAGGAAACGATTATGTATGATTTCACAAAAAATGAAATGGAAATGATTAAAGACAATTTACGGGCATTTATTGCAAACTTTGGTTATCCACGGATTATAAGAGGAGACGATGGAGAGAGTTTCTATGTATTCACTGATGATTCAGATTCATGGAGACAGTATTGTTACAACATTGATTATCTGAATGGTTGGCTATATGGATGTGTTCAGACAGCTTGTGGAAATCCAAAGCGAGATGAAGAGATGAGAGAAATGTGTGATAGTGCAAGTTTCAGAGAAAGATATGCAATCTTATATGGTGAAAGAAAAATAAAAAATATCAACGGTCATAAATGTTATGTATTCACATATTCAGAAGACGATGAATACCAGGATGCAAACGGAGCTTTATATGACACAGTAACAAGAAGTTGGAGAAATTAGAAAGGCAGGTTGATTAGTATGAAATATACAATAGATACATTAAGAGAGATTAACGCAAGATTTTGTAGTTCGCATATACTTATGAATTACGATGTAGATAAGGCAAATATGTATGTTGAACTTATAGAAAATACACGGTCTGAAAAGACTCCAAGTATAGGTGATTGCGTTAGATATACAAATGAATATGGAGATTACTATGGAGCAGCTCATATTGAAAAAGCAGATGCGAATGAAATTTATATCTGTGAACGACCATATACACCTTTTGTTCATGAATACGAAGGCAGAATTAATTGTAATACAAGTGGTGGAGCGTGGACACATTTACCAACAAGAGAACTAAAATATATAGGTAAAATTGAAAAGAGATTTTGTGATTGGGGTAATTGTGGAGGCTGTGCAGATGGTGCTATTGATTTTATAGCGGAAGTAAATTTATGGGAATATGTAGATAGTAAAAATCCTTTTGTAAGTGAAAATGGATATAAGTTCACAACAAAGGATTTTGATAAACAGTATATATCATTCAATCCTAAAGATGATTCACCTTATGTATATTTTGGAGAAGGTTGTGCATGGAAAAGTAAAACAGATTTATATGCTTATCTGAGAACATATAGAGCAGAAATTTTCAAAGGACATTGGCAGAATCAGTTCATTGTGTGGACTTGGAAAGAGAAACAGCATCATGTATCACCAACGGAATTTGATAGTCTTAAATTAGAAGAAGATACATTCCTGATGAATGGTGACATCATGAGATGTAAAAGAAAATATGATGAAATTACTCATACTGTACACACATATTATGTTTGGTATTGGGACGATCCAACTAAAGACTTCTTTGAGGCAAGCGCAGAACAGAATAAAATAAGAGAAAAATATTATACACTTGATAGAAAAACTCCAACATATATTGTTGCGAGAAAAGAAATAAAGTCTGGAATTGAAATTCCAAAACATAAGGAGGTGTAATAATATGCAGAAAACATTAATGGAAATGCTGATTGAAGCAGGTTATCCGAAAGAAGAAATGTATCATCCTTCGTATGGATCTGATTTGTATGTATATGTAACACCACTTACAACAAAGGTGATTGAAGAATGGTGTAAGTCACATGATTATAGAATGGCTTGGCATTGTCCTACATTTAAAGACCAGATAACAGGCAAAATGATGTACGATTGTGCATTTCAGTGGTATGAAAATTAGCAGATAGGAGAGTGATTATATGGCGAAACAGTTTATAAGAGAAATAAAATCACATGTAAATCTATATAGAGATACATTAAATGGAATTGCGTGGATTGAAGATGGTTCAACTGGACTTGGAATTAGTGTTCATCCAAATATAGATAAAAGCGGCTCTGTTACAGGAATGAAAAATCTTGGTTATTGGGACAGATCAGACAGAATAGTACAGAGTCATGGATGGAAATATAATATTGACAGATTCGTATGTGATAAAGACAACAAATTAGAAATGATTGTGGCTGATGAATGTATGTGTCAAGGTTGCATTGAAAGGAGACAAAAATATGGCAAAACAAATATATTACTTGCATAGTTGCAATGAATGGAAAGAATATTCCAGCATGAGACTGTTATTCATTGGCACTTCTCAACAGAAATTAAAGATGAAAATCTCAAAAGAAATTGAAGAAGGCAATATGGAATATAAACCTATTACTTCAAGATATGACTATATTGATGGAAAATTTAAGTTAGTTGACAAAGAAAATACTCCAAAAGAACAGGCAAAACTATTCAGGCAGGATTGGGAAACAGAAACAATGGATAATATTAAGTCTGAATTAAAATATGGAGATTTTGATTATACATATAATAATGAAGAAATGTAATCAAAGGAAATTGTAATTTCTTGGTAAAATAATTACAAGATATAGTGGTACATGAAACAGGCAAATACAATATATAGTATAAAAAGGAGATTAAAATCATGAAAGTAAACGAAATTAGAAAAACAGAAACAATTGAGAAACTGGTAAGGACAGAGTACATTGCAGAGGATGGAACTGTATTTAGTAACGAAGAAGAATGTAAAAAATATGAAGAATCAGCACTGTTTGCAATTAGTAAAGAGTTAAAGAGACTTGACAATAAGAAAAATGGAGCTTCTGAATATGATATTTATGATGAATGCCTTGATGACCATCTGGTAGAAATTTTTAATGCAGAAACAGAAAGAGATATTGAAAATATCAGAAGATATGTATATCTTAAAGCTCTTTCCAACAGTTCAGATGAACGTAAAAAGAATTTGTTTATGTTCCTTAGCGGTGCTTTATATATGAAACAGCATTTAGGATTTTATTAGGAGGTAAGCGAAATGAAAATGCACAAAATTTATGGTGTAGATAAAAATATCTGCACAGCAGAACAGAAAATTGCATACAATTATGCTTTCAGTCATCGTAATTGGTTGGAAAAGATTTATAAGTCAGACAATACAGAAGCCGTTAAAAGCGAAGCATATCAAGACGTAATTAGTTTAGTGGCTAAATGTCTCAAAGATAATGGAACTAATAAAAGATATAACATTGATGCAATTATTCATTGCTTTAGAAATGGAATTGAAAATTATATGAAACAACATTCAATTATTAATTCTTATGAGCAAATAGGCAAAACATTTGTGTGTTTATATGATATTGAATAGAGGTGATGAAGAATGAAAACAATCCGTAAGGGTGCAATAGTTGAATGCATAGGTGATTCAAAAGAGAAAATGAAAGTATGGGGAACACGGTTTAAAGTATATCACAAAGAAGGTGATTTTGTGAGACTTGAATCATTAGAAAAACCGTGGGTTGGTATTTGTGGTGTAGTTCCTATTAAAAATGTAAAACTTGCTGAAGCATAAAAAGAAAGGTTGGTAGATAACTATGATGAAATTTACAATGAACGCAAAGGATTTAAAGGTAATGATGGAGAAGGGAATGGCTGCAATTAATAAAAAGGCAACACTCTCAACACTGACAAGATTGTATTTCCAGATAGATGAAAATGGAATTCTCAAAGTTTGGGGAACTGATATGGAGCATTGGGCAGAAGTCAGAACGGACAATGCTTATGATACTCAGCCAGGAGTTCTTGGAATTGATGTGGATGATATTAAAATCATTTCAAAAATGAGTGGTGAAATTACATTAGAAGATGTAACTACAGAGGATATGGAAGTAGGCAAAATTAATATCAAGTGTGGAAAGAAAATTGTTACAATTCCACGTTATCAGGACATAGACATTTTCCTTCCGTCAATGGATGAAAGCGAAAAGAAAATTATGTCTGTAAAAGAGAATTGGTTACTTGAAACACTTGTTAATCTTAATACATATACAGCAGATGATGACAACCGAAAGATAATGCAGGTATTCAATTTTAATACAAAGTCAAAGAGAATTGAAGCTCTTGATGGTTACAGGATTGGAATGAGAACTCTTGAAAATCAGATCATTTATGAGACAACGGAAAATCCATTTGATACGGTAAAAATTCATAACAAGTGTGTTCTTGTATTTAAAAAGCTAATGGATAAGAAATCTGAAAAGGAAATTGAAATCTATCAGGATAAGAAATATATTAAGGTTAAAGGAAATGATTTTACATATATTATTTGTAGAATTGACGGAGAATATTTCAAAATAGACAGTATGCTTGATATGTCTGATGATTATAGATTTGTACCTAATAGAGATCAGTTTCTTGAAGCAATGAAATATGATGCAGAATTAAGAAAGACATCTGGTGCATATAAAGTACCAGTTGTATTACATAGCGAAAATGGAAATTTGTACTCATACATCAGAGCTTTCAGATATGAGGCATTTGATGAATTTGAGACAAGCGAAAATAGTATGAAAGACAATTTTTATATTGGCTTTGATCCCCAGTTTCTTACAGACGCATTTAATATTGTTGATTCTGATAAGCCTTTATGTTTTGGTACAGGCAGTAAAGCTCCATTGCTTATCAATGGAAATGAATACAAGATTTTAGTATTGCCTGTAAATATTGTAAATGAAAATATAGATTATAATGCAGAATTTACAAAGAGAATTAGAGGTGAGGTGGCATAAGCCACCTTACTTTGAAGGGGGCGGTCATATGCTATATGATGTAAACACAAAAGCAAAACATGATAGGCGAGTTACTGAAATGTTGGATAAAGGATTTATTTTTCCGAATAATATGAAGCCTTATAGTTTTGAGCAAGCAAAAAAGTGTTACCACGGAAATAGTAAGTTACTATTGCAAACTTTTTACAATGATATTACAGGTAAAAATGAAATGCAATATACAACAATGAGTGTGTACTTATCATATACAAGTATTCATTCACGGAAAACTTTTAGAGAAGAATATGTTGGATAGAGGTGATATCAAATGAAAAAATTCAAAGAATATATTGAAAAATGGTTAGATGGACAAAAAGTAAGAGGTATTCAAGTATCATTGCTTGATATAAGAGAATGTGTTAGAATATATAATGCAATGGTACGGAATGAAAAACCTAAGTTCATCAATGGTAAAGTAAAAGAAATACTTGATAAATGCAAAATAGAAACAGTTGTAAAAGAGATTGGATGGAGGATTGCATAATGAAAAATTGTAATAGCTGTAAACATTTTTGGTATGATAATTCAACAGGCACTTCTGAATGTGGTCAGTATGACAATATGACAGAGGATGAAACCGACAAGTATTATACAAACGGAGAAGATAATTGTCTGTTCTATAAGGAAGATACCAATTAACTAATGAATACAATTTAATAGAGAGAATAATTAAGCAGATAGCAGATAATGTTATCTGCTTTTTTAATTCCAAAGGAAAGAACTGTTTCTTAAAAAGAAAGTGAGGTAAAAAATTATGATGACAAGAGAAAGATTTGCAGAGACAGGTTGGAAAATGACATATGAACAGTATCAGAAATGTGATTGTACAGAATGTGATAAGGCAGATTGTATTCACAGAAACGCTTATAGAAGAGTACCAGAAATTGATGGCGGTCTTGGTTTATGTCCAAATTTGAAGGGAGCGTGATTAGAATGTACAGAGTTTATCACTTAACAGACGAAGAGAAAGATAAAATTGTGCGATGTCGTTGGGATGGAGATACACATTACTATGATGTATTTGAATCACAAGAGGAGTGCGATGAAGAACAGAAAAGATTGGATAAAATTGAAGCAGAATATAGAAAAAAGAAAGCTGATTATTTGAAAAATTGTAAAGGAGAATGATTAGTATGTATAAATATATTATTAGTTATGATGGCGGTCAGTTAAGAAATAGTGGAGATTTTGAATGGGGATTATTTGATTCCTATGGTGAAGCAGAAGAAGAAGCCAATAACGCAAAAGAAGAATATATGAATGATTGGGACATTGAAGACAGTGAATATGATCCTGATGATTTCTGTATTGAAATTGTGGAGGTGTAGATATGTGCAAAATTTCAGGGATTATAATCGAGCATGGTAAAGATGACTTCGGTTATTGGGAAGGGTTTAGTCTTACCGAAGCTGAAGAAAATGCAATTTGGAACATTTTGAGAAAACATGATACAGAAGGTTGTTCTATTAGAGGAACACGAAAAGAAATTGCAGAAGAGATTGGAGAGTGATTAGTATGTATCAGCATATAGAATTTATTAATGGTAGTAATCCTTATATCAGTAAAACGGAAAAAGATTTTAAACGGATGTGTGAAAAATATCTTCTTATTCCAGTAGCTGAAAATTGTTGGAAGGCAACAGACCGAATTTATTACATAGTGGTTGGATTCACCGACAAAAATAAAACAGCTACATTTGACAAAGATTACAAGTCAAAAGAAGGTGCGATGAGAGTAATTCGCAAGGCAATTGAAGATCATAGATTTGAATGTATTATGCTTAGGAAGGTAGTTGAGGACTTACGAAATAATGCTGAAACCTTTTATAGCTTGAGTGATGTACCATTAAAACAATGGACATTAACAGAAAATGGAGAATACAAAAAAGAATTATATGGTAAGGTAAAAATTGAGACGGAATTATATAACAAGATTTTATATGAAGAAAGATATGAATCTAAAACCTCAATGGATAATTTGATAACAAATATTCTTCTTGCAGTAGATAATGCAATTGAAGATGGAACGGACATCATAAAAGAAGATCCACAAGATATTATCTGGTGGGTTAAAGAACAAGGTGGATTAAGCGAATTTGATTATGAAGCATAGATTGGAGTGATGGAAATGAAGAGAACACCAAAAGTAATTAAGCAGCAAACGGAAGAATGGTTAGATGAACGGTGGATAATTGCAAATATGAAAGATGCAAGACCACAAGATATGAGTTATTACAATGGAGCTTTGAAAGCCCTTGAATTTGCAGGTTACGAATGGAAACGTGATGCAGATGGAAAACACACATTATTTAAGTAGATTGGAGTGATGGAAATGAAAAAAGAAAATTTTATGAGAGAAATTGCACTTCTTAAAGAAGATGGAGACAGCTTTGGATTTGTATTAGATGGAAATACACAAAAAGGTATTGTGATATTTGTTGTTCCTGATTGTGATTCTGAAAGTGAAAATGCGATGGAATATATGATTGAAGGCAATAACATTGTAGATGGTGCTTTTGAACCATGTTCTGATTACAATTATTCGTGTGCTTACCCAGATTGGAATGAAGCTTGGGAATTGACTCAAATGATGATTAGAGAATTGTTGAAATAGCAATTTCATTTTAAGATTGGAGGATAAAATCATGGAAGAATTAAGAGAATACTTATTAGATCAGGATATATGGGAAAGGGAAGTTGATGAACTTCTTGGAAATTTTAACGACAATGTAACAGAAGATGATTTACATATTGTAGCAATATTCGATTCCGCTTATGACTTGGCAAGTAATTATATTGATAACGTAATTGGAGAATTAGATCATCATATTGAGGCGGTTCTTGATTATACAGAGCTTGGAAATCATATTGCAGAAAATGGAGATGAATATGTAGTGTTAAGTTCTGGAAGAATCGTGGAATTTGAATTATAGAAAGGATGGTTGATTGTATGGCGAGATATAAAATGATAATTAATACAGATACATATAAATGCGGAAGATGTAGTAAAAAGAATTGGGAACCTGGCACACGAAATGATTATATGATTGCAATAAACGGAATAACGAGAACTCTTTATAATATGAGAGAAGTAATGTGGCAGCTTGAATTATTCCACGGAAATTCATTTGTTATGTCGGAATACAGTGATGATAACCCAGAAGAAAATTATGGATTATCTGATAGATATATTAAATTTCTAAAGAAAAATACAATTAAATATCATGACAGACTGTGTAATTTGGATAGACAACAGTATTTATCAGGCTATGGTTGGATGCAGGGCTATTTTTCTATTGGGGAAGTAATGGAAAAATTAAAAGCTGAAGGAACTGTAAAAATACCTTTTAAATGGCTTTACGACATTAGACAGTATGATAAGGCTATGGATGGTTGCTACATGGAAATAACAAAAGTTGCATAAGGAGTGATAAATTATGACAGCGAGAGAATTAAATAGAGATCAGTTACACGAATTGAAACAGGCATATTATTCAGAACTTGTAAATGAAGGCACTTTTGCAGAAGTGATGGGAGTTAATATCAATGAACCATCATATGAAATGATTGCAAGTATTGATGAATATGTTAGTGATGAATTTATTTATGAACACTATGATGGATATAGTTTTACAGAAGATGATTTCTTCTGTAGTGTAGAAAGGAGTGCTTAATATGTTAGATTATACAAAAATTACATTTAATGAGTTAGATGACACAGACAAACCATTACAGGCATTTTACAATTATGATTTAAAAGAAAGCGAAATTGATGACTTTTTAGAAGAATATGCAACTGTTGAAGAAGTTCCAGAGGGTGTATCTATTCAGAAAGCGGAATTATGTTTAACGATTTACGCACAGCATGATTTTAAATTAGAAGCTTGTTGTACAGATACAAATAACGAACAATATTGGATTGAAATCAATAAACAGTTTACAAATGCAGATGAATTTATTCAGATGATTCCTGATTATGGAAAGATAAAATTATAAGATTGGAGGTATAAGGTATGCATATCTCAACAATAGAAGAAGATTATGAATACAGAATGAAAAATATAGTTCGGAAGTTTGTTAAGGATTATGAGCTTGAAAGATTAAGTGCGGAAGAATTGCAAGATAAAATATGGTCAGAATATGCAGAAGAATTTGCTCATGCAGTGTTACAAGATATGACTGATTTTTCTGGTAACGAATTATTTGAGGTTGGAGAGTGATGATATATGAAATATTGGATATACACATTTGACGATGACACTTATGGAATTGTAAAAGCTGATACAGAAGAGGAAGCCAAACAGAAAGTATTAAAAGCATATACAGAGCATGGAGGATACGAGTCAGAGATAACAGAAGATATAATTGAAATTGAAAATATTGATAATCATTGGTTTGCTGATAATCCTGATGTTCTTGAATTAGGATGTATGGGATAAAATGGAGGAATAATGAATGAAATTTACAGCAGAATTTTCAACACGAGGATATTATGGAAGTCAAATTTGTAAAGCAAATTCAATAGAAGAATTAATCAATATTCTTGATATGAGAGGCTTTGATTTTATTTTCAATCCCATAAAGGAAGATATTGTCAAATGGAGTAAGACGACAAATAAGAAGTTTTATGGAATGGGTATTATTATAAGACGTGACAAAGATGAAATGACAGGATATACGTCACTATGAAACAAGAATTTTTTGAAAAAATAGAGGTAATAAGAATGCAGAATAATACAGAAATTATCAATATTATAGAAAAATCATGGGGAGTGAATTCTATTGGTTGCCCTTTCGGTTCATGTACAGAGAAATTTGCGAACGAAAAGATGATAGAAATTGCCAATAAAAATAATTTCCCTGACAATATAATTGGATTGATTAAAGATAATCCGATTAAGTTTCATAAATATCAGAAATTTGACAATGGGTGTGGTATAGGTAGATACTATGCAAATTTGATAAGACAAACAAAATGAGGATTTCTTAAAAAGGAGAGGTTGTTATTATGAGCAGAAAAACAAAAAATATAGATCACGAACTTTGTGATTATGATGAAGCATATGATCGTGAATCTGCAAGTGATATTGGATGGTGTGGTAAATGCAAAATTCCAGAATGTCCATATAATAAAGATTTGAATGAAAAGAGACGAATGGGTTGGAAAAATCGAAGGAAACGATGATTTACTGCGGAAAGTGAGGAAAACAAGTATGAAACATTTAGTAATATTTTATACGGAAAACGGAATATATAGTGCGGTATATAATTTTAAAAATATTCCACCAACTATAGAAGACATAAAAGAAATGCAAAAAGATATACAGAAAACAGAAAGCTTAATTCAAATGCCAGCGGTTGTAAATTGGCTACCGATTAGCGATTAGGAAGAAACGGAAATTTCCTTAGAGAAAGCGAGGAGAGCTAATGGATAATATATTGTTAAAAGATACAAAAGAGAAACAGATAATACTAAATCAAAATCTGCTCACCAAGCAATTAAGTATTACTGTTTATAACAAAATAACTAAGAAAAAAATAATATACACAAATCCTAAGAGAATGTGTATATTATTTGCACAGTGTTTGTAAAGGAGGTTGATGAAATGGAAATAAGTAAATATGCGATGTCAGCAATTGCAATATTTATGGATGGCGATATAAGAGAGCGGGTACATAGAGAACTTGCACCATGTAGCAACAATGAATTTATTAAGAGATACTGTGAGCTTGATCCAGATTTTGAGAATGTCTTGAAATCAGAGTTTGGAATTGATATAATGGATTTATGATATATCAGAAAACAGAAGTGCATATTTTTTATATGATATGATTAAAAAATGGAGGTACAAATATTATGAAAGAATTAAGAAATAATGTTGATACAGAGGTTGTTTTTACGAAATTAGAAGATGCAAAGGAATGGTACTTGCCAAAAGATAATATTCCATGTACTAGGGAAGAGTATTTAGGTGATGATTATGAAGGATTTTGTAAAGAATTTACTGAATACAAAAAAGAAATTGAGCAGTCTGAAACATTAGAAGAGTTAGCTAATGTACTAAATAAATATACTGATACATATCAAGATGGGAGAGAGAATAAAGTTATAGAGTTTTAATATAAAATTGTAAATTAAATATGTGACTTGAAACAGGCAATCGAAAGGTTGTCTGTTTTTTAGTGGAGAATAATATAATGGAGGTGATTGTATGTTTGAAATTAGAGATAGGCAGGGTGGAAATTTCATTGACAGTTTCGATTCATTAGAAGATGCGACTTATGCCCTTAATGAGCATGAGGAAGCTGATAAGCTGGATGGTATCTATGAAGAGAATTTCTATGAGATATTTGATACTATTAATAATGAAATAGTAGTGATATAATAATAGTAATATGGTAACGAAAATAAGATGACGGAGGTAGTTATTATGGCACAGTTAATTGGATGTTTGATTGCAGGATATTTATGTATATATCTTCCTTGGAAAGCTAGTAAGGAAGATGAAGCAAAAAAGAGAAGAGATATGTATAATAATCTCAATAAGAAGTCTGTAGACGAAATGGATAAATGGAGAAGATAATATAAGAAAGGTGGCTGATGAATATGTTCGGTGGATTGTTGGCATTTTTAGGAATTTACGCAGGAAGTGCTGCAAAGGCAGCTAAAGATAACTATGATATGAAGAAAATTACTCGTACTGTTGATGAAAAAGGAAATGTTCATTATGCAGACAGATTATGCAATGAATACATCAACGGAGAGCGAGTAAAGAGAGTTGAAACAACTGATAAAAATGGAGTTAAATTATATTCTACAGTTGGTGTGAATAGCAGTAAAGTATATGACACTTCTTACGGAAGAGGTACACAGCAGTTATTCGAAATAAGTGAACATGACAAACAGGACGCAATTGAAAGAGGTAAATTAGCTTATATGCAGTACAATCCATACTTCGGAAGATCGGTTACAACGGAGATTGCTACTGGAAGAACAATTACTTGTCTTTTTAAATGGGAACATGGAGATAAACCAATTTATAAGAAATGGTACTTCAGACCTGAATGCCAGGATAAATTCGGTTATAGAGAAACTGTTAAAGGAGATTATGGAATCGACATTACAAAAGAAGAATATTATAAGTTGCAGACTATTGGAATTAGTTATTCGAATCTACCAAGTGATCAGAAAGTATTAAATGACTTATGGGGAAGGAATTAATAGTTTTATGTGCAATGTTATAACAATGTATTGACAGTGATGCAAATGGAGAATATAATAATATTAAAGAAAGGAGTGATATATATATATGGCAAATACAAATGTAACAATGAGAATTGATGAAACACTGAAAGCTCAATTACAGGAGCTTATGTCTAATCTTGGAATGGATATGACTACTTTCTTTACAATGGCTGCTAAACAAGCTGTAAGAGAGCAGGCTTTACCATTTCATCCTGATATGAATACGGGAATATATGGCTTGAAATCATATCAGTTAGCAATGAAAAATACAAATTACAATAAAGAAGGGAAAGCGACAATATCTTCTGTTGACGATTGGGCAACTGAATCAGAATGGGATGATATGTTTAAGCAAATGAAAAAAGAAAGAGGTATTGAATAATGAACAAAGGAGAAGTATGGTTTGTCGAATTTCCATTAGAAGAAGATCCAAGTAGAATACTAAATAGACCTGTTGTGGTGCTTGATGAAAATTTACTTGGTGTATTATCTGTCAAGATAACAAAGCATAAGGTAAGAAAAGAAGATCCTTATGATACTCCTATTATCTATTGGGAAGAAGCAAGTTTGAGATTGGCTTCGACTGCGAGAGTATCAAAAGTAACGCTACTTACAAAAGATAGCTTTATATTCAAAATCGGTGATTTACACAAAGATGATTTGAATAGAATTGAAAACATGTATAGAAAATTTTTAGAAGATAATGGTGCTGTATAAATTATAGCACCATTACTTATTAAAACAGAGAATATTAAAGTAACAAGAAACCAAGTTTCTTGTGGAATAGAAAGGAGAATGATGTAATGGAATTTGCAAAATATTATAATGCAAGTAATCTCGTAGAAGAGATGCAGAAAGCAGAAGAAATTGATTGCTACCCAACAGACAATGATAAATTTGAAGGTGTATATGTTTGTATGGATACAAACGACTTTTGGATTAGCAGAATTAACAAGGGATATAATGAAGAATATGATAGAGAAGATGGTAAATATCTTGTAGAACGTAATAAAATTAGTATCTATGATGTCATGGATAAACTTCATGAACTATATTCTAAGAAATTACCTGACTTTAAGGAAAATGATTTACAATTTGAAATGAAAAATAAATGTCATAATTATTTAAAGAGATTTAAAGCAAAAGATATATGTAAAGCAGTCATCCTTTTAGACGATTATGACGGATTATCAAATTGGGATTGTTACGAAACGGATTCGTTAGAAGAGGCTATTGAAATTATTGATGGTGGATATGGGATTTTGCCATTAGTAGCTTAAGAAATCTAAGCTTACTTATGTGTAGAAAGAAGAATAAATTTGTATGGAGATACCTAAATATATACAGAATAAAATCAAGCAGCAAAATGAAGCTTGCAAAAAAGCAAGTAAATTAGAAGTAGAAATTGAAAATTGGTGTCAATTATCTGGATTTGATCCATATTCGAAAGAATATAAAGAAATTAAAGGTAGATTAGTAGATGCAGTTGCACCATTAAATGCAGATAAGATAAAAGAGATTGCTAATAGAATTGAATATTGATGGAAAGGAAAATATTATTATGAATGGAATTTATGATTTGAGGATTGATTTAGATAGACTAAAGCATTTCGAAGAAAAACAGGATAATTACAAGGTAAATGAATATAAGGATCTAATTGTAAAACACGCAAATGAATTAGTGTACGACCAAGATCCATATTCAAAGGAATTGCAGGTAAAAGAAATTCTATCAAAAGAAATATTTGAGAAAATGTCAGATCAAGGAGCTGCACAAGTTTTAAGAAGTATTTTACTCGCAGATAGAAATAATGTAATTGATTGGGGACAGGCATTTTATTTTATACAGAAATATATGCCAGAACTGAAAATGTTTGATTACCCCCAATAACTTTAAGTTTACTTGTGAATTGAAAGGAGAAATATAATTATGAGTAACGAATTTAAATCATTTGATGGTGGAAAGCCATTTTTACAACCTGAAAAGCCTTTTATGTTAGTGTATGAAAGTGAAAAAGATGGATTGTCTATTGCATGGTTGGAAACAGAAGAAGATATGATGGAAACTATTGAAGAAGTAAAATCTTATGGTAGTACAATTGTTGATGCAATAGAAATTGGTAGCTACAGAGAATTTAATGACTAAGAAATTAAGTTTCAAAGAAATGGAGAGCAATGTGAATATAGAGAATAGATTAAGACAAGAGCATGATCAATGGTATATTGATATTACAGACATTGCGATTGAAATGTTTGGCGATATTGTTGATAAGGTAGAAATTACCGATTTTTATGATTATACAAAAGAAGAAGCAATTGAAGGCGCAAAAGCTCTTATTGAAGAATGGAAAATAAATTTAAAAAAACATAGAATTACCTTTGATGGAGAAAACATGCTTGTTACTTTTAAAAATGGAAAGAAAATTGAAATTTGGAACTCTGAATGGGGTGGAATTAGATTTTCAAAAGACAATGAATTTTAATTTTACTATGAAAGGAAAATAGAACATATGGAGAATGAATATAAGGTAGAAGAAACAGATCTTGGGACTAGAACTTCCCATCCGTCATATGGAACTATTATGTTTAATAGAGCTTATGGTGGAAAGACACCATTATTCGGAAGCAGTATTGAACATAGTAATGTAATAATAATGGAGTTAAGACATGCAGAAATAGAGCGTGGCTTAAATAGAGATTGGGTTTATGGCAAAGCTCCTATTGCAGAAATAGAGATGAGTTATTCACAATTCGCTGAAGCGATTACATCTTTTGGACAGGGTACAGGAATTCCAGTAACAATTCGCTATACCGAAAAAGATGGTAAAATACCTCCGTGTGATTTCGTTAGCAAAAGAGAACAGTTTACTGATGAATTCAAAGGTAAAACAAAAAATGCAATGAATGAGTCACAGCAGTTAATTCAGGATGTAACTGATTTGTTTTCACAGAAGAAAGCACTAACAAAGGCAGACAAAGAAGCTGTAATATCTAAACTTAGAAAATTAAGTATGGATCTTGGATGTAACTTGGATTTTATTGCAGACCAGTTCAATGAACAGATGGACAAAACGGTTATGGAAGCAAAAGGAGAAATTGAGTCCTTTTGCCAGAATAAAATAAATGCTATTGCAAGTGCTGCGTTGGTAGAGCATAGAGATGAGTTTCTAAAACTGGAAAATCCAGTTGATATTGAATCAGAATAAGCCAAGTAAATTTTAATTTTACTATGAAAGGAAAACTTATGGGATATTCGGAAACAATTAAAAATGTTATTACTAACATAACTACTCAAAATGATATATATGTAAATATAACCAGTACAACTAGAATGCATATATATAAAGAAGATCTTGATAAAACATGGTATATAGTTGCTTGCGAAGTTAAAAAAAATAAAAAATATATAGAAGAATCAAATATGTCGGCTTGCAACATAGAAGATTTAAAAAGAATTGTTGGAATTAGCTATATGTATTGTAAAGAAATTTAACTTTCCTTTGATGATTGGAGGTAGAAAAATGGAAAATAAAAATTTAGATAGCTATGGATATTTATTAAATTGCCCAGATGAAATGCTTAGCGATGTGAATAAAACGATGAACGATAAACGAACCATTATAAATTGGAATAATTTTAATGTAGGTGATGCTTTTTACACAGAAAATATTTACAGATGTGTAATGGTAGATCACGTAATGAAAAGAATTATGTTTGTAACTGAAGAGGAATATAAAAATGAGTTTGAGTTAAAACACAATGATAAACCAATTGATGAATTAAAAATAAATTATAGAATAAGTAAAAATGCAATTGGAAATATGATGTTGGCATACATTGATCATAAACAAATTCTTGCCGAATATGAATCAGAAATGGATGAACAAGAAATGGAAGAAGATGCAAATTATAACTTTCATAAAGGATGTTGCGAAACAGCGGAGTGCTGGATGAGAGCGATCGGTGTTAGTCCAGATTGTGAGTTTATTAGAGAAAAAATGAATGAATGAAATTTAGGTTTTAAAAATGGAATGAAGAATAGATCATGAAAAACGAAAGGTATGCAGTTGCTTATAATGATAAAAACGGAAATGGATTTATAGAAACGGAACCTTGGATTTTTGACGACTTTGATGATATAAGTCAGGGTAGAATAGAAGCAAATAGATTGATTAGATCGGGGTATAAGAATGTAATAATGTTTAAAATCTGCGATCAACCGCCAGAATGTATTACATGGTCATATGTAAAGAAACATGAAATTAACTTTCCTTGGAGGTGATATATCATAAAAGAACACAAAAAGCAATGGATACTCAATTATATGCAACAACACAAAGATGAGTTTATTGATGTTGTATCAGAGAATTTTGTAAATGCATATATAAATGAGTTTAATCCGAAAGTAATAGAATGGTATCTATATGGAGTGCCGAAAATCCCTGAAATTAGTAGGCTGCTCGCAGAATTATACAAAGAGAATAAAGTAAGCAGATATAGGCATTATTGCGAATTTTGGCAAGACGGATATCCAAAATGGTTTTATATTTACTTTTTACAAGGATAAAAAGAAAGAATGATTTGCTTGGGAGATTGGAAGAGGTGGTATAGTGAAAGAATTTAGAAGTACTGATGAGATCACAAAAGAAGACCTTGAGAAAATGTATAACGCAATTGCTAAATTTGATAATTATATTTCATCAGCAACAAGGAAGCCAACAGATGAAAACATTGGATTATATGAACATTGGATTGATTGCAGGTATGATATAGAGAATTTAATTGTAACTGAGAGATAAGAGGTGAAGTAAATGGAAAGACTTGATATTTATAAAACTAATGATGGGAAATCTTTAGTTCTTTTAAACAATGAAACTGATTCGAATGGATATATAAATTATTTACCAATTACAAATAATGCAAATGGTATGAGTGTTAATACAAAATCTGGTAATCCTGTTATTATAGATATAGATAATGTATCTATAATTAAGCTGAACAAGTTAGAGTCATACATTGATCATGTAATAGAAAGTGATTTTGATTTTAAAATTAAGTGGTATATTGATGGTGGGCAAAGAGAAGAGGTAAAAGATTGAGGTGAGTAAAATGAAAGACAAACCAAATAAAATAAAAGCGAAATTCATTGTAGAAGTAGAAGCAGAATTTTATGATGATGAATCATCAGAAGAAACATTGAGATATTGTGTTGAACAGGATTTGGAAGATGCAGGATTAAATGTTATTGATGTATCTGTGATGAAAGAGGTAGTATAAATGGAATGGAAATGTCCTGTTTGTGGTAAAGAATTTGAGCATTTTGGTATTAAAGATTTTGCATCAGCACCTAAAACTACGTTATTTGGTATATTTAAAATTAAAGACATTAATGGAAATATTAAGACCGTAGATAGGAAACTAAATAAACCAGTTTGCTCAGAAGAATGTAAGCAAAAGAATGAAAATCAATATTTTGTTGAAAAGTATAAGGGAAATAATATTTATTGCGTAAATGGTAGATATATGCCTTATCTTGAATGCGATTATTGGTATGACGGTATTGAAGGAGTTAGAAAAAGAATTGATAACCCACATTTAATTCCGGCTACGCCACAACTAATGCGTGGATTGCATACTGTAATGAGTGGTGAGCCTGGAAATATATAATAAGAAATGACGATTTCTTATGGGAAATTTGGAGGTAATAATATGAAGGTGCTTGGAAGCTTTGTAGATTGTGTTTATGAGCCACATTTATATAAAGAGGATATTAGAGATATTAGAACAAAACTTATAAGTAGATTACCAGATAAAAGAATCTGTGAAATGGCAAGTGTACTTATAATCGACACAAAATATGATGCATATGTTGTAAAAATACGAAGACCTGAACTGAATAGTAGTGGATGTGTTGATATAAAAAAGACTCATAAGAAAATTTACGAAACTGATTTTATCGAAATTTCAAAAAGAGATTATGAAGGATTAGATTGGAGAGAAGCCGCTAAGAAAACGGAAGAATTAATTGAACTAGGATCGTTCGTTATTTTTAAAACAGATATTGATGTAGATGTATTAATTAAATGAAAAAATACTTTCTTATTGAAAGCAAATTAAATATAGAAATAAGCAATAGAAGCAGAAATCATCTGCTTCTTTTTTAGTACAGAAAATGAGGTAATGAATATGAGTAAACGACACGACAATACGAGCAGAGCAAGTGAGTTTATCTGCTTAAGATGTCTTAGCAAAAATCAAGTTGGTGATAAAATACGCAGACCGAATATGAGAGAAAAGGATCATGTAAAAAACTTGTGTTGTCTATGTACAAAGTTACAAATGAGAACTAAAAATCTTGAAGTTAGGTGGTGCGATGATTTTGATGAGCGAATGGAATATGCAAAGAAAATTAAGTCAAAATATTATGATGAGAATAATGAGCTGCTACCTGAATGGAAAACAGAGAATATGTATGTAGGAAAGTGAGGTTGATTAATATGGAAAATTATAAAATCGGTTATAATGGTGATGCTTATGTTGAAAATATTCACCATATAGGTGTTGAATATAATGGAAATTATTATAGTGTGATTTTCGGAGAATATGTAAATGGAGGGTTCTTTAGTATTCCGAATTGGAATTGTGGTGGTGAGTTAGCTGAGTTTAGTGATGTCCCTTGGAATACAGAATCTATTCAGAGATCATTAAAAAGTAAAAGAGCAGCTAAAGCTATTGCAAAAGCGATAGCAGATTACACAAGGGAGTGATAATTATGTGTTACAAAATAAAAATACAAAATAAAAATGCTGAAAAGCTTAATAGAAAGTTGGATGAGTTAAATCTTCCTATATATATGAGAAAATATTTTACTGTAAAGATAGAGAGTAAAGCAGGCGCATTGAATTATCTTGGGGTTATTGTAGATTTACTCAATTGGTTTATTAAAGAGAAACTTATTGATAAAACAAATATTTCAGATATTGAGCCATCGGATTTTACTGACATTATGGCAGAAGATATCACGTTATATTTAAAGACAAAAGAGCAGAATGGAATGTCACCTACAACATTAGAAACTAGGAAACATATAATAAGTAGCTTTTGGGATTATATGAGCAGAGTAAAAGGAACTGAAATTAAAGATAAATTCTTTAAAGATGTAACATATAAAGGAATTCCATCTGGGAACAACTTAACTAAAAAACTCCCAACAGAAAAACAGCTTAATGATATGGAACAGAAAATAATGTGGAAAAAGGATATTCCAGTAAGAAATAGGAATATTGCTATCTTTCGTGTGTTAAGAGGAACTGGAATAAGAGAATCTGAACTTGCTGGTTTGGATTTATCTGATTTACATTTGGACGAAGAAATGCCATATATTACTATTCTTGGTAAGGGCGTGTATAGAGAAATGCAAAATAGAACGGTATATCTTAGTGGATCTGCTTTAAAAGCTATAAGAGAATGGTTAGAATACAGAAGTACCTTAGACAATATTGTAGATACGGAAGCTGTGTTTGTAAATAAAAACGGTACACGTACAACAGAGAGAAATATCAAACAGATATTTGAGAATTATGGAAATGGTATTACTCCACATATGATGCGACATTATTATGCTAGTATAATGAACAGAAATGGAAATCTTGCATTTGTTCAGCAGCAGCTTGGACATAGTAGTGTAAATACAACAGTTAATAATTATGCAAACGGAGCTGTTGGTATGAGAGAAAAATTAATGGAGATGTGATTATGGTTAAATATATCGGAAAGAAAATCAGAACCGAAAAGAGAATAAAGGCAATGGAAGTGCATCCATTTGATTTAGTTAAATTTGTGTAATATGTATACGACACTATTTCTTAGTGTCGTGTTCAGATATTAAAATATCATTAGGAGTACATTCGAGAACGTCACATAATCTTTGCAATGTATCAAAGTATATGCGTTGTGCATTACCATCATACAAATTGCATGTTGCTTGATATCCTATTTTTAGTTCTTTTGAAAGCTGATTTCTATTTAGTCCTTTTGCGTCAACTAATGGTTTTATATTAAGTTTCATATATATTACCTCCTTGATAATATATACTTTAGCATATATTGTTAAAAAAATAAATATAATCTTAAGAATAACTATTGACATTATATTGTTAAGGGTGTATAGTATAAAATATCAAAGGTAATCCAAGGTACATAAATACAAAAGAGAGGAGGAACGTACATATGGATTTACAGAGATATGATGTTATAAAAGCGAAAATCAAATATCAAGGCGAAGGATCAGTCCAGACTAAAGAACGTCCATATGTGATCGTATCAAACCCAATTGGGACAAAACATGCTACGATAATTACAGTGATGCCTTTGACAAGTAAAATTAAAAAGACAAATATGCCAGTGCATGGATGTCTTGAAGCCAATGGAGAAAATGGATTGCAGCTTTATTCAATGGTAATGGGCGAGCAGATAATAACTATCTCTAAAACGGAGGTAATGGAAAAACTTGGTACAATCATATGTAAGGAAGATAGAAAAATGATTGATCAGACGTGTTTTAATGGTTTGTTCTTTGGAACTGGATATAGATTAGAGGAGGGAACGACATGTATATAAGCAAAGAAGAAGCAAAACAACTAATAGACGAAGCTCCTGGTAAAATCTGGTTGGATTCCTTTAATGGAATTACGTTTATTCATACAAAGCCAAAACAGATTACACCCGATGAAGGGAAGAGAATAATTAATAAAGCTGATGATGAGATTGATTGGTTATCTAATAATGTGTTCAATCGAATCAGCTTGTCTCATACAGAAATGGTGCATAATATAAAATTTTGTAGTTGCGAGGGCAGAATTTGGGACTCGCAACGTGATATCATATAAAAAACAGAATGAATGTTCGGTAAAAGTATTGACAAAACCGAACGAACGTTCTATTATATTAAATGTGAAATACAGAGAAAGCCGAGCATCATAGTGCTGGAACACTCGCTCGACTTCCTCTAATAACATTGTTTATTGAATTGTTGTTCATGAGCGTACTGGAATATGCTCATAGTTATAATACATATAAATTGGCATTCTGTCAATTAAATTCAAGCAATTCAGCACATTTTCACGTTATTTAATTTTAATTTAATAAATTATAGGGCTATCGCCAAGCGGTAAGGCACAGGATTTTGATTCCTGCATTCGTTGGTTCGAATCCAACTAGCTCTGCTATGCACTGAATCACACCCGATGTAAGTGCAGAACACAAGGTACTTGTTTCTTTGTACATAAATTTACCTTGTAAGAGCAGAATGTGTAGCTGCTATAGTTCTACCATAGTTTAATCCACTAACGGATGAGGCATCAGCTTTACAGGAAAGCCAAATCATGTAAGGTTCAACTCCTTGATGCCTCTTTATTTATAAATAAGAAGAAAGGGTGATAGAAAATATCAAATAGTTGGGATAGAAAACGGAGAATAATTAAATATCAAACATAAGGAGTGGTAACAATGAAAAACGAAGAATGGAATGAAGATCAAATGAAAATTCTTCATGAATACTGTGATAATGAAATGACAAAAATAAAAAAACTGTGTAATTCAATTGTCATGAATGCAGGTGGAATTAGCGAAAAAGAATATGATGACATATATAGTTTGGCACAATTTCTTTTATTTAAGTGCGTAAAAAAATACGATGCAAGCAATAAAAAAGGTGCTTCTTTCAAGACTTTTTATAGAGGAATACTTAATCGAAGATTATATGCTACATATTTACGAGATAAAAACCGTCAATGTCGAAGCAATACAAAAACAGATAAAGATGGCAATAAAATATTTATACCAGATGTATCACTTGATGCACCTACAAAAGATTGTGTTGATATATTAGAAAGAATTTCTATATCTTCTACATTAGAGGATGAGTTCTTTAAGCCAGATTTAAAAGAAAAAACAAAAGAGTATCTAAATAATTTGTCGGATGAGCAGTTAGAGGTGGCAAATTTATTTATGGAAGGCTACCATACAAATGATATAAAAGATATTTTACATATAACACAAACTGAATTTAATAATCGCATGAGTGGAATGAAATCGTATAGAAACATTTCGATTTTATTATAAAACACATTGAATAATAGGAGGAATAAACATGGCAAGACCTAGAAAACAAACATATACAATGAGTCAATATCTGGATAATGTTAGCGAAGGATATATAAAAAATGATGCTGACACTCAGAGAAACCCTGCATGGAAAGCAATTATAGATGGACTATCAGTTACAATTTTAACTGATGACTATATTCCTCCTATTATCCTTTCAGAAGAAGATAGTGGACAAACTAAAATTGTTGATGGTGGAAGTCGCACAGCAGCTTTTCAAATGATTAAATTAGGCAATTATAAAATCAAATCGTCTGTAGAAGATTCTATCATTAAATATAAAAAGATGATAAAAGACAATGAAGGAAATATATCATGGGACGATGCCGAGTTTGATATACGCAACAAAACATACAGTCATTTTCCAAAAGAACTTCAGAAGAAATTCGATGAATATCAGGTTGAGACAGTCATTCATGAACATTGCAATAAAAAAGAAACTGCAAAGTATATGAAACGTTATAATGAGCGAAAAAACTTTACGACAAGTCAAAAGCAATTTTTGTATTTACCAAATTTTGCAGATCAGATTAGGTCGATTATGAAAAGAAATTTCTTTATTAATTGCTGTAATGTTAAAGAAACAGACAGAGAGAATGGAATTCTCGAAAGAATAATTAGTGAGTCTGTTATGACTATGTTTCATTTTAATAAATGGAACAAAAATGGAAAGAAATTAGCAATATATTTAAATGATAATGCAACAGAAGAGCAATTTAATATATTGGACAAAAATATTAGTCGATTAGGGAAAATAGTTGATGCAAATACTAAACAGTTGTTTACCGTTAAAGATTCTTTTATCTGGATTACATTATTTAATAAGTTTTCAGAAAAAGGATTGGACGATGAAAAGTTTAATGATTTTTTAATAGCATTCATTAATTCTTTAAGAAAGACTTCTGTCGATGGTAAATTGTTTGATAATGTTGATGAGAATGCAAGTACAAAAGATAAATCAGTTATTGCTGATAAATTACATATTTTGGAAACTCTTATGAATGAATTTTTACATATTGATGATACGGAAACAGAGAACAATACAAGTGAGAGCACAATTGATAATGTCGAGAAATCAACACTCTCATTTGTACAGGAAAATGCAAATCCAGAAGCGACAGATGAGGACATTGATACTTACTCTGACCTTGTTGATTATTGCTTTGACCACAATGGAATTGAAGTCAATGCTCCAATATATCAGCAATGCCAAACAGCTCTAATCGCATTAATGGCATATGCTTGTGAGAATGAAAATGAGGATAAATTTGAGGAATGGGTTAATAAATATAAGAATACAAAAAAGTTTAGTCCATCTCAGAAAGTAAATTATGACTTCATGAAGAGAAGTTTTGATAAGATGGCAAACGCATAAATACATAAAGGAGAACAAAATAAAACATGAAACTAACAAGTATTATAATTCCAGATTACCTTGCAGAATCTGTACCAAACGAGGCAAAGATGAACAGGGTAAAAAGATATTTTATAGAGCATGGGGAGCTGGACAAGCCAATTATCATCAACCATGACAAAGAGCTGGTAGATGGATACATAAGATACTTGGTGCTTAAAGAGTTTGATGTGGAATATATCAAACAATATAGATATGAAAGAGAGAATTGTAAAGTAGTTACATACATATATGGAAAACACCCGAATCAGCAGAGTGATAAAGAATACGTTTGGAGAGTGCCGACATCCGAAAAATGGAGAATGTTTGTAGAGAATATATCTGTAGGAGATATAGTCATGTGCTACACAAAATGGGGTGTTAAGCCAGTTATTATAACTAGAATTGTCAGATCTGACTTCAGACCAATGGATATTCCAGAGAATATAAAGATTAAAAGAATTGCTAAAAATCAGAGAGGAGCAAAGTATGGAAAAAATATGTAGTAGTTGCAGATATGCTTACAAAGATTCCGAGCAACCTTGTGCAATTTGCAGTAGTAATTACACTAACAAATGGGAACGTGCTACAGATGAGCAGATTATGCTTATAAAAAGTGGTATTTTCGATTTTAGAAACAGACTTGAAAAGAGATTGCTTGACACATTGACGAGCTATACTGATGTCTTAAGAGTTAATAAATTGATTGCTGATATACAGAGTGAAATGTTAAAGGAGTTAGGCGATGGGACTGATTGACGATGACAAGTTGATTGAAAAAAGTTACGAGATTTCAAAGAGTGGTAAAATGACGAATACTGGATATGAAATATTGTATAATACATTTTTCCAAAACGGAAATATGAATCACTTAGAAGAATGTAATAGTGTAAATTATCATGCAATAACACATGAAGATACAGAAATACTTGGCGCATTTTGTGATGTAACAGGTTTTCATGGTAATGATTTACAGAAACTGTTAATACTTGGATATATGAGTTGGCAAGGAGAGAATGTGTCAATATGAAAGATAAGTTGTTCATTATAGGAATGTTTATAGTAATTGCGATACTCGCTATATTGGTAAACATTGGGATATTTAGCATGGTCGTAAATGCTGATATACCTGATTGGTTAAAATATTTATTGTTGAGATAGGAGGATTAAAAAATGCCAGAGAGTGATTTAAAAATTATTGAAAACTGCTCAGATGATGAGAAGAGAGAGCATTTACATGCTATGAGTAAAGAGAGACTTGTAGAGATAATAATTAGATTAACAAGGAAGTAAGGTGAACTATGTCAGTTAAATTTGCAAAAGATCTTATATAAGCGAGGAAAATAAATGGAAGTATCAGAAAAATTTGAAAATATTATTTGCCCCATATGTAATGGTAATGGGAAAATACAATGTTCAAAAAGATTAAATTGTTACGAAGATCAATTTTGGGAAGAAAAGTGTAATTATTGTAATGGAAAAAGAATAGTGAAACGAAGAACATTAGTAGAAGACTTGGAAGTAGATGCTTTAAAAATAGACACAAGCAAACATATTTGTTAGATTGTGAGGTAGAAAATGGAAACAAAAATTAAAGAAGCAATAGAGCTTTTAAAAGATAATGGATATTACATAACAAAAATTCCAGAAAAATTATGTAATGTGGCAGAAGAGTGTTCTGAAACTGGACATGGTGACTGTATGGAGTGCAGTTGTTTTGTATGTTTGATAGGAAACGATTATTAAGAAAGTTCGATTTCTTTGGAAAAATGAAAGGAGAAGATTATGAGTCAGTGGACACATGTAGCAGCAATTTTTAGATTAGATAGTTTTGGAGAGATTTCAGATGAAGATATTTATAAAGTCTTCGGTAAAGAAGTAACTTGGAATGATTTATACGACTATGACGAATCAGATAATACAAAGACATTGCCTATGGGTAGCGAAGGAACACTAGAAATGAGTATTTGGCATAATTCAGATAAAGGTTGTATGGCATCCACAACAGTATCAATCTTTGGAGATTTAAGAGATTATGGTGGAAGCGATATAGATAAGCTAAAAGAGTGGTTTAATGATTGTTGTGGACAATTTATGGTTAGACAGGCAGTAATGCATGTGATTGACGAATATGCCGATGAACCATTAGTTGTACAGTATGTTGAATAGAAAGAAAGCTTCGTTTCATTGTAAAAAATTTCTGAGCGATTCAGCTCAATAAAATTCCCAAATTAAAAAGAGAATATAGATATGTAACCAATTAGCATTCATATATAAAAATTATAGAAAAGGAGAGTAAAACAGATGAATGGATTGAGTAGTAAAGAAGTTCTCAAAAGTAGAGAACTTCATGGAAGTAATAAGCTTCCTGAACCAAAGTTGGACAAGTGGTATGACTTCGCAAAGGAGGCATTAAGTGAGAAAATCACAATGATTCTTATTGCAATTGCAGTATTGCAGTTATTCCTTGGAGTCATGGGAGTAATGGATTTATCAGATCCAATTATGATTCTTGTTGTATTAGCAATTGTAACATGTATTGCTGTTAAGACTGGACTTGGCGTTCAAAAATCAGCAGCAGAGTTGAGAGCTAAAACATCAGTCAGGTATTGTGATGTAATTCGTGATGGCAAAGTTCAAACAATTAACAAGGATGAATTGGTAGTTGGTGATCTCGTTTGTGTAGGAATGGGACAGGAGATTTTTGCAGATGGATATCTCCTTGAAGGTAAGATTTCTGTAAACAATGCAGCTATTAATGGAGAAACAAAAGAGTGTAAGAAAACACCGATTGAAGGATATGTTCATAAGAAAACTACTTCAACAGATGCTTATACGAATCAGAATTGCTTATTTGCTGGTACAACAGTAATGTCAGGCGAAGGAAAAATGATTGTTACTGATGTAGGGGTAAATACAGTAAATGGTGATACACTTATTAAAATGCAAACACTCGAAGCACCAAAGACAGCACTTGATATTGCACTTGATAATTTGAGCGACTTTATTTCTAAGTGGGGAACAATCGCAGCCGTTATTACATTTGCGGTGCTTACGATTTCAGGAATTGTACAGGTTGGATTTGGAGAATATTTTAGCGGTGGGGTTCTGAATATTATTCAGAAAATCGCACAAAACTTCTCAGTAGCATTAACAATTATTGTAGCTGCTGTTCCCGAAGGATTGCCTCTTATTGTAAAACTTGTAACAAAACAGAATGTAAAGACAATGGAGAAATTCAATATTCTTGCTAAGAATCCTGGTAAAATTCCAGAGTTAGCATATGTTGATATTATCTGTACTGATAAGACAGGTACTCTTACGACAGGTATTATGACTCCAAAGAAGATTATTGATGGTTTTGGCAATGATGTAAATAAGGATTCAGTTCTCTGGAATAATATCGAGACAAACATTTCTTTAAATAATAGTGCAACATTTGATTCAGAAAACAATATTACAGGTGGTAATTCAATTGATAGAGCAGTTCTTAGCCTTGTAAATCCTGAAACATATGTTGACATTCAGAAAAAATATCCAGTTAAGTTGAAACAGGTATTTAATAGTAGTAATAAGTATTCAGCTTTTACGACAAAGGATGGAATTACATATTATAAGGGCGCACCTGAGAAACTGATTGAGCATTGCACAAAAGTAATGGACTCAAGTGGTGAAATTATAGAGAATAACGACAATGAAACATTAAGTAATGCAATTACAGCAATGACAAGTAATGCAATGAGATGCATTGCAGTTACAATGGCAGATGGTGATTTAGTAGAGAATGAAATACCAAATGACATGACATTCCTTGGAATTATTGGTGTTGTAGATCCTGTAAGAGATGAAGTACCGAGTGCAGTAAAAACAGCACATAAGGCTGGTATTCAAGTTATTGAAATTACAGGCGATTGTATTGAGACAGCAGTTGCAGTTGCTACAGAGTGTGGAATTTATAAAAATGGAGATTTGGCACTTACAAATGATGAATTTGAAGAGATGTCAGATGATGAAGTAAAGAGTATAATTCCTCGATTGAGAGTTATTTCAAGATGCTCACCAAACACAAAACTCAGACTTGTCACATTAGCACAAGAGATTGGAAAGTCAGTTGCAATGACAGGTGATGGTGTAAATGATAGTCCTGCTTTAAAGAGAGCTGATGTTGGTTTTGGTATGCAAGGTGGTTCAGATGTTGCAAAAGAAGCATCAGATATTGTATTAACAGATGATAACTTTGCAAGCGTTGTAAAGGCAGTAGAACTTGGAAGAACATTTATGCACAATATTATGATGTTCCTTGAATTCCAGTTACCTATCAATATTTCACTTCTGATTCTCAGTGTTATCTATCCAATGATTGCAGCAGGTGCATTACTCGCTTCAGTTCAGATTCTGATTGTAAATATCATTATGGATTCCCTTAATTCATTATCATTTGGTGGTGAACCTCCAAAAGATGAGTATATGACAGAGAAACCTATCAAGAAAGGTTCTGGCTTATTCATAAGAGGAGCAAAGAAACGTATTGCAATAAGTACAGTAGCATTTATTGTACTCTATGGAATTATTACATTTAGCCCAATTGCTAATATGTTTGCGACTGAGACAGAAGCTATAACAGCGAGATTTGCTTTATTATGCTTCATGGCGGTATTTAATGGATTTAACATTCGTACAGAGCATATTAACTTATTCAATGGCATTGGAAAGAACAAGTTATTTTCAGCCATTGCAATCGGAATTTTTGTAATGACGTTTGCTCTTTGCAACTTTGCAGAAAATCTTATTAAGGTCACAGCTTTAGATTTCAAACATTGGGTAGTAGTTGTAATTTTAGCATTTATGGTTATTCCAATTGATCTTATTAGAAAGATTATTGAGAAGAAAAGAGAGAATAAGTAATTGAGGAGATGAGAATATGATAAGGAGAGATAAAAGTTATAAAACAATAGAGATTATTACTCTTATATGTTTTTTCAATTAGTGTTATTACAGTATGTATTACACGCTTTATTCCATTTATTTTTCTAACGTTACTCACATTCCCAATTTCTTTTAAATTATTAAAAGGGAAGGTTGACAGCCTTCCCAAGAATAAGGAGGAAAAACAGTATGTCAATTAGTTTAGTTAAAGGTCAGAAGATTGACCTTACAAAAGGCAATGCAGGTTTAAACAAAGTCGTATTTGGTCTTGGATGGGATACAAATAGATACGATGGTAATGCAGATTTTGATTTGGATGTATCAGCATTTTTTACTGATGATTCAGGAAAAGTAACAGGCGAACAGGATTTTGTATTTTATGGTCAGCCACAGCATCCAAGTGGAGCATTGATTTATTCTGGCGATAATAGAACAGGTGTAGGTGATGGCGATGACGAGACAATGATTGTTGAGTTAAATAAGATTCCATCTAATATTACAAAGATTAGCTTTTCAGCGACAATTTATGATGCAGAAAATCGTTTACAGAATTTCGGAATGGTTGATAATTCGTACATTAGGGCATACAACGCTGATACAAATGAGGAACTTTTCAAATATGAACTTAATGAGGATTTCTCATTAGAGACAGGTGTTATTGCAGGTGAGTTGTATCGTAAGAACGGTGAATGGAAGTTTAATGCAGTTGGTTCAGGTTACAATGGTGGTTTAGCTGCTATTGGTAGAAATTTTGGTCTTGATTTATAAAATGGAAGGAGAATATATATGTCAGTAAATTTAGTCAAAGGACAGAAAATTAATTTATCTAAGGAAGTAGCAGGTGGTCTTACAAAGATTATGGTAGGACTTGGATGGGATGCTGTTAAGAAAGGATTTTTTAGTTCTAAGCCAAACATTGATTGCGATGCTTCAGCAATTATTTTAGGAAAAGATGATAAGTATCGTACATGTGTTTATTATGGTGACAGATCAGCAGAAGACAGATGTGTGTATCATCATGGCGACAACCTCACAGGAGATGGAGACGGTGATGATGAGCAGATTACAGTTGACCTTGCGAATATTACAAATAAGGTTGAGAAGATTGTATTTGTAGTAAATATCTATGATTGCATTTCAAGAAAGCAGGATTTTGGACTTATCAAGAATGCGTACATTAGACTTGTTGATGAGTCAACTGGTAAGGAAATTTGTAAATACAATCTTTCAGATGATTATGCTGGCAAGACAGCAATGGTATTTGCAGAGGTTTATAAGAAAGACGGAGAGTGGAAATTTAACGCTATCGGTCAGGGAACAAATGATTCAAGTGTTGGCGAATTAACAAGAAGATACAAGTAGGAGGATTTAATTATGTCAGTTTCATTAAGTAAAGGACAGAGAGTAGATTTAACAAAGGGTAGACCATCATTAAAAAACATTCTTGTTGGACTTGGATGGGATATTAATCATTATGATGGAGAAGCAGATTTTGATCTCGATGCCTCTGTGTTTATGACAAAAGAGAATGGCAAGGTTGGCAAGGATGAGGATTTCATTTTCTATGGTAATCTTGAACATAGTTCAAAGAGTGTAAAGCATATGGGAGACAACCGTACAGGTGAGGGAGATGGAGATGATGAGGTTATTAAGATTAAACTTGATAAAATCCCATCAGACTATGAGACTCTTGCTGTGACGGTTACAATTTATGATGCTGAGAGCAGACTTCAGAACTTCGGTATGGTTGGAAATGCATATGTGCGTGTAGTAGACGAAGAGACAGGCGAGGAACTTATTCGTTTTGATTTAAGTGAAGACTTCTCTACCGAGACTGCGTTAGTCGTAGCTGAAATATATAAACATAATGGCGAATGGAAGTTTAAGGCTGTAGGAAGTGGCTATAACGGTGGATTAAAGGCATTATGTAATCAGTATGGAATTGATGCAGAGTAGGAGGATTGTATGACAAATTTTATGTTTATTATAATTGTGGCGATTGTATTAATTGCACTGATTCTTTTCTTTACTCCTTTTGGTAAACAGCTTCGAGTAAAGTTTAAAGGAAGAACGGATGAAGTAATGCGTCAGGATGCACAGACACCAGAAGGTGCTAGAGATTATTACAACGCAGCAATTAGAGAAAAGGAAGATTTTTATAACAAGGCATCTGCTACATATGCTGAAATTTCAGGAAAGCGTGATACAGCAGAAAAAGACTTATATCAGGCGAATAAAGATATTATGCGTGTTACACAGCAGATTAATGCTTGTCTTGATGAGAATAAAGAAAATGAAGCAATGCAGTATGCAATGAAGAAGTCTACTTTGGAGAATAAGATTAATGTACTAAAAGATACAATCGAAGAGATGAAAGAAGCACAGGCTCATCAGAAAGACATTCGTGATCAGGCAGCCGAAGAATTGCAGAAACTTAAAGAGGAAAAGGAACAGGTTCTTTTTCAGATGGAAGCAGATAGTCAGATTATCGAACTTCATCAGAGTATGGATAGTCTTAATACGAATAATGAGAGCGATAGAATGCTTGAAAGAGTTCGTGAAGGAGCAAGAAAGACAAGAGAACGTGCAGAAGGAAGTAGAATTGCATATGATTCTAGCGCACAGGCTAATGAGAGAAGACTTGCTAATTCTGAAAGAGAGCGCAATGCTCGTCAGATCCTTGATGATATGAAGAGACAGAGAGGTAATAAGTAATGATTGTATTAAACATTGGAGTTTTCGTAATCTGTCTCGGTGTATGCTTTGGAGCAGGTTTTATTGTAGGAAAACGTAAGAAGAATAAATAATTCAAGAGTTGGTAGGTGTCATAGCCTACTGACTCTATCAAAGGGCAATAAAATAAACCTTTCAATTTATAAAACGGAGAATATAACAATAGAAGCAATTAACAAAAATAAATATAAGAAAGAAGAGGTACAAAATATGGATGGATTTATGAAATTTAAGAAGGCTTTACAGAAGCACTTCGATGAAATGCAGAAAGAGTCGACACATTTATTTGAAGTAAATGTGGACAAAGATGAATTATGGAATACATATCTTGATAGCTTCCCTGCTGGTACAAATGAGATTTTCAGAGAGCGTAGAGAACATGATTGTAGTTGTTGTAGACAGTTTATTAAGAATATTGGTTCTGCTGTCACTATCAAGGATAACCAGATTCATACGATTTGGGAACTGAATCTTGGCGATACAACATATCAGCCAGTATGTGATGCACTTGATGCTTTTGTAAAAGCTCATACAGTTACAGATATTTACACAACTAAGTTCCCTAAGATTGGTACAGATTTTAACTTTGAGGAAATCAATGGAAAGTCTCATCAGTGGGATCATTTTTTCTTAGAGCTTCCAAGTAAGTTTGTAAATAGAAGTAGTCGTTCTAATGAGGAAGTTAAAGGACAGTTCAGAGATACAAGAAACGTATTTAAGCGTTCTCTCGATGAGATTACTATGGATGCACTCGACACAATTCTTGAACTTATCAATTCAAATACACTTTACAAGGGTGAAGAGTGGAAAGGTGTGCTCACAGAGTTCAAGAAGTATAAGAAGGAATACGATAAGCTGACTTCTGATACTGAAAAGGATTTATATGCTTGGGAGAAGTCGGTAACAGCAGGTATGGCTATCGGTAGAATTAGAAATCATTCTATTGGAACACTTCTTATTAATGTAAGTGAGGATATGGATCTTGATACAGCAGTTAAGAAGTATGAGCAGATTGTCGCTCCAAGCAATTATAAGCGTCCAAAGGCTATTTTTACAAAGAAGATGCTTGAGGATGCAAAGAAGACCATCACAGAGCTTGGATACATAGATTCATTACAGAGAAGATTTGCTAATCTAAATGATATTACTGTAAATAATGTACTGTTCTCAAATAAGAGTGCTGCAAGAAGAATGGTTGGTGCAGATGATATTTTTGGTCAGATGGAAAAAGATGTTGCTGTAAGTCCTAAGAAGTTTTCTAAGGTTGAAGAGATTTCAGCACAGGATTTCATTGATAAGGTACTTCCAACTGCAAAGGAGATTGAAGCTTTTGTAGAGAATAAACATGAGAAGAACTTTGTTTCTATGATTGCACCTGTTAATCCAGACGCTAAGACAATGTTCAAATGGAATAATGGATTATCTTGGGCTTATTCAGGTAACATTACTGACTCTGATATGAAGCAGAATGTAAAAGCTGCTGGCGGTAATGTTGACGGTGTACTCAGATTTTCAATCATGTGGAATGAGGGACAAAATGACAATAGTGATCTTGATGCACATTGCAAAGAACCTGATGGAAACGAGATCTATTTTGGCAATTGTAGAAAACCTAGTATGTCAAGATGTGGCGGTCAGTTAGATATTGATATTACACATCCTATGCAGCAGATGGTGGGAAAGCCTTCTGTGGAAAATATTACATGGGCAGATATGTCACATATGAAACCAGGTGTTTATAAGTTCTTTGTAAATCAGTATGCAGCAAGAGGAAGTAAAGGATTTAAGGCAGAAATTGAATTTAATGGTGAGATTTTTGCGTTTGAATACAATAGTCCTGTTTCTGGTAATGTTCAGGTGGCAGAAGTTACACTTGATGAGAATGGCAACTTCTCAATTAAGGAAAAGTTATCTGGAAGTTCATCTATTTCAAGTCGTGAGATTTGGGGTGTAAATACAAATCAGTTTGTTCCTGTATCAGTAATTAGTTACAGTCCAAACTATTTTGACGAGCAGGATGGAATTGGTCATAGACATTTATTCTTCTTCCTGAAGGATTGTGTGAACAACGAAAGTCCTAATGGCTATTACAATGAGTTCTTAAAGAGTGACCTTGAAAAGCATAAGAGAGTATTTGAGGCTTTAGGTGCTAAGTGTCATGTAGAAGATACTGATGATCAGCTTTCAGGAATTGGATTCTCTATGACAAAGAGAGCAGATTTAGTTGTTAAGGTTAAGGGTGCAACAGAGCGTGTAATGAAGATTAAGTTTTAATTAGAAAAGGAGATTATTATGACAAACAACGAATTATTTATCAATGCAACAAGAGCTAACTATCAGTTCCCATTCAGAGGAATGATTAACGTAATTGATTTGTGGGATTTATCTCTCACAAATCTGGACTCAGTATTTAAGATACTCAATGCAGAAGTAAAGAAGTCTGAGGAAGAGAGTCTTCTGAATACTAAGTCAAAGGAAGATGAGGAGATTTCCAATAAGATTGAAATTGTCAAGTATATTGTTGGCGTGAAGCTGGATGAGAAAAAGAAGAGAGAAAACGCTAAGAAAAATGCTGAGATGAGACAGAGATTACTTGAAATCAAAGCTAAGAGACAGGATGCAGCACTTGAGAACATGTCTGATGAGGATCTGGATAAGGCACTTGCAGAATTAAGTGAGTAATTGTTACAATATACCATATATAGCATTAAAAATAAGCGATATATACTATATATGGTATATATTTTACATTAGAAAGAAAACGCACTTTCGTTTGGAATTTTGGAGGTGAAATATGAATATTTTAAACATTATTTTATTGATTATGGGAATTTTTAACCTTATTGTTGGGATAACATGGACGAAAAAGAATGTTATCAACTTTGTATTCAAGTTATTATTCTTGGCAGGTGATGGACATGTATTATCCAAACAATATGAAAAAAGAGGAATTTGATAAATACCTTGAAGAGACTGGATATGATGAGAAATCTGAATAAATCAGAGAATAATATAAATATAGGTGATCACTTATTATATAAAAACAATATAAACATGCTAATTAAAGAAAGGAATTAAAAACTATGAAAAAATTATTAAGTGCTTTAATTGTAACCATGATGATTGCAGGTTCTACTATCCCAGCATATGCCTGTACTCCACCACTTAATCCGCCATCTGTTAAAATCCCAGATATCAACTTTCAGCCTGATGGTGCTTTAGAAGATGCTATTAACAATGCTGTAAAAAATTGGCTCGAGAAATGCGTCCTCGCTACTCCGGTGGTGAAATATGCATCTTACTACAAGAGTGCATCGAGGTATTTTCATTACAGTCACGTAGCAGTCAAGTGGTCAGAGGTCGAAAACGCGACATCCTATAAGGTGCGTATCACAAAAGCCGATGGAACTTACAAAGAATTTGATACAACACATACATCATTTTACTCTACCAATTACAATGATGATTTTATCGCAGATGGTATGGACGGAGCTACAGTAAGCGTCAAAGCTTATGGCGATAACGATACATTCGGCTGTTGGTCAGATGATACTAAGATTGTGAGATTTAGATACTAGGAAATTAAGTGAGTAATTGTTACGATATACCATATATAGTATTAAAAATAAGGAATATATACTATATATGGTATATGTTTTATATTCACAGTAAATGCACAGTTCTTCGGAATTTTTGGAGGTGAAATACTATGGGGCATTATGTTTATAAGTATGTTTATAATAATGAAATTATATACATAGGGAAAAATGATACTGATTTAGAAAGCAGAATATATCAGCACAAATTAGAAGATAAATTTAAACCTTATTTACAATCGTGTAAAATATATTATATTGAACTAGCAAATAGAATAATGTCAGATGTAATAGAAAGTGAATTAATAAGAAGGTATAAACCTAAATTAAATGTAGCAAAGATGTCAGATTGGGACGGATTGGAATTTAAAGAGCCTAACTGGAAATTGTTTAATCCTTGTCCTAGAACTATAAAGAGAAAGAAACCACAACAAAATAGGAAAAATACTATATCTACTAAAAAACAAAAACTGTTAGAAAGATACAAATTAATGGCTGAATATTATTGCCCTAAAATATTAGAAAATATTTCAAAAGCTAAGGAAACAGATTCATCTTATGAAATAACAATACCACTTAGAAATAAAACAGATTTTCATGAATATTGTATTCCATTGTATATAGAGATTGATAATGAAGATGTGTATGGCGGTTTGACATTGGGCAACTGCTATAATGATGGTGGAGAAAATATTACATATATGTTTAGAAAAGATTGTATCTTTGAAGAGTTCTATGGGATAAAGCAAGGATTAATTGAGAGAGTGCAATATGCACAGAATATGTTTTTTAATAAATATACAGAAATGAAAATGGTAGTCTAAATTAGAAGGAGAATAATACAATGTCAAACTTATATGTATATTTAATTCGTTCTCGAAACAAAGACAATAAAGATGTTCCGAACTTCAAGGGGCGAATTGAAACAATCCTTGAATATAAAGAGAATGAAGACAAAATAATTGAAGAATTTAAGAGTTTTGCAGCCAAAGGAGTTCCTGGCGAACAGACAAGATTATATAGGTCGGTTAATTCAAGGGATGAAGAAAAAATTAGAGAAGAATTTATTATCCGTCTGTTGAGAGATAAGCCAAGTATGACACAGCTTAATCGTACATTAGCATCTGTTGCACAGCAGGTACAAAATCGTGATGAGAGTAAATGGCTGTTTGATTTTGATGTGGACAATGATAAATTAGCTTTAGGATTTATTGATGATATTACAAATTATGGATTTGTATTTAATCAGATTGAAATGTATAAGACTCCTCATGGCTATGCCATTGTAGTTCCGCATGGATTTGATACAAGAGAGCTGATGGAAAAGTGGAAAGATTATGATATCACATTGAAGAAAGATGAGTTGTTGTTTTTGGATATGATAACGAATAAGTGATATTTTATAAATATACCGAAATTGAGGTGAATTTGAATGAAGAAATTGAAAATTGAAATTCCATCTGGTGCAAATGAAATTATCCATAGTCTACAAAATAATGGATATGAAGCTTTCTTAGTTGGAGGGTGCGTAAGAGACAGTATCCTTGGAAGACCAATTCATGACTATGATATTACAACTTCTGCCACGCCATATGAAATGATGAAAGTATTCAAGGATAAGAGAATTATTGAGACTGGATTGCAGCATGGAACTATCACTATTGTAATTAACGGTGAGGGATATGAATGTACCACTTACAGAATTGATGGTAATTACTTAGATAGTCGTAGACCTGACAGTGTTGCATTTACACGAAGCCTTGAAGAAGATTTAAAGCGTAGAGATTTTACAATCAATGCAATGGCATACAACAATGAAGCTGGTCTTATAGATCCGTTTAATGGTATGGAAGATATTAAATACCACAAGATCAGATGTGTTGGTAGAGCAGAAGATAGATTTTCAGAAGATGCTTTAAGGATTTTACGTGCTATTCGGTTTGCTTCACAACTGGGATTTATGGTTGATTCTGATGCAAGTTTGAATATTCATAAAATGTATAAGAATTTGGAGAATATATCTACTGAGAGAATCAACAGTGAGTTCTGTAAAATTGCATTATCAAGCGAGTTTTATATACAGATAGTATTATTCCGTGAAGTATTCTCGTTATTTATTCCTGAAATTAAAAATATGTTTGGCTTTCAACAGAATAATCCATATCACATCTATGATGTATGGAATCATACAGTACATGCAGTACAAGCTTATGAATGTGATTGTGAACCCGACTTGAATCCAAGAGATTTGATTACATCATTGGCTGTATTTTTTCATGATATTGGAAAGCCACATTGTTATCAAGATGGCGAGGATGGCGTTAGACATTTCAAAGGTCATGGAAGAGTCAGCGCTGATATGACTGATACAATTATGAAAAGACTTCGTTTTGATAATGATACAAGAGAAAAGGTAGTGCAGCTTGTTTATTATCATGATGCAACTTTTGAAGTTGGTGAAAAGTATATCAAGAGATGGCTCAATAAGATTGGAGAAGAACAATTTAGAAGATTACTGAATGTTCGTAGAGCAGATATTAAAGCGCAGGCTTATACAGAGCAAAGAAGTAGGCTTCAGAAAATTGGCAACATCGAATATATCTTAGAGGAAGTTTTACAGAAAGACGAATGTTTTTCACTGAAAGATTTGGCTGTTAATGGAAAAGATGTAATGGATACAATGCTCATTAAAAGTGGAAAAGAAGTTGGCTACTGGCTCAATGAAATCTTAACTCGTGTAATAGATGGGAGATTAAAAAATGACAGAGAAGATCTCATTTATTGGATGACTGGTATTACAGATGGTTGGATAGAGTATTAACAATAAAATATAGCAGATATATTGATATGATTCAATATATTCAAGTGAAGGGAGATATGTAAGGTATGATAAAATTATTTACTCATACCGATCTTTGATGGAATCGGTTGTGGTATTTTGGCAAAACTTGCATTCGGAGATGATGTAGATATTTCATATTGTGATTATGATAACATTGATTCAAGTGTCAGGGAGTTTATTGATAGTGAAACAGAATTTGATATGTGTATTATTACAGATATCAGAGTAAATGAAGATACAGCGAAAATTATTGATGACAGATTTAATAATTTTTATTTATTAGATCATCACCCAACAGCTCTTGGATTAAATAAGTATGATTGGTGTGATGTAGTTATCGAAGATTCCAAAGGAATTAAAACATCGGGAACTATGTTGTTTTATCATTGGTTAGGTATGAATGGTTGTCTGAGTGAAGAGTTAGAGAATAATAAAGCGTTAGAGAGATTTGCTGAACTTGTGAGAGATTATGACACTTGGAGATGGTCAGAACTCGGTGAGGATGGTGTTATTTGTAAGCAGGTAAATGACTTACTTGATCTGTATGGTCGAGATGATTTTATTCATTGGTGTATTTCAGAAATCCATGATAAGGTATTTCCAAGATTATATGCTAAAGATGAGGTTATTCTGAAGATTAAGCAGGATGAAATTGATAGATATATCGAAGAGAAGAATGAAACCATGTTTACCAGTTCTATGTGTGATAAGGTTTGTGGTTTTGTATTTGCAGATAGGTTTGTTAGTGAATTAGGTAATAGACTTTGTAAAATGCATCCTGAAATTGATTTTGTGGCAATGATTGATATTGATGGTTGTATGGTATCTTATAGAACAGTTAAAGAAGATATTGATCTTGGTAAAGACGCAGCAAGTTTATTTGGTGGCGGTGGTCATCCAAAAGCTGCTGGTTCAGAATTTAGTCAAAGTATTAAGTTAAAAGTTATTGAGGAAATCTTTGGATAGTAGGATGGAGAGTGACTATGTATAATACAGGAGACATTTACAGAATTATTCAAGATGCATTAGACGCAAATCAGATATATTGTGCAGATTCTAAACTTGGTGATGGTTCTGAAGATACTTATGAAACAGATACGGAATTTGTTTCTGGTAATGATAGTCATTTGATTGCGACTGTTAAACATCAGCACTTTGATTATAATCGTCCTTATCAAGAAAACGAACATATAGAAACAACAAAATTTAGGATTAAAGGTGAGATGATAAAGTGAGGTGAAATGAATGTTTTTAAGTGACATAGATAAAATTGGATATCCAGTTGGCACATTTAAACTTGGTCAAAAAATATATCATATTGAGAACAAGGAACACAGGTTTAAATTTCATAAAAAGTGTGAATATTGTGAAAGTACAGGACGTGTATTGATAAAAGGAAAAGAATTTATATGCCCTGCTTGTAAAGGTGAGTACATATATAAGGAGATAGTTGAAAAGATTATTGATGATTATGATATAAGAATTGGCAGCATTATTAGTCTTCAAAATAAGAAAAACGCTTATGAATATTATGCTACTGGTTCAGAGAGTTGTGGTTTACAAATCCATAGATGTGATGATGGTAGTAATACATATTTTGGAACAAAAGAGGAAGCTCAAGAGGCTTGCGAAAAGTTCAATAAAGAACATAATATTGATTTATATTTGGAAGAATATAATCGTGCAAGTCTTAAAGAAAGCATAAGAGATGGGTTCTAAACGAGGTAGAAGAATGAAGTATAGAGAAGAAAATAAAGACTTATTTACAGTACCAGAAGATTATTATTTAGCACATTGTATCAGTGCAGATTTTGGAATGGGTAAAGGAATTGTAGTTGAGTTCAATAAAAGGTTTGATATGAAGAGAAGGTTGCTGACAAAATATCCATATTATTTTGACCAGTACACTCATAAAAGAATTGGTGGTGACTGTTTATTAGAAGCTAGAGTATTAAATCTTATTACAAAAGAGAGATATTTTCACAAGCCAACAATTATCACAATGAGACTTGCACTTGAAAAGATGAAACAGATTTGTTTGGAGAATAATATTAAAAAGATTGCAATGCCTGTAATTGGTTGTGGTTTAGATAGGCTGAACTGGAATGATGTCTCAGAACAAATTAAAAATGTTTTTGCAGACACGGATGTTGAGATTTTAGTATGTAAGAGGTAACTATGGCAGTATATGTAACAGGTGATATACATGGAAATCCTGTGAGATTAAGTAAAGATAATTTCTATGAACAGAAAGATTTTTCTGGTAATAGAGATGAGAACACTGTAATTATTCTTGGTGATTTTGGTCTTGTATGGAACAGAGATGGTGAAAGCAAGCAAGAAAAATATTGGTTAGATTGGCTTAATCAGAAACCATTTACAACAGTATTTGTTGATGGTAATCACGAGAATCATAAAATGCTTGCGACTTATCCTGTAAAAAAATGGCATGGTGGTAAGGTTCATGAAATTAGAAGTAATGTATTACATCTAATGCGTGGTGAAGTTTTTACTATCGAAGATAAGAATTTCTTTGCGTTTGGTGGTGCATCAAGTCATGATATTCAGGATGGTATTCTTGATTATAATGACAAAAATTGGAGAGAAAAAGCCAAAGAACTTGATAAACAATGTAGGTATATGTATCGTATTAAAGATTTATCTTGGTGGAAAGAGGAATTACCAACAGACGAAGAAATGCAGCATGGGTTAGATGTTTTAAAAGAGAATAATAATGTAGTTGATTATATTATTACACATAGTCCTTCTACATCAGAGTTATGTCTTATGGGTAGTAAAGGATTATATGAACCAGATGTGATAACTAATTATTTGGAAGAAGTGAAAGCTGCAACTGAATATAAAAAGCATTTGTTTGGTCATATGCATGTGAATAAGGCAATTAATGATAAAGATATTTGTTTGTATGAACAGATTGTTAGGATATTGTAAAGTGAGGTGAGATGAATGGTAAATGAATTTACATTATATGGTGTAATGGATAAATTAACAGGTAAATTAGTAAGTAATCTTACAAACCCACGACACAAATATTGGGAAACAAGAAAAACTGCTGAGAATGCGGTTAGAAATTTTATGTCAAGACGTTATAACGCTGATAGGCAGCTAGAAGTTGTAGAAATCGAATGTAAGGTAAAAGTAATAAGCGAGGTGAAAGAGTGTTAGATTACAGTAATGCAGATTTCCCTAAAGTAACTTATTACATAAGGCATCCAAATCGCATATATTTTCCTACAGATTTTTATGATGGTGAAAAAATATTCTATTATGGCAAACATACTAAACCAAGTAGTAATGCGAGAGGATATAGGTGGTATCGAAATGTGCATGGTTTAATGAAACTTGTTCATTGGACTGATATTAAACATGGGAAATTATTTCAAAGATAGTTAATATAAGTAGAGAATAATCTAATATAGAAGTAATTCTATTCACGGCTGATCAGCCAAATTTTCCAAAAGTAAAAGTAACAAGAAATATTTTTTTCCTATGGTTTTAGCAGACGTGTTAATTCCATAGGATTTTACAACAAAATAATTAAGAAGAAAGGAATTAAGCAGTAACTCCTAGGTAATTATGGTTACGTAACCTCTGTAAAATAGTGTATTTTGACAGAGAATAAAGAAAAAAATAATTCTCAAGGACTACGAGTATTAAGTTTATTTGACGGAATCTCTTGTGGAAGAGTTGCATTAGATAAAGCCAATATTTCGGTCAGTGAGTATAACGCATTTGAAATTGAAGAGAATGCAATCAAAATCAGTAGATATAATTATCCTGATATCAAAAGATACGGTGACGTATTTTCTACCGACTTCAAGGATTTTAATGGAGTCGATCTATTAATGGGTGGTTCACCTTGCCAGTTCTGGTCGAAAGCCAAGTGTAGTAAAACAGCAAAATTGAAGAGAGAAATTGATACAGAAGGCGAAGGTTGGAAACTTTTTCAGAAATTTGTGGAAGCAAAGAATAACACAAATCCAACATATTTCCTATATGAAAATAACTATGGAATGGCTGATGAAATTCAAGACGCTATTAGTGAGGAATTGGGTGTACAACCAATTATGATTGATAGTCAGTTATTATCAGCTCAGAGAAGAAAACGTCTGTATTGGACGAACATACCAAATATCACACTTCCTGATGATAAAGGATTATTAGTAAAAGATGTTATCTGTGATGATCCAGATTTAGTCAAATACTTTGATGACAGAATCAGGAACACAATGATTAAGTGTGAGAATTACATAAAATATGATCTTGGTGGCAAAGGTCATTATTCGCAGCAGGACAGGCTGTACTTTTTAAATAAGAAAGCTCCAACAGTGCCACGTTGCAGAACAGAAACAAAATTCAATGTTTGGCTTGGTGGAGAAAAATATAAAAAGACATGTCCATTAGAAATTGAACGACTTCAGACACTTCCAGACAATTATACGGAGTTTGGAATGGATGAGAGTGGCAATGTAAAAGCAATGCCTAAGACAAGAAGATTTGAAGCAATTGGCAACGGATGGACTGTTGATGTTATAGCTCATATTTTGAGTTTTATGAAGTTGTAACAGAGAATAACATAACAGGAAGGAGTAAGAGGTTTGGTATACCGAAAACGCAGCGTTTACTCCTGATACATAATGATAATAAATAGAGTCTGGCAGATGCCAAATAGTAACACATTTTCAATTAAGCCAATTAAGGAGCTGATTGAGAAATATGCAATAGGTAAAATTGTTGATCCATTTGCAAATAGTAATAAATTAGCGACAGTAACAAATGACCTAGATACACAATATGATACTGATTACCATATGGATGCACTGGATTTCTTAAAGATATTCGATGATAACTCAGTAGATACAGTGTTATATGATCCACCATACTCGCCACGACAGGTAAGCGAATGTTACAAAAATCTTGGACAGACAGTAAATATGCAGACAACACAAGCTTCATATTGGTCTAAACAGAAGGAACAGATAGGAAGAATTGTAAAGAAAAATGGCATTGTAATTACTTGTAGCTGGAATAGTGGTGGCATTGGTAAGAAGTATGGGTTTGAAATTCAGGAAATTTTACTTGTTCCTCATGGCGGCTGGCACAATGATACGATTGTTGTGGTTGAGAAAAAGATTGAGTAGAGAATAACACAATATGAAGTTCGCAGGAAAGCGGAATTTCTTGTGAAAAATTTAGGAGGTGTGTAGATGAATTTATATCATTTGTGGAAGAAAATTATTAAACAGCCAATTTACATTCTTAATCATACGAAAGCAGTTGTATTTATAGATGATAAGGAATATGAAATTACAGGTATTCGATATAAAAATGGTAAATGGTTAGGCTTAGAAGCAGATAGCCACGTATGGCACAACAGAGACGATTATCCAGAAGAGAGAAAATGGATAATTGTAAAAGATAAAAATGGAACAGAACACAAATATCATCAATGGATGGGACACACATATTATGAATTTACATTTGATGCAGATGGATGTGATGGATATATAAGTGATGTGGATATTGCAAGTTGGCGATACGATTATTCAGATACGGAGAAATAAATGGTAGTTGGTGTAAAAATAGGTGAAGCAAAAAAGACAGCAAAAAAATATGAAAGTTTAGGATATGTATATATTAAAAGTAAAATTATAGATAACGAATATATGAAATTGATATTCCAAGATCCAATTGCTTCAGAAGAGAATAACACAACAGATATTCAATTTCATGAAGATGATTTTGTAGAAAATAAAGACGGAAAAATTGGATATATTTCATCTATTTGCCATTGTGATGAGTGCAAAAAGCGTGGATTCTTTAAACCAACAATTACATATCTTGATGGAACAACAGATTATATAAGCAATTATTCTGTTAAAACTGTTACATCTGATTATAAACAGATTGGAATTCAGAAATTTTCAAAAGAAGATGAGTTGAGAAATAGAATAGCTGCACTTGAAAAAGAGAATAAAGAACTAAAGGAAAAGGTAAATCATTTGATAGAGAGGTAACAAAATGAGCAAAACATTAATCGTAGTAGATATGCAGAATGATTTTATTGATGGCTCACTCGGTACAAAGGAAGCACAGGCAATTGTATCGAATGTAGCAAAGAAAATTAAGGAGTATAAGGATTGTGGAGATAAAATCATCTTCACTAGAGATACACATGATACAAATTATCTCAATACACCAGAAGGAAAGAAACTTCCAGTAGAACATTGTATCTATGGTACTCATGGTTGGAAAATTGCAGACGGATTAGAAGTAGAGAATTGTTATTATGTTGATAAGCCTACATTTGGATGGACGCATTGGAATGATTTAATTTTTGAAGACGAGATAGAACTTGTTGGACTCTGTACAGACATTTGTGTAGTATCAAATGCTTTAATTTTAAAAGCAACGTTCCCTAATGCAGATATTACAGTCGATGCAAGTTGCTGTGCAGGTGTTACTCCTGAAACTCATAAAGCTGCATTAGAAACAATGAAGATGTGTCAGATTGAAGTGATTGGGGAGAATAATGAATTATAAGAATTATATCATTAATACTTTCAGACATTTTAAGAAAGTCTGTACTCATAAACGTTGGGTGTTCTACTATTGCTGTAAAGTGGGAATTCCATTTCAAGGGTTAGTACATGATTTATCTAAATTTTCTCCAACGGAATTTTGGGAGAGTGTTAAGTATTATCAAGGTACTTCAAGTCCAATAGATGCTTGCAAGAAAGAAAACGGGTGGTCGGCAGCTTGGATGCATCACAAGGGAAGAAATAAACATCATTACGAGTATTGGCAAGACAATTTTGATAATGGTGGAAATCCTATTGAAATGCCAATGAAGTATAAAAAAGAAATGCTTTGTGATTATCTTGGAGCAGGTAGAGCATATCATGGTAAATCATTTAATTTTGAGAAGGAATTAAAATGGTGGGAATCTAAGAAAAGTAAACCAATTGCAATGCATCCAAATGACATGGCTTTTATTGATAAGTACATTAATCTGTTTTATGAGTACGAAAACAGAGAATATGATATTAGAACAATATTTAATCAAATCAAGAAAGAAGGAAAATAATATGGAGCAGATTATTAACAGCTTATTAGAAACCGATATGTATAAATTCAGTATGGGACAGGCTATTTATCATCAGTTTAGTGATTATAAAACCACTTGGAGTTTTAAATGTCGTAATAAGGATGTTCATTTTACACCAGAAATGGTAGAAGAGATTCGCAGACAGATTAAATTATATTGTGGTTTGAGATTCACAGAAGATGAACTTACTTATATTGATAATATCAAATGGATGAAAGGTTCATATGTTGATTTTCTGAGATTGTGGCAGCCAAGATATGAGGATTTTGAGATTACAACAGATTCAGATTGTGGTCTTTCTATCGAAACATTTGGCACATGGCTTAATACATCTATGTATGAGATTCCTACACTTGCGATTGTAAACGAAGTATATTTCAGAATGGCATATAACTATGAGGAATTGCTTGACAGTTTCAAAAAGAGATTAAATGAAAAGTACGAAAATCTCAGAAGCGGTCATTGGTACGCTGGTACATTTTCTGAATTTGGTCTTAGAAGAAGACTTTCTGCTGAAGCACAGGAGTTAGCTGTTGAGAAGTTTTCACATTTGAATGATACATTGCATAGTCCATCTAAGTTTGTTGGTACATCTAATGTATATCTCGCAAAGAAATATAATATCACGCCTGTTGGAACTATGGCTCATGAATGGATTATGTGTTCTGGTCAGGGCAACCACAAGCACAATCCAGCATATTCAAACTGGTATGCCCTAGACGCATGGGTTAGAGAGTATGGTGTGTTAAATGGTATTGCGCTCACAGATACAATTACAACTGATTGTTTCTTGAAAGATTTTCAGTTGACATATGCAACATTATTCAGTGGTGTAAGACATGATAGTGGAGATCCAATTGAATGGGGCGAAAAGATGATTAATCATTATGAGTCACTTGGTATCAATCCTAAGACAAAGACACTTCTGTTTAGTGACAGTCTTGATTTTGAAAGAGCGGATAAGTTATTCAGACATTTCCATGATAGAGTGAATGTTGCATTTGGAATTGGTACTTATTTGAGTAATGACACAGATGTTCCTGCTTTAAATATTGTAATGAAAACCACTAAATGTAACGGTATGGATGTTGCAAAAGTGTCTGATGTAGAAGGTAAAGGCATGTGTAAAAACCCTGATTATGTTGATTATCTAAAGAGATGTATTAATTGGAGAATGGATCATGAATAAAATTTTACTTATACCAGGAAGTTTTAATCCAATTACCAACGCCCATGTTGATATGGCATTGACTGCGAAAAAAGCGGTTAATGCTGATGCTATATTGTTTATTCCTGCACATGATACATATGTTGCGAAGAAAAAGACTTTGATACCTGGATATTGTCGAGTGTCGCTGATTAATTCAATGCCAAATTGTGAGGAAAATAATATGTGGGCATCCGAAGTTGAAACAACCAGCTTCTTTCCACAGAGGACATACAATACTATTACTCAGATAAGAGATATGAATGAAAAAGATTATATCTTTAATGAATATTATATATGTTTAGGAATGGATAATATTGAAACACTTACAACTTGGTATAATTGGAAACCGTTTGTTGAGGAATATAATTTTGTAGCATGTGTGAGAGAAGGTCAGAATCTTGAGACTGCTTTAAGAGAAGCAAATCTTATGGAATATAAAGATCACTTCACAGAAATTCAGATACCAGAAAATCATACTTCTTCAAGTTTGGTTAGAGATTTATGTGAAAAGGGTGAATTTGAAAAGGTAAAAGAATTAGTTCCTAGAAATGTATATGAGTATTTAATTCGGTTCTATGATGTGATGAATCGAATGTAGAAAGGAGAATATATAATAGAAGAAACACATTTAAAAATAGATAATCCTATGTTTAAAATATCTGAATCACAAGCAAAGGAAAGACTTGGACAGATAGTTATTAATAAACAGGGTGAAAGAATGAAAATAATTAAATATAAAAGTGCTACAGATATTGATATTCAGTTCTTAGATACGAACAACATTGTATATCATCAGGCATATAGCAATTTTATTAAGGGTACTACATTTGATACATTTTTACCTACTGTATTTAATCACGGTATAGTAGGAAATGAAATAATAAAACAGGATAATTCATTTACAAAAGAATATTTATACTGGGTTGGTATGCTAAAGCGTTGTTACAACAAAATAGATTTATCAAGATATCCAACCTACAAAAAATGCGAAGTAGATGATGAGTGGTTTTATTTGTCGAATTTTTCAAAATGGTTTAACCAAAATTATTATGAATGCGGAAATGAAAAAATGTGTTTAGATAAAGATATATTATATAAAAATAACACAATATATTCTAAGGACACATGTATATTTATTCCTGAACGTATTAACATTCTTTTTACAAAAAATAATGCAAAAAGAGGTAATTATCCAATAGGAGTATATTTCAATAAAAGACTCGGAAAGTTTATTGCTCAAGTTTCAAAGTTAAATGAAAATAAAAAGAATACGAAAAAACCAATACATATAGGTGTATTTAATACACCAGAAGAAGCATTCCATGCATACAAAACAGAAAAAGAAAAATACATAAAAGAAGTTGCGAATTATTATAAAGAAAAATATGACAATTTCCCTATAGTCGCATATAACGCATTATGTGATTATAAAGTGGAAATAACAGATTAAATTATAAGGAGATATCAATATGCATAATTTTGACGTTAAGAAAGTAAAAAATGAGATCGTAGAGTGGATTAGAAATTGGTTTGAAAAAAATGGTAAAGGTTGTAAGGCGGTAGTGGGAATTTCTGGTGGTGTCGATTCTTCTGTTGCTACAGCGTTATGCACAGAGGCTCTTGGGAAGGATAGGGTATATGGCGTTTTAATGCCACAGGGAAGACAGAAAGACATCGAATATAGCCATTTGCTTTGCAAATTTTTAGATATTTCATATCAGATTTTCCCAATTGGATCAATTGTGAATGTTGCTGAATACGAAATTAAAACAACATTGGATACTGAATTGTCGAATCAAACAAAAATTAACTTACCGCCAAGAATTCGTATGGCTACATTATATGCAGTCTCTCAGACATTAAATGGTCGTGTCATAAACACTTGTAATATGAGTGAGTCTTATGTTGGATTCGATACACGTTACGGAGATAGTGCAGGAGATCTGAGTCCACTTGCAAATTTTACAAAAACCGAAGTGATTGCATTGGCAAAAGAATTAGGTCTACCAGACGAATTAGTTCATAAAACACCGCAAGATGGTTTGACTGGGTTGACGGATGAGCAGAGTTTTGGATTTACCTATGCTGAATTAGATGCATATATCAGAGATGGAATTGAGCCAAATGAGGAAGTAAAAGCTAAGATTGATTCAATGCATGAGAAAAACTTGTTTAAATTACAGCCAATGCAAAGTTTTGTGTATCAGGCGTAAATGAAATACTATATATAGTGTTTATAGAAAATATAGACACTATATATAGTAATATTTTTACCAAGAAACATAGATTTCCCTTGGAGAATAAATTAGCAGGAGGTAAACAATATGGAATATAGAGAGATTGATTTTTGTTACGGTTGGACTATTGAACGAGCTGTAAAGGAATTACACAAAAGAGCAAAGGATGGCAATAAATATTGTGGTGAATTCAATGGAAATAAACTAACATCTGATATGTCTTTAGATGATGCTTATATGCTTTGTATAGATAAAACTTTTGACGAATTTAATAAAGAGCAAGAAGAAAGTCGTCAAAGATTAATTCGTGAAGAGGAAGAACACAAAAGAAAAATCCCTGAATTATCAAAGTATTGGATAGAAGAAGGTCATAAGGTTTTATCTAAAGAGAAATGGGATATGTGGGATAAATGTGTTCCCATTCGACTTAGTGATCTATATAGGGGAATGGAACTTGGTCAGTGCTTAGATATTATCAAAACTGTTAAAGAAAAATCTATCCAAGATGGAATTGAAATTATGAAAAATCAGGGACATTCTGGTATGTCATGGGGATTAATGAAGTCTATGGTTAGAGAATTTTGTGATTGTGGAAATGAATTCTTAGAACAGTTAGGAGAATAATATGGCAGGATTTGTATCAAAGCAACCAAATGGATTATATTGTAGATTTTCGACTGTCACGGATTGTCCTACCGCATGGAATATGACAAAAGAAGATTATATCAATATGAAAATGCAGGAAGCAAAAGAGAATGCTGAATATGTATTGGATAATTATCTGAAGCCATTTGATATGGTGGTGGACATGTATTATCCAAATAATATGACAAAAGAGGAATTTGATAAATTCCTTGAAGAGATTAGATATGATAAAGAACATGAAAATCTAGTAGGAGGTTCAGTATGAAATACAGAAAGAAACCAGTAGTAATTGAAGCAATACAGTGGACAGGGTTGAATTTAGAAGAAGTAAAGGAGTTTGTTGGAGAATCGTTGACTTATGACATTATTGACGATGCATGGAAACTCGGCAAAGGAAGACCGTATGTGTTTATGAAGATTAAAACTCTTGAGGGTGATATGGAAGTATCTGAAAAAGATTTTATTATAAAAGGTGTCAATGGTGAAGTATATCCTTGTAAGCCTGATATTTTTAAAAAGACTTACGAAAAAATTTAGGTGATAGGAGAGTAAATCATATGAAGAAGAAAATTTTAGCAGTCGTATTAGGATTGACATTATGTTTTGGAATGACTGGATGTGTATCTACTGGAAGTAAAAGCTATAACGAGTCCTCAAAACTCATTTCGATAGAAGGTGAAAATGATTTGTATTATTATTCCACAACTCATATCGTTTATATAGTATTTAATGAATTTGAATATCAAGTTGGATATGGTTATATGTCACCATATTATTCAGAAAATGGTAAGTTATGCACTTATAATACTAATACAAAACAGATAGTTGAAATTGGAGAATAATATGATAGACAACGAATTACGTCAGCAATATAGACAAGCTGTTGATGATTTGAGAATAGCATTTAAGAAGACTTGTTTGTACAGATTTTGCGAAGAAGTTGTGAAAAGATTAAGTAAGATTTTGAGATAGTAAGGAGAAGTAGTATGGCAGATTACAAGATTGGTCAGATTTTGACCTCAACAGAAGATGTAGAAATTGAAAAAGCATTATCAGGTGAAAAGGTGAAAATTCCAAAGGGTAATAAGATTATTATTGGTGCAGATAAATTTGCACATCATATCAGAAATGGTTTTATTCAACCTTTGGCAGAAGGTTTAACAGTTGAAGGGTATGACACTACTGGTATCGCAGAATATCTTTATATTGTACTTAGAAATCACTTACCTATTGATGAAATGATGGAAGATTATGAAATGACTAAGCAAGAAATTATTAATGAAATTGAGTGTGCTTTAGATGAAATTTTATAGACCACAGTAAACCGAAGTTTCATTGGATGATAAGAAAGAGAGGTAAGATATGTATATTTGTTTAACAGTATTAATTGGATTATTAGGACTTTGTGTTGGAGCAATGATTGGACTTGGAATTGATTTTAAAATTAATCATACTTACATACTTGAAATGAACAATATTACTAAAGATTATTTAGAAAAAATAATTGATTTACAAAAAGGATATTTCAATACAATTGCGACAGATTTAGCAAAAGCAGTAGATGACATTAACAAAGTATATGAGAAGCCAATTTGGAGAAAAACAGAGGAAGAATTACCACCATGTTCAGGATTGTATTATGGCAAAATTAAAGGTAATCCACATGGAGAAAATGCTATGTGGAAAGTAGTATATAACGACAATGAATGGAGCTTATCTGGCTATCCTGATAACAAAGTAGAAATTAGCGAATGGACAGAGATCTATTAAGAGAATAATACAGAGAGGTGAACGAAATGGAATTAATATTACAAGGTTGGATAGGACGTAATAGCGAAGGCAATTTAGGATTAGCTGAAGAAATTGATGATTATTATGAATCAATAGCAGAATCTATTATGGATTATTTCAATTATACAAAACTAAACAGAGGACTTGGTGAGAAAATCACCACGATTCCAAATGCAAATTTACGCTGTTGGTTCTCTGATGAAAAATGTACTTTAGAAGAAGCACAGATGAACTTTGACAGTTATATACTTACAGGAAATCTACTAACACAAGGACATTATACTGGATATTCTGAATGGACAATCACAGGATTTAATATTGATGAACTTGTGATTGGTGGTCACGATTTAAAAACAGAGCTAAAGGAACATATTGGTCAGTATATACATTTCATATTAACCGATTAAGAGAATAAAAATAATGAAAGGAGACGAGGTTCGTGTACACAAGAAGGAATTCCTTACTCCAAGTAATTAAATGGTATATCAAGGAAGTAAAAACAGGTTGGCAAAATTTTTAGTGCCGATTATTCAGAAGTATATTGATGATAATAGTATTAAAACTTACATAGAGCCCATGTGTGGTAGTTGTTCGATTATTGAAAAAATTCAATGTGATAACAGAATTGCAGCAGATGTAAATGATGAATTGATAGCATTGTTGCAGTATGTAAAATCTGATACAAATTTGTCTATTGCCCCTGAAGATTGTTCTTTTGAACATTATACAGATGTAAGAGAAAATAGAAAATTAGGTACAAACAAATATTCAAAAGAATATACAGCACTTATTGGATATTGTGCATCCTATGGAGGTAGATATTTTGATGGTGGATATGCCAGAGATAATACTGGAAGAAATATGTACAAAGAAAGAATTCTAAATCTCAAGGAAGATTGTGAACTACTTCAAGATAATAAATATTAGATGCAACGATTATAAAGACTTTGCAGATTATAAGAACTGCCTATTCTACTTCGATCCACCCTATAAAAATACGAAACAGTATTCTAAACAGTCAATCGACTATGACTCATTTTACGATTTTCTTCGTAAACTTTCAGAGAATAATATAGTGTTAGTAAGAGAATATAATATGCCTGATGATTTTAAGCGTATTTGGCAGAAAGAACGTAAAGTGCTACAGAAATCAGATAGAGTTACAGGTGAGAAAGCAGTAGAAAAGTTGTTTGTAGTTGGAGAATAACATAGCAAGGAGGCGAATAAATGGCTGATAAATTAATCAATAAGCAGTTAGTAGACATTGACGAATTATTACGGTTTCTATCAGATAATGGATTTGATATTGACGATGGAGTTTGGAATAAACACGAAATGTCATTAAGAAAAGTGTTTGATGAATACAAGAAGAACACTATTCCAGATGTAGAAATTGGACAGACTGTATGGGTTATTAGCAGAGATTATCATGACATATATTCAATCAAAGAATGTCATGTGCATAAGAAACAGATTAGAGCAAGATACACGTTTTCTGTAAGAGGTAGGCATTATTATTGCGGGACTTTTACGAAAAACAGTATTGGGAAGACCGTATTCTTTTCAAAAGAAGCCGCTATTCAGTCTCTAAATGGCAAGGAATATAAGTTGGAAGAGTGGACTTGAAACTCGCATTCATTTTAAGAAAAGGAGAAAAAAATATGAAGGTAACGATTGATTTAGAAAACTTAGAGTCTCTTGTACAGAATACAATGGAGACTAATATTGAAAACATTGTAAAAGAACAGATTGAAGGTACTGTTAAAAAGGTTGCTGATAATCTTGCTAAGAAAACTATCGAAGAAAAGGTTTCTGAGAATTTTCAGCGTTTTGTTGATGAATACATAGCAAATACCAAAATCAAAGTTGGTGGAGATTATTGGGGTGATACAGAAGAAAAAGAATATACAGTAGAGCAGTATATCAAGAAGGAATTAAAAGAAAGACTTGATTCTAAAAAGCTTAGAGCTAAGAAGAAAGGACACACAAGTTCATATAATGATGATTTTGAAAATGTGTCATTTGAGGAATATATCAACAGACAGTTTGATTTTGATGACATGATTAAAAAAGATCTTGATAAATTCATGGATGATATTCGTAAACAGGTTAACAAGACGATGAAAGAGACTTTTGATAATTCAACGAAGAGTATGTTATCAAATGCAGTGCTTAATATTCTTGGTGCAAATGAAACTTACAGACAGATAGAGAATAATATTAAGTGCATTGCAGACAAGCAGGTATAGTTTATGGAAGAAGAAATCTATGAAAATGATTGGGAAAACTGTGACTATTGTGAAACGACATACTGTGAAAGTGATATTGGATATTATGAATATGGTTGTAGTTTTGTGACAGGCAATGAAAGGGACTATCCTTGTATGGGCGGTGAGTTAAGTTCTGGCTGTCCATTGTCATTCAAATATAGAATTGAGAAAAATTGAACTTCAAAAAGTGCCTAAAAATAAGTGATTGAAATTTGACAAGAAATTTTGGTTTCTTGGCTTGTCACGAAAACTATACAATATTCAGGACAAAGGTGATTGATTATGAGAATTGAAGAAAGAGAGTATATTGAACCAGAATCCATAAATAAAGAAATTATAAATGCTATAAATACAGTTAAAGAGTATTGTAGTACACATGAAGAATATGAAGATTGCAGAAGATGTGTTCTTGGAGATGGTATTCATCATTGTGGATGTAGTAGTCCTTATTTATGGAGTATTAGAAAGAAGTAACAGAGAATATAACAAAGTAAGTACAATTAAGGAAAGGATAAATGTTCACATGTGAGTAAAGCTGCGCAGCTACTATTGGTGAACAAATTTGAGTAGTACAAATAGAAGTAATGCAAGAGATGAGCATATTGCAGATTATTATGTCACTCCTATTAGTGACATTGAATTATTTTTAAAATCATTTCAGAAAGTTGTTCCGTTAGATTGGAACAATTCTATTATCGTTGATCCAACTTCAGGAGGCAATCCCAAAACAGATAAAGATGCATATCACCCTATGAGCTATCCAACAGCTATTAAGAATATTTATGGTGATTGTGAAATACATACATATGATTTACGAGAAGATAGTTTTGCTGAAAATAAGTGTGATTATTTAAAGGAAAAATTACCTTACAAACCTAATATCATTATTACAAATCCACCGTTTGCCATTGCAACGGATATTATAGAAAAAGCGTTGCAAGATGTAGACGATGATGGATATGTGATTATGTTACTTCGACTTAATTTCTTTGGTAGTCAATCAAGAGAATGGTTCTTTGAAAAATATATGCCTGAATGGGCTTTTGTACATCATATCAGAATTGGTTTTACAGATAAGAAAGATAAAGATGGATATACGATTTTTGATAAAGATGGAGTACCTAAACGTGGTAGTACAGATTCTATCGAATATATGCACGCTGTTTGGCACAAGAGTAATCTAAAGCCCGATTATACAAAGCTTGTATTGATTTAGGAGGGCGAATATGAAATACAAAATTAATATAGAAGAATTATTAAGCAGAATAGTAGAGGTAGAAGCTGACAATGAAGAAGATGCAGAGAATAAAGTAAGAGCAATGTACAACAAGGAAGAAATTGTGTTTAATGCCGATGATTTATCGAGCGTTGAGCTATTTGTACAGTAAATTGAAAAAGGCAAATAAAACCACGTTTTATGTGGTCATGAAAGTAGGTGAGAATAATGTATTTTGATTTAAATATTGAAGAATGGAATTTTAAAAATGATTATGAAGACATCTATTTTCTGCTTCATTGTTTATACAATGCAAAAACTGAGTTATACGACAGAACTCTTACTGATATGAGAAGCAGATATGATCCGACTGAAGCATTTATAGATGGCTCGTATAATGGCTGGAATAGAAGGAGATCGAATTGGTATTCCAAGAAATTATATGATAAATGTGTGAAATGCATTGAGTTAAAAACAAGAGGTTATTTTGTACACAAACGTTGGAAAGAATGCGTTTGGAAGTACAAAGGTCTTTCAGCACAAGAATGGATAAATTTATATCAGCAATTAATTAAAGAAAATAAATACGACAGTTGGATAATAGAGTATATAGAAATAGGAGAATAACAATTTGAAAAACACACTATTAGATGTATTTCAGAATTTTGATAAGATGAGTGATTCAGAAAAAGCAGAAGTAAACGATAATGTCAGAAAACAATTTGACAATATTATTCATGGTAAACCTCCGAAAACGGAACGAGAAAAAGAGATTGACAAGCTTGCAAGAGAAGAATTAGGAGAGTACAGGCGAAAGAAGAAAGCTTTTTATGATAATCCTATCCATTGGGATAACAATAAGCGTAGAAGACATGGACTTCCTGTATTAAGAGGTAGTGTTAATAAATACCGTTCAAAAGAATATCCAGGATTTTATCCGTCTGTACGATTCTTTGGTATGATGGAAGATTTATTTGATGAGATATTGATTACAACTATGGAAGATAATCTAAATTCTTTTGTAGAAGTAAAAGATTTGGCAGTTGGTGATGCAAAGGTGTTTAGAGTAAGTGAATAGGAGAATAACAGTATGGAGTTATCACAAGATGAAAGACAAAAATTTTTAGAATTAATAGATAAAGTAAGTCCATGTGCTGCAATTTCTGAAAAAGAAAATCTTGAAAAGTTTAAAGAGTGGCTGGATAGTGATAGCTCAAAAAAAGTTACATTTGTTGAAACTCCAAAAATATTCAAAAGTCAGATTGAAAATGACAAAGTGCTTCTTATACCAACAAATGACGAAGCTATAAAGCCAATAAGAGTAATATTCGAAGGAGAATAACAATATGAATAAAAGACAGAAAAAGAAGTTATTTAAACAGACGCTTATTAAAGTTAGAAAACTGCATCCACAGAAGGGTGATGTGATTTGTTTTCAGCCAGATTTAGATCGAGTTGATGCTGAAACTATGTGGCAGTTTATGAAAGTTTGTTCGAATAATGATGTTTTCGGTGAATTAAAGTTAGCTTTTGTACCTGCTGATATTAAGCAGCTTAGACATAAAGGGGACGCTCAGATATATATTGATAAGTTACAGAGTATTGTAAATCAGATGGGAGAATAAAACTATGGGTAAAGTTGTAGATATGAGTAATTTTGATCCGTTATTTGATAATTTGGAAAAGTATGTGAATAAACAAGGATGTACTCTCGGTAAAGACGCTGAGAGATTACAAGAGTTATTACATTCAATTCAGTATTGTTATATACATGGAGTATTAACAGAGAGTCAAAATGAATCGGCTTGTAAGAAATTTAGAAAACAATTTCAGAAAGCTTTATATGAGAAATAAGAAAGAAGCATTTCTTTAGGAAAGGAGAACAATAAATGGAGACATTTTCAATAGTAGATAAGATAAATGTGGATAAGTTAAATACGAAAATTGCAGAATTCGTATATAGAGAAGGGCATGAACCTTATATATTTGCAAACAAAGAGACGCTTGAGACATTAGTTAAACCGATTGAACATGAATTAAAATTCGTATCGCCAATAACCAGTGTTACGACCTCGTTTAAACGTTGTTTTATTGGTAAATATCGGGGTAATAAAATGTTTGAAGATAACACATTAAAATTTGGTGAGATTGAGCTGAGATAAGAGAATAAATATACATAGAAAATAGAAAGAAAGGTACTGAACTTGGAACAGAAGAAATTTATGGATATTTCACGTATTAAGGAAGATACGGAATTAACAGTAGCGAATACAGGTGGTTTTCATGTAGGAGATCATATTGTAATTCAGGAAAAAGTAGATGGAAGCAATTCAGCTATTGCTTATGATAAAGAAACAAATAAGTTAGTTGCATTTTCGAGAAGGCAGACTCTTGATTATAACAATACATTAAATGGATTTTGGAATTGGGTGCAGACATTGGCAGTTGAACCATTTTCAAAATATCCAAATTATGTATTTTTCATGGAGTGGCTTACAAAACATACTATTAAATATATTCCAGAAGCTTATGGCAAATCATATTTTTACGATGTATATGACAAAAAGAATGAATGTTATTTACCTCAATCAGAGGTTAAGAGACTTGCTGACGAATTGAATTTGAGATATGTACAGACATTTTATGATGGAGAATTTATCTCATGGGAACATTGTATGTCGTTTATGCACAAGTCAGATATTGCGGTTAATATTCCTGAAGGAATTGTTGTTAAGAATCAGACAGAACTTAACAATCCAAACTCAAGAACTCCATTTGTATTAAAGATTGTAAATTCACAGTTTAGTGAAATCAAGAAAGATAATCACAGACAGAAAGTAGAAGATCCTCAGAAATTAGCAGCTAAAGCAAAGGCTTCTGAGATTGTGGAGCAGATTGTTACAAAAAATCGTGTTCAAAAAGAATTATACAAGATGATTGATGAAGGTGTTTTACCTCAAAAGATTGAGCCACAAGACATGAGAATTGTTGCACAGAATTTACCTAAGAGAATTTTTGAGGATTGTGTAAAAGAAGAGAATGAATTAGTTGTTGAGGCTGGTGAATTCTTTGGTAAGATGTGTGGTTCTGCAACTATGAATTGGGCTAAGAAGATTATTTTTGGAGAATAAATATGTGTAAACGTTGTGATTATGACTCATCTGATAATCGAATATATGTTGATCAGTAGAACAGATTGCACAAGTTTGGCGACATAACAATCTGCTCTACAGAGAATAAAATATAGGATAAACTATATTTGTTCTATTGTAACAAATCTATTTGGCTAATTCAAGCCAGTTTATCCTATAACAATTAGTCTTATGACTACGGGCTATTTTGAGTCCGAATAGTGAGGAATATATCACTCGCTGAAAAGTATGTAATTTGTATGTAATTTGAGGTTTTGGAAGTATATAAAATTACATGCTAACAAAACTGTTTCCATCCTGCGATTTATTGTTAATGCGTTTTTGGAAATAAAATTACATTTCATTAAGAGAACATATAAATGAAATTAAAATCAATTCTATTGCGGTAGATTTTACTGCCGAATCGTGAGCGCAATGCGACTCATTGAAAATCTGTGTAATAATTTTGAGGTTTTAGATGCATATAAAATTACATGGATATAAAACGAATGTCAAGGTGTCTTTGCAGCCGTTTCTGCTTTAGATGCATATAAAATTACATGGATATAAAACACAGATATATACATTTACATTCAGTCATATGTTTTAGATACATAAAAACTACATGGATATAAAACTTATAATATCTCAGGATTTTTTAATTGTTCCGTTTTAGATGTATATAAATTACAAAAAATATAAAGGAGATTTGCAAATTATGGAAAACAATAGAATGACAATTTGTAGAAAAATTAAATTATTTCCAGTCGGAGATAAGGCAGAAATTAATAGAGTATACGATTTTATTAGAAATGGTCAATATGCTCAGCATCAGGCTTGTAACCTGCTTATGGGACAGCTCATGAGTGAATATTACAAATACAATCGTGATATTAAGAATGAAGAATTCAAAGCAAGACAGAAAGAAATAATGACAAACTCCAATATTATTTTAAAAGATATTGATTTTGCAACTGGCGTAGATACTCCATCAGCAGTTACTCAGAAAGTCAAACAGGATTTCAGTACAGGTTTGAAGAATGGATTGGCAAAGGGCGAGAGAACAGTAACAAATTACAAGAGAACTAATCCGCTGATGACAAGAGGCAGAAGCCTAACTTTTTATCATGAATATGAAACTTATCAGGATTTCTTGGATAAGATTAATGACTCTGATTTAGCGGTATATATCAAATGGGTTAATAAAATTGTGTTTAAGATTGTATTTGGTAATCCGCATAGGTCATTAGAATTAAGATCTGTTATACAGAATATCTTAGAAGAGAATTATAAAGTGCAAGGAAGTAGCATTGAGATTGATGGCAAGTCAATTATTTTGAATCTCTCAATATCTATTCCAAAACAGCTTCGAGAGTTGGATGAGAATACAGTAGTAGGTGTTGATTTAGGTATTGCAGTTCCTGCGATGTGCGCTTTGAATAATAATCTGTATGAGAGATTAGCGATTGGAAATGCAGATGACTTTCTAAGAATAAGAACTAAAATGCAAGCTCAAAGAAGAAGATTACAGAAGTCATTGAGAAATACTTCTGGCGGTCATGGCAGGGCAAAGAAGCTGAAAGCATTAGAGAGATTACAGAAAGCAGAAGCACATTTTGTTGAAACATATTGTCATATGATAAGTAAAAGAGTCGTTGATTTTGCTTTAAAACATAACGCTAAATACATAAATATTGAAAATTTAACAGGATATGATACAAGCGATTTTATCCTGAGAAATTGGAGTTATTATAAACTTCAAGATTATATTACATATAAAGCAGCTAAGTACGGAATTGAAGTAAGAAAAATCAATCCTTGTTATACATCACAGATTTGCAGTGTATGTGGTAATTGGGAGTTTGGTCAGAGAAAGTCACAGTCAGTTTTTGAATGTGCAAATGAAAATTGTGATAGTCATAAAAAATATGAGAAAACTGGTTTTAATGCTGATTTTAATGCTGCCAGAAATATAGCAATGTCAACTCTTTGGATGGAAAGTGGACAAGTTACTGAAAAGAGTAAACAGGAAGCAAGAGAATATTATGATATCTCTGAAAAGTATGAACAAAGTAAGAATGATTCAGAGAATAATAAAGTAGCTTAAATGCTACTTAATCAATCGAAAGATTGCAGGTGATTTTGCACCTGAATGGTGAGGATATAATCACTCATCAGAATTTTAAATAATACAAAAATGGTGTGGCAGGAAATTAGGAGAATAAATAAAGAAATGAAGATAGAATTAATCAAATTAAAATTCAATGATACTTATTCATACAAATATAAACCATTTACATATTGTTGCGATAAAGTTCAGAATGATAAAGCTATTGTATTTACAGGTGAAGATATAAATGATATTGGTGGAGAACATGAAGATGATGGTAATTTTATTCCTCAATTCTGTACTTCACATACAGAAGTTATTAAATCTTATGAAGACGAATGGGAGCAGACAGACAATTATCCAATTCAGTTTTGTCCTCATTGTGGAGAGAAAATTGAGATTTCAGTCGTAGATGAGATTGATCTATCTGATAAGTACAATGAGCTGACTAAGCAGCGTAAAGAATTATGGAAAAAGTGTCAGAGAACAGATAGTAAAAAAGAAGATTATGAGCTGAGAAAACAGGTTAGAAAGTTGGATGATCAAATAAACGATTTCTATGAATTAGGTGAGTGGAAAGGAGAATATTAAAAGTGGCAAACAGATTATTATTTGAGGAAGACGTAATCAAAGCAGTTGATAGACATACAAAAGATGATGATAGGCTAGACGATGATATTAGCTGTATTCTTGAAGAATTAAAATCACCAATCTTTGTCGGTTCAAAAGAAGCAATAAATAACTTGAAGGTAGAGAATAAACCAATGCAGAGGCAGAGACGAGTATTATTATTTGAGAATGAGAATCTTGACTTAGAGCAGCGTGGTAGTAATAGATATTATTTGTCCCTTTATGATAAGGAAGGAAAATTTCAGAGAGAGGTCACTATTGATGTTAAGGATGACTACAGTGTTGAACTTAGGAATTGTAAGTAGAGGAGCTTTATGAGATCAGAGATTAAAAGACGACAATTTTCTGAAAATCATCAATCTTGGTTCTCCCATGATTATGCTTGTTGGGCAAATAATCATAATGGTTGGAGAAAGATGAAAAAGAAGAATCGTAGATTATTTAAAAAGAAATATAGAAGAGAAGTTGAGAAAGATATTAATAAAGAATTAAATGATATGCAGTAACAGTAATTTCAGGTTTCATTGGTTATAAAGAGAGAATATTAAATTAAGGAGGTAAGAAAAAATGAAGAGACAGATTAGAAGAGGTACTTTTGAAACTAATTCAAGTAGTACACATGCAATTTGTATTACAAAAAGTGAGTATAGACATAATTCCTTTAGTCATATTGATTTTGAAATTGGCGAATTTGGTTGGGAAAATGATGAATATGGTAGTTTATATAATAAGGCTTCATATTTAATTACTGCGATTTTAAGTTTTGATAAAGATGAGGCGGATGAAAATTTACAGAAGTTAAAGGATATTTTAGATAGCAATAATATTGAATACACTCTCCCAGAACTAAAAGTAAAATCATGGAAATATGGTGGTAAAACTAGATATTATTATGATATTGATGGTTACATTGATCATTCATGTGAAACAAAAGATTTTGTCAATGATGTATTATCGGATTCAGATAAATTATTTAGATACTTGTTTGGTAATTCGGTCATTATTACAGGTAATGATAATTCAGATGGATTTAGTGACAGAATGTATGTCAACGAAGGCGAAGAAGAAACAAGTTGGGGTACTTATACAAATTACGGTGGTTTAAAACCAGAATTCGATAATTATGAAGTTTATATGAAAGGAAATTAATGATATGAAAAAGCAGATTAGACGTGGAGTATTTGAAACTAATAGCAGCTCTGTACACAGCTTAACAATGTGTATGGAATCAGATTATGATAGATGGCAGAAAGATAATTTATATCTTTTTAGAGGTTCAGGTTGGTGCTAACCAGATAATAACAAACCTGAAAAGAATCATTTTTATACTAGAGAAGAGGCGATTGCCTTTGAGAAAACTGATAAGTATATTAGAAAAGATTTTGATTGGTCAAATGAAGAGGAAGTAAATGAGATTCTTCATGAAAACGAATTTTATGATTATGAATATTTTTGGAATGAACATTGCGAGTATTATGAGACTTTTGAAGAGACAATGACCACACCAAATGGTGAGGGAGTTGTGGCTTTTGGATATTACGGTGATAATTAAATAAAATTTAGGAGGATTTTAAGAAATGGAATTATTAGGAAGATATAAGAATGGAAATTATTTTGTGACTTTTCTATCAGATGGAACGAAAATCAGAGAAACAAACGAAGATGAATTTATTCCATCTTTTGCAGAGAATTGTGATTGCAAAATTACTGATAAATGCGATGGTGGATGCCAGTGGTGTTATGAAGGTTGTACTCCAAATGGTAAACATGGAGATATTTTAAATTATAAATTTCTTGACACATTACATCCATATACAGAGCTTGCAATTAATGGTAATGACATGACTCATCCAGATTTAATTCCATTTCTTACAAAACTCAAAAAGAATAAAGTGATTGTTAATCTTACAGTAAATCAAATTCATTTTGAAAAATGTCAAAATATGATTCGTAATTTAGTTGACAATGGATTAATTTATGGATTAGGTGTGTCACTTGTTAAACCAACTAAGAAGTTTATAGATCTTGTAAAACAGTATCCAAATGCCGTTATACATACAATTAACGGAATACTGATTAAGTCAGATATTGAAATGTTGGCAGATAATGGCTTGAAAATGCTTATTTTAGGATATAAAAATTTGAGACGAGGCAATGAGTATTATGAGACTGAAAAGAATAATATTACAGATAAGCAGCATTGGCTTTATGAAAATCTCGAAAGTATTATCCCTAAATTTGAGGTAGTAAGTTTTGATAATTTGGCATTGGAGCAATTAAATGTAAAAAGACTTTTAACTGAAGAAGAGTGGAGCGAATTCTTTATGGGAGAAGATGGTAATTTTACTTTTTATCTGGATTTAGTTGAAGGGACTTTTGGTAAAAATTCATTGGCAACAAAACGATATTTTATCATGGACAATATTGATGATATGTTCCAGAAGATTTTATCTGAGTAACTCCACAAGAAAACATATCCTTGGATTATAGAAAAATGGAGCAAAGCAAAGCGATGTTTTAAATATTAACAAGCTTGGATGTTACATATGTATTCTTCCTGACGGTTCAGCTATTGCAAGAGATTCATGGAATGGTAAAGATATTATCAAAGATGAAAAATTCGATGAAAAATATAAACAGGCTATAACAGATAATATGGATGGATTTATTACAGTGCTTGATATCCATGATTAAGAAGAATTATCGGTTCTTGCGAAATTGAACAGAGAATTTAAGGAGATATTAATGAGAGAACATACAACAATTTGTAAGGTTGATGTTGGACAGGATTTAAACGATTTAAAAAATGAGATGCTTTATTGTTTAGATTATTTTGAACATAGGAATCATCCTGTTTATGGAATTTTTAATGGACAATTATATGTTGCGTATGCATGGGCTAAAAATATAGAAGATATTAATTTGTTTTAATTTTAGAGAAGTTGAGAGGAGAATGAATATATGAAAACATTAAGTAAAATTTTAGAAACACTTGAAAAGATTAAAACTGATATTCGATTTTTAAGTGAAGCTTCATATAGTAGATATTTGGATATTTCTAAAAATCTGAGTGAATATAAAGCAATAATTGAACAACAGGATAGAATATTGCAGGCGATATTCAAGTCGTATGCAAACAATGAAGATATGGAATGTATGGTGTTTGTTCCATATAGAGGTAAGCCAGTTGTAATTAAAAATGGTGAAGTGATTAGCACAGACAATATGACTTCATTTGATGTCGATTGGTCTTACGATAGACGAACCGAAGTGACTGTGAGAGGAGAATAACAGATTGAACAGTAGTATTTTTGTTCCTAAAACGATAAATGTTGGATATCAAAATCGTTCAGGAACTTACACAGGAAAACTTGCCTATATCATTTACTATGACGAAAAAGGCAAGCTGCGAAAAGAAGCATCATGGAATAGTTGGCGTGATGATAAAATTCCGAATGATGAATTTGAGAATGTTCCAATGGAAGGATTTGTACTTAATAAAAAAGCTGGCGATTATTCTACAGGATGGGATCACAGACATGCTTATTGTAGAGTATATGATCCAAGAGGATTTGAGTTTGAAATTACCATTGAAAATTTATTATACATTCTCGAAAATGCGAATTGTATCAAGGGTAAGGGACTTGAAGGAGAATTTATATATGGATGGGATAGTAAGGATTTGGTTCTTATGCCAGTTGAGTCACCTGACTATAAGCAAATTAGTGAGTTTAATAAAATTATTCATAACAATGAAACCATTAAAGCAAAAGATTTAATTATCGGTGCTACATATCTTACAAAAGATAATGAGAACTGGATTTATATGGGTAAATTTGAAGCTTTTGACTATTGGGAAGGAACAAATAAAGGTAAACATTTTTGGTTTTGGCATAATGGTATTTTTGAACATTATAAATCTTTACCAAAGAATAAACTTATCAAATGTATTGATAACAAATGCAGTGAAAAATATGCAAATATCTACAATAATTTAGAAAGAAACTGTGAGTATTCTCCATACGACAGTTCAAAAAATGAATATAAATATTTCACCTTTGATGAATTTAAGGAAACGCCAAACACAGACTATTGGAGAAGAGGGAATTTTATAAGCGAATATTACAATGGTTGTAAATATGAGTTTGATGTTCAGCCAATAGAAAAAGGTAAAAATCTATTTATTGTTCGTCAAAAGGAGAACATATCAAATAATACTTATTGGGGTTCTTATACAGAATATGTTGAAGTAACCGATATTTTTCCGACTACATCTAAAATGGTTAAATCAAACCGTTATCCATATAAAGACATAGAAGAAAAGCATATGATTCCAGTTACGTTAGAAAAGATTTTTGAAGTGATGAAGCCGATGTATATTCAAAAATATTTAGCAAATGGTAGAGAATATAAAAAGGAGTACGAAATTAAATGAGTAAAAACGATGACAGAATTTTAGAATTAAAGAAACAGATTGAGACAAAAAAGAAATCAATTTCTGAGAAGAAAATCAGATTTATTCCTGAAACAAATTGTGTTCTTAATATGGATGGAATGACAATTAATCTCAATGTGTGTTCAGATGATGCATTATTGCTACTTTTGATTAGATTGAATTCATATTTAATGTCTGCTAAGGATCTTAATATGACTGATTTTGAAATTTCAGGATACAGTGTGACAGCATGGATTAAAGATATTAAGAGTAAGTTAGAGGTATCTGGTTTGAAGAAAGAAGAGTCCGATTTGAAGAAAATGGAGAGCAAGTTGGACAAGTTGCTTTCTGACGATAAGAAAACAGAGCTGGAAATTGATGAGATCGCTGCTTTATTGAAATAAAAGAGAGAATAATACAATAGGTAGTATATTTTATAAAAACACATACTATATATAGTGGTCAGATAATTTTAAGCTACTATATATAGTGATAAAATGGACAAGAAATTTCGATTTCTTGTGAACAAGAGGAGAGAAAATATAAAGGAGAAATGAATTATTTTAAAAGAGAAATGTATATATTATAATCCTGCAAAAGATGCTTTTTATTTAGTTTTATCTGTGTCTGATATGGTTTACGGAAGATATGGAGACATAGAAAAACCAAGTTATTTAGATGCTTATATGGATCAAGGTCATACAGATTTAAGATTCAAAATTAATAATATAATAATAAACAGGAATTCTTATAGAAATTATAGTCTTGATGATTCTCAAATTAACGACTTTAAACTTGTAAAAGAACTTACAGATGAAGAATTTTATCCTATGCAGCTTCTTATTTATTCAAATTATAAATTCCCTCATTGCATCATTGATATTGAAAAAGTTAAAAACAATGTTACTGAATTAGTAAATTTATTAAGTAATAAAAAAGAAGAACTAAGGAACTTAAAGAAAGAAATTGGAACTTTAGAAAAAAGTTTATATAAAGCAATGAAACAGAAGTAGTAATTGATTAAGAGAATATTAAAGTGGAGGTAATTATGACAAGTTACGAATTTGAAAAAGCTGCAAAGAATGCAGTGATTCAGACATTGAGTGAAAACATCAGTATTGACCAGTTGGATCTTGTGTGGTTTGCACATGAGTTAGGTTATAAGAAGTGTACTATTTGGGGACAGTCAATGGGTAACAGATATGCGGAAGTTACTTATAATAGAGATACAGATGAGATGTATGTAGACATTTATCAGAAGATTATTAACAACAAGATTTCGTCTGATGAGTTCAATTTTGAAGCGTAAAGGAGAATAATATGGATAGAAGTGATCTTGCTGAAAGAATGAAAGGTTATGAAAAAAGGAATAGATATTATCTTCAGCGAAGAATGCCAGTGATTTTGAGGTTAGACATGAGAGCTGGACATAGCTTCACAAGAGGATTTAAAAGACCGTTTGATGAAGTATTTATAAAATCAATGCAGAATACTGCTAAATATTTATGCGAAAATATTCAGAATTGCAAATTATCTTATCAACAGAGCGATGAAATCACATTACTTCTTGTTGATTATGATAAGTTAAATACAGATTGTTTCTTTGATTATAGAGTTGATAAATTATGTAGTATTACAGCAAGTATGGCTACGATGGCATTTAATAAATTTTTTGAAAACTATGTTGACGAATATAGATTTAGTAAATGGGATGGTGTTTCAAATTATGAGGATGATACATGGGAATATATTCAGACATTACTAAATGCAGTTGACAAGGGTGCAATGTTTGATGCTCGTTGCTTTAATATTCCAAAAGAAGAGGTAACAAATAACTTTTATTGGAGACAACTTGACGCTTCTCGTAATTCAATTCAGATGGTAGGTCAAGCCAATTTCTCACACAAAGAGTTACAGAATAAATCATGTAATGATATTCAGGATATGCTTATGACTCAGAAAGATATTAACTGGAATGATTTACCGATTTATCAGAAGCGAGGAAGCTGTTGCGCAAAAAATAAGGTTGTTGTTGAATCTGATGGAGTTATGGCAATTGCACAGTTAAGAGATGCTTCTAAATTAGAAAATGAGTGGATTATTGATGCAGATATCCCTATTTTCAAGGGAAAAGGTAGAGAATATATTGATAGATTGGTATTTATTGGTGAAGAGTAAATACATTTGAAACACAAAAATATATTCATTTGGAGAATATATAAGTAGATATAAAACATTAGGCTATGAGCAAAGCTTCCTTCTATAATGCTAATAGCATTCGACTTTTAATCGAATATTTTAGCTTTGACAATTTCCTAATGGATTATATAAATGTAGGCTACAAAAGTTCTTCCTTCTATTAACAAGAATACTGAAAATATTTATATGATAGAACTTTTAATTCCCTACAAATAATAAAACTATGTGGCTATATAAAGTCTTCCTTCTAATTTCAAATAAGAAAATGGTGTTTCGTATCTGAGATAAATGTCTTGGATATAAAACAAAAGGTATTAGACTTTGTTATTTCCACAAAACAAGGCTATGGCGATAGTTCCTTCTATTATATATTGAAGAATAAAAATACAGTTTTTACTATCGCCAATTTCATTAAAAAGGAGAATAAAACTATGAACGAGATTTTATTACGAAGAAAAAACAAAGTGATTTTAGAGAAAGGTAATGTTACAGAACCAAATAATCAGTACATTGTTACGATTATGAAGAATGTAGAAGCATTAGGATATACATTTTCCAAAGAATTGTTTGAAACACTTCAGACACAGACTAAGGAAGATTTACAGAAATTCTATTTAGAATTAATTCCTATGTTAAAGAAACTGATTGGAGCAGATGTTGTATATAAACCTATGTATCCTAATTTTCCTGAATCAGTAATGGAAGCTGATTATATTGATTTGTTTATCAATGCGATCGTTCATTATTGGTCTGGTGGTACATTATATCCTTACGAGGAAAAGAATGAGAGATTACCATTATTTGAAGAAACAAAAGTAAGAGTGATTGACTTAGGTATAAAGGAAGATCTTTATGATATTTTTAAGAATTTGTGTCAGTCAAAAACCTCAATTTCCCAGACAGATAAGGAAGATTTAGAGTGGATTTTTAAGAATATACAGGTTGAATTTCCTGACGAAATTCCTTTAAAAGAAAACGCAGCATTGATTGGAAAATTATATTTAGAGAATTATCCATTAGCAACAGCAAAGAATATACAGAAGTTTTTCAAAACGGCTACCGATGTATTGAGACTGATTACTGCAATGTCAGATGGAGATATTAGTTTGGCAGCCAATACAAAATTCAGAAGTTTTAAGCGAAAAGAGAGAAGATTATTATTAGAACTCTTGCAGAATTGTGGTTCTATCGAAGAAGATATGTTGAGATATAAAAACAGATGGCTTCGTATTGGTGAAAGACTTCATCCATCAGAATATAGTACAGAGCAGTTTGGTAAAGTCATTACCGCTTTTAATAAACTTCGTAATGGAATTAAAATAGAAACATTTGCTGGTAAAGTAACCAAGGCTATTGAGACAGAAGATTTTAAATCAGCTCTTATGCTTTTGAGAAAAAGACCAGGAGAACTTGCAAGAAAACTTGATCATTTGTTAAGAAATGCTATAGATAAAAATGCAGTTGTCAATACATTTAAAGATGTTGCAAGTGAAGTTTCTACACCTGTTTTATTACAAGTGAAAGAACATTTTGCTCATAGGACAGATAAGCTAGAATCCAGAGTATTCTTTCCAAAAGGTAACTTAGCAAGATGTCATTGCATAGAGAATACATTATCAGATATTGATGAAAAGTATTGTAACGCAATTGTGAAAATCTGTGAGAATGCATTAGTTGAGAATTACAAGAGTAAGGATTTTCTTGGAAATGTTTATCTTTCAGAAGAGTTCAAAAATTATATTGTTCCATTCAGCCAGAGAAGTGCAAGTAAGGCGTTAAAAACTATTGTCAGAGGTTCAAGATTAAAAATTGAGAATAATACAAAAGCATTGAGAGCGTTTTGTTGGTGGACAAACATGGATAATGATGATGACAGATGGTGCAATGGTAGGGTGGATCTTGATTTATCGGCAGCTATTTTCGATGAGAATTGGAACTACATGGAACATGTTTCGTATACAAATCTTCGTTCAGATAAATATAAAGCTTGTCATTCAGGAGATATCACAAATGGTGGTTCTGTTGACGGAGATGGTGTAACAGAATTTCTTGATGTTGACATTGATTCTGTTGTTAAGTATGGTGCGAGATATATTGTATATCAGATTTATAACTATACTGGTCAGAAACTTTCAGATATGCCACACGCAATGTTCGGATGGATGAGTAGGGAAGATGTTAAGTCTGGTGAGATTTATGAACCAAAGACAGTTGAACAGAAGATGGATTTAGCATCACAAAGCACAGTTTGTATTCCTGTAATTTTTGATTGTGTAAACAGAGAAGTAATATGGTGTGATATGAATTTATCATTAAACGGATGTCATAGTAATTATGGTGGAAACAATGTAGAAAGTAATTTATCTGGTGTGGCTGCAACATGCTACAGTATGGTAAATATGAGTAAGCCAAACTTATATGATCTGATTGAGTTGCATATCAGAGCAAGAGGTTTGAGAGTAGACAACAAAGAAGATGCAGATATTATCTTTGATGTCAATGAGGGTATTACACCGTTTGATACTGAAGTATTCAGTGGAGAATATATCTAAGAGATATACATTAGGCTATATGGGTTCTTCCTTCTAAAATTGGGGAACTATTTGTCACAGGTTCGAGTCCTGTCTTCCCCACTCATGGGGATGTAGCTCAGTCGGTAGAGCGATAGTATTTTTAGAACTCATAACTTCCTAATGAACATTAAAAATAGTGGCTATGTACTGACTTCCTTCTTAATTCTATAGGCTGAAAATAGTCAGTACATTCTCCACAGATAATAACCTCATGGCTATATAATCTTTTCCTTCTAGTAATAGTAAGTAAATTTGATAATGCAGATATTTAAAGATTATGATTTCCATTATACGAGGTTTTATAAATAACGGCTATGTTATTTCTTCCTTCTTAATTTCAAATTATTTGAGGAAAATGGTTTTAGAAATAATAATTTCCGTTTTTATTAAAAGCAAAGTAAACTGACATTTCTTGGTGCAGAATGGAGAATATTATTATGGAATATAAAAGAGTTCGTAGGGCGTGTCTTCATTTGATACGAGATCCAGTAGATAATTATATAGAACATAAAGATGAAATCGAAGAAATTCTTAAACCATTCACAGTAGTTCCACGAAATAAAATATCTAAAGTAGATACAGACCAATGGTTATATATTAGTTCGGCTTGGCAAGATAAAAATTATGTAAGAGCTGTCGAGATTTGTAAGGGTAGTAAGATTTATAGTACGGATGAAAATGACTTATATGAATTAGACGAAGAATTGAATGAACTTGGATTTAAGACAAGAATGGGTAGAAATTGTGATACAGGAACTTTAAGTATCGCAGTCTTGGAAGAACCTGAAGAGGTGAAAAATTGAAAATATGTGTAACAGGTCATAGACCGAATAAATTATATGGATATAATCTATCTGATCAACGTTGGCAGAGATTAAAAGAGCAGTTCAAATCAATTTTAAAAGAGAATAATTGTAAGGAAGCAATTACAGGAATGGCTCTTGGAGTTGATACAGTGTTTGCATTGGCAGTATTAGAATTAAAAAACGAAGGATATGATATTAAGTTGCATTGTGCAATCCCTTGTAAGAATCATTCCTGCAAGTGGATTAAAGAAAGCGTTGACCAATACAATTACATTCTTTCTAAAGCAGATATTGTCAAGTTGGTATCTGATGAAGAATATAAGCCTTGGTTAATGCAGAAAAGAAATGAATATATGATTGATTTAGCTGATAGAGTTATTGCAGTTTGGGATGGTTCAAAAGGTGGAACAGCAAATTGCGTAAAATATGCTGAGAGGGTTGGTAAAGAAATTATCAGAATTGAACCATAAAAAGAGAATATACAGTTGAGAGGTAAAGAATATGAGATTTGAAAAAGAGACAGAGAATAAAATTAGAGAAGCGTTTCGTCAGGAAGATTTTCAGAACTTTATGTTTGAGGCAGTTTTTGGTGAATCAAAAGACGAATATGATGAGTTATACAGGAATGTATACAAATGGGAACTTAAAGAGATAGAGGATAGATTAGTTTACTTAGTAAAATCTCATATTCATCATAATGTTCCTATTAATAGAAGTGCTATTGTCACTTTCATTATTGAAAATATAGCAGAAGATCTTGGTGGCGATGATTTGGATTGTAAAAATATAAAATTCTTTGCTTTCTGTAACCATCTCTACTACATAATTTTTGATATTGTTACTAAGCCATATTTTATGAAAGATGTAATGGATAAGGACAAAAGACAGAATTGAAATAAAACAGAGAATATATAATTGGAGGTAAAAATATGATTCAAGTAATTGAGACAAATTTGAGCATTGACAAAGATAATATCATAAGAGATCATCAGTCACGAATTGTTGAAGTTGAAGATTGGGATACATATTGTAAAGCATTTGAAAAATACAATGGTGAAGCTGTTTATTTTAAGTCAAAGTCTATGCGTGGTTACAGTATCTTATCGAATTGTACAATGACAAATTTGATATATGATGACATTCATCTATCTTGTATGGTCTTACATCCATCAGGTTTTATTACGAAGAAACTTGCATATAGAATTGTTTTATAATCTATAACTCATTCGAGTCACAATTTCCAATAAAAATGAAAAATCTAATAGAGAATAAGTAAGTGAAAGGAAGAATTATATGAAGTTATTTAAAAGTGTAGACGAAAAGTTAAAAGAGATTGGTTTTGTTAAAATCGAAGAGGATAAGTATGGTGTAAAGTACGAGAGGAAAAATAGTAAATATAATTTTACTCAATCTGTAGATATTCTACATAAAGCTTCTGGTAGACACATTTTACAGTCTTATGATCCAGATTTGATGGATGAAAAGAAAGTTGGAAATACATGTGTTGGTCTTACTGGATATGAGATGAAGTTATTTCTTAAAAAGATGAAACAGATTGATTTGTACAGTAAATAAATAATTCACTGTTTCATTCGGATTTTGAGGAGGTGATAAACTTGGATACGCAGCTATGTAAAGCAAAGAGCATTAGTAGTGGTCAATGGGTTTGTGGATATTATGTAAAAGGTTTAGATATGTATGACAAAGAAGTTCATCTAATATTTGAACCTGCCACGATATTTTATTCTAGTGGTGAAACTGATGGTTTTGAAGAAATAGATCCAAAGACATTGTGTAGATGTACAGGCAGCCATGATAAGAATGGTAAGTTAATCTTCGAAAACGACATTCTAAACGGAGAATTATATAATGTAGTCTCTTATGGAAATGGTGAGAATGAATTTCTCGGAATGAATGTTGGTTGGTATGTTCAGAGAGATAACTTTGAATCATGGTGTGAATTAAATGATTTAGAAATGTATGAAGTAACAGGAAATATCTTAGATAATATCTAATCAGTCTTGAACGATTCAGTTCAAAAATTCCAAACAAAAACATAATGAATATTATATTCGTTGGAAATAAGAGAATATATAAGCGAGGTGAGAAAGTGAAGTGCCCTAATTGTGACAAAGAAATGGATAATAAAAGCTATTGTAAAATGGAAGAGTTTTATCATTGTGGAGATAAAGAGATTTATTATCAGAAAGTTGAACATAAAAAATTTGTTTGTAAGTCCTGTAAAATTATATATTTAGATGATGAATGGAAGATTCCTGAGAAATATAATCCAACGGAAAAACAGAAAAAGACAATATTATTCATCAACAATCACTTAGGTATGGATATTCAACCTCTTACGAAACATCAATGTTGGTTAGATATTGGCAAGTATTTTGAAAGAGCTAAGAAAACTCCATTATATGATGACCAATGTTGTATTGAGATGCAAGAATATTATGGCATGGATGCAAGTGATTTTTGCTAAATCATCTTGTTCTTAGAGATTATCTAATCAGTCTTGAACAAATCAGTTCAAAAAATTCCAAAAATAAAATGTCACGAATAATATATAAAATCCGTGACAAAAAAGAGAATAAATAAATGTGGAAAGCATTTGTATGGGTGGAAGAACAGCATACCCTTGGGTTTGTGCGCTCAAAAATCACTGATTATACATAGATGTTTACATAAATTAACTTCTGTGTTCCGTCCTTTTTGGGCGTTTAGATATAAGTTATCAATTAAATTTTATTTATAAGGAGGATACTTTAGAATGGCATTTAAAGTACAAAAAGCAGTAAGAGAAAAAATTTACACAAAGGTAGCACTCATGGCACCTTCAGGCGGTGGTAAGACTTATTCAGCATTAAGACTTGCTACAGGAATGAAAGAGGAACTTGAAAAGATTACAGGAAAACCTTGCAGAATCTTAATGGCTAATACAGAAGGAGCAAGAGGTAGATACTACGCCAACGAGTTTGATTATGACATTATTGACCTCGTAGAGCCTTTCAATCCAGAGCAGTTTTCAGACGCAATTGATTTTGCAGTAAATGAAGGATATGACATTCTTCTTATGGATAGCACTTCTCCTGAGTGGGATGGTAAAGGCGGATGTCTTGAATTACAGCAGAAAGCTGGCGGTACATATCAGGCATGGGGTAAGGTAACTCCTAGACATGATGCATTTATCAATAAACTTGCAACAAGTCCTATTCACTTAATCGCAACTATGAGAGGTAAAGATCAGTATGAGATTGAGAAGGATGATAGAGGTAAGACAAGCGTTAAGAAGCTTGGCGTTGGTGCAAAGCAGAGAGATGGTTTTGAGTATGAGTTCACTTGTACATTTACAGTAGACCAGAAAACACATATGGCAGAGCCACAGAAAGATAACACTCATATCTTCGAGAATGACAATGCAACACTTCTTACAGAAGCACATGGTCATAAGATTATTAAGTGGGCAAACACTTCTGATATTGAGCCAACAAGACCTAAGTTCACAGCATCTACAGCAGCAACAGAGCCAACAGAAGATATTACAGCAATCAAGAAAGAGATTATTTCTCTTTGCACTCAGCTTGGAGGAACAAAGAATGAAACTCTTATGACAACATTAAAAGAGTTTGTGCCTAGCGGAAATCCAAATGCAATTAAGGATGTGCAGAAAGCAAAGGATTGTTTAGCAAAGATTAAAGAGATTCAGCCAGTACAGGCGTAATTATAAGGAGGACAAAAATACATGAATAAAGTAATTTTAATGGGAAGACTCACAAGAGATCCAGAGGTAAGATACACACAGGGCGACAATGCATCGGCAGTGGCAAGATTTTCTCTTGCCGTTGACCGTAGATTTAAGAAAGATGGAGAGCAGACAGCAGATTTTATCAATTGCGTAGCTTTTGGTAAAACTGGTGAGTTTATCGAGAAGTATGGTCGTAAAGGCACAAAGTTTGTTGTAGAGGGACGTATTCAGACTGGTTCTTATACAAATAAGGACGGACAGAAGGTATACACAACAGACGTTGTTGTTGAGCAGGTTGAGTTTGCAGAGAGTAAGTCTTCTGCTGATAGTAATACAACAAACAACACTGCCAATTCAAATACACCAACCGACACAAGTTTTATGGATATTCCAGATAGCATTGATGAGGAACTTCCATTTAATTAAAAGAGGTAGATATGGCAGATAAAAAAGAAAGAGAATATGTCTGCGCATATAAGTATTGTTTACACCACGGACAAAAGGTTAAAGCCTCTGAGTCCGTGGTAATAAACAATAAACATTACCATTGGGATTGTGCAGGTATGAAACAAGAAATTAAAGACTGTGTAGATGCTTATATGGATTGTATAGAAGATAAAACACAGTTTCCTATTGCATGTAGAGCAATAAACACAATGGTTTTTAAAAACAAAGTACCTATAGAGTTCATCAGAAAAAATATTGAATCATCGAAATTATATTATTCAACAAAACCTGTTCAGATTCTATATGGACTTAGAAAGCTATTTTACGAAAAAGAATTTAAAGCATAGGCGGTGAGTAATTGCTAATCGAAAAAACTGACATCGAAAAAGCTAAAGATAAACTTGGCGATAATAATGCCTTTTTAATGGCAGAACTACTTGAATTAGAAAATTTTGATGACAAAAATCTGAAAGCCTGTTGTCCTTATCATAATGAGGACACTGCAAGCTTTATATATAACAAGAAAAATAAGACTTTTCATTGTTTTGGATGTAATAAAACGGTAGATATTATTGATGTCTTAATGGAAAAAGGAAACACATTCTTAGAAGCTGCCAAGTATCTATTCGAGAAAGCTGGAATCGAATACAGTTTTGGCGAAAAGGATGTAAGAACTCGTCACAATTATAGATATCCACATGAAGAACCAATAAATGAAAAAGAGCATGTAGTTGACTATTGGGGAAAGCGTGGCATTTCAAAAAATGTAATTGACTATTTGGATATTCGAGAGGATTCACATGGTAACGGTGTATTTAACTTTTATGATACAAATGATGTTTTGACTATGGTTAAGTACAGACCTGCAAGAACTGTTGAAAAACATTCTGGTCAACCTAAAACATGGTGTCAAAAAGATGCTGATACATCAGCACTTTTGTTCAATATGAATAGAGTTAATACGTCAAAGCCGTTACTTATAACAGAAGGCGAGACAGATTGTGCGAGTGCTATTGAGGCAGGATATATCAATACAGTAAGTGTTCCTCTTGGAGCTGGCAATCTTCATTGGATTGAAGAAAATTGGGATTGGTTAAATAATTTTGAATCTATTATTATCTGGTCTGATAACGATGAGGCAGGTATTAAAATGAGAAAAGAATGTATTTATCGTCTTGGTACATGGCGAACAAAATATATATCAACACCTGAATTCTTTGAAAAAGAGAATGGTAAGAGAGTTCCACTAAAGGATATCAATGATTGTTTACAAGTTGGAGGAAAAGAATTTGTTATGAATCTTATTTCAGAAGCAAAGGATGTTCCTGTAAAAAGTGTTGTTGATTATTCAGAGATTGAGGAACTTGATATTTCTCAGATGGATGGTGTAAAAACTGGCATTAAACCATTAGACGATGAGTTGTTAAAAATCTTCTATGGAACATTGACGGTGTTATCAGGAAGACCTGGTAGTGGTAAGACAAGTATTATTGATCAGACAATAGCAAGGACTATTGATGATAGTAGTCCTGTATTTTTGTTTAGCAAGGAAATGCCAGAAAGAATGAGTGCAAACTGGTTTAATACAATTATCGCTGGTAGAAGAAATATGGTTGAAAGGACAAGTCGAGACAACCGTAAATATTACATAGTTCCACAAGCAATACAAAAGAAGATGCAAGCACATTATAATAAGAAGCTTTTCATTTACAGAGATGACGAGCCAAATGATGTAGATTCAGTTTTAAAATCTGCTGAAGAATGTGTTAGAAAGTTTGGATGCAAGCTGATTGTACTTGATAATCTTATGATGATTGACTTGAATTGTTCTGAAAGTGACAAAAATACAGCACAAACAAATCTGATAAATGCACTTATTAAGTTTGCTGCTAAATTCAATGTAGCTGTTGTTCTGATAGCACATCCGAGGAAAACACAAGATACAAATTCTGATATTGAAATGTATGACATATCTGGTACTTCTAATATTATCAATCTTGCTATGAGATCCATAGGTCTTAGAAGAGTTTCCAAAAAAGAGAAAAATGATCCGAAATCTAAATGGCATAACTACGATGTGGTTTTAACTGTAATAAAAGACAGATTGCTTGGCAAGGCAGACTTCCAGATGGGATTATGGTATGACTTGACATCACGTAGATTTTATACAGATTACGATGAATATGACGCAAAATTTGCATGGGATGACAATGTATATACCGACAGGCTTCCATATGTTGATAGAAGCATAGATAACACATTTCCAGACAAATAAGGAGAATAAATTATTATGATGGATGAAGAATTAGATTTTTTACTTGGAACGATGCAATGGTCGTTTTCAAGACTGAATTCATTTTATAATTGCAATTACGAATGGAAACTCCATTACTTAGAATGTAATAAGTCTGAGAATGGTTTTTTCGGAGAATATGGTTCACTTATTCATAAAATCCTTGAAAAATATGAAAAAGGCGAACTTTCCTTGTTTGAATTGAATGAGTATTATGAGGAACACTTCGATGAGGATGTTCCTCACGATGCTCCACCAAACAAATTCGTAAATATTAGGCAGTCATATTATGACAAAGGTATTGATTACCTTGATAACATTGACCTTGATTTAGAAAAATATGAAGTTCTTGGAGTTGAGAAAAAAGTAGAATTTAAAATTAACGACAAGGATTTTGTTGGATATATAGATTTACTTGTAAAGGATAAAGAAACTGGTGAGATTATTATTATTGACCATAAATCCGCAAGTATTAAAATTCTGAAAAATGGTAAGATTAGCAAATCTGACCAACAGCATTTCTTAGATTTCAAACGACAGCTTTATTTATATTCAATCCCTGTAATAAAAGAATATGGCTCTGTTTCAAAACTTAAATGGAACATGTTTAAGGATCAAAGGTGGATAGAAGTGCCTTGGATTCAAGAAGAGTACGATGAGGCTATTCAGTGGGCAAAAGATACTCTTGAACTGATTGAAAACGAGAAAGAATGGCGACCTAATCCAGATTATTACTATTGTCATTATCTTTGCGGTCAGAGAAATCATGCATGTGAATATAAACCACAACCAACGAGTAAGAAGAATGAAATCGACAATAGACATTATAACCCTGAAACTGACTCATATGAGTAGGAGGTGATATTATCAGCAATTACACAGTATATCATTTACATACAGAAGATTCTTTATTAGATAGTTGTACAAATTATAAGTTATATGTAGACAAGGCAGTAGAACTTGGACAGAAAGCTATTTGTTTTACAGAGCATGGCAATATTTATAACAATATTGAGAAAAAAATGTATGCAAATGGCAAAGGTTTAAAATATCTACACGGTGTTGAGGTTTATTTGACAGCAGCACTTGAGTCAAAACAAAGAGATAATTACCATACAATTCTTATAGCAAAGAATTTTGAAGGTGTAAAAGAAATAAACACATTGGTTGACTTGTCTACACAATCAGACCATATGTACTATAAGCCAAGAATTACGTTCGATGAATTTTTTAATATTTCTGATAATGTCATTAAAATTTCTGCATGTCTTGCATCTCCATTGAGTAAATATCCTAATTTTATTGGAAAACTGGTTAATGAAAAAATAGCTGAATTAGAAAAAAATAAAGAAACAGAAGCTAACAGACTTTATACAGAACTAAATTCAGAAGCTGCAAGAAATCAGTGGATTGAAGATGACACAATTATTCATAACACATCTTATGAAATATATGTAGAACAATGTATTGAAAAATCCAATAATGCATTTGATTTACAGATAGAAGAAGCAAAATCAGAATTGGAAAATGCAAGGATTGTATATGACAAACTGATGAAAACATATGACTATTATGAAATTCAGCCGCATGTCAAGTCTATGGATCAAATTCGATATAACAAAATGCTTTATGAGGCATCAAAAAAATATAACAAGCCTTTAATAGCAGGAACAGATACACATAGTATTGATAGGTACAAGGCTGAGTGTAGGAGTATTCTTCAGAAAGCAAAACATATTGAGTTTTCAAACGAAGATGAATTTGACCTTACATATAAATCGTATGACGAGTTAGTTGATATGTTCAAACAACAAGGTTCTTTACCTATGAATGTTGTGTTGGAAGCTATCGAGAACACTAACCGCATGGCTGATTCTGTTACAGATTACGAATTAGATACAGCTTTTAAATATCCGATTCTCTATGACAATGAAGAAGAGGTATTTGTAGAGCGTATCTATAGAATGTATCATGAAAAGCTTGATAAAGGAATTATTCAACCAGATCCACGATATGAGGAAAATATAAAAGAAGAACTTCGAGTATTTAAGAAGATTGGTATGGTTGGATTCATGCTTTTCATGTCAGAATTGGTATGTTGGTGTTGGGATAATGGTATACCAATTGGTTTTTGTAGAGGTTCTGTTGGTGGTTCAACTATTGCATATTTAACAGATATTATTGATGTAAACCCTGTAGTATGGAATACGGTGTTCTCTCGATTTGCCAATGAGGATAGAAAAGAGATTGGTGATATTGATTTGGATATTGCACCATCACAAAGACATTTAGTATATGAGCATATCATTGAAAAGTTTGGTGCTGATAAAACAGCCTATGTGTTGGCTATCGGCACGATTTCTGACAAAGGTACTATTGATGAGATTGGACGAGCTTTGAATATGCCACTTGGAGATGTCAAGCAAGTAAAAGCTCAGTATTCATTATTTACCGATGGTATTACTGATTGCAATGACAAGATTAAGAAAATTGAATCTATTGATGGATATGAAAATAATGAAAAGTGCTTAAAAGACTTGGAAGAACTTAGAAGTAAACTTGAGTATAACGAAAAGTCTTTGAAGGACTTAAAAGAAAAACAATATCCTAAGTTATTCTATTATTTTGATGGTCTTGTAGGAACAGCAATTTCTCAGTCAATGCATCCAGCAGGTATTATTGTAAGTCCAGTAACGCTACCTGATAATTATGGAACATTCTGGTCTAAGGATGGCAAACGTATTTTGAGTATTAATATGGAAGAAATTCACGAAGTCTCCCTCGTAAAATACGATTTGCTTGGTCTGAAAAACATAGAAATTATCAAAGATACATGTGAATTAGCACATATTCCGTATCCGAAATCACATACAGTCAATTGGAATGACGAGAAAGTTTGGGCACATATTGCAGATAGTCCAGTAGGCATATTTCAGTTTGAATCAAAGTTTGCCTATGATTCAATGAAAAAGTTTGAATGTCATTGCGTAAATGACTTGTCGCTTGTAAATGCCTCAATCAGACCTTCAGGAGAATCATATAGAGATAGGTTATTAGCCCATGAACCAAACAAAAATCCATCGGAGTTGATTGATAAATTGTTGGAAGATAATCATGGATTCCTTATATTCCAGGAGGACACAATTAAATTCCTTACAAATATTTGTGGTTTGAGTGGTAGTGATGCTGATAATATTCGTAGAGCTATTGGACGTAAACAAAAAGATCGTCTTGAAGCTGCGCTACCATCTATTCTTGAAGGATATTGTAATATGTCCTCTCAGCCTAGAAAAATTGCAGAAAAAGAAGCACAAGCCTTTTTGAAGATTATAGAAGATAGTTCTAATTATCAGTTTGGTTTTAACCATTCAACAGGATATTCAATGATAGGTTATATGTGTGCTTATCTCAGATATTATTATCCGAAAGAATTTATTACTGCGTATCTAAATAATGCCAATAATGAAGATGACATTATGCTTGGTACAGAATTAGCAAAACAACTCGGTATTACAATTCATAGCATCAAATTCAGACATTCTACTGCAAAGTATTCTTGTGATAAAGATGGTATTTACAAGGGTATCGCTTCTGTAAAATTTCTAAACGAAGATGCCGCAAACGATTTATATTCCATTAAAGATGAGAAATTTAATACATTTATTGACTTATTGGCAAGAATTTCTGACCTCAAAGTTGATAGCAGAAAACTTGAAATCTTGATTAAACTCGATTTCTTTGAAGAATTTGGTGGTATTCGTTATCTACTTACTTGTAGTGATTTGTTTTCAAAATATTATGGCAAGAAACAGATGAAGAAGGATAAGGCACTAGAGTATGGACTTGATTTTGATGTACTAAGAGAATGTTCTGGCAAGGAAACTCAGAAGACGTTTATGGAATTAGATAGTGCAAAACTACTTAATAAACTCTTGCAGAATATCCCAAATGAGAAAACTGATATACGAACAAAGATTGCTTATCAGATAGAAAATCTTGGGTATGTAGATATTGTTGATAAAAAGCTGGCAGGTTATTGTGTAGCATTGGATCTCAATGTTGACTATTCTCCACGATTGAAGTTGTATGCATTGGCAAATGGTAACACAATTCCAGTAAAAATTAGCAAGAAAATATTCAAACAGAATCCTATCAGACGTGGAGATATTGTAAAAGTCACGAACCAATATAAAAAACAAAAAATGAAAAAGGTTGATGGTGAATGGCAAGAAACAGATGAACAAGAATGGTGGGTTTCTGAGTACCAAATTTGTTAGGAGATGTAAATGAAACAGTATTATACAGACAAAAAGTATAAAGAATTACTGTCGCACATGGTTGTATTAGTGGATACTCGTGAGAATACTAATAAAAATGTTACTGATTGGTTTGATAGGAATAACATCAAATGGAAGTCAAGAGCATTGAAAACAGGTGATTATGGTCTTATGGTTGAGAGTTGCCCTGAATTGGGCTTCTCAATCGACACCTATTTTAGTGACGAACTTTGTATTGAACGAAAGAATTCCGTAAGTGAGTTAGCTAGTAACATAGCAAATGCAACTAAAGATGATGACAGAATTTTTAAAGAATTTAATCGAATGATTAATATAGAGAAAAATTATCTTCTTATAGAGAATGACAGCATAGAGGATATTTTTACAGAGAACTATAAATCGAAATTGAATCCGACATCGTTTTTTAGAACATTGCTTACATGGCAAAGCAGAAATAACATGCACATTTATTTTGTAGAAAGAGAATATATGGGTAGGATGATATACGAATTATGTAAAAATTGTTTGGATTCCAAGATATTGAAGTAAAGGAGAAAATATGGACAAGGTAAAAGTTTTTGAAGGACTATTAAATAAGTTTGAGACAGATGAGATTAGAAATTATTGTACTGATATGATTAAGGAAATTCCAGATTATATCTTCACAATTCCAAGTAGTACATCTTTTAAATATCATAATAAAACACAGTGTCAGCCACATGGTCAGATTTTTCACATTTTAATGTTTGCAGAAGTAATGAATTATGTTCTTGGATTAGAGTATGTAAAAGAAAAGACCAATGAGCGACAGCGAGATTGTTTACGCTGCACACCAATTTTTCATGATGCAATTAAATATGGGCTAAATGGTTCTCAATATACGGTACACGAACATCCGATGCTTGCAGGTGAGTGGGTGAGAAATACATCTGTTGAACATGATGTAGACGCTGATACAAAAGCATATATTGCAAGATTATGTGAGAGTCATTCGGGTGAATGGACTTCTACAAAGAGAAGTAAGACGGTATTACCAAAGCCTGAAAACGATGAACAGTTCTTTGTACATATGTGTGATTATTTAGCAAGTAGATCAAATCTTGATATGACATATTCAGATGAAGTAATTTCTGCATTGGGTGGTGTTGATATTCCAAAGGAAGAATTACCAGATATCACAACATATGTTATTACATTCGGAAAGTATTCAGGAAAAACACTTCCACAGATTAAAGAGATTGATCCTGGCTATATTTCATGGGCAAAAGAGAATATGACAAGAGAGCCAGTAAGAAGTTTGTTAGCTCAGATGTAGGTGATTATATGAAAATTCTAACACGATTATTTACGAAAAATCTTACAAAAATTCCGCTATTATGGATCACATTCAACTGGAAGTTATTCAAAGAAAATGGGGCAAAAGGTTCTTGTATGTGTAATATTCATCCTTGTTTAAAGGATGATGAGCATATCAAGACCACAATACAAGAGTTATGTGACTACATAAGAGAGAATTATGATATGGAGAAGATTATATGAGTATATCAGTTGAAGAAGCAATTCGTATTTTAGATCCTGAAACATCATCAGATGCTATTGCAGAAATTGAATACTATGCTGGATTTAACAGAGATAAGCCGATTGAAAAGGTTAATGAAGCTTGCGAAGTTGCTTGTGATATTATGAGAGAACATTTGAAAGATGTAGAAACAATGTTTTCAGACAAGGACTCTTACGAAGATTTGAAGCAAATGTCACATGAAAAGGTCGTTGATTTGTTCTTTAAGATGAAAAAGCTATTCAATAAAGCATGTGAGCGTTGTGACAAGTTAGAAAAAGAGAATATTGAATTGACAGATTTGAATGAGTTGATTGGTTCCATCACAGACAAACGAAAGACGCAATGTTACAAAGATAATGGGAAGGCTTGGTGTTACTACTCTAGTGACTCACTAAATCCGTGTGGTTGTGGCTCAAACTGTTATCATTATGAATTTGATGGTAAGAAAATTTATGGAGTATGTAATGCATGTGGTACTGATATTTATGAAATGAAGAATGAGTTTGTAAAAGAAAAATTAAAACAAGGAATTTGGAAATGACTCAAGCCTGGAATGCCCATAAATAGGGCGTTTCAGAGACTCAAAAAGCCAAGGAAAGGCGGATTTCATGTTAGTCATTCTTTGAAAAGAAAGGAGAGAATAAGTAAATGAAAATGCTTGTGTTTTATCGGTCAAGAGAATATACAAATGCAATTATATCTTCAACAAGGTATAAATTGCAAAATATGGATATTGCAAAAGGTCTTGACGTTGATTTTATTAATTTAGATAAGAGAAACTACATTAAGGTATTGGCTCAAATGGAGGAATTGCCACGCTTTGTATATATTTGGTATGACGAAGAAAAGGTTACAGATTATATCAATGAAACATACCCATCAATAGAAGTCTTACATTTTGATGTAAAAAATTCGGTCGAAAAACACAATAGTGGTTTTTATGGATATACAACAAAAGAATATAAATTAGCAGATTTAATGCTTCAGAAATTCAAGGATAATCTTGTAAAGAGAACAATGTATCAGGTTGATTCTTTATATAAAATTTCAAAAATGGACATGGATGATATGGATATAGCTTGTTCAAAATATCATTCATTTGAGACAAGAGAGGAAGCAAAGCAATATTGTATTGACTGTCTTAAAAAGGAAATTGATACATTAGAAAATAGAATTGATATGTACCAAAGCAATATTAAGTCTTGCAAAGCTGATTTGAAAAAGAAAAACACACTATTAAAGAAATACGATATTAAATGTTAAGGAGGAAATATATGAAATATAAAATTAGCAATGCATACATAAATGTAAATGGTGAAGATATTGCGGTTGGTGTTGCTCTTGGAGAAGAGGATAGACCACAGTCTCCATTTAGAACGGAATATGTTACAAATTCAGAGTATGAAAAGGGGTTAAAAGAATTTCGATACGGTAAACAACAAATTGGAGATTGTGTTCATCATTGTATAACACAGTTTAAAAACTTTACTGCTACATGCCCAATAAAACAGAAGTGGATTGATGAATTAGAAAAAATGGGATACGACATATCAAAATTGAAATATGAAATTGTAGAGTAATTGATGGATTTGTTAAGGAGGTGACAACAATGGCATATTGTCAGAGATGTGGTGAGTATTGCCAAGACCATTATACATATTGTAAGAGATGTTATTTTGAACTTGGGCAACCATTTGGGAAAGCAATAGAAAGACCTCACAAATGTAGAAAATGTGGATGCACTATATATGGAAGATATAACTATTGTTTATCATGTGCTCAGAAAAAGGGTTTTATTAATAAATCAAATTATTAAAATAATAAAACGACTTTCTTTTGAAAATTAAGGAGATAATAAATGAAAATTGCATTAACAGGTCATAGACCTCAGAGATTAGGATTGCCAGATGATGAAACAGATGAAAAATGGATTCCAATTCAGCATTGGATTATAGATGAATTGAGTAATTTTATAAAGACTTGTAGAGACAATAATGAGCCACTTGATTTATATACAGGAATGGCTTCAGGGAGCGATATTGCATTTGCTATTACAGGAGTATCAATGCATTATATAAATAGTATTAAATTACATTGTATTCTTCCTTGTAAAAACTATAACTCATCGCACAAATATTATAAATTTTTAAAATTGAAAGCAAGTGAATGGATTGAATTATCAGATGAATTCTATAAAGGTTGTGACAATGTGAGAGATCAATATATGGTTGATCATTGTGACGTACTTCTTGCAGTTTGGGATGGAATTAAATCAGGTGGTGTGTGGTCAACAATTCGTAAAGCACAGAAAGCAGGTAAGAAGATTATTTACTGTCCAAAAGAGATTTTAAAAGGAGAATAATACAGTAGTAAGAATCAACAGTTTCTTCAGAAGATGAAAGGAGAATATACTAATGAAAAATATCGCAACGACAATTGCTTATGCGTCTGCATGGATTGCAACCGCAATAGCTGTAATTTTTGCAATTAAATATACAGGATCTATTTGGTGCCTCTGGGCGTTATTGTTTCCTGCTTGTATTGAAGTTAGTGTTGATATTAGCACGAGCGATAAAGGTGATGACAACGAAGAAGAATAAACCATTATTTCATGTGGTGATAAGGAGATGAGACAATGAAAATATGGGTAGTGAAACGACAGCACGATAAAGTTATTGTGACGATAATGAAGAATAAATCTGACGGAACATATTCTTTTATTAATCTAACAAAGGAACATATTTGTCCATGTAAATTTAATAGTATAGATGATGCATTAAAAGATATGGATAGGCTAAAAGATTGTGGGGAAATTATTAATTATTTTGAATTGAAATAATAAACATTAATTATTTCATGTGGAGAATCGAGGTGAAAAATATCATGAAAAAGGTTTTATATAGTATTGCAATGATGATTATATTTGTGTTTTCTTTAACTGGCTGTGCAAAATGCATTAGTACTGAAACATCTACAGTTCAAGTAAAAATAATAGATGAATATCATAGGGCTGCTTATACAACAATGTATTATAGTCCTGCGACTAAAACGATGATGCCACAATCGCGTCCAGCAGTTTATAGCATTACTGTTAAATATAACGGTGTAAAATATGATATTTCTGATAGTAATACATATAACAAATACTCAGATAAAATTGGAGAATATGTTGATGGAATATTAGAAACCAAAAAATATGACGATGGTACTGTTAGATACAATATTGTTGACTTAGAATAAATCAACAGGAAACTAAACTAAACTTTCATTAGAATTAGGAGGATTAAAATTTGAAATTTGAAAATACAGAGGTATGGGGATTTGAACACGCATTTAGGGGTTTAAGAAATCCAAAAAATTCTTGGAATAGAAGTGATAGTAAATTTAATGATTATTATGACGAAGAACGAGCAGATGTTGATTTTGATGAATTATTAAAAGTATATCCTAATGCATATATACATCATTGTAACATTAATGGATATTATGCAGATATTATTGGCGAAGCGGATTTGAAACTTGCTCAAACTCTTATTAAAGCAGGAAATGAGCATAGAAAGTTTATGCGACAGATTTTTGTATCGGTTGATATTACAGCACCTCTTTATTGGTGGAAAGAATTTGATACTTATAAAGTAGGAACAGTTGCGAACTCAACAAGTACAATGCACAAGCTCGCTACAACACCAATTACATTGGATTGTTTTGAAATTGATGATTATGACAGGAATTTATCTCTTGCTGATAATCCAAAGGATGATGACGGGTTAGATAATATTTCAACATTTGAAGAGGATATTATTTATGTATTAGAAAATATTCGTCAGAAATACCTTGAGACAAAAGATAAGAGATATTGGAAAGAGCTTATACGTTGGCTACCTGAATCATGGTTACAGAAGCGTACAGTTACAATGACTTATGAGAATTTGCTCGCTATGTGTAGCAAGGGACAACGTAGATTTCATAAGTTAAATGAATGGAGTGGTCAAGATAATTCCAATGTGCCTAATTTTATTTCATGGGCTAGAGTATTACCTTATGCACAAGAGTTAATTTTTTTTGATGAATTAGAAACTAAATAAATGTTCATTTCTTGGGAGACAATATTATGGCGAAAATTCAACTTATATATGACATAGATAATTGTAGTCGTTGTCCATTGCATAGAACACAACCTTTGATTACATCAGATTCATGGGAACATGCAAGTGATTATTATTGTGGAAGTAATGGTAAAAAGATAGCGGGATACATAGAGTGGGAAAGTGATATGCCCAATATTCCTAATTGGTGTCCACATTTATTAAAAGAAAAAGAAGGTGATTAAAATAAGAGATCCAGAAAAATTAGATTCGGTTTACACGCAGTTATGTGAGATACACAAGAGGTCATTTCCAGATATGCGACCAGGACAATTCTTGTTAAATGCTCTTGGGTATATCAATAGTACATTACATAGAGATCCGTTCTTCCCCGAATCGGATGAATTAATAGAATTATTCAAACAATATGCTAATTCCAATTCAATGTGGTATCAAGGTTGGGATGTATTAAATAGAAAGGAATCTAATAATGACTAAAAATCAGATAATTAATAGAGTCAACGAACTCAATAAAGCATCAGAAGCTTATTATAATACTGGGCAGCCTATTATGAGTGATGCTGAGTTTGATAATAAGCTTGAAGAATTAAGACAGTGGGAAGAAGAGTCTGGTATTGTATTAGCAAATAGTCCAACACATAATGTTGGTGCTATTGTCTTGGATAATATTGATAAAGTTACTCATGAGTCACCAATGCTATCACTTGCAAAATGTCATAGTGCAGAAGAGGTCAAGCAATTTGCAAAAGGACATACATTAGTAGGTTCTGTAAAACTCGATGGATTAACCTGTCGTTTGATTTTTAAAGATGGTGAGCTTATAAGGGCTGAATCACGGGGCAATGGTACTATAGGAAATATTATAACAGATCATGTAAAGCAGTTCCTTAATGTTCCTTTACATATTAATAAGGAAGGAACTTATATTATTGATGGTGAGGCACTCATTAAAACAGACGATTTTGAGGAGTTAAATAAGAATGATGAGTATAAAACTCCACGTAATCTTGCGTCAGGTACACTTGGCGGTCTTGATACATCTGTTGTAAAAGATAGGAAATTGTATTGGTATGCGTGGGAAGTTGTTAAAGGAGATAGTGATAATTCATTCTACAAAAGATTATTAAATGCTCAGAATTTAGGATTCGATGTAGTTCCGTGCTACAATATTACAATAAATGAATTTAATCAGTTACAGACACATATTGATAATTTTATTAATATTGCAGAAAAAGAAAATCTCCCTCAAGATGGTGTTGTATTCAAGTTTGAAGATGTTGAGTATGGTAAATCACTTGGTAGAACAACAGATTACTTCAATAACGGTATAGCCTATAAAGTATATAATAAATCAGTAGAAACAGAACTTATTGATATAGAATATACAATGGGCAAAACAGGCATATTAACACCGACAGCAGTGTTCAAGCCAATTGAGATTGAGGGTACAATTGTTGAAAGAGCTTCACTTCATAATATATCTATTATGAAAGAAATTATGGGTAAACCGTGGGTTGGTCAGCATATTGGTGTGTTTAAGGCAAATCTCATAATACCTCAGATAAGATGGGCAGAGCAAGATGACGAGTATACAAAAATTTATATTGATATACCTCATATGTGTCCTATATGTGGTCAGCCTACTAAGATAGTAAAAGATAATAACTCAGAAGTACTTGTATGTACTAATGATAATTGTAATGGTAAACTGCTTGGCAAGCTCAGTCATGCGGTGTCAAGAGATGCGCTTAACATTGATGGGCTATCTGAAGCAACAATAGAGAAATTCATCGATCTTGGTTGGTTAAACTCAATTCAAGACATTTATCATCTATCAGATTATGAAAATGAAATGAAAGCTTTAGACGGATTTGGTAATAAATCAGTAGATAAGCTTCTTGCCTCTATTGAGAAATCTCGTAAGACAAGTCTTGAGCGTTTTCTTTATAGTCTTTCGATTCCGTTACTTGGCAAATCAGCAAGTATGATGATTGCAGATTCTGTTGATTATGATTTTGATACATTTATTAGCGAAATGACAATTAAGGGTGCTGAGTATTTTAGGTATTTGCCTGGTGTTGGAGATGCATTAATAAGCTCGCTTAATGCTTATTGGAAAAATCATTACTCAGACATACTTCAGTTAGCAAACGAATTTACGTTTGAGACACAAAAATCCATTATGTCAGAAACTACAAATGAATTAGAGAATAAGACTTTTGTTATAACTGGCTCAGTAAAACATTATCAAAACCGTGATACTCTCAAAGCAGACATTGAAGCTCATGGCGGTAAAGTCGTAGGAAGTGTATCTTCTAAAGTAAATTATCTTATCAATAATGATATAAATTCAACAAGTTCTAAAAATAAGAAAGCAAAATCTTTAAATATCCCAATCATTTCAGAGGATGAATTTTTATCAATGCTTAACAACTAAAAAGAGAATATATTAGTGTACCAATCAATAAAACGAAAGGAAACTATATATGAAAAGAAAGAAACTAGCAACTATGTTAGTGGTCGCTTTTGCTATATCTGCAACATCTGTCGCCCCTGTTATGGGGGCTGAGAATGAAGACATTAGTAAATACGACTGCGATTACAAACCTTGGTTGGAGATGAATGCAGGTGTAAGTGATGTACTTGCATCTGCATGGGCATCTGAAACCACATTTGAACCTTATTGGACTACAACTACTGTTAATGTAAGAACCAAACCGAATACTGATTCAGAGATTGTAACCACGTTGCTCTGGAATCAGCAAGTTAGTGTAGCTTCATTTGATAACGAATGGGACTTAATATATTGGAATGATAATATCTATTACATTAACAAGGACTATCTTCAAGATCATGAAGCTGAGTTTGAAATGTTTGAAGTGCCATATGCGGCACATAAAACATGGATGCCATACACAGCAATTACAAACAGAAAAAGTCCTCAATACATACTTCAACACACATCTGCTTATACTGGTAAGTATGGTATTCGCATGGTTGGAGATAGATATTGTGTGGCTCTTGGTTCATATTTTGGATGTGAAATTGGCGATGAGTTTGATTTAGTATTAGCGAATGGTACTGTAATTCCTTGTATTATGTCTGACGAAAAGGCTGATATACATACTGATTCAAGCAATATAATCACCAAAGAGACTGATTGCTTAAGCGAGTTTGTTGTAGATAAGGCAGCATTAGATATAAATGCTAAAAGAGCAGGTGATATGTCAAGTGTATGTCAAGAATGGGGCAGTCCAGTAGCACATATAAGGGTATACAAGTAAGGAGAAAAAATGAGTTCCAAAGAATTTATGAGAAAAGAATTCACTTTAAATTTGGACAGCTTAACCGATTTGGAAGAGTTCGTCCGATTATTAATAAGTAAAATTTCTGCTGATGTAGATGGCTGTTACGAGCATCAGATAGTAGATGCCAAGTCATTTATGGGTATGGTTAGCATATCAACACATCCTGTTACTGTAAGAATTAACAGTGATGATGAGAAGGAGGTTGAACTGTTCAATGGAATTTGTTCACGATATTCCTATTCCAGATAGTATGGATTCTTATTTAGGAATTGATGTTGACTTAGTAACATTAGAAGATTGCGAAAACCTTCACAGATTTAAAAATAAGAACGTTATTATAAATGACGGTCACATAGTTAATTGGGTGGTTGAGTCATGAGTTTATTAGTTTTAATGGGTAAATCGTGTTCTGGTAAAGACACTATTGCAAATGAATTAGTAAACAAATATGGCTACGAGAGCTTTGTATCTTATACGACTCGCCCAATGAGAGATGGCGAAGTTCAAGACCAAACATATCATTTTATATCAGAGGATGAATTTATCAACAAAATAAATGATGGATTTTTCCTTGAGCATAGAAAATATCTTTCTGAAAATGGCTTATGGTACTACGGCACAGCAAAAGAAGATTATGAAAAAGACTCTAAAATGGTATCAATTCTACCACCTGATGGTGTAAATACTCTTATTTCTAAGGGTATAAATCCCAAAGTTATATACATATATGCCAACCAAACTACAGTTAAAAATAGGTTATTAAAACGTGGTGATAATAAAGAAGAAGCTGAAAGAAGAATAAAAGCCGATAATGTAGATTTTCGTGGAGCTGAGATGCTGGCAAATCGAATTATCTATAACAATGAAGGGAAAGAGCTTTCAGAAGTCGTAAATGAAGTATTGAAATGGGGTGATTAAGATAAATTATAGTGGTATACGTCCCATCTATAATGGTGGGATAACTACCACTCGTCAATTAATAAGAGAGCTAAAAGATATGGAAGATAATTTTATAACAGTTGTCGTTGGAGACAGAGAATATATAATTGACCACATTAAAAGTGTAAGAACTCATGCAAATATGGATGACAGTTGTACACATAAAGCTCTTATGTGCAATGAAATGAGTGGTAAAAATATAATAAGGTAACAGTGAATATACAGCTTTTATACTGGATAAACGAATGGAAAAAAGAAAGGAGAATAAATTTGAAAGTAATTAAGAGAGATTGTTCAGAAGTTGATTTTGATAAATCAAAAATTTCAGTAGCAATTCTTAAAGCAATGAAAAATGGTTCAGGTATTGTAAAACCAAAGATTGCAGAAGATATTGCAAATGAGATTGAAAATGAATGTAAAGATAAGAATGAGGTAAGTGTATCTGATATTGAGTCAATGGTGTTTGATAAGTTAATCACCAAGAAACAGAGACTTACTGCAAAAGCTTATGAAGGATATAGAAGTATTCGTGAGTTCCAAAGAGAAAATGAGAATACAACAGATACAGAGATTTATGACCTTGTGGAAGACAAAGATGAATATTGGAAAGATGAAAATGCAAACAAAAATCCAACATTAAATCCTACTAAAAGAGATTATATTGCTGGATCTGTTAGTACAGATATGACAAAAAGATATTTATTATCTCCTGACATAATACAAGCTCATAACGAAGGATTAATTCATTTTCATGATGCTGATTACTTCTTGCAGCATATGAATAACTGTGGGTTGGTCAATTCTGAAGATATGCTTCAAAATAATACCGTAATTAGCGAAACTCTTATTGAAACGCCACATAGTTTTTCGACTGCTTGTAACATTGAAACACAGGCTATCGCACAGATTGCCAGTAATCAGTATGGTGGACAGAGTATTTCTCTAGCACATTTAGCCCCATTTGTTGATGTAAGTAGAAAATCAATCAGAAAGAAAGTAACAGAAGAATTATATAATAATGGATTGATTAGTGAGTATAATGAAGACCTTGCAGAAGTCATTAATATAACAAATGAACGATTAAAAGAAGAAATAGAAAAAGGTGTTCAGACAATTCAGTATCAGTTAGTCACACTTATGACAACAAATGGACAAGCACCTTTTATCACAATTTTTATGTATCTGAACGAAGCAAAGAACAATCAAGAGAAAGCTGACTTAGCGATGTTAATCGAAGAGATACTTCGCCAAAGAATTCAAGGCGTAAAAAACGAAGAGGGTGTTTATATTGCACCTGCATTTCCTAAACTTATCTATGTATTAGAAGAAGATAATATTACAGAAGATTCAAAATATTGGTATCTTACAGAATTAGCTGCGAAATGTACATCTAAGAGGCTTGTCCCTGATTACATATCTGAAAAAATGATGCTTGAATTAAAGGGTGATGTCTATACATGTATGGGATGCCGAAGTTTCCTTACTGTAGATAGATTTACAGATAAAGTGGGAAATATTGCAAATGCAAAGAACTTTGATCCGAATAAACATAAATATTATGGACGATTCAATCAGGGCGTTGTAACGATTTCTCTTCCAGATATTGCTTTTTCATCTGACGGAGATTTTGATAAGTTTTGGGAAATCTTTGAGGAAAGAACGGAATTATGTCATAAAGCATTAAGAGCAAGACATGAGCGATTACTTGGCACATCTTCTGATGTAGCACCTATTCTATGGCAGCATGGAGCATATGCTAGATTAAAGAAACATGAGAAAATTGACAGACTTCTTTATGATGGTTATTCTACAATATCACTTGGTTATGCTGGTTTATATGAATGTGTAAAATTTATGACTGGTCACTCTCATTCGGATGAAGGAATTGGCGAAGAGTTTGGATTAAAGGTTATGCAGGCGTTAAATGATAAATGTAATCAGTGGAAACAAGCAGAAAATATTGATTATAGTTTGTACGGAACACCATTAGAGTCCACAACTTACAAATTTGCAAAGTGCCTAAAATCTCGTTTCGGTAACGATATCTTTGAAAAATTAGATGGTTTCGATAGAAATTATATTACTAATTCATATCATATTCCTGTCTTTGAACATATCACAGCATTTGAAAAGTTAAGAATCGAATCAAAATTTCAAAAATTAAGTCCAGGAGGAGCAATTTCATATATCGAAATACCAAGTATGAGTCATAATATTCCTGCTATATTAGAAGTTATTAAGTTTATTTATAACAACATCATGTATGCAGAGATTAATACAAAGAGTTGTTATTGTGAAAAATGTGGCTTTGATGGTGATATTCCTCTTGTATCAGACGAAAACAATAGACTTAAATGGGAGTGTCCTAGCTGTGGGAATACTGACAATACAACAATGGATATAGCATTTAGAGTTTGTGGTTATATTGGTACTGCAAAAAATGGTGGCAATCAGGGTAGATATGGTGACATTCATGACCGTGTTTATCATTTGGATGACATGGAATATACGGAGGATTAAATATGAGATTTGCAAGTATGCGCAATCTTGATATTTCAAATGGAGAGGGAGTTGGAGTCTCCCTCTTCGTTCAAGGGTGTGACAGACATTGTTTTAACTGTTTTAATTCTGATACTTGGGATTTTAATGGTGGTAAAGAATGGACAGAAGAAACGAAAAATAAATTTATAAAGCTTATTGATAGACCATATATTAATCGAATTTCTGTTCTAGGGGGCGAACCTTTAGCGGAACAAAACCTCGATGAAGTCTTGTCTCTAATTAAAGAAATCCGTATTTCTTTTCCCGAAAAAACTATCTGGTTGTATACAGGATATAAATTTGAAGATTTAATAAACGGAATACATTATCCATTAGATAGTGAATGGGAAGATAAAGTATTGCGTCAGTCTATCGTAAAACTGTGTGATGTACTTGTAGACGGAGAATATATAGATGAACAGAGAGATATAACGCTCAAGTGGCGAGGCAGTTCAAACCAAAGGGTAATTGATGCAAAACAATCTCTTGCTCAGAACAAAATAGTTTTATATTGTGATTAAGGAGGATTAATTATGATAGCAGTAGGCGTAATAAGTTTTATAATCGGTGGATTTGTTGGAACATCAATTATGGTATTATGTTTAGCTGCACGTAATGAAGAGGACAGGAGAGAACGAGATGCAGACAACTCTAAGTCTTAATGATTTCATCAATAAAGCATCAGAAGAAAGATAGGAGAGAAAATAACATGGAGAAGATAAAAATCAAATACTTTGATAAGAACATTGATAAAATTAAGAAAATCAATAAGGGCGACTGGGTTGATCTCAGAAGTGCCGAAACTATACATCTAAAGAAAGGTGAGTTCCATCTAATTCCACTTGGAGTTGGAATGAAACTTCCAGAGGGGTATGAGGCGAATATTGTACCACGTAGCAGTACATATAAAAACTTTAAAATCTTACAGACAAATTGTTTTGCAGTAATTGATAATTCATATTCAGGAGACTCAGATGAGTGGAAGTTACCAGTAATTGCTATGGAAGATACAGTAATTAATAAAAATGATAGAGTGTGTCAGTTTAGAATTAATAAGATTCAGCCAGAGATTGAGTTTGAGGAAGTAGAGCATTTAGACGAAGTGTCTCGTGGAGGGATTGGTTCAACCGGAAAGGCGTGATTATGAATAAAGAAGATAAAATGCTGTATACAGTAAAAGAAGCATCAGCTACATTAGGAATAAGTATTCATCTTGTATATGACCTTATCAATAAAGGATTACTCCCTGCACTTAAATTGGGTAGCCTTAAAATAAGAAAAGAGACTCTTGATGAGTTCACAAAGAAGTATGAGGGAATGGATTTATCTGACCTTGACCACATAAAAGAATTAAATATTGCATAATAATAGGTAGGAATGGTATAATAAATATATCATTCCTATTTTATTGTAAACGTTTCTAACACGCTTTTTCGTCCACATCTCGTCCACATTCGAGATAATCACACATAAAGACAACAAGGAATAAAACATCACAAATCATCGTAGACCATTTCGTGTAAAGCCTTTATTTATCAGCATTATATGACATATTAAATAATAATATAATATAGAAAAATAAATAGTTTCGGAATGGGTAATAACCCAATGGTTGGTGCTACAGTAGCAGTTGCCGTTTCTGT